>Ga0207952_1000005_pt1 | contig 437323 bp, 380 predicted proteins | sample SubbioR12Aug_8Ca_FD_184831 | JGI IMG/M metagenome (GOLD analysis project Ga0207952, IMG submission 184831) | Serpentinite rock and fluid subsurface biosphere microbial communities from McLaughlin Reserve, California, USA - CR12Aug_8Ca (SPAdes) | ecosystem: Environmental > Terrestrial > Deep...
AAATTGTGTAGGCAAGCTTGAGTCTTGATTGGTTTTGGGTCTTACTCTTCCTTCTTCATGACTAAAAAATTGTAATGATTCGTTGGCAGTTAATGATAATGTAGAATTGCTTGTATTAGATGAGTCTTTTGATTCATAAATAAAACCACTTACATAATTAGTAGTGGTAATGTGTGCAGGGTTTTTTGTATTATCGGTTACTATTTTACTAAGTTTATTTCCTGCAGCATCGTATACATATTCTATTGTTCCTTTTTCTGCAATGGTTATTTTTTTAGGTAAATTAAGGTGGTTGTATTCTATATTACCATTTGAACCTGCTATTGGTATGCTCGTACCAATATCTTTATTTAAATCTGTAATCAAGTTCCCGTTATCATCATAAGCATAATCTGTTTTTGCTAATGCACTTGTTGCAGTAGCATTAGGGCTATTGGCACTTGTTCTAAAATCCCCAAGTTTAGTAATGGGGTTATTATATTTATCGTAAACACTTTTTAACTTATTACTATTAGGTAAATAATCGTATTGTAAACTATCTAAAGGTGACTTTCCAGCTTCATACATTTGAGTCATGGATTTTATATTTCCATTTACATCGTAGGCTGTTGACGGGTTAATACCATCACCCATTTTTACACTAAAATCAAATTTCATTCTACTACTTCCTGGCTCAGAAAAATCTGCAATCATTAATCTATTGGCAGCATCGTAATTAAAACCATAAGCACGTTCAACATTATTACTTTTTGATTTCCAAATAGTGCCAGCAATATTTCCATTCAACATGGTATTAGTATTTGCACCATTACTAAATCCATAATCGTAGCTTAACTGCATTCCAAACCAACGATTTTGTTGAGCTATACTATCTAAAATATATTTTGGGTTAGCAAAACCTCGATTAATACCTGTAAGCCAACCTCTAATATTATAAGTATAATCAAGTGATTCAACTGGTTCGCTGCTCAACATATCGTTGCCTAAAGTTTTTTTAATGAGTTGGCCCAATTCATTATATGTGTTATTGGATACTAATTTTAATCCTTGATTGTTAATGTCTTTTTGTATGTTGATTAATCTTCCACCATCATCATAATTCATTACTGTGGAAATAGCTAAAGTTTCCTTATTGGGTCTTGTATGTTTGGTATAACTGCGTAAAACTTTTCCACTAAAATCGTATTCGTTTGTTATTGTGTTAGTACCACCACCAAATTGTGTTGAAATATTTTGAATGACCCTTCCTTTATCATCATAAAAGCTAATGTTATAAGTATAATCTGTAGTGCCTAAGACATTTACTTTAGACCCTGTAACCTGACCCAGTGCTGTGTTGTTTTGTGTTAATGGTTGAGCGTAAATTGGTGCACTATTAAAACTACCAATATAGTGTGGACTACTACTAAAATCTGATGTATTTACTGTTGTGGGCAATCCTACAGAGGAAGCCCAATTATAGTTATCGTAATAAGTTTCTGTTAATAGTGTTGCTGAACTTAATTCAGAACTTGATGGATAGGCAATACTACCATTTGCTGCTGCTTGATGTGTAGTTTGACTATAATTATTGGAGTATAAATAAGTTCGAATTGGTCTATTTAAATTATTTTCATAAACAGTAACCATCAATTTACCTTGATTTCTCAGATTGCCGTCCTGTGTTAAAATTAATCTGTCTCTTTCGTCATACACCATAAATACTGCTTCTGCTCCAGGAACTTTTTTACTTATCATTCTATTACGATGGTCGTATTTATATTGAAAACAAAGTTCTTGTATTGCATCACTTAAATTCGTTGAAGTAAAGTCCCAATTGTTAGTAATAAGTTTCTCTACTGCTTTAGGAGGAATAACAAATCTTAATAAACCAAAATCATCGTAAACATAATAAGTACATAACCATCCAGAATGAGAATCAATATCTATATCGCCTTCAATCTGTACTTTTTTTAGAATGACTTTTCCTTCTTTATCCTTATACTCAACCACTTTTTTTTGATGCTCATCTGTGGTTACATTTCTATACAATTGACCTTCTTGATATGAACTTGTGCTTGTTGGAATATTATTATTGATTTCCCAAATTCTAACTTCATTTGCTTCGTTAATTTCATAACTCATAGCAACACCATTATTGCTACCAGTCCAACTATTACCAGGTGCTAAAGATTTTAAAGGACGATTTAAAGGGGAAGCTTCAAATTGAGTTAGTGAATAAAAAACTTGTTCGCCATTAAATAAATTTTGATTAAAATTTTGTTGTGGTGTGAATGGGTCTAGTTTAAAACTGCCATTGTTTTCTGTTGAAACATAGGGCAAATATTTTGTTGTTTCTCTACCAAATTCATCATACACATTATAACTTACAAGGTCTTTACCTGTGGTACTAGCTTGTTTTGCTACTGTTTGAATCGGTCTTCCTAATCCATCAATATATTGTGTAGCTTGTTTAACTTGTGAACTACTAGCTGCATCAAAACTGGCTTCAGTTGTAATTGGTGCAACAGCTTCTTTGGTACGAACATAATTTACAATAACTGTTGCTCCACCATTATTATAGGCATTGGGTTTTGTAATAATATTTGTAGTTGGTGATAGGGGTGCAATTTGATTATTAGGAATTATCTTGTTTTGGGAAAAGGCCAAATAAAAAATGAAAAATTGTATATACAGAACCAATAATATAGTAATACTTTTTTGCATAGTATTTTATTTATAAGCTAGATTAGTTAGCTTTTGTTTTCAATTTTTATTTCTTAGTTCTGCTGTTGTTGATATTTATAGTCAAATGTTTTTAGTATATTATTATCCTTATCTCTAATTAATTTTAATCTATTGAAACTATCGTATTCGTAATATATTGTTTTTCCTTGCGGGTCTGTTTCACTAGTTATGCCTACTAAAGGTTTGTAGGTATAAGAGGTGACTAAACAATCAGAGACATTTCTCAGTTTCGCAAGTTCTGTTCTCATTGCAATATCAGTAGTATTAGGATTATTTAAAATATTAATATCTATGCCACTTAAGCTAAGTACAACATCGTACGGCTTACCAATAACTTTAGCTACAGGATATTGGTTATTGTAACCCCAGAAATAACATTCGGGAATATCATTAGTTTTTAATAATTCCTTTACATTACCATCTGCGAAATAGTTAATGTTATGCTTTAAATTGTAATTATTGTTTAAAATGGTATTTGGGTCATGTGTAGGTGGATTTATAAGTAAATTATTTTCATAATTATAAACACTCTCTGGTTGTCCATTTGCATTGTATAAAATAATATTGCCCGATTTTATTTTGTTATTAACCCAAGTTTCTTGTTTAATGGGGTTTTGAATAATATTTTTAGTTTTTAATTGGTCAAGATTATAGCCAATATTATTATAATCATCAGGATACCAAATATTATTTTCAATTAATTTTCCTTCACTATTAGTTGTAGTTGTTTTTGCAATAAAATGTTTACTATTATAAGTATTTGTCAAAGTTGAAGAAAGAATTTTTTGATTTCCATTTGCATCATAAGAATAATTTTTTGTTGTTGTGGAAATGGGGAGATACCATTCTGATCTGAAAAAACAATTATTATTTAAAAGTTGCATTTGATTACAATTAACCCCGATGTTTTCTCTTGAATAAACGAACGCATATCTATATTGACTTGTATCAAATTCTCCAAATTCGTTATTTTCTTCATTAACTATTAAATAATTATTGTCTGTTTTGATATAGCTTTTTTTATTAATCAGTAATCCATCTCTCCAAGTTTTTTTTGTAGTTAGCTCTTGAAAGCCTTCAGAATACCCATCAAAATCAACACTAAACTTATACTCATTTTTAAATGATTCTTTTTGATCATCATAATATTCTTTAACATTTGAATAAATAATTGTTCTACCTTCTTCTGAAAGTGGAACATGACTATTTGAAACTACCTTTGTAAGAAAACCGCCATTACCAGTTTCCCCTGTAAGGGGTTCAAAAAAAGTATTAATTACATGAGTTGGTATTCCAGTCAAAAACCCACTACTTACTGAATCATTGATAAATAAATTATAACTAAAACTTCTTTTAATTGTATTACCAATATTATCTGAACTTATTATTTTTTTTACTCTTAGACCACCAATGGGAAAATTATATGGATCAACTTGTTCTTTCCAAGTTAAATGAACATTAAAGAATGGTATTTCTTCATTATTTGGATTTGGATCTATTGTAGCTGAAATTTTATATTCTCCACTAATTAAATTTAAATATTGAATACCACTCATTGAAAAAGTATTTTGATAAGTAGGGTCAGAAATGCCTTCAAGTGTTATTGAGATTCTGCAGGAAGAATTCATATTTTGGAGGCACCCTTGTAAGTCTGAAGTCATTTTAACTACTCCATATTTTCCAGATGCTATCGTAAAGTTTTGAGAATAGTAATAGGTGGGTGTGTTATTTTGCATCCCAAAATAAACGTCCCTTTTTAATAATCCTGATCTTTCTACACAATTCACAATGGCATCAGCTAATAATGGAGCTTGATTGCTTTCATAAAAATATTCAGTGAAACCACCAGTAGGATATTCTATTTTTTTTAAAATACCTGCATAACATAAGCTAGTATCAATTGTTCTATCAGCTCCAGTATTTTCATTATGATATAATCCTTTATAAGGAAGACCACTATATCCTTGAATACAAGTAACATCCGTTTTTGGTGTTAAGAAATTATTGTATTGAATTTTACCATTAAAATAACCCCAATAATCTTGTGAAGCTGATAATCTATTGGGAAGGGCTACTAATGTATATGAAAATTTATAAGCAGGTATAATGCCAGAGTCATTGGAATCGACTTCTTGTAATCTTAAAAGTCTGAGTCTTTTTCTAGCTGTATTTGAATAAGCTTCAAGTCCCCAAAGTGAAGTTGAATCATTACTCAAAAGATAATCATAAGTGAATTTAAATCTCTTAATAAATTTATCGTTAAAAGTATAAATAGAAATTTTTTCCAACGACCTTTCATTAATGAACACATCTTCTCGAATGGAATTTGATCTCGAAAAGACTACTTTAGTTTCTTTTGTAGAAATACTAAGAATGATTGGTTTAATTATATTTTGATTAAAAAAAGAAGCTCTTAAATTAAACCCTGTAATTGGAGCACAGCCTTGCCCATAGGCATTATTGTAACTCGAAGCAGTTCCCATGACTGACATTTCGGACATTCTTCCAAAATTTTTAGCTAGTACTGATTCATATTCAAACTCAATAGTCTCGCCTATTGAGTTCTCAATTGACAAAAGTGACCAACCTGTAATATATGAATAGCCAACATTTAAACTTTGACTTGAATTACCATCAAAATAAGTGGTTATATTATTAGGATTATTATATTCGTTAGAGACCCTCAACCCATCTTTGGAAATACCATAATAAGCTTTAACACCATTAGGTAATATTAGCTTAAAACTTTTAATCCAATCATTATCAGTAGAATATTCAATCTTTACATTTGAAAATGGAGTCTGGTCGAATTGATGTGTTAATTGATTCCATGTAAACTTTCCAGAATACCCAAGTAAATTAAACATAAAGACATCAGGCTGTGCATCTAAAATATTATTAGCAAGGTCTTCTTCAGTTTGAGTACATGTACATGATGACATGTGATTATTACTATTATTGGTATTTATAGCAATTTTATGTTGATACATTTCATTCATTAAATATTCAGTAGTTTTTGTTGTATTCATATAACTCAATTCGTCTGGAGCTGATTTCACAATTCGAGATATATTTCCACCTAAATTTAAATTCCAACCAAGTCCTACCCATGTCGCAGCTTCATCTACACGAATTCCTGAAGTATTATAGTTTAAAGAAATAGGTATTGATACATCTTTTATTCCAATAGAATGGATAGGAATATTGATTACTGGTGTTCCAGTTGAGTAACCCATTGGAATATCTATAAATTTTGCTAAAGCTGCTACTTCAGGTGTTGATGGCATTACTTTAGGAATAACACCACTTGAAGGGTTCTGACTCTGCCCAAAACCACTTAATACCAAGCCTTGCAAGAGGATAATTAAGAAATACATTTTCTTCATAAGCAATTAAATATTACAACCCCCAACCCACTCTAAAAATTAATGGTTGTTGTTGAGGATTAGATTTTTGGTATAAAAAATTATATAATAATTGAACCTGTGCTTTCTTTTTTCCTGCATTGTATTTTTTGCTTAATCCCATTAATGCAGACACTTGCCAAGCTTTATAATCTATTTTAGTTATCTCGTTAGTTTTATTTTCTAACTCTGCTAAATAGTTTAACTCATAACCACCACTAATCCACAAATTTTTAAACAGTTTTCCAAATCCTGCAGTGGTATTGGTAAATAATTTTACATCAACAAAAGTTCTATATCCATATCCTTGAGTACTTAGTTTAATATCATTCCAACCATTGCCCCAACCCATTTTATATGCTAGTCCAACACCTATAGTACTTTTATCGTTTAATTTATATCCAACTGTTAATGCTATATCACTTGTTGTTGGGAGAATTTTATTATTTTTTACACTTTGTATATTCATACCAACTTCTAAGCGTTGTAAGAAACTTTTTGTTTTTTGATTGTTGGGTTTAAAGTCTGGCATATCAGCATCACTTACTCCTTTTCCAGATTTATTGGCTTCATCTTTTAATTTAGTAAAAGATGTTTTTGCTTTGTTAATTTGTTGTTGTAAAAAGTTACCACCACCGCCGATATTATTACCATTTGCTAGAGGATTGTTGTTTCCAAATTTTTCTTGTAACTCATTTAATATTTCCTGATAAGTTGGTAATCCTTTAGGAAAGGTATTGCTTAAACTTCCAGAGCCAAGTTGAGGAAACAGTTTAGCCAACAAACCATTCTTTTTCATAAAGTCTTTAAATGCACTGTTTTCTCTAACAAAGCTCATGAGTTTTTGTTGTGCCTTATCCTTATCTTTTAGTAATAATTTATATTCAGCAATTTGTTGTTTATAGTAATAAGTTTCTTTGCTTATAGCATCTAATTGTTTAGTAACATTCAAGTTTTTTAATTGTGCCCTCAATTGGTCTTTTCTTTGTTTCAGCATTTTTTTGATATCAGCTGTAGCTTGTAATTTGCTCTGCATACCAGCTAAAGATTGACTTAACACTTTTAGTGAACTATTTTGTTCGTTGTTTAGTTCTAAGAATTTAGTAGCAGAAAATACACTGTCTAATTGTGGGAAATATTCTTTCGTTAATTGTTGTGTTTGATTGGCTTTGTCTAGTCTTGCTCTTAGCTTCTGAAAATGTGCTTGAGAATTTACTAATTGTATTCTTGCTTGAACACTATCTTTAGTTAATAATTGTTTTTGTAATTTTTGCTCTTTCTGCTCTAACTTTATAATGTAAGCTTTAGTTTGCTTAGTAAGTTTTTCATCGAGCTTTTGATATTTTTTTGTTAGAGATTCAACAATCTTAGTATCAAGATTTGAAATATTATTAGTGATTTTATTAAAAAGATTAGTCTCTTGCTCTTGAGCGTATGTTTTATAGAAAAATAAAATTAGAAAAGAAAATAAAGTATAAAAATATTTCACTTAAAGTTAAATAGAATATTATCAAATCACCTATCTAGATAATAACACTTCACATCAAAAATATAGGAAAAAAATATTGAAAAATCAATCATTGAAAAATTGCGTAAAACTACGTAAAAATCATACGTAGTTTTACGCATTCAAATACGTAATTCTACTGATTATTCTTACTTAAATTAAACTAATTAAAATTTGAAAATGTTGAAGTGTCTGAGTGTGTATTATATCTAAGTAAAAATAATTTGAGAATATTACTTGAACATTAAGTAATAAAATTATTAAATTGTATGCAAATTGTATGCAAATGGATAAAAATAAAAAAAATTAAATATATTGAAACCCTTACTATCATTGAGTGACCCCGCAGGGACTCGAACCCTGGACCTACTGATTAAGAGTCAGTAGCTCTACCAACTGAGCTACGGAGTCGAAAAAAATTACCAACTGCTTCTACTACCAGCAGCTTTTTTTAAAGCAAAAGTTCTAACTATATTAAATCCAAATCGAATATCACCTGCACCCCAATCTCCGGTAGTATTAGTAATAAAAGTTCTTTCTGTCATGCCAGTAGAATTAGTGCAATGCAATTGAAATACATGGCCACCAGTTTCAATATCAAATCCTAAGGAAAGTGAATTAATAGCTCCACTTAAATTATTAAACTGATGAAAATATTCTGCATTTAATGCCACTCTTTTAGATAGTTTTGTCCTTCCTGCAAAACCTAAAGAGAATAAATTATTATCATCAGTTTTTAATGGCACTAAATTAATATGCACTAAAGAAGGCATGAGTTGAAATGAAACATTATCATTAAACTTACGAGCAATAATTAATTGATGGGCAAAAGAATTTCTATTAGTAAAACTAATATCCTCTATAGTTTTTAGAGTATAATGCATGGCAGTAAAAACATAGTTTAAGCTGATTGGCATATTGGTTTTGCCAGTTGATTGTCGTAGTAGTTTAAACTTCGCATAAACATCAAACTCTTTATCTACGCTACTTCTGCCAATTCCTATATTTACATTTTTGCTTAAACCATAATCGAAACCTAAACGAATTGTAGCATTATCTAAACCAAATAAATTATAACCACCAGAACTTAAATAACCAAAGCGATGAGAGATTCTGAAATCTAAATTGTTTTTGCCTACCATTTCTGTGGTATGACTATTTACCACTCTAATACTTTTAAAAGTGGCTAAAGCATAGTTGGTTTGATTCACATCTAAAGCTTTAGATTCTGTTTCAATATCAGCAAACAAATCTTTTGTTATGGTTGTATCTTTTTGTTGAGCATTTAAGTTTTTATTTATAATCAATAAAAAGATTATAGAAAATAAAATACATTTTTTTAACATGATTATTTTTTGAATTTGAATTAATCAAAATTGCATGAAATGGTGGTTTCAATTTCATTAGCAATTTTTTCACCAATATATTTTCCAGTAATACCAAAGTCTTTTACCTTAATCAGTAATTTTGAATTAGCTGAAACTTTTCCATTATTAACTACTAAACTGCCCTTGCTAGTTATTTTTTTTGTAATGCCATGAATGGTTAAATTACCTTCAACAAAAACATTATAACTGCCATTTTTAGTAAAGTCTACTTCATTAATATTTGTAATAACGCCTTTAAAATCTGCCTTAGGAAATTTTGAACTTTCCATATAGTTTTCATTAAAATGTTCTTGCATTAGTGCATTATCAAAAGTGAATCCTTTAATGAGTAATAAAAAAACAATCTGACCCGAGCTGCTGCTTAGTTTACAAGTTACTTGTCGGTTAAATGCTTCTATTTTTTCTAATGGGGTACTTGAGTAAAAACTAATGGTGCCGCTTTTGGTACTATATATTTTTTCTTGAGCAAATACTTGATGTTGTATTGCAGTGAAAAGAAATAAGAAAATAATTTTTTTCATGGTTTAATTATTTAAAGCACCATTTTTAATCCAGTTGCTAACTTTTGCAATATCGCAATCAGATAATTTTGGTAAATTTTTAGGCATTCTGCCAGTTGTTATATCTACTAATAAAATACCTCCATTAGCATTATTGGGATTAACCCAATTTCTTACATTATTATAACCTTCTAAATTTACTCCACCACCTAAGGTTGGTGAGTTTGATGCTGAATGGCATTGATAACAGTTATTGCTTAATATAGGTAAAACTGTTGCAGTATATTTTACTTGAGTAGAGTCGCAGCCAAATAGCACTTCTTTATTATTGCTTACACAACTATTTAAACTAATGATGGCACAGAAACTAAAAAAGCAGACTAGTGAAAAAAAGGAGTTCTTTATCATTGACATTTTTTTACTTTCTAAAGATAATAAATAGTTCAATGTTCAATTTATGAAATTGAGAGAATTTTTATTCATTAATTCTAGAATGAAAATTAAGTTTAATGAGCATCTTAAAAATCTATCCTTAAAATTGCAACTCAAAATGTAAGGATGAAGTATTGGTTTATGTTTTTCTTTATTAGTTTTTGTAATTACAATTATGCTCAGCAATTAATCATTATAGATACTGCTAAAAACAAGGTAGACGATTTAAACGAAGTAATTGTATATGCAAACAAATTTCCTGAAAAAGCAAAACGTGTTGCACAAACTGTTAGTGTAATCAATAATACTGGTTTAATTAATAATAATGCTAATCCAGCTGATGTGTTAATCAATAGTGGACATGTTTTTGTTCAGAAAAGTCAGCAAGGTGGTGGAAGTCCTGTTATTCGTGGCTTTGAAGCCAGTAGAGTTTTGTTAATGGTTGATGGAGTAAGAATGAATAATGCAATTTACAGGTCGGGTCATTTACAAAATATTATTACAGTTGATAATATGATTTTAGATAGAATGGAAATATTATATGGTCCTTCTTCTACTATTTATGGTAGTGATGCTTTAGGTGGTGTAGTGAATATGTACACTAAAAATCCCGTTTTATCTTCATCACAAAAAAATGCAGTTACTGCTAATGCAATGATGCGATATGCTAGTGCAACAAACGAATATAGAACTCATGTTGATTTAAACTTAGCAAATAAAAAATGGGGTTCTTTAACTTCTATTACATTAGGAAAGTTTGGCGATGTTGTTCAAGGTAATCAGCGTTCTTCAGCTTATCCTGATTTTGGCAAAAAGTATTTTTATGTTGATAGAATTAATGGTATTGATAGTGCAGTAGCTAATTCAAACCCAAATAAACAGATTGCAAGTGGATATCATCAGTTAGATATTTTGCAGAAAATTTTATTTCAGCCCAATGAAAATGTACAGCATGTATTCAACTTTCAGCTATCAACAACAGGCGATATTCCTCGTTATGATCGATTAACTGAAACCGCAAATGGTAATCCTAGATTTGCAGAATGGTATTATGGTCCACAAATAAGAAATCTTTTCGCTTACCAATTTTCTAAGTCAAATACAAATAGTTTTTTTAAAGAAGTTAAGCTCAATGCAAATTATCAGCATTTAGAGGAAAGTAGAATAATCAGAAGATTTAAAAATAACAACAGAGATTCAAGAACTGAAAAAGTAGATGTTTTGGGTTTTTCTGCAGATGCTAAACATTATGCAGGAAATCATGAATGGCATTTTGGACTAGAAACCTACTACAACAAAATAAACAGTTCAGCATTTCGTGAAAATATTGTTAGCGGTGTTACAAGTAAAATTTCTACTCGTTATGCCGATGGTCCTACTAACATGAGTTATTCAGGTGCATATGTTCAGCATACTTATAAAATAAATGATCAACTTACTTTGAATGATGGCTTAAGAATAAATCTAGTAACTTTAAATGCACAATTCATTGATACAGGTATTTTACACTTGCCCTTTACATCTGCTCAACAAAATAATTTGGCCTTAACCGGAAATTTAGGATTAGTGTATGTTTCTAAGAAAAATGTACGAATTGCAACTATATTAAGTACTGGATTTAGAAGTCCGAATGTTGATGATTTAACCAAAGTATTCGATACAAAAGCAGGATATGTTGTAGTACCTAACCAAAATATTAAACCAGAAAAAACGTATAATGCTGAAATTAGTTTTAGTCAATCTCTAAAAAATTTCAATTACGGATTTTCAGTTTTTTATACTCAATTTATTGATGCTATTGTTGTAGATAAATTTACTTTTAATGGCCAATCGACTATAAATTTTCAAGGAATACAAAGTGATGTATATGCACCACAAAACAAAGCCAGAGCAAATGTTTATGGGTTTAATTTTAATACATCAATCAAAATTTCTCAACAAATAAAAGCAGAAGCTACTTATACCTATACAAAGGGCAGATATCAATTTAATGGCCAACAAATACCATTAGATCATATACCACCTACATTTGGTAGAATTGCATTAACACATCAGAGCAACAATGCAAAAATTCAATTAAGTACTTTATTTAATGGTTGGAAAAGAATTGAAGACTATAATTTAAATGGGGAAGATAATGAACAGTATGCTACAAAAGATGGTATGCCGGGCTGGATGATTTTGAATCTACAAGCGTCTTGGAAGCTCAGTAAAAATGTACTGTTTAATTTTGGAGTAGAAAATATTCTTGATAGAAATTATAGATATTTTGCAAGTGGAATTTCGGCACCTGGTAGAAATTTCATCTTAAGTGTATCAACTCAATTTTAAATTTGAGTAACAAAAAAAGCTGTCCCAACGGAACAGCTCTCTTTTTATAAAAAGGTAATGAATTAAGCTTTCTTTTTAGCTAATTGGCTTTTTAAATTAGCTGCTTTATTTTTATGAATAATACCACGCTTAGCTAATTTATCAATCATTGAAACTACTGTAGGTAATTTAGCATCGTATTCAGCAGTTACATCAAGAGTTTTTAAATCTCTTATTGCATTACGAGTAGTTTTACCATGGTAGCGATTTCTATCTCTACGTTTTGCTGCTTGACGAGTATCTTTTTTTGTTGCCTTATGATTTGCCATCTCAATTTTTATTTTTCGGACGGCAAAAGTAAGGAGTTGCATTGTATAATTATCAAAAAACTTTATCTTTTTTTCTTTAGACAGCCTTTTATTCTATTTAATATATAATTTCTATATTAAAAAAGCTTAAAAATATCCATTCAAACAAACGATATTTGCACACTATTTTTAAGCAGAAACTTAATTGTTAATGAAAGATTTCTCATATATCACCAATCAACATCCTAGTTACATCGAAAACTTATACCTAGATTTTCAAAAAAATCCAGATAGTATTGATGTAGATTTAAAAAAGTTTTTCGAAGGATTTGATTTTGCAGTCAATAATTTTTCTCAAAATGGCACTTCAACTGCTTCTACTTCAGTATCTAACGATTTTGATTTAAATAAAGAAATAGCTGTTTATAGATTAATACTTGGCTATAGAAACAAAGGCCATTTAATTGCTACAACCAATCCTATTCGAGAAAGAAAAGATAGAGGTGCTAATTTGAATTTGTCCTTTTTCGGACTTACTGATGCCGATTTAAATACTGCTTTTTATGCAGGAAACTTTTTAAATCTAGGAAAAACATCCTTAAAAAATATAATAGAGCATTTACAAAAAGTATATGCTAACAATATTGGTGCTGAATATAAATACATTAACGACCAAGATAAAATTGATTGGTTGGCAGAGCAATTAGAAGTAAAATGTTTAGAGCCATTACCAATTAATAAACGTAAGAGAATTTTAGAAAAACTAAATCAGGGTGTAATTTTCGAGAAATTTCTTCATACAAAATATATAGGTCAAAAAAGGTTTTCATTAGAAGGTGGAGAAACTACCATTGCTGCAATAGACGCCATTATTAACACTGCAGCCAATAATGATGTTGAAGAAGTGGTTATTGGCATGGCTCACAGAGGCAGATTAAATATTTTGGCCAATATCATGGGCAAAACCTACGAGCAAATTTTTAGTGAGTTTGAAGGTACAGCTAAATTAGACCAAACTATGGGTAGTGGAGATGTAAAATACCACATGGGTTTTGGTAGTGATGTAACTACTTTAGATGGAAAATCAATCCATTTAAAACTTATGCCTAATCCTTCTCATTTAGAAGCTGTAGATCCTGTTGTGCTTGGTTTTGCAAGAAGTAAAGCAGATGTATTATATCAATCTGATTACGATAAAATTCTTCCTATTCTAATTCATGGTGATGCATCTGTAGCAGGCCAGGGAATTGTATATGAGGTTTTACAAATGTGTAAACTCAATGGGTATTATACCGGTGGTACAATTCATTTTGTTATCAATAATCAAATAGGTTTTACTACAGATTTTGATGATGCACGAAGTTCAAATTATTGTACTTCAATTGCAGCCATGGTTCAGGCCCCGGTTTTACATGTTAATGGAGATGATGCAGAAGCAGTGGTTAAGTGTGTTGAAATTGCAACTTTATATCGTCAAGAATTTAATAGCGATATTTTTATAGATATGGTATGTTACAGAAAACATGGCCATAATGAAGGAGATGATCCTAAATATACGCAACCACAACTCTATGCTTTAATTGATAAGCATCCGAACCCAAGAGAAGTTTATACCAATTATTTAATTGAAAATGGTGAGCCCGATGCTAGAGCTTTAGCTAAAGAAATGGAGAAAAAGTTCTGGGAAGATATGCAAGAAAGGTTAGATGAAGTTAAGCAACAACCACTTCCTTATAAATATCAAGCCCCAGAATTAGCATGGAAAAGTTTACGAAAAGCAACTGTAGCTGATTTTGAAACTTCACCAAACACTGCAATCCCTGAAAGTGAGGTAAGAAGATTAATAGATGGATTAATGAAATGGCCTTCTGATTTTACACCATTGAAAAAAGTTGAAAAACTTTTGCAAGAAAAAATCAAATTATTACAAACAGAAAGTAAAATAGATTGGGCTACTGGCGAATTGTTAGCTTATGCAAGTCTAGTTGTTGAAAATAAAATTGTGAGAATGAGTGGTCAGGATGTTCGCCGAGGAACTTTCAGCCACAGACATGCAGTATTAAGAAACGAATTAAACGATGATTTTTATAATAGATTAAATCACTTTCAAGAAAATCAAGCCAATTTTCATATTTATAACTCTTTATTAAGTGAATATGGAGTTTTAGGTTTTGAATATGGATATGCTTTAGCAAATCCAGATGCATTAGTAATTTGGGAAGCACAGTTTGGAGATTTCTGCAATGGTGCTCAAACTATAATAGACCAATTTATTTGCTCAGCAGAAGAAAAATGGAATAGAATGAATGGCTTAACTATGTTGTTACCACATGGCTACGAGGGTCAGGGTCCAGAACATAGTAGTGGAAGAATGGAACGTTTTTTACAAATGTGTGCCGAGTTAAATATGGTCATTACAAATGTTACTACTTCATCTAATTTATTTCATGTTTTACGTCGTCAATTAGCTTGGGAATTTAGAAAACCACTCATCAACTTTTCTCCTAAAGCTAATTTAAGATATGCCGGAACTTATAGTCATATTTCAGAATTTTCTAACCAAAAATTCAAAGAGGTTATTGATGATGATTTTGTTCAAGATGCAACTCAGGTTAAAAAAGTATTATTCTGTTCAGGAAAAATTTATTTCGACTTAGCAGAAAAACAAGCTAAAGATAATGTTCAAGATACTGCAATTATTCGTTTAGAACAACTCTATCCTTTACCACAAAAACAGTTAGACGAGTTATATAAAAAATACAATAAAGCTGTTTGGTTTTGGGTACAAGAAGAACCTCTTAACATGGGTGCAGCTTCATTTTTAAAAATGAATGTGAAAGGAATTAATTTTGGAGTCATTAGCAGAAACGCAAGTGCTGCAACTGCAACGGGATATTTAAAAGTTCACAAAGTTGAACAAGAAGAAATAATTAAAATGGCTTTTGATATTTAAATTAAAATTGAAAGAATAAAAGATTTTTTATGATTGATATTATTGTACCAACAGTGGGAGAGTCTATAAATGAAGTAACTCTTTTAAAATGGACCAAACAAAATGGTGATTATGTAGAAAGAGATGAAGTGATTGCTGAACTCGAAAGCGAAAAAGCCACTTTTGAAGTTAACGCAGAAAAAGCAGGAACTTTAAAAACAATGGCAAATCCTGGAGATACTATTTTAATTGGAAGTGTTTTAGCACAGATAGATGAAACCGCTGAAAAGCCAATACCGTCAGCAGTCAATAGTCAACAGACAACCGAGGAAAAAAAAGAAAAGAAAACTACGGTTGACAGTAAACCGTCCACAGTTGACATTAAAGCAACCCCTGTTGCATCAGCTATTATCGCAGATAAAAAAATTGATACTAAAGTTATTGAGCCATCTGGTTATGGAGGTAAAATTTTAAAGAACGATGTTTTAGAAGCACTAGCTAATCCTGGTAAAAAGGCTTTTAGTGGAGCCGAGCTCAATTCTCGTAACACACGTAATGAGAAAATGAGCAATCTACGAAAAACCATTAGTAGAAGGTTGGTGGAAGCTAAAAATACTACTGCCATGTTAACTACATTCAATGAAGTTGATATGGGGCCTATCATGGAAATTAGAACTCAGTATAAAGAAAAATTTAAAGAAGCTCATCAAGTAAATTTAGGTTTCATGAGTTTCTTTGCTAAAGCTTGTGCTATTGCTTTAAGTGAATGGCCAGCAGTAAATGCTTATATAGATGGTGAAGAAATTATTTATCACGATTATGCTGATATTAGTATTGCTGTTTCAACACCAAGAGGTTTAACAGTGCCAGTAATGAGAAATGTAGAAAGTATGAGTATGGCAGATGTAGAAAGAACTGTTGGAGAATTAGCTGCAAAAGCTAGAGATAGTAAGCTCACAGCTCAAGATTTAACTGGGGGAACTTTTACCATAACAAATGGCGGAGTATTTGGAAGTTTAATGAGTACTCCAATTATCAATATACCTCAAAGTGCCATTTTAGGCATGCATAAAATACAAGATAGACCTATGGCTATTAATGGGAAAGTTGAAATTAGACCTATGATGTATTTAGCACTCAGCTACGACCATAGAATTGTAGATGGTAGAGAAAGTGTTGGGTTCTTAGTTCGTGTTAAAGAATTACTCGAAAATCCTCAATTACTTTTAATGGGCAAAGATCCGGTAAAAGCTTTATTAGAGTTATAGATACCAAGAAATCTCAATTTCTCGTGAGTAGTTTGATTTGGCTTATACAAAAACACTTAAACTTTTCATAAAATAAATTTTTGTAAATCAAATTAGATTGTTACTTTGCTACACTAATAATCAAAATTCTGTAATTATGAGAAAATTATTCAATTCTCTGTTAACGCTTTCGGCTGTACTTATCACTTTATCTGTTAGTGCCCAAAAAGGGAACACTGTAACTGGTAATGTTAAAACAGCAAAATCTGGTGAAGCTATTTCTGCAGTTTCAGTTACCATTAAAGGTGGTACTGCTGGAGCTTTCACAGATGATAAAGGAAGATTCGTTTTCACAACCAACCAAAAACCTCCATTTACCCTAGTTGTTTCATCTATTGGATTTGGAACCAAAGAAGTGGTTTTTAACGGAACAAGTGTTTCTGTTGAACTAACTGCTGTTGAAACTTTAGGTCAAGAGATCGTAGTTTCTGCAACAAGAACTCAAGAAAGAATTTTAGAGAGCCCTGTTTCAATTGAAAGAATGAGTGCTGCTGACATTAGAAATTCTTTAGCTCCTAACTATTATGATGCGATTGCTAATTTTAAAGGTGTTGACATGACAACATCTTCTTTAAACTTCCGTACAATCAGTACAAGAGGTTTTAATGGTTCAGGTAATTTACGATTCAATCAATTAGTTGATGGAATGGATAACCAAGCTCCAGGTTTAAACTTCTCTGTAGGTAGTATTGTAGGCCCAACACAATTAGATGTTGATAATGTTGAGTTATTACAAGGTGCTTCTTCTGCTATTTATGGATCTGGTGGTATGACAGGTACTTTATTAATGACTAGCAAAAACCCATTCAAATATCAAGGTTTAAGTTTTCAAGTTAAAGCGGGTGTTAACCATATTGATGAATCTCAAACTGCTGCATCACCATTTCATAACTGGGATGTAAGATGGGCTAAAAAAGTATCAGATAAATTTGCATTCAAAATTGGTGCAGAATTAACAAAAGGTAACGATTGGCAAGCAAATGATTTCAGAAACTTATCTAGAAATAATGTATTTTCTTCTTTAAAAGGTGGAACTAGAGCTTCTGATCCTAACTACGATGGGGTGAATGTATTTGGAGATGAAGCTAGTGCAAGTATGCATGCTTTTGCACAAGTTGTTAGATCATTAGTTGGAGCAACACCAGCAGGACAAGGATTTATTGCTGTAGTAGACAACTCAATTGCTGCAGGTGCTACACCACAAATGATTGCAGCTGGTACACCAGCTCCTTTTCAACAATATTTACCTTTCTTAATTCCAACAAGTACTGTAGGTACAAACCCTTACAGAAATACATTTATTGGTTCTACTCCTGAGGGTGGTTTTGTAAGTAGAACAGGTTATGAAGAAAGAGATTTAGTAGATTACAATAACTATAATGTTAAATTAAACGGTGCTTTACACTACAAATTAACAAATAGTATTGAAGCATCTTTACAAGCTAATTATGGTGTTGGTACTACTGTTTATACAGGTGCTGATAGATATTCTATTAAAAACCTTGCTATTGGTCAATACAAATTTGAATTGAAACATAAAGATTGGTTCTTAAGAGCATATACTACTCAAGAAAATTCTGGAGATGCTTACACTGCAACAACTGCTGCTGTTGCAATAAATAGTGCTTGGAAAGGAAACCAAGATTGGTTTACTCAATACACTGGAACTTTTGGTGCAGCATACTTAGGTTTAGCACCTGGCTTACCAGCAAGTAATAATGCAGTTGCACATGGTGCTGCTAGAACAGTTGCTGAAACAGGAAGATTTTTACCGGGTTCTCAACAATTTAGAGATGCATTCAATAAAGCAGTTAGTACTCCAATTAGTAAAGGTGGTGCTAAGTTCGATGATAAAACATCATTATATCACTACGAAGGTCAATATAATTTCTCTCGTTTAGTAAAAGCTGTTGATATTTTAGTTGGAGCTAGCTACAGAAATTACTCATTAAATTCTAATGGAACAATTTTCGCTGACACTATGGGTCCAATTAGTGTGTATGAATATGGTGGATATATTCAATTACAAAAGAAATTCTTAGATGATAAAATGAAAATCACAGTTTCTGGTCGTTACGATAAAAGCCAAAACTTTGATGGAAGATTTACGCCAAGAGCTACTTTAACTTATAAAGTTGCTGAGAATAATTATATCCGTGCTTCATATCAACAAGCATATCGTTTTCCATCTTTACAAGATCAATGGATCAATTTAAAAACTCCATCTTCAATCTTAATTGGTGGGTTACCTAATTTCAATACACGTTACAACTTCTCAGGAAACCCTGCATATACCGCAGAAAGTATTGTTGCTTTCAGAAATTCAATTGCAGCGGGTACACCAAATGTTGCTTTATTAAAAGCTGCAACATTTACAACTTTAAAACCTGAGGTTTCAAATACTTTTGAATTAGGTTATAGAGGTGTTTTAAATAGCAAATTATTAGTTGATGCTTATGTTTACTATAGCCAGTTTGAAAACTTTATTGGTCGTACAGCTGTAGGTCGTGGACAAAGTACAAATCCTTTAATTGCTATTCAAATGTTAGCTAGTCCTTTTGCTACTGATAATTATTCATTTGTTTCTAACGCTTCTACAACTTTAAAATCTTTTGGTTGGGGTATTAGCACAGAATATAAAGTTTATAAGAACTATTTATTAACTGCAAACGTTTCTGGTGATCAATTAAACGATGCACCTAAAGGTTTAGTTACTTTCTACAATACACCTAAATTAAGATACAATATTGGTTTAAGCAATCCAAATGTTTGTGGAAATTGGGGTTTTGGTGCTAACTACAGATGGCAAGATGCTTTCTTATGGGAAGGAACTTTTGGAACTGGTGATGTTCCTGCTTATGGAGCAGTTGATGCATTTATTAGTTACAAATTCACTAGCATAAAGAGCTTATTTAAATTTGGAGCAACTAACTTAATGAACAAATACTATAGAAGTGCATTTGGTAATCCTCAAATTGGAGGTATGTACTATGCTAGCTTTGGCTTTAACGTATTTTAATCGTTGTAAAAATTAAAACTTAAATCCCACGCTTTTGCGTGGGATTTTTTGTATCTCTATATTTGTAAAGTGATACCAAATCAACTGATTGATAGTTTACAAAATGTAACAGGTTTTAATGAAGCTGAATTTATAGAGACACATCTTCAGCCTAAAGAAATTACTTCAATCAGAATTAATACTCAAAAAATTTCTACTTTAGATATTGAGGAATTAAGTAATAATTATAACCTTAATATCTCTCATAAAGTACCCTGGTGTAAAGAAGGATTTTATTTAAAAAGTCGCCCAAAATTTACTTTTGACCCACTATTGCATGCAGGTGCATACTATGTACAAGAGGCAAGTAGTATGTTTTTAAGTTTAATTCTTGAACATCTTTTTCAGAAAGAGGAAGAAAAAATTATACTTGATTTATGTGCTTCACCTGGTGGAAAATCGACCCTTTTAACTAATTATTTTACCCAAGGGCTAATTGTAAGCAATGAAGTAATAAAACAGCGAGCCACTGTTTTAGTTGAAAATATTACTAAATGGGGAGCTGCCAATTGTATAGTAACCAATAATGACCCCAAAGATTTTAATGCACTTACCAATTATTTTGACCTTGTTGTTGTAGATGCACCTTGTAGTGGTAGTGGATTGTTTAGGAAAGATGTTACAGCTATTGACGAATGGAGTTTGCAAAATGTAAATTTATGTAGTCAAAGGCAACAAAGAATTTTAGCCGATATAATACCTTCTATAAAAGATGAGGGTTATTTAATTTACTCTACATGTTCTTATTCTAAACAAGAGAATGAAGATATCTTAGACTGGTTAACGAATGAGTTTGATTGTGTTTCTGTTGCCATACAACTTCATACTGATTTGGGGGTTGTGGAAACAACTTCAGACAATAATAAAGCATTTGGGTACAGATTTTATCCAAACAAAATTGAAGGAGAAGGTTTTTTTATAGCTGTTCTCAAGTTTAGTAATCAATTAAATAAAAAAGTAAGCAAACTCAATAAACTAATTCCAATAACATTAAACGAAAGTAATATTGTGAGGGAACATATGCTGAATTTTGAAAATTATCAATTTTTTAAGCATAATTCAAACATAATTTGTTTTTCTTCAATGTTTTATCACGAACTTCAAACCATTGCTTCTTATCTTTACATCAGGAAAGCTGGGATTGAAGTTGGAATAATAAAGGGAAATACTTTAATTCCAGCACATGATTGGGCTGTAAGTATTTTATGTTTGCAAAATTTTAAAAAAATTTCATTGCCTTTAGAAGTAATTCTACAATATTTATCTAAAAAAGTAGTTATTATAGATACAGATGTTAGAGGATGGGCTCTAATAAACTATAAATCTATAAATATTGGATGGATAAAAGTGTTAGATAATAGAGTAAACAACTACTATCCAACCAATTGGAGAATAATGGCCAGTATTAATTAATAGAATATGTTATGTTAAAAAAGTTGTTTTTTATTGTTTTATGTTTACCAAGCTTTGGGTTACTTGCTCAAAATTCTGGAATTACTCATACAGTAAAATCGGGTGAAACAATTACTCAAATTGCTAATTATTATAATATTAAAGTAAAAGATATTTATGCTTATAATCAATTAGATAAGAATGGTTATATTAGAGTTGGTCAGAAACTCATGATTCCTCCCTCAACAAAAAATCAGGCAAAAAAAGAAACTATTACAAAGCATACTAACAAAAATTCAGGTAATTATCACATTATTGAACCTGGAGAAACTTTGTACAAGATTTCAAAAGATTATAATATTTCAATACAACAAATAAGGGATTGGAATAATTTAGAAAATGATAATATCAAACTAGGGGATACGCTCTTTATTGCAAAACAAAAAAAGAACTCACAATTAGTTAATCCAAATAATGACAATCAAGAAGCTGTAGCTGTTAAATCACATAGAAAGGAATCTAAAGATTCTCATAATCTTTCAAAAGTAAATGATTATGTAGTAGAGAATAAAATGGAGAAAAATATAAGTTCAAGAAAATCTGATTCAAAAAATACCAATAGTGAAACCGGAGTTTTTGAAAAGCAGTTTACCCAAGCTAATAAATCTGTAATCGGTCTATGCGGTACATTTAAAACCATTTCTGGTTGGAAGGATAAAAAGTATTATGCCCTTATGAATGATGCTGTAAATGGTAGTGTAGTTAAGGTTAAAGTAGATGATAAAGTAATTTATGCAAAAGTACTAGGGCCATTGCCTAATATAAAGGATGATAGCAGCTTAATGATTCGCATAAGCAATGCAGCTGCTGCTGCATTAGGTGTTAATTACGACTTGTTTGAAGTTAAAGTAGAACAACCTTAAAAATCTATAAGTTTCCTCTTAAACTTTGTTCTCTTTCTAATGCTTCAAATAAAGCTTTAAAGTTTCCTTTTCCAAAACTTTTTGCACCTTTTCGTTGAATAATTTCAAAAAATAAAGTGGGCCTGTCTTGTAATGGTTTAGAGAATATTTGTAATAAATAACCTTCATCGTCCCTATCAATTAAAATACCTAAATCTTGAAGTGGTTGTAAATCTTCATCAATTTTACCAACTCTATCTAATACAGTTTTATAATAACTTTCAGGAATATTCAAAAATTCAACACCTCGTTCTTTTAATATACTTACAGTTTCAATAATATTATTAGTAGCTATGGCAACATGTTGCACACCCTCGCCATTATAAAAATCTAAATACTCTTCAACCTGTGATTTCTTTTTTCCTTCTGCAGGTTCATTAATTGGAAATTTAACATACCCATTTCCATTACTCATAACCTTACTCATTAATGCAGAATATTCTGTTGAAATATCTTTATCATCGAAGCTTAATATATTTTTAAAGCCCATTACTTCTTCATAAAATTTAACCCAAACATTCATTTGGTTCCAACCCACATTACCTACACAATGATCTACATATAACAATCCTGTTTCTTTAGGATTGTAAGCAGATTTCCACTCCACAAAGCCAGGCATAAAAACTCCATTGTAATTTTTTCTTTCAATAAATAAATGAACTGTTTCTCCATAGGTATGAATGCCACTTATTACAACTTCACCAAACTCATCTATTAATGTTTCTGGTTCTTTATAGCTTTTTGCACCACGTTTTGTTGTTTGATGCCATGCATCAGTTGCATCATCTACTTTTAACGATAAAAACTTTACACCATCTCCATGTTTTAAAATATGATCTGCAATTTCATTATTTGGTCTTAATGGGGTACTTAAAATAAAAGTGAGTTTGTTTTGTCGAATTACATAACTGGCTTTTTCTTTATTACCTGTTTCAGGTCCAGAATATGCTAAACTCTGAAATCCAAAAGCAGTTTTATAGAAATGAGCAGCTTGTTTTGCATTACCTACATAAAATTCTACATAATCTGTTCCATGTAAAGGTAAAAAATCGGTATTGTTATTTGAAGTCATATTGATTTTGTTATTGATTTAAAAAATGGAAGTGTAATTGCATGAGATTTAAGATTTTGAATCCATTGCCAAAATCATCATTAATAGAAAATAATTATTCCATTTCATACGAGAGAACAAAGTTAATTGATTTGAAAAAGATTGCTCACTTATCTTAGCAAAAAAAAATAGGATGAAAGTTGGGATTTTAGGAGGTGGGCAGCTTGGAAGAATGTTATTGCAAGCAGCTATTAATTATGATGTTGAAACTTTTGTTTTAGAGAATGATGAAAATTGCCCTTCAGCACATTTATGTCATCATTTTACAAAAGGTAATATTCAAGATTTTGAAACTGTTTATCAATTTGGAAAACAGCTTGATGTAGTTACAATTGAAATTGAAGCTGTAAATATTGAGGCATTAGAAAAATTAGAGTCTGAAGGTGTTATGGTTATTCCAAATAGTCAGGCCATAAAAACAATAAAAAATAAAATTCATCAAAAAACTTTCTTCCAAAAAAATAGCATTCCTACTTCTTCTTTTATAATTACTAATAATATTCAAGATTTAGCAGAACAAGCTAGTTTTTTACCAGCAGTCCATAAACTTGCCGAAGGAGGTTATGATGGAAAAGGCGTAGTAGTGCTTAAAACTGAAAATCAAATTAAACAAGGGTTTAACGAACCATCTGTTTTAGAAAAGTTGGTAGACATAAAAAAAGAAATTGCTGTAATTGTTGCTGTTGGTAAAGAAATGAAGACCACAGTGTATCCTGTAACAGAAATGGTTTTTGACGATAAACTTAATTTATTAGATTATCAGGTTTCTCCTGCAAAGCTAACAGATGAACTAACCATTGAAGCCGGAGTTCTTGCTAAGAAATTAGTTTTAGCTTTTAATAGTCCTGGACTTTTTGCAGTAGAAATGTTTGTAACAAACGATAATAAAATATTGGTAAACGAAGTAGCTCCGAGGGTTCATAATAGTGGTCATCATACTATTGAAGCTAATTATAGTAGTCAATTTGATATGTTATGGCGAATCATTTTAAATTATCCTTTAGGAAATACTCAACCAAAATATTTATCTGCAATTGTAAATTTGATTGGTGATGAAGGATTTGCAGGACCAGTTTTGTATAATGGTTTGCATGATGTGTTACAAATGGAACATGCATTTGTACATTTATACGGAAAAAAAGAAACTAAGCCTGGAAGAAAAATGGGGCATGTAACCATTCTTGGACAAGATGAAGAGGAGTTAATTTCAAAAGCTCATTTCATCAAAAAAACATTAAAAGTTAAGAGCTAAATTATTTATATGGCAAAACAACAAAGCATTAAAAAAGTTCAAATTGGTATTATCATGGGAAGCGATAGTGACCTTTCTGTTATGAATGAAGCCACTACAATTTTACAGCAAATGAATATTGCTTTTGAAGTTACTGTAGTTTCTGCTCATAGAACTCCTTTGAGAATGATGAAATATGCACAAACTGCACAACAAAGAGGCTTAAAAGTAATTATTGCAGGTGCTGGAGGTGCTGCACATTTACCAGGAATGATTGCTTCAATAACTACTTTGCCAGTAATTGGTGTACCTATTAAATCTAGTAATTCTATTGATGGCTGGGACTCAGTTTTGTCTATTTTGCAAATGCCAAATGGTGTACCAGTTGCCACTGTTGCCTTAAATGCAGCAAAGAATGCGGGTATTTTGGCAGCACAAATTTTAGGAACTTCAGATGCTACTATTGCAAAACAACTTTTAGATTATAAAACTACCATGAATAAAGAGGTAATGCAAAAAGTAAAACAACTAAAGAAGAACGGACTACCTAATGAATTCGATTAATCATTTAATAGGAGTACAGTAAATTGTTGTTCAATACTTAAATTACTTTCTAATAGAATATTAAAAAAAGCTGCTCCATATTTTGCATAAAAACTAGAAAAATTCTCTATCCGTTCTTGTAAACTATTATTAGGAAAGAGTTGGCTTTTTAATGCAACAATTTGGTTTTGTTCATTAACAAATTTTCTTTTTTCTGCCCTCAAAAGTTTTTTTTCTGCCGCTTCAATTTTCTTAAGGCTTTGAGTTTCCAAAGCAGTTATGTGTTCAACTAAACTTTTATCAATACTTGCTGCGTGTGTTTTTAAATGTTGAAAACCATTTTTAAAAACTTGTATTTCTTCAGCATATTTTAATGATTGATTACTTTTACTAATCACCATCTGTTTAATTATAGTATCAGAGTCTTTAAATAAATCTTTTACTTCTAACTTCAATTTATCTAAAGTTGATTTATGTTTTTGATTTAATAATAAAAATGAGTTTCTAAGTACTAAAACTGGGTAATCAATACCTACTTCAATAAATACTTTTTTTAGTTGCATCCAATAAGCTAATTCTCCTCCACCACCAATAAAGGCAATATTGGGTAAAATAGTTTCTTGAAAAACTGGTCTGAGTATAACGTTAGGGCTAAATCGTTCTGGATGTTGGTCAATTTCATTCAGCATTTCAGTTAAGCTAAGTTTCAATTGTAATGCTGCAACAAAAAATTCATCACCAATTCTTTCTATGCGTTCTCTTTTATCATCAATTAAATAAAATAAATTAATATCTCTACCTGTAGCTTGTGTTTTATAATGTTTACTTAAATCCTGATTTGTTTGTTCTACTAATTGATGTGAAAATGATGTTGTAATTTCTTTTTTTATGGTTGAAGAAAATATTTGCTTTAAAACTTTATCATCAGGTACTAAAACCAATAAGCCATATTTTGCAAAAAGTAAATTTAATAATTCAAAGGTGGCTTGTTGTATTGATTTTCCTTTCGAATATGCTGAAGTAAACAAAGCAACCAATTCCATTCCATATTGATCCACTCCAATTTGTCCTTTTATTTCAGCAATTAATTTTAAGAAATCATCATCCACTAGCATTCTACCCACAGCTCCAGATTGTTTAGTATTCCATTGAAGTTTTTTACCTTGAATGGTTATAGAACCCAACTCATCAAAATCTGCATCTTCACTTCCCATAAAAAAAACTGGAACAAAATGTTTATCTGTAAATTTTTGTTTTAAAGTTTCTGCCATTTTTATGGTATGCAAAATTTTATAAATTACATACAATGGCCCTGTAAAAATATTCGGCTGATGTGCTGTTGTAATGCTAAAACAATTTTCTTTTTCTAATAAAGAAATGTTTTCAAGTTGTTTTGTTGAAGCATTTTCTTTATATTGATTTTTAAAATAAGTAGTAATTATTTTTCTGGTTTCAGTAGAAAAGTTTCTGTTATCTATAGCAAACTGTAATCCTTCTAAATTATTTTCATAATTATAAAAAGCTGCTAATTCTTTTGACTGATTTAAATAATCAATTATAATTTTTGAAAAAAAACCTGTTTCATTATAATTAATATATGTAGAACTAAATCGCATTACTTTATTTTAATAAATTGATTACAAATCTAAAAGAATAAACTGTATGCTTTTCTATTTCAACTGTACCTTATCTTTATTTTATGAAAAAAGTAATCATATCATTATTACTTAGTTTGTTCATTATATCAGGATTTGTTTTTTGGCTTTTTAATGGCTCTGCAACAACATTTTCTGAACCCAGCAAAACCATAGTAATTGAAGTAGATAATATAGCAAAAGAAGATGTATTAGAATTATTAGTTAATGAACAAATTATTTCTTCAACTTTTTTATTCGAAAAAATTGGAACACAGCTAAAAATTTGGGATAGAATTAAAATTGGAAAGTTCAAATTTAAAAAAGGAGAAAGCTTAATTGATATTGCCCGAATATTTAAAAATAATAAACAAGCAGAATTTAACTTAGTGATTAATAAATTAAGATCAGTAAATGATTTGGCAAAACTCATCAATAAAAATTTTTCTACCGATTCTATTTCTGCACTTCGAGTTCTTAAAGATCCTAGAGTATTATCTTCTATAAATGCAGATAGCAATACACTAATGTTTAACATAATACCTAATACTTATACTTTTTTCTGGAGTACTCCAGTTGAAAAAATGATAGAGAAACTTGCAGTTGAATCAAAAAAATTCTGGGATGTTAATAATAGAAAATCAAAAGCAGATCAGTTAGGACTAACACCTTTACAGGTTTACATTATTGCATCTATAGTTGAAGAAGAAACCAACAATGAAGCTGAAAAAGGCAATATTGCAAGTGTTTATATGAATAGATTAAAAATTGGAATGCCACTAGCTGCTGATCCAACAGTAAAATTTGCAGTAAAAGATTTTGCCTTAAGAAGAATTTTAAGAGTGCATACTCAATATAAATCTCCTTACAACACTTATATAAATAAAGGGTTGCCCCCAGGACCCATTTGTACTCCAGCTATAAAAACAATTGATGCTGTACTAAATGCCCCAAAAACAAATTATTTATTTTTTGTAGCTAATGCCGATATGAGTGGTACACATCACTTTAGCAATACTTTTGCAGAGCATAAACAATATGCAGCTATTTATCATAAAGCATTAACTAAATATTTAGCAGAAAAAGAAAAATAAGCCATTGACTAAATTCGAAAAATTAATTATCACTTTTCCTCCTATTGCTTTTATTATTAGAAAAAGCAAGAAAATTATCATTCCCGGATTTCAAGGTTTACCATTGTACGATGTAGTGCTATTTTTTTTTCAACAAATAAATAAAGTGGGCTTAAATGAAAGAGCAGCAGCTATTTCTTTTAATTTTATTATGGCTATTCCGGCAGCTTGTATTTTAATTTTTACTTTAGTTCCCTATTTACAAATTAGTAGAGAGTTTAATGCAGAACTTTTAAAACTCACAAAACAACTTTCGCCCAATAGAAGCACTTATTTATTTGTAAGAGATTTTTTGAATGATTTTTTTGGAACACAACGAGGCGGATTACTTTCTTTTGGTATTTTATTGGTTATGTTTTATGCATCCAATGCAATGATGGGTATTATAAGAACTTTCGATAAGTCCATAGCTCAAACAAAGGGTTGGCTGTTTCATAAAAGATGGAGAGCCATTAAACTAACTTTCTTAATTCTTCTATTATTAATAGGTTCAATTTTAATTTTAGTTGGACAAGAACAATTGGCTATTTTCTTAAAAAAATTATTCGGAATGAAGAAAAAGGCTGATTTGCCTTGGTGGAATGAATTAAGGTGGATTGTTATTATAACTTTAGTTTTCTATAGCATTGCCTTTATTTACAAATACGCCCCATCTGTTCATAAACGATGGAAGATTGCTTCGCCTGGTGCTATTCTTGCCACATTTTTATTAATGGCTACAACCATTTTATTTTCTTATTGGGTGAACAATTTTGGCAACTTTAATAAAGTGTATGGCTCAATTGGTACAGTTTTAATTATTATGACTTTAGTTTACTTTAATTCTATGGTATTAATCATTGGGTTTGAACTCAATGTGAGTATCACATATTTACAAGAACAGGTTAAAGCTCGTAAACTAAAAGAAGAACAAGAACTGCAATCTAAAAAATAGTCTTAAAACATTTCATTTCTTTTATAAAGTAGTATTCAAATCTGCTACAACACTATCTTTGCCCACTTATGAAGAACATCAGGAATTTTTGCATCATTGCACATATCGATCACGGAAAAAGTACACTTGCCGATAGATTATTAGAAGATACTCAAACTATTGGTGCACGTGATATGCAGGCTCAAGTGTTGGATGATATGGACCTTGAACGTGAAAAAGGAATCACCATTAAAAGTCATGCCATACAAATAAACTATCCTTATCAGGGAGAAGAATATGTATTGAATTTAATTGATACACCTGGTCACGTAGATTTTAGTTATGAAGTGAGTAGAGCTTTAGCTGCATGCGAAGGAGCTTTGTTATTAGTAGATGCCTCTCAGGGTATTCAAGCACAAACCATCAGTAATTTATATCTAGCAATAGAAAATGATTTAGAAATTATACCTGTTATCAATAAAATTGATATGGATGGGGCTATGATTCCTGAAGTTACTGATCAAATTGTTGATTTAATTGGTTGCAAACCAGAAGACATATTACTAGCAAGTGGAAAAAGCGGCATTGGGATTAACGAAATTTTAAAAGCAATAATTGAAAGAATTCCTGCACCAAAAGGAGATCCCCAAGCACCTTTGCAAGCATTAATTTTTGATAGTGTTTTCAATAGTTTCAGAGGAATTATTATTTACTATAGAATCATGAATGGAACTATTACTCGTGGGCAAAAAGTAAAGTTCATTGCAACTGGTGAGGAGTATGAAGCAACAGAAATTGGTGTGCTAAAATTTGGTATGCAAGCCAAACAACATGTAGGTTGTGGCGATGTGGGTTATATTATTACAGGAATTAAAAATGCTAAAGAAGTTAAGGTTGGAGATACACTAACTTCTAGTGGAAGTATGGCTGAAAGAATTAATGGATTTGAAGAAGTTAAACCTATGGTTTTTGCTGGTATTTTCCCTGTTGAAACTGATGCTTTTGAAGAGTTGAGAGATTGCATGGAAAAACTACAATTGAACGATGCTTCATTAACTTTTGAATTAGAAACGTCTCAAGCTTTAGGTTTTGGTTTCCGTTGTGGATTCCTAGGATTATTGCACATGGAGATTATACAGGAAAGATTAGAACGTGAGTTTAATCAAACTGTAATAACAACTGTACCTAACGTTAGTTTCATAGCTTACACCACAAAAAATGAAAGGATAGACGTAAACAATCCTGCTGAAATGCCTGATCCTACTAAATTAGATAGGATTGAAGAGCCATTTATTAAAGCTCAAATTATTACACAAAGTGAATATATTGGAAATATTATGACACTTTGTTTAGGCAAAAGAGGCATATTATTAGGACAAACATATTTAACTGCAACACGTGTAGAGCTTACGTTTGAAATGCCTTTAACTGAAATTGTTTTTGATTTTTACGATAAGCTTAAATCTCAAACACGTGGATATGCATCTTTCGATTATCACCCAATAGGATATAGAGAAGCTGATATTGTTAGAATGGATATTTTACTTAATAGTGAAAAAGTTGATGCCTTAAGTGCTTTAATTCATAGAAGCAGATCACAAGATTTTGGAAGAAAACTTTGTGAAAAATTAAAAGAATTATTAACCCGTCAGCAATTCCAAATTTCTATACAAGCTGCCATTGGAGCAAAGGTTATAGCTCGTGAAAACATTAGTGCTATGCGTAAAGACGTTACAGCTAAATGTTATGGAGGAGATATTAGCAGAAAACGAAAACTTCTTGAAAAACAAAAAGAAGGTAAAAAACGTATGCGACAAATAGGTAATGTAGAAATTCCACAAGAGGCTTTTTTAGCTGTGTTGAAGTTGGATTAGGTTTTTGTTACTAGTTTGAAGTTTCTTGTTTGGTGTTGCATGTTTTATTTTTGGTTTTGACTTTTTAATTTTGACTTTCACTCTTAACTCTTAACTCATAACTCATAACTCAAAAAATACTGTATTTGTTATAGTTGGTCCAACTGCTGTTGGTAAAACTAATTTTGCCATTCGGTTAGCACAACATCTTCAAACAGAAATTATTTCTGTCGATTCTCGTCAGTGTTTTAAAGAACTCAATATTGGGGTTGCTAAACCATCTCAACAAGAACTTAAAACTGTTCATCATCATTTTATTAACTCACATTCCATTCACGATGAAGTTAATGCTGGGGTGTTTGAGAAATTTGCTCTCGAAACAGTTGAAGCCATTTTTCAAAAGCATCAATTCGCTGTAATGGTTGGTGGCACTGGTTTGTATGTAAATGCATTTTGTAATGGAATAGATGAAATGCCAGAAATTCCATCTATCATTAGAGAAAAAATCATTTCTTCATACAAAAAACATGGACTAATTTGGTTACAAGAAGAAGTCAAACACAAAGACTTCGAATTTTGGAAAACTGCAGAACAACAAAACCCACAAAGATTAATGAGGGCCTTAGAAGTTGTTGAAACTACTGGTAAATCCATCAATTCTTTCAAACAAATCAAAAAAATTGAAAGACCTTTTAACATCATTAAAATTGGTTTAGAACTTTCAAGAAACGTTTTGATTAATAGAATAAATGATAGAGTTGATGTTATGGTAAAGGAAGGGTTAGTAGAAGAAGTTAAATCATTACTACCATATAAACACTTGAATGCTCTACAAACAGTAGGATATAAAGAATTGTTTGAATATTTTGATGGGAATTGTAGTTTAGATTTTGCTATTGAAAGAATAAAAATTAATACCCGACAATATGCAAAACGGCAAATGACTTGGTTTAAAAAAGATTTATCCATAAAATGGATACATGTTGATCAAAAAATTGATATTAGTGAAATCATTAACAGCTGTTTTTAAAAAATAAACTGCAAAAACTATCTTAAAACTAAAGTCTTAACAACATTATTCCCCTACAATTCGTTTATTTGATACATAAATAAATAATACGCCTTTATGCTTTATTATATTTTACAAGTTTCAGCAGATGCTGTTGAAAGTGCAGCAAAAATTTCAATGATAGATTTATTACAAAAAGGTGGTTGGATCATGTATCCTCTATATATTCTTTTTGCAGCTACTATATATGTTTTTTTTGAAAGAGTGATTGCTATTCGCAAAGCTTCGAAAATTGAAACTAGTTTCATGAACATTATTAAAGATAATATTGTGAGTGGAAATATAGCAGCTGCAAAAAACCTAGCTAAAAACACAGATAATCCTGTGGCAAAAATGATTAATAAGGGCATTCAAAGAATTGGTAAACCTATTGATGCCATTGAACGAAGCATGGAAAATGTAGGCAAATTAGAAATGTACAAAATGGAAAAAAACCTTTCAGTACTTTCTTTAATTGCTGGTATTGCACCCATGTTTGGTTTCTTAGGAACTATTGTTGGTATGATTCAATTATTTTATAACATTAACAATAGTGGATTTGAATTAAATACTATTGCAGGAGGTATTTATGTAAAAATGATAACCTCTGGAACAGGTTTAATTGTTGGTTTGATTGCTTACATTGCTCATAATTATTTATCGACACAAATAGAAAAAACAGCGTATAAAATGGAAGCTGCTAGTTCAGAATTTTTAGATGTTTTGCAAGAACCGACTAAATAATTCTGAATTAATAATTAATAATTAATAATTGAAATTGTGAATATTAGAAAAAAATTAAGAGAAAAACCCGAATTGCATTCAAGTGCATTGAATGATATTTTGTTTATTCTTTTATTATTCTTTTTAATTGTATCTACACTAGCTAATCCAAATGTGGTTAAAGTAAATAACCCAAAAGGAAAATCTGATACAAAAACAAAGCAAAATATTGTTGTATCTATTGATAAAGACAATAACATTTTTTTAAATCAGCAACAAATACCAGAAAATTTATTAGATACTATTATTAGTGCAGAAGTAGCTAAAGTTCGCCAATATTTAGATACACCATCGGTAGTAATTAATGCAGACACTATTTCTTTTACTGGAAGCTTTTTCAAAATCATGTCATCTGCAAAACGTGTAGGAGCAAAGGTTGTGGCTAATGTAAAGAATTAGTACCTTCTTTAAAATCAAATAATGTAGCTGTAAAAACAGCGTTTTCTCTTTTTTTAAATAAAAACCTCCAATTGCCTTTATAACGTAAAGTTTTTGGTACTGTTAGACCATTGAACTTATCCATAATGACTTCCATAGTAACATCAAAATCATATACTCCGGCTCTATAACTAAGTTTATAATTTCTTGCCAACACTTCTAAGGTTTTTATATCAAACCATGTTATCATTTCATCTACCACTAGGCCTTTATCTTTAAACCAGCCCAGATTATCTTTTGGTTTTATAGTAAAAGTGTAGCAATTTTTTTGTTGAAATTCTACAATGTCAATTTTATAATCGTAATATTTTTGAGCTCTTTCATCGTATAAATCCAGTTTATTTCCAATAAATGGTATACCAGGAATTTTTTGACCAGGATTGAAAAACAGCATTTTTAATTGTTCTTTGTGTTTTTCCATTCCTGATTTGTTACTAGGATCAATCAGTTTTCCTTTTACAATATTATTTTCGCCGCAAACCTTTCCTTTACTAAAAAATAAGCTTGCATATAATTCAGCAGTTAAATAATTATATTCATGATTATTTTTATAAAAATCACCTATAGTGGTTTCTTCAATAATTTCAGTTGTTCTACAAGAATCGGCTCTATGTTGAATTGTTTTGCTGCTTAATGAAGCTTTGATCCTATTTTTTTTATCGAGAATTTGAATATCGTTGTAAGAAGTATATCCTAGTATTCTAAGGTTTCTAAAGGCTTTATAAAAAGTAGTGTCTTCTTTAATTTGCTGAATGAGTTTTTTATAATCGAAATTATTTCTAATAAATACTTCTGGTAAAGTAACTACTCTATAATCATCAACAACAGTTGTGTCTTGTGCAGAAACAAAAAGCGGTAAAAGACAAATGAGAAAAAAGCATTTCATTATTTGGCAAAGCTCATTTTATAATCAACTTTAATTTTTCCTTTGCTAATATCGTTCAGTTTACTTTGTAGTAATTTTTTCTTTAAAGGTTTTAAATAATCTATAAAAAGTTTTCCTTCTAAATGATCATATTCGTGTAGTATTACTCTTGCAGTAATGCCATGAAAAGTTTGTTCAATCGGCTCAAATTTTTCATTTAAAAATTGAATTGTAACAGCTTCTGGTCTATACACATCTTCTCTAATTTTGGGAATGCTTAAACAACCTTCATTATAAGCCCATTCTTCACCAGTTAGTTCAATTACTTTTGGATTTATAAAAACACCTTTATACCCAGGAGCATCAGGGTATGATTTTTTTTCATCAGATTCCATCGATTCAAATATTTGTTTGCTATCGATTACAAAAACTCTAATGTCTTTATTTATTTGAGGAGCAGCTAAACCAACTCCATTACTGTAATACATGGTTTCCCACATGTCTGCTAAAAATAATTCTAGCTCTGTGTAATCTGCATTTATTTCTTTTGCTATTTTTCTTAAAACAGGAGAACCATATGCTACAATAGGAAAAATCATAATTTATTGCTTAATTTAATATACAAAAGTAACCATTTCAAATAAGTTAATCTTAGAGATTATTTATTCTGTAAATATTCTTGTAGCATAATTGTAGCAGCAATCATATCTGTATTTTCTTTTTTTTGTCTATCTTTTTTTTTCATTCCCATTTCTATCATTGCTTTAGAAGCCATTTTAGAAGTAAATCGTTCATCAATTTTTTCAATTGGAATTTGAGGAAAAGATTGTTGTAATTGCTTGATAGCTTTGTGTACTAATGCTGTTGCATGGGTTGGAGTGTCGTTTAAATTCAATGGATAACCTATTAATATTAATTCTACTTGTTCTGCTTTAAAATATTTTTTTAAAAAAGGAATTAAATCGTGTGTAGAAATGGTTTCTAGTGCAGTAGCAATTATTTGCAAGGGATCCGTAACAGCTATACCAGTTCTTTTTCCTCCATAATCTAAACAAATGATTCTTGCCAAAATTTAAATATTTAAGATGATAGCAGTAATAACAAACACAGCAAATACGATACTCGCAATTCCATTAGAGGTCATAAATGCAATGTTAACCTTACTTAAATCACTCGGACTAACAATACTTTGCTGATAAAATAACATGATTATAAAAATCAATGCACCTATCCAATACATCAGATGAAAATTGAAGTTATAGCCAATGTAAATTATAAGTGCAGCACATGCTAAATGAAGTAATCTAGAAAAAGTTAAAGCATTTTTTTTACCCATAAATGCAGGTATTGAATGAAGTTGATTTTCTTTATCAAAAACTTCATCTTGTAAAGCATAAATAATATCAAAACCACTTACCCAGAACAACACAACAAATGAAAAAAGGATTGGTAAAATTTCGAACTTAGCAGTAACAGCAATATAAGCACCAATAGGAGCAAGTGATAATCCAAGCCCTAAAACCAAATGACATAAAGCAGTGAATCGTTTTGTGTAGCTGTAAAAGAGAATAACAAATAAAGCTACAGGAGCCAAAGCTAGAGCCATGTTGTTAATGAAAAAACAACTTATTAAAAATACAATGCAAGATACAATGGTAAAGAGTAATGCATTTTTTGGAGTAATAATTCCAGCAGGAATTTCTCGAATTTTTGTTCTAGGATTTATGGCATCAATATTTCTATCTAAGTATCTGTTAAAAGCCATAGCTGCACTTCTTGCAGAAATCATGCAAACTATTACTAGAACTAATTTAATGAGACTATTTGTTAAAAAATATGGATGATGTTCAATTGAAGCTACACCATGTCCAACAAACTCATAATCCTTAACTCCTAAAACAAAACCAATAATTGCAAAGGGTAATGCAAAAATGCTATGAGAAAACTTAATAAGACTTAAATAATTTTTTATTTTACGCATATACAAATAAGCCAAACACTAATTCAACTTTGAGGGTACTATTAAATCGAAGGCAGGAATTGGAACTTGAAATAATTGTTTAGTGTCTAAATTTTCCATGGTATAAAAACCATGCATTTTGCCCATTTCTGTTTTTAAATTACAGCCACTAACATAAGCATATTGTTGTCCTTGTTTTAAAACAGGATGTTCGCCAACAACCCCTTCACCATCAACTTCTCTTCTTTCTCCATTGGTATCAAAAATATACCAATGCCTTTTTTGAAGTTGAATAGTAAATGAATTATGATTTTCAATAGTAATTCTGTATGCAAACATAAATTCTGCATTCATAGGATTACTGTAACCTTCTTGATAAAAAGTTTCAACAGTAATTTCAACACCTTCTGAAATTTTTGAAATCATACATGGTAAAGATAAGTACATAATTATTTTAAGAAAACATTTCAAACTACCATTCATAACGATTTTAATGAATATCTAGTAATTTTTATGAGTAGTTGGTTAAATTTTGATAAAATTTGTTGAATGAAACTTAGTTTGTTTATCTTTTTAGTGTTGTTTAACGGCTATAATATTTTTGCTCAAAATGTTGATTCTGCTAATAAAATTCAAAAAGATTACCAATTAATAATTAAAAAAACAGAATCTGCAGTTAAAGTAGATGGTAAATTAGATGAAGCAATTTGGCAAACTGCTGATAAGGCAACTAATTTTTGGCAAAAGTGGCCACAAGATAAACTTAAAGCTGCAAGAAATACAATGGCTCAAGTGGCTTACGACGATGAATTTTTATATATTGCATTTACAGTTGATGATATTGGGAAACCAGTAATTCAATCATTAAAGAGAGATTTTGGTCATGATGGTCAAGATGGAGTTGCAGTGGTTATAGATCCATTAAACTTACATACTAATGGATTGTTTTTTGTAGTTAATGCTTTTAATAGTCAAAGTGAAGATCTCTTAAGCCCAAATGGTAATAGTAATTGGAGTTGGGATAATAAATGGTTTAGTGCTACACAACATAATGCAAATGGATGGACTGCAGAAATGGCCATACCCTTTAAAACCTTACGTTACGATGCATTAAAACAAAATTGGGGCATTAATTTTATTAGAGTTGATACAAAATCGAATGAATATAGTTGTTGGACACCAGTGCCTGTAAATTTTGCATCTCATGATCTAGGTTATACAGGTGTTTTACAATGGAAAGAAAAACCACCAAAACCAGGTAGTAATATAGTAATTCAGCCCTACATTACAGCAAGTGTTGATGAAAACAAACAATTTAATGAACCTTTAAAAGCTTATGGTAATGCTGGGTTCGACAGTAAAATTGCCTTATCTTCTTCCTTAAATTTAGATATTACTGTTAATCCAGATTTTTCTCAAGTTGATGTAGATAGACAAGTTACCAATCTTTCACGGTTTAATATTTTTTTTCCTGAAAGAAGAACATTCTTTTTAGAGAATTCTGACTTATTATCAAATTTTGGAATACCACCCATTCGTCCTTTTTATTCAAGAAGAATAGGGGTTGATGGTAATGGAAATAGAGTTCCAATTCTTTTAGGAGCAAGACTTTCAGGAAATTTATCTAAAAAAACAAGAATTGGATTAATGAATGTACAAACAGGTAATACAGATACTTATGCAGCTGAAAATTATTCAGCAGTTAGTGTTAGTCAAAGGGTTTTAAAACGTTCATCAATTTCTGGTTATTTTTTAAATAGGCAAGCTTTTTTAAATGATCAACAAAAAAAAGCAGATCCAATTTTAGAGTTTGGCAGAAATAGTGGATTATCTTTTGAGTATACTAACTTAAAGGGCAATTGGAATGGCTGGGCTTCAATTCATCAATCTTATAAACCAAATATTAAAGGAGAAAATAATTTTTATGGCATAGGATATCAATATAGTGGCAGAACTTTTGGTAATTTAATTGACTTTGATAAAGTGGGTGAAAATTATTATACAGATATTGGATTTGTAAATAGAATATCTAATTATGATGCTATTAGAGATACTTCAATACGAGTTGGATTTAAGCAACTTTACACAGAAACTTATTTTAAAATATTTCCAACCAAAGGAAATATTAATGTTCACAATTTTGATTTGAATACTTTTTTTGTTTGGAACCCCGATAACAGTATCAATGAATTAGAATTTAATATGAGTTATTCATTAAATTTTAAAAATACCTCAAGTATAAGAATATTTGGCAATGCATATCAAGCCAATCTTTTATTTCCAATAAGTTTTACAGGGGGCAGACCCATTCCTGCACAACATTATGAGTATGTAAATTATGGCATGCAATACAGGTCAGACTTTAGAAAAGATTTTAGTTATAGTGGCCGATTTAGAATAGGTCAGTTCTACAATGCAGACTATAACCAATTTTCAGTTGATTTAACTTACAGAAAGCAACCACATTTTAATTTTTCGGTAAACATAGAATTTAATAAACTTAATTTTCCTGATGATTATGGTAGCCGTGAGCTTTTTTTAATTTCTCCAAGAATTGAATATAATTTCACAACTAATCTTTTCTGGACAACCTTTATGCAGTATAATACTCAAAGCAATAATTATAATATTAATAGTCGTTTACAATGGCGTTATAAACCTATGAGTGATTTATTTTTAGTATATACTGATAATTATTTTACAAACCCATTTTTGCAAAATAAAAATCGAGCTTTAGTCTTTAAAATGAATTATTGGCTCAATCTTTAACTTCTGAATCACACCTATTAATCTATAATTTTTGGCTATACAAATAACTTTATTCATCGTCTTTATAATTCTAATGTTGTTGTTGTCTTACAGAAGAGAAACAAAAAGAAAAATATTATTTTTTGGAGATTCAATAACTGAACAAGGAAAATTCATTGGTGGTTTTATAGAACAAATTAATCGTCAGATTGAAGCTGAGGATTTGGTTAAAAATTATCAAACCATTGCAAAAGGAGTAAGCGGTAATAAAGTGTATGATTTATATTTAAGAGTAGATGAAGATGTGGTATTGCAATCTCCAAACATCACTGTAGTTTTTATAGGTATTAATGATATTTGGTGCAAAAGCAGTAATGGAACAGGGTTAGATATTGTTAAGTTCGAAAACTTCTACAGAGCTTTACTTGTAAAGCTTTTAGCTATAAATACAAAAATTATATTGTGTACTCCAACGCTTATAGGCGAAAAAAGAAATCAAGAAAATTTTCATGATGCTGATTTAGATATGTATAGTAATGTTATACGAAAACTTGTAAATGAGTATCAACTAGAGCTCTGCGATTTAAGGGCTGCATTTACTGCTTACATAGAACAATCTAATTACGAAAATCTGAGTGAAGGATTATTAACCACAGACGGCGTTCACCTTAATCAATTAGGAAATACAATAGTTGCTGAAAAACTTTGGCCAATAATTAAATCTATAAAATAGATTATGACTCATATTAAAAATATTATTTTCGATTTAGGTGGAATATTTATAGATATTGATTATGCAGCCACACGAGAGGCATTCATAAATCTAGGTTTAACAGATATTGACAAACTTTATCAACAAGATTTTGTTTCAGATTTATTTGAAAATCTAGAAATAGGAGCTATTGGTGAGGATGATTTTTATGATGGATTAAGAAAAACTAGTCAACTTTCATTAACTAATCATCAAATTGAAACAGCTTGGAATAAAATGCTGGGCACTTTTTGGAGCAAGAGATTGCAACTTGCAAAACAATTAAAAGAAAATCATCAAGTTTTTTTGTTAAGTAATACCAATATCATTCACTATAAAGCATTTCAAAATGTGTTTAGCCTTCAGTTTCCTGAAAATAGTTTAGAAAGTCATTTTCATCAAGCTTATTATTCACACCAAATGGGCTTAAGAAAACCTAATGCAGAATGTTATTTAAAAATTATTCAAGATCATCAGTTAAACATTTCAGAAACCTTATTTATTGACGATACTTTAAAGAATATTGAAGGAGCAAAACTTATAGATTTAATAACTTTTCATTTTACTAATGATTTAGATTTCGAAGAAGAGCTACATAAACTATTAAATTTCCAACACTAGTAAAAAATATTTTCAAATTATTTTTCAAAATATTTGGGTAAGAAAAATATACACTTACTTTTGCACTCCCAAAAACGAAATGAGGGATGATCTCGTAGCTCAGTTGGTAGAGCACATCACTTTTAATGATGGGGCCCTGGGTTCGAGTCCCAGCGGGATCACAAAAGCTGCATTATTTGCAGCTTTTTAGTTTTATTAAGCCAATAATCTGCATTGTAGTATAAAATGTAGAAAAATAAAAAAATATTTTCAATAAGTTTTTTTGTTTGTATTTGTTTTCTATTACTTTTGCCGTCCGAAAAATTAGTTCTTTAACTTATGTATTTCGCCGAGGTAGCTCAGTTGGTAGAGCAGCTGATTTGTAATCAGCAGGTCGTGGGTTCGACTCCCTTCCTCGGCTCATTTATTTTTCACTGAATAATGATTAATCATTAATTAAATTAATCATGGTCAAACTGAAAAAAAACATAAATGAGATTGGGTAGTTGGCCGAGTGGTTAAAGGCGACAGACTGTAAATCTGTTCACGCAAGTGTACGGAGGTTCGAATCCTTCACTGCCCACAGTTCTTTATTTCTTAATAATGAATTTTAAATGATTATCTTCAACAATTATTTTAATTCAGAAATTAAAATTGTAAAAGCGGAAGTAGCTCATTTGGTAGAGCGATAGCCTTCCAAGCTATAGGTGGCCAGTTCGAGCCTGGTCTTCCGCTCAAAAGTTCTTAAAGTGATGAGAAAAGAGACTATGCTCTCTTAAGCTATACAAGCCGTTGTAGCTCAGGGGTAGAGCACTTCCTTGGTAAGGAAGAGGTCGTGAGTTCAATTCTCATCAACGGCTCAAAGAATATGAATTAGTGAAAACTAATTTTTATGAAACTATGGTCTATAGACGAGTTCTGTGGACTTTGATTATAAACAAATAAAATAAAACAAGATGTCTAAAGAGACCTTTAAGAGGGAAAAACCTCACGTAAACATTGGTACTATTGGTCACGTAGACCATGGTAAAACAACTTTAACAGCTGCAATTACTTCTATCCTTTCTAAAAAAGGTATGGGTAATGTTGCTAAAAAATATGATGAAATTGATGGTGCTCCTGAAGAAAGAGAGCGTGGTATTACCATTAATACTGCTCACGTGGAGTATCAAACAGATAATCGTCACTATGCACACGTTGATTGTCCAGGTCACGCTGACTATGTTAAAAACATGATTACAGGTGCTGCACAAATGGATGGTGCTATCTTAGTAGTTGCTGCAACTGATGGTCCTATGCCACAAACAAGAGAGCATATCTTGTTAGCACGTCAGGTAGGTGTACCTAGCATGGTAGTTTTCATGAACAAAGTAGATTTAGTAGAAGATGCTGAATTACTTGAGTTAGTAGAAATGGAAATCCGTGAATTATTAAGCAAAAATGGTTTTGATGGTGATAACACACCAATTATTCAAGGTTCTGCAACTGGTGCTTTGGCAGAAGATGCTAAATGGGTTGCTAAAGTTGAAGAATTGATGGCAGCTGTTGATAGCTTTATTCCATTGCCTCCACGTCCAGTAGATCAACCATTCTTGATGAGTGTTGAGGATGTATTCTCAATCACAGGTCGTGGTACTGTTGCTACAGGTAGAATTGAAAGAGGTGTTATTAAAGTTGGTGAAGCAGTTGAAATCGTAGGATTACAAGAAGCTAACCAAAGCTCTACAGTTACAGGTGTTGAAATGTTTAAAAAATTATTAGATAGAGGTGAAGCTGGTGATAATGCAGGTTTATTATTACGTGGTATTGAGAAATCTCAAATCCGTCGTGGTATGGTAATTTGTGCACCAAAATCAATCACTCCTCATACTGAGTTTAAAGGTGAAGTTTACGTTTTAAGCAAAGATGAAGGTGGTCGTCATACTCCTTTCTTTAATAAATATCGTCCTCAGTTCTATTTCAGAACTACAGACGTTACAGGTGAGTGTACTTTACCAGAAGGAACTGAAATGGTAATGCCTGGTGATAACATTAACCTTTCTGTAAAATTAATTCAGCCTATCGCAATGGATAAAGGATTAAAATTCGCTATTCGTGAAGGTGGTAGAACTGTAGGTGCTGGTCAAGTTACAGAAATCATTAAATAATATCTTTAATATCATCTTAACCGATGAGTTTTAAAGTGTAATGTATATTTGCAAAGTACTTAGGCGAAAGCTTGGGTACTTTGCTTTTAAAAAGAAGTTCTTTTAATATTAATAGATTATATTTACGGGTATGGTGCAACGGTAGCATACGGGTCTCCAAAACCTTTGATCTGGGTTCGAATCCTAGTACCCGTGCTATTTTAGTTTCAAAAGTTTAAAGTTTAAAACTTAAGTATCTTCAACCTTAATCATCTAACCTTAAACATTAAACAAAACAACATGAATAAGATTACTACATATTTTAAAGAAAGCTATCAAGAGTTGATAGAAAATGTAACTTGGCCTACTTGGACTCAGTTACAGCAAAGCACAGTAATTGTACTTGTTGCTACAATAATTATTACAGCTTTAATTTTTGTTATGGATTTTAGCAGTAACCAATTATTAAAACTTATTTATAAATTATTTTAAGTAATAAAAGATGTCTGAAGAAGTTACTGTAGAAAATCAAAAAGAAACTAAATGGTACGTTCTGCGTGTTGTTAGTGGAAAAGAACGTAGTGTAAAGGAGTATTTAGATAAAGATATTGCTCGAAATGGATGGACTGCAATTGTAAAGCAAGTTTTTTTACCAATGGAAAAAGTATTTAAAGTACAGAATGGTAAAAAAGTAATGCGTGAAAAAAATTATTTTCCGGGTTATGTAATGCTAGAAGTTGAAGATGGTAAATTATCTGATGATATCGTTCAACACATCAGCAATATTAGCAACATCATGCACTTTTTAACTGATGGCAAAGGAAGTAAAGGAAATATTATTTCTTTACGAAAGGCTGAAGTAAATAAAATGTTAGGTAAGGTTGATGAGATGAATGATATTGGCGTTTCAATTAGTGAACCATTCATTGTAGGAGAAACAATTAAAATTATTGAAGGTCCTTTCAACGACTTTAATGGTGTTATTGAAGAGGTTAATGATGAAAAGAAAAAATTAAAAGTTACCGTAAAGATTTTTGGAAGAAGTACACCTGTGGAATTAAGCTATGTTCAAGTAGAAAAAATAAATTAATTATTATTTTATATTAAAAGAGGCGTTCAAGTAATTGAACGCCTCTTTTTTATTTTAAATATTTTTATTTTATTGACTCGCCATTAATTTTTCAATCACAGAATCTAATCTGCGTTGTTTAGTTTCATCTTTTTTAGCACCTTCAATCCAAACCACATATTCATTTTGATGTGATTCTGGTAATGAACTAAAAATTTCTTTAGCTTGTTGGTGTTTAGTAAATGCTTTTTCTAAATAGCTAGGTATTACTGTTAATTTTCTATCAAATTCTACAGATTTAATTCCTGCTTTTTCTTCTTTTTGAACTTTTGTTTCTGATGGTATGATTGCAGAAGTAGTTCCATTCTTTTTGAAGCGAATAGCACTCCACATATGGTCTAAATCTATTAAACTAACACCTTCATATTCTTTTTGTGTAAAAAAATCCCAGCTGCTTTCTCTATTTAAATCACTAACAATTTTACTAGTTACTTTAGGATAAGCTATCCAAAGTTTACTTTCATCATGTAAAGCTGGTAAAACATCTTTCATGATGTTTACTAATTGATTTTGATTCACAGCAAATACTAAGGCAAAATCTACTTTTCTTTTTTTAACTAATGGAGTAACATTTTTTGCGTAAGATAATTTAGCAAATTGTTTTTCAATTGAAGAAGGAAGCCCTTGAATTAACATACTATTCTCATCAACTAATTGAAGTTTTTCAAACAAACTTAAATTCGACATATTCACATTTTATTATGGGGGTTACCAAATGGAGTGTGCAAAAATAACCATTATTTTATAAGTTAACAAGCATTTTAACATTTTATGAAAAATGTTGTTTTAATTTGGTAAACTCATTAAAATTCCGTATAGTTGAAACGCTGAAATACTTATCTGTACTAGCTTGAAGCAGTTACATATTAATCTGATGTTTATTTATGTAATTAAAAGGAACAGTAATATTTAAGCCAAATTTACTCACCTTAGTTGTACCCTTAACGTTCACTTCAACTTCTTTACTAAATAGTAGATTTAGAGCATTTTTATAAATGTTTTTCATGTTTACTTTTATGGTAGAAGGTAAAGCAAATTCAGATCTTTTTTCAATTAGCATAGTAGTATCTAATCTATAATGGCCTAAATATTTTTGATCAATATAAATTTCACAATCAACATTTTTAAGGGTTACTCCAAAATTGTTTGGATTAAAATAGACAAGTTCCATTTTTAATGTAGATGAATCAAAGCCTAATTTTTCAAGTGTAATATTTTTCACATCTCTATAATCAAAACCTTGTGGAGCTTTACACGAAATAGTAATTATTGAAATGATAAAAACTGCATAGAAAAACTTCATAAAATAATTTTTACAAAACTAATTGTTGGTTTAATGTAAAAGCAGTCGAAAATGTTAATTCATTTATTTCCTCATATTAATGCTTTCTTTCCCATCATCGTAAATATTTGAAGAATTGCAAAGTACATTTGCCACCTTAATTAAGTAAAATTAGTTTGAGTACAAAACACATCAATATAGTTTTAACAGGTAATCCTAATAGTGGAAAATCATCTTTGTTTAATGCATTAACTGGATTAAAACAACAAGTTGGAAATTTCCCTGGTGTAACAGTTGATAAAAAAACTGGTGAAATTGATATTGAAGAGTATGCTGCTCAGTTGATTGATTTGCCTGGTACCTATTCACTTTATCCTCGTCGTTCAGATGAGTGGGTAGCTTATAAAGTGTTGATGGGATTAGATAAAGAGATTAAACCCGATTTGATTTTAGTAGCTATTGATGCAAGTAATCTAAAAAGGAATTTATTATTCTGCTCTCAGATTATGGATTTAAAAATTCCTGTTGTTGCTGCATTAACAATGACAGATATTGCTACTGCAAAAAAAATTGGAGTAGATATAAATGGACTACAATTGCAACTTGGTATTCCTATTGTAGAGGTGAATCCAAGAAAAAACAGAGGGTTAGCTAAACTTAAAAAAATTATTGCTCAAACTATTCAATTAAACAACCAGCCTTCTAGGGCAGACTTTATTCCTATCAAAAACCTTGCTCCTAAAGCTATTGAACTTGTTCAAGAAAAGCATAATATTAATGATTATCATGCATTGCATTTTCTTATTAATCATAAAGAGTTAGATATTGACCCTATTTATAAAAAAGAATTAGAGCAAATTGAAGTAAGTGCTCATTTTAATTCTTCTAAAACACAAGCTGAGGAAGTTATACAACGCTATCATAAAATAAGGCAAATCGTTAAATTATTTGTTACTGAGCCAAGTCCATTAGAAAAGAAAATTTTTACTGACAGATTAGATAATATTTTACTCCATAAATTTTGGGGCTATCTTATATTAACTGCTGTTTTATTTTTTTTATTTCAAAGTGTGTTTTGGTTGGCTCAATTTCCAATGGATGGAATTGAATGGTTTTTTAAAGAGATGAGCACCAGCTTAAATAATTTTCTTCCCAATAATAAATTATCAAGTTTATTAGTAAATGGGTTGTTAGCTGGCTTAAGTGGAATTCTAGTTTTTGTACCTCAAATAGCAATTTTATTTGGGCTCATTACCATCTTAGAAGATACTGGATATATGGCTCGTATTGGTTTTTTGAGTGATAGATTTATGCGTAAAGCAGGTTTGAATGGAAAGAGCGTAATGCCTATGATTAGTGGCTTTGCATGTGCTGTGCCAGCAATAATGGCTGCACGAAATATTGAAAATAAAAAAGAAAGACTATTAACTATTCTCATTACTCCATTAATGAGTTGTAGTGCAAGGTTACCTGTCTTTACTATTTTAATTGCAATGGTAATTCCCAATGTTTATTATTTCGGTTTTTTAAGTTTACAAGGTTTGGTAATGATGGGCCTTTATTTGTTAGGTATAGTAATGGCTTTACTTATGAGTTATATTTTTAAAGCCTTCATAAAAATTAAAGAAAAGAGTTTTTTTATTTTAGAGTTACCAGTTTATAGAGCACCACGATGGCATAATATTTTAGTTACTATGTTCGAAAAAGCTAAAATATTTGTAGTTGATGCAGGTAAAGTAATCATGATTATTAGCTTGCTATTATGGTTTTTGAGTACATATGGCCCTAGCGATGGAATAAAAACAACTGAAGTAAAATATGCAGCTGCAATTCAACAAAACCCTGAACAAACATTAGAACTTAACAAAAAACTGTCAACTGAAAAATTAGAACATTCTTATGCAGGTTATTTGGGCAAGGCTATAGAGCCAATTATTCAACCATTGGGTTATGATTGGAAGATAGGTATTGCACTAATTACTTCATTTGCTGCTCGTGAAGTTTTTGTAGGAACAATGGCTACTTTATATAGTGTTGAAGACTCAAACGATTCTGGGCTTAGAGATAAACTTAAAGCTGCCAAACATAAAGATGGCTCTTTGGTATATACTTTACCAGCAGCATTATCTCTTATGGTATTTTATGTATTAGCCATGCAGTGTATGAGTACATTAGCTGTTGTAAAAAGAGAAACAAAAACCTGGAAATGGCCAATAATACAATTGATTTATATGACAGGTCTAGCCTATGTTTTAAGCTTTATTACTTACCAATTATTTAAGTAATTGTGCAGCATTTTTAGCACTCACTTTATTTATAATTGTTGCACCATGCATTAAAAAATAAGTTGGATTAACTCTTGCTGCTGTTTTTAAAACTGTGGCATCAAGCTTTAAAATTTCAACGCCTTTAATAAATAAGTTTCTTGCATTACTTACATCACTAGTAACAATATAAACAGGATATTTATTTTGTAATTTTTGCAATAATTCAAGTTGAATAAAATCTGAAATTGCTGTTGTTTGATTGGGAAACTTCTTAACAAAAATTATAATATAAGGGTTTGTTTGTTTAAATATTTCATGACTTATATTTTTATTTGAGTCTAATTTTGACAAAGTAAAATCAACAATTTTTGGGGTATTATTTCCTTTTCTAACAACAATTTTCTCTTCATCTCCAACTTGAACATATGTTGAATCAAAATCATCGGGAAAATTAGAAGCATCAATCTTAATGGTTTCTCCATTTCTTTTATAAGTATAATATATTACAACACTATCAGGATACGAATTAGGAGGAGGTTGCATTTGTTGTATAATATTATTACCCTTTTTATAAGGTAAACAATCTAAAAAAGGTAAATTATTAAGCACATACCATTGAATAAATCCAACTAATAATGTTGATATGATTAAAATATTTCTAGAGAATTTTTCTGTAAAAAAAGGTTGTATTTTTTGATGATGAAATGCAATAAAAACTATTAGTAATAAAAGAATAATATCTTTTGTAAAAGTTTGAATTGGTGTTAATGGAACACAATCGCCAAAGCAACCACAAGCAGCAATTTTTCCACTAAATAAAACATAGCTTGTTAAAAATGTAAAAAAGATAATCAGTAATAGAAGTAGTCTGCTAAATATTTTACTCTTCCATCCTATAATTATTGCAATACCAGCAACCACTTCTGTAATGTTCATTAAAATAGAACTGCTTAGTGCAAAACTATTAAGCCATAAAATATGCCAGGCTTCGAAAAATTCTTGCATTTTATAGCTTAAGCCTAAAGGGTCGTTGGCTTTAATGAGTCCAGAAAAGATAAATAATAAACCCACCAACCATCTTGCTACAGTAACTAATATTTTCATGAACAATTATTTATTTTATATCTATCAAAGTAAACCAATAAATTCTTTTTTCAAAAATAAATCAATACACAAAAATATTTTCGCAACTATATTTGTTCATCATTAACATTAATTGTCATGGCTAATTTTACTTCCACAAATTTTGCAAATCAGAAAGTTTTAATACGGGTAGATTTTAATGTTCCTTTAAATAAACAAACTTTAGAGATTAACGATGATACTAGAATTAAAGCTGCTATTCCAACCATAAAAAAAGTGCTTAGCGATGGGGGAAGTGTGATTTTAATGAGCCATTTAGGAAGACCAAAATCTGGACCAGAGGATAAATTTTCTTTAAAACATATTGTTCAACATTTACAACAACTATTAAATGAAGATGGTACATTAACAGAAGTATTTTTTGCTGATGATTGTATAGGTGATCAAGCTAAACTTGCAGCAAATAACTTAAAGCCTGGCCAAGTGTTGCTTTTAGAAAATTTGAGATTTTATAAAGAAGAAGAAGCAGGTGATAAATCATTCGCAGAAAAATTAGCAAGTTATGCTAATGTATGGGTCAATGATGCGTTTGGTACTGCACATAGAGCTCATGCCTCTACAGCAATTATTGCACAATTCTTTCCTAAAGACAAAAGATTTTTTGGATTTTTAATGGATGCAGAAGTGGCTGCAGCCGATAAAGTTTTATTAAAAGCAGAGAAGCCATTTACTGCTATTATTGGTGGAGCAAAAGTTTCTGATAAAATATTAATCATTGAAAATTTATTAGAACGTGCAACAGATATAATTATAGGTGGTGGCATGGCTTATACTTTTATGAAAGCCCAAGGTGGTAATATTGGTAAAAGTTTATGTGAAGATGATAGACTAGACATGGCAAACGATTTATTAGAAAAAGCAAAAGAGAAAGGTGTAAATATTCATTTGCCTTCAGATTCAATAATTGCAGATAATTTTAATAATGAAGCTAACATTTCATCTTCACCATCAAATCAAATACCTGATGGATGGATGGGTTTAGATATTGGAGAAAATGCTTGTAATCAGTTCGCTAATGTTATTTTAAACAGCAAAACTATTCTATGGAATGGTCCTATGGGTGTTTTTGAAATGTCATCTTTTCAAAATGGAACAAAGACTATTGCAATAGCAGTTGCAAATGCAACAGAAAAAGGAGCTTATAGTTTGGTAGGTGGGGGAGATAGCGTTTCTGCTGTGAACAAATTTGGATTTAATGAAAAAGTGAGTTATGTAAGTACAGGCGGCGGTGCTATGCTTGAGTTTTTTGAGGGGAAAATTTTACCAGGTATTGCAGCAGTGAATCAAGAATAATTATTTTGTTCAATAAATGCCTTCCAATCGGCCAGCATTTGTCCTTTTAAAACCCTTGGAAATTTATGTTGCCCACCAACTTTACCTTTACTTTCCATAAATTGTAAAAAACATTTTTCAGGTAAAATGGTAACAAAAATTTCTTTTAATGCAGATTTTCTTTCAACTGCATAATCATCATTTAATTTTTTAAGCTGAAGATCTAAATTGTTTTTCAAAACATTTTCATCAATCTGATCTTTGCAAGATACATACCAATGGTGTGCAAAAAAAGATTCAAATGGTATACCAGTTACCGTAAATTCAGAAATGGTAATATCTAGTACTGAACAGGTTTGTTGAATAGCCTGATTCATATTATCAACACTCAAATGTTCACCCACTAAACTTAAAAAATGTTTTGTTCTACCTGTAATAATAATTTCACTATGTTCTTTGTTTACAAGTTTTATGGTATCTCCAATTAAATACCTCCAAGCACCAGCATTTGTAGTAATTAATAGTGCATATTCTTTTTGTTCTTCAATCTCATGTAGCATTAATGCTTTGGCATTAGGAAATAAATTTCCATCAGCATCAAAATTTTGTTCATTAAAAGGAATGAATTCTAAAAATATATGTTGATTGGTAACCAGCTTCATGCCTTTATTGTTCTGTCTTTCTTGATAGGCAATAAATCCTTCACTAGCTAAATAAGTTTCTATATACTGAATGGGTTTGCCTAATAATTTTTCAAAACCTTTTTTGTAGGGTTCAAAATTTACTCCACCGTGTACAAAAAAGTCAAGATTAGGCCACATTTCATGTATGTTTTTTAATTGATATTTTTCAATTACCATTTCCATACACATTTGCACCCAAGCAGGCACTCCAACAATAAAACCAATATCCCATTGTGGGGCTTTTTCAACTATGTCTTTTAGCTTTTTATTCCAATCTTTTTCCTTTGCAATTTTCTTGCCCGGTTTATAAAAGGGTTGAAACCAAAAAGGCGATTTTTTTACTGTAATGCCACTTAAGTCTCCTGCATAATAACCAGAATTTTTTTCTAAGTCTGTACTTCCTCCTAAGGTTAGCCAGCCCCTGCCTGCTGATCTTAATGGAATATTATGGTAATTTCTTAAGCTCAATAATTGCTTCAGCATTACTATTTTATTTCCTCTTAATAAATCATTAGTAACCGGAATGTATTTGCTTGATGCCTCAGAAGTGCCAGACGATAAAGCGTAATATTTAATCTTGCCAGGCCAACATACATCACTGTTTCCATTTAGGGTTTTGTGCCACCATTTCTCATAAATGGAGTTGTAATTGTAAATACTTACAATTTCCTGAAATTTTTTACCTGGATGTTTCGATAAAAGTATATCATCAAAATTGTTAGCTTGTCCAAATTCAGTAAATCTAGCTTTTCTTAATAATTTTTTAAGTACCCTAATTTGTTGCCTTCTAATATCGTTAGTAGGCAATCTTAAAGCTCTTGCAATAGTTTTAGGTATTTTTAAATCAATTAAGGGCATGTATTATAATTCTAAGAACGAAAATAACGAAACCAATTTTAATTTGGAATATAATACACCTAAGCATTACATTTGCAACGGAAAAAAGAATTGATGAAGGGAACGGCAATCGTTCCCTTCACTTTTTTAAAAAAATGATTAGGTGACACATTTAGAATTATTACAGCAATTTATTGATGAATTATTAACTGATTATACCGACTTGTTTTGTGTAGAAATTAAAATTAAACCTACCAATAATATAAAAGTATTTTTAGATGGTGATCAAGGTATAACTATTGATAAATGTGTACGTATTAATCGTAAACTTTATAAGTTAATTGAAGAAGCTAATATTTTTCCTGAAGGTGATTTTAGTTTAGAAGTAAGTAGCCCAGGTGTTGATGAACCATTAAAATTAGTTCGACAATATAAAAAAAATATGGGCAGAGATTTAGAATTAATTTTAGTTGATGATGTTAAAAAAGAAGGAACTTTAATTGAAGTTTTAGAAAATGAAATTGTTATTGAATTCAAAGTGGGTAAAGGAAAAAAGGCAGTTATAACAAAAGAAAATATAGTGTTTAATAAAATAAAAAAAGCAACGGTATTAATAAATTTTAAAAGTAAATCTTAAATATAAATGGTATGGCAAGTATTAATTTAATTGACGCGTTTCAAGATTTTAAAGACGCTGAAAATATTGATAGACCCACTATGATGAAAGTGGTAGAAGATGTGTTTAAAACATTACTTCGAAAAAAGTATGGCACCGATGAAAATTTTGATGTAATTGTAAATGCTGAGCAAGGTGACCTTGAAATTATTCATAAAAGAGAGATAAGATCTGATGATGATGTAGATAATCCATTAGCAGAAATTGCATACAGTGAAGCAATAAAAATTGAACCCGATTTTGAAATTGGCGAAGAATTGTTACAAGAAGTTAACTTGGAAGATTTTGGTCGTAGAGCTATATTGGCTGCAAAACAAACTTTAGCAAGTAGAATAGGAGATTTAAAAAAGAATGTTTTAATTAAAAAATACGAGGATAGAATTGGTGAAATAGTATCTGCAGAAATTTATCAGGTTTGGAAAAAAGAAGTGTTATGTTTAGACGAAGAAGGAAACGAATTAATTCTTCCAAAATCAGAACAAATACCAACCGACTATTTTAAAAAGGGTGAAAATATTAGAGCCGTAGTGGCAAGAGTTGATGTAAAGAACAACAATCCAGTGGTTATTTTGTCAAGAACTAGTCCAATGTTTTTGGCTAAACTTTTAGAAATTGAAGTTCCTGAAATTTTTGATGGATTAATTGCCATTAAAAAAATTGTTCGTGAACCAGGCGAAAGAGCTAAAGTTGCAGTTGAAAGTTACGACGATAGAATTGACCCAGTTGGTGCTTGTGTAGGTATGAAAGGAAGTAGAATTCATGGCATTGTAAGAGAATTAAAAAATGAAAATATTGATATTATTAATTTTACTAATAATATTCAATTATTAATTCAACGTTCTTTAACACCTGCTAAGATTAGCTTCATGAATTTAGATAATGATAAAAAGCAAGCAGATGTTTATTTAAAAGCAGATCAAATTAGTTTAGCAATAGGACGTAGAGGTGTTAATATTAAATTAGCAAGTGAATTAACCGAGTATGAAATTGATGTGTATAGAGAAGATGAAGAGCAAACTGCAGAATTTGATTACGATTTAGATGAGTTTGCAGATGAGATTGAACAATGGATTATTGATGAGTTTAAACGTGTAGGATGCGATACAGCACAAAGCGTATTAAAATTAAGTGATTCAGAACTTGAAAGAAGAACAGATTTAGAAATAGAAACCATTGAAGAGGTTAGAAGAATTTTAACTGAAGAAATGGAAAGAGAAGAAGAATAAAAATTGTATATTGTTGGGGTAACCCACTAACTTAAAAGAGGAGGCAAACTACATGTAAAGTAGTAAGCTTTAAAAAAACACTGAATGTCAGAAATTAAATTACCAAGGTTATTAGCAGCTGCAAAAGAATTCAATGTTGGTAGAGATACCATAATTGATTTTTTAGAAGGTAAAGGCTTTAAAGAAGAGTTAAAAGATACTACCAAACTTTCATTGGATATGTATCAAGCACTTCAGTCAGAATTTAGTAGCGATAAAGCTATTAAGAATAAGGCCGATATGGTTGAAATTCCAAAAACCACCAATATTATTGATGGTAAAAGAAAACGTGATGAAGAAGATTTATCTATAGGTAAAAAAGAAACTCAAAAAACTAAAAGTGAAACTTTAGATATTGATCTTGATGCCTTACCAAAACTAGATGTTTCTACTGAATGGAAAGAAGTTTCAGTTGAGCCAGAAAAAGAAATAGAATCAATCCCAGAGTCTAAAAAAGAAGAGCCTGTTTCAGAGGTTGTTAAAATTGAAGCTCCAGAGCTTAATGGTCCTAAAGTAATTACCAAAATCGATTTAAGTACCATTGACTCATCAACCAAACCTAAAAAGTCTGCTAAAAAAGCAAAAGTAGAAAAAGAGACAGAGACAAAAATTGAAGCTAAAGTTGAAACAAAGGTTGAAGAGATAAAACCAGAAGTAATTGAACAAGTTGTAGAAAAAGTTAAAGAAGTTGAACAACCAAAACAAGTTGAAGAAAAAGTTGAATCACCAGATGATGCTATTAAAACTGTTCAAAATATTGAGGTTCAAAAATTAAGTGGACCAAAAATTTTAGGTAAAATAGAATTACCAAAAAATACAGAAACCAGGCCAAAACCTGCTGCTAAAGAAGAGAAGGGAAAGAGAAAAAGAATTCCTATTGATAAAAAAACATCTAATATTCAAAGAGTAGATTTTAGAAAAGATGATAGAGGAGCAGGAGGAGATAATAGAGGTGGATTTAACAGACCATCTGGGCCAGGAGGAAGAGCACAAGGAGGAAGAGGAAGACCAGGAATTAAAATAGAATCTAGAAGAGATGATAAAGAGATAGACAAAAAAGAAATTCAAGATAAGATTAAAGAAACTCAAGCTAAACTAGCAGGTTCAAGTGGAAGAGGTAAAAGCCTAAAAGCAAAAAATAGAAGAGATAAAAGAAAAGAAGCAGCAGAAGCACAAGGTAATGAAGTAGAAGATAACAAACTACATGTAACAGAGTTTGTAACTGTTAGTGAGCTTGCAAACCTCATGGATGTTGGTTTTGCAGATGTTATTGGAAAATGTATGAACCTTGGAATCATGGTTTCTATTAACCAACGTTTAGATGCAGAAGTAATTGAATTAGTGGCTAGCGAATTTGATTTTGAAGTTGAATTTACAAGCCTTGAAGATGTAGATGAAGATGAAGAAGATGATGAAGATGCTCCAGAAGATTTAGTTGCACGTCCACCAATTGTAACTATTATGGGTCACGTAGATCATGGTAAAACATCTTTATTAGATTATATAAGAAGTGCTAATGTAGTTGCTGGAGAAGCTGGTGGAATTACACAGCACATTGGTGCTTACGAAGTTACTTTACCTTCAAGTGGAAAAAATATTACATTTCTAGATACACCTGGTCACGAGGCATTTACTGCTATGAGAGCTAGAGGTGCAAAAGTTACAGATATAGCTATTATTGTAGTTGCTGCAGATGATGCTGTTATGCCTCAAACAAAAGAAGCTATTAGTCATGCTCAGGCAGCTAGTGTTCCAATGATTTTTGCTGTCAATAAAATAGATAAAGATGGTGCCAATCCTCAAAAAATTTACGAACAACTTTCTCAAATGAATGTGTTAGTTGAAGAATGGGGCGGTAAATTTCAGTCACAAGAACTATCTGCTAAAAAAGGCTTGAATGTAGATTTACTTTTAGATAAAGTTTTATTAGAAGCAGAGCTTTTAGAATTAAAAGCTAATCCAAAAAGAGAAGCTACAGGAACAATTATTGAAGCTTCATTAGATAAAGGAAGAGGATATGTAGCTACTATACTTGTTCAAAATGGGACATTAAAACAAGGTGATTTAATAGTTTCTGGTCAATATTATGGTCGTGTAAAAGCCATGTTTAATGAAAGAAATCAGCGAGTAGAAGAAGCACCACCATCAACTCCAGTTGTAATACTTGGATTAAATGGAGCACCTCAAGCTGGTGAGAAATTTAAAGTTTATGAAGATGAATCACAAGCAAAATCATTAGCCACTCAGCGTTCACAAATTTTAAGAGAACAAGGATTAAGAGCTAGAAAACATATCACATTAGATGAAATTGGAAGAAGATTAGCATTAGGTAACTTTAAGGAGTTAAACATTATTATTAAAGGTGATGTGGATGGTTCTGTAGAAGCATTAAGTGATAGTTTACAAAAACTTTCAACGGATGAAGTTGCAATTAAAGTTGTACATAAAGCTGTTGGTCAGATTTCAGAAAGTGATGTTTTATTAGCCACTGCTTCAGATGCAATTTTAATTGGATTTAATGTTCGTCCATCTTCACAAGCTAATAAACTTGCTGAAACTGAAGGAGTGCAGATTAAGCAATATTCAATCATCTATAAAGCAATCGAAGAAATTAGATCTGCAATGGAAGGTATGTTAGAACCTAAAGTTGAAGAGAAAGAGGTTGCAACAGTTGAAATACGAGAAGTATTTAAATTTGATAAAGCCACGGTTGCTGGTAGTTATGTTCTTGAAGGTAAAATTAAACGAGATCATAAAATCAAAATTTATAGAGATGGTATTTTAGTTTTCCCTCGTCAAGAAGGAGCATATGCAGAATTAGCCAGCTTAAAAAGATTTAAAGACGATGTTAAAGAAGTAGCTTATGGGTACGAGTGTGGTTTAACTATTAAAAACTTTGCAGACATTCAAGTTGGAGATAATGTTGTTGCTTATGAAGAAGAAGAAATAAAAAGAACTTTATAACGTTTATAACAAAACAAATTCAGATAAACTCTCATAAACCAAAGGGTTAAAAAATACTTTAATTAAAAATTAATGCTTATTTATTTGATTTTTCGGTGAAAAAGAGCCAACTTTGAACACTCACTAGGGAAATATTTTAAAATTAAAAAATAAACTATGTCAAACAAAAACTACTCTTTATTATTAGTTTCTGTTTTTACGTTAATATCAAGTTTGTCTATAGCACAAATGTCAGATGTAACTAAACAATGGAAAGATAGCTCAAAAGTTGCAACTAAAAACAGTGCACAATTTACAGAATTCTCAAAAAATGCATATATCTATCCTGCTAAACCAAGAGATATGTGGGAAATTGGCGTTGGATTAGGTATTGCTAGAATAGGGGGTGATATCAACAGTAATGTTGGGTTAACCGCTTCACTTTCTGCAAGAAAATCTTTAGGTCATGTATTTTCACTTAGACCTTATTTATCATATGCAAAAATATATGGTGACGAACCTGCAAACAACATTAATGGTGCAGGAAACCCAGCAGCAACTAATGTAGCTAGACCATATAAAACAACTACAATGGGCCTAGGTATTGATGGAATTGCTTCTTTAAACACCAGCAGAAATTATAAAGGAAATCCTAAAGTAAATATTTACGTTTTAGGTGGTATTGGTGTTATTGGTGCAAATGTTGAAAAGAAAGCAACAAATGGAACTTATGTTCAATTTGATCCTTCTGTTACTAACGCCCCTTTAACAACTATTAATGATGGAAAAACTGCTGTTATTCCTGTAATTAATTTAGGTATTGGTATTGCGTTTAGAGTAAGTGATCGTTTTAATATTGGATTAGAAAATAAAAATTCTATTACGAGCTACGATTACCTTGATGGTTTTCACAGTTCTGTAAGTAACACATTCGATGGACTTAATGCCTACACTCTTCGTTTAAACTTTAATGTTGGTAGTAGAGATAAAAGAGTTGAGCCATTAAATTGGATTAACCCTAATAACTATGTATATAGTGAATTAAACGAACCAGATCATTTAAAGAAAAATTTAAAAGTTAAATTAGATGATGCTGATGGTGATGGCATTACTGATCAATTTGATTTAGAACCTAACACTCCTGCTGGTGTAGCTGTTGATAGCAGAGGTAGAGCGTTAGATAGTGATGGTGATGGTGTTCCTGATTATAAAGATAAAGAGTTATTAACTCGTCAAGAATGTTTCCCTGTAAATACAGAAGGTGTTGGTAGTTGTCCTGAAAGTGCTTGTTGCAAAGAATCAAGAGAAAAAATTACAGAATTACAAAAAGTAGTTGAAGGATTAAAAGAATCAGGTATTGCTGGAAGTTGTTCTATGAATAATTTACCTAGTATTGTATTCAAATCTGGAGGTGCATCTTTAAGCAGAGACAATATGCGTTTATTAGATGCTGTTGCCACACAAATGAAAGATAATCCTTCTTGTAAAGTAAAAGTTTTAGGTCATCCAGAAGCTAATAAATCATCTCAACAAAAATCATACGACAGAGTAGATGCAATTATCAAATACTTAGTTGAAAAACAAGGTATCAGTGAAAATCGCTTCATCTTTGCTTATGATTCAGGAAGTGGAGATTCAAAAACAATAGATTTACAAGGAACTACAGAAGCAGGTCCAAATACAGTTCCTGCTCCAGCTCCACATTTAAAAGGAAAACAAAACTATTAGTAGAATTTTGTTTTTAAATAAATATAAAAGCCTCACAACGTGAGGCTTTTATATTTAAATTAACGATTTAAATAATCTTTATTAAATGGAGTTCGTTACTTTGCTATGAATCTGTTAACTTTGCAACCCTTTATGAGAGTATTTTGTTTATTATTCATTATAAGTATTAGCTTAAATTCTTGTTTCTTTAAGAAAAAATCTACTATTAAGGTAGAAAAAAGCAAAAGTTTTAGTAAAATATTTAAAAGCACCGATAATGAAATGCGTTATAAAGCTGCAGAACAGTTTTATGCTGATAAGAAATATAGTTTAGCTATTCAATTATACGAAGATCTATTTCCTTACATCAAAGGTTCTGATAGATATGAAGACATGTATTTTAAAAGTGCCAACTGTTACTATTTTTTAAAGGATTATTTAAATGCTGAAAATTTTTATAAGTCATTTGTAGAAACCTTTCCAAATAGTAAAAGAGCAGAAGATTGTAACTATTTAAGAGCTTATAGCTATTATAAACAATCACCAAAAACAGACTTAGATCAAACTGCAACTGTAAAAGCCATGTCTTTAATGCAAGCTTTTATTAATATGCATCCGACTTCTATAAGAGTTAAAGAAGCAAATGATATTATTGATTTATGTAGAGAAAAGTTAGAAGAAAAAGAATTTAAAGCAGCAGAATTGTATTACAATTTAGGGTTTTATAAATCTGCAGCAATTGCTTTTGAAAATATTTTAGAAAATTTTATCGATAGCAAAAAAGCAGATGAATATAAATACTTAATGATTAAATCATATGTAAAGTATGCTGATATGAGTTTTGCAGATAAACAAGAAGAGCGTTATAGCAAAGTTCAAAACGAATGCACTGATTTTATAGAAAGATTTGCTGATAGTAAACACTATAAAGAAGTTTTAATAATTAAATCTCAAATAAACAACTCAATTAAAAATATAAAAAATGAGCAAATTACGCAGACAAATTAATGCCAATACACCAAGTGTAGTGGAAACACAAAATTTGATTGATTTAAAAGCAGTAACTGGTAATTTATATGAATCTATTTCAATAGTAGGTAAAAGAGCCAATCAAATTAATGTTACTTTAAAAGAAGAATTACATAATAAATTAGAAGAGTTTGCTAGCCATACTGATAGTTTAGAAGAAATTCATGAAAATAAAGAGCAAATTGAAATATCTCGTGCTTATGAAAAAATGCCAAACCCGGCCATAATGGCAACTCATGAGTTTATAGAAGGAAAAATTTATTACAGAAAGAACAATGATAACGATTTGTTCCGTTAATATTAACAAAGATTATTAAGGAAACGGCAGTATTTTTACTGTCGTTTTTTATTGGTATATATGTTAACAGGAAAAAAAATATTAATTGGTATTAGTGGAAGCATAGCAGCTTATAAATCTATTTTAATTATTCGACTCTTAATTAAAGCTGGAGCAGAAGTTAAAGTAGTGATGACTCCTGCAGCAAAAGATTTTGTTTCTCCTTTAGTTTTATCTACTTTATCAAAAAATGATGTGCTTTGTGAGTTAACCAATAATGATTCATGGGCAAATCATGTAGCATTAGGCAGGTGGGCAGACGTAATGCTTTTAGCTCCTTTGAGCTGCAATTCTTTAGCTAAAATGGCAAATGGTATTTGCGATAATTTGTTAATGGCTGTTTATTTATCTGCTACTTGTCCAGTTATAGTTGCTCCTGCAATGGATGAAGACATGTGGCATCATCCATCAACTAAAAATAATTTAAATCGTATTCAATCTTTTGGAAACACTATCATTCCTGTTGAAAGTGGTGAGTTAGCAAGTGGACTTTTTGGTGAAGGAAGAATGGCAGAACCTGAATTTATTATTTCATTTCTAGAAAAAGATTTCAACACTCCAAAACTTCTAAGTAATAAAAAAGTGTTAGTTACGGCTGGACCAACTTATGAAGCTATAGATCCTGTTAGATATATTGGCAATTACTCTTCTGGTAAAATGGGTTATGCAATAGCAGAATCATTTTATAATTGTGGTGCCGATGTTACTTTAATTTCTGGTCCTACTAATTTAAGTATTCACCAAAACATAAAAAAAATTAATATTACCTCAAGTGAAGAAATGCTTCATCAAGTGATGTTACAACAACAGCAGGCTGATATTATTATAATGTGTGCTGCCGTTGCAGATTATAAGCCTTCTATAGTTGCTTCAAATAAAATAAAAAAGAACAATACAAATTGGAGTTTAGATTTAGAAAAAACAACAGATATATTATTTGAATTAGGTAAAATAAAAGCAACCCATCAAACTCTTATTGGTTTTGCACTTGAAACCAATAACGAATTAGATAATGCTAAAGAAAAATTAAAAAACAAAAATTTAGATGCAATAATTCTTAATAAATTTAATCAGAATAATCCTGTTTTTGGATCAGATGAAAATGAAATTACAATTATTGAAAGTTCAAATGCAACACATAGATTTGGACCAAAAACTAAAAAGGCCCTAGCTCAAGATATTGTACAATTTATTATTTCAAATAAACTACATGAAGAAGTTTAAAATTTTAATTATCTGTTTTTTTTTATTGCAAACTCTAAAAGCACAAGAGTTTCAAGCTAAGATTACTGTAAATGCAAGCAGAGTTAATACTACTATTGATAGAAGAATATTTACCACACTTCAGAACCAATTATCTAATTTTTTTAATAATAGAAAATGGACTAATGATGTTTATAAAGCCAATGAAAAAATAGATTGTAATATTGTTTTAAATATTGAAAATATATTAGAACCGAATGTATATAAAGCACAATTATTAATTCAATCTGCAAGGCCTGTTATGAGCTCAACTTACCAGGCTGCATTGTTTAATTTTCAAGATATTGATGTTGCTTTTAAATATATAGAATACCAACCTATAGAATTTAATGAAAATAGAGTTGCAGGTAGCGACGCAAGTATCTCGAACTTGCCAGCAATTTTTGCTTTTTATGCTAATATGATTTTAGGTTTGCATTACGATTCTTTTTCACCAAAAGGTGGTGAAAAATATTTTCTAAAAGCAATGAATATTGTAAACAATGCACCAGAAGGAAAAAATATAACTGGTTGGAGAGTTTTTGATGGACTAAGAAATAGATATTGGTTGGGTGAAAATTTATCTAATACTCGAAATAATATTTTACATAGTGTAGTTTATGATTTTTATAGAAATGGGTACGATTATATGGTTGCTGATGAAAAACAAGCCATCAATAGCTTTTTAAAGTCTTTACAACAATTAAAAACATTTAATCAAGAGTTCCCCAATAGTATGTTCGTGCAATTTTTTATGCAAAATAAAATGCAAGAAATGATTAATATTTTTAAAAGAGGAACATCCACTGAAAAATCGAGTGCAATAGAATTACTATCAAATCTAGATCCTGCAAATGCAGGAAAATATAATGAAGGATTACAATGAAATTAATTGTTCGTATTTTAGTGGTAATGAGTTTTTGTGCTTGTACAAATAAACCAAAGCAACTACCTTTTGATACTGTTAAAGTTGTTTTATGGGAGATGACTAATAGTGAAGAATTAATGAAACTTTATGTAAAAAAAGATAGTACTTATAGCATTAAAAGTAATCGTCCAATCTTTTACCAAAAGATATTTTCATTACATCAAATCACACAAAAAGATTTTGATTTTAGTTATAAATATTATCAAGAGCATCCTAATGAAATGAAAATTTTATTAGACTCAATTTCAAATTATGGCATCAAAAAAAGAGAGAAAGCCATTTCAAGTTTATAATTTATGAATAAAATATTTTTAAATGCCGATGAAGCCATTCATGATATGGCAGATGGTAATACAATTATGGTTGGCGGTTTTGGCCTTAATGGTATACCAGAAAATTTAATAGCAGCTTTGGTAAGAAAAGGAATAAAAAATCTCACTTGTATTTCTAATAATGCAGGAGTTGATGATTTTGGATTAGGATTATTATTGAAAACTCGCCAGATTAAAAAAATGATGAGTAGTTACGTAGGTGAGAATGCAGAGTTTGAACGTCAGTTGTTAAATGGCGAGTTAGAAGTAGACCTCATTCCTCAAGGAACATTAGCCACAAGAATACAAATGGCTGGCATGGGAATTCCTGCTTTTTATACACCAGCTGGTTATGGAACAGAAATTGCATTAGGAAAAGAAGTAAGAGAATTTAATGGTAAAATGCATTTAATGGAACATGCATTACATGCAGATTTTGCTCTAGTAAAAGCATGGAAGGGAGATACAATGGGCAATTTAGTTTTTAGAAAAACAACTCGAAATTTTTCCACTTCAATGGCTAAGGCTGGTACAATAACTATTGCAGAAGTTGAACATCTGGTTCATCCAGGTGAATTAGATCCAGATGAAATTCATGTTGCAGGAGTTTATATACACAGAATTTTCGAAGGAAAAAATTATGAAAAAAGAATAGAAAGAAGAACTACTCAACTTTAATCATTCACAAACAAATTATTATGGCTTTAGATAAATTTGGAATAGCACAACGAATTGCAAAAGAACTTAAAGATGGCATGTATGTTAATTTAGGGATTGGTATCCCAACATTAGTAGCCAACTATATTCCTAATGATATAACAGTGATTCTGCAAAGTGAGAATGGAATATTAGGAATGGGTCCTTATCCAACTCCAGAAAATATTGATGCCGATTTAATTAATGCAGGTAAAGAAACAGTAACCTTAATAAAAGGTGCTGCTATTTTTGATAGTGCAGAAAGTTTTGGAATGATACGTGCAGGAAAAATAGATTTAACAGTTTTAGGTGCAATGGAAGTGAGTGAAAATGGAGATATAGCCAATTGGAAAATTCCCGGAAAAATGGTTAAAGGAATGGGTGGTGCTATGGATTTAGTAGCAAGTGCTAAAAATATTATTGTAGCTATGATGCATACCAATCCAAAAGGAGAAAGTAAACTATTGCCCAAATGTAGTTTACCATTAACAGGTGTAAATTGTGTAAAAAAAGTTGTAACTGAACTCGCAGTTTTAGATATTACAGAAGATGGATTTCTATTAAGAGAAACAGCTCCAGGGGTAAGCATTGAAGAAATTCAATCAAAAACCCTCGGAAAACTAACAGTTGCACCTGACGTAATTATCAATTAATACTAGGTTTTGTTAAAATTTATTTCCTATTTAAACTTTATTGTACTTTTTTTGTTACTTATTCTATGTGTATGAATTTTATAACTCGAGTAAAACTCTTCAATAACAAATTATTTGTTACTTTATCTATTTGTTTATTTTACTCATCTATGCTGTATGCACAAAGTTATCATGCAATCAATGGTTCTCCATTTGCTGGAATCACAAGTATGTATGTTAACCCTGCTTCTCCTGTAAATAGTTTTTATAAGTGGGATGTTAGTCTAATTGGTTTACAATTTAAAACAGATCAAAACACAGGATTTGTTCGAAACTTACCCATAACTCAGATTAATGAAAATAACTTAAATGATACTACAGTATTTCCATACAGTGGTTTATTTAGTAGACATTATCAAGGAATTATTGATGGACAAGGACTAAGCTTTAGATATAGAATTAAAGATAAAACCTCTATTGGGTTTTCTTTTAGGGGAAGAACTTATAATGAATTTAAAACAAACGATATATTTATAAGTGAATATACTAAATCAACTGTAAATGGTTTTCTAAACCAAAATTTGCCAGGCCATACTCTTGATGGATTTGCAATGCATTCTGGTTCTATGGAAACCAATCTTAATATTTCTCAAGTTTTAATAGAAAACTCTACTGCAAAACTAAGCGTGGGTGCTAATATTGGTTTTTCAAAGGCTTTATCTGGTGGTTATTTTGGAGTAAGGAATCTTCAGTATCAAAAACTGGTTAATCCCTCGAATAATAGAGAATACTTTCAGGCACTCAATAATGGAGGTACTTTATCTTATTTATATTCTAACAACTTGTCATACTTCGATACTGTTCCTGTTAATTCTACTACAGTTAGAGAATTTTATAAAAATTCTTATAGTTCTTTAAACTTTAGTATTGGTGTTGAATATATGATTGTTGATGAAACTGTTGAAGCTAATATTAATAATTTAAATTACTCTTGGAAATTTGGAGCCTCAATAATGGATATTGGTACTTTAAAATACGATTATATTAGAGGTTCTGCAACTAACAGAATTCCTAATGCTAGTTTAGTAGATACTTCTTTAGTAACTAAGTTTAGTAATGTTAATTCATTAGTTCAATTTAGAGATTCAGTTAGTCCAATGTTTAATAATACAGATTCTTTAAAAGGTAGCTTTACCATTAGTGCCCCAACAAGAATTGTTGCTTCTGTAGATAGAAATTTTGGAGGAGGATTTTTTGCAAACTTTCAGGCCAGCATAAATATATTTTCAAGTAATTCTACTAGTAGTATCAATGCAAGAGAATTAAATTTATTTACCCTAACCCCACGTTGGGAAACTCAAGGCTTTGGCTTTTATTTACCCATGCAATATAATGTTCAAAGAAGTTTTTGGATGGGGGCAGCAGTTAAAATTGGACCATTACTCTTAGGCGTTCATGATTTAGGCGTTTTAGGTTGGTTTAAAGGTTATTATCGTCAGCCATTTAATAGTGGGGGATATGTTATGCTAAACATTTATCCTTACAAGAATAAATACAATGATAATAGTATAAAGTGTAATGTTCTGTAAATAAAAAATACACTTTACATTTGTTACATGTTATTGCCCTCATCGTTATTACAGAACGCTGTTGATTCGTTTACACAACTCCCTGGAATTGGAAAAAAGACAGCTCTTCGTTTAGTACTGCATCTTTTAAAACAAGATAAAGCAAACGTTGAACACTTTGCAGAAACCATTGCAAAAATGAGAACTGAAATAGTTTTTTGTAGTCGTTGTCATAATATAAGCGATGCCAATATTTGTAATACTTGCTCAAATAGTATGAGAAATCAACACTTAATTTGTGTTGTAGAAAATATAAGAGATGTTATTGCAATAGAAAATACTCAACAATTCAATGGGGTTTATCATGTTTTAGGTGGAATTATTTCTCCACTAGATGGAATTGGACCTAATGATTTGCAAATTGAATCTTTAATTAATAGAGTAAAAAAAGAGGAGGTGCACGAATTGATTTTTGCTCTTAACCCAAATATACAAGGCGATACAACAATTTACTATATACAGAAAAAGTTAACAGGCTTAGATTGTAAAGTAACTACTATTGCACGTGGTATTGCATTTGGGGGAGAGCTTGAATTTGCTGATGAAATGACCTTAGCAAAGAGCTTAACCAATCGACTTCCTGTTCAGCAATATGTAAAATAAATTTTAGTTAAATATTATTCATAGACTAAAATTTTGTATTTTCAATTTCAAAATTTACCATATGAATAAAATATTTACTTTATTGATACTCGCAAGTTGCGTATGCTTATTACAATCAGGTATACATGGACTTAATTTTTCTAGTCAACCTCCAACAGGTTATACTGGGGCTACTGGCAATTATTGTAACACTTGTCATTCAGGAAATCCATTGAATGCTGTTGGAGGTAGTGTAACAGTTTCTGGTTTACCATCTGGTGGTTATGTTCCATTTACTCAGTATCCAATTTCACTAACTATTAATCATGGGGCTAGTAATAGACAACGTTGGGGTTTTTCTATGAAAGCTGTAAATAGTTCTGGTACTTCTGTTGGTACTTTTTCTTCTACAAATTCAAATGCAGCTACAAATGGCACAGAATTAAGTCATAATAATGCTGTATCAACAAGTTCATCAAATTCTTTTACTTATAATAATTTAAGATGGACAGCACCTGCAGCATCGGGTAATGTTACATTTTTTTATGTAGGGAATGCAGCAGATGGTAGTGGTGATGGTGGAGATTTTATTTATGCAGGGTCTTCTGTAGTGGCATTACCTATAGAACTTGGAGAGTTTTATGCTATTAATGATAACAATAATATTTTATTAAAATGGCAAACTTTAACCGAGGTTAATAGTAATTACTTTGATATTGAAAGAAGTGACGATGGCCAATTCTTTTTTAGTATTGGGCGTGTTGATGCAATAGGAAATTCATCTAGAGAAACAGCATACTCATTTTTAGATACTAAATTAAGTTATAATAATGGCAGCCAGATTTTTTATCGTCTTAAATTAGTTGACAAAGATGGTAGTGCTAAATATTCAAATCATATTAGTATCAAACCAGTATTCAATGGAATTACCATTAAAAATATTTATCCAACCATTATCAAAAAATCTGACCCTATAAATGTAGATATTGCTAGTGATAAATCTCGTGTAATAAACATAATTGTGTTAGATGCTTCAGGAAGAAACTTACAAGTTATAAATTCAAACTTATCTGTGGGTAATAACAGAATTACCTTTTCTCCTAAAATAAATGATTTTAAAGGGATGTTATTTGTAAAATTTGTAACTGATAATTTTCAGCAAACAAAATCACTGATTTTGCAATAAAATTGCTTAATTCAAAAGAGATTAATTTTTTAATCTCTTTTTTTTGCAATATATAAAACATAGAAAATGAAAAAGCTCTTTAAATATGGCCTAATATTAATTCCAATTATTATCATTGGCATTTGGTTTATTGTATTTTATCTCCCTAAAACAGAAGTGTATAAAAATTTTACTGTAAAAAAAGCTCCTCCAGTTACAGCTGTTGAAATTGCAAAAGATTTTTTGAATGATGAGACAGCTGCTTTTGCTAAATACTCAGGAAAGCAAATTGAAGTAAGTGGCGAAGTGATCAATTCTCAAATTGAAAACGGAAAAACTGCTGTGTATTTAAAAACAGATGATGATGGTACTCAAATATATTTTTTATTGAAAGACAGTTTGCCTCTTTTTAATTTAGGTACCACAATAACTTTAAAAGGAATTTGTACTGGCTATTTAGGCGATGTTCAATTTAATGAAGGAGAAATTATAAAATTATGAAAAAATTTAGTTTAGTATTATTTAGTATCCTTTTTACAGGATTGTGTTTTAGTCAGAAAAATTACACCACAAAGTCAGGGCAAATAAAGTTTTTTTCCAACACAGCTATTGAAGATGTAGAAGCTATAAACAATCAAGTTTTTTGTAGTATTAACACAATCACAGGGAAAGTTCAGTTTGCAGTTTTAATAAAAGGCTTTTCATTCGAAAATGCCTTAATGCAAAAACACTTTAACGAAGAAGAGTATTTACATAGTGATAAATATCCAAAAGCGAATTTTGTAGGTCAAATAAAAAATTTTAATCCAGTAATATTTCAAAAAAATGGAACTTATAGTGTTACAGTTTTAGGCAATTTAACTTTACATGGAGTTACAAAACAAATTACTGTAACTGGTACAATTTCTTTTCAAGAAGGAAAAGTAACAATTAAAAGTAAATTCAATGTAAAGCTGGTTGACTATAAGATCACAGTTCCTGAGGGAATTAGTAATTCTATTGCTGTTGCTGTTGATTGCACCTTACAATAACACATGTTAATAATGGCACAGCATTCGATCATTTTTTCACAATGAAAGTATTTGTAGAATATTTAAATAAATTGCATCGTTCTTATTTTAGAATATCGTTACCCTAATGAAGATGACAAGAACAGTACCCGCTTGGCCGGTATTTTACCGGCCTTGAAGGGTTTTTTAATTTTTAGCACTTCTTCTTTTAAAATTTCTCTTTTAGATATATTGGTTTCTGCACTCACGTATATTTGCATGCTGGGTCGATTTGTTTATTGTTCAACCCATACATTTAACTACAATAGAACTAATAAACGAAAGTATACTTTACCCATTTCAGGTACACTTCGCTTATTATTCTTTTAATTTATTGAGGCATGAAAAACATTAAGAGTGATCTTGAAAAAAGAATATTAATTATTGATGGAGCTATGGGCACCATGATTCAGAGATATAAACTTTCTGAGGCAGATTATAGAGGTGAGCGATTTAAAGATTGGCATTTAGATGTTAAAGGCAATAACGATCTGTTATGTATTACACAACCACAAATTATAACTGCAATTCATAAAGAATATTTAAATGCAGGTGCTGATATTATTGAAACCAATACTTTTAGTAGTACAAGCATTGCAATGACAGATTATGAAATGCAAGAGTTAGCTTACGAACTTAATGTTGCTGCTGCAAAATGTGCATTAAATGCAATACAAGAATTTAAAAATGAAAATCTAGGTGATACAAATCAAAAGTATATAGCTGGTGCTATTGGACCTTTAAATAAAACTTTATCATTAAGTCCAGATGTTAATAATCCAGGGTTTAGAGCTTTAACTTTTGATGAAGCTGCAAATGCTTACTATGAGCAAGTAAAAGGGTTGGTTGATGGGGGGGTAGATATTATTTTAATTGAGACCATTTTCGATACACTCAATGCAAAAGCAGCGATTTATGCAGTGAAGAAATATTTTAGAGAGGAGAAAAAACCAGAACTTCCAATTATGATTAGTGGAACTATTACTGATGCCAGTGGAAGAACTTTAAGTGGTCAAACCCTTGAAGCTTTTTATATTTCTGTTGAACATGCAAGACCATTATCTGTTGGTTTAAATTGTGCTTTAGGTGCAAAAGATATGAGGGCACATATAGAAGAACTTTCACAAATAGCCTCATGTTATACCTCTGCTTATCCTAATGCTGGATTGCCAAATGCTATGGGAGAGTATGATGAAGAACCACATCAAACTGCTCATTTTTTAGAAGACTGGGCTAAAGAAGGTTTCGTAAATATTGTTGGTGGATGTTGTGGTACAACTCCTGCACATATTAAACATATAGCTCAAGAAGTGAAAAAGTACTCCCCTCGCAAACTTCCCTTAATTGAGGAAAGCTTGAGTAACTAGTCTTAATTTTTAGCTTTTTCTGATTTAATTATTTTATAGCCAATATAAATTAGTATCAGTCCAATTAACTCAGTCACAAATAAAACATTTACATAACCAGCTCTTGTAAAACTACCACCTATGCCAGGTAATAATGCTCCCATTGCTATTAAAATATTACCCTTGAATTTGATTTGCTGATCTACCAACTTCGAATATTTAATTGCAGAGTAAATTGCACCTCCTACCAAAAAAATAAAGGAGTATAAGTTTATAAATGGTGAAAAGTATCTTACCCACGACCATGAAAATACTTTGCCAGAAAGCTTACCTGAAAAATCTGAGGGTAGATTAATAGGGGTTATGAAAATAGTTATTGATGCAATGATGATTAATGTAATGAAAATAAAAGATGTATAATTTGCAAACTTTTTATTCATTAATAAGTAAACAGATCCTTGTGCTAAAGGAAAGCCGCCTAAAAGAGCTCCAACTATATACCAACATCTTAAATTGAGTTCACTCCATCCAAAAAGAATATTAATACTTTCTGTTAGTGTTCCTAGTCCAAAAGTTAAAACACCCACCGTCCACCATAGTAAATAAGATTTGTTTCTACTTTTATAATGTGGATATATTTCAAACAAAAAATAAATTGAAAATATTGTTGTAAGTATTGGTAAATATTCTGCTATTGAGTTATTCATAATTAGGTTTTAATTAAAAAGGTGCAGACTATTCATCTACACCTTTTCGAAATGTTCATCTAAAATTTAGAAAGTTGTTGAGCCTGAAGATTGATAAGTATATCTAAATGTAAAGTAACGTTGCTCAGAAGTTTTAGTTGCATCTGATGCACTAGCAGCAGGTGTTGCACCACCTCTATAATAATTTAGTATTTCTACTTTAGCATACTTTCCTGTAGCAGTTCTAATAATTAAAACTCTACCTGGAATAGGAGTAACTAAATTGTTGGCACCATTATAAACATACCATCCTTTGTTACTACCAGTTGTAATTGCATAATTTGGTGCATTATCAATTTTAATGGTAGAGTCTGATGAAACTTTTGTTACATCTGCAAAAGCACCAACTTGCACATAAGCACCACCTAAACCTGGTCCACTTGTACCATTGTTAGTTAAAATTGTAGTTCCTCTAAAAGCTAAATCCCATTTGTTTGTAGCACTATCAGAGTTTGCTATTATTTGACCAGTAGATAAACTAAAGAAAGTGAATTTTCCACTACCATATGGTTGACCTGTAGTTGGATTTAATCCAATAATAGTATCACCTTGTAAGTTCTGAACTGTTGTAATATTTCCTTGAGTAAAAACTTTAAAAGAGCCATTATTAGTGGTATCTAATACGGTGTCTTCTTTCTTGCAAGAAACCATTGCAACTGTTAATAATACAATGCTCATTAATTTTGTTACGCTGTTTTTCATTTTACTTTTTTTGTTTTTTTGTTAATTGATATTTAAAAGAGATATAATAAGTTCTTCCTGGTAAATTGGGTAAATTATTTACGTCTGTATAATTTAAAATATTATCGCAACCTGTTTGTACAGCAATTTGATTAAATTGTTTTCCTATTGAACAATTTAATTGTACAAATCCTTGTGCAAATTCATCGTTGTTGTTATATAATCCATTTCCATCTTTATCGCTAACTGCCCATTTACTTCTATAAATGGCTCTAGTGTTTATAAAGAAATCATTCTTTTCGTATAAAAATTTTAAATTAGCCATGTGCTTACTTCGGTTAGGCAATCCAAAATATTCGTTCAAATTCATTTTTCTAGCTGCACCATTAGCATCTTTAGTAAATACAGTTCCTTTTTTAATGGCATCAATTTGATCTTTATCGGCTGTTTCTAAATATTGATAGCCAGAGGTCATAGTTATAGAGGTATTTATTTTATGAGTAAGATTAAGCTCAATACCTTGAGTATAGGCATTCTTAACATTTAGGTAGCTGAAAATTTGAGCTCCATTTTTATAGTTAGCCACTAATCTGCTATCTATTAAATTTTCAATATCGTTCCTAAAAATGTTTACATCTAAAAAAGTTGTAGTGCTTATTAAATATTTTGATCCAATATTAATTCCTGTTGAAAATTCTGGTTGTAATGCAGCAAGTTTGTAATAATCATTTTCATAAGATTGAATTTGACCAAGTTTATCTAATTGAGCAATTTGTGTTTGAGCTTCTAAAGCCCCAAAAACACTATAACTTCCAGCTGCTGTATTTGTAAAGTTTAAATAAAGTTGGCGAAAATCTGGTGCTTTAAAACCTCTACCAATACTGGCATTCAGCGATATTTTTTTGCTTGATTTATAATGAATGGCAAGTTTTGGCGAAAAAGCCGAAGCATAAATACTATTCTTGTCATATCTTAATCCAGCAATTAAATTTAATTTTTCACTAGGTTTAAATTCATTCTGTACAAAGCCATATGCTACATTACTTTGTTTTGTATTGTCTTTATTATCATAACGAGAACTTCTAACATTTTCTACAATATATCCTGTGCCTATTGTTAAAGCATTTTTATCATTAATTTGGTAATCTGTTTGATTTTCGGCTCTATAAAAATCTTGTAAAAAGTAATCATTATAAGCATTAGGAGTATTAGTACTTAAATCTTGAGTTGATTTAAAACGTGAATGATAAAGTCTTAATGCACTTTTTGTTTTACTATTAAACTGATGTGTAATAATGGGGTTGATGTTATAATCATTATGTTTTTCAATACCATCAGAATAAGTTGTGCTGCCTGTATTAGTAACTGCAATCTTATTAGTTATGTTTTCATAATTATATCTTCCTAAAATACTCAACTTTGTTTTATTCGAGAATGGATAATTGAGTTGAATTTGATGGGTATATCTTTTAATTGGTGCAACAGTTCTTTCAACAGAATTTGGTCTAATGCTATATCCATCAGTGCTGTAGTAGTTTGAAAAAATTTGAACCAATAATTTATTAAATTTTGTTGCAGTTGTAACATTAGCATCTAAAGTATTATATGTACCATATCTTATACCTGCTGATAATTGATGATTAATAGGCTGTTTTGTAATAATATTAATTACACCAGCCATAGCCTCACTTCCATACAAACTAGAAGATGGTCCTTTTACAATCTCAATCTTTTGAATATTGCCAACAGTAATTCTATTTAAATCTAAAACACCTGCAGTTCTTCCTATTAATGGTTCACCATTGATTAATATTAGTGTATAATCGGGGTTTAAACCTTGCATTTGCACTCCAGAGCCAAAGCCACTTGTTATGTATAAGCCTGCTTGTTCATTTAAAATATCGTTTAGCCTTAATGAAGCTGCTTGTTGTATATTTTTTGATGTTACAATTGATACAGGTACTGCAATGTTTCCTAATTTTCTTTCAGTTCTAGTAGCAGTAATCACTACCTCGTCTAAATTGATAACTTTACTACTATCATTTTGACTATAAGCATTAGGAATGATGGAAAGTAAAACCGCTAATATTCCGAGTATTTTTTGCATATTGTTTTCTTAATGCAAAACTCGTTCTAGTATTTTTTTTAATTATCATGAGATTGTCATAGTTTTTTATGACATTTATTAGTTGAGAAAAAATACAATTATTCTTTCATTAAATCTGGGCGAATTTGAATGGTCCTTTCAACAGCTTTTTCAAAACGCCATTCTTCTATTAGTTTAGGATTGCCTGTAAGTAGTATTTCAGGAACTTTCCAACCTTTAAAATCAACTGGTCTTGTATAAACTGGTGGAGCTAATAATCCATCCTGAAAAGAATCTGTTAGTGCAGAAGTTTCATCATTCAAAACTCCAGGTAATAATCTACCAATTGCATCTACTAAAATGGCTGCAGCTAATTCTCCACCACTTAAAACATAATCACCAATAGATATTTCTTTGGTAATGTAATGATCTCTGATGCGTTGATCTATGCCTTTATAATGTCCACAAATAATTAAAATATTTTGCAACATTGATAGTTGATTTGCATGTGTTTGTTTGAATTGTTCAGCATCGGGAGTTACATATATAATTTCATCGAACTTAGTAGTTTGCTGCAATTCTTCAATAGCATTTACTAATGGTTCACACATGATTACCATGCCTGCACCACCACCATATTGGTAGTCATCAACTTGAGCATGTTTGTTAATTGCCCATTTACGAAGATTATGTACATAAACATTTAGTAGTCCCTTTTCTTTAGCACGTTTAAGAATACTATGATTAAAAGGACTTTCTAATAAATCAGGAACAACAGAAATTATATGAATATTCATGAACTAAAATTCACTGCAAAAGTAAACGATGAAAAAGTTGTAAGCTACATTTTATAAAACTCTTTTACAAAATCTTCAGGGTTATCGGGTGTTAGAATTATTTTTTTATTTGCTGAAGTTTTAATTAAAACATAATTACTTCTTCTGGTGGCATACAAAGTCATTACACCAATTTTATTATTATAGAATTTTCCGAAATATCCAAATAAACCACCAACACCAAAAGTTCTAATGGTTCCTTTTAGTTTTTCTTTTTCTAATTGACCAACAGATATTATTTCACTTTTTAATAATTTAATATCATTCATTGTTCGATGAATAATAACTTGATTAACTTCAATTGAATAAAATTTTGGTTTATATAAAATAGGAATTAAAAAAATGATTAAAGGGATTAATGCAGAAAAAAGAGGAAATAAAATGTTTAATGGTTTTGGAATCGAAATAAACGGTAATATCATTACAACAATTAAAATAAATATTACAAATGTTGTAATGAGCTTAGTTGTTTTATCCATTGATGCTTTAAATTCCATTATGCTAAAAATGAAGGTTTAAAATTAGGCATTGTTCTTTGTTTGGTTGCTTGTTCAAATGAAAAAGCAATTTCAAATAATTTTGGTTCTTGATATGCTGTACTAAAAAAAGAAACGCCAACAGGTAAATCATACACTTTTCCTGCAGGCACTGTAATATGAGGATATCCACTCATGGCAGCTGGTGCTGTTAAAAATACTTCACCCCAACGATCTCCATAAATTGTATCAATGCTGCAAGCAGGGCCCATAGTTAATCCACAAATGGCATCTAAATTATTTGATTTCATTACATCATCAATCATATTTTTAGAGCCTTCATGACTTTTATTTAATGCTTCCAAATAGTCTTTGCTATCTAATCCTTTCATTTTTACACTGGCTTCTAAGATTTCTTGCTTAAAAGTTGGCATGGCTTCATTTTCGTTTTGCTTATTGAAAGCAATTACATCATCAATTGTTTTTATTGATGTGTTGGCATTTGCAAAGTATTTATTCAAGCCATCCTTATATTCAAACTTCAACACTTCATATTCTGCATCTCCCAGTTTATTAATTTTTTCCAAGTATTCAACATCTACAATTTCTGCACCCGAATTTTTAAGTGCATTAATTATTTTTTCAAACAATGCTTCTAAGAATTGATTTTCATATTTCTTTTTTTCCATACCAATTCTTTTACCCTTTAATCCATCTAATTTTAAAAACTTTGTATAATCTTTTTCTATCTTCCCATTGCTTTCTTTTGTTTTATTGTCTAAAGCATCTATACCAGTAATTGCAGATAATAAAATTGCTGCATCAGTTACAGTTCTTGCAATTGGGCCTGCCGTATCTTGTGTTGATGAAATAGGAATAATGCCTGAACGACTTACCAAGCCAACAGTTGGCTTTAAACCAACAGCACCATTTACTGCAGCAGGACAAGTTATTGAACCATCAGTTTCTGTGCCAATAGCAACTGCACAAAGATTTGCAGCAACTGCAACACCTGAACCAGAACTAGAACCACAAGGATTATGATCTAAGATGTAAGGATTTTTTGTTTGTCCACCTCTGCTGCTCCAACCTGAACATGATTTTGTGGAACGGAAATTTGCCCATTCTGATAAATTAGTTTTACCTAACAACACTACACCAGCTTCTCTTAATTGTTTTACAATAAATGCATCTTCTTTTGCATGATGATTGAATAAGGCTAAAGAACCAGCAGTTGTCATCATTTTATCTGCTGTATCAATATTATCTTTTATTAAAACAGGAATTCCATGTAAAGCACTTCGAACTTTGCCAGTTTTTCTTTCTTTATCCATTTCTTTTGCAATTGCTAAAGCATCTGGATTAATTTCTATAACTGCATTTAATCGTGGCCCATTCTTATCAATAGCTTCAATTCTTTTTAAATATAGTTGTGTAATTTGCTCTGAAGTGTAAGAACCATTCTTCATTTTATCTTGCAATTGCTGAATGGTTATTTCATTCAATTCAAAATCGTCTTTAGTTTCTTTCATTGTTTCTTTTGTTACTTCTTTATCGTTTTTGCAAGAACTAGAAAGTATTGATGTAATACCAACTGCTGCTATAGTGCTGGTTGAAATAAAATCTCTTCTTTTCATTAAATTTTATTTTAGTTATAAAATGAAGGTATCGTTTATTTTACTGATATGAAACCCATTTTTTTTGATTAATTTTTCTTGTTCACTATTTGTTTGTAAAACAGGATTTGTATGATTAAAATGAATGAAATAGATTTTGCTTTTTTCTACTTTAGATAAGTTCTCAAAAAGCTTCATGCTTTCAATAATAAATGGATGTGGAATTTCTGCAATATTTCTATTATTAATTTCTACAGCATCAAAGAAAGTACCATCAATAAATGCATAATCAACTTTTCTAATTTCTTCAATAATATTTTTATTCCACTTTTCCCATTTATCAATATCTGGTATAAACAAAGCTTTTTTATTCGGACCAACAATAGTGTATCCAACTGTTTCAGAATATTCATCTCTATGTGGAACTAAAAATGGTATTACAGAAAGCTGAGGTGATAATGATACTGATATTTCATTTTTTAATTCTTGTAGGGCAATATTTTTATTTTTAACAAGCTGATTCCAAGGTCCATTATTCTCTAAAAACAATTTCATTTTTGGCATGGTATAAACATTAAGGTTTGTAGCATTCATACCTTCTTTTCCTAAATACATTAATCCAGTATAATGACCTATATGTGCATGAGTTAAAAAGATACCATCTAAAAAATTTTGACTACTAATTAGATTTTGCAATGTTTGAGATTGAGAAGTAATGTATGGTGTGGCTTCAATTAAATATTTCTTTTTATAATAGTGATCTAGTACTCCTATTGAAACAATTTTTCTAGTTCTATCAGGATTAATTAGTAATTCTTTACAACAATCTTTCTTACAATTAATCTGTGGAGAACCAGCATCTTGAATGGTGCCAAGAATTAGTAGTGATACCTGCTTAGTGGTAGTGTCAGAAATTTTATTAGCCAAACCATATGAAGCAATTGAAAAGCAAATCAGTAATAATAAAAAATTCTTCATTCCATTATTTTTAAAATATTTCTCTAAAGTAATTATTAATGGGCAACTATAATAAATGTATTAGTTTTAAAGATGCAAAAGCAAGAAACAGTTCAACTAAAAAGAGAAGTTGGTGTTTGGGGCTTATCTCTTAATGCAATAAACTTAACGATTGGAGCAGGAATATTTATCTTACCAGCAATTGTGGCAGAGAAGTTAGGCCCTGCTAGTTTTATTGCTTATTTATTTTGTGCTATACTAATTATTTTAATCATGTTATGTTTTGCTGAAGTAGGTAGCAAGGTTACTACTTCAGGAGGAGCATATGCTTATGTTGATGCAGCTTTTGGACCATTAATTGGCTTTATTATTAATACTCTTTTTTGGTTAGGCTATAGTATTTTGGCTGATGCTGCCATTGCCAATGCTTTATTTGATTTAATCAAAGATTTTCACCCCTTATTTCAATATTCGTTTAGTAAGGGTTTATTTATTCTATTTCTATATGGATTGTTTGCTTTTGTAAATATTGTGGGTGTTAAATCTGGAATACGATTTGTAATGGTAACCACTATAGTAAAAATGGTTCCATTAGTATTAATTATTGTTATTGGGTTATTTCACATCTCTAAACAAAATATTGTTGTTCATTCTATTCCTGAATTTAAAACTATTGGAGAAACTTCTTTGATTTTGTTATTTGCTTTTTTTGGTGCCGAAACTGCTTTAAGTATAAGTGGTGAAATTAAGAATCCCAACAAAACAATTCCTAAAGCTATATTTATTAGTATTTCAACTGTTGTGCTAATTTATTTATTGACACAATTTGTTGCTCAAGGAGTTCTAGGTAAAGATTTATTAAACCATCAAGCAGCACCGCTAATAGCTCTTGCAGTTAAAATTGTTGGACCCATTGGAAGTGTTATTATTTTGATAGCAAGTTTTGTATCAATGTTTAGTTTATTAAGTGGAGATGTTTTAGCAACATCTAGAGTTTTATTTGCTGCTTCAGAAAAAAAATTATTGCCTGTATACTTAAGTAAATTACACCCAAAGTTTGCTACACCTTATATATCTATACTATTCTTTAGTTTTTTAACTGTATTGGTTGCAGTTTCTGGAAGTTTTACATCATTAGCTATACTTTCTAGTTCATCTATTCTTATCATTTTTTTAGCAGTAGTGTTAGCTACAATTAAATTAAGGTTTACAAAATCCAGCACTCAACTTTCTACTTTTAAAATTCCTTTTGGGTTAACGATTCCTTTATTATCAATTGCAGTAATTATTTGGTTTTTATCGAATTTGAAATTTGATGAATTTAAAGCACTAATTATTTTTATTGTATTAACCATTATTTTTTATTTTTTCAATAAAATAATTCAAAAACGAGTAACAATTAAACAAAAAAATAGCCACTAATTAGTGGCTATTTTTTAATTCATTTATACTTGAAACTATTTTTTTTCAAGAAGTTGAAAAAACTGATCTAATTGAGGTAAGATAACAATTCTTGTTCTTCTGTTTGTAGCTCTACCTTCAGCAGTATTGTTAGAAGATACAGGAACATATTCTCCTCTACCACCAGCAGTCATTCTTTTAGGGTCTAAATTATACTTTGTTTGTAATAATCTTACTACTGAAGTAGCTCTAAGAACACTTAGATCCCAGTTGTCTTTAATATCACCTCTACTTATAGGCAAACTATCAGTATGCCCTTCAACTAAAAATTCAATATTTGGTTGATTGTTTAATACTGTTGCTACTTTTCCTAAAACAGTCATAGCTGCAGGAGTGATATCGTAACTTCCAGTTTTAAATAAAAGTTTATCAGAAATTGAAATATATACAACTCCTTTCTCAACTTTTACCTCAATGTCTTTATCATTAACATCGGCTAAAGCACCTTTTAAATTCATTACTAAAGCCAAGTTTAAAGAATCTTTTTGAGCAATACTCGATTGAAGTGTTCTGATGTAATTGTCTTTAGCACCAATGTTTTCTAAACTTTTTTTAATGCTTTCTGCTTGAGAAGAAGTTACAACACTTAAATCTTTCAACTGATTTAAAACAGTTGAGCTATTTTCTTTTAAATAATCAATTTGTTTATTTAAATCGGCTATTTTATTTTTTAAATAAGAGTTATCAGTTTCTGCTAATGCTTTACTTTTTCTCAATAATGCAACTGTGTCTTCACAATCTTTTAAATCGCCTTTCAATAAGGTATGAGAAGCATTTAATGTTAAATATTTAGCTTGGGCTTCATCTAATTTTTTTCTACTTACACATGAAGCAAAAAACATGGTTGCTGCAAGTGTTAAGAATAAAAGTTTGTTTTTCATGTAATGTGTGTTTTGTATTTCTGCAGCAAATTTAAGAAGTGTGATTTTTTTTAATAGGAATAACAACTTATTGATTTATACTTTAGCATTTTTTTAGCAAACATTATTCTACAAGATGTGCTAGACCTTGAGCAGGATTTTTGCCCTTTATATTTCCAAAAAAATGAATTATTTTTTTAAAATCTTCAGCTTCGTTTTCAGTTGTATAAAATGGCTCAGCATAAACTAAGGTTTTCTTTTCAAAATCCATACCTGCCATTACTATTGGCACTTGAGCAGTTTTAGCAATATGATAGAATCCGGTTTTTAGTTGAATCACTTTTTTTCTTGTTCCCTCTGGTGCAATGGCTAATAGTAATTCATCTTCCTGGTTAAAGAGTGTTGCTACTTGCTCAACTAAATTGTGTTTTTGCTTTCTATCTACAGGTATGCCACCAAGCCATCTAAATATAAAGCCATAGGGCCATTTAAATAATTGAGATTTACCTAAATATTTAGAATGTCTAATTTCACTTACACTTCTATAGGCCAATCCAAAAACAAAATCCCAATTACTAGTATGTGGACCAACAATTACAACAGCTTTCTTAATATGTTTGGGAAATAGCACATTTGTATTCCATCCAAAACACTTTAAAAACAGTTTCCAAAATAATTTACCCATGTATTCTAATTGTTAATTTATCAAAAGTATTGAATGTGATTTAAGTAAGCCAAAGCTTTTAGTTACTTTTGCAGTTATGCAACAACAATGGTCTTTACAAACAATTCTTCAGAATTTAAATATAGTTGAATTAAATGCTATGCAAGAAGCTTCAATTGAAGCACATCAATTGCAACAACAGATTTTACTTTTATCTGATACTGGTTCAGGTAAAACACTTGCTTTTCTAATACCCTTATTAGAAAAACTTCAAACTAAGAAAAATACAGAAGCTTTAATTATTGTGCCTTCGAGAGAATTAGCACAACAAATTGAAATGGTATTCAAGAAAATGGGAACAGGTTTTAAAATAACAAGTTGCTATGGTGGGCATAAAAGAGAAATTGAAGAGAATAATTTAATTGAAGCTCCAAGCTTAATAGTTGGTACTCCTGGAAGATTAGCAGATCATATTAGAAGAAAAAATATAAATGTTGAAACTATAACTCATTTAGTAATTGATGAATTTGATAAAACACTTGAATTAGGGTTTACAGAAGAGCTTGCATTTATAATTGAATCATTAAAATTTATAGCTACTAGAACTTTAACTTCTGCCACTTTAGGAGCTACAATTCCTGATTTTGTTCAGATGAGTGAACCACATGAACTCAATTTTTTAAGTGGAGTTTCTTTGCCTATTGAAAAACTCTCTACTAAGGTTGTTAAGAGTGATGCAATAGATAAAGTTGATTGTTTATTTAGATTGATTTGTTTTTTAAACGGACAGTCTACAATTGTATTTTGTAATCATCGAGAAAGCGTTGAAAGAGTTAGTGCAATGCTTAAGGAAAAAGGTGTGGCCAATGAGTTTTATCATGGTGCCATGGAACAACACGAAAGAGATAGTGCCCTTAGTAAATTTAGAAATGGAAGTAATAATATATTAATAACTACCGATCTTGCTGCAAGAGGTTTAGATATTCCAAATATTAGATATATTATTCATTATCATTTACCAGCAACTGAAGATATATATACCCATAGAAATGGTAGAACTGCTCGTATGGATGCAAGTGGAACTGTAATATTAATTTTGCATGCAGAAGAAACTTTACCCAATTTTGTTACAGAAATTACTGAAGAGTTAATTGTACCAAGTGAGGTTTCATTACCTGAAAAAACAAAATGGTCAACATTGTTTATTGCAGCTGGTAAGAAGGATAAGGTGAATAAAATTGATATCGTAGGATTTTTAACTAATAAAGGTCAACTTAAAAAAGAAGATGTAGGGTTAATTGAGGTAAAAGATTTTTTCTCATTTGTTGCCGTTAGAAAATCAAAAGTTGGAGGTGTATTACAGCTGATTAAGAATGAAAAAATTAAAAATAAAAAAGTAAAAATAGATTTAGCTAAATAAAAAAAATCGCCTTGAATTCAAGGCGATTTTTTTTGAACATTTTTTTAGGCAATTTGAATAAGGCGTGGTGGTTTTTGTTTAGCTTCTTCTTTTTTAGGAATTAAAAGATGAAGTACACCGTTCTCGTATTTAGCTTCAATTTTGTCAATATCCACTACATCTTTTTGAAGTGTAAAAGTTCTTTGGAAAGATTCGTAACTGAATTCTTGTAAAGAGTACTTTTCATTTTCTCCCTCTTTTCTTTCAGTACTTCTTTCTGAGGAAATGGTTAATACATTTCCATCCAACTCTACTTTAAAATCATTTTTATTCATTCCAGGAGCAGCCATTTCAACCAAATAATTCTCATTGGTTTCTTTAATGTTCACAGCTGGAATGGTAGTGTTGGTGTCGGAAAAATGATTTGTTTTCCAATTAAACAAATCCCGACTAATGAAATCATCAAAAACTAATGGTAATGGATTTAATAAGCTTCCATTTCTTTTTAGTAAAGTCATGATAAACCTCCTTTTTTTAATTTGTTTAACAATAGAAAATTATTTTTTCTTTTGCAATCCTTGTACCATTGCTTTTTTTAAGATTTGAATTTTGAAAAATTGGCAACTAGTTTAAAAAATTGTCAGAAAAAAAGTCAAATTTTCATTATTTAGTTTTCTTACTTTTTAAGATGTTTATAATATAATAACTAATAATACCCATAATTGCCAAAGGCCACAGGCGTATGAAAAATATTATTACATCAATAATAAAATACGAGCCTTTGCTGATAGAATTTTTAACTCTTTCAAAAAAACCATCTTGTGTTTCTGGTTTAAAAACATATTCTTTTGGTTGAAATAAATTAATTTCTAAAGTACTATAACCAACTTGATGGTTTAAAAATTTTAATCTTCCTTCTTTACTTTCAATTTCTTCTTGTAAGGTTCTTATATTTTCTTCAATAGCCATCATATCTTTAATGGTGTTGGCCTTTGTTAAAAGCTCTTGATATCTTTTGAGAAACTTTCTTTTGTTATTTAATCTTGTTTCAATATCAACATATTCTTCAGTTACATCTTCTGCTTGAATACTTTTAGCAATAATTTCATCTTTGCCATTTTCTATTCCTTTAATAAATTGTTCAAAATTTGCAGAAGGAATTCTGATTTTTAAATCATAAGAAACTTTATCAGATTCGTTAGATAATACTTCAGATTCGTAATAAGCTTGATACTTTTTTAGTTGTTCATTTACATACTTTTTACTCGAATCTATTTGAAAAGATTTTATAGAAATGCTTCCATTTTTTATAACTTTCTTTTCTTGATTAATGATTGGCTTTTCCTCTTCATTCACTTCTTCATCCTTAACAATTTTTGGAGAAGTGTATTTGAGTTGTTCTTCTAATTGAGGTGGAGGAGGTGCTTCAGGTGCATAAACAATTGCCTCATCTCTTTGTCCTGTTGATGCAATAAATTCTGATTTGTTTTTTTCACTATGGCAAGCAGAAATTATAATTGTAAGGATTACAATGAATGTTTTATAATTTTTCATATAGCTTTTTCTACAAAGACTCTTTAGCTATATAAAATCCATAAATAGAATCACTGAATTTTTACTTGCCACCATTTGCAGTTAAATCTGCTTTACAATTGGCATCAAGTGTTGGAACATTTCCTGTAATTAAAAATCCTAAAACATCAGTTGTTTCTGAAGCATAATACATTAAACAAGTAGAATTATTGCAATGATTTCCATGAGCTGCATCTTTATGATTGGTTTGCATCGGAGAACCAATATCTACTAATCCTAAAATATGTGCAAGCTCATGTTGCATAACGGTAGTCTCTAATTTAGTTTTACTAGTTTGTCCAACACCACCAGAATTGTCTTTTATAGTTTTACCCATTAAACACATTGAAGTGTTTCTGTATGCAATTCCTAAAACATTGGGTTGCGAATAATTTGCATCTGTAAATAAAAAGTAAACTGCCATTTGATTACCGGAAGTTACTGCTGTTCTGTTAGTTTGTTCAACACTTGCAATTTCATTGAGTGTTAAACTGGTTTTATTTGAAGCAGCAATTTGTGTTTGTGTAACTGTAATTCCTGCAGGTTTATTTAATAGTGAATTTGCAAAATTGGTTAGGTTAGTTACTGAAGCAGCATCAGGCTGAAAGCCTGGCATATATTGAATTTCAATTTTTAAATTAGTGTATTTGTTTGCACTTAATAAATCATTTGCAGAAGCACCAACTGGTTTGTTATTTTCTGCATTAATTTCTGGTAAACTTGTTGTGGTACTAGATTTTGTGCATCCTATTAATAAAACAAAACCAAAAAAAAGACATACCGATAAACTGTTCTTAATTATATTTTTCATAGCTACTAAGTTAAAAATTTAAAGTCTAATTCCAATTCCTGCTGTAAAATAGAATCTATTCTCACCCCTTTCTCCAGCATCTTTTATCAAGTTATATGGCATAACATAAGAAGGTGTTATGAATGCATTAAACTTTCCTGCAACATAAACAATAGGGAGTGTAAAATCCATTGCTAAAAAAGATAAAGTGGTTACACTTTTTGTTTCAGTTTGATAAATTGGAACAAAAGGTGAGCCAATATTTCTTTTATATGTATCAGTAAAATTTTGTGTTCCTGCATATAAGGTTATAGTTGGGTTAAATGCTAAAGCCCTTGGTAAACCTTCTTTAAGTTTTTGTACAAAAAGATGATCGAAACCTACACTTAAATTCAAATCTGTTTTATCACTAAATAATAAGTTAATACTTGGGTTAATGTTTACAATGTTGTTTTTAAAACTAGTATTTACACCAAGTTGATATTTTAAAGCCGATCTTACTAAAACTGATTTATCCTTGTAGTCAAAATAAGTCCCAAATACATTACCAGAAAATGTTGAGTCGTTTTGTAAGAAATGAAATCCAAGTTCAAAAGTAGTTCCAGTATATTGTAGAGGAGTAGCACTGTTTTGTACAAGTACACCTGCTATTTGAGAATAAAAACCACTTTTAAAACGATAAGCAATAATGGGTACAGTGGCGGTTGAATTTAAGCTATCTGTTCTGCCCATAAAATGAGCCAAAGATTGATATGCTAGAGTAGCTGAAAATTCATCTTTATTTTGCTGTGCTAGTAATGATAATGGTAAAATAAGCATAACCATTACAACTAACTTCTTAATTTGTCGATTCATGGCATTAAGTTTTAGTTATAAAAAGAGGAGCTTTAACTTTCGAAAAAGCTCCTCATTATACTGGGTTTCTCTATTGGATATTTAACTAGTTTTTACCAGTTTTAACGGAGCCACTGCTTTGAATTGAGCCTTCAGCTTCAATAGATGGTTTAGCTTTTTCAGCTGTGTTTTTTACTTTTTCTTTTGTAGCTTCTGCTTTTGATTTTACTTTTTCTTTAGTTGCTTTTACTTTTTCAGATGCACCTGTATTATTGTTTACAGTGGTTTCAGCATTTGCTTCTAAAGAAGCATTTGCTTTTGTTGATTTGCCATTTGAATTTGCAGAAATATTACTATTTATTTCATTATTACTTTCAACAGAAATTAAATCTTTCTTTGCAGGTTTAGTGGCTTTTTCTTCAGTGGCAGTAATCATGTCTTTGCTTTTTTCAGTTGCATTTTCAATAGCTTCTGATTTTCTTTTTTCAATAGATGCACTTTTTTCTACATCAGCTTTGATTTTACTGTTTACAACCCCCTTTGTTTCTGCCTGAGCAACAGCTGTAGCTTTTGTAGCAACTGATGAAGTTGTATTCACCATTGAACCTGTTTTGCTTACTACTTTTGTGGCTGACTGTGTTGCTTTAGTAGCTGCTTCAGCAACTTTAGAAGTGTTTACTGTAGCATTTGTTACAGCCTTAGTTGTTGAATTTAAATTAGCATTAATTTGTGCCATTGCAAAATTTGCAATAAAAAATGCACTTGTTAAGATGGCTAAATTTTTTGAATACTTTTTCATAGTTTAAAGTTTTTAGGTTAAAGAATTTCAGTGTTTCTGTCATTACACTTACGCATTAAAGACGATATAGGTTTTCTTAAGTTTAATACTTTACAAAAATTTAACAAGTGAAAATGTTTATCAAACTGAAAATGAGTTGATAAAAAATTCAAATAATTATTTGCCCTACTTGTGTGTAAAACAAGTTCGAACTTTTGAAATGATTTAATTGAAATCTAAATATTTTTTATCATCCAAATGTTACAGGAAGTATGACCAGAGTTTCCAAGTGGATTGTTTAATACTGTAAAGCCATGTTTAATATACATATTTACAGCAGTACTAAAATGAGGAAGACTTTCTAAATAAATTGTTGAGTAACCAAGTTTTTTAGCAGAAGCCAAACACTGATTCATTAATATTTTACCTATTCCTTTACCTCTTGCAGAAGCATGAATATAAAATTTTACTAATTCTGCGTGTCCTGTAGGTAAGTTTTCTGTTGGATAAATTCCGCAGCAACCAACAATTTGATTGTCAATTTCGGCAACCCAACAAATAGAATGAGTAGCTTGAAAGTATTGATATAATTGATCTGTAGTAGGGTCTGAATAAACAGTGCCTTGTTGAGGGGCATTAAATTCTTTAAAGCATGATCTGATTATTGATGCTAAAATTGAATTATCTTTTTCTTGAATTTCTCTAATGATTACAGACACTGTTAAAAATTTGTTTAGCAAATTTACTTTAACCAACCATTAGTTTTATACCATTCTAGGGTTTGAGGTAATCCGTTTTCTAAAAAATATTTTGGTTCATAGCCAAGAGATAAAAGTGCTGATGAGTCTACACTCCAATTAAATGCTTCAAATTCTTTTAATCTTTCTTTATTCAATATTGGGACCTGACCTTTTAATTTTCCTGCAAATTCAAAAGCATTGGTTACACTTTTTAAAACAAATTTTGGAATTGTAAACGATAATGTTTTTTTGTTCAACACACTTTTAACTATATTATTAAAATCTTGAGGGGTATAAATTTTATTATCTGAGACAAGTATATTTTGCTGAACAACATTAGATTCTAATGCAATAAAAATGGCGTTTACTAAATCGTATACATGCACCCAACTGAGCATTTGATTTTTTGGTCCAATATAAACTTCTAATCCTCTAGCAATAGTTTGCATAAGTAAAAAAGCATCTTTTTCTCTAGGTCCATACACTGCAGTAGGATTTATAATAACAAAAGGAAAATCTTTTATAGTGTATAAATATTCTTCTGCTTTTAATTTGCTTCTTCCATATGCAGTTAATGGTTGTTGTATTTGATCTGGCGAAATTGGCTTTAAATTTAAGCTAGGGCCATAAGATGCCAAACTACTGATGTATACAAATTTTTCGGGTACAATATTGTTTCTTAGTAATGCCTCAACAAATCGTTTTGTATTATCATAATTTACTGAGAAATAATCTTCATTTTTTTTAGCTTTAGTTAAGCCAGCATTGTGAATGATATAATCAAATTTGCCAACCTCATTTTGATATTTTTGAAGTAAAGTATCTAAAGCAATATTTGAGGTATAATCTAAGTCAATAAATTTAATGCTTGGTTGGTTTAAAAATTGTTTGCTACTTGAAGAACGAATACCAGCAAAGGTTTGATAGTTTCTGTTTAAAGCTTCTTCAACTAAAAAACTACCAATAAAACCACTGGCACCTGTAATTAATATTTTTTTTTGCATGAAATTGTAGACTTAAGAATTGAGGTGTTTAATAAAACATCTTCTTCTTTTATGTTGAGTAGCATCGTAATATTCCCAAAGAGCTTGAACACTTTTATTATGCTCCAATTCTGGATTAGATTCGGCGTACTTTAGTTTATATTTCAAATAGGTTTTAGTAAGCTCGTGCATTAAGATAGCATTTATACCTTTTCCTTGATAAGCTTTAGCTACACCTACTAAATATAAATCGCCCATGCTGTTTTTACGCATGGCTTGTAAAATGTACATAAATCCAAAAGGAAACAAACTTCCTTTAGCTTTTTGTAATGCTTTTGAAAGAGAAGGCATGCTTACAGCAAAGGCAATTAACTTACCACTACTATCTAAAACTAAAGGAACAAAATCTGGTTTAATGAAAGAGAAATATTGATTGGTATATGTTTTTATTTGTTTTTCTGTTAAAGGAACTACACCATATAATTCAGAATAAGTAGAATTAATTAAATCAAAAATATCACTAGCATATTTTTTAATCTCTTTTGCACTTTTAATTTGTGCTACTTGTACATTGTTTCTTCTTTGTACAATAGAGGCAATTTTTTCTAATTTTTCAGGTACTTCTGTTGGTAATGTAATTTTATATTCTACCCAATCTACATCCTTTGAATATCCAAGTTCTTCCATGAATTTAGGATAATAGGGGTAGTTGTAAATGGTTGCTAAAGTGCCAAGTTGATCAAAGCCTTCAATTAACATTCCTTCATGATCTAAGTCTGTAAATCCCATAGGTCCATGTACAGCCTTCAAACCTAAATCAGCAGCCCATTGTTCAACTTGTGCTAATAATGATTTTGGAATATTTATATCTTCTTCAAAGTCTATCCAGCCAAAACGAAGGTATTGATTACCCCATTTCTCAATATATGATTGGTTTAAAATGGCAGCAATTCTACCAACAACTTTATTGTTTTTATAAGCTAGCCAATATCTGGCTTTGCAATAATCAAAAGATGGATTTTTATCTTTTCTTAATGTTTGTTCCTCATCGAACCTTAGTGGTGGAACATAATAAGGATGATTTTTGTAAAGTTGATAAGGAAAATTAATGAACTTTTTTAAATCTTTAGCATCAATAACTTCTTTAACAACAATATCCATATTTAGTTAAGGTTTGTAAGCAAACACTATTAATTATGCTGAGTAAACTAAGTTAAGTAAGTTAAGTTCTTTTGCTATTTTTTCAATCTTATCAATTGCTTCATCTAACTGACTCTTTGTATGTGTTGCCATGATAGACATTCTAATTAAAGAAGAATCACTTCTAACAGCTGGTGAAACAACTGGGTTTACAAAAATGCCTTCCTCAAATAGTCGTTGTGTAAATTGAAAAGTGATGGCATTATCTCTAATATAAATTGGTAGAATAGGTGTTTCTGTATTGCCTAATTCAAAACCTAAATCTAGTAATGCACGTTTAATATAATTTGTATTAGCCCACAAAGCTTCCATTCTTTCTGGCTCTGCTTGAATAATTTCAAGAGCAGCAATGGCAGCAGCAGCTGCTGATGGTGGAATGCTTGCACTAAAAATCATTGGTCTAGAATGATGTTTTAGATAATTGATAATTTGATTGGTTGAAGCAATAAATCCTCCAATAGAAGCTAAAGATTTACTGAAAGTACTCATGATTAAATCAACCTGATTGGTTAATCCAAAATGGTCAGCAGTGCCTTTACCCATATTACCAATTACACCTAATGCATGGGCATCATCTACCATTAATAAAACGCCATATTCATTAGCAAGTCTGCTTATTTCAGGCAGATTACAAATATCGCCTTCCATGCTAAACACACCATCTACAACAATCATTTTTAATACATCTGCAGGAATAGATTTAAGTTTTGTTTCTAAATCTTTCATGTCATTATGAGCAAACTTCAATACTTTAGAAAATGATAGTCTACTACCTTCTATGATAGAAGCATGATCAAATTCATCTAATATAATTACACCATTTCTACCAGTTAAAGCAGATACGGTGCCTAAGTTTGTTTGAAAACCAGTAGTAAAAATTAAGGCAGCTTCTTTTCCAACAAAATCAGCAAGTCTTTCTTCTAACTCAATGTGTAAAGTTGATGTTCCATTTAGAAATCTAGAACCTGAACAGCTACTACCATATTTATCAACTGCAGCTTTTGCTGCTTCTTTAACTTTTGGGTGATTAGTTAAACCCATATAGCTATTAGAACCAAACATTAACCTACGTTTACCTTCAATAACCACTTCAGTATCATGGTTTTCTTCAATGGGTCTAAAGTAAGGATACATGCCGGCTTCTTTTAAATCATCCGCTACAGTAAAGTCTTTTAGTTTCTCAGTTAGTTTGCCTTGTATCATAAATAAAAGTTGATTTTTAATCTTTTTTTATCTCCAATTTTACACTTCAACTTAAATAATATATAGTAAAAGTTCAACGAATATAATTTAGTTTAGTCAAAATGAGCCTTTTTTTAATTATTGGTGCAATAATGGTTTATAATGAAAATTAGTTACAGTTAGAAATTAATTTCAATTTTTGTGCAAATATCAGATAAAGTCCTTTACAGTAAAGGGTTTTGATAAAAAATATTTTGATTTTAACTATTCATTAAAATAACTTTAAAATTTTCTGTGTTACTTTAGCCTGTTGCCAGCTTACGGTAACCTGATAATTTCCTCTTGGAAACTGACTCATATCTACTTGTTGAATCTGCTTTCCTTTTATTAAATCTTGTTTTTTAGATTGTAAAACTCTTCCAAAAATATCACTTATAGTAATAATTGAACTTTCGTTTTGGTTAGAAAAAATGTTTAATGACAGTTTATCTTTAACTGGATTAGGAAATACCGAAAATGCATTTACATTAATTTGATTGATATTGATGGAAATAACTGTAGAATAACTAAATCTACCATCATTATCTTGCTGCTTTAATCTATAATAATTAATTCCAGATAAAGGTTGAGGGTCTATTATAAAATAAGAATTAGAGTTTTGATTGAAGGCTTTTATTGAATCTATAGCTGTAAAATGAACCCCATCGAATGAACGTTCTACTATAAATTGATCAGCATTAATTTCATTTACGGTTTGCCATTGAAGATTTACAGTTGTATGGTTATTAATATGTGCTGTGAACTTAACAAATTGAACAGGAACCACTCCTGTTTTAGTGTACCAAATAGGTGCACTTATACTTCTATTACCTGCAATTGTTACATCAACATAGTAATATCCTGTACTTCCATTATTTAAACTAAAGTCTGTAAAGTTTAAAACATTTCCATTAGTAGATGCTATTTCTATAGCAATTACATTACTTCCTGGTACGCCATACATAAGTTTAATATTAGGAATGGTTAAATTACTTGGGTCTATAGCATACACACTTATAGAAGGTGCTTGGTCTCCGGTTAAAATTGAACCCATAATTTGATTATTCAGTGTAAAGTGAATTTTGGTATCACAATCTTCTGTGGCATAAAAACTCCTGCTTTTCATTGCAGTATAAAAGTCATTGCTGCTTATACTTGGTGCAACTACTGCTAATCTGCTATAAGTAGTTCTACCAAAAGTGGTGTTATGATTATCGTGGTCAATAGATGGAGCTATATGGTAACCCTTAGCCAATAATCTTTGGTAATAATCTATATAACTATACGATGATGCAGGATCAGAATAAGATGTGTTTGTAGATGTGGATGGACCATTAGCCAAAGCACAACCTAAAATTGCACTATCAGCAGAAGCATTGTAAGGAATATTTGCTAAATTTTCAAAATCACTCTGAGAAGGATGAGCTAAAGTGGCAAAAGCATTTCCACCAAGAGAGTTGAGAGTTCTAAATAATCCTATTGTTCCATTAGTTTCAGGTGTGCCTAAATAATTACTTTTTGGAACAAATACATTATAGTTATTGGTTTCCCAACCAATTAATTGATTTGTGCCATACACCAATACATGACCACCATTACTAATTACACCCCACTCCATACCATATAAAGCTAAGAAATTACTTGTTGTAGCTGCTGTTGCTTGGTTTATACCAAGTGGCCAATTAGAAATGGACATTCCTGCCGATGCATGATTATGTTCTGAAATACCTAGAAAGTCTAAACACAAAGAATTTTTTGCATAAGCATAATCATTGGCTGGTGTAAAACTTGGGTTGTCTTGATTTCCATCAGAATATCTAGAATGAGCATGTAAATTGCCATAATAAATATTAGTTGTTGCAATGGCCGTTGTTGCTATGTTTCCTGATAGTGGAGTAGTAGTTAGATATTTAATTCCACCGGTGCAATTTCCATTTCTTGCAAAAACAAAATAATAATAAGTTGTTGCAGCATTTAAGTTAACATCTACAAATGCTGTAGCCCCATTAGATGAAATTACAATTCCATTTCCAAGAGCACTTCCTGCAGCATATATTGTTCCATTTACTGGATTTGAAGTTAATGTTGATGTTGTGGTTCTAACCACTAAGTAACCATCAGCACTTGAAGCAGCAGTAAAATATCCATTTACATAATTGTTACTAGAACTTAAACTTAAGTTTGTGGGCTGTTGTGTTGGTGTTGTACAAACAGGCTGAGCTATGGTTGTTGCACTATCATTTAAAGGACTGCTTATTAAATAAGCTGGACCATTATTGCAATTGAATCTATTTAAGCCAAAAACAAAAAAGTAATATTTGGTGCCACTGTTTAAATTATTTGCAATAAAGCTTGTACCTGCAGTTCTTGTTACAACAGACCCATTACCTAAAACCTGACCACCAGAATATAGTGTTCCATTATTAATTGTTCCTGTAAAGTTTGAGCTAGTTGTTCTTATAATTAAATATTCATCTGTTCCAAAAGCTGCAGTATAATTACCAGTTATGCTAGTTAATGTAATATTTGAAAATTGCAATTGTGTAGCTTGTGCCGAAGGACTTGCACATGGTGTATTTCCAGATAAAGTTGTAATACTTCCTTGCAGTGCATTTGTGGTATAATAAAGTGGCCCACCTGTACAACTATTGTTCATTGCAAATATGAAAAAATAATATGTTGTTGCTGGTGTTAAATTACTTACAGAAATGGCATTGTTGTTGGTGATTTCAATAACATTTCCATCTCCTAAATTATCTCCTAAATTATAAGTTGTACCATTAATTGGTAAAGAACTTAATGCACTATTATTACTCATTACTACTAAATAATTATTAGGTAATGGAGATGCATGATTAAATGAAAATTGAACAGCAGTACTTAATATACTAGTAGGATTAAAATTTGTAGCTTGAGCCGAAGGGGTAGTACAAGGATTTGTAGGAACAGCAGTAACCTTAATATTATCTAAGCTCAATCTTGGTCTACTGCCAGAAGTTCCACCAGTACCATTATGGTAATAAAATCTTAAACGTGCAGAAGCACTATTATTTAATATACTTGGTAAACTAATATTAGTAATACTACCTGCAACTGTTGTTGGACTATTATTTGTGAAATTATTTACTCGTGCTGCAATAATTTCAGTGAAATTAATTCCATCTGTTGATGCAAAAACTTTTAAAGAACCATTTCTATTGCCTGTAGAATTGTTTAAAACGGCCCAATCGAAACTTAATGTATTGGCATTAATACCAGAAAAGTTTAAATAAAAATCCATAGCTACAGAGCTTGTATTATCTGCTGTTCCTGTAGAAAGCAATTGTATTTGTTCATTACCTTTATAAACACCACTACTGTATCCTCCAGAACCTGAAGGAGGAATTTGAAAAAATGTAGAATTGGTGGTTATTTTATTAGCATCTGGTATAGAGGTTGTTCCACCAGGTTCTAATCCTCTCCAAGCTGAAGCACCATTACCAGAAATGAAAGTACCATTTTGAGGTGTAGTACTAAATGTCCAATTGGCAATGTCAGAAAAAGATTCTGTGTAAGTAAAATTGGGTTGAGCAGATAAATTAATGGGGGTTTGACTGTTAACTTTTATTAGTATAAAAAATAAAAGAGCTACCGAATAAAATTTTTTCATTAAAAGAGTTATAAAATAGTTTGCAAATGTCCTACTTTTTAAATCTAATGAAAATTAAAATTATAATGTATTGAATATGTTTATCATCTGAAAAAATCTCGTAGAATATATTTGATATAAATGATTATAGGATTATTGAATAAAGATTGTAACTTCAATTTATTAAAACACTTATTATGCATAAAAAAATAATATCACTAATTTTTGTGGCAATTCTAGGATTTTCTCTTCCACAAAATTTATTAGCTAGTAAAATTGAATCTAATATTGAAACATCTTCATCGACCCTTAATGAAGAATATAAAAGTAATAGAGCTTTATCATTAATGAATAGAATTAATGAAATAAAAGCTATGGATAGAAGTGCTCTAACAAGTTCAGAAAAAAAGGAATTGAGAAAGGAGTTGAGAACAATTAAAAAAGAATTCAAGAAAGAATTTAAAGGAGTTTATTTATCTGTAAGTGCAATAATTATTGTTCTTTTATTATTGATATTATTATTATGATGAATAATTTCAGTTAAATGAAACATATGAAGTATCAATATAATAATAAACTCATATTTCAGTTGAACTTCAATAAAGTAGTTTTAACAGTTCTATTATTTAACATTATCAATTATTGTTCTGCACAAGAATGCCCTCCCAATATTGATTTTGAACAAGGCAATTTTAATCAATGGAAATGTTATATAGGAGATGTAGAAGTTGGGCCTAATTCAACCAACAACATTTCTCTAGTTTCTGCAAATGGCCCAGTTCAAGATAGGCATACAATGTATGGTGGAGCTAGTGCAATAAATTTAAAAGATTATTATGGTAATTTTCCTGTTTTGTGTCCAAATGGTAGTAATTACTCAATAAAACTTGGTAATAACTTAGGTGGGGCAGAAGCCGATGGATTATCTTATGATTTTATTATTCCATCAGGGAGAAACACATTTTCCTTGGTATATAATTATGCAGTTGTATTTCAAGATCCCAATCATTTAAAACATCAACAACCCAGATTAGAATTAGAGATAATTAATATTACTGACTCAGTTAAAATTCAATGCTCATCATTCGAGTTTATACCTAATGGTTCTGCATTGCCGGGTTTTTATCTTTCTGCTCGATCAGATTCAACACCAGTTTGGTGTAAAGATTGGTCGGCGGTAACTGTTAATTTAAATGGATTAGCTGGAAAGAAAATAAGAATGTTTTTTAAAACTGCCGATTGCACTTTCAATAGGCACTTTGGTTATGCATATCTTGATATAAACACAGAATGTAGCAGCGAATTTATAGGAGCAGCATTTTGCAAAGACGATACTGCTGTTAATTTAATAGCCCCTTATGGTTATAAAAATTATACATGGTATAATAGTTCATTTTCAAATATTTTAGGCATAGGCCAGCAAATTAAATTTGTTCCACCACCACAAAGTGGAATGTCGATTGCAGTAGAAATTACGCCCTTTAGTGGTTATGGATGTATAGATACTTTATATACCAGACTGTACGATACTTTAAAATTAATAGCTAATGCTGGTAAGGATATAGCTTCATGTAATGGAGAGGAAGTTCAAATTGGCGATATACCAAAATCTGGGGTTAACTATCATTGGGTTCCTGAGCTTGGTTTATCTAATGTAAATATTTCTAACCCCAGGGTAAATATTGATACAACAACAGAATTTATTTTAAGGATTTCAAATTCAGGTGGTGGTTGTATTAATTATGATACGGTAAAAGTAATAGCTTCAAATATTGATACCTCATTAATATTATTGGGTAAATCTCTGTTTTGTAAAGCTTCAACCGATAGTGCTTTATTATATGTAAACCTCACCGATAGTATACAATGGTTTAAAGATGATTTTCCAATTGTTAATAATTACTCACCGAATTATCTAGTAAAAGAAACAGGAAAATATTTTGCTACTCTTTATACAAAATATGGATGCCTAGCTCAAACCAGAGATCAGTTTGTTACAATTGAAACACCTGTTCAAGGAATTAGATATCCCTTGAAATATGCAGTAAAAAATCTTCCTATTACTCTTGATGCAAGAACTTTTGGAAAAGCTATTTTATGGAACCCATTAATGAATTTAACTGCTGGCAATAGTGTTACTCCAGTATTTAATGCATCTTTCGAGAATGATTATTTGTATAATGTTGAAATTACATCAGATGCTGATTGTTTAACAATAGATACACAAGTTATACGTGTTATAAAAGAAATAAAAGTTTTTGTACCCACAGCTTTTACGCCTAACAATGATGGGTTAAATGATTTTTTAAAACCAACTTTTATAGGTTTTAAAAAGTTTAGTTATTTTAAAATATTTAATCGATTGGGTCAGTTAGTTTTCGATTTGCAAAACCATCAACAAGGCTGGAATGGTAAATTAAATAATACAATACAACCCACAGGAACTTATGTATGGATGTTTCAAGCTTTAGGTGTAGATGATAAAATGTATAATGAAAAAGGTATCTCAATCTTGATAAGATAAATTTTCTTAATTAACCTCATTAATTTTTTTGTCTTTATTTAAAAACGGCTATTGAAGCTGAAATTATGCTCCATTCAATAATAAAAATAAGTTGATAACTAGGTTACTATTAAATATTTAATTCTTTTAGTTTTCATGTATTATTGAGAATAATATTAAAAATATTTAATACAATAGACACTTGATTAAGCTTTTATTTTAAAGTATTATAAATAAAGAACTTTAATACTGTATTTCTCCTCATTTCTTATCTTTTCAAAAATTATTAATTACTTTGCAGTTATTCTAAGTGTTGATTAATTATACATTTCAATTGTATATCACTTGAAAATTCAATCAAATAGCTTATTGGCTCAAGAAATAGAGCAACATTATCATTCTCTGTTTGAGCATAATCCCGATCCTGTTTTTGCTATTAATTTAAATGGTTATTTTATAAAAGCAAATAAAGCTGCTTTAAACATTTCAGGTTATCCATACGATGAAAGTTTAAAAATACATTTTACACAAATTTTAATACCAGAAGACATTAATCAGGTATTAGAATTATTTCAAAAAGCAAAAAAAGGAAAAACTTTTACATTCGATGTGGGCATGTACACTAAACAAGGAGAAAAGAAAAACTTTAGTGTAACAAATATGCCAATATTCGTTAATAATAATCTTATAGGAATCTTTTGTATTGCAAAAGATATTACAACAGCTAATCGATTACTAGCACTTAAAAAACTAGAAAAAGAAGTATTAAAACTTAATACCAATAAAAGTAAAAGTCTAGATGAAGTATTAACTTTTTATTTGAAAGGCATTGAAAAACTATACAATGGAATTTTTTGTTCAATACAAAAAATTGAAAATGAAAAATTAAAAAATTGGCTTGCTCCTAATTTGCCAGAAAGTTATTTAAAACAAATTGAAGATTTACTTATAGGCCCAGATGTAGGCTCATGTGGTACTGCAGCTTATTTTAATAGAACTATTATTGTTGATGATATCAGTACAAGTCCATTATGGACAAAGTTTAAAGATATTGCTCTCAAAGAAGGGTTAAAATCTTGTTGGTCGTTTCCTATTTCCGATTCAAGTAAAAACGTGATATGTACTTTAGCAATCTATTATAAAGAAATTAAAAAACCAGATGCAGAAACATTGGATGTTTTAGAACAAGCTACTTATATATTAAAATTAATTTTTGAAAATAGTGAATTTGAAAATTCATTATATATCAGTAATGAACGGTATAAATTAATTGGTAAAACTACAAATGATGCACTTTGGGATCTAGACTTAAATACTGATACTGTATTTTATGGTGAAGGTATTTATAAAATATTTGGATATAAAAATGAAAAAAACAAGTATACCAAAAATTTCATTTTTAGTAAAATTCATAATAAAGATAAAGAAAGAGTTAAAAGCTCATTAAATAAAGCTATTCAAAATAATAGTCAAACTTGGAAAAGTGAGTATTGTTATATAAAGGCTAATAACGAAATAGCTAATGTTATAGATAATGCGGTCATTTTGAAAAATCATGAAGGTAAACCTATAAGAGTAATTGGGGCAATGCAAGATGTTACACTTCAAAAAAAATATTTAATAGAATCGGAACTTTCACTTGCAATTTCTAAAATCTTTTCTTCAGAATCTAAGCTTAGTGATTGTTTGTCGATGTGTTTGTTTGAATTGTGCAAATACATGAATACCGGTGTTAGTGAATTTTGGATGACCAGTATTGATAATACAGAGCTGATATTAAATTCTCAATTTATAATTAATGGTTTATTAAATTCAAACAAAAAAACTCAGATATTTAAAGATTCTAAAGGATTTGTTGGCTCTGCTTGGTATACAAAACAAGAAATATATATTGAAGATATACAAAATAATAAAATATTTTTAAGACAAGAATTTGCTAAAAACAATAACTTACGAACTGCTCTTGCCATTCCTATTTTGTATAAAAAAAATGTATTAGCAGTAATCTGTTTTTATGCCACAAAGGTCATTCAAAAAGAAGAATTTCCAAAATTGAGCGATGATCTTTTACGCATACTTGCCTCTGAAATTAAAAGAAAAAAAACAGAAAACGAGTTTGAAAATTTTTTTACTACTTCACCCGATTTCCTTTGTGTTGCTGGACTAGATGGTTATTTTAAAAAAGTTAATTACACCATTTCGGAAGCTTTAGGATACAGCACTGAAGAATTAATTTCTAAGCCTATAATAGAATTTATTCACCCAGATGATAGACTTAAAACTTTACACGAACTCGATAATATTATTCAGGGAGTTCCAAGAAACTATATTGAAAACAGATATATTACAAAAACAGGATCTATAAAATGGATTTCTTGGAAATATAATGCTGTATATGATGAACGTTTAGTTTATGCAATTGGAAGAGACGTAACTGATAAAATTTCATTAGAAAAATCGGTATTGAATGAACAACTTCGATTTAGAAAAATGTTTACTGAAGCTCCGGTAAGCATGTGTATTTTAAAAGGGAAAGATCATGTATTTGTAGATGCCAATCAAGAGTATTATGCCTTAACAGAAAAGAAAAATATTATTGGTAAAACTGTTCGAGAAGTTTTTCCTGAAGTTGCCGGACAAGGATATTTCGAATGGTTAGATGCAGTTTATGAATCAGGTGAAACATTTTCTTCAAGTGAAACACCATTACACTTAGATAAAGGCGACGGTAAATTAACCGATCAGTATATTAGTTTTATGTATCAACCATATAAAAATGATGAAGGTGAGGTTGAAGGTATTTTTTATTTTGGTGTAGATGTTACAGAGCAAGTACTTGCACGTAAAAAAATTGAAGAAAGTGAAAAACAATACATTGAATTGATAGAGAATTTACCTGCAGCTATATATACTACTGATTTGCGTGGACGAATAAAACTTTATAATAAAGCAGCCATTGAACTTTGGGGTCGAATGCCAAACTTAAAAAAAGAATTTTGGTGTGGTTCTTTACAAATATTTGATTTGAATGGTGCTGTTATACCACATGAATTATGTCCAATGGCAATTGCTGTTAAAACCGGTAAACCACCAGCACAAAAAGAATTAAAAATTACTAGGCCCGATGGAAGTATTCGGTATATGGTGCCATATCCTTCACCCATTTTTAATACCAATCGTAAAGTAATAGGTGGTGTAAATGTATTGATAGATATTACTCAAAAGCTTGAAGCAGAAGTTGAGTTAAATAAACTATCATTAATTGCAAAAAATACAGTTAATTCTGTAATTATTACAAATACTCAAAGAGAAATTGAATGGGTTAATTAAGCTTTTACAAAAATTACAGGATATACTGAAAACGAAGCAATAGGAAAAAACATTGAACAATTATTACATGGTAAACTTACCAGTAATAGTGTAGTAAAATATATACACAATAAAATAAAGAATAATAAATCTTTTGAATGTGAAATTATTAAGTATACCAAAAGCAAACAACCTATTTGGTTAAAAGTTCAAGGTCAGCCATTATTTGCTGAAAATGGTAAGGTTAGCCATTATTTTGATATTGAAACCGATATTACTGAAAGAAAAAAAGCCTACGAAATTTTACAAAAAAAAGAAGCAGAAGTTCGCAAGTTTGCAAAGTCTCTAAATACAATATTAGAAGAAGAAAGAGCAAAAATAGCAAGAGAAATACACGATGAATTTGGACAACAATTGAGCGGTTTAAAAATGTCATTATTTGCACTTGGAAGATTAGATGGTATACAAGAAAAAGGCAATGAAACTTTAAAAGATATCTATTTCAACTTAGATAAAAGTATTCAATCCTTAAGAAATATTTCTACAGAACTGAGGCCTTTAATCTTAGATACTTTAGGGCTTTTCCCTTCTATTGAATGGTTGTTAAACGAATTTTATAAAAAAACTCATATAAAATATTCTATTTATAACCAAGTTGAAGAAAATATAAAAGGCAAAACTATCTCAACCGGCATCTTTAGAATTTTTCAAGAAGCTTTAACCAATATAACCAAACATGCAAAAGCAACTAAAGTTGAAGTAAAAATTTATAAACAAGACAATAAAATTTATTTTGAAATTACAGATGATGGTATAGGAATTGATAACTCAAAATCTAAGAGTCCTTTTTCTATGGGCATTTTAAGTATGAATGAAAGAGCCAAGTTAATTCGTGCTCAGCTAAGTATTGAACAAGTACAACCTCATGGAACAAAAATTATTATGGTTTTAAATTTAAAAAATAATCATGACTAAGATATTAATAGCCGACGATCATTCGGCAATACGAAATGGAGTTCGACATATTTTATCCGGTGAATTTTCATTCATTGAATTTGCTGAGGCAAGCGATGTGGCAGATTGTTTAAGATACTTAGTTACAAATGAGTTTGATATTTTAATATTAGATATCGATTTGCCCGGTAGAAATGGGTTTGAAGTTTTGAGTACTATTCAAAGTTTAAACTTAAAAACAAAAACATTAATTTTTAGTTTTCATAAAGAAGAACAAATAGCATTAAGGTCTTATAAAAATGGAGCTTTTGGGTATTTAAATAAAGATATTGCAGATAAAGAATTAATACAAGCTGTAAATCAAATTTTAGCTGGCAAAAAATATATAACTCCACAAATTTCAGAATTGCTATTACAAAATTTAAATCATCCCGAAAAGGTTGCTCCCCATGAAACTTTATCGAACAGAGAATTTCAAACATTACTGCTTATTGCTTCAGGAAAATCTGTTTCAGAAATTGCAACAGAGCTCTCTCTTAGCTTGCCCACAATAAGTACATACAGAGCCAGAATACTGGAGAAGATGCAAATGAAAAACAACGCAGAATTAACCAATTATGTTTACAAAAATAACTTACTCTAATTTTTTGTAATCACTGCAACTACAAAACAACAATAGATACTATTACAGCATTAAGAATAAATTATTCTTCTATTTGTATTGATATTGGGAATCCATAATGTTACTAGTTTTTATTAAAGGATTTTGATTATTTGGGTGAACACAGGTTAATTATTTTAAGCGAAACCAATTTATAGCATGAGCTGATTAAATATTTTCTCAGATCTTGTTTATTATCAGCTTATGCTTTCATTCTAAATATTAATAATTATGAAAACAGAAGCTATAAACAATTTTGAAAAATATTTTCATGGGTAAGGATTTGAAATATTATTTGGATACTCTCAAGATTTTAAAAAAAACAAAGTTAACATCACCACTTTTATTTGTGTAGATGATATAGAAAGAATCCTCAACAATCTTGAAAATACGTTCAAGAAACTTAACAATATTTAGAGTGTTAATTATCATATTTATAAGGCAAATGGTAAATATACCTTAGTTAAAAATTCAGCTATTATTTTCTATAATAAAAATGGTGAATCGGTAAAGATTTTTGGAAGAATTAAAAAGATTTCAGATTGATTAAATTGGTTTTCACACCTCTTATAGTTTTATTAATTGTAATGTAATATTTAAAACTGTGACAGAGGTGGCGGAGGGTTCATAAAAGTGATGATTATTGTTTGCTCTAACCTTACTCAACCTTTTGACGCAAATATTACTACAAAAATAGAATTAGAAATTATGACCAAATTTCCAATACCTGAAAATGAAGCAGTGCGTTTGAACGCTTTAAAAGAGTATAACATCCTTGATACAAATAATGAGGCAGAGTTTGACCGTCTTGTTAAGTTAGCATCATTAATATGTGAGGTGCCAATAGCCTTAGTAAGTTTAATTGATGAAGACCGACAGTGGTTTAAAGCCAGAGTTGGTTTAGATGCAGAACAAACGCCAAGAGATATTTCGTTTTGTCAATACGCAATAATGACTAACGATTTATTTGAAGTAGAAGACACTACTCAAGACGAACGATTTAAGGATAATCCACTGGTTACAGGTGCTCCGTATATTAAATTTTATGCCGGTTATCCTCTTAAAGACCCACAAGGTAATAATTTGGGTACTCTGTGTACAATAGATAGAGTACCCAACAAATTAGACAAGAATAAGTCTCTCGCATTAAAATTGCTTGCTGAGGAGGTCGTTTCACAAATTGTAGCAAGAAGAAATAATCTTGAAAATAAAAAACTTGAAAGGCTATTCACTTTGTCAATAGATATGATTTGTGTGGTAGGAATAGATGGATTTTTCAAGCGAGTAAATCCAGCTTTCACTAATATTCTAGGTTGGACAGAACAAGAACTTCTTAGTTCGCCCTTACTAAATTTTGTATACAATGAAGATGTTTCATTGACTCAAAAAGAAATTGGAAAGCTAGCAGAGGGTAAACAAACAGACTTTATAACCAGATTTATTAGAAAAGATGGAGGGGTGATTCATCTAAGATGGGTAGCTAACTCTTACCCTGCTACAGGTGAAATATTTGCAATTGCCAGAGATATTACATATAATCTGAAACAAATTGATAAAATAAAAGAAGCAAAAGAAATTGCCGAGAAAGCCCTTAAAGTGAAGGATGAATTTCTGGCAAACATGAGTCATGAAATACGAACACCTTTAAATGCCATTATAGGTTTTAATAATCTTTTGAGTGAAACACCACTTAATAAAACCCAAAAAGAATATGTAGAAACAGTAATTAATGCCTCTCAAAATTTGATGGTTATTATAAATGATGTGCTAGATACTTCTAGGTTAGAAAGTGGGAAATTAAAGCTAGAACAAAAACCAATTAACATTAAGCAAATTGCTGAAAAAGTCATAAAACTTCATAGCAATTCAGCTAAATCTAAAGGTCTGAAATTAATGTTAAGTGTTGATTTCGAAATTCCTAATAATGTTATTGGTGATGAGACCAGGTTAATACAAATACTAGTTAATTTAATAAGTAATGCCATTAAGTTTACAGAAAAAGGCAGAGTAGAACTACAAGTGCTTTTAGAAGCTACTTCTTTAGGTAAGGCTGAAATACTTTTTGTTGTAAAAGATACTGGGATTGGGATTGATAAAATGAAAATTGACACAATTTTTGAACGTTTTACTCAGGCCGAAAGCTCAACAACTCGACTTTATGGTGGAACGGGTCTGGGATTGAATATTGTAAAAATGCTAGTGGGTCTTTTCAAAGGAAAATTAGATGTGCAAAGTGAATTAAATAAAGGAACTGAATTCTCTTTTCTAATTCCTTTTACTACTTCTGAAGAAAAAGCAGAAACAACAGTAAAAAAAACAGAAAAAGGTGTTTATGGGATTGATAACATAAAGGTATTATTAGTGGAGGACAATGAACATAACCAGATTTTGGCTAGCACTTATTTAAAAAAGAATAATGCCACTGTCGAAATTGCAATAAACGGTAAAATAGCGGTTGACTTATTACAAACAAAACAATTTGATGTTATTATTATGGATTTGCATATACCTATAATGGATGGGTATAAAGCTACATCATTAATAAGAAATGAATTAAAACTAAACACTCCAATTATTGCTTGCAGTGCACGTTCTTTAGATGGTGAAAAAGAAAAATGTCTTGAAATTGGAATGAATGATTATATATCAAAACCCTTTACAGAAAAAGAATTGATTGGTACCATCAGCGAATATGTTACTGATCTAGATATTTCTGAAAAAAACCTGAATGAAAAAACTAACTCAACAATTACCAATGACCAATTAGATGACTTTCACGCTATCTTGGTTGATTTAGAAAACAAAGAAGGAAAAGAATTCCTTTTAGCAATGATGACAGTTTATTTAAAGCGTATACCAAATAATATTAAAGAATTAGAAAATGATTTAGAAGAAAGCAACCTAAGTAGTATCGAGCAAAAAGCACATTTACTAGCCGGATCGCTGAGTAGTGTATCCTTTAATTATGGTGAATCTTTGGCAAAAAAGCTAGAAAAAGCTGCTGCTTTTCAAAAAACTGATGAAGTTGAGATGTTAACCAAACAATTAATTGATTACTTGAAACAATCCATACCTACAATAAAAAAGTACTGTCAATTTTCAAAAATAGTAATTATTGAAGATGACGAAATGCTTCGGCTCTCACTAACATATTATTTAAAATCAACTGGCATTCAAATTATTGAATTTGACAATGGTGCTGATGGAATAGCTTATATTCAAAAAGAACACGAGGATATAGATCTCGTTATTACAGATTTAAATCTTCCCTTCGCAGATGGACAACAAGTGATTATGGCAATTAAGGCTATTGAAAATGTAAGAATTAAAATTATTGTTTTAACATCCTCGGGCGTTGAATCCTCTGAGTTAGAATCTTTTAAATTAGGCGCTGACGACTTTATAACTAAACCTTTTAGTCTAGCAGTGATGAAAACGCGAATAAATAAACTCTTAGAAATGAATGTTTAAATTATTAATTACTGGTATGTTCTTTTTATTTGTGAATTTGGCTGTTTCACAAGTCTCCAATCCAGACTCATTGTTCAAGGAAGCACAAATTAATGCCGAAAACAAAAATTATACATCAGCCATAAGTGTATTGAAAACATTGAATCAACAGTACCCTTCTAATAGTTATTATGCAATGTATTTATCACGTCTATATTTTTGGAATAATCAAATAAATGAGTCTTTAAAAATAATAGAAGATGAATGGATAAAAGGAAATAATACCGAAGAAAATTTACGCTTATATCATCAAGTAATCTTAGCTTCAAATAATTTCATCAAGGCTATTGAATTGTGTGAAGAGGGAATTAATCGTTTTCCAAGTGTACAAGATTATTATCTGCTGCAAAAGGCAATTGCTCTTGAGAAGCAAAATAAAAATAATGAAGCATTAATAGTACTTACACAAATTACAGACAATTCAAATTATTATAAAGATGCACAGTATTTAGAAACTCAAATTCTACAAAAACAGAAAAATGAAGTTGGTGTGGGTTATTTAAACTCTACATTTAGCAATCCTTTTACTCCACCATGGCATTTTCTTTACGCTCAATACAAGAGAAAATTTGATCGAATTGCAATAATTGGCAGGATAAATTATGGGCACTTATTTGGTATGGGAGCGACCCAAGCCGAAATTGATTTATATCCTAAAGTTGGGAGGAATAGTTATTTCTATTTTAATGGAGGATTTTCTGATGGAAAAAGCGTTTTTCCTTTGTTTCGTTTAGGAGCAGAGTTTTACAAAGAAAGCAATCAATGGAGTGGCTCTTTAGGAGCTCGATATTTACATTTCGATCAAGCGAAAGTCATAATGCTCACAGGTCATTTAGGGCGAAATTTTAGCGACTACTTTATCGCTTACAGACATTTTGCCGTTACATTGTCGAACAATTGGTTTTTATCACACTTAATAAATATTAAGAAAACATTTGAGTCAAAAGAATCATTTGTACAACTTGATATACAGTACGGAGCTGTTCCCTATTACTTTTTTGTCAGCAATGATTTCATGCGAACAAATGCCTTTAGAGTAGGTGTTAATTGGAAGTTTAGGATAAAGAACAACTTGTTTTTACAACCTGTTTTCATTTATGAATGGGAAGAATTTGTGCCAAATAATTTTCGAAATAGGTACAATGTACAACTTAATTTATTTAATCTTTTTTAAATGCAATTAAATGTAAAACCCTATCAATTTAACAACCTTATGTTGGTGCTATGGATAATAATCTTAGGTTTTTTCATTCTGTCTTTACTGTTTTTTGTTTTGACTTTAATTAAAAAAACAAAAAGGATTAGAAAAGACAAAATTAAGAAGCAATACAAAGAAAAGATTAACCACCTCCTCTTCCCTTTTATGTTTGAATCACAAGATATAAAAACTACTATTAAACAATTTGATAAACATTATTCTAGGAAAGGCAATTTATTTGCCAGACGAACTATTAAATCTTTAATTGAATTACACCGAATTTATAAAGGCGTTTATCAAAAAAAAATAGAGCATTTTTTTGTTGAATCTAGACTGTCAGAACACTCTAAAAAATTGCTTCAATCAAGAAACTGGATATACAAAGTTGAAAGTATTCGAAACCTATCTGAATTGGCTTATTCGGAAAGTTTTCAAGAAATTAAAGCTCAACTATTAAGCAAAAACGAAATGGTACAAGAAGAAGCGATATTAGGTATGATTCGTTTAAGGGGATTGGATGTTTTGTTAGAGATAAAAGACATTAATCTTTTACTAAGTGATTGGTTTCAAGCACACATTATTCATATCATTAAAATTAACAACTTTAAACAACCTAACAACTTTTCTACTTTGTTAGAAAGTAAAAATCCTACAATTCAATTGCTAGTAGCACGAATAGCTCAACATTTTCAAAAAACAGAAATAATAGAAGAACTAAATTGTATTGTTTCAAAGTCCGCTAATTTAAAAATCAAGTCTCAGATTAGCGTTATTGTCGAAAATTTAAAATCAATAAAAATATGACGGGAATTAACTGGATAGATATTGCTATTGAGATTTTAAATTACTGTATTTTATTGTTTGCATTATTAATAATGTCATCCTATTTAATATTGGCTTTTATATCTGCATTTTCGTTAAATAAATATCTTAAAAAAAACCGATTCGTAAATTATTCAATTTTACTATCACTACCAGATTGCCCAAAAATTTCGTTAATTGCTCCAGCCTATAATGAAGGTATGACAATCAAAGAAAATGTATTGTCATTATTGGCCATTGAATACAATAATTTTGATGTTATTGTTGTTAACGATGGCAGTAAAGATGACAGTATCACTATTTTAAAAGAATCCTTCGATTTAGTTGAAACAAATCAAGTATATAATGCTCTTATTCCTACCAAGGAAGTAAGGGGAATATATCAATCATCCAATCTGGCTTTTTCAAAACTTATAGTTATTGACAAAGTGAACGGTGGAAAAGCAGATGCTCTTAATGTAGGGATTAATATTTCTGAAAGTCCCTACATTGTTTGTGTTGATGTGGACTGCATAATGGATAAGGATGTTTTGTTAAAGTTGGCAAAATTTGTTATGGAAGAAACCAAAAAGAGATTAATTGCAACAGGTGGAGTTATTAGAATAGCCAATTCATGTGTAATTAAATCTGGTAAACTTATTGAAGTCAATGCACCCAGCAATTTATTAGCACGCATTCAAGTATTAGAATATTTACGTGCTTTTTTACTCGGTCGAATGGCCTGGGCAAAAATGGATGGGTTATTAATAATTAGTGGTGCTTTCGGTCTTTTTGATCGCGAAATTGTTCAGAAATGTGGAGGATATAACATCAAAACTGTTGGTGAAGATATGGAGTTAATTGTGAGGATGAGAAGGTATATGATTGACAATAAAGAGGAATACAGCGTGAAATATATACCAGACCCACTCTGTTGGACAGAAGCCCCAGAATCGTATTCTATTTTAAGAAAGCAACGAAGCAGATGGATTCGTGGAACAATGGAAACCTTGTGGATTCATAGAAGATTGTTTTTAAATCCTAAATATAAAATATTAGGTCTTTTGAGTTATCCCTATTGGCTTTTATGCGAATATCTCTCTCCTATAATCGAATTTCTTGGGTTACTAATTACTTTACTTTTCATTTATTTTGGCATCTTAAGTTGGCCCTATTTCTTTGTGTTAATTTTACTCGTGTACATGTTTGCTGTTTTTTTTTCAATACTTGCAATTTATACAGAAGAATCAACTTATAAAAAATATGTATCATTCAATGATTTTTTCAAACTAGTAGTAGCAGGAATTTGTGAACCAATTATTTTTCATCCTTTTACAGTATATGCAGTTCTAAGAGGTAACTGGGAAAAAATAAGAGGTAGTAAAGGCTGGGGAGATATGACTAGGAAAGGTTTTGTTAAAAAAGAAAACACGTAAAATAGAAATAGTATGCAAAATCAAAAATATTAATCAATACTCATTTTCAAAATGATGAGTTTATTGTAATCACTACAACTACAAAACAACAATAGATCCTATTACAGCATTAAGAATAAATTATTCTTCTATTTGTATTGGTTTTGGGAATCCATAATGTTGCTTGTTTCAATTTAAGGATTTTGATTATTTGGGTGAACACAGGTTAATAATTCTATGTGAAACCAATTTATAGCATGAGCTGATTTGTATTTTAAATCTAGTCGCCATCAGCTCATGCTTTTAACCATAAAAACTATTCTATGAGAAAGGTTCCAATAACAAATTTTGAACAATACTTTACACAAGAACTTGTAGCTACTTGGAGTTGGGATTTAGTTAATGATGAGTATTTTTATGGTTTAGGTTTTGAGATATTATTTGGCTATTCTCAAGACTTTTTAGCAAAAAATAAAGTAGCCATTACTACTTTAATTTGTGTAGATGATATTGAAAGAGTACTTCAAAATTTAGAGCATACATTTAAGCAATGTAGAAGCACATGGAAAATTAATTATCATTTTTATAAAGCTAATGGTGAATATGCATTGGTTAAAAATTCTGCATACATTCTATACAACCAACAAAAAGAAGTAATTAAACTTTTTGGAACCATCAAGGAAATTTCTGTATAAAGTAATGCCTTTTTCTTTTTTTTATAATTGAAAAATTTGCTGTAATATTTTGTTCTACACCAATTATATATTTCTGTTTAAATAATTGGCTTGATAATTATTTTTCTTTGTGAAAAATCATCATAAATGATACAAGTTACTACAACATATGAAGTAACAGAGTTTCCATCCTCAATTATTTGGTTTGATGAACATGGCATTCTTTATTCCATATCAAAGAAAGTTAATCAACAACAAATTGAAGAAACAAAACAAGTAATTGAATTTATTAAACAGCATTCAAAAAATGAAAAAATTTGTATGCTTATTGATGTTACTCATGCAGGTGAAACTACAAGAGAAGTAAGAGAATATGCTGCTGCTGAACTACCAAAGATAACTAAAGCAATAGCCATGATATCGGATTCAATTATGGGTAAAATGGTAGCTAATTTATTTTTTAATTTAAAATTTCAGCCCTACCCGGTAAAAATGTTTAATGATGAAAAAGCTGCAATAAAATGGTTAATGGAAAAATTATAAACTACATCTAGGTAATGCAAAATCAAATTGAAAATATTATTGAAAATATAGAAAATATTGAATCTCAATTTCAGAAAGAGACACTTAAATCTATTGTAAATAATACATCAGATCATCAAAATATTTATAAAAAGTTATCAGACATTAAAAAAAAACTCAATGAAATTCAACAATCTTTAAACTATAATCAAACTAGATTATTATATTATTTTGATGTGCTTATCAAGTACTCACAGCTTAGTTTTAGTGAAAAAGTAAAGGTTAATATCGGAGGAGATGAAATTGATGCTATTGGAGCAGGTTTAAATGTTTTAGGTGAAGAATTGGCTTATTTTAGTGAGGCACTTAAAGAAAAAGAACAAAAAATTCAAACCATTATATCCAATGCACCAGATGCAATTATTGTTATTAATAGTGAAAGTATAATTTTAAATTGGAATACAGCCGCTGAAAAATTATTTGGATGGAAACAAGATGAAGTAATTGATAAACCAATTTATGAAATTTTAATTCCAGAAGCATACAGAGAAAAACATAAACGTGGGTTAAACCATTTTTTAACAACTGGCGAGAGCAATATATTAAACAAAACTATTGAACTTGAAGCATTACGTAAAAATCAATCACTAGTATCAATAGAATTAACCATCTCACCTGCAAAGCAAAATGAACAAACTATTTTTATTGCTTTTTTACGTGATAATACCATACGGAAAAAAAATATAGAAAAAATTAACCAGCTTAATGCAACATTAGAACAAAAAGTTATTGAGAGAACAGAAGCCCTAAGAAGAAGCGAGTTAAAATATCGAAATATTTTTGATAATAATCCTTTACCCTGTTGGCTCCTGGATTTACCTACTTTAAAGTTTATTGATGTTAATGAAGCTGCAGTGAATCATTACGGATACAGTCGTGAGGAGTTTTTAAGGATGACTGCTATAGACATAAGGCCTGAGGAAGATAAACAACGATTTTCGAGTCTAAATAGAGAATTTAGAGAAGGCACACGTGATATTGGAATATGGAGGCACTTAAAAAAAGATGGCACTGTTATAAGTGTAGAAGTTAAAACCCATGATTTATTAATTGATCATCAATTAGTAAGAGCCGTAGTTGTTAATGATATTACTGCAAAGCTTCAAGCAGAACAACAACTTAAATATTCAGAAGCAAAATTTAGAAGAATTTTTGAATCTAAATTAATGGGCTTTATATTCTGGAATAAGTATGGAGATATTTTAGATGCAAATCAGGTTTTCTTAGATATTATAAAATATACTCCTGAGGATCTTTATGAAGGAAAAATAAAATGGGTAGAACTTACACCTAAAGAATATGAAAGTATTGATCAAAAAGCTTTAAAGCAAATAGAATATAAAGGTTATTGTGACCCTTTCGAAAAAGAATATATTAGAAAAGACGGATCACGAGTTTATATTTTACTAGCAGCTGCTGCTTTAAGTACTGACAATTTAGATGAAGGTGTGGCCTACGTTCTGGATATTTCAGAGAAAAAAGCAATGGAAAAAGAAATTCTAGAATTAAATGCAAATCTGGAAAAAAAAGTAGAGCAACGAACAGAACAATTAAATCAAATTAATAAAGAACTAGAATCTTTTTCATACTCTGTTTCTCATGATTTAAGAAGCCCTTTACGTGCTATAATTGGTTATTCAAAAATGGTGTTAGAAGATTATGATCAAATAATAGATACTGAAGGTAAAAGATTGTTAAACACTATCATTCAGAATTCTAATAAAATGGGGCATCTTATAGATGATTTATTAGAGTTTTCAAGAATGGGTAAAAAAGCTATTAATAAAGCAAGTATAAATCTCACTCAAATAGCAAAAGAAGCCTATCAAGAAATCATTAGAACCAACCATTATAATGCAAAAGTTACAATTAAGAACTTAGGCATTCATATTACTGATCCGGTTTTAATCAGTCATGTTTTTCAAAACTTAATTTCTAACGCTTTAAAGTATTCTTCAAAATCAGAAAAACCAAAAATTGAAATTGGGTTAATTAAAAAACCTGATAAAAATATTATATATGTTAAAGATAATGGATGTGGCTTTGATATGACTTACTATAATAAACTTTTTGGTGTGTTTCAAAGACTGCATTTAGAAAATGAATATGAAGGAACAGGGGTAGGCCTTGCTTTGGTTCAACGTATTATTAATCGTTTAGGAGGAACTGTATATGCAGAAGCAGAATTAAATAAAGGAGCTACATTTTATTTTACTATACCTATTCAATTACATTAAAAAATAATTTTATGAATCCTATAGAAATTATACTCGTAGAAGATAATATGAGTGATGCTGAGCTTACCATTAGAGCATTAAAGAAGCACAATTTAGCTAATAATTTGGTGCATTTAAAAGATGGTGCCGAAGCACTCGATTTCATATTTGGAAAGGGAGTATATCAAGGAAGGAATATAGACATTTTACCCAAAGTGATTTTACTTGATATTAAAATGCCCAAAGTAGATGGCATAACAGTTCTTGAAAAACTGAAAGAAAACGAAAAAACTAAATTAATACCAGTAGTTATTCTTACCTCATCTAAAGAACATCCCGATATTGAAAAATGTTATCAAATAGGTGCAAGCAGTTATATAGTAAAACCGGTTGAATTTGAGAGTTTTTATGATGCTATTAAAGACCTTGGATTTTATTGGCTCATATTAAATAATTCATGTGAAAATAGTTTAAAAAAAGTTAAATAATGGTTGATAGTGTATTTAAAATTTTAATTCTTGAAGATCAAATTTCTGATGTTGAACTTGTTAAACATTTAATAAGTAGATCTGAAATTTCAGCTGAATTTGTTGTAGTAGATAACAAAAAAGATTTCGAAAAAAAAATTAAAGAATTTAAGCCAGATATCATTTTGTCTGATCATAATTTGCCCAATTTTAATTCGGTTGAAGCATTAAAAATTTATAAAAATTACTACCCTCAAATTAATTATCCTACTGTATTTATATTGGTAACAGGAACTGTATCTGAAGAGTTTGCTGTTTCTGTTATTCAAGAAGGTGCAGATGATTATATTCTTAAAGATCGTATGCAAAGATTGCCTTTGGCAATTCTTCAAGCATTTGAAAAAAATAAAGAAAAGTTTAATAAAAAATTATTAGCTAAGGAGCAAGAAAGATTACTATATCATATTGAGTTATTATTAAAATCAACAAAAGAGGGAATATATGGTATAGATTTAAAAGGAAATTGTACATTCATCAACGATGCTGCCCTTCAAATGATTGGTTATTCACGTGAAGAATGTATTCAAAAAAACATGCATAAACTGATTCATTCAAAAAAGTCAGACCAAAGAAATTATCCCGAATCAGATTGTCCCATTAAGTTAACAGAAATTACTCAGACTTCATGTACCATTTCTAACGAAGTATTTTGGAAAAAAGATGGTTCGTTTTTTCATGTCGAATATCATGCTAGTCCAATTATTGAGAAAAGCAAAGTTGTAGGAGCCGTTGTTATTTTTTCAGATATATCCAAACGAATACAAGAATCTAAGCTTAAAGAAATAAACTATAATATCACAAATATTTTTCTAGAAGAAGAATCGATGGATCATTGTTTGGAAAATACTTTAAGAGAATTTTGTATATCCGTAGGCAAATATATCGGTGAAGCTTGGATAACTAATATAGATGAAAGTGCATTAAGATTAGCTGCAACATTTTCACTACATAATCATTTAAATATAGAAGCCAATCAAAACGAAATTCAATTAGGAGAAGGGGTAGTAGGTGAAGTTTTGAAAAATGGAAAGTTTATTTTTATACCAAACATTCAAGAGTATAATATTTATTTACGAAAAGAATATGCCATAAAGAATAACTTTTACTCCGCTTATTTTTTTCCAATTAAATTCAAACTAAATACAATAGCTGTTTTTGCTTTCTATGATACTCATATAGCACAAGCAGATACATCTTTTATTTCACTGTTTGAATCATGTATTTCTAATATTGCTGATAACATTCATAGAAAAAAAACAGAAGTTCAACTTAAAAATATATTTGATCATTCGCCCGACTTAATTTGTATAATTGGTAAAGATAATTTATATAAAAAAGTGAATCAAGCCTTTCAGACTATACTTGGTTACAGTGAACCAGATTTGTTAGGCCTACACTTTACCGATATTGTACATGAGGCAGATGTTGAACATTCTATTTTGAACTCTATTTCTTTAGAGAATAGCTTACAAAAAGTGCAGTCATTTACAAATAGATTGATTGGAAAAAATGGTCATGAACATTGGTTTAACTGGACTTATCAATTAATACAAGAAACAGACTTTTACTTGGCTATTGCTAAAGACATTACTAATAAAGTATTACTAGAAAAGGAGTTAGAAGAAGAGAAATTAAGAAAGCAATTAGCCATAACTGATGCAGTAATTGTTGCTCAAGAACGGGAGCGTAAAAAAATTGGTTTAGAACTTCATGATAATGTTTGTCAGCTTTTGGCAACGGCTAAAATTTATATTGCTTTAGCAAAAAAAGATATAAAATCTGGAAAAGTTAGTTTAGAACAAGTTGAAGCTTTAGTAGATAAAGCAAACTTTGAAATCAGAGGCCTTTCTCATGCATTAGTACCTAGATTAATTGATGAAAATTCATTAGAAGATGCTTTAGAAGAGTTGGCAATGCTAACTGAACATTCCTCTCAATTAAAAATTAGTTTAAAATTTTTAAATATTAATGAGAGAGAAATTTCTGATGATTTAAAATTAACCTTCTACAGAATTATACAAGAACAATTACAAAATATTATTAAGTATGCCCAAACAAACAGGGTAAAAATAGTTTTACAAAAAAAGAAAAATCATTATCATTTATTAATAGAAGATAAAGGTGTTGGATTTGATGTGAATGCCAAAAGAAATGGTATAGGAATACTCAATATACAAACTCGAGCAATGGTATATAATGGTTCCGTAAAAATAACTTCTGCATTAGGTAAAGGTTGTTTACTTGAAGTTTTAATTCCAACTGTTTAATTTTATTTACTAACTGCATAAGTATTTAAATAATTTGTTTTATTATTAAAGTATTTAGCAAATAAAATCATTTGAGGCTGATCTATATTGTTGATAGGCTCAATAGAAAGACTATAATCTTTCCACCATGGGCCTGCTGCCCAGTATGAAGCACTTAATCCATTAGCAGCGGTATAGTTTAAAAAATTTTCCATCACTTTTAACCACTTTTTATCATTTTTTGGAATTCCAAATTCTCCAACATAGCCCTTTTTGTTATTCTTTTTAAGCCATTGTACAAATGGTTGTAATCGTTCAACACCTATCCATTCATGAGCACCATCTTTATCATAAGGCAAATGATATCTTCCAGAGAAATTATAATCAAAATAGCAATGTGCGTTAAACATCATATTATTGGCAGGATCGGTAATGTATTTTAATTTGTCATTATATTGAAGCCAAGTTGCAGGGTTTGAGTAATTATCTCCATCAATAATAATAGTTGTTTTAAAATCTACTTCCCTTATTGCATTTACAACTTCTTGTGCACTTAATGGCCAATTATAGCCAGCCATTTCATAAGGTTCAGTCATAATGCTGAATGCAAATATGTTTTTCTTATAGCTTAATACTTTTGCCATTTTTTGCCAAAAATCTGCCAAGTGCCATCCCTTTAAATAAGGACCACCAACAATGAGCATTTTTCCGTTGTAGTTGTATCTACCAAAATTTTGTAATACTATATTAACCTTAATATTTTTTCTATTACATTCATCAACAAATTTTAATATATAACTCATTTCAATGGCATCTAAATTTCCACCTAATGTTCTTTGAATTCTTTCCCATTTTACCGGCAGCTGAATAAGATCTACACCCTTTGAAGCAAAATATTCAATCTCTTCAACTGTAGGATAGGTGTAGTGTTTACCAATTTGACCAGGTAAAGAATTTTCTCCAAATTCTGCTCCACAAAGTGTAATTCCATAAACCGGTGTTTGAGATTTGATTTCATTTAAGTTAGTGAAGTTGCTTAATAAAAACATATAAATTGCAACTTTAAAAAAATGTGTTTTCATGAGTATGAGTTTTTGTTAGGGCAAAACTCATTTCGCTGAAACACCTATAAAATGGGCAAAAAATGCTAATTTTGTGATAGCAATAAGGTAAAATACTCAGATTAAAAAAACGTATAGGTAAATCACCTCACAGATTATTTAAAATTGCTTAAAAGTCCTATGAGCACACGAAACATCTTTTCTATTAGTAGTTTATTAGCAAACAAACCATTAACTATTGCTATCGCTGAAAGCAATCAGAAACTTTTAAATAAGATTGAAAAAATTCTTGAACAATTTGATGATTGTATTGTTGTTTCAACTTTTTCTGATGGATATAAATTATTAAAGTATTGTCAGACAAATATTTTACCTGATATTTTTATAATAGCTTATGAATTGGAAGTGATTGATGGAATTCAAACTACAACTATTTTAAAAAGATTATACCCAGATGTTAAAATTATTATTCTAAGTGAGTATACAACTCTAACAGCATTAACCACTAGTATCAGTGCAGGTGCTTTAGGATTTGTTCCAAAAAAATCTGTAGAAGAATATTCTAATAATATTAATAGAGACATTCATAAATATAATTTTCATCTTTCCATTAAAAGAGTTTCCAATGGAGATTATTATTTTAGTAAGATGTCATTTCAAAATCAAACTATTACACCAGAGATTTTAAACTCAAGAACAATAGCAACAATTAGTTTAAAAGAATTACAAACAGTAACGCAGGAGTTGAAGCTTACTGAAAAAGAAGTAACAGTATTATTAATGTATTGTACCAATCTTACTAAACTTCAGATAACTGAATTAATCAGTATCTCATTAAAAACACTCGACAATCATATTACACATATTTCTAGAAAAATTAATACAAATTGTACAAAAGATATGCTGTTACAGCTGTATAGATTAGGAATTGTACAAACTGCAAAATATAATAAATATAACGAGTTGGAAACTGAGTATGAGCTGGTTGTATAAGGCTATTAATTCTTACTTATAAGCAAATAAACAAATAACTTGTTTTATGTAGTAGTCCCAGCAAGAATCGAACTTGCATCAAAAGTTTAGGAAACTTCTATTCCCCGTCCGAAAGGCTTTGGCCGGGCGGATATCCATTGAACTATGGGACCAATATTTGAATTAAAAAAATTAAAAATTAAAACAATTGTTCTAAACAAATCAACCAATTAAATACTCAGCATTACTTATCAACAACTGCAGACTTTATTAATGTAACAACACTATTTGTCCCTTAATGTGTATTGTATTTTACATTAAAATCAAATATTGTATTGGGGTTTATAGATTCTATTGTATAAAGCAAATAAACAAATAACTTGTTTTATGTAGTAGTCCCAGCAAGAATCGAACTTGCATCAAAAGTTTAGGAAACTTCTATTCTATCCATTGAACTATGGGACCAAAATTTTCTTTTGCAAATATCTTCTTCCTGCAGCAGTTTTCCAATATTTCTCAATTTTTACTGCCTCAATTAATGTGTTGAAGGTTTCAAAATATAGTATTATGAATGGCCGATAAGCTTTGTTTGATTTAGTTTTTCCTGAATTATGCTCTTGCAATCTTCTGTTTAAATCTTTGCAATGTCCTTTGTATAAATATTCTTTTTTGGTAAGGCTTTGCAATACATAACAGTAAAACATTTTCAAAAGTTTAGGAAACTTCTATTCCCCGTCCGAATGGCTTCAGCCGGGCGGATATCCATTGAACTATGGGACCAAAATTTTCTTTTGCAAATATCTTCTTCCTGCAGCAGTTTTCCAATATTTCTCAATTTTTACTGCCTCAATTAATGTGTTGAAGGTTTCAAAATATAGTATTATGAATGGCCGATAAGCTTTGTTTGATTTAGTTTTTCCTGAATTATGCTCTTGCAATCTTCTGTTTAAATCTTTGCAATGTCCTTTGTATAAATATTCTTTTTTGGTAAGGCTTTGCAATACATAACAGTAAAACATTTTCAAAAGTTTAGGAAACTTCTATTCCTCGTCCGAATGGCTTCAGCCGGGCGGATATCCATTGAACTATGGGACCAAAATTTAAATCAAAAACTAAGAACTAAAAAGCAAAATAAAATTGTTTTAAACAAATCAACCAATCAACTACTCAACATTACTTATCAGCAACTGCACTCATAATATATGCAGCAACACTATCTGTGCCTTTGGGTGTTTTGTATTTTGCTTTAAAATCAAAAATTGAATTGGGACTTATAGGTTCTTCAATCAACTCTTCATGATTAGTTACTTGTACACCTTCTTTGAAGTAGAGCAATTTTACTCTAACATCTTTATAACTGCAAATGGTTGCTTTGTTTTTAATTTCTGCTTTGTAAACTGTTTTACCCCAAATATTTCTTTTGTAGGTACCTGATATGGCTAAAAATGATTTTGGAGAACGTTTTTCTTTATCTGCTAAGCTTTCTTTTTGTTGTTGATAATCTTGTTGATCAATTATATCTTTTTGTTCATTTGACGAACAACTAACCAAATAAATTGCAATAAATAAAATTTTCAAAAATGATTTCATGGAATCTAGTTTAAAAAAAATCTCGTCAAAAATATGACGAGATTTAATAAATATATTTAGAAACTATTAAACAGCTGCTTCAGCCATTCGTTTACTGTCTTTTTTTCTATCGTCTTCATTCAAAATAACTTTTCTCATTCTAATAGTTTTAGGTGTAACCTCAATACATTCATCTTGTTGAATATATTCCATACATTCTTCTAAAGTCATTTGAATTTTAGGAGTAATTCTTACACTATCATCACTACCACTAGCTCTATGATTGGTTAGTTTTTTCTCTTCTACAGCATTTACATTTAAATCTCCTGGTTTAATATGCTCAGCAATAATTTGACCTGCATAAACATCTTCTCTAGGATCAATAAAGAAACTTCCTCTATCTTGTAATTTATCTATAGAATAGGCAGTTGTAGTACCTGTAAATTTAGAAATTAAAACTCCATTACTTCTTCCAGGTATTGAGCCTTTCCAAGGCTTATATTCAGCAAAACGATGTGCCATTACAGCTTCTCCTGCTGTACCTGTAAGCATTTGAGAACGTAAACCAATTAATCCTCTAGAAGGAATATCAAACTCTAAATGTTGCATTTCACCTTTACTTTCCATTACCAACATTTCACCTTTACGTTGTGTAACCAAATCAATAACTTTTCCACTAAATTCACTTGGAACATCAACCACTAAAACCTCATAAGGTTCATGTTTTTTACCATCAATTTCTTTTACCAATACTTGTGGATTACCAACGGTTAATTCATAACCTTCTCTTCTCATGGTTTCAACTAATACACCTAAATGTAAAATACCTCTACCATAAACTAAAAAGCTATCAGCACTATCAGTATCCTCTACTCTTAAAGCTAAATTCTTTTCTGTTTCTTTCATTAATCTATCACGTAAGTGACGAGAGGTAACAAATTTTCCATCTTTACCAAAGAATGGAGAGTTGTTAATACTGAAAGTCATACTCATAGTTGGCTCATCAACACTAATAATAGCTAATGCTTCAGGATTATCAATATCAGCAATGGTATCACCAATTCCAAAATCTTCAAGTCCAACAACTGCACATAAATCTCCTGCTATAACCTCAGTTACTCTTCTTTTACCCATGCCTTCAAAAACATATAACTCTTTTACTCTGCTTTTCTTAATGCTTCCATCTGCTTGCATTAAAGCAATAGGTTGATTTTCTTTTATACTTCCTCTTGTAACCTTACCAATTGCAATTCTTCCTAAAAAGGAAGAATAATCTAATGAGGTAATTTGAAGTTGTAATGGACCTTCAGCAATTTTTGGTGCTGGTACATATTGTAAAATACCATCCATTAATGGAGTAATGTCTTCACATTGTTCATTTTTGCTATTAAACCAGCCATTTTTTCCACTACCGTAAAAAGTAGGAAAATCTAATTGCTCTTCAGTTGCATCTAAATTGAAAAATAATTCAAATACGGCATCATGAACTTCATCTGGACGACAATTGGGTTTATCAACTTTATTAATAACAACTATTGGATGAAGATTTAATTGTAGTGCTTTTTGTAATACAAAACGAGTTTGAGGCATTGGTCCTTCAAATGCATCCACTAAAAGTATTACTCCATCAGCCATTTTTAATACACGTTCAACTTCTCCACCAAAATCGGCGTGACCAGGTGTATCAATTACATTAATTTTTGTGTCTTTGTAAGTAACAGCAGCATTTTTAGAAAAAATGGTTATTCCTCTTTCTTTTTCCAAATCATTGCTATCCATGATTAAATCACCAGTTTCTTGGTTATCTCTAAAAACTTTTGCAGTATGTAAAATTTTATCTACTAATGTTGTTTTACCATGGTCTACGTGGGCTATGATTGCAATGTTTCTTAGTCCGGCTGTGTTTGTTGTGCTCATAAAAAATTTAAAAAATTGTCTCTACTTCTTGTAGGGTATAAAATTAAAGTGCAAAATTAAGGTTTTGCTTTGGCTTTAAGGGTTAAGAATTGAATAAGTTTAATGATGAAAAGTTAAATGTTGATTGTAAAAAAGAAGACTCTGCTTTTGTGCAGAGTCTTCGGCATCAAACTATTTTAATCAATTATTTTTTTAGTTTGCTTGAATCAACAGTTGTTGGTTTCTCCACAAAAACATCTGTCACTTCAATATCAAAAATTAAATTAGAATTTGCAGGTAATCCTGGTGCACTTCTATCACCATAAGCTAATACTGAAGGAATTAATAATCTACCTTTTCCTCCTTTACCAAAATATTGCATGGCATCTTCAAACCCAGGAATTGTGTTATGTGAGCCTACAAATACATCTATTGGATCTTTGTGTTGAGCAGTTGGACCCATATTAGCATCAAACACTGTTCCATTGGTTAAATATCCTTTATACATTAGCATAGCATGTTTACCGCTATCTGCTTTCATACCTGTTCCGGGGTTTTGAACTTCTACTAAAACGCCTAAAGGTGATTGTACATATTTAATATTATTTTTTAATGCATACTCTTTTAACTCTTTTGTTTGTTCAACAATTAGTGTTTTATTTTTTGCATCTCTTTCTTTTTGTTCTTTTTGCATTGCTAAATTCTGACGAGCTTCTTCTTTCTTAGCTTCTGCTTGATAATCGGGTTGTGTTAATGAATCGTTTGCAAAAACTTTTAATATTTCAACCTTTCCTTTAATTAAACCACCTTTTTTAAATACATTATCATAGCCAGGTATTTGACCCAAACTTTTTAATGTATCTATATTTAAAACAAAATCAACCTTATCACCAGCATGAAGTTTGGTAATAATTTCAGTAAAATTATGCTTTGGTAGTTTTGCAGTATCAACTGGTAAATAACCAGGCATTTTGCCATAGTTAGAATTCAAAACTGAGTCTTTATCTTGTAATTTATATTCAATATAAAATTTTACAATATTGCCTTGTTTTATTGAATCCTTACTTTTTCCTCGAGAAATTTTATATGCCATGCCCGAAGCAGTTTTTTCGTAATTGCTATTGCAAGCAGAAAGCATAAGAGTTGAAGCTACAATGGCAACAACTAATTTAATTTTTGTTAAGTTCTGTTTCATATTGTTTTATAACCGTTAAAAAATGTTTGTATGTTGTTTCTAATGAATCACTGCTTCTTCCTCCTGCAGCAGCAGCATGACCACCACCTTGAAAATGTTTACGTGCAAACTCATTCACATCAAATCCATCCTTACTTCTAAAACTCCATTTTCTTTCTTCTTCTCTATCAATTACAATTGCAGCAAGTTTAATACCGGTAATGCTTTGCATAAAATTTACCAAGCCTTCAGTATCTCCTGTTTTAATATCGAATTTTTTTAGATCAGTTTTTGGAATACACATTACTGCAGTATTATACTCATAAAAAACCTCCATTCTATTGAGTAAAGCATTACCAATAAAGCGTAATCTATTTTCTAGAAAATTATCAAAAATATTATTGTGCACTTGAGCATGATCTAATCCAAGGTCAAGAAAATGAGCTACCATTCTATGAACAGATGCAGTTGTTGAAGGAAATCTAAACGATCCTGTATCTGTCATTGTACCTGTGTATAAACAAGCAGCAATTTCAACATCTAATAAGTCTTGATGATTAGATTGAATGATGAAATCATACACCATTTCACATGTGCTACTTTTTTTTGTATTGCTTATACCATAATTAAAAGCAGCGGTTTGTGGTTCTTGATGATGATCTATTAAAACTTTAATGCAATTTGCTTGTTCAATGCTTTGTTGCATGTTTTTTATACGTGAGAGAGTGTTGAAATCTAAGCAAAATAAAATTTGAGCTTCAGCTATAATATCTTTTGCTTTATGCTGATACATTTCAAAGTCAACAACATTTTTAACGCCTGGCATCCAGTTTAAAAAATTAGCCCAATTGGTTGGTGAAATGACAGTAACATCATGCCCTAATTTTATCAAAAAATGATATAATCCTAAAGAAGAACCCATTGCATCACCATCAGGTTTTTGATGGGTTGTAATTACAATTTTCTTTTTTTGTTCTAAAAGAGGAAAAAAATCTTCAATTGGCTGCATAACGAGCGGCAAATGTAGGGTATAACTTGGGTTTATAGCTACAGAAATTAATGTTAAATGCTACAAAAAAGGATATTATTTACTGCTAACCTGATTAGTATGATGCCATTTTTGCTGTCGTTTAAGCACTTTTTCTATCACATCTCTTACACAACCTTTACCACCCATAATTGGAGAAATGTATTTGCTTATGCTTTTTATTTCATCAACTGCATCATGAGGACAGCAGGGTAGACCTACTAATTGCATAACTTCTAAATCTGGTATATCATCTCCCATAAACAACATTTCACTCTCTTTGAGTTGATATTTTGATTGAAAGGTTCTCAATGCTTCAACTTTATCATGCACATTCATAAAAACATCAGTTACTCCCAAAATTTTAAATCTTTCAATCACATCTGTAGAATTTCCTCCAGATATAATGGCAATATGATATGCTTTTTTTATAGCCAACTGTAAAGCATAGCCATCTTTAACATTCATGGTTCTTGCCATAACACCTTGTGGTAAAATAATTAAATCGCCATTGGTTAATACACCATCAACATCAAAAACAAATGCTTTAATAGTTGAAAAAAAGTTATATATATTACTCATGTTGGCAAATTATTTATAAATTAATTCTTCGAAAGTAAGTTGCTTTGTTTATTTGTTGGTTTGAAATTTATACAGTAAATTACAAGTTCACAAAACAATATAATTATTTATGATGATACAAATTAATACCGATAGAAATCTTAGTGTTAACACAGATTATGAAAATAAAATTCAAGAGTTATTGAATAAAGAACTTAAAAGGTTTGATGAACGAATTACCAGAGTAGAAGTTCACTTTTCTGATGAGAATAACAGCAAACCAGGTATAGATGATAAAAAATGTTTGTTAGAAGCCAGATTAAAAGGGTTAAACCCAATTGTAGTTCAGGATTATGGTAAGAATTATGATTTAGCATTGACAGGTGCTATAGACAAAATAAAATCTGCAATTGATACAAAACTTGGAAAACTAGAAGTACAATAATAAATTAGAAGCGATTGCTTTATTAGTGGCTACAAAGAAAACCATCTTTTGTAGCCATTTTTTTATAGTTCAAGTAAAAAACAGAAACTTATTTAATTATTAAATATTATTGTGTTATCAACTATGCTAACAATTAGAAACAATATAAAAACTATCTTATGTATTTTGCTTTTTCTATTTTTTCTAATTTTCAATCCTCTGAGCTTAAGTATAACTGCTGCTAAAGTTTTAGCAATTGCAATTCTAATGGTTGCATTATGGGTGTCAGAGGCTTTGCCTATGCCGGTTGTGGCATTGTTTCCTATAGTTCTTTTTCCACTTTTTAAGATAGCGTCAATTGAAGAGACGACTGCTCCTTATGCCAATTCTGTAATTTTTTTATTTATGGGTGGATTTTTAATTGGTCTAGCAATTGAAAAATGGAATTTACATAAGCGAATTGCACTTAATATTATTAAACGCACTGGAACTAGTGGAAATAAAATAATTCTTGGATTTATACTTTCAACTGGTTTTTTAAGTATGTGGTTAAGCAATACTGCAACTACAATGATGATGTTTCCAATTGCTTTATCTGTAATTAAAGTGATGGAAGACAATAATGATGGTTCTGGAAACATTTCAAACATGAGTGTTTGTATTTTATTGGCCATTGCTTATGCTGCAAATTTTGGAGGCATTGCCACAATTATTGGAACTCCTCCTAATGTTGCATTTTCTGCATTCATTAATAAAAAATATAATTACAATATTCAGTTTTCTGAATGGGCAATGGTTTGTACACCTATAGCAATTTTTTTGATGCTATCTCTCTATATTGTAACTACAAAATTTTTATATCCTAATCATATTAAATCATCTGACAAAACAACTCGTTTAATTCAAAATGAAATAAATTTATTAGGCAAGCTTTCGGCTCCCGAAAAAAAAGTTTTAATCATTTTTATTTTAACAGCTACACTTTGGATTATCAAAGACCTAATTAATACTCAACAAAAGCTGATAAAAATTGATGATACTATGATTGCTATGTTTGGAGCATTGTTGTTGTTTATTTTTCCATCAAATGATGTCAATAAAACATCTTCAAAACTTTTAGAATGGAAGGATACCAGTAAAATGGCTTGGGGCATTTTAATTTTATTTGGTGGAGGAATTACTTTGGCCAATCAATTAGAAAAGGCTGGATTAATTGAAATGCTTGGAGTTTGGTTGGCACAATTTTCAAACTTTGGAATATTTTGGTTGATATTAATTGTAGTGATTATATCAATTTTTATTAGTGAAGTGATGAGCAATGTAGCTCAGGTAATTGTATTTGCCCCAGTTATTGCTGGAATTTCAGATGCACTAAATTTTAGCCCTTTGATTTTAGGAATTCCAATGGCTTTAAGTGCAAGTGCAGCAAGTATGTTACCTATGGGAACACCACCCAATGCTATTGTTTTTGGAAGTGGTAAAATTCAATTAAAACAAATGATTAAAACAGGGTTTGTAATGAATATTATAGCTATAGTAGTAATAACAATTATTTGCTATTTTCTTGTTCCTTTAATGAGTAAGATCTGATATACTTTTTAAGACTTCTGATTATCTCTCCATTCATATACCCAACTACTTTGAATCATTTCTAAATGACCTTCATTAGACTCTTCTCTTTTGCCAACAAAATTGGGTAACGATAAAACCCACTCTAGCAAATCAGTAAATCGAACACGGTATATTTTACTTTCAGTAAAATCGTCTCCAAATTTTTCATAAAGTTTTAGTGCTATGTCTTCGTAATCGTTCCAATGTATTGGGGGTTCAAAATGTTGCATGGTAATGTTTAGTGTTTAACGTTTAATGATTAATGTTTTTATGTTACACATTAAGCATTGTCTCATTTTCAAATTGTCTAATTGTATTATTCTCCTAAAAATTGAGTTTGATCTGGTAAAGTTACTTCTATTGTGCCTGAACCTGGTTGTAATACACATTGGCAACCTAATCTGCTATTGATTCTTGGATTTACAGCTCTATCTATAAAATCTTCTTCTTTGTCGGATAATTCTTCAACAAAATCATCTCCTTTTTCTAAGTATAAATGGCAAGTACTGCAAGCACAAACTGCTCCACAATTATGGTGTAATTCTATATTGTTATCTAATAATATTTCTAATAAACTATCACCAATAGCATTGGTTTCAATAGTTTGAGGCTCTAATCCTTTTTGTTCAAAATTTATTTTAATCGTATACATAATTCTAACTTGGTTGCAAAAGTATTTTAAACTGACTTTAAATAAGCAACGTAATTGGAAAAAAATGAAATTTTTGTTTATTCTTCAAATAAACCAGGCGTAAAATTCTTATTTGGCTTTTTACCTAAATGATTATAGGCTTTTAAGGTGGCCTCTCTACCTCTTGGAGTTCTTTGTAAAAATCCTTCTTTTATTAAAAATGGTTCGTACACTTCTTCAATAGTACCAGCTTCTTCGCCAACAGCAGTTGCAATTGTTGTTAAACCAACAGGGCCTCCCTTAAATTTTTCAATAATGGCTAAAAGTATTCTATTATCCATATCATCTAAGCCATGTTCATCAACATTTAACGCTTTTAATGCATGTTGGGTGATGCCTAAATCAATCTGACTATCGTTCAATACCATTGCAAAATCTCTAACCCTTCTTAATAAACCATTTGCAATTCGAGGTGTTCCTCTGCTTCTTCTAGAAATTTCTTCAGCAGCACTTTCTTCAATATTGGCTTTTAAAATTCCCGCACTTCTTAAAATAATTTTCTTTAAGGTTTCTGCACTATAATATTCTAAACGATTTTTTATTCCAAAACGAGAAAGGAGTGGAGCAGTTAATAAACCACTTCTTGTAGTAGCTCCAATTAATGTGAAAGGATTTAAATTAATCTGAACACTTCGAGCATTAGGTCCAGAATCAATCATAATGTCAATTCTAAAATCTTCCATAGCTGCATACAAATACTCTTCTACAACAGTGCTTAGTCTGTGAATTTCATCAATAAACAAAACATCATTGGGCTCAAGGTTAGTTAATAAACCAGCCAAATCGCCAGGTTTTTCAATTACTGGGCCACTTGTTTCTTTAATATTTACACCCATTTCATTAGCAACAATTCTAGATAAAGTTGTTTTACCTAAACCGGGAGGTCCGTGAAATAAAGTATGATCTAAAGCTTCTCCACGAAGCTTTGCAGCTTTAATAAAAATTATAAGGTTTTCTATTAACTGAGGCTGACCAGTAAACTCATCTAATTCTGATGGACGAATTTTATTTTCAAATTCTTTATCAGCAGCTGAAAGATTTTCTGTATTAATATTTAGGTTGGGGTTATTCATTTGCTAGAGCAAATATATATAATGCTAAAAGTAAAACAACTTATTAGAATCCAAAGTCGCTCTTGTTAATTTCAAAAATAGCATTTACATATTTCATTTCTCCTAATGAAAGTATCAGGGTCGAATTATCGTCATTTAAAAGAAAAGAAGTTAAACTAGTTTGATAGTTTTTATGCCAATAAACTTCTTTGAGAAATTCGAATCCTCCCTCTTTTTTTATCATTGATTTACTTTTATCTTTCTCAAGATTGAAACCAATTTTTGAAGATTGAGTTTTCAAGGAGCTAATAATTTTTTTTGCATCCTCTTCTTCTTCAGTTTCAAAAGAAACAGTTACAAAAAGAACTTTATTATTCTTGCATCCAAGATAGTATTGTGGCTCATCTCTTTTCTCATTTTCAGTAATACCTTTTCTGTAAAAAGGATAAACATCAACTTTTAAATCTTCGTCATTTTTTTGTACTTGTTTATTTTCTAAATTGTACTTTAACAAAATAGTTTTTACCTCAACAATTGATTTTCCTATTAAAGAATTTAAAGTGGTTATTGATTTTGCACCTGAAAGTTGAGTGTCTTGAGCATTTGTTATTAGTACTGATAGTAGAAATAAAGAAAAAAGAGTTGATTTTATCATATTAAATTTTATCAATAATAAGCTTATCTATTAAATGTTTGGCACTTTATCTTATTATCTTTTTAAACAAACCAAGTTTCCCTTTAAATGGAGGATATTTCATTGAAGGGTCAAACCAATTAGGTGTTTTTAACACTGCTTTTGCATGACTAAATGTTTTGAATGAAAATTTGCCATGATAATTTCCAAGTCCACTAAAGCCTCTTCCACCAAATGGTAAATGATGGTTGGTTAAATGTAAACTAGCATTATTTACACAAGCACCACCAGCAGGAATTTTTTGTAACCAATATTCTTGTTCATTTTTTGAAGTACCGAAAATATAGAATGCTAAAGGATTAGGATTTTTATTGATGATTTCAACTGCTTGTTCTTTTAATGTATAAGTTACTATAGGAAGCAATGGTCCAAATATTTCATCTTGCATAATTGAACTATTCACATCATGTACTTCTAATAATGTTGGTTGAATGTATAATTTTTCTTTGTCATAGTTTCCACCAAAAATTATTTTTCCATCATCTAAATATTTTACAATTCTGTCAATTTGTTTTTCATTAATTATTTTGCCATAGTGATAAGATTGAGCACTATCAACATCATAAAACTGTTGAATGTATTTTTTAAGTTCTTCAACTAATTCTTCTTTTACAGATTCATGTACTAATACATAATCAGGGGCAACACACATTTGTCCACAATTACTATACTTGGTGAGTGCAATTCTTTTTGCAGCAATTTTTATATTAGCTGTTTCATCAACAACACAGGGACTTTTTCCTCCTAATTCTAAAGTAACTGGCACCAAGTTTTTAGCAGCAAGTTGGTAAATTATTTTTCCAACAGCAGTACTGCCAGTATAAAAAACATGGTCAAAAATAAAATTGTTCATCATTTCAGGCACAACAGTTGCACCATCGCCTTCTATATATAAAATATAATTTTCATCAAAAGTTTCTTCAATAATTTTTTTCATTATTGAAGAAGTAGCAGGAGTAAATTCACTAGGCTTCAATACCACACAATTTCCAGCAGCTATGGCTCCAATGAGTGGTGTAAATAATAATTGAAAAGGATAATTCCACGGTGCAATAATTAAAACTACACCTAATGGTTCATGATAAATATAACTAGATGAGGGTAGGTTGAGCAAATTGGTTCTTACTTTTTTTGGCTTCATCCATGTTTTCAAATTATTAATGGTATGGTTCAGTTCTGTTAAAAAAAAACCAATTTCGGTTACCCAAACTTCTTCTTTGTTTTTCTTTAAATCTTTGTACAATGCTTCGTATAACTCTTGCTCATGTTTAATTACAGCGGTTTTGAGTTTTAGTAATTGATTTTTTCTAAATACAATAGAACTAGTATTACTTGTATTGAAAAAAGCTTTAAGTTTTTTTATAGAATCTATCATTTATATTCAATTAAAGTATGAAAGTAGTTGAATTTATATAATAAATTTTCCTTTCATAATTAAATATTATCGTACATCCCTTTGTGATTGTTTGATGTATTTTGATATACTACTTTTATTTTTTAGACAGAAGCATGAGAATATACTTTGCAATAATTATTTTACTTTTTTCATATCGAGTGCAATCTCAATCTGGAGTTGTAGTTAAAGAAGCCATAGCTGTTAGAACAAATTTGCCAATTAAGATCGATGGAGATCTTACCGATATAGCCTGGAAGCAGGCTACAAAAATTACAAATTTTGTAGAATGGAGACCCACGTTTGGTAAACCTGAGCCTGAAGAGAGTAGAACTGAAGTTTATATTTTATACGATGATCATGCGTTTTATATAAGTGGTTATTGTTATGAAGCTAATATTGATAGCATTTCCAAAGAACTTGTAGGAAGAGATGTTGTAGGAGTAAATGATTTTGTAGGAGTAGTGTTTGATACTTACAATGATAAAATTAATGGCTTTGGGTATTATGTTACTGCATTGGGCGAACAATATGATGCTAAATATTCATCAAATGGTGAAGATGGAAGTTGGAGCAGTGTTTATGAAACTAGTACAAAAATTGTAAAAGATGGTTGGACTTTTGAAATGAGAATTCCTTATGCTGCTATTCGTTTTGTGGCAAAACCCAATCAAACTTGGGGAATGAATATAACCAGACGAAGAACTAAAAGTGGTAAACAGTATATGTGGAATCCTGTTAACCCTGTTGTAGGAGGAAATTTTTTAGCACAAGAAGGGTTATTAAAAAACATAACTGATATTAAACCACCAGTTCGATTATCATTTTCGCCATACTTATCTTTTAATGCTAATCACTATCCTTACAATAATCCAAATCAAAAAAATTTACAAAGTACCATTAATGGAGGAATGGATGTAAAATATGGCATTAATCAAGCCTATACTTTAGATATGACATTGGTGCCAGATTTTGGTCAGGTTCAAAGCGATAACAGAATTTTAAATCTTGGTCCTTTTGAAGTTCGATACGATGAGTACAGAAGTTTTTTTACTGAAGGAACTGAATTGTTTAATAAAGGAAATTTATTTTATAGTAGAAGAATAGGGGGTTTTCCAATAAATTTCGGAAAGGCTTATGAAAATTTAACATCAACCGATTCTGTCGTTAATAATCCTATTGAAACAAAATTAATTAATGCTACTAAAGTAAGTGGAAGAAGCTCAAATGGTTTGGGTATAGGTGTTTTAAATGCAGTTACAGCAGCACAACATGCTACTATTTTAGACAAAACAAAAGGTACTACACGTGAAGTTGAAACAAGTCCTTTAGTAAATTATAATATTTTAGTTTTAGATCAAACTCTAAAAAATAATTCAAGTATTTCTTTTATTAATACAAGTGTAATTAGAAATGGTGCAGATTATGATGCTTATAACACTGCAGCATTATGGGATTTTTTTGATAAGAAAAATAACTGGAATTTTTCAGGTAAAGTGGGTGTTAGTAATTTAGTAGGTTATGAAGGCCCAGGAAAGAATTTAACAGGTTATAACCATGTCATATCTTTTTCTAAACCTGGTGGTAGATTCAATTTTAATTTTTGGCAAGAATTAGCAAATGATAAATATCAACAAAACGATATGGGTTATTTTACCAATAATAATTATGTAGATAATGGATTGTGGATTGGTTACAAATGGGTAGAACCCAAAAAATGGTATAATAGATTAAACTTAAATTTTAGTGTATATCATTCTACTAGATTAAAACCCTGGGATTATCAGTCTTTAGGAATTAATACAAACATTAATGGGCAGCTCAAAAATTTATGGAGAGTTGGTATTAACATTTATACAAACCCTAAAAGCAACGATTTTTATGAACCTCGTAAACAAGGTTATGTTTTTAAAAGACCAGGAAGCTGGGGTATGGGTTTTTGGATCAATACAAATGATGCCAAAAAATATTCTGCCAATTTTCGATTATTCACTGCAAACAGGCCAAGTATAAAAGGTTTTGGCTATTCCACTAATTTATACAATCAATTCAGATTTAATAATAAGTTGACAATAGGCCTTGGCTCTGATGTAGATATTACTAATAATGGAATTGGTTTTGCTTTTTACGATGCCACAGCAAATGCTCCAATTATAGGATTACGACAAAGAGTTACAATTGAAAATACTTTGACAGTAAAATATAATTTCACCAATAAAATGGGTTTAATATTTAGAACTCGACACTATTGGAGTAAAGTAAGGCATGAAGACTTTCAGCAATTACATGCTGATGGATCATTAACAAAATTTAATACTACTAGAGAAGCAGCAGCTAATTTTAATACCTTAAACATTGATATGACTTACACTTGGCAATTTGCCTTAGGTAGTTTCATTACTTTTAATTGGAAAGATTTTAGTTATTATGATAATTTTGAAGAGAATTATTTTAAAAACTTTTCAAGAACTGTTGCAGCACCACAAAACAATAATTTTTCTATTAAGATAATTTATTTTTTAGACTACTTAGATTTGAAAAAGAAAAGATAAATTAACGCCAAGCTTTAATAATTCTATCTTTTTGTTGAAAGTCATTGATAATCTTTGTTTGAAAACCTTTACTGATAAATACTTCAGCAGTTTCTATTCCTAGAGCTTCATTAATTTCTACATAAATAATTCCTGCTTTATTTAAATGATGAGTTGCAAAATCTGCAATCTTTTTGTAAAAAATTAATGCATCATTATCGGGAACAAATAAAGCTAAATGTGGTTCGTGATCCAAAACATTCTTTTGCATGTCATGATGTTCACTTTCTTTGATGTATGGGGGATTACTTACAATGATGTCGTAGGTTTCTAAATCTTTCCAAGAATCTTCATTTAAAAAATCAAGTAGTTTTAAATGAATGTGAGCGTTTAACAATGTTGCATTTTTGTTGGCAATTTGTAGTGCAAAAGCACTTATATCAATGGCTGTAACTGAAAAATTTGGCGATTTGTTTTTTAATGAAATACCAATGCAACCACTGCCTGTACCAATGTCTAAAACAGATAAAGAACTATTTTGTTGTTCCTTAATAATTAACTCTACCAACTCCTCTGTTTCTGGTCTGGGAATTAAAACATGTTCATTCACATAAAATTTATTACAACAAAACCATGTATTACCTAAAATTTGTTGAATGGGCTTAAATTGTAATAGTTGATGAATATAAATTTCTAGTTGATGATTTTGATGAAAAGTGAGTTCATCATCTTTGGCTATTAACCTTTCTGTTGACGTTAATGAAGTTATGCTTTCTAAAATCAAATTAGAAATATTCTGTGCTTCTCTATTTGAATAAAAATGTTTTATTTGATCTTGTATATATTTTGAAGCTTCTTTAAAATTCATAAGGTTCAAAGATAATAGAGCTTATAATCTTTGTTACTTTGTTTAATCATTTTTATATCATGTTTACTTTAGATTGTAAAGGAAAAATATTTGAGTTTGGTTCTGCAATTGTAATGGGAATAATCAATGCTACACCCGATTCTTTTTATGATAAGAGCAGAAAATCAACTAATGATGAGGCTTTATTCGTTGCAGAAAAAATGGTTCAAGATGGTGCTACTATTTTAGATGTAGGTGGACAAAGCACTAGACCCGGAAGTGAAATGATTTCTATTGATGAAGAATTGAAAAGAGTTATTCCATTAATTGAAGGAATACATCAAAAGTTTCCAGAAGTAATTATTTCTGTAGATACATTTCAAAGTAGAGTTGCAAAAATTGCTGTAGAGGCAGGTGCAAGAATGGTAAATGATATTAGTGGTGGAAGTTTGGATGAGACTATGTTTTCAACAGTTGCTCAACTAAATGTGCCATACGTTTGTATGCATTTAAAAGGAACACCTCAAAATATGCAAACTCAAACTCAATATGATAATGTGGTTAGTGAAGTAAAAAATTATTTTATCAATAAAATTGCTCATTGTGAAGAAGCAGGAATTAAAAATATAATTCTTGATATTGGATTTGGCTTTGCTAAAACTACTGAGCAAAATTTTAACTTGGTTAAAAATTTAAAAGAATTTACAATGCTACAAAAGCCTTTGTTATTAGGAGTTTCACGAAAAAGCAGTATTTACAAAACTTTAGGAATTACTGCTGATGAAGCTTTAAATGGTTCTTCAGTTTTAAACACAATTGGTATATTATATGGTGCTAGTATATTACGAGTGCATGATGTAAAGGAAGCTGTGGAAGTTATTAAACTTGGTAATTATTTTATTTAGAGTGATGATTTTCTCTTCCAAGTTTTAAAAAGTTCTTCCTGAATTTTTTCTTCATTTGGTGGAGCTGTTAAAGGCTCACACTCATGCCAAGTTTCAAACATTTGTTTGGGTAATGATTGGTATAGCTTAGTTCCTCCAGTTTTCCACTGCATCATCTCATCACTTACATCTTTTATTTTTTTTGCAGGATTTCCAACTATTAAACTTCTTCTCGCAAAAGAAGAATCTTGTTTAATAAAACTTAAAGCACCAACAATGCATTCATCTTCTAAAATTACATTGTCCATAATAACACTGTTCATCCCAACTAAACAGTTTTTTCCAATGGTAGCACCATGAATAACAGCACCATGACCAATATGTGCAAAGGCTTTTAAAATAGTTGTAACTCCTGGAAACATATGAACAGTACAATTCTCTTGTATATTACATCCATCTCCAATTATTATTTTACCCCAATCGCCTCTTAGAGCAGCTCCTGGTCCAATATAAACATCTTTTCCAATCACTACATTGCCTGTTATACAAGCTTGTGGATGAATAAAAGCAGAAGGGTGAATTATTGGAATAAAACCATCAAAAGCATAAATCATTACATTAAATTTTAGTCAACAAGTTTTTTATGAGTTCTAAAACAATTGCCTTTGAAATGGGCTACTTGTTCATTATTTTGGTTGAAAATAGAAATTAAATATAAACCTGTACTTCGTCCATTATGAATTTCTATTGCTTCTGCAGTTAAAACATCTTTAACGTTTACAGCCTTTGTAAAATTTATAGATGTATCTAAAGCTACGGATAAATTATTTCTGTTGTTACAAGCAAAAGCAAAAGCACTATCTGCTAAACTAAAAGCTATACCACCATGTGCAATTCCAAAACCATTTACCATTTCTTCTCTAATTGTCATTCTTATTTTACTATAGCCTTCATTAACATCTAATACTTCAATGCCTAGCCATTGGCTAAATTTATCATGTTGCATCATATGATTAACAACTTCTTTTGGACTTGACATAGTTAATAAGTTGAAATGTTGATTAGTTTATATGTAATAAGTTTTATTGAAATATCATAATTCTAACTCTAAAATTCGTAATTCGTAATTCGTATATCGTACTTCTGACTTCGTACCTCTGACTTCGTATTTTAAATTATTCTCCTTTAAAAACAGGTTTTCTTTTTTCTAAGAATGCATTAATGCCTTCGTTGTAATCATATGTTTTTGCAGATAATTGTTGAAATTCATCTTCAAGTTTCAATTGTTCTTCAAGTGAGTTATGAGCTGAATGATTTAAAACAAATTTTGTGTAAGCTAAGCCTTTTGTTGGCATGTTTGCCAATGTAGTTGCAATGTTTAAACTTTCCATTTCTAAGTTTTCATCTGCAAAAACTTTATAAATCATACCCATTTGTAGAGCTTCAACAGCAGAAACTTTATCTCCCAACATCATTAATGCAGCAGCTTTTTGAAAGCCAATGAGTCTTGGTAAAGTATAAGTTCCACCACTATCTGGAATTAATCCAATTTTACTAAATGCCTGTATAAAACTTGCAGAGTTAGCAGCTACCACTATATCACAAGCCAAAGCAATATTGGCTCCTGCACCTGCAGCAACACCATTTACAGCACAAACTATGGGTAATGGAATATTTCTAATTCTAGTTACAATAGGATTATAGTGATCACATAATATTTGAGAAATGGTTGGAGGGTTTTCTGATGTAAGTTCTCCTATATCTTGTCCTGCACTAAATGCTTTACCATTGCCAGTAATTAAAATGCAACGGATTGTTTTATTTTTTGCACACACATCTAAAATAGCTTGCATACTAAAAGCCATTTCTTTATTGAAAGAATTGAATTTATCTGGTCTATTTAAGGTGATAAATGCAATATTGTTTTTTATTTCTAGTAATACTGAATTAGACATAGCACATATTAATTTTCAAATTTACCATCTTTCATTTTAAGTACTCTTTTGCTGAGAGAAGCTAACTCGAGATTATGAGTTACAATCACAAATGTTTGATTAAATTCTTCACTCAATTCAACAAATAATTGATGTAATTCTTTGGCGTGTTTACTATCTAAATTTCCTGTAGGTTCATCAGCAAAAATAATATCAGGATTATTAATTAGTGCCCTTGCTACAGCAACACGTTGTTGTTCTCCTCCACTTAACTGATTGGGCTTGTTTTCAATTCTATCAGCTAATCCAAGTCTTTTTAATATATTTTTAGCAGCCATCTGCAATTCGTTTTTCTTTCTACCTGCAATCCATCCAGGAATACAAACATTTTCTATTGCACTAAACTCAGGTAATAAATGGTGAAACTGAAAAACAAAACCTATATGCTTATTACGAAAAGCAGCTAACTTTTTACCAGTTAAATGGTGTATGGGTTGTTGGTGTATCAAAACTTCTCCAGTATCTGGTTGATCAAGTGTTCCTAATATATGAAGTAAAGTGCTTTTGCCAGCACCAGAAGAACCTGTAATGCACACTAATTCTCCTTTTTGAATTTCAACATCTACTGATTTTAATACTTGTAAAGAGCCGTAATTTTTTATAATGTTTTTTGCTACTAACATCACTATGGTTTAATGCTCAAATGTATTAAATAAGAATTTAAAAGGTACTACTAAAACTTAGGACAAGCAATTGGTCTGTCGTTATTGGTGGGGTGATTATAGATTAATGATATTTCTAATCCACCTCTACTTGCAGATGCAGTTTGTAACGACGAAGTATTTACATCGTAACTTATGCCTAATCTAGTGTTAGAATATTCAATACCTATATATGGAATAAATGCATCATTAAATCTTAGCCAAGTTCCGGCATATAAGCTAACTCTGTTCCTCATATCAGGATTTGCAATAAATTCAGCAGCTCCACCTATAACTGTTTCATTACTTCTTCCTTGCATACTATGTAATCCACTTAAATGAAAACCAAAATTGTCGTTAAACATATAATATCCCCCAAAATGAGCAGTAATTCTTGCATTTAAAGAATATTCGGTACCTGTAAATTTTTGATAAGGTTTATTAATATGGTACATGCTTATACCAGCATAATAATTATTGTTTTCGCCGGTACTACCATTAAATAAAACTCCAGCATTAATATCGAAGTAAGAAGATTGTAAAGTAGAATTATTAAAAACTTCAGAGGTTGTTCCTGTAAATCCTAAAGTAGTTAACTGATCTTCAAACTTTAAATTCAGAGTATTAATATTCATATTAGCATAGGTAGCTTGAATGCCTATACTTAATTGGTTGTTTCCATCCTCATCTAATCCTTTATGATATGCAGTAGAGAAAGAAGCATAATTAAATTTTACTGCACTATTAGCACTATTATCATTTAAAAAAGTAAACCCAACACCCCAAGCATCATTAGCTGAGATTTTATTTTGAAGAATATGAAAATCTATAGATGCTGTATTTGTAATAAATGCATTGTTTATAGATGGCCATTGGTTTCTGTGATTTCCTGCTATTCTATAAGCACCATTAAATTTTCCTGTTAATGCAGGATTTAATGTAAGTGGCGAAGCAAAAAATTGAGAATAATGTGGGTCTTGTGAATAACCAACCTCATGTATTGCTATCAATAAAAATAAAGCAAGAAATCTTTTCATTAGAACTTTCGAAATTACCCAAATTCGTTAAAATAAAAGTGCAGTTTATTATTTTAACATTTTGATTATAAAAAATTAAGATTGCATTTTTGTTCCATAAGCTAAATCACCAGCATCGCCCAAGCCAGGAACAATGTATCCTTTAGCTGTTAATTCTTCGTCAATATCACCACACCAAATTTTAATATCATTACCACATTCTCTATAAATATATTCTATACCAACAGAGCTTGCAATAGCACACACTACATGAATTGCTGCAGGTGCACCATCTTCTCTCATAATTTGAATTGTTTTTACAATTGATGAACCAGTTGCTAGCATTGGGTCACTAATAATTACAATTCTTCCTTCTAGGCTCGGACAACTCATGTAATCTAAACAAATTTCAAATGTTCCATCGTTATGGTGTTTTCTATATGCAGAAATAAATGCATTATCGGCTTTATCGAAATAATTCAACATGCCCTGATGTAGGGGTAGTCCTGCACGTAAAATAGTAGCTAAAACAGGCTGACTTCTTAATACCTTGCTTTCATGTATTCCAAGTGGAGTTTGTGTTTCAACTAAATCAAAAGGAAGTTCTTTACTAATTTCATATGCAGCAATTTCACCCACACGTTGCAAATTTCTTCTAAATCTTAAACGATCGTTCTGAATTGCAACATCTCTAATTTCTGCTATCCAATTAGTCAATAAACTATGATTTTCACTCAAATTTGTAACCATCTTTAATTATTTGGAGGATGAAAAGTACTTAAAATGTTTTAAAGCACTGAACTTTGTATTTCATATGCAATTCTACAATTTAAATAATTTGCACAAAGCTACTATCATTAGCTTATTTGCTGCAATAATCATTACAGGTTTTTCAATTATTCTTGGAAAAGAAAATTTATTTTTAATTTTAAATACTGATTTAGGAAAAATTGCTGATATTTTTTTTGAGTATACTACATATTTGGGCGATGGTGTAATTTGGGCAGTATTTGTTTTATTTTTTTTATGGAAAGACAAAAAACAGTTTTTGCTGATTCTGTTTTCTATAATCATTTCAACAATCATTGTTCATTTTGTTAAAGGGTCAGTTTTTGTCAATCAACCCCGACCACTAGAAGCATTGCCACACTTAAAGAATATCATTCATACCATACCTGGTATTACTATTCATTTGGTGGGAAGCTTTCCTTCAGGTCATACCACTCAAGCTTTTACTATGTATTTGCTTTTATGTTTAATTAATAAAAGTAATCGTTGGATAGCCACAGGATTTGTTTTAGCAATTATAGTTGGTTATTCAAGAGTGTATCAGGCTCAACATTTTCCAATTGATGTAGCAGGTGGTATTATAGTTGCAATTATTACAGTATATAGTTCTTATTTTATAAACAGTAAAATTTTGCAAAAAAGAAAACTTTAATGCTTATTTAATTTTTATGATGATAATCATGTAAACCAAATTCTACTCAAACCTTACATTTGCTTTGCTTAAATTAATATGAAATGAATTTTAATCTAAATCAAATTCCTACAAGAAATCTAAAACCTAGACATCATGGTATAACTATGGTTATGGATAAAGGCCTGAGTATTGGAGAAACAAAGAATTTTTTAGAAATTGCAGGTCCGCATGTAGATATTGTAAAATTTGGTTTTGGAACTTCTTACGTAACACCAAATCTTAGAGAAAAAATAGAAGTATATAAAAATGCTGGAATGCCCATTTATTTTGGTGGAACATTGTTCGAAGCATTTTTAATAAGAAATCAGTTTGATGATTTTATTGCAATTTGTAAAGATTATGGAGTAGAATATATTGAAGTAAGTGATGGATCGATTACTATTCCTCACACAGAAAAATGCGGTTATATTGAAAAACTTACTAAACATGCTACTGTTTTAAGTGAGGTTGGAAGTAAAGATGCTGCACATATTATTCCCCCTTATAAATGGATAGAATTAATGAGAGCAGAACTAGAAGCAGGTTCTACTTATGTAATTGCAGAAGCTAGAGAAGCTGGTAATGTAGGTATTTATAGAGGATCTGGAGAAGTTCGTGAAGGATTAGTGCAAGAAATATTAACTCAAATCCCTGAAGAAAAAATTATTTGGGAAGCTCCACAAAAAGCACAACAACTCTACTTCTTAGAATTAATTGGTTGTAATGTTAATTTAGGAAATATTGCACCTAATGAAGTATTACCTTTAGAAGCAATGAGAATAGGTTTACGTGGTGATACTTTCTTTTTATACTTAGATAAAAAATCTTAATGAATGTTTTTGGCTTAATAGGTCATCCTTTAACACATTCTTTTTCGAAAAAATATTTCGATAAAAAGTTTGAGCAAGAAAATATTCAAAATGCACAGTTTAGTCTTTTTGATATAGAAAAAATTGAATTAGTTCAAAATTTAATTCAAGATGATTCTATTAAAGGATTTGCAGTTACCATTCCATATAAACAACAAATTCTTCCTTTTTTATTCTCAATAAATGATGCAGTAAAGAAAATAAATGCATGTAATTGTGTCAAAGTAATTGAAGGCAAATTATATGGTTTTAATACCGACTTTATTGGGTTTGAACAATCTTTTATAAAAGATCTTAAACCATTTCATCAGAAAGCATTAATACTGGGTAATGGTGGTGCGGCTGCTTCAATAAAATTTGTGCTGAATAAATTGAAAATTGATTATTCAATAGTTAATAGAACTAAATCTAAACATTGTATAACTTATGATGAGTTGACTGATGATTTAATTTCTTCTCATCAAATTATAATTAACACAACTCCTTTAGGAACCTTTCCATTGGAAGACACTTGTCCAGATATTCCATATCACTACCTCAGTTCAAAACATTATTTGTTTGATTTGGTATATAATCCATCCGAAACTCTTTTCATGAAAAAAGGGTTAGCTCAAAAAGCATTTGTAAAAAATGGTTATGAAATGCTTTGTTTACAAGCAGAAGAAAACTGGAAAATTTGGAATAGCTAAATTGCTAATTCTTTCTTTTTCCAAATTACATTTCTCTCTTTCAAATAATTTAAAATAAACTCAAAACATGCTTGGTATTTTCCTACAAATTCTGGTGGAAAAACACCTTTATCAGAAAACATATTTTTGGCAATTAAGTTAACAGCAGCAGTACAAGTATATCCTGTTGAGCATGACATTGAAGATAGTTTGGTTGTTGTATCATATTCGTCTAACAATTCATAAACTACTTTTTTAGTTACACCATTTTCTGTGCCATCAATAATGACTTTCATCACAGTTAATTCTTCTTCATCATCATTTAATTTCCATTCTTTAAATAAAATTTTAGAAGTAAATTCTAATGGTGAAATTTCTATTCCATTTATGTTGATTGTTTTCTTATTGAAAAATCCAGCATCTTTTAATGCAATAATTAATTCAACATGACCAGGATATCTTAATGTTTTTTCTTTTAGATTAGGAATGTGGTTCATAGTGAAAAGTAAACTTCTCAAACCGTCTGTATTAAAGGCTTCCAGCGTTCCAATACCATCAAAATGCATGAGTTCAGTTTCACTCAATGCTGGTCTAGTAATTACAAAACCATTTTCTTGTAAACGTGCTGGTCTGGTATATTCTTCTAAAACATCAATAGGAGAGAAGGGTGCTTTGTACTCAAAAGGTTTTTTTCTAATTTTTGGTAAGCCACCAACATAACATTCAAAATTTTGAACTTGCATTTCTTCGTTATATCTTCCTAAAATTAAATTACTCATTCCTGGAGCAACACCAATATCAGTAATAGCTGTAACCTGATGTTGAATAGCAAGTTCGTTAAGTTGTAAAGCATTTTCAGGAAAGAAAGAGATGTCAGCAACATTTTTGCCACACTCAATTACGGCTTCTAATGTTTTGTAACCCATGAAACCTGGAACTGCTATCACAATAATATCAAAAGGATTTAAAAGTTGAGTATACTCATTGTATAGTGTTAAATCTACTTCAACTGTTTTAATTGTTGAATTTAATTTTGAAAGCAATTCTAAGTTTTTATTACTATAATCAAAACTTGTAACAGCATAATCTTTAGCTAAATCTAAGGCAATTGTTCTGCCCACCATTCCTGCACCTAAAACTGCAATTTTCATTGTTTATTTTTTTGATTATAAAACCTTAATACTTAAATTTTGAAGTTGTTTTAATTAATATTTTTCATCCATTTTTTTAAAAGAGGAACAAATAAAAACAATGTTACTCCAACTGCTAAACAGCCTAATGCTATATTGCTCAAAATGCTTGAATAGTATGGCATTGAAGCTACAGAATTATTTTGAACAGCTTCTGGAACACTCATTAATGCACCAATTTTTCCTGCCATAAACTCTCCAATTGCACTAGCAAAAAACCATATGCCCATCATAAGTCCTACGATTTTAGTTGGAGATAATTTTGTTATCATTGATAAACCAATTGGCGATAAACATAATTCGCCTGCAATTATAAAAAAGTATCCAAGAACAAAGGTCCACAAGGGAATTAAACCTGTTTGAATGTTATTATTACAAGCTAAATAAAAAACAAAAAAACCAATACCCATAAGTATAAATGACAATGAAAATTTTAAAGGAGTTGATGGTTCTTTTCCTTTTTGATTTAACCAAGGCCATAACCAAGCAAATACAATACTTAAAATGATTACCCATCCAGGTGGTAGAAAATTATTTATTGCTAATGCTGGCAACTCGGCACCATTAATTGTCATATTTACATTTCTCATTGCAAACAAATTCAGTGATCCTGAATTTTGTTCGTAAAATGCCCAAAACAAAACAGAAAATACAATCATTACTAATGCTGCAAACAATTTATTTCTCGATTCTAAGTCAAGTTTAAAACCAATCCACAAAATATAAATGAAGGATAGAAATCCCAATCCAAACATTATATAATCCATTATAGAATATTGGTTAAATAAAAACACAACTGCTGGAACTAATAATAAGGTGGCTAAATAAATAAAATGTTCAGTTTTTATAAAACTCAAGATGGGCTTTTTTAAAACTTCTTCACTTGGAGGAAGGCCTTTATCTTGCAAAATATTTTTACCCAAAACAAAAACAACTAATCCTAAAATCATAAATATTCCAGCCAATCCAAAACCATAATGCCAATTTATTTTTTGTCCAACATAACCACAAAGCAAGCCTCCTAAAGCTGCACCAATATTGATGCCCATATAAAATAAAGAGAATCCACTATCTCTTCTAACATCATTCTCTTCGTATAAAGTTCCTACTAAACTTGAAATGTTAGGTTTAAAAAATCCATTGCCACAAATAATAAAAGCCATACCATAAAAAAAACTCCATTCTTGAGGAATTGCTAAAACAAAATGTCCAACACTCATAATAATTCCACCAAAAACAATTGCTTTTCTATACCCTAAAAATTTATCAGCAATCATGCCACCAAACATTGGCATTGTATAAACTAAAGCAGCATAAGATCCTAATATGGCATAAGCTTTAGGTTCATCAAATTTTATTTGGGTAACCATATAGGCTAATAACAAAGCTTTCATTCCATAGAAAGAAAAACGTTCCCACATTTCTGTGAAAAATAATAAATAAAGTGCCTTTGGTTGCTTGTGGTTTTGCATAACTATTTAAAATTTAGTGTAGCCCTTTTTCTTTCATTATGTTATTTAACCATCTTAACATTATAAAACAAACTAATGCAGCAAACATGAGTAAACTGAAATTAAGTAAAAAGAAATTCGACTTTTTTTCATAAGAATCCCACATGGTTGCAAGAACTCCTGATAATTTATTACCAATAGAAGTGGCTAAAAACCAACCTCCCATCATTAATGATGTAATTCTTACAGGGCTTAATTTAGATACTAATGATAAACCCATTGGACTTAAAAATAATTCTCCAATTGTTATGACACCATAACTACCAATAAGCCACCAAACAGAAGCTTTTTCTGTACCATTATTTGAGGCATAAACTGCAGCCACCATTACTAGTGCAGATAAACCAGATATAAATAACCCAAATGCAATTTTTGTAGCTGTAGATGGTTCTTTGTTTCTTCTTTTTAAGAAAGCAAAAAAAGCAACAACCAAAGGTGTTAGAAGTATTACCCAGCCAGGATTAATAGATTGACTTAAATTGGTTGACCATAAACTAACTTCTTCATTTTCTTTTGGCAGATTTTCTGGTTTTACGTTTTTAAAATATGCTGGATAGTTGAGTTCTTTAATAACTTTTCCATCGGCTTTTTGAATTCTAAATTGATGATCATAAACTGGAACAGAATCTTTTTGATAAGTTACAACTTTAGCTAATTTAATATCAGTAATAAATTCCTTTGTTGTGTTCGATAATTGTCTATCAGTATATCTATCTGCCCAAGTATTTAATGCTGAACCATTTTGTTTGAATACAGCCCAGAATAACACAACTACAGCAAAAATTGCAAGTAAAGCTGCAATTGGTCTTTTCTCATCTTTATCAGCTTTAGTATATAAAGAAGTATAAAAATAAATAATAGGAATACAAGCAAAAATGAAAGCATCCGTAGAGTCAGAACCAAACCAATTATTTGGAATCATCCAACCTATAACGCCAGCAATAATTGAAGGAACCAAAATAAGTAAGCCAATTTTTGCCAACGACATATCGCCTTCTTTCATGCCTTTTTTTACATCATACTTTACATAATGTTGTTTGCCAATAATAAAGATGATTACTCCCAAAAACATTCCAATTCCAGCTGCAATAAAGGCATAACCCCAGCCATAAACAATATATAAAACAGCACCAAAAAAATTGCAAATAAATGCACCAACATTTATGCCCATGTAGAAAATATTATAGCCTTCATCTTTTTGATGATTATGTTCTTCTGTTGTATATGTATTACCTAATAAAGTAGAAATATTGGGTTTAAAAAAACCATTACCAACAATTACAAATGTCATAGCAACATATAAAACTGGTAAAGAATGAACCACCATTAAACAATAACCAATACCCATTAAAATACCACCAATTATAATTGATTTCTGATATCCCCAATATCTATCGGCAATTAAACCTCCTAAAAAAGGTGTTAAAAAAACAAGGGCAATAAATGTTCCATATAAATCTGCTGATTCAGCTTCTGTCATTCCAAAACCTGCATTAACATCTTTCAAATACAAAGTAAAAATTCCAATCATTAAATAATAACCAAATCGTTCCCACATTTCTGAAAAAAATAAGAATGGTAATGCTTTTGGATGTTTTTTCCACATAAAAATTAGTTTAAAAAAAGAGCCACTTTTTTTAAGTGGCTCGATAAAGTTAATGAATTAAATAGCTTTGAAAATAATTATCCAGCATCATGCATCATCTTCTTTAATCTTGGTGTTAAAGAGAAAAGTAAGATTGAAGCAATACCACATAAAATTACAAATACCATAAAGAATTCATATAAGTTAGTAATAGTAAATCCTGCAAATGTTGGATAATGATCACGAATTTTATTGTCTACTAAAAACTTTAAATTCTCTGCAGTTGGTACTATTTTTTTATCTAAAATATCTTGTAAATTAATTCCAGCTTTAGTTGCAACTTCAAAATCTGCACCAGTTGCAGGAAGAATAGAACCTAAAGTTCCAGCTAAGGCATATCCAGAAGCATTCGATAAAAAGAACACACCAAATAACAATGAAGCAAATCTTTTTGGTGCAAGTTTACCAACTAATGAAAGTCCAATTGGCGATAAACATAATTCTCCAAAAGTTTGTAATAAATACAATAAGATTAACCAATAGATGGCTAATAAACCTGTGTTACCTAAATCTTTTACATTATGAGCAATTATAAAATAGCTTAATGCAATTAAAGCTAAACCAATAGCTTGCTTAAATGGAGAAATAGGTTCTTTACCTTTTGCTCTTAATTTATCCCACAACAAGCTAAAAGGTACAGCAAACATTACAACAAATATTCCATTGAATATTTGTACCATTGAAGGTGGCATATTCCAACCAAAAAAGTTTCTGTCTGTTTGATTATCTGCAATAAAAGTTAAAGATGAACCAGCTTGTTCAAAAGCAGCCCAGAAAAAGATGATAAAGAAAGAAACAATATAAATAACTAGAATTCTATCTGTTTCTACTTTAGTTAATGATTTATCACTTAAAATTAAACCAGCAAGTGTTAATCCAGAACCATAAATGATTGAATAAATTACATTTTGACCTGCCACATAATGAAATATTAAGCCTAAACCAATAAAGCTGATTATAGCAATAGTTAAAGCTTTACTGGTAAATTGTGCACTTTGGGATTCTCCTTCTTCATAATCTGAAGAAACATTACGAGATGGTAAATCTCCAATGGCTCTGCCATCTGGTGTTGTTACATATTTATCTTTTAATAAAAAGAAAGTAAGTGTACCAATTAACATGGCCATACCTGCAGCTAAAAATCCCCATTTAAAAGCAAATACATCTCTTGTTCCATCAGCAGCAACAACATCACCAAGCATTGGACAAATAAATTGGCCAAGAAATGCACCAACATTAATACCCATATAAAAAATGGTGAATGCAGTATCTAGTTTATTTTTTTCTCCTTTAGGGTATAAACTACCTACCATGCTAGAAATATTAGGCTTAAAGAAACCATTTCCAAGAATGATAAAGCCTAAGGCAATGTATAAAATTGTTCTAGCTAAATCTAGGTTTGATGTAAAAACAGTGGCACTTGTGAAAAGTAAAAACTGACCGATAGCCATTACTAAACCTCCCAACATAATGCAATATCTGTTTCCTAAAAACTTATCAGATATAAAACCACCTAACATGGGTGTTAAATAACATAGACCCAAAAAACCACCATAAATAATTGATGATTGTTCTTTACTCATCATTAATGCGTTTACAATGAATAAAGTCAATAATGTACGCATTCCATAAAAGTTAAACCTTTCCCACATTTCAGTTCCAAACAAAACCCATAAACCTTTAGGGTGACCTTGTTTTGCAGTTGCAGTTTGATTCATATAACAGTTTTGATTTTAATTAAAGATGCCAAAATAGGGATAAATCTTAAACTACCAATTCATATTTCATATTTACTTTTGGCAGCAATTAATAAATATGAATATTTTAATAATAGGCAACGAAGATTTTGCATGTATTTTAGGTGATAAATTGAAGTTGAGTCATCATTACACTCAGCATTTTTTTGCTGCTCCAAACATCCTAAATAATCAATCAGAATCATTTGTAAACATTGATTTTGATGATGAGAATGATATTGTAAATTTTTGTGTTAACCAAAAAATTGACGTGGTTGTTTTGTCAAATGAGCAAGTTTTGAATAATGGTTTTTACGATAAGTTGAAGGCAAATTCTTTTATGGATAGAATAATTATTGTGGGTGCTGCTCAAGAAACCATACAAGAATCAAGTCTTTCAGCTTTAGTACAAAAAGAGATTACTTCAAACTCAGTAAATACAGAACAAATAGTTATTCTGACTGATGGTAAGAATTATAAGATGTTGAATGAAAAGAATGAATTTGAATTGAATTTAATTGAGCAATTGATTAGCGAAAATTTGAAGAAAAGAGATTTGAAGATTTCTGGGTTTATCTGTTTACAACTGTCTAAAATAGATAACTTCTATGAATTAAGTTCTTTTCAATTTATGATGAATAATGAAGTTGCAACAACAATTTTTGAACGATTAGAAACCGATGTATTGAGTCTTTTTGCAGCTATGGATAATGGAACTTTGGAAGATGTGAATATTGAATTTTATGATAAGAAATAAAAAGCTATTTTAAATACCTTTTCATTTCCCTATCATTATCTTTTTTCTTGATGGTTTCTCTTTTGTCGTACAGTTTTTTTCCTTTGGCAACACCAATTTCAACTTTAACTAAATTCTTATCGTTAATAAAAACTTTAAGTGGAATAATGGTCAGTCCTTTTTCTTTTGTTGCAGCTTGAAGTTTACTAATTTCTCTTCTTTTAAGTAAAAGTTTTCTATCGTGAACAGCAATGTGGTTGTTGGTAGTGCCTAGTTTATATTCAGCAATATATAGACCTCGAAGCCATACTTCATTATCTTCTAAAATACAAAAAGCGTCATTAAAACTGAGTTTGCCTTCTCTAATACTTTTTACTTCTGTACCTAATAAAACAATACCAGCTTCAAATTTTTGTTCAATGAAATAATTAAAGAAAGCTTGCCTATTGTTAAATTCTTGACTCATTTCAATATTAGCTTCTAAACAACTGAATCAACTGAGCCAGTTTAGCCTTCATGTTTTTTCTATCGATAATAAAATCTAAAAAACCATGCTCTAATAAAAATTCGCTGCGTTGAAAACCTTCTGGTAAATCTTTTTTAATGGTTTCTTTAATAACACGTGGTCCGGCAAAACCAATAAGAGCACCAGGTTCAGCAATATTTAAATCGCCTAGCATTCCAAAACTTGCAGAAATACCACCAAAAGTGGGGTCAGTTAAAATAGAGATATAAGGCAGTTTAGCATCGCTTAATTGAGAAAGTTTACCACTGGTTTTTGCTAATTGCATTAAGCTAAATGCACTTTCCATCATACGTGCACCACCACTTTTGCTAATTACAATAAAAGGTAGTTTGTGTTCTAAACAATAATCAACTGCTCTGCTGAATTTTTCTCCCATTACACTACCTAAACTTCCACCAATAAATTCAAAATCCATACAGGCTACCACCATTTTTTCGCCATTTGCACAACCTACTGCAACACGCATAGAGTCTTTTAAATCGCTTTTAGCATGAATTTCATCTAAACGTTTTTGATAATTTTTTAAATCGGTAAAGTTTAAAAAATCTTTACTTCTAATATTATCAAAAAGTATTTCATACTCTTTATTGTCAAATAGTATGTTGAAATATTCTACAGAACCGATTCTGTGGTGATAATTACACTTACTACAAATAAATAAATTCTCCTTTAAATCAGAAGTAGTAGTAATAAAATTACATTCGGGGCACTTATTCCATAAACCTTCTGGTGTTTCTTTCTTATCAGCAGTTTCGGTTGTTATTCCTTTTCTGATTCTATTATACCACTTTGGTTTTACATCTTCAGTACCAGGTGTTTCATCTCCAGTTAGGTTCTGTTCAAAATCTTCTTCTCTTTCTTTTCTCATAAATTTAAATTAAGAGGATGGCAAACTTAGTATAATTTTAATAATTGCGTTTTTTTATCCTAATTACTTTAACTGAATCATTAAATTTTAGATTTTAAAATTTATGGATAAACTTAACATTTTAAACCAATCCAATACCACAACTTTTCTTAAATGAACTTAGTTTTGTAAATCATTGATTAATATCTGAAAAAGTATCTAAAAATATTTGGTAAAGCTTTGCTGGTTATTGTTTTAGTAATTGGGTTACTAGCATTTGCCATTCAGACTGCAATTATTCAAAATTGGTTGGTAGATATTGCAACAAAAAAATTATCAAAAGACTTAAACTCTAAAGTTGAAATAAAAAGTGTAAGTTTTAGCTTATTTAATAAAGCTAATATTAATGATGTGTTGGTTTTAGATAGAAAATCTGATACTTTATTACATGCTGGTAGTATAAGTTTACAGATTACAGATTGGTTTTTTTTAAAGAATAATGTTACTATTTCTTATCTAGGCATTAACAATGCTCTTATTAAAATGAATAGGGAAGATAGTGTTTGGAATTACCAATATATAATCAATCATTTTGCTTCTGATAAGCCTTCTACAAAAAAATCTTCTACAAATTATCAAATTCAAAAGCTTGATTTCTCTAATATACACATTATTAAACATGATGCATGGAGAGGAGAAACTTTAACTATTAAGTTTAAAGATTTACTTGTTGAAGCAAAGCATGTAAACTTTAATAAAAATATTTTTGAAATTGATAATATTCAAATTGAAGAACCCTTTGTAGACATTCAAAAATTTGATGGTAATAGACCAGCCAATTATATATTTCCTCCTCCCGATTTAACCATACCTGAAAATTTACTACAGTTAACAGTAAAACAATTTAATATTAAAAATGGTATTTTATTAATCAATAATGATTTTGATAAACCTATAGAAGGATTTGATGGAGCCCATATATGGCTATCGAAGTTAAATATTGATCTAGATCGTTTTAATGTGCATGGAGATACATTAAAATCTATAATCAATATCAATGCTGTTGAAAGAAGTGGTCTTTTGCTAAAACAACTTAAGGCTAATTTAAAATGGACTCCAAGAATTTTAGAGTTAGCCAATTTTGATTTGTTAACGAATAAGAGTCATCTCACCAATTATTATGCAATGAAGTTTAATAATTTCGACGATGATTTTGCCGAATATGCTACCAATGTTACTATGCAAGCAAGATTCAGAAACGCATTTGTAAGTAGCGATGATATAGCATTCTTTACTGCTGATTTGAAAAATTGGAAAAAAGAATTGCAGCTTGATGGTAATTTTTATGGTACTGTTTCCGACTTTAATTTTACTAATTTATTTGCCAAAGAAAAAAATAATGGTACCACCATTTCAGGGAATTTATCTATGAAAGGCTTGCCTGATATAGATAAAACATTTATTGGATTTAATAATGGAGAAATTAAAACCAATCATAAAGATTTAAGTGCCATTATACCATCATTAAAAGATATTCAAAGTCCAAATTTAACTGCTTTAGGCACCATTTTATTTAAAGGTAGTTTTAATGGTACAACAAGTAAGTTTAATACTAATAGTACCATTACAACAGCAATTGGCAGTTTAATTTCTAATATTAACATGCAACTTCCGACAAAAAAGGAAGCTACTTATAATGGAACTTTAAACTTTAGCCAATTTCATTTGGGTAAATTTTTAAATAACCAGCAATTAGGAATGGTTGATTTTGTAGGAAACTTTGATGGCTTTAGTTTTAATGTAGAAAAGCTAAAAACAAAGCTCGAAGGTGCTTTCAATAAGTTTGAGTATAATGGATATGGTTATAATAATATTATTACAAATGGTACTTTTCAAAACAAATATTTTAATGGAGAGCTAAAAATTACAGACCCTAATTTCGATTTTATAGGAAACGCTGAAGCAGATTTTTCGAAAGAATTACCACAGTTTAATATACTTGCAGATTTAAAACAATCTAACCTTAAAGCTCTTAATTTTTCGAATGAACCATTGAGTTTAATAGGTTTACTCGATATTAATTTTACGGGCACCAACATTGATAATTTTAAAGGTTCTGCAAAATTTTTAAATGCATCTATTAGCAATAAAAATGCAACTATAAAGTTCGATTCATTAAATCTCTTTTCAGATTATTACGATTCAACAAAGTATTTACATTTAGCTTCAAATGATTTTAGTGCTAATATTTATGGAGATTTTAAAATTCTAGATTTACCCAATGCCTTTCAGCATTTTTTGCACAATTATTATCCTGCCTACATTGCAGCCCCAAAAGGATTAATAAAAGATCAGCAATTTAAGTTTGATTTAACTACACGTTATGTTGAGCCTTATTTGCAACTATTTGATAAAAAAATTAAAGGATTTAATGATGCTCGATTATCAGGTATTATAGACACAAAAGATAGTAAATTCGACTTAGATTTATTAATGCCATATGGCAGATACAATAATTTTGAAGCAACAGGATTATCAATTAAAGGTAGAGGAAATATTGACACCTTATCTCTCACAGGGGTGATGAATAATTTTAAGGTAAGTGATAGTTTAAACTTTCCTAATACAAAAATTTCAATTACATCACACAAAGATTTATCAAATATTTCTCTGAAAACAAGTGCTAGCAATACTTTGAATGATGCCAACTTGAATGCTATTGTTGAAACCTCTACAAATGGTGTAAAAATTAAATTTAACCCTTCATCTTTTGTATTAAATGATAAACGTTGGAATTTAGATAAGGAAGGTGAAATAAATTTAACTAAAAATCTTACAGAAGCTAAAAAAGTAAAGTTCATTCAAGGATTTCAAGAAATATCAATTGAGACTTCTCCAGATGAAGGTGGTAATACAAGTAGTTTAGATATTGTTCTTAAAAATGTTGTAGCTGGAGATTTGACTTCACTATTCTTGAAAGACCTAAAAATAGAAGGCATTACAAATGGAAATATACATGTTGATGATGTGTTTGGAAAAATAAATGCTTTTGCAAATTTAAAAATTGATCAATTCAGAATTGATACAGATTCGGTTGGTGTTGCTTACATTAAGTCTAATTACAACAGCAGAACTGGATTAATTAGTGCAAACATAATCTCCCCAAATAAAGACTATAATTTTACCATTGACGGATTATTTGATGTAAAAGCAAATGCAGTAAAACCCATAAACACCATTTTGAACTTGAGTAATTCAAAAATAGATCTCGTTCAAAAACTAATAGGATATGATGTTTTTTCTAACCTAAAAGGATATGCTACTGGCAATTTAAATATATCTGGAAGCCCTAGTGAACTTGACCTTGCTGGAAAAGTGAATCTGACAAATGCTAGCTTAAAAGTCAATTATACACAAGTTAAATATTTAATTGACTCAGCACTTATTTCTTTTGATAAAGATGGAATTGATTTTGGCGAGTTTATAATAAAAGATACACTTGGAAATATTGGAAATGTACGGGGTAAACTCTATGAGAAACATTTTAAAAAACTCACTTTTGATTTTGATTTATCAACAAATAAACTATTGCTCATTAACACAAGTTTTACTGATAATAATCTTTTTTATGGTCATGCAATAGGTAAAGCAACATTGATTTTTAAAGGACCTGAAGATAATTGTAAAATGATTATTACCAGTGAGGCTAATGAAGCTTCTCATTTTACCATTCCTAATTCAAATAGTAGAGAAACTAGTGATGCAAGTTTTATTGTGTTTAGACCTATTGGTGTAGAAATGACAGAAGTTAAAAAGCAAAGTAATTTTAATTTAAGTGTTGATTTAGATTTAATAGCCAATAATAAAGTTGATTTTGATGTAATACTTGATGAAGTAACAGGTGATGTGATTAAAGCAAAAGGCAATGGAAGAATTAAAATAAAAGTTGGTACAAATGAAGATTTAGATATCAGAGGAAAATATAATATTGAAGAGGGAAGTTACGATTTCAATTTTCAATCTTTTATTCGTAAACCTTTTATATTAAAGAAAGGTGATAATAATTTTATTGAATGGAGTGGTAGTCCTTATGATGCTAATGTACATATTGATGCCATGTTTGAAGCTAAGAATATCAGCATTAAAGAACTTATTGGAAATGCACAGGCTTCTTTTAATACAGCAAGTAGAAATTACAGAGATGATGTTTATGTAATTGCAACATTAACAGGAAAATTAATGCAACCTGATATTAAATTTAGATTCGATTTTCCACAAAATAGTCCAATTAAAAATGATGATGTTTTTGATAGATTTAGAAGAAAAATTGAAAGTGATGAAAATGAAATGCTGAAACAAGTTACTTATCTAATTGTATTCAATTCTTTTGCTCCATATGGTGATGCCAGTGTTGAACAAACCAATTTTACTTCTATTGGGGTTAACAGTATTTCATCTATTTTAACCCGACAAATAAATAAAACCTTTACCAACCTTTTATATAAAATTACTAACGATAAAAGTTTAGCTTTCGATTTATCATCGAACGTGTATAGTAGTAACGATTTATTTTCTCAGGGTAATATCAATGCAACATCTTCTCAGTTCGACAGGTATAATTTAAAATTCAAAATTGGTAAAAGTTTTTTTAGCGATAAAGTGAGATTTACTTTTGGTAGCGACTTTGATATTAATCTTCGTTCATCTGCTCAAAGTGGTAACTTTCAATGGCTACCAGACTGGAATGTTGAATGGAGTTTAACTAACGATAAAAATTTAGTACTTATAGTATTCAGTAAAAATAGTTTAGATATCAGTGGCAACTCTTTAGGCAGAAGAAACAGACAAGGTATTGGTATTTCTTATAAAAAAGATTTCGATAACAGTCCCTTCGAAAAAAAGAATAAACAAATAGAATTTGTAGAGCCTAAAAGTAATTAACCCTTATTGGCCAACTGTCCACAAGCTGCATCAATATCTTTACCTCTACTTCTTCTTAATCTAGAATTCACTCTGTTTTTTTCTAAATAGTTCATGAATTGTTCTGTAACATCTTCTTCTGGTTTTACAAAATCAAAACCATCAATTGGGTTGTATTCAATAATATTAATTAAGTCTGTAGGAACTTGTCTGTATAACTTCACTAATTCATCAGCATCTTTTAAAGTATCATTAAAATTCTTAAACAGAATATATTCAAAAGTAACTTTATTGCCAGTTTGCTTGTAATAATGATTTAATGCTTCTATTAACGATTTGATGTTGTTACTTTCATTAATAGGCATAATTTCATTACGCTTCTTATCGTTTGCAGCATGTAACGATAATGCTAATTTAAATTTTACTTGATCATCGCCTAACATTTTAATTTGCTTGGCCACTCCAGCTGTTGAAACTGTTATTCTTCTTGGGCTCATGGCTAAACCATCTACAGCAGTAATTCTTTCTATTGATTTTAAAACTCCGGCATAATTCATTAAAGGTTCACCCATACCCATAAAAACAATATTAGTGAGTTTTTGATTGTATGATGATAAACTTTGTTTGTTAATCATGGCAACTTGATCGTAGATTTCATCGAAGGTCAAATTTCTTTTTCTATCCATTTTTCCTGTTGCACAAAATTTACAACTTAAACTACAGCCTACTTGCGAAGAAACACAAGCTGTTTTTCTTTCTTCTGTTGGAATTAAAACACCTTCAATTAAATAGCCATCATGAGTTTTAAATCTGCTTTTAATGGTTCCATCTTCGCTAAACTGAGTAGCATCTAATTGTAAGGGCAGTAATTCAAAATCGTTCTTTAAATGATATTTTAATTCCTTACCAATATTGCTCATGTCCTCAAAACTTGTTGCATGTTTTTGCCATAACCATTCGTATAACTGTTTTGCCCTGTATTTAGGCTGTTGTTGTTGAATGAAATAATTTTCAATTTCTGAAAGTGTAAGTGTTCTAATATTTTGTTTCGACATGATTTCTATTGAATAACTGTTCTTTTAGTTTTAACGTGCAAAAGTAACTATTTTTGTTGCCAATACAGTTATTATGGAAGAAGGAAAAAGACAAAAGCAGGTTGCAGCAGTTTTATTAGAAGAAATGAATTCTATTTTCACTAAGTTAGGCTTAAATATGATGAATGGTGGAATGGTTTCAATATCATCCATTAAAGTAACCCCAGATTTATTGGAAGCAAGAATTTATTTAAGTCTTTTTCAAATAGAAGATGCAACATCTACTTTAAAACAAATAGAAAGTAAAGCTTGGGAAATTAAAAAAGAATTAACTGCAAAAGTTGGCAAACAACTGCGTAGAATGCCAGTGATACATTACTACATTGATGATACTTTAGATTATGTTTTTAAAATGGAAGAGTTATTTAAAGAGATCAATAAAGATAAAAATGTTGAATAGTTTTAGATAGGGTCAACATCAATAACTATACTTACTCTTTTATAAGTTGCATGATTTTGAATAATAGCAATGTGTTGTTGTATTTCTCTTTTGCATTGTTCAATCCAGTTTTTATCCTTCGGAAGTTTTATTTGCAGCTCCCATAAATACTGATTTCTCACTCTATCAACTGGTGGTTGTGCTGGCCCATTAATGAATTTACTAAAATGAGTTTGTAAACCCTTCATCATAATGTTCGCAGCCTCTTCTGCAACATTATTTTTTTTATGTTTTAGAGTGATGTTGATGATTCTAAAAAATGGAGGGTATTGATAAGCTTTTCTAGTTTCAATTTCAAATTGAAACATTTTTTTATAATCGTGTGTTTGCACATAATGTAACACAGGATGTGTGGTGTTCGTGACTTGAACCAAAACTTTACTTACACCATCTTTTCTTCCAGCTCTACCACTCACTTGTTCCATGAGTTGAAAAGCTCTTTCATTCACCCTAAAATCTGTAAAATTTAAAATACCATCAGCATCAACAATGCCTACCAAATTTACATTTTCAAAATCTAAGCCCTTAACCACCATTTGAGTTCCTACTAATACATCAATTCTTCCTTGTTCAAAAAGTTTAATTAAATTATCGTGTTCATTTTTACCTTTTACAGTATCCCAATCCATTCTAGCTACTTTAGCAGTAGGTAAATTTTCTGCAACTAATTCTTCTAGTTTTTCTGTTCCAAAATTTTTAAAAACAAATTCATGATTGCCACAAGCTACACAAGTATTGATTAAAGGATAAGTGCTACCACAATAATGACAATTTAATTTGTTTTTTGATTTGTGAAAAGTTAAGGTAACATCACAATGATTGCATTGTGGAATCCAACCACAAGTTTTGCAAATAATGTAAGGCGAATAACCTCTTCTATTTTGAAAAAGAATGGCTTGTTTTTTTTGTTCAATGGTTTCTTGTAATGCTTGAATCAATTGAGGTGATAAAGGAATTTTTCCTCTTTCTTTTGTTTCTACTTTTTTTAAATCTACAATTTCAATGCTTGGTAAAAAACCTGTTCCATATCGTTCATTCAACTCAACTAAAGCATATTTGTTTTGTAAACAATTGTAATAAGATTCAATGCTGGGTGTTGCACTGCCTAATAAAACCTTTGCATTGATTAAAGATGCATAATATATAGCAACATCTCTTGCATTGTATCTTGGTGCTGGATCTTGTTGTTTGTAACTCGAGTCATGTTCTTCATCAACAATAATGAGTTTTAAATTATTGAATGGAAGAAAGATGCTACTTCTTGCACCAAGAATCACTTTGGTTTCACCCGTTTTTACTTTGTTCCAAATTTCAACTCTTTCGTTGGAGTTAAATTTTGAATGATAGATAGCAATATTTCCTCCAAAATGTTTTTGTAATCTTCTAATAATTTGTGTGGTTAAAGCAATCTCTGGTAATAAGTATAATACCTGCTCATTATTTTTTATATAATGTTCTATAAGTTTAATATAGATCAAAGTTTTTCCACTCGATGTTATGCCATGAAGTAAACAAACATTTTTTTCTAAAAAATTATTTTCAATATTGGTTAAGGCAATTTGTTGATTTTGACTTAAACTAAAATCAATAGAAACTTCTTTAGGAATTTGATTAATTCTATCTACCTCTCTTTTTTCTGCAACTAAAATATTTTTTTCAATTAAACCTTTTAGCTGTGCAATGGAAGCATTTGCTTTTTTTAGCAATTCATTTTGGGTAACTTCGCCATCTTTCTTTTCTAAATGCAGATAAGCTAATAACAATTCCATTTGTTTGGGTGCTCTCTTCCAATTATTCAATAGTTCACTCAGTTCATCTTCATTTTTAAATTGTTCTGCTAAAGAAATAAAAATTTCTTTTTTCGATTTATATTTTTCCTTCAACTCTTCCCATACATAACAAACTTTTTTATCGAGCAATTTTTTAATTACTGCATAAACATTGGTTGTGTTTAAAAGTTGATGAACCTCACTCAACTTCAATTCTTGCTTTATTTCTAGAGCTTCTGCAATTACATATTCATTGTCTGTAAATAACGAACCATCGTTCAAATCGTATTCATTGTCTTCATTCCAGATGATTATAGTTTCACTATTCAGTTTAAGATTAGCAGGCACAGCAGCTTGCATCACATCACCTTCATTGCACATGTAATAATCTGCAATCCAACTCCACAATTGAATTTGATACGGATGAATAATGGGCTCTTCATCAATTACACTTAAAATTTCTTTGGGCTTAAAATTTTCTGGTTTTTCTGTAAATAATGATTTAATGATTCCTGCATACTTTTTATTTTTTAATTGAACTTCTACTCTTAATCCAGCTTGTACTTTATTTGTTAAATGAGCTGGAATTGCCCAAGTAAAAGTTGTAGGTAATGATAAAGGAATGATGATAGAAGCATACAAGGATATTTTCTCTTCAAAAAGTAAAGAAGATTCATTTGAAATAGGTGAAAATCGTTTGAAAGAAAAAACATCAAAGTACATTTTTCAAAACTAATTATTAGTATAGATATTTGTTGAGAATTTATTTGTTATGGCAACAGAACTTTTATCATCTCACACCAAGAATATTTTAGGATTAAAACTTCCCACAGACCCACGTTGGGTAAACTTAGCTGAAATTAGTATTGAAGACATTTTAACGGATCATGCTTATTGTGAGCAAAAAGCAGCACTGACTTGTATTTCGTACATTCAACGATATCCTGAAAAGGAAAAATTGGTTGAAGATTTGGCACCCATTGTAACAGAAGAATGGGGGCATTTTAGAGCAGTTTTAGCAGAGTTGAAAAAACGAAAATTACAATTGGGTAAACAACGTAGAGATGAATATGTAAATAAATTAATAGAATTTCAAAGAAAAGGCGGACATATTGATGATCGTTTTTTAGATCAAATGCTTACCATGGCATTGGTAGAAGCCAGAAGTTGTGAACGATTTAAAAGATTAAGTGAAGGATTAAATGATGCATATTTAAAAAAGTTCTATAGAAAATTTATGGAAAGTGAAGCAGGTCATTATACCTTATTCATCACATTAGCAGAACATTATTTACCTAAAGCTAGAGTTCGCAAACGTTGGCAAGAATGGTTGAAATACGAAACAGAAGTAATAAAAAACTTAGAAATACGAGGAGATAGGGTGCATTAACATTTACACAACTATATTTGCTTTTTAATTTTAATATGACAATACACCACGAAGGATACAGAACCATTGGCTTTACAGCATTAGTTTTTGGTATCATTAATATTTTATCGTTTAATTTTTGTAGTGAAAGTACTCCATGGTTAACTATTACTATTTTCTTAGTTACATTGGCTTTGTTTTTATTTATCATTTCATTTTTCAGAGTTCCTAATAGAAAACTCACTATTGATGAAAAGAAAATTATTTGTCCCGCCGATGGAAAAGTTGTGGTAATTGAAGAAATTACTGATGTAGAATATTTTAACGATAAACGAATACAGGTAAGTATTTTTATGAGTCCTGCAAATGTTCACCAAAATCGTCATCCTATGAGTGGCGAGGTAATTTACAATCAATACCACAAAGGCAAGTATTTAGTGGCTTGGCACCCAAAAAGTTCAACAGAAAATGAACGTTGGAGTGTTGCTGTAAAAAATAATTATGGAACCATTTTGTACAAGCAAATTGCTGGTGCTTTAGCTAAAAGAATTTGTAATTATAGTAAAGTAGGTGAACAAGTGAACCAAACTGATGAATATGGTTTTATTAAGTTTGGTAGTAGGGTAGATGTTTTATTACCAGTAGGCACCAAAGTTGATGTTCAATTAAATCAGGTGGTTAAAGGAGGCGTTACTGTTTTAGCTAGTTGGGCATAATTTAACATTTATAATTTTTGATTTAACACTTTATTCAGCATATTTGTAATCACATTAAACCCCATTGTATGAAAAAATTATTCGTTTTAGGTACAGCATTATTGTTGTTTACTGGTGCAGCTTTTGCATGTGAAGGAAAAGATAAAAAAGATTGTGGAAAAGATAAAAAAGAGTGTACTGCAAAAGAAAAGAAAAGCTGTTGCTCAAAAGACGCTAAAAAAGAGTGTTCTAAAGATGCAAAAAAAGAAGAAAAAGCTCCAGCTAAAAAAGCTTAATTGCTTTAAATTTATTGAAGCTGTTCATGTAAATGAACAGCTTTTTTTATTCACTTAACTTTATATCAATTACTTTAAGTTGAACAGACTTGTTACCATTCCATTCATTTAAATCAATAGTATAAACAACATCTATGGGTCTGTTCATTTCTAGGATAGAAAATTTTTCAGCAATTCCAAATCCGATACCATTAATGGTTGTATTGCCTTGTTTTAAACTAAATTTAATGTGTTGTTCTTTTACAACTTTACAAAAGCCAGTGTTATATACTTTAGTTGAAATAAAAACAGGTCGCATATTTTCTGGTCCAAATGGTTCCATTTGTTTTAATATGTTATAAAAACTTAGATTAATTTCATCAAATCTTATTTCTGAATCTATAACAATTTCTGGTATTAATTGTTCTGGAGTAATATGTTTGGCAACAGCCTCTTCGAATGCAGTTTTAAAATCTTCAATTTTAGATTCTTCAAGTGTTAATCCTGCAGCAGCAAAATGACCTCCAAAACCAATTAAATGATCCTTACAAGCATAAATTGCTTCGTATAAATTAAATCCAGGAACACTTCTAGCACTTCCAGCAACAATATCACCACTTTTTGCTAAAACTACTGTAGGTCTATAATAATTCTCAATTAATCTACTTGCTACAATGCCCACAACGCCTTTATGCCAATGTTCTCTATATACAACAGTACTTTTTCTGGTTGTGGCATCATTACAATTTTCAATAATTGATAAGGCTTCTGCAGTAATAGATGCATCTGCTTCTTTTCTATCAGAATTATCACTTTGTAAGATTTTTGCTAATTCAAAAGCTTGATCAACATCTTGCTCAATAAATAACTGAACAGCTTTTTTAGCATCATCCATTCTTCCAGCAGCATTAATGCGTGGAGCAATTATGAATACAAGATTGCTTATAGTCATTGAATCTTTTACTGCAGCTAATTCCATTAAAGCTTTTATACCAATACATGGTTTTGAATTTACTCGCTCTAATCCAAAAAAAGCAAGGGTTCTATTTTCACCATTAATAGGTACAATATCTGCTGCTATAGCTGTTGCAACTAAATCTAAATACTGTAAATAAGATTCTGGTTCTAGTTTAAAAGTTTCAGCTAGTGCTTGCATCAATTTAAAACCCACTCCACAGCCACATAGTTCTTTATAAGGGTAGTAGCAATCATTTTGTTTTGGGTTGAGTATAGCAACTGCAGGAGGTAAAATTGCATCTGGTAAATGATGATCACAAACAATAAAATCAATCCCTAAATCTTTCGCATAGCTTATTAAATCAGCACTTTTAATACCACAATCTAGAGATATGATGAGGGAGAAATTATTTTCTTTAGCATAATCAATGCCTAATTTACTTACGCCATAACCTTCTTTATAACGATGAGGAATATAATAATCAACATTGGGGTACAGTTTTTTTAAAAACTGATACATCGATGCCACACTAGTTGTTCCATCAACATCATAATCTCCAAAAACTAAAATATTTTCTTTTTGTTGGAAGGCTTGTTGAATTCTCTCTACAGCTTTTTGCATATCCTTCATCAACCAAGGATCATGTAGCTGATTTAAGTGAGGACGAAAATATTCTTTTGCTTCATTGAATGTATGAATGCCACGCTGTGTAAGGATTTGGCAGATGGTTGAATTAATAGATAAAGCCTTAACTAAATCTTGGGTTAATTGTTCTTGATAAGGTAAAATTCTCCATCTTTTCATCAACTTAATATTTTCTATCAGTAGTAAATCTTACTAATTGTTCAAGAGCTTGTTTAACTTCAGATTCTTCAAAACTATTTAGAATATCTAGAGCTTCATCTCTGAAAGCAATCATTTTATTGTGTGCATATTCAATTCCTCCACTATTCTGAACAGTGTCTAAAACAAACTGAACTTTTTTCTTATTTTTATTATTGTTTTTTACAATATAAATAATTTTGTTTTTAGTAGCAGCATCACAATGATTTAAAGTATAAATTAGGGGTAAGGTTAATTTTTTTTCTTTGATATCGTTTCCAGTTGGTTTGCCAATTTTTTCAGTACCATAATCGAATAAATCATCTTTTATTTGAAATGCCATTCCAGTTTTTTCACCAAACATTCTCATTTTTTCGATAGTTGCTTCATCTTTAAAAGTAGATGCAGCACCAGCAGCACAAGCAGAAGCTAATAAAGAAGCTGTTTTACCCTTAATGATATCGTAATACACTGCCTCATCTAAATTTAAATTTCTTGATTTTTCCATTTGCAATAATTCACCTTCGCTCATTTCTTTTACTGCAGTAGAAAGAATTTGTAAAATATTATAATCTCCATGATTCAATGAAAGCAATAAGCCTTTCGATAATAAATAATCACCAACTAATACAGCAACTTTATTTTTCCAGAGAGCGTTGATGGAAAAAAAACCTCTTCGTTCCATAGCATCATCAACCACATCATCATGAACCAAAGTTGCAGTGTGTAATAATTCAACCAAAGAAGCTGCTCTATATGTTTTTTCAGAGATAGCACCACCTAGTTTAGCACAAAGCAATACAAATCTTGGTCGTAATTGTTTACCCTTTCTCTGTATAATGTAGTGCATGATTCTATCTAACAAAGACACCCTACTTTTAACTGCATCTTTAAAATGCTTTTCAAAAGCTATGAGTTCATGTTCTAATATTTTACCTGCTAAATCCATTGATACAAAGAAACAGTTTATTAAAATGATTGTTCTAAATGAAATGCTATTTTGTTATACTATATCCTATAAAAGTAAAGAGTAAGCCCAATACTAGCATAGCTATTGCATAACAAATTGCTAAAAATATTTTCTGTTGCTGAAATAATTGTAAAATATCCCAACTAAAAGCAGAATATGTAGTAAAACCGCCACAGAAGCCAACTATTAAAACTAAATGCCAATTGTTATTAATTGTAATTTTTGTAAGATAACCTGCTAATAAACCAATCAATAAACTTCCAATAATGTTCACTAATAATGTTGCCCAATTAAAAGTTTTAGTTGGAATTAAATAGTATGTAAGATACCTTAAAATTGAACCGGTTGCTCCTCCAAATGCCACTAATAATAAAGCTTTAAGCATGATGTTTATTTTGACAAGTTAACCAGCCAGATATTATTTTTTTGAACAACATTAAAGGTGTCAATGCTTGTACCATCTTGATCTGAAGTGGTTATTTTTGCTGTGCTATCGTTAATATTTTGAATATTGAGAATGATAATAGGAGCAGATGCTAATTGTTTTTTCTGGTACATTGATAGCTTATTGTAACCCTTAAACAAAACATCAAGTTGAGCTGCATTATTTGAATTGTTTACACAATAAAGTTTAGCTTGTTCTTGTTTGCCTTGTTGATAGGCATCTGAAAAAAACCTCACTGCATCTAAAGCATCTTCAGCAGGTTTAAACGCTTCTTTAGTATTACAACTACCAATCATCAGCAGTAAAAAAACAAAACAAATATTTTTAATTTTAGTCATAGAAATTTATTTGAACATACTTATAGAAAATTTTGTTTTGCATAGATTTTCCTTCTTTGTAATTAAGTTCATTAAAGTCTTGAAAGCCAAACATTCCAGCCATATTGCCTTTGTTAATGGCTAATTCTAAATAGCCGGCACTATTAAACCATGCTAATTTTTCACCTTCGGGTACCGAAAGATAATTATCGCTCAAAACTTCTACATCATCTCCTCTTGTCAATAAAATTTGAAACTTTCTTCCCTTTAATTCTTTCTCAAATAATTCTTGAGTAATGTTTGTAACAACGTTTTCGAAATTATCAATAAAGATTACATGACCTTTAATAAGATTTTCAAAAATGGAAGGCAATAAATTATTTTTTACAACATAATTTTTAATAGGTTCTGCTATTTCTGCTAATGTTTTATTATTAGATAGCTCATTAACTATAGCACTTATTTTTTGAGTAGTTTCTAAGAACTTTTCAGATTTATTAATATGTAGTGCAAAAATTTTAGTAGGAGCTTGGTTCGTAATCATTTGCAGAATTCCATTATCTGCACATATGATGAATTGATTATTAAATTCAGCAATTAATATGTTTTCATTTTTATTTTCATAAAAATTGAATATTATTAGATGAATTGTTTTTTCTGGAAAATATTTAAAAGCATTTGAACAGATATAAACTGCCTCAGGAAAATTTGTATGCGTTAAAAAATGTGAGATGTCTATAATAGTTAGGTCTGGATTAGCAGACAACAGCTGACCTTTTAAAGCACCAACTATATAATCTTGCTGTCCTATATCTGTTGTTAAAGTAACTATTGGCATTAAAAGTGTAATCTGTTTTAATAAAATTATTTAACTAATTCTCCATTTTTAAAGAAGAACTTGTAAGTTAGTTTATCTGCAAGTGATGGAAAAAATTTATTAATAAACACTGCTCTTTTTCCTGTAAAAGTTAAAATGAGATTTCTTTTTCTTTTGCTAATTGCTTTTATAATATGTTGAGCACATTCCTCAGATGTCATCATTTTATCTTCATTCATTGGACTTTCGCCTTGAGCAATACCTGCTTTGTTTAATGCTGCATTTCTAATATTAGAACTTGTAAAACCCGGACAAACCAATAAAACGTTAACTCCAGTTTGCAGTAATTCGGTTCTTATAGATTCCATCCAGCCATTTACAGCAAATTTGCTTGCACTATATCCACTTCTGCCAGGTAAACCTCTAAAGCCAGCAATTGAGGAGACTGAAACTATGGTTCCTTTAGTTTTTAAAATATAATCTAAAGAAAACTTTGTACAATATACGGTGCCCCAAAAATTGGTATCCATTAATTTTTTTAAAGTTTTTAAATCAACCTCAGTAAATAATGAACGCATTGAAATTCCAGCATTATTAATTAAAATATCTATAGTGCCATATGATTTTATCACACCTTGTATAAAATCTTTGCAATCATCTTCATTTCCAATATCGGCAGTATATACTAATAAAGGTTTGTTTGAATTTTGTTGTTGTAGTTGATATAGTTTATCATGATTTCTAGCACATGTGGCAACTTTTGCACCCAATTTTAAAAACTGTTCTACAAGTGCTTTTCCAATTCCATCTGAACCACCAGTAATAACTACTACTTTATTTTTAAAATCTGGCATAGTTAATATGTTAGTAACAAAAATAGTTGGATAATTTTTAATTAAAGAAAGGGTTTTGCTTTTTTTATGGAAAGAAAAAACTCCGCTCTAAGAACGGAGTTTGTTATTAAAATTTTATTTCTTCTTCATGTTCATCAAAAAATCTGAACTCTACTAAATGGTAATTACTATTAGCTTGAAGGCTCAATTTCATTTTGTACTGTTTCTTCCATTTTTTGAATATTGAATTAAAAATACCTTTACTTAAATGAGAGTAAACAATGGGATGAACTATTAATCGAATATTTTTATATGAATGTGTGTATAAATAATGTAACCTTTTTTCAATTTCATCTTCTAAAATTAAAGTGGAACCAATTTTGCCTGAACCAGTACAAGTTGGGCATTCTTCTGAAGTTATAATATTAACTTCTGGTTTCATTCTTTGTCGGGTTATTTGCATTAAACCAAACTTCGAAATGGGTAACACAGAATGTTTTGCCCTATCTGAATTCATGAATTGTTCCATGGCCTCTTGAACTTTGCGTTTATTGTCGGGTAAACGCATATCTATAAAGTCAATTACAATAATTCCTCCAATATCTCTTAATCTTAGTTGACGTGCAATTTCTTCTGCAGCTTCTAAATTAGTTTGTAAAGAGTTTTCCTCTTGATTATTACCAACACTTTTATAACCACTATTTACATCAATTACATGAAGAGCTTCTGTATGTTCTATTATTAAGTATGCACCACTTGGTAAATTTACAGTTTTACCAAAAGAGCCTTTTACTTGCTTTGTAATACTATAATGATCAAAAATGGCAATATCGTTTTCATAAAAAGAAACAATATCTTTTTTCTCAGGTGCTATTTTTTGAATGTAGTTTTTAGCATCATTATAAATGTTTCTATCATTGGTAATAATGTTATTGAAATCTTCATTCAATAAATCTCTTAAAATACTGGTGGTTTTACTTTGTTCACTTAAAATTTTAGAAGGTGCTACTGCTCCTTTCAAATTTTTCTGAATGCCTTTCCAAATATTTACTAAACTAATTAAGTCTTGATGTAATTCTGATGTGCTTTTACCTTCTGCAGCAGTTCGTATAATTACACCAAAGTTTTTTGGCTTAATAGCTTCAACAATTTTATGCAGCCTTTTTCTTTCTTCTGCAGAATGAATTTTTTTAGAAACAGCAACAATATCATTGAAAGGAGTAAGTACAATAAATCTGCCTGGAAGGCTAAGTTCACAACTTAATCTTGGCCCTTTTGCAGCAATGGGTTCTTTTAAAATTTGAACCAATACATTTGGCTTTCCACTTAATACTTCAGTAATTTTTCCAGACTTTACAATTTCTGGCTCAACAGTAAAACTAGAAAAATCTAAATCTTTATCTTCTTTTTGAGCAATAGAAAGCTCTGTAAATTTTAATAATGATTTGGCGTATGGAGATAAATCGGTATAATGTAAAAATGCATCTTTCTCAAAACCAACATCTACAAATGCTGCATTTAAGCCAGGAATTAATTTTTTTACTTTACCTAAATATAAATCACCAACGGTAAAGCTTACATCTGCTTTTTCGTTGTGTAGCTCTACTAATTTTTTATTTTCTAATAATGCAATTTCAACACCTGTAGGTGCTGCATTAATAATTAAATCTTTGTTCAAAATATGCAACTTTTAAATACATAATGCTTCGTTACTTTGGGTAACCAAGTATATTATACAGCCTAGTATTTGCCAATGAGAGTTTAGACAGGAAGGAAAGGATAAGTTGCAGCTCTAAAGATAATAGTGGCAAAAACCAAAAAATCTAGTTCCTTACAATTAAGCAAGGAACTAGAAGAATAATTTATTTGTTTTTCTTTTTATGACGATTCTTTCTTAAACGTTTTTTACGTTTATGAGTAGCAATTTTATGACGTTTTCTTTTTTTACCACAAGGCATAACTTCTAATTTTTAATTTTATTTTAATTCGTTTATTCTATTTGCAATTTCTTTTTTTATGGCTTCATTTGGGATCAGTTCAGATGCTTTTAAGTACCAAATTTTAGCATTGATTTTATCTGATTTCATTTCGTAACATTCTGCTAAATGCAAAATGCTTTCAATATGATTTGGTTTAGATTTAACAATAATCAAAAACCTTTCAATTGCTTTATCGAGCTGACCACTTTTTTTACCACCTAAACCCAAAATATATTGAGCGTATAAATTATTAGGATTTTTAGTTGCTATTTCTCTAACAGGTAAAATTCCTTGCATAGGATTGTCTGAAATATTACCTAAAATATAGCAAGCTCCTAATCCAATTTTATTACTATCACTATTTGGATTCAGTGCTAAAGCTTTTTCAAAAAGAACTTTTGCGTTTGTAGCTAACCAGTTTTGAATTGATGGATCAGCTACATCCAACATACTACTTGTAAATTGTTGGGCGGCGAATGTGAGACTTTTTTCTGAATTTTCCAACTTTGCTGCCTCTGCAGTGTAAAAAAGATAGGGTTCATAAAGGGCAACAGTATCCTTCCAAAAATTGGCTAAATGTTTGTAATTGTGTATTTTATCTTGAATTGAGCCAGTGTTTAACCTGGTTTCAATTTTATTTAATACAATTTTTTGAGATGGAGTTAATTCCTCTTTTGCATGAGAAATTAAATCATCAAAATCTAAAACTTGTTGAGTTTGTTGCATATTACTCGCAACTACTTTCTTTTTTGGGTCAATAGTTTTTCCAAAAATTAAAAGTATTATTAGCAGTAAAGCAGCAATAGAAAGAAGATAAATTTGTTTTTTTTGCACTAGAAATTTTTTGCAAATTTAGCTAGGCTTGAACTTAGTTTTAACTTCTTCTACAAATTCTTTTGAAGGCTTAAAAGCAGGAATATAATGCTCAGGAATGTGTACAGCAGTATTTTTCTTAATATTTCTACCAATTTTAGCTGCTCTTTTTTTTGTGATAAAACTACCAAACCCTCTTACATAAATATTTTCACCAGAAGAAAGTTGTGATTTCACTTCTTGAAAAAAAGATTCAAGTGTTACTAAAACATCAACTTTTGGAATTCCAGTTTTGTCTGCTATTATGTTTACAACATCTACCTTTCTCATGTTATAAAATTTTAAGTGAAGAAATATTGTTTTCTAGAAGTGACTAAGTTAGTGTAAAAACAAAAAAGTAACAAGTTTTTTATTTAAAGGGAGTTATGTGTAAAAATGACATTCTTAATTGCAATTATTTTTGAATAAAATTTCTTACTAATTAATAAAACTCCAAAAAATTCCCAGTCTCATCCATACTGTTTGCATGGGGTATTGTTCTGTTGAAAAATTGTATTGTTTAAATCCACTTGGTGGAATGAGCGTGTTTAAATTTTCTGCCCTAAAATAAATTTTAAAAGTTTTAATTCTAAAGTTGAAGTAAAAATTAATATCGGGTCTGTTATTTAATGAATAACTATCTTGAAAAAAGAATTGGCCATTGAATGGAGAATATCCCGAAGGTTTATAATTGCTGAAATATCTAAACTCTAAGCCAGTTGATAAAAATAAATTAGTATAAAAATTACCTTCAAATGCTATTCTTTGTTTTGTGAAAAATGTAGGAATATTGATTGGTGCGTTTGCAGTTGCTTGTTGAAAATGAAATTCAGAATATAAATTTAATCGTTTTGATAGTCTAAATTTCTTTTCGAATGCCACATGTATAAGATTAAATAATTTGGCCTCTTGTTGTACTGAAAAAAAATTGTTGAAATATAAATAATTGCTTAACAAATAATAAGAGCCAGATAATTTAAAATTTCCATCCTTATTATAGTAGTTAGCCCAAATTTTTGTAATATTTTCTTTATTAAAATTTGTTCTATTATTAATAAAAAAAGATGAACCGTTATTATAAAGAAAGGCTGGACTTTTATTTATATTTTGAAACCCTAGTAATAAACTTCCAGTTTTTTTACCTAGTGATTTTTCAATTGTTGCATAGGTTGAATAATCTCCAGCATTTAAACCAGCAATATAAAGTTGTGCATTGGCTTCAATATCCCAAACTCTATTTCTTGTTCTATTTCTGTATTCTCCTCCTAAAAAAATATTATTAAAATTATCGCTTGTTGAATCATTAAAACTGCCTTTTATATTTTCAAAAGTTGCACTTGCTTTTATAAATTGCGAAGTATTTTTTTTGTCGGGAAAAGAAAGAATACTTAATTCATTTTTAAATATATTCCAACTGTCTTTAAATTTAACTGTATCGTAAGTTGAATTAGGGTTTGAGTTAATAGTGTAGTTAAAATAATTGGCATAATTTGCAGAATCGGCATAAATATCTTGAAACAAATAATCTTGTTTTTTTATATTTAAAATATGTTGTAATCTAAATTTTGGATAAAAGATTTTAAGTTGATTACTATCAACTAGAATAGAATCTTTTTGTCCAAAATCAAATTCTTGTCGAACTACAAATTCATTTTGTTTATAAATATTACCAGTATTTACGGCTGTGTTAAATAAGTCTCTTCTAATTACACCTCCTAACCCCAGTCTAACAGGAAGCTCAAAAGGACTGTTTAACGATAAAGAGTCTAATTGTTTAGCATTTACGGTTCCACCATTTTCAGAAGAAGCATTTTTATTGGATATGTATACAGTAGTTAAATTATATTGTTTATTAGGGCTTTTGTATTGAAAAGCTAATCTTGTATTATTAATACTTGCATTTTGATTCTTTAATATGCCAGGAGAATTAATAAATCTATACTCCAAGGAATAGTTAATATTATCTTTTTTGTTCTGAGTATGTAAAACATTGATTATTTGTTCTGCACTACTACCTAATAAATAATTAAGCTCTGTATAAGGTTTTGTTGTTTGGTAAAGCCTGGTGTTCTCCAATTGATAATTATAAGCATCATATTGATGAAATCCAGGATTAAAGCCAGCTTGCAGCCAAGGGTTGAAAAGTAATGAATGAGCAGCAGTACCTAAATTACCTAAATGATTGAAAGTGTAAGAAAGTGGAAAACGAGCATAAAAATCTGAAATGCTTGTGTCTAAAATTTGAGTCTTATTATTAGAAAAGGTTGAAAAATAAATATTAATAGAATCCTGACTTAAATCTCTTCTCTTAAATGAAGTATCGCCACTTCTATTATTCAAAACTCCTCTGTTAAAATTATTATTTTGTGGAGTTACAACACCATCTGTTTGTAAACCTCTCTGTGCAAATGATACATTCAATATAATATTGAACAGTTGTGTTACAGTAAATAATAAAATAATCTTCTTCATTACTAGCTGCAAATTAACAATGGCTTTTTGAAGAATAGGTAATAAAAATCCCATTTGTTTTACAAATGGGATTTTGATGGGTACAAATTATCCTTATTAAGAAACTGTAATTTGTTTTGGAAATACTTTCACTTCTTCTTTCTTAGGTAAGAAAATTAGAAGAATTCCGTTTTCGTATTTAGCCTCAATTTTTTCAGCATCAATGTTATTGTCTACAGTAAAACTTCTTTTAAAACTTTCAAAACTAAATTCTCTTTTCAGGGTTTTATAATTCGAAGTTTCTTTTTCATCTTTCTTATCATAACTAATAGTTAATAAGCCTTTTTCTAATTCAATTTTGAAATCTTCTTTTTTTCTACCCGCTGCATTCATTTCAAGATGATAGCCTTCTTTTGTTTCATGAATATTAACTGCTGTGGTTAACTTGTTCCAGTTTTCTGTAACAGGAAGAGTGTTGAAAAAATCATCCAACAAATTGTTCATGAAAAGTGGTTTGTGTTTTACGATTGTCATAATTATAGATTTTAGTGTGATTTAATTTTTTTTATTATTCTTCAAACCTTGTTCCTTTAAAAAAAATAAGACAAAAAGTCTATTTTATTTCGATTTTAAAGACAATATGGCTCTTACGAGGAGCGAAAAAAGAAAAAAACAGCTTTTATTAATACTTTATTGAGGCTATTTTTGCACTCAAATAAATTACGAAATGTATCCAGCAGAAATAGTTTTACCAATGAAATCGGAATTAACCGATGCAGGCTTTGCAGATTTAACAACAGTTGAACAAGTAGATGAAAGTATAACAGGTTCAGGAACGGCTTTAGTAGTTATTAATTCAGTTTGTGGCTGTGCAGCAGGTGCTTGTAGACCAGGTGTTTTATTGGCTGTGAATAATGCTACTAATAAGCCAGATAGATTAGCAACGGCTTTTGCAGGTTTCGATAAAGAAGCAGTTAATCAAGTACGTCAGCATTTATTACCTTATCCTCCATCTTCACCAGCTATAGCTTTATTTAAAGATGGTGCATTGGTAAGTATGGTTGAGCGTCATCAAATAGAAGGAAGACCAGCACAAGCCATTGCTCAGCATTTGATTAATGAATTTGAAAAATATTGTAATTAAAATTTTGGTTTTAATGGGTTAGTAAGTAAGAATGCCTCACGAAAGTGGGGCATTTATTTTTTTAGTGTATCAACAATTGCTTGGGCTTTAGTTAAACATTCTTCAAACTCTTGTTCAGGATTACTTTTAATTGTAATAGCACTTCCAACCTGATAACTCAAATATTTTTTGGTTTGATTATAAACAATTGTTCTAATTACAACATTAAAATCAAAATCATTATCTGGAGTTATATAACCAATAGAGCCACTATAAATTCCACGTTTGGTTTTTTCATATTCTTCTATTAATTGCATCACTTTATATTTCGGAGCACCAGTCATAGAACCCATAGGAAATAATGCTTTCAGTACTTCAATAAAATTAATTTTGTAGTCTACAACTGCTGAAATGGTAGATATCATTTGATAAACTTGTGGAAATGAATACAAGCCAAAAAGCTCTTCGACTTTAACCGAGTTTCTTTCTGCAATTTTAGATAAATCATTTCTAACTAAATCTACAATCATTACATTTTCGCTCTTTTCTTTTTCAGATTCTCGTAGTTGTTGCTTTAAAAGTTCATCTTGTATAGAATTTGATAGGTCTCTTTTTATAGTCCCTTTAATGGGTTGAGAAATAATTTTATTACCTATTTTTTTAAGAAATCTTTCCGGACTTGCACCAATACTATAAATATCATGTAGTTTATAAAAAGTATTAAAAGGGTTGGGCGAAATATTATTTAATTGTTGAAATTTTTGTAATGGGTTTAATTCAACATTTGTTGCATAAAACTCTTGGCAAAAATTAATTTCGTAACAGTCACCTTGTTGAATATGCTGTTTTAAATTTTTGATGATGTTACAATATTCGTCTTTACTAATTCTGGATTCAACTTGTATGGGTTGATGAAAATTTTGAGAACTATAATCAAATAGCCGAATAGAAAGAATATCATTAAAAATTTGATTTACATTATTTTCATTAGATGAGATGAATACTGCATCATGCACAACTCGAACAAATATTTTAGGTTTAAATAAAGCAATTACTGGTGCTTCAATACCATCATACTGATTTGAGTTAAATGGAAAAATATAGTTTTTAAAGTCGTAACTAATATGACCAAACAACCAATTCTTATTTTCTTTAAAAAATTGTTCAAGCCGAATTAAAGAAATTTCTTGTTTAGAACTGTCGATTGCAAGTTCATCTGCAATAGCAGCAACACATTCGAAAGAATGGTATGGAGATTTGTAATAATTATTATCTAAAAAACAACAAATGTTGAACCGGTTTGCCCAATTCAACATTTGTTGCTTAAATTCTGTGATATGTTCTACCTTAAATTGATCGGTATAGTATTTCAATTTTTGTGTTTGTATTAAAAATCATCATCATTATCATCAAAATCATCTGAATCACTATATAAATCAAATTCTTTAAAATCTTCATCTAATTCAAATTCGTCATCAGCTTTAGATTTACCACCTTTTTTTCCTGGAGATTTTGGAACATCAAACTCATCAAAGTCTGGATCCCAACTAGTATCTTCTTCTACTTTTTCCCAATCATCTTCAACTTCATCAGCAACATCATCTTCGTCATCATCATCTTCATCTACTTTAGATTTTTTTGGGGTTGATTTTGCAGCTTTCTTAGTTAAAGTAATTGTGTCTTCATCTAATTCATCATCCATTTCTTCAACTTCTTCATATTCTTTTGTAGAAGAAAATTTATTAGATGAAGTTGCTGTAGGTTTTTTTGTAAGAGTGCTTTTAGCCTTTTCGGATTTTATTGCCATAATTGATTCCAATTTGAGAGTGTAAAAATTCAAATGAAAATTTAAACAGCCAAAACTTTTTTATTATTTTTTTTAAAATTATAATACAATTATTTTTTCACGTTCAGGTCCGTTTGAAATAAATTTTACTTCAGTATTAATTTCTTTATTAATAAACTGAATATAGTCTTTCATGTTTTGTGATAAATCTTCAGCTTTAGTAACATTTACAGAAGGCTTATCAGACCAACCTTTAAATTCTTGATAAACAGGTTCAACATCAACTTTAGATAGTTGAAAAGGAATTTCTTTTGTATTTTTTCCTTCCACATTATACGATGTGCAAACTTTTATTTCATTAAAACTATCTAAAACATCAGCTTTTGTCATTACAATTTTAGTTACACCATTAATCATACAACTAAAATTTAAAGCTACTAAATCGAGCCATCCACAACGACGTGGTCTGCCTGTAGTTGCTCCAAACTCTCCACCTAATTTTCTTAAATTTTCACCAGTTTCGTCATGTAATTCTGTTGGAAAAGGACCTCCACCAACTCTAGTGCAATAAGCTTTAGTAATTCCAATAATATCATTGATTTTGTTTGGGGCAATACCAAGGCCTGTACATACTCCAGCTGAAATGGTGTTTGATGAAGTAACAAATGGAAATGTTCCAAAATCAATATCTAACATACTTCCTTGGGCACCTTCTGCAAGAATGTTTTTTCCTTGCGAAATTTTATTGTTAATGAAATATTCACCATTTACAATATTTAAAGTTTTTAAATACTCTAAAGCATCAAAAAATTCCTCTTCTAATGCAGATATATCTTCATTAAAATGAAAATTATCTAAAAGCTTTTGATGTTTTAATCGAAGCTTGATGTATTGTGTTATAAAACTTTTATCAAGTAAATCGCCCACACGTAAAGCATTCCTTCCAGTTTTGTCCATATATGCTGGTCCAATACCTTTAAGGGTAGATCCAATTTTTTTATCTCCTTTTTGTAATTCACTGGCTTTATCTAAAGCTCTATGTGTTGGAACTATTATGTTGGCTCTTTCAGCAATAAATAAATTCTTTTTTACATCAATACCCAATGCAGCAACAGTTTCACATTCTTTTTTTAAAGTAATAGGATCAAGCACAATACCATTACCTATTAAATTATCAGCATGTTGGTGAAAAATGCCTGATGGAATTTGATGAAGAACTACTTTTTTTCCGTCTATATATAATGTATGCCCAGCATTTGGACCTCCTTGAAATCGAGCAATAACATCGTAATTTGGAGCAAAATAATCTACAATTTTGCCTTTACCTTCATCGCCCCATTGTAATCCTAAAATAACATCTACCATAATTAAAGTTGTTAAGCAAATGTAGGGTTTGAGTTAGAAAGTGTAAAAACTAGCACATTTTTTTTCAATGTTATTAAATTATTAACTCTTAAAAAGAAAATTTAAACTAAAACAGCTAAGTTACATTTGCAGCAAATATTTGTATTATGGGACTTAATAGTATTGGCAAAATATTTATGCCAAAAAATAAAGTGTTTTATGATTTATTTGAACAAGTGGCTGATACTGTTGAAGAAATGGGAAAAGTTTTGCAAAGAGTAATCTCTGAACCTGATTATGACAAACGAGCTCCAATTATTAAAATATTAGAAGATCTTGAGCATAAAAATGATGAAACTTCTCATAAAATTTTTACTGAGTTAGGAAGAAATTTTATAACTCCTTTTGATAGAGAAGACATTCATTACTTGGCGTCTTCATTAGATGATATTGCTGATTATATTTATAGTTCTGCTAAAAAAATTAATTTCTATAATGTAAATCCAAATGATATTGGAATTCAAAAACTAACCGATTTAGTGCAACAAGGAACTGTTGAAATTAAAAAGGCTGTTTATGGGTTGAGAGATATGAAAGATTTACGTTTAATTACTGAAGCATTCATAAAAGTTAATAGTATCGAAAATCAAGCAGATGATGTTTTTGATATGAGTATTGAAAGATTATTTCAACAAGAAAATGATTTTAAAGAAGTAATTAAGAGAAGAGAAATTTATCAAGTTCTTGAATTAGCTACTGATAAATGTGAAGATGCAGCTAATGTTATTGAATCTATAATTATTAAATACGCTTAGTTAAACTACTAAAGAAAAAATTAGAAAATGAACAGTTAATTTATTTTCTGGATTAGTAATTTTCAAATCAACCCAATGTTTACACTTCTCGTTATTATTATTGTTTTAGCTTTTATATTTGATTATATTAATGGGTTTCACGATGCTGCAAACTCAATAGCAACAATAGTTTCAACCAAAGTGCTTTCTCCATTTCAAGCAGTTTTGTGGGCTGCATTTTTCAACTTTGCTGCATTTTTTATTTCTAAGTATGTTTTTCAGAGTTTTGGTATAGGTGCAACAGTATCTAAGTGGGTTAATGCAGATTTTATTAATTTACACGTTATTCTTGCTGGAATAATTGCAGCTATTTGTTGGAATTTAATTACTTGGTGGTTTGGTATTCCATCAAGTTCATCTCATACATTAATGGGTGGATTTATTGGTGCTGCGGTTGCAAGTGCTCATGGATTTGGTAATGGAGTGCATGATGTTATTAATTATGCAAAAGTTATTCCAACTTTCTTATTTATCTTTTTTGCACCAATGATTGGAATGTTTATTGCATTTTTTATAACCATTCTAGTTGTACATCTATTTAAAAATAGTAATCCTTACAAAGCTGAATCTAAGTTTAAAAAATTTCAATTGATATCTTCTGCAGCATTTAGTTTAGGACATGGTGGAAATGATGCACAAAAAGTTTTAGGAATTATTGGTGCTGCTTTTATTTATTACGAACACACTCTAGGCAACTCAATGACTTTTGATCAGTTTGTTACACAATATTCTTGGGTTCCATTTTGTAGTTTTTTAGCTATTGGTTTAGGTACTATGAGTGGTGGATGGAAGATTGTAAAAACTATGGGTACTAAAATTACTAAAGTAACTCCATTAGAAGGTTTTTGTGCAGAAACAGCAGGAGCATTAACACTTTATTTAACTGAGTTCTTTCATATTCCAGTTTCTACAACACATACTATTACTGGTAGTATTATAGGTGTTGGTGCTACTAAACGGTTAAGTGCTGTACGTTGGGGTGTTACTATTAATTTACTTTGGGCTTGGGTAATTACTATTCCAATTTCTGCATTAATGGCTGCAGGGTTCTTCTACATTATTAAGCTTTTCGTATAATCGATTTTAGTGGTCGTTTAAAGGCAGTCCCTTTTCTTGCCACATTTTCCAATTAATGTAATCGGGAGCAACTCTATGTTCTTCCATAGTTATACATTCTTCTACAGGGCAAACTAATTGACATAAATTGCAACCTACACATTCTTCTTCTTTAATGGTGTATGTGTTGTAAGGATTGCCTTGTTGAATATTAATAGATTGATGAGAAGTGTCTTCACAAGCTATATAGCATAAGCCACAATGAATACATTTATCTTGATTTATTTTTGCAATGTGATGATAATTGATATCTAAATCTTCCCAATGTGTTATTTTCTCTACACTTTTTCCAATAAAATCGTCAAGGGTTTTAAAACCTTTTTCATCCATCCAATTATTCATGCCTTCACACATATCTTCTACAATTCTAAACCCATGTTTCATTGCTGCAGTACATACTTGAACATTGCTAGCACCTAATAACATAAACTCAACAGCATCTTTCCAAGTACTTATTCCACCAATACCACTTACAGGAACTTTGCTAGTTAAATCATCTTGAGCAATTGTTGAAAGCATTTTTAAAGCAATAGGCTTCACTGCAGGCCCACAATAACCACCAAAAACTGATTTACCTGCAACATATGGATTCGGAACAAGTGTGGCTAAGTCAATACCAGTAACACTTTGAATAGTGTTAATTAAAGACAAAGCATTTGTACCACCTTCAACAGCTGCTCTACCAGTTGGCACTACACTGTGAACATTTGGTGTAAGTTTAGTGATTACAGGAATAGTTGCTTTTTCCATAACCCATTCAACTACCATTTTAGCAATTTCTGGATCTTGACCAACTGCAGCACCCATACCTCTTTCAGTCATGCCATGAGGACAACCAAAGTTTAATTCAAAGCCCATAGCACCTGCATCTTCACATTTTTTAATGAGTTCGTGCCAAGCTGTTCTGTTATTATCTGCCATGAGAGAAACAATCATTGCTCTATCTGGAAATAATTTTACAACTTCTGTTATTTCTTTTAAGTTGATGTCTAGTGGTCGATCACTAATAAGCTCAATATTATTAAAGCCCATTACTCTACTACCATGATAATCTACAGCAGAATAACGTGATGAAACATTTTTTACTTGAGAGCCCAAAGTTTTCCAAACTACGCCACCCCAGCCTGCTTCATAAGCTCTAAGTACATTTATTTTTTTATCAGTAGGAGGAGCACTCGCTAACCAAAAAGGGTTTGGAGATTTTATGCCTAGAAAATTTGATGAGATATCAGCCATGATTTTTTAATTATGAGTTATGAATTATGAGTTGAAAGTTGAAAGCCAATTCATAATTCTAAATTTTTAATTCTTAATTTGAAGATACATTAGTATTGAAGCTGCACCTTCTTTACCTGCTTGAACAGCATCTACAACTTCTTTACCACCATTAACACAATCACCACCTGCAAAAACACCTTTGATGTTTGTTGATTGATTGGTGATTTCTATTTTACCTCTATTATTTTTGATATGACTGGCTGAAACTAAAGATTCATAAGGGTTTTGTCCTGTTGCTTTAATTATCATATCCACTTCTAATGTAATTGTTTCTCCTGTTGGAATGGGTGATGGTTTTCCTTTTGCATCTGGTTCACCTAGTTTCATTACATCACATATCAAAGATTTTACTTTTCCATTTTCACCAATTATTTCTTTTGGAGAAGCTAGCCATAAAGTAGCACAACCATCCAATCGAGCAATATCTAATTCATGTTGTGTGCAATTTTTTTCGTTTTCTGTTCTTCTGTAAACCATAGTAACTTCTTTTGCACCTAATCGTTTAGCTTGTGTTGCAGCATCAATGGCTGTCATGCCCATTCCAATTACAGCTACTTTATCTCCTACAGGAATAGCTGAATAGCCTTTATCTCTTAAATGATAAATAAATTCAATTGCGTCTTCAACACCTTCTAAATCCTCACCTGGAATATTTAATTTGTTTGCTAAGCCTACGCCTATAGCTAAATAAACAGCATCAAAGTTTATTTGAAGTTCTTCTAATGAAATATTTTTTCCAAGCTCTTGATTGTATTTGATTTCAATTCCACCAATGCCTAAAATGTAATTGACTTCATCTTCACAAAATTCAGGAGTTACTTTATAAGCTGCAATGCCATAAGTCATAAGTCCACCACCTTTACTTTCTTTTTCATAAATAGTAACATCAATACCTTCTCTAGAAAGAACATGAGCACAACTTAAGCCAGCTGGTCCGGCACCTACAATTGCTACTTTTTTTCCTGTTGATGATTTTCTTTCAAATAATTGCCAATTATTTTTCATTGCAATTTCTGTAGAGTAGCGTTGAAGTTTTGCAATATGAATTGGTGTTTCGTTCATGTTATTATACACACAAGCACCTTCACATAATTTTTCCACAGGACAAACCTTGCTACATCCTGCACCCATAATATTTGATTGGAAAATTGTATGAGCAGAACCTTTAATATTTTCAGTAGTAATTTGTTTAATGAACTTTGGAATGTTAATACTTGTTGGACACAACTTTGTACAAGGTGCATCGTAGCAAAATAAACATCTATTGGCCTCAACTAATGCTGCATCATCAGTCTCAAAAGGTGGATGAATGTCTGCAAAGTTTTGTTCGTATTGTTCTTGTGTTAATCTATTATTTGAAATCATTTTATTTAGTTAAGAGTTATGAATTATGAATGATGAGTTTAATTTTAGCAACTCATAATTCTGCATTCTTAATTTATAATTCTGTTAGTTTTCCATAAGTTTCTGGTCTTCTATCTCTAAAGAATTGCCAAGTTGCTCTAACTTCTTCTATCATATCTAAATCAAATTCTGCAATTAATAGTTCATCGTTGGTTTCACTGGCTTCTTTAATGATTTGTCCACGTGGATCAACAAAATAACTTGTGCCATAGAATTTACCTAAGTTCCAGGGTTTTTCTTCGCCAACACGATTAATACATCCCATAAAATATCCATTTGCTGCAGCATGTGCTGGTTGTTCTAATTTCCATAAATATTGAGATAAACCTGCAACAGTAGCTGATGGATTGTACACAATTTCAGCTCCATTTAAACCTAAACATCTTGCACCATCTGGGAAATGTCTATCGTAACAAATGTAAACACCTACTTTAGCATATTTTGTTTGAAATACAGGATAGCCAAGGTTTCCGGGCTTAAAGAAAAATTTTTCCCAAAAGCCACTAGTATGAGGAATGTGATTTTTTCTATACTTGCCTAAATAAGTTCCATCTGCATCTATTACTGCTGCTGTATTATATAAAACGCCTGCTTGTTCTTTTTCATACACAGGAACAATGATAACCATTGAATATTTTTTTGCATATTCTTGCATTCGTTCAATAGTAGGACCAGGAACCGTTTCAGCACTTTCGTACCAAGCTTTATCTTGGCCAGGACAGAAATAGGGTGTATTAAATATTTCTTGAAAACAAAGAATTTGAACGCCTTGTTTTCCTGCTTCTTCAATGTATGGAATATGTTTTTGAACCATAGCTTCTTTAATTTCTTCAATGGTTCCTTCTCCTTCAGTTTTTGGTAGACTTAATTGTATGAGTCCTGATTTAATGATTCTTGGCATGATGTTAAATTATGAGTTAATAGTTATGAATTATTAGTTTTTTTGATTAAAATATTTTTGTTTAGTTGTCATCATTATACTAGATAAAATTTTATTTATTTCTTCATTTTTTACTTTAAGACTTACAAATATCTCATCCGTTAAATATTCACTATCAGAAAGAAGTTTCAACCAATATAAAGTTTCTCTTGATTCTTTTAAAGCTATACTTAGTTTATGAACAAAGTCTCTTTTAGATTGAGCAGAAATTGCTTCATTTACATTAGCTCCAATTGAAGTACCAGAACGTAGCATTTGTTTGAATAATGTAAACTCTTGCAGTTCCTTATTAAGAACTTTATAAGTTTTAATAATTTCTAAAGAAAATTCATAAGTCTTTGTTAAGACAATACTTTCATTTTGAAAATTACTCTCACTCATAATTTTTAATTCATAACTCTAAATTATCTGACTTACTTTATTTCTTTTTATAAATTGTCCATATCCTTTTTGTACTTTACATTCATTATCATTGATAGCAACTTTTCCTCTCAATAAAACTGTTTCAATTTTTCCTTTTAATTCCCAACCTTCATATCCACTATAATCAACATTCATATGATGTGTAGATGCAGAAATAGTGTGTGTTTGATTAGGGTCGATGATAATTATATCTGCATCACTACCTACAGCAATAGTTCCTTTTTTAGGAAACATGCCAAAGATTTTTGCAGCATTGGTTGATGATACTTCAACAAATTTGTTTAAAGTTATTCTTCCCTTTTGAACTCCTTCGCTGAATAATAATTCCATTCTGTTTTCTATCGCAGGATGACCATTTGGAATTTTTGAAAAATCATCTTTACCCATTAATTTTTGTTCCCACATAAATGGACAATGGTCAGTTGCTACAACTTGTACAAGGCCTTGATTGATTCCTGCCCAAAGAGTTGCTTGATCTTTCTTTTCTCTTAAAGGTGGGCTCATGACCCATTTTGCACCTTCAAAATTTTGTTCGTATAAGCTAGCATCTAAAATTAAATATTGAATACATGTTTCTACAAACACTTTTTGATTTCTTCTCGTTGCATTTCTTACTGCATTTAATGCTCCTTCACAAGTTAAGTGAACAATATAACCTGGGCAGCCTGTATAACTTGCCATATCAGCAAAACGGCCACTAGCTTCGGCTTCAGTAATTTCTGGCTGTGATAAGTAATGGTATAACGGAGCTAATTTTCCTTCAGATTTATGTTTAGCAATTAAAAAATCTATCATATCACCATTGGTAGCATGAACATTGATTAAGCCACCATGTTTTTTTACTTCTTGCATTAATCCAATCATCTGTCTATCATCAATCATTAATGCACCTTTATAGGCCATAAATGTTTTGAATGATACAATCCCTTCCTCTTCAATAAAATGTTGAATTTCTTTTTTAGTATCTTCATTATAATCTGTTACAGCCATATGAAAACTATAATCACCCAAACAATTATTATCACTTCTGCCTTTCCATTCTTGTAAAGCTGATTGTAAACTTTTTCCTTGAGTTTGTAAAACGAAATCAATGACTGTTGTTGTACCTCCAAATAATGCAGCCCTAGTTCCTGTTTCATAATTATCACTGCTAAAAGTTCCCATAAAAGGCATGTCTAAATGCACATGCGGATCTATACCTCCTGGCATTACAAGTTTTCCTGTAGCATCTATAATTTCATCAGCTTGAACATCTAAATTTTTACCAATTGATAGAATAGTTTCACCATCAATAAAAATATCTGCAATACTATCTGATGATGCAGTAATGACTCTTCCATTTTTAATTAAGATACTCATATTATTTTGAATTATGAATTGAAAATTATGAGTTTTTTATTCTTTACTCATAATTCTAAATTCCAAATGATTAATCTTTTTTCATTAAAATCCAATAAACAAATCCACTCACAGCAAATCCTACAAACCAAGCATAATGGTATAAATTAGAGATCCATAAAGGAAATGCTTCTGAAGAAATTAATTTAACCGTTAATAAAAATCCAGGAATGTTTGGAATGATTCCAACAAGTAATGCAATAATTGCTTTGTCGTTAAAGCCTTTCTTGAAGCTGTATATGCCTTTATGGGAATATAAATCGTTAAGAATTAAATTTTGTTTTCTAATAAAATAATAATCTGCAATCATAATGCCTCCTACTGGTCCTAATAAACTTGAATAAGCAATTAACCAAGTAAAAATATAGCCATTGGGATCTGCAATTAATTTCCAAGGAAAGATAAGAATACCAATTACCCCAGTAATATAACCACCTGTTCTAAAATTTATTTTATGTGGAGCAATATTTGCAAAATCGTTTGCAGGACTTACAATGTTAGCAGCAATATTTGTTGCAAGTGTTGAAATTGCAACAGCTATCATGGCAATACTCACCAATAATTTATTAGAAAATTTTCCTGCTAAAACCACTGGATCCCAAATGGTTTCTCCATAAATAATAAAGGTTGCAGAAGTTACTACTACACCAATAAAAGCGAACAAAGTCATAGAAGGAGGAAGTCCAATAATTTGTCCATTGATTTGTGCTTTTTGCGACTTTGCATATCTTGTAAAATCTGGAATATTTAAAGATAAAGTTGCCCAAAAACCAACCATACCTGTTAATGCTGGAAAGAAATAATTCCAAAATTCTGATGAGGTTTGAAATTTTGAAGGCTGATTTAAAATAGGACCTAAACCATGTGCAGCACTTATAGCCCAAAACAACAATGCTAAAGCTGCAACAGGTAAAAAAATAGCTTTAAATACTAAAAGTTTTTTGATGCTTTCAACTCCTAAATAAACAACATACATATTCAACAACCAGAACAGAAAAAAACAAATTGCTGGTCCGGTTTGTAAGCCAAATGAATCTGGAAATATTTGTGGAAACGTTGCTAAAGATGGCATCCACATTTTCATCATTTGATAAATGGCAAAACCTCCAATCCATGTTTGAATACCAAACCAACCACAAGCGACTATAGCTCTTAATAATGCAGGGATATTTGCACCAATTGTTCCAAAACTGGCTCTTGCAAAAACAGGAAATGGAATGCCATATTTTGCACCAGCATGTCCATTTAGTAACATTGGAATAAGAACAATTGTATTACCCAAGAATATTGTAAGAATCGCTTGCCACCAGTTCATGCCTCCTTCAATTAATGAACTAGCTAACATATAAGTTGGAATACATAAACTCATACTCACCCAAAGTGCAGCATAATTCCATGTTCCCCAAGTTCTTTTATCTTGTGGAATGGCGGCTAAGTCTTCGTTAATTAAAGAATTCATAGTTATGAATTATGAGTTATGAATGATGAATTTTGAATTAATCTACATTAATTTTCATTTGAAAAATAACGTTGTTTGGTTGTTAAAATAATACTATTTAGAATCTTTACAATTTCATTACAAGTAATTATTAACGTATTAAAATTTGCTAAAGGCAAATAACTGCTATTTTTTAAAAGATTTAACCAATATGATGTTTCTCTTGCCTCCTTTAAAGCGATACCTAGTTTATGAACAAAATCTTTTTTTGATTCGCTTGCAATTCCTTCATGAATGTTTGCTCCAATTGAAGTACCACTTCTTAATAATTGCTTTGATAGAACAAATTCTTTTTGTTCAATTAAAATTTTATAATGCTTTACTATTTCCAAAGCAAAATCATAAGATTTTTTTACAATAATATTTTCTTTTTCTTCATTCATAAATCTTCATTCATAATTCTAAATTATTTCACTGTCAGCAATTTTTAATGCTTCACTAATGATTGCTAAACCTTCATCAATTTGGTCTTTTGTAATACATAAAGGTGGAGCAATAAAAATATAATTCCATCTCACAAAAGTGTACATGCCTAACTCTTTAATTTTTGCTGCAACTTTATTCATTACAACCATTTCATCTGGCTTAGCATTAAATGGAGCCATCGGTTCTTTAGTTGTTCTATTTTTTACTACCTCAATGCATCCTAGTAAGCCGGTATTTCTAAATTCTCCAATGCTTGGATGTTTTGTTTTTAATAGTTCAACTTGTTGCTCAACATATTTTCCCATTGCTCTTGCATTTTCAATTAAATTATCATCTTCATAAATCTTTAATGTTTCTAAAGCTGCTGCACAACAAACTGGATGAGCAGAATAAGTCAAGCCCAAAGCCAACATAGTATCATCAAACTTAGCAGCAATTTTATCAGTTACCATTAAACAACCAAAAGGTAAATAACCACATGTTAAGCCTTTAGCCATGCAAATCATGTCGGGAATAATATCATGATTTTGAAATCCAAACCACTGACCAGTTCTTCCAAAACCACTCATTACTTCATCCATAATTAATAGTATGCCATGCTTATTACAAATTTCTCTAACAGCTTTCAAATAGCCTTTAGGATATTGTAAACAACCAGAAGAACCAGATTCGCCTTCAAGAATAATGGCAGCAATATTATTAGGAGATTCGTACGCAATAATTCGTTCTAAACTTGCAACAGATTCTTTCAATAAATTTTCTTCACCATATTCCCAACGATATAAAATCGGCAAATCGAAATGAATAAAATTGGGTGCTTGTTGATTATCTACTGCAAGTTTTCTTGGATCTCCACTTGCAGCCATTGCACCAAGAGAAGAACCATGATAAGATTGATAACGAGATAATATTTTATGTCGACCAGTATATAAACGAGCTAATTTAATTGCATTCTCCATACTCGTTGCACCACATAAAGTAAAGAAAGCTTTGTTTAAATCAACTGGACAAATTTCTGCTAATTTCTTACCTAAGTCTCCACGAGCTTTGGTAACACAACTTGGTGTAACGTAAGCAACCTCTTGCATTTGTTTAACAACAGCATCAGTGATTCTTTGATTACCATGTCCAATATTTACATTCATTAATCCACTACTGAAATCAATGATTTTATTGCCATCATAATCGTATAAATAAACACCTTCTGCTCTTTCAATTGCAATAGGATTAAGACCACCTTGTTTGCTCCAAGAAAACAAAGTATAGTCTAAGTTATCTTGAATAATTTCTTTTGTTTGAGACAATGTTTCTGATTTCATTTTAATATTTTTATGTTACCAACTTTTATAATTCTATTAAACTTTAGTTGCGTCGCACTCTTCAACTTTTTATTCTTTATTCATCTGGTCTAAAACCAATTCTTTTTCTATTATTCCAGTCTTTTTGTACAAGTTTTTCTTCTAACAAATCTTCAATAGCTTGATAAATTTGCTTTAGCTGATTATCGTGTGAACCAAGTTTTTCTTCTATTTTATTTAGTTTATCAGCGATTAATTTATTATTCAATGCCATTCTTCTCATTTCAACAAATGCCCTCATAATAGCAATGTTCATCGCAATTGCTTTTTCTGAATTAATAATGCCACTTAACATGGCAATACCTTGTTCAGTAAATGCAAAAGGAAGTTTCCGAAGACCCATTTTTTCAGAATTGGATATCACAATTTGTGATTTCCAATTTTCAAACTCTTGCTTTGAGAGCTGAAACATAAAATCATCAGGAAATCTTTCTATATTTCTCTTAACAGCCTGATTAAAAACTCTTGTTTCTACTTCATACAAAGCTGCTAAATCTCTATCTAACATAACTTTCATTCCTCGAATTATGTAAATTTTATTTACAACAATTTCGTTAGGTATGATTTGTTTGTCTGACTTCTTTGTTTTTGCCATTGAATTAAATTCTTAAATTAAAATTCAACACAATCCTCTAACTCATCCAATTTACTCCTGCTTCAGGATTCCATTTAGTAGTTGATTTTTTTAGTTTGGTCCAAAATTCAATAGAACTTTTTCCAGTAATATCACCAACACCAAATTTGCTTTCATTCCATCCACCAAAACTAAAAGGTTCACGAGGCACAGGAACACCAACATTTACCCCAATCATACCAGCACTTGCTCTATCAATAATATAACGAGCCATTGCACCATTTTGAGTAAATACAGAAGCTGCATTTCCATAAGGGTTTGCATTTTCAATGGCCAAAGCTTCTTCAACAGTATTCGTTCTCATGATAGAAATTACTGGTCCAAAAATTTCTTCTTTGGCAACACTCATTTCAGGTGTAACATAATCAATAACTGTTGGCCCAACATAAGTACCATTTTCTTTTCCAGGAACTTTAGTGTTACGACCATCAACTAAAATTTTAGCACCATTTTTTTCTGCTTCTGAAATATATTGTTCAATTCTTTCTTGTGATTCTTTATTGATTACAGCTCCAAGATTTTCACCAGGAACAATTTTTCTGGCTTCGTCACAAATTTTATCGATAATGTGATCAATATTGCCAACACCAACCATTGCACTTGCTGCCATACAACGCTGACCAGCACAGCCACTCATAGAAGCTGCAACATTTTGTGCAGTCATTCCAGGAATAGCATCAGGCAAAACCATTAAATGATTTTTAGCACCACCTAATGCCAAACATCTTTTTAAATTTTGTGTTGCTCTTTGGTAAACAATTTTGGCAACTTTTGTAGAACCAACAAATGAAACAGCTTCAATGGAAGGATGATCACAAATGGCATTTACAATTTCAACATCGCCATGAACTACATTAAAGACACCATCGGGTAAGCCAGCTTCTTTTAATAATTCTGCTAATCTTCCACAACTTAAAGGCACTTTTTCTGAAGGTTTCATAATCATGCAATTGCCCAGTGCTATTGCATTTGGTAAAGTCCAATTAGGAACCATTGAAGGAAAATTGAATGGAACAATTGAAGCTACAACACCTAATGCAACATGTTCTGTTCTGCATTCAACACCTTTACTGACTTCTAAAATTTCTCCAGTTGTTAATTGAGGTAATGATGTAGCAAATTCTGTTAGTTCAATACATTTTTCAATCTCAGCTACAGATTCCCCATACGTTTTTCCATTCTCTTCACTGCAGAGTTCTGCCAATTCTTTTAAATGTTTTTCTAATAAAGTTTTATATCTAAAAAAAACTTGTACTCTTTCTTTAATAGGTGTTTTACTCCAAGAAGGAAATGCTGCTTTTGCTGCTTGAACGGCATCATCTAAATCTTTTGAGGATGACATTGGAACTGTTGATAATTGATTACCATCAATGGGAGAAATGACATCTAAAGTTTTACTGGTAGATGCATTTACAAATTTTCCATTGATGAAATTTTGTATAGGTTGATATTTCATAATGTAGTAATTCTAATTTATTTTTAGAAATAAGCTGGAAAATTATAAAATTTGCAGTAGTATTCAAAATAAAATCAATAATTTTATTTTTTGTAGTTGAATATTGACATGTCGTTGAAGAGTGCGACGCAAGTAAAGTTCAATAGTATTTTAAAAGCTGGGTTCATAAAAATTAAAATATTTTATGTTAGATGATTTAGATTTTTCAGTATTATCTTGTTTAGAGCAAGATGGAAGAATGAGTTTTACTGTAATGGCAGAAAAATTAAAAGTATCTGTTGGAACCATTAGAACTCGTGTAAACAAATTGATTGAAGATGGCACTGTAAGTATTATTGGTAGAGTTGATCCTGATAAAGTTGGGTTTAGAAGTTATGCTCATATAGCTGTGTATGTAAGACCTGCAACGTTAAAAGAAAAAGTTGCAAAGAAAATAGCTACATTAAAAGAAGTTAGTTTTTTAGCAATGACAAGTGGGGATTACGATTTAGAAGTTGATGTAATGTGTAGAGATAATGACCATTTAGTACAATTTATTAATGAGATTTCAAAGATTGAAGGAGTGAACCAAACCAAGACTACAATTTATTTTAAAGTATATAAATATGCCCAACCAGATTTGGGTTTGTTGCGATAAAAAGATGCCTCAACATTTGTTGAGGCATCTTTAATTTTAGTTGATATTTATCTGTTTATCCTTTGGATATTTAGAAGAATATGAGAATCTGATTTTTTTAGTTTCTCCAGGCACAAGATTTAATTGCCAATTTAAAATGCCTAAATCGTTATTTACTTCAGCACCTCCATTACTGATTAATTCTACTTCTATTTCTTTATTTGTGGTTAAAGGGAATTGATCTTTTAGTAAAAGGTTGATGGCTTCTTTTTTAGTATTTCTTATTGTTATTTCATAAGTGAATTGTTGTAGTTTATTGCTTCCCCAAAATTTAACACTACTATAATCGGTGAGTTTATTTCTTTTTACAACCACTCTTTTATCTCTACCTAAAGTAAAGTTTAAAGTATCTGTTGTGTTGTTAGGATCAATAAATGATTTACCAACATAAGTACCTTCGAATATAATATTAGCTTCAGCCGGCATTAAGTTGAGTTTTTCCCATTCAGGAATTTCTGCTAATAAATAAACATCATTATCTAATTTAGGCACAGCATAGTGTTTATAGCTTGCAGCAATTTCATTGCTTGCAATTGTTGCAGTTTGTGCTTTGCCATTTGTTGGCACATCGTAAGGTAAATCAATATCAAATGCAAGGTTTAAAGTATTATCTGTAACCGTAACATAATCATCCATTCCCTCTTTTAAAGTAACTACAATTACGCCATTTATTCCACGAGAACCATACAAAGAAGTTGCATTTGCATCTTTTAAAACATTTACAGATTTAATATCTGAAGAAGAGATTTTATTGAATTCCGACTTGCTCATTTCTGCACCATTAACTATGTATAATGGTTCATTGTTACCATTTATAGAAGCAGTGCCTCTTATTCTAATCGAAGAACTTTCTGCTTTTTGTGAACTTTTTTCTAAATAACCTTGTTGTATACTATTCATAGCTAGTCCTGCAACTCTGCCTTGTAAAGCATAAACAGGATTCACATAAGCCAAATACCAAGCATTTAAAATTGGTGCATTACCCCATTGAGATGGGAGAGAAGTTGAGAGTGAAAGTTTTACTTGTTTCCAATCTATTCCAGTGGTTTGAGTAATTTTTGCTTTGGTGATGAGTTTTAAAGGAGATTTTATATCATCTACTCTAACATCATAATAAGGAGTCCAATAAGCATTATTGGCAATATAAGAAATGGTGAAATCGTATTTGCCTAATATGGCAACTGAAAGTTGTAAAATTAATCTACCAGCTTGTGATGTGTTTTTGCTGTTTTCTTCATTGATTTGATTTTGCAATTTTGCTTTTTGTTCATCTATCTTTTTCATTTTCTCTGTAAGTGAACTTTTAGTTTCTTGCAATTCTTGCATTTTAGTTTTATAGTAGTCCATCAACTTAGCTAATTCAGTTACACTCATACCAGTTTGAGTGCCTTTTAAATCTCTATTAGATTTTAATACTTGAAACAATTCGTTATTGGTTTCTGTTGCTGTATATAATTTGTCTCTCTCTGCTTGTAGTTTTTGAATAGAATCTTCCAACATTTTAATTCTTGGCGATTTTTCTGTTGGTGCTAAATAATTATTACTAAACTCAATTCCCATTAAAGTAACAGCATTGGCTGTTTTAATTTGAATACTATTAATATCGATTTGATTGGCAATATTTTCTATCACCAATTCACTCATGCCTTGTTTTAAGTTTGAGCTAGCAGTATGGGTAAGTTCTGCTCCATTTTTAAAAACAGTAGCTGATTTAAGATTTGCATGAACTGTGTTTTTTTCATCAGCACAAAAGCTAGTTATAGAAATCAGTAAACAATAGCTGAATAATATTTTTTTCATAAAGTAATTTTTATTGAGAGTTGTTGAGTTTATAGTTTACATAACATGATGCTATAAAAGTATGTTAATACCATTTTTAATCCTGCTTATCATAACTAATAAAATAAATTTTATATTTTTTTTTCATTTTGAAATCCAAACATCTTTTGTATGCGTAGATATAAGTATTGCTAACAAAGCATTATTTAAATCACACATAAAAACTCAAAAAAATGAAAAGAAAAAAAATCCAACTACTGACTACAGTAATTATTGGAATCGCCATTGCAGGAATCGTTTTTGCAGCCGACCACATTGATTCTCCAACAGTAACCAGCCAACCTACAGACATTACTGATTTGTATGTATTTCAGGGTCAAAGTACAGGAAATATGGTTTTTGTTGCTAACAGCCAAGGTTTATTAAGTCCATCTGCTGCTGCAGCAGCCAGATTTGACGAAAACACTTTATTAGAATTCAACATTGATAACAATGCTGATAATGTTGAAGATTTAGTAATTCAGTGTAGGTATGATGCAGCATCTAACAAAATGTTGGTTTATGGACCAATTAGTCCTAGTGAATCAGGAACTAGAAGTAAACTAGAAGGAAGCGTAACTGCTGAAGTTGCAGTAACAGCCTATGCATCATCTTCCTCACCTCAAATTGGAACAGGAACCACAGGTGTTAAGGTTTTTGCTGGCCCAAGAGATGATCCATTCTTCTTCGATTTAGGTCAGTACAAAAAAATATTAGCTGGACAAGCTACAGGCTTTAACAATCCTGGTACAGACACTTTTGCTGGTACTAATGTATTAAGTGTTGTTGTTGAAGTTCCAAAGTCAATGCTAAATGCCAGTTCAGGAAAAGTTAATGTTTGGTTAGAGACCAAAAAGAAAATCTAATTATTAAAATCAAAAAAAATTATACAAATGAAAAATATTATAAAAGCAACTTTATTCATCATTACACTAAGCACAGTTGCTATAGCATGTAAAAAAGATGATGCAACACCAGCAACTGTTTACTATCAACAACAAGATCAAATGGGTCGCCCAGCCATTAATACAGTATTTGTTAATGATGCAGCAAAAGATTCATTTAACACAACCATTCCTAGTCGTATGTCATCATTATACACTAGTAAATTCAAAAATCGTTTATTAGCATTAAATCCAGGATATACAACAAATGCTTTGGGATTAAATGCTGATGCTTTTACTGGAGTTTTAGTAACAGATGTATTAAATGTTTCAACTACTGGTACTACAACTTTCTTTGATGGTACAAATGTATTAACAGGTAGAACTTTAAACGATGATGTAATTAATGTTGAATTGTTATTAATTTTTGGAGGACCTAATGGTACAAGCAATCCAGGATTAACAAATGATCATGTAAATGCTAACGACAAACCATTTTTAGCTTCATTTCCATATTTAGCTTCACCTTGGTAATTGTTGATTGAAGTCATTAAAGTCATTATAAAATGGCTTTAATGACTTTTTTAATTAAACTATTATGAAACAAAACTTACTATTAATATTTATTTTGTTTTTTTCTTTAAAATGCTTTTCACAATTTGATATTAAAGGAAAAATTATTGATTCAAAAACAAATCTACCTATAGAATCAGCACTCATTTCTTTTTATTCTAATTTTAAAGAAGAAAAATTACTAAGTGATGAAAGAGGAGTTTTTGTTTTATCATCAAAGCAAGAAAAAGATTCTATTGAAATTTCATCAATAGGTTATGAGAAAAAGATTGTTGAAATTTTAGCTCATCAAGAAACCATAATTGCTCTAGAACCCAAAGCTGTAAGCTTAACTGAAGTAATCGTTAGCTCATCTAATTTTAGTAAATACAATACCCTTGCAAAAGTTGATTTAAAATTAAAACCAGTTGTAAACTCACAGGAGTTGTTAAGAATTGTACCAGGATTATTTATTGCACAACATGCAGGAGGAGGAAAAGCAGAACAAATATTTTTAAGAGGTTTCGATATTGATCATGGAACTGATATTAACATTACAGTAGATGGAATGCCAGTTAATATGGTAAGTCATGCTCATGGTCAAGGTTATGCAGATGCCCATTTTATTATTCCTGAAACAGTGAATAATATTGATTTTGGAACTGGACCCTATTACGCCAATCAAGGCAATTTAAATACAGCAGGATATGTAGCTTTTTCAACACATCAAGCCATTAGTAAAAGTTTTATTCAAACAGAATTTGGAGGATTTAATACTTCTAGAACAGTAGCTATGATAGATATTCTGAATAAAACTAAACATTCAAGTAATGCATATATAGCTGGGGAGTTTTATTATTTCGATGGGCCAACTATACAGCCACAACAGCTTAATAGATTTAATATATTTTCAAAATACAGTACAGCAATCTCAAAAAATACCAATTTAAGTATTTCAGCATCTGTATTTAAAAGTAAATGGAATGCATCAGGTCAATTACCAGCTAGAGTTATTGAAAGTGGAATGATTGATCGTTTTGGATCTTTAGATCCTACAGAAGGAGGCAATACAGAACGTTATAATTTTAATGTAATAGCTACTCAATATTTTAAAAAAAATCAGAGTTTAAATCACCAGTTTTATTACACAAAATATAAATTTAATTTATACTCTAATTTTACATTCTTTTTGAATGATACCATTAATGGAGATGCTATTCAACAATCTGAAAATAGAAATATTGTAGGTTACAATTCAAAATATTCTACTAAAAATTATTTTAAAAATATTTATCCTTTTGTATCTGAATATAGTGTTGGATTTAGATATGATGATATAAAAGATAATAATTTATCAAAAGTAGTGAGAAGAAATTTTCTGAACTATGTACAACAAGGTGATATCAAAGAATTAAATTCTTATGCTTATACCAGTCATCAAATACAACTAAATAAATTGTCAATTGGTGTAGGAGTAAGGGTTGATTATTTTAATTTTAATTACTTTAATAAATTAGAAAAAGCAGAACAATTACCTGAACTATCAAAAGCCATTTTTAGTCCTAAATTTAATTTGCAATACACTTTTAACCCAACACTTCAAACTTATTTAAAATTGGGTAAGGGATTTCACTCTAATGATACCAGAGTGGTTACAGCAAACAATGGTAAAGAAATATTGCCAGCAGCATATGGAGTTGATTTAGGTTTTGTAATAAAACCAATTCCAAATTTATATGTAAACGTTGCCCTTTGGTATTTACATTCAGCACAAGAATTTGTTTATGTGGGTGATGAAGGTGTTGTTGAACCAAGTGGTAGATCTACCAGAAGAGGAATTGACCTTATTACAAGGTATCAAATTAGTAAAAATATCTTTTTCAATAATAATTTCAACTATGCTTATTCAAGAGCTCTAGATGAAAAAGAAGGAGAAAATTTTATTCCTCTTGCACCTACATTTACTGCTAGTGGAAGTTTGCAATATAAAAAATTAAAAGGCTTTAATGCAGGATTACATTACAGAACAATAGCCAATAGATCAGCCAATGAAGATAAAAGTATCATTGCCAAAGGGTATTTTTTAGTAGATGCTTCTATAGCTTATACTACATCGAAATTTGAATTGGGATTAATTGTTGAAAACATTTTTAATAGCCAGTGGAATGAGGCACAATTTGCTACAACTTCTCGTTTGCAAAATGAACAATTGCCTATTACAGAATTAAATTTTACACCTGGGAATCCTCGTTTTTTAAAATTTAAAATATCCTATAACTTTTAGTTTTGGGTTTTTTATGAGTAGTCTTTGATAGAAATATCAAGGGCTATTTTTTTAATTTCTTTATTTTTAACTATGCAATTTAAAGCAAAATATTTTTTATTATCTATTGTAATTTTCTTTACTGCAACCAATAATTTGCTTGCTCATGCAACTGTTATGGATATTGAGCAGATGTCAACAACAGATACACTTTTGTTGTTTCTACAACTAGGCTTTCAACATATTATTCCCTTAGGATTAGATCATATTTTATTCATTATTGCATTGTTCATCATCAATCCAAAATTTAAAGACATACTCATTCAAGCAACTGCTTTTACCATTGCTCATACCATAACCTTAGGTTTAAGTATGTTTCAAATTATTAAAGCACCAACTGCAATTGTAGAAGTTATTATTGCTATTTCAATTTTATATGTTGCTATTGAAAACATTTTTTCTAGTAAAGTAAAACCCAGCAGAATAGCTGTGGTATTTGTTTTTGGTTTAATACATGGATTAGGTTTTGCTGCAGTACTTTCAGATATAGGATTGCCACAAAATAAATTTATTTCTTCTTTATTGATGTTTAATGTTGGAGTAGAATTTGGACAAATTGCTGTTATTGCAGCATTATATTTTACTCTGATTAAGTGGGTAAGAAATGCTTGGTTTTATAAATCAAGAATTGTAATTCCATTATCTATTATAATAGGGCTGGTTTCTATTTATTGGATATTTGAAAGAATATAAAATCTAATTCAAAAGCTTATTTATATCATCCATAATTCTTGGAGATAAATCGTATTTATTTTTTGCTGCTTCTTTAAAATATTGTTTAGCATTATAAATTTTATTTTTTGCCAACATATATTTTCCCATATAATACAGTTCCAAACCCTCAAGTGGTTTTCCTTCAACAAATTCCTTGTATAATTTATCGGCCTCATCAAATTCTTTGTTAAAGGCCAAAGAATAAACCAACCAACTATAAGTTTGTGGTGTTGCTCTATTTATAATTTCTTTTCTTGCCAATTCAACAGCTTTTAAAGGATTGTTTAAAATTTGAGTGTACAACAGAATTAAATATTTGTTGTACATATTGCCATAGATATTTTGAGCTGCTTTTTGCTCAAATAATTGTGCAAAGTGTAATTCATTAATAGTATCATTATTAAATTGAGCCCAAGAAACTAATTTGAAAATAGGATCTGGTAATAAAGTTTTTGTAGCTGCAAATTCAAAAATGTGTTTCGCTAAAGAATCGTTTCCATCATGCACTAGGGCTAACCAGCCCAATCCCATCAATGAATGTAAATCTGAAGCATTTTTTTGTAAGCATACTTTGTAATTGAAGTATGCATTTTTAACATCATTATCATGCAAATACAAATCTGCAAGGTTCGATTGAGCATTTTGCAATAAAGTTTCATTTTTACTCACCAATTGTGTTGCAGCTGTCATTGCATTGATAGATGAATCTAAATCTCCTTTATAATGCATCAACTTCGATATTCTAAATTGATAGCCAAAATCGTTGGTTTGATTTAATTTAAGAAGACTTTTTTCTGCTAATTGAAATAGCCCTAACTCAAAATAAATGTCAAAAGCTTGGCTAAGTTTATTGTAAGTTTTTAATCCTAAAGAATCTGCTTTTTTAAACAACGAATCAGCTTCATGAAATCGATGTTGTAAAATGTAATGGTTACTTAAGGATGAAAAAATGGAAGATTCTTTATGATTATAATTTTTTGAAACTTCGAACAAAATACTATCTGATTGATGTATGTAATTCACATCTCCAGTAATCTGAAACTTACTTATTAATAATGCAGCATATTTTACTGAGTTAACTATATCAGCAGGTTGGCCAATAGTTCTGTTCTTCCAAAAATTTAAATCATTCTCTAAAAATTTAGCGATTTTATTAAAATCTCTTGAATAATTAGCAATGGAAGAGTCTATTAAAGATTTTTCAATTAAAGATTGTTTTTTGCCACAAGAAATCATGACAAAAACTATCATAGCATGTACGATAATTCTATGTTTCAAAATAAAAAATTTAAGATTAAATATTTACTATAGCGTAAAGCTCTTCTAAATTTGGAGTAGGACTTCCACCTTTTTTCTCAAGTGTAACAGCAAAAGCTTGTGCCCCTTGAACGTTCTTCATGTTTTGTAAATTGGTATTTACATCAAAAACACCTAAATCTATAGGTTTGCCATCTTTTAAAGCCCAAAGTTGATATTGTTTGTCGGCTGGGGTAGATGGTAACTGAATATTATTAACATAAACATTTCCAGTTACTGTATTCCAAGCCACCACCATGGTTTTACCAGGAGCTTTTGTATTACCTTGTAAAACAAAAATTTTATTGTTTTGAATAGATAATGCAGCAAGTTGATTTTTGTAACTCTCTTCTAAAGCAATTTTATCTTGAGTTAAATTTTCAATTTGTTGACTCATAGCCAGCTCTGTAGATTTTTTGTTGGCATTCATGAACAAGTATAAACCAGATAAGCTAATTATAAATAATACAGATGCAGCTACTAAATATTTTTTATAATTAAAGCCAACAACTTTTACTTCTTTATCTGTATTAATCGGAACTACTTTACTTGAAGATTCATTTCTTGATTCACTTTTTTCTTCTTGCTCTATTAAATCAAAAATATTTTTCTTGATATGATATGGAACAGTTACAGCATTATCCATAGCAAAACCTTCTAAAGCTTTTTCAACTTTAATAAGTTCTTCTTTAATTTCTGGATATATGTGGCTCATGCACTCGACCTCTTGCTTTTCTTGAGGAGAAACATCGCCTAAAACATATTGTTCTAGAATTCCGGATAATATGTAATCATTTACATTCATTTATTGCACAAATACTTTTTTTAAGGTAGCTAAACCCATTCTTATTCTTGTTTTTAAAGTTCCTAATGGAATATCTAAATATTTTGCTGCATCATCGTGTGTGAGTCCACTAAAATACACAGCCTGAATAGCTAAGCTCTGTTCAGTAGTTAAATATTTTAAAGAATTTTTCACTCCAATTAAGTTCACATTGGTTTCTATAGTGTTTGAACTACTAACATATACGTCTTCTGTGTCTGTTTGGATTGTTGGTCTTGTACTTTTTTTTCTGAGGGCATCAATTGCAGTGTTTCTACTAATATTTAACATCCATGTGAAGATGGTTGATTTATCTTCATCATATCGATCTATGTTTCTCCATATTTTTAAAAAAGCCTCTTGTAAAACATCTTCAGCTAATTCTTGATTATTCACTATTCTCAGAATAATATTTAATAAAGCACCGGAATATTTATCATATAAATCCGCAAATGCTTTTTTATCTTTTGCTTTAATAGCTGTAATAGATACCTGAATATTATGTGTTGCTGTCTCTGTCAAAATAGTAGTTGCGAATATAAGAAAGTAGCTACTTAATTGAACCTAAGAAAATAAATTTTTAATTTATGAATAAAGGAAGATTATAAAGCTTTTAAAGATGCAATACTTTCTTTTGGGTTAGATGATTTAAACACGGTATTGCCTGCAACTAAAACATCTGCACCAGCTTTTATAATGGTAGATGCATTTTCTAAAGTAACTCCTCCATCAATTTCTATTAAAACATTTAAGTTTCGTTGAAGAATTCTATCTTTTAGTTTAGAAATCTTATGAAGTGTATTTTGAATGAATTTTTGCCCGCCAAAACCTGGGTTAACACTCATTAAACAAACTACATCAATATCTACTAAAACATCGTCTAAAAGCTGAATTGAAGTATGTGGGTTTACAGCAACACCTGCTTTCATATTCAAACTTTTAATTTGTTGAATATTTCTGTGTAAATGTTGGCAAGCTTCTATGTGCACTGTAAGAATATCAGCACCTGCTTTTTTAAAATCTTCAGCATATTTTTCTGGCTCTTCAATCATTAAATGTACATCTAAAGTTTTTGTAGCTACTCTTTTTATGTGTTCAATAATGGGTAAACCAAAACTTATATTGGGTACAAATCTTCCATCCATTACATCTAAATGAAACCAGTCGGCTTGACTTTCATTAATCATTTTACATTCATCTTCTAAATGTAAAAAATTACACGACAATAATGATGGTGCTATTAATGCCATAATGTTATTATTTTTTTCTTTTTTTCATTCGCTTCCACCAAGGAGCTTTTTCAATTTCTTTATTACTGTCTCCAGTACATTTTTGTTGTGCATCTAAAACAGCAACATAAGCCATGTTAACAATATTTCTTACTGTACTGCCCAATTGTAAAACATGTACAGGTTTTTTAACTCCTAATAAAATGGGTCCAATTGTTTCTGCTTCTGCAACTTCTTTTAATAAGTTATATGCAATATTACCTGCAGTAAGATTTGGGAAGATGAGAATATTAACATCCTTATCTACCAAAGTGCTGAATGGGTAGTTGTCCTTTAAAATCTCTTTATTAAATGCAAGGGAACCTTGTATTTCACCATCAATAATCAATGATGGATTTCTCTCTTTCACTATTTCAGTTGCTTTGGCAACAAGTTTAGCTTCTGCACCATCGCTACTTCCAAAATTACTATAGCTTAACATGGCAATTCTAGGAGTGATGCCAAAGTTTTTTACTTGTCGGGCCACTAATAATGTAATATCTGCAAGTTCTTCTGCACTTGGATTAAAATTTACTGTTGTATCGGCTAAAAAAAGTGGTCCTTTTTTAGTGATGAGCAAATACATACCAGCAATGTTTTTTATTTCTTCTTCCTTGCCAATAATTTGTATTGCAGGTCTTATTGCATCTGCATAATTTCTAGTTAAACCACTAATCATAGCATCTGCATCGCCAGTTTCAACCATCATTGCTCCAAAATGGTTCCTATCCTTCATAATTTTTAAACTCTCGTAATGGTTAAAACCTTTACGTTGACGTTTACTGAAAAATAGTTCTCCATACTGAGCTCTTTTAGCATCATATTCCTCATTTCTAGGATCTATAATAGGGAGGTCAGCTATGTCGATATTATTTTCTTCTGCTATAGATTGAATCTTTTTTTCATTTCCTAAAAGAATTGGGTAACCAATGCCTTCTTCATAAATATTGCTAGCAGCTTTTAATATTTTAAAATTATCAGCTTCAGTAAATACAATTCTCTTTGGATCACGTTTTGCCTTATTAGCTAGCACACGTAGTAATTGATTATCTAGTCCTAATCTTTTGTTTAATTCAACTACATAATTATCCCAGTTGGTGATTACTTTTTGGGCAACGCCACTTTCAATAGCAGCTTTTGCAACAGCTGGAGAAACTGTTGAGATTAATCTTGGATCTACTGGTTTAGGAATAATATAATCTTTTCCAAAGGATAATGTTTTATTGTTATAAGCCAAGTTTACAATATCTGGTACTGGTTCTTTTGCTAAAGCTGCTAAAGCTTTAACAGCAGCCAGTTTCATGGGTTCATTGATAGCTGTTGAACGAACATCGAGTGCACCTCTGAAAATAAAAGGGAATCCTAAAACATTATTCACTTGATTAGGATAATCACTTCTTCCAGTTGCCATAATTACGTCTTTTCTTGCTTCAATAGCATCTTCATAAGTTATTTCAGGATTTGGGTTAGCCATTGCAAAAACAATTGGATTTTTTGCCATGGATTTCACCATTTCTTTAGTAACTACATTACCAACACTAAGTCCAATAAAAACATCAGCATCTTTTAAAGCAGCGGTTAAATCCCAATCTGCTTTAGATTTAGAACAGCCGAATGGTTTTCTTTCGTCTAAATCTGTTCTGCCTTCATGCAAAGCACCTTTTCTATCGAATAAAATAAAGTTTTCATATTTGGCACCAAGGGCCACATACAATTTGCAACAAGCCATTGCAGCAGCACCAGCACCATTAACTACAAATTTTACCTTGTCGATTTTTTTCTTTTGTAACTCTAATGCATTTAATAAAGCAGCAGAGCTAATGATAGCTGTACCATGCTGATCATCGTGCATTACAGGAATATTGGTGAGTCTTTTTAATTCTCTCTCAATATAAAAACATTCTGGAGCTTTAATATCTTCTAAATTAATTCCTCCAAAAGTGGGTTCAAGTGCTTTTACAATTTCTACAAATTTTACAGGATCTTTTTCATTGATTTCAATATCAAAAACATCTATATCTGCAAAAATTTTGAATAATACCCCTTTACCTTCCATTACAGGTTTGCTTGCTTGTGCACCTATATCTCCCAAACCTAATACTGCAGTACCATTAGAAATTACAGCCACTAAATTTCCTTTGGCTGTGTATTTATAAGCATCTTCTGGATTTTTTTCTATTTCTAAACATGGTTCAGCTACGCCTGGACTATAAGCAAGTGATAAATCTTTTTGTGTTTTAGCTTCTTTAGTGGGTACGACTTCAATTTTTCCCGGTCTGCCTTTGCTATGATATTCTAAAGCTTGTTGTTTTAATCTTTCTAATTTCTTTTCCATTAGCCACAATTTAACTATAAAAAAATAATGTGTAATAATTGTTTTTAGAAATTATTACACATTGCACATATTAGGTTAGAAAAAAATCTAACTCATTTTAAATGATTCTAAAAACTTAGTTGTAAAGTTTCCACTTCTAAAATCTTCGTTTTGCATAAGTTGTAAATGGAAAGGAATGGTTGTTTTTATACCTTCAATTACATACTCACTCAATGCTCTATACATAGTATCAATAGCTTCATCTCTGGTTCTGGCAACAGTAATTAATTTACCTATCATACTATCATAATATGGAGGAATTACATAACCTGCATACACATGACTATCAACACGTACACCATGACCACCAGGAGTGTTTAAGTAAGTAATTTTTCCTGGAGATGGTCTAAAATCGTTGTAAGGGTCTTCAGCATTTATTCTGCATTCAATGGCACACATATTTGGTTCGTAATTAGCACCAGAAATTTTTTCGCCAGCAGCTATTTTAATTTGTTCTTTAATTAAATCAAAATTGATTACTTCTTCTGTAACGCAATGTTCTACTTGAATACGTGTATTCATTTCCATGAAATAGAAATTACGATGTTTGTCAACTAAAAATTCAATAGTTCCAACACTTTCGTAATTGATAGCTTGAGCAGCTTTAATAGCAGCTTCACCCATTGCCTTTCTAAGTTCTGGTGTCATGAAAGGTGAAGGCGATTCTTCTACTAATTTTTGATGACGACGTTGAATAGAGCAATCTCTTTCACTTAAATGGCATACTGTTCCATACTGATCGCCTGCAACTTGAATTTCAATATGTCGAGGTTCTTCAACATATTTTTCCATGTATAAACCATCATTTTTAAAAGAAGCAGCTGCTTCAGCTTTTGCTGAATTATAAGAACGTTCCATTTCACTTTCTTCCCAAACAATTCTCATTCCCTTACCACCACCACCAGCTGTAGCTTTTATGATTACAGGATATCCTACAACATTTTTTGCTAAATCTTTTGCTTGCTCAATACTTTCTAGTAATCCACCAGAGCCAGGAACAACAGGCACTCCAGCCTTAATCATTGTTTCTTTAGCTGTAATTTTATCGCCCATATTATTGATCATATATGGAGTTGGGCCAATAAACTTTATTCCATGATCGGCACAGATTTGAGAAAATTTAGCATTTTCTGCTAAGAAACCATATCCTGGATGAATAGCGTCTGCATTTGTTATTTCTGCAGCAGCCATAATATGTGGAATATTTAAATAACTATCTGTACTTGCTGGCTTACCTATGCAAACTGCTTCATCGGCAAATCTAACGTGTAAGCTATCTTTATCTGCTGTAGAGTAAACGGCAACAGTTTTAATACCCATTTCTCTACAAGTTCTAATAACTCTTAAGGCAATCTCTCCTCTATTTGCAATTAATATTTTTTTAAACACAATCTGTAAATTAAAAATTAAAAATTAAAAATTAAAAACTCAACCCAAATAATAGTTTAGGGTTTTGACTTTTGAATTTTTACTTAACTTGGTTCTACTAAAAATAAAGGTTGGTCGTATTCAACAGGGCTATTATCATCTACCAATACTTTTACAATTTTTCCTTTTACTTCACTTTCAATTTCGTTGAAAAGCTTCATGGCTTCAATAACACAAAGCACTTTACCTGGTTCAATCATAGTGCCCACTTCAACAAATGGAGGTTTATCTGGTGAAGCCTTTCTGTAAAAGGTTCCAATCATTGGACTTTTAATAGTTATGGTATTACTTGGTGCAGGTGCTGCTGTTGCTTCAGATTTTGAAGCAGGTGCTGCAGGAAGAGCAGGAGCTGGAGCTGCTGTATGTTGTTGAGGTGCAACATTGTAAACTTGAGGTGCAGCTGCCACGGTTACTACTTGTTCTTCTTTTTGTTTAATGGTTACCTTGCCATCTTTATCCTCGATGCTGATTTCACCAATATTACTTTTATTAACTATTTTAATTAATTCGTGAATTTGCTTTAAGTCCATTTTTGCTGTTTTGGTTAAAAAATTATGAAATTCTTCAAAAAGTGGTGCAATATATAGCTAAAACTATGAAAAATGATTGTTTTTTGTATTTTTTTACATTTCTCTAAATTTTCCGCAGAGTAATTTTTTGAGTTAAAACTCGTTTGTATTTAGACAACACAACAATTCATTAAATGTAATCTTTTTCATGCATTTTTCTTTGAAATTAAAAAACTATTTATTTATTATTGGATTACTCATATCTCTTAAAGGTCTGAATCAACAACAATCAAATTATGATACACTTAATTTAGATGATTCTACGGAATTATTAGACTTGATTGATTTATCAAAAAAAATATTTAGAAAGCAGCAGCAGGGAGCTGTAAAAAAAATAAAACCCGAAAAAAAATTTGAGTTTTCAGTGTTGCCAGTAATTGGTTATACTTTACAAAGTGGATTAGTTGCAAATGTTTCTGGTAATGTTGTTTTTAAAAATGGAACCAATGACTCTACTAACACTTCTGCTTTAGTTCAGGGTATTTCGTATAGTGAATATAATCAGTTAGAATTTTATTTACAATCAGAAATATGGTCGAAAAATAATAAATGGAATTTTAATGGCGACTTGCGTTTTTACATTTATCCTCAAGACACATATGGATTAGGAGGATTTTCAAAGGAGCATGAAGCTATTTTAGTGAACTTTTCCTTTATTAGGTTTTATGGGACAGTTTTCAGAAAAATTAAACACAACCTTTATTTTGGTTTGGGCTATATGCTTGATAAAAGATGGAATATAGTGCAATCTCCACATAACTTTATTAGTGATTATGATAAATATGGATATAGGAGTACCTCAAATTCATCTGGATTTAATATTAATATTTTAGCAGATACAAGAGATAATCCTATTAATTCTCAAAAAGGGTTTTACTCTAATGCAATACTAAGATTTAATAAAAAGTTTTTAGGAAGTGATAGTGATTGGACCTCTTTTATGTTAGATTATAGAAAGTATTTTAAGTTAGATCATAAACATACAACCCTTGCTTTTTGGAATATGTATTGGTTAACCTTAAGTGGAAATCCACCTTATTTAGATTTACCAAGTACAGGTTGGGATACCAATAATAATTTGGGCAGAGGTTATATTCAAAGTAGATTTCGAAGTCCTAATTTAATTTATTTAGAATCTGAACTTCGATTTAATATTACTAGAAACCAGTTTCTGGGAGCTGTTGTTTTTGCAAATGCACAATCATTTACTGAAATAGGCAGTAAAAAATTTGAAAGAATTATTCCTGGCTTTGGTACAGGAATCAGATTAAAGTTTAATAAAGATTCTAGAACCAACTTAGCAATTGATTATGGTTTTGGTATTGATGGATCTGGAGGAATCTTTGTAAATCTTGGGGAAGTATTTTAGCACATTTTGCTTAAGCTATATCCTTTTTTTAATAGCCATTGATGAATTTTAATTTTGTGATCTCCTTGAATAATTATTTCAGCATCTTTAACTGAACCACCTGTTCCACAAGAAGTCTTAAGTTGCTTACCTAGTGTTTGTAAATCTTCTTCAGAGCCAACAAATCCATAAACAATGGTAACAATTTTACCAGCTCTATGTTTTTTATCTAGTATTATTTTTAAAGGTTGCTCCTTATTAGGAAGTGTTATTATAGATGCAGCATCTTCTTCAATTTTAAAATCAGGATTTGTGCTAAAAACAATTCCTGTTGTATTTAATTTGTTTTTACTCATGATGATTAATTTATACCAATTTAGCTTTCAAACTTAAATCTACACTTTTAGCTTGGTGAATTAAAGCACCAACACTTATAAAATCTATTCCAGTAGCAGCATAAGTTTCAATATTTTGTTTATTAATACCACCACTAGCTTCAGTTTCAAATTCTTTATTAATTATACTTAATGCTTCACTTATTTGATCTGGAGAAAAATTATCGAGCATAATTCTATCAACTTTTCCTTTTCCATTTAAACAAACTTCTTTAACTTCTTCAATTGATCTAGTTTCAATTTCTATATGAATTGAAAGATTGTTTTTCTTTTTATAGTCAAAGGCCAACTCAATAGCTTTTGAAATTCCTCCACAATAATCTAAATGATTATCTTTTAGCATAATCATATCATATAACCCAAACCTATGATTATTGCCACCACCAATTCTAACAGCTTCTTTTTCTAATAATCTAAAATTTGGAGTTGTTTTTCTTGTATCTAAAATTTTGCAGTTATACTTTGAGATGATTTTGCTATACTCTTTGGTTAGCGTTGCAATACCACTCATTCTTTGCATAATATTAAGTACCAGTCTTTCACATTTTAAAATGGTTAATATACTTGCTTCAACTTCAAAAGCTTCTTGACCTTCAACTGCAGAATCACCATCTTTTAGGGATGCCTTGAATATTGAACTATTTTCAACATTTTCAAAAATTTTCTTAGCCACCTCAACTCCTGCAATTATGCAATTCTCTTTTACTTTAAGCATTGCTTTACCTTTCTGATTGGGGTTTATGCAACATAATGAACTATGATCTCCAGAACCAACATCTTCTGCAAGGGCTTGTTGAATTAAATGTTCTAAATGAGATGTATAAGTTTGATTCATGTGGTTAAATAAAAATCCCTCCCGAAAATTCGAGAGGGACAAATGTATTATTACTATTTTAATTAGAATTTGAAATGAGAGAAAGCTTTGTTAGCTTCAGCCATTCTGTGAGTATCTTCTTTCTTTTTAAAAGCAGCACCCTCACCCTTACTAGCAGCCATAATTTCATTAGCTAATTTGTCTGCCATTGTTTTACCATTTCTTTCTCTGCTAAAACGAATTAACCATTTCATGCTTAAAGAAATTTTTCTATCTGGTCTAACTTCAGTAGGAATTTGGAAGTTTGCACCACCAATTCTTCTGCTTTTTACCTCAACACTTGGGGTTACATTGCTGATGGCTCTTTTCCAAATTTCATATCCATCTTCTCCTGTTACTTTTGATACTTTGTCAATTGCATCATAAAAAATGGTGAAAGCTGTACTCTTTTTACCTTGCCACATTAAGTTGTTAACGAAACGAGTCACCATTTTATCGTTATACTTACTATCTGGTGCTAAAGGAATTTTCTTTGGTTGTGATTTACGCATGTTTAATTTTTAAGATTTGGGTTGAAATTCTTCAAGTATTAAAACTTTACTCAACCTATTTTGGATTATGATTTTTATAATTGATTGCTAACATCTAAATACTAGATACTAACTACTTCTTAGCTTTTTCTTTCTTAGTACCGTATTTACTACGAGATTGTTTACGATCTTTTACACCAGCAGTATCTAAACTACCACGAACAATATGATAACGTACACCTGGTAAATCTTTTACACGACCACCACGTATTAAAACGATGGAGTGCTCTTGTAAATTATGACCTTCACCTGGAATGTAAGCAATAACCTCTGTTTTGTTGGTTAATCTAACTTTAGCAACTTTACGTAAAGCCGAGTTTGGCTTTTTAGGTGTTGTTGTATAAACTCTTGTACAAACACCACGGCGTTGTGGACAAGCGTCTAAAGCTCTAGATTTACTTTTTGCACGAATGATTTCGCGTCCTTTTCTTACTAACTGTTGTATTGTAGGCATTATCCTCTGTATATTTTTTTCGGACGGCAAAAGTATATAATGTAGTGGAACTACCAAAAATTATATAAGAAAATTATATAAAAAAGATTAGTTTTTAATGTATTTGTTGATTAATTGGGGATTTAATCTAGTTTTCTTGAATTTTTTTTTGATTTTTTTCTTTTCGCTTTATTAATTCTTGGTACAACTGTTCGTTTTGCTCGTATTTAAAATAGTTGTAAAAAATAGCAATAAATAAGCTAATAGATAAAATGCAAATGAATAATATTGTTGGACTTAGTTTATTGCTTGCATCCATATTAGCTCTTTTATACCAACCGGCTAGAATAGATATAAACACTAGAAGTCCTATAATTAATCCACCAGCAAAGCCTTTAATAAAAAAAAAGGGGTTGAGTTTAGATTCATTTCTTTTTTCTGACCAAAATTTTATAAATTTTTCTTCTTGTATATCTAGCATATTGCAAATTTATTATTTACTGATGTAAATAATAAAAACATGCATATTTTCGTTACTTAATACTTTATAATAATGCGTTTGATTAAGAAGTACGGTTTGTACATTGTTTCATGTTTACTCTTCTTGGATAGTTTTTTTGTTATTTATGGACTAGGTAAATTTAGAGTGTATACCATCTCTATATTAATGCCACTGATAATTATTTATTACTATAAGAATTCTAAAAGAAGTAAAAAGTCAATAACCTTCACAAATGTTTTAGTTGCTCTTATATTAGTATTTGCTAGCGATATTATTTATTTGATAAACAATTTTGTGTTGAAAAATACACTTGAATGGCTATTTGTTTTAAGAATTTGCCTTTTGTTAGTTGCTAATTTAGTATTTGGTTATATTTTTAATCACATCAAAAAGCTTAAAATTTCAAAATGTCCAGAAGCATTTATTATATCTTTAGTTACAATTCCCTTGGCTTTAGTGTTATTCAAGTTTTTAAATGTTGTTGAATTAGGAAACTATAAATATTCTATTTTAATTGCCATGTTAATTATGGTAATAGTTATAGCTTTAGCTACAAATATTTTTGGTGATAAAGCTAAAAAATCAATTGCTTATGAAAATTATATACCCGGTTCTGTAAGTTTGGCTCTATCATTAGGGTTGATAGCTGTGTATAAATTTCTAATTCCGGATGTTGATTTTTTACCTGCAGTAATTACTTTAACACAAGGATTTGGTTACTTATTGTTGGTAAGTGGATTTGTTAAGTATTTAAAAGTTTAATATTTGAATGGTTTCTTGAGTTTGTTGTTTTAGAAGAAATAATTTATTAGTTAGAAGGGTATCTATTATGGTTTCATTATAATGCCTAATTGTGGTTAGTGTTAGTCCTTTTTGTACTTCAACGTTAAATATTTCTTCAGCTTTCAGAGCTAATTCCTGATTTTTTATTTCATTCTCATCCATACATAATTGAACATTAATGGCACCAGTTTGAATTAAATTGGGTTTCAATTTTAGTGAGCCAAACAAATTGTATAAAAATTTCATTGGCTTATCTCCAACAAAAGAAAAATCTTTGGTTTTTAGATTCATTAACACTTGATTCTTTTTAATGATGATAATCGGAGGTAGATTATTCATTTTTCCATCCTTAATAATAGTGCCTTTTAGACTTGTATTTAAAAAACATTTTACGTAAAGGGGTATCTTCTTGTTTTGCAATGGTTTTATGGTTTTAGGGTGTATTATCTGTGCACCATAAAATGCCATTTCAATTACTTCTTCAAAATTGAGTTCTTCTATTAATTCTGCGTTTAAAAATTCTTTAGGATCAGCATTCATCACGCCTTCAACATCTTTCCAAATCGTTAAGCTTTTTGCATTTAAAATATTAGCAAAGATGGCAGCACTAAAATCACTTCCTTCTCTTCCTAAAGTGGTACTTTCATTTTCATCAGTGGCCCCAATAAAACCTTGTGTTATATAAATGGTTTTTGCAGAAAATTGTAGAGACTGAATTTTTTCTCTTGTAATTTTCCAATCAATTATTGCACTTCTGAAATTATTATCAGTTCTAATAAAATCTCTTACATCTAACCATGTATTTTCTATTTCAAGTTCTTGTAAAAAAGAACTAATAATTTTTGTACTGAGTAGTTCTCCAATACTTACAATTTGATCGTAATAATAATCGTAACTCCTTACTGGTTTATCGTGTAAAAGCCATTCAACTTCTGTAAATAAATCGTTTAAATCAGCTAAACAAGAAGCTGAATGTTCTTGAATAATTTCCTGTGCTAATTGAATATGTTTTTGTTTAATTTCCTCAAAAAGTACTAATGCTTGCTGTTGCTTGTTTTCATAAAAAGCATCTACAACTTTTTCTAATGCATTCGTGGTTTTACCCATTGCAGATATAATAACCACTAAGGGTTCATGAGCAAACTCTTGAATAATTTTTGGAATATTCTTAATTCTTTCAATACTATTTACAGAGGCACCACCAAACTTAAAAACTTTCATTGTCTACTATTTTTTAAAATCGAATACTAACTGACAAAATGCTTTTACACCTACATCCAATTTACTATCATCTATATAAAAATCTGGTGTATGATGACTTGGAGCTTCTTCCATTTTCAATTTTGGGTTTCTTGCCCCCAAATAAAAGAAGAATGCAGGAACTTTTTCTCCATAAAAAGAAAAATCTTCTGCACCCATAACCCATGTCCATGGAACAACATTTTCTTTACCTCCTGCAGCTTTTTGTAAAGAACTTAGTGATGCTTCAACTAATTTTGGATGATTATAAGTAACTAAGGTTTTGTTTTCAAAATTTACTTCAACTGTTGCACCACTTGCAGCAGCTATTGAAGTTGCGGTATGTTTAATTTTGTCTAATACAGCCAATCTCATTTTTGCATCAAGAGTTCTTATTGTTCCTTCTAGATAGGCCTCTTCAGGAATGATATTAAATCGAACACCACTCTGTATTTTACCAACAGTTATTACAACTGGTGCTTTGCTTAAATCAACTTGTCTACCCACAATACCTTGTAAAGCTTGAATAATTTGTGCACTTACATATATAGGATCAACCCCATCCCAAGGATATGCACCATGACTTTGTTTGCCTTTTACTTTTATTGAAAACAAATCTGCACTTGCCATAAAAGCTTCAGGTTTGTAATAAATTTTTCCGTTATCTCCAAAACTTTCTATGTGAATACCAAAAATGGCATCAGGTTTTGGATTCTCTAAAGCACCTTCTTTTATCATTAAAGAAGCACCACCTTCTTCACCACTTGGAGCTCCTTCTTCTGCTGGTTGAAATAGAAAAACTACTGTTCCGGAAATTTCATTTTTTAATTGAGTTAATACAGTTGCAGTGCCCATTAGCATTGCTATATGTGCATCATGACCACAAGCATGCATTACACTAACTGCTGCTCCATTATAAGTAGATTTTAAAGTAGATTTAAAGCTTAATTCATTTCTTTCCTCAACAGGTAAGGCATCTATATCAGCTCTTAGAGCAATAATGGGTCCAGGTTTATTGGTTTTTAAAACTGCTTTTACCCCTGTTTTTGCAATTTTGGTTACCTCTAATCCTAAAGTTTGTAAGTAACTATAAATTTTTTCTTGAGTTTTAAATTCTCTGTTTGAAAGTTCAGGGTTCTGATGAAAGTCTCTACGCCATTCAACAACTTTAGGCATAATTGCTGCTACAACATTTTCATAGTTATTTGATTGAGCAGTTGTACAATTAATGATTAAAAAATATGTACAAAAAAGAAGTATTGTTTTTTTCATTTAAATAAAATAAAAATGTTTGTAATGAGAATGACAATATTATTATATTTTTAGCAAAACAGTTTTACAAATCACTGATGCAAGCGTTGCTAAAAATAAAACATGAGTAAACAGAATATTCCAAAACAAAAAAAATACGAAGAACTTCATTTTATTGATACTTCAAAATCTGTTTGGAATTATAGTTTGTTTTCTGATGAAGATGTAAAAAATTTTCAAGCAGGCACTCATTATTCCATATATAATTTTTTAGGAAATAAGCAAATTAAAGTTGTAGATACTGAGGGAACATATTTTGCTGTTTGGGCTCCAAATGCTACCTACGTGAGTGTTATAGGAAATTTTAATGAATGGAATAATTCAACTCATCCTTTAATTGTAAGAAAAGACGGTAGTGGAATTTGGGAAGGATTTATTCCTCATTTAAAATCTGGCGAAGCTTATAAATATCATATTCATGGTTATCAAGGATTGAAATTAGATAAGGGAGATCCTTATTGTCATTTTTGGGAAAAAAGACCTCAAACTGCTTCAATTACCTGGCAAACTAATTATGATTGGAAAGATAATATTTGGATGAAGAAAAGAAAAAAAGCAAATGCATTAAATGCTCCATTTTCTGTTTATGAAGTTCATTTAGCCAGTTGGAGACGACCAAATAAAGATGATGAAGAAACTTATTTATCTTATCATGAAATTCAAAATAAATTAGTGCCATATGTTAAAGAAATGGGCTTTACTCATGTAGAGTTTATGCCTGTTATGGAACATCCATTCGATGGCAGCTGGGGATATCAAGGGGTTGGATATTTTGCTTCAACTTCTCGTTTTGGAACACCACAAGAATTTGCAGCGTTAGTAGATGCTTTTCATCAGAATGATATTGGTGTTATTCTCGATTGGGTGCCTTCACATTTTCCTTATGATGCACATGGATTATTTATGTTCGATGGAACACATACTTACGAATATGCTGATATGAGAAAAGGCTATCACCCCGATTGGAACAGTTATATTTTTAATTATAAAAGGGGAGAAGTAAAAAGTTTTTTAATAAGTAGTGCAAGATTTTGGTGTGATGTTTTTCATATCGATGGTATTCGTGTTGATGCTGTAAGTTCTATGCTACGATTGGATTACAGCAGAAATGAAGGACAGTGGGAGCCTAATGAATTTGGTGGCAATGGAAATCTTGAAGCTATTGCATTTGTAAAAGATTTAAACGAAACTTTATATCGAGATTTTCCAGATATTCAAACTATTGCTGAAGAAGCAACAGATTGGCCTGGCATTAGTAATCCAACACATGCTGGAGGTTTAGGTTTTGGAATGAAATGGATGATGGGTTGGATGCATGATACTCTAGATTACTTTAAAATGGATCCTTTGTTCAGGCAATTTCATCAGGATAAGTTTACGTTTAGTATGATGTATTATTATGATGAAAATTTTATGTTGCCTTTAAGTCATGATGAAGTGGTTCATGGAAAAAGTCCAATGATTTATAAAATGCCAGGCGACACTTGGCAAAAATTTGCAAATCTTAGGTTGCTGTATACATACATGTTCACACATCCTGGAGCAAAACTATTGTTCATGGGTAATGAATTTGGAGCAACGAACGAATGGAATTATAAAAGTGAGTTGCAATGGGAATTGTTAGACTTTGTGAGTCATGGTGGAATGAAATATTGTGTTCAAAAGTTGAATGAACTGTACAAAAATTATCCAGCTTTATACATCAATCAATTTAATACAGATGGTTTTGAATGGATTGATTTAAATCATAGAGCTGATGGAGTAATGGTGTATAAGCGAAAAGGTTTAAAGCCGAAGGATGATGTGTTAATCATTTTAAATACTACACCAATTGTAAGAAACGATTGGGAAATTTCACTTCAAGGAAAATACAAATGGAAAGAAATTTTTAACAGCGATAGCAAAGAATTTTGGGGTACTGGCGATGTTTTTAATCCTGATTTAATTGTTGGGAAAAAAGTAGATAAAAAATCTAAGTGGTATAAAATTAATGTTCAATTACCTGCTTTAGGAGCAGTGGTATTGGGGTAATTGTGAATGTTAAATTGCAAATTTTAAAATCATTTTTTACTACTCACTACTTACTACTTTCTACTAGCTTCTAGCCATCTATTCCCTACACAACTCTCTAATAATACTTTCATGTTGTGGATATTCTTTGCAAAGTTCATCAGCTTTAGCTAATTCAAATTCTTCAAAGTCAAATCCAGGAGCAACTGTACATCCAACAAAAGAAAAAGAAGATTCTTTTAATGGTCTACTTGCAAACCAGCAATTTGCAGGCACAGTAAAATTGAAATATTGTCCAAGTTTTATGTTTGCTCCTAAAGTAAAAGTAATTAAATCGCCTGCATTGTCTATCACGTAAACGTGTAAAGGATCGCCAGAGTAAAAGTGCCAACTTTCGTCACTCTTAATTCTATGAAAAGCAGAAAAATTTCCTTGCTCTAGTAAAAAATATATTGCAGTTGAACTAGGTCTATCTCCTCCAAAACCCTTTGGTAATGCCGATTTTGGAATTATAGTTTCTGATCTGTACGATTCTCTGTAATAACCTCCTTCAGGGTGTGGTGCTAATTTATATTCTTGTATTAGTTCTTGTGGTGTTATCATTTTAATTATTTGTTGCAAAAATATTCCTAGTATTAATTCTATTTATATCAATTTTGAATTATTCTAAATATCGAAAATGGTCATTTTTAAAATAGCTTCAGACTTACATCATTATTTACAACCCCTTCGAATTAAAGATAAGCAAATTGGGTTTGTGCCAACTATGGGTGCTTTGCATAAGGGTCATATTTCTTTAATAGAACAATGCAAACTAAAAAACACTATCACAGTTTGCAGCATTTTTGTAAATCCTACTCAGTTTAATGATGTAAAAGATTTTGATAAATATCCTATTACCATAGAACAAGATATTTTATTATTAGAAGAAGCAGGATGCGATGTGTTATTTCTTCCTTCATATCAAGAAGTGTATCCTCAGCCATCAGATACTGAAAAAAAGTATGATTTAGGATTTGTGGAAACAGTTTTTGAAGGGGCACATAGACCAGGCCATTTTAATGGAGTTTGTATGGTAGTGGAAAGATTGTTACGTATTGTTCAACCTCATCAACTTTTTTTAGGCCAAAAAGATTATCAGCAATGCATTGTCATTAAAAAATTAATTGAAATTATGCAAGTTGATATTAGTGTAAAAATTTCTTCTACTCAAAGAGAGGCAAATGGATTAGCCATGAGTAGTAGAAATAGAAGACTCAATGAAATTCAGTTAGCACAAGCTGCTACAATTTATCAGTCATTTATTTATATTAAAGATAATCTTACTCAACAAAATGCTATTCATCTTATTGAACAAGCCAAATTAATATTATTGAATAACGGATTTGATAGAATAGATTATTTCAGTTTTGCTAATGCCAAAACACTTGAACCAATTGAATTTTGGGATGGTGAAACACCTTTAGTTGCTCTTGTTGCAGCATTTATGGGTGAAGTTAGATTAATTGATAATATGCTTTTAACGAATTAGTAATTATTTGCAATAGCCTAACAACTACTTTTGCAACTAGCTTAAAATATATTTATGGAATCGAAAAAAGTTGCAGATAGTTTAACCATTATGAATGAATTGGTATTACCCAACGATACTAACACATTTGGAAATTTAATGGGTGGAAGATTAATGTATTGGATGGATATTGCTGCAGGTATTGTAGCTGTTAGGCATAGCAATGCTCCTTGCATGACTGCAAGTGTAGATAATTTAAGTTTTAAAACACCTATTAAATTAGGCAACTTAGTTCGTATAGAAGCTAAGATTACCCGAGCTTTTAATACTTCTATGGAAATTCATTTAAAAGTTTGGGGAGAAGATAGTTTACAACAATATAGGTATGTGAGTAATGAAGCTTATTTTACTTTTGTAGCTTTAGATCCCAATAACAAACCACGTTTGGTTGCACCTGTAATTCCTGAGACAGAAGAAGAAATTGCTTTGTACGATGGTGCTTTGCGAAGAAGACAACTTCGTTTAATTCTAGGCGGAAAATTAAAACCCGATGATGCTAATGAGTTAAAAGCATTGTTTATTAAACCCTAATATGAAATAGAATTGAGTTCAATTTTAAATGTAGTGCCTTTACCAATTTCACTATGTTTAATAAATATTTTTCCTTTATGAAATTGTTCAACAATTCTCTTGGTTAAGGTTAGCCCCAAACCCCAGCCACGCTTTTTTGTAGTGAAACCCGGTTTAAAAACTTTAGAAATGTTTCTTGAACTAATTCCTTTTCCATCATCATTAATTTCAATTTCAATTTTTTGATGCTCTTCTTTTATTGCAATATTAATATTGCCTTTTCCTTCCATGGCATCTAATGCATTTTTCAATAAATTCTCAATAACCCAATCAAATAATGGTGGAGAAATTAATGCAAATATTTCTTTTTCTTTTGATTGAAGATTAAACTTTACATGATGGCCAGCACGTTTTTTGATATACTCCATCATGGTTAAAATTTGCTCAACTATGTTTTTCTTTTCTAAATGTGGGGTGCTGCCAATTTTCCCAAAGCGATCAGAAATCAGTAAAAGCCTATTTACATCTTTTTCCATTTCAGGAACAATACTTTCATTGCCCTTAATATCTTTTAGCATTTCTAACCAACCCTCTAAACTACTTACAGGAGTGCCTAGTTGATGGGCTGTTTCTTTTGCTAAGCCTGCCCACACTTGATTTTGGGTACTTCTATAACTAGTTTGTAAAGCAATTAACACAATAATGATGAAAAGTATTACAATAATGAGTTGTATTATAGGATAATATCTAACTTCCTTTAATAATTTAGATTCTCCATAAAACACTTTATTAATCTGAGTTGAGTCTAATGGATTCTTCCAAACAATAGGATCATGATATTTTTTTAAATCATTTATTTTTTGTTGAACAAAATTTTGTGTGTTGTACAATCCAATAGTATCAATATTCCTATGGTCTAATAGTTCGTGGTTTTCTGTTACTAAAAGTATAGGAATATCAACACTGTTTTCTGACAAAACCTTTGTAGTAAGATTTGAAATGGTTACATTAGGATTACTATTATTCTTTACAGCCTCGGCCCATTGTTCAATTTTCCTTGTTTCTTCTGCAGCTATTTTACGAGCAATGTATTGTGAGTAGAAAATGGTTCCACTCACAATACATATAGCTATAGTAGCAAGAATAGTTTTTAAATTAAGAAAACGAACCAGCATTCATATAATTTAGAATTGACTAATTAATACACTAATACTGTATATCCCCAAGCTGGTAAACTCATCATTTGATCAGATGTAATTTTTTCTTTTTTACCCGAAAATAACTCTTTAGCTTCTCCATTTACTTTATTGTTATTTAAACTAAAGCTTTGATTAGCTGCTGAAAGGTTTGTAATTACAACCACTTTATTTTTATTCATTTCACGTACAAATGCAAAAATATTTGCATCGTTATTAGTGTTAATTCTGGTATAACTAGCATTTGCTGCTAATGCATCGTTTTCTTTTCTTAGAGTTAATAATTTTTTATAAAATTCTTGTCTTTTATAATTTCCGAAAATAATGGTGTCTTTCACAAAGAATTTCAAACTATCTAAAAATGGTTCTTCTTGTCCGCCATAAATTAAGGGAACTGTTCTTTTAAGTGTTTGTGTAATTACGGCAAATGGGGCATGTATTTCACCTGGCATTGTACCAAAATCTGCTTTATTCCAACTGTTTTCATCGTGGTTAGAAGTAAAGTACATTCTAATACTATTTTTTGGAAATAAAGTATCATGTTTAGCAAGAATTGAATCAATAGCAACTGCTTTTCTTTCACCACGAGCAATACGCTTCATCATATCAAATTCTTCCCAAGTATAAGAGGCATCAAAACCAACTTCATGTAAACTTGGTTTATCGCCTTCGGCAAGCATAAAAACATTTTTCATTTTTCTAAGTTCAGGAATGCATTTAGCCCAAAACTCATTAGGTACTTCGCCTGCAACATCACATCTATAACCATCTATATTAGTTTCTTTAATCCAAAACTTCATGCATTCTATCATGCTATCTACTAAAGCAGGGTTTTTATAATTTAATTTTCTGGTATCTGTCCAATCAAATTGGCTAATAGGATTTCCTAAACTATCTTTTTCATAAAAATCTGGTTGAGTATTTAACCAATAATGGTCAGCACCACTATGAGTAGGTACCCAATCAATAATAACTTTAAAACCCTTTTCATGAGCAGTTTTTACTAAATTTTTCCAGTCGTCCATATTACCATATTCCGGATTAATTTTTCTGTAATCTGCAACTGCATAATAACTACCTAATTGTGTACTATCTCTCTTTCTATCTTTTAAACTAATAGGATTAATAGGCATAAACCAAAGTGTTTGAACACCCATTTCTTTTAAACGATCTAAATGTTTTGCAAAGGCGTTGAAAGTACCTTCTGGTGTGTATTGACGCGTATTAACTTCATAAATATTTCCTTGCATAATCCATGAAGGGTGACTATCAGTTGTAGATTCATCAAGCTTCGATGAATCATTTTGAGTTTTACAACTACATAAAAGCAAAAAACCTAAGGCTACAACAATAATTCTCATAATTAAAATTTTTTTGTGAATTTAGTTAAATGCACCAAACTATAAAATAAAATTCCTTTTTTGTAGTTCTTGAAATGAGGTTTACTTTGCAATAAGCATGAAAAGAGTTGGTTATTTTATATTAATAGGCGTAATGCTTACTTCGTGTAAAACAGTAAGAAATATTACTAGTAAAGATAATAGCAGTAATAATATGCAAAAGGACAGGAGTAATAGATCTATTGTTTTTATAGATGGCATTGAAATAACTCCAGGCACAATTGTAAAGTCAACACATAAACCTGCAACAACAAAAAGCAAGTCTTTAAACTATGAAGTGCCAAATCATTTAAATAGCCTAACAAATTATGACATTGAAAAAGCTAGTAGTTTACAATTTAAGTATGCATTAATACTAGACACCTATGTAGAAGCTCTAAATAATATTAAACTATATTTAAATATTGACGAGTGGTGGGGAACTAGTTATTGTTTAGGTGGAAATTCGAAAACTTGTATAGATTGTTCGGCATTTACAAGTACTATCATTAGAGATATATATCAGATTAACTTACCCAGAACTGCAGCAGAACAATTTAATGCGAGTTTAAGAATAGAAAAAGATAGTCTTCAAGAAGGTGATTTAGTTTTTTTTAAAACTAAAAAAAATTATATCAATCATGTTGGTATATTTCTTGCTAACGACAAATTTGTTCATGCATCTACCAGTCAGGGAGTAATGATTAGCGACTTAAGAGAAGCTTATTGGAACGATAAGTTTGCTGGTTGTGGTAGAGTAATTAATTAATGCTCTTTATCGAATGTGGTTTTTAAATAATCTACAATTACATTACTATTTCCTAATTCATCTTCCATATCGCTTAGTTCATGTTCTAAAGCTCTTGTACTAATCTGAATTTCTAATATTGAAATTACCATTGACGTCATTAAACAAACCATACTAATAGCAAATAATAAATATGCATAGGATTGGTGGTTTCTAAAAATGACATACATGCATATTAAGCAAATCAAAAAACTAAAAACAGCAAGTGCTTGCATTAATCGAATCATAGTAAGTCTAGTTCTTAAATTTTTTATTTGCCTTATAATGCTTGGTCTACTTTCTTCTTCTTTATTATATCTATCGTGTAAGCTTCTTATTAAATTAGATAAAGCCAAGAATCTATTTCCATATACTAACATCAAGAATGTAATAGCAGGGAAAAGTAATGCTGGTGTTGTAAATGTTATTTCCATAATTATTTAGGGGCTTTTTTGTAAAGATACCATACCACAAAACTAAAAATAATATTAGGAGTCCAAACAGCAAGTATTGGTGGAAAATTACTTTTGGTAGAAAATATTGTAGAAAATTTATCGGTTAAAATAAACATGAAAGCAATTAAAACGCCCATAGCCAAATGAGCCCCACTTCCTCCTCTTATTTTTCTTCCAGCAATTATGGCACCCATTAGCGTTAAAATAATAACCGAAACCGGAGTGGCATTTCTTCTTCCATATTCGACCCTTAATTCATTAATATTTTCAGAACCTTTCTTTCGTTCAAGATCAATAAATCTGCTAAGTTCAGGAGAAGTTAGAATATCTTTTGTGTACTTACCTCTTAATAAGTCTCTTGGGGTGGCTGTAAAATTAAGAGCAGATTCGGGAAGTTGATAAAGGGTTTCTCTTATGGTATCTAAATCTCTTATAATAATAGATTGTAGCATCCATTTTCTTTTTTTGGCATCCCAAAACATTCTATCAGCTTTTTTGTTTTCAACAAGTTTGTTGTCGATAACTTTATATAAATAGCATCCGTTACTTGATTTTGTGGTAGTATCATAATTATTGATAACAGCATATGTAAAAGAATCTACTTTTAAATACATGCTGTTGCCTCTATTATTTATAGTGCTTATAGTTCTTTCGTATGATGAATTAGCATCTATATAAACAGTTTCGAATGCTGTTCTTTTTTTATTGGCTAATGGAACAGTATACATACTTGCAAACCATAAAATTGTTGCTAAAAATATACCTCCAACAAAATAAGGTCTTAGCCATCTATTGTAAGTTACACCACTTGCCAGAATAGCTACTATTTCACTTCTTGTGGCCATTTTTGAAGTAAAGAATATAACAGAAATAAAAACAAATAATGGAAAAAGTAATGCCGTAATGTGTGGAATAAAACCTAAATAATATTGATAAAAAATTTGAGCTGTACTTAGCTTAGAACGAACAAAATCTTCTGCTTTTTCGCTCATGTCAATCACAACACTTATCACAACAAATAAAAAAATGGCAAAGAAAAAAGTGGTTAAAATTTTTTTTACGATATACCAGTCTAATTTTTTCATTAATTAAGTTGGGTGAAATGGTTGCCTTTAACAGCAAATATAAACTTGAAAATGATTGCTAGTAAAATCAAAACTATTTGAAACAAAAATGCACTCATAAAAATGAATGCATTATAAAAGATCATCATAGGTAGCGGACAGGTAAGCAGGTGTGAAAATATAGCACTACATTAATGTTATAGTATTTTTAACTGTTGAGTGGATAAAATAAATAAAAAGTTTTAGCTTATCCACAGTAAATTAAAGTGCTGAAGAAGTTGCCGAAGCCTTGTTATTGCTATCTATAAGCTTTCCAAACTCTGTTTTTAACATTCTAGATGGATATCTATTAATAACAATAAAATCATGTGTTGCCATAATAATAGCAGTACCATAATTTTTTGCAATATTGAATAAGAGTTGCATAATTTCATCACTGGTTTCAGGATCTAAATTACCTGTGGGTTCATCGGCTAAAATAAGTTTAGGAGAGTTTAATAAAGCCCTAGCTATATCCACTCTTTGTTGTTCTCCACCACTCATTTCATAAGTCATTTTATAAGCTTTGGTTTTTAAACCCACTTGATCTAGTACTTCATTAATTTTTTCTTCCATTAATTTTTCATCTTTCCAACCCGTAGCTTTCAAAACAAATTTTAAATTTTCATAAACATTTCTATCGGTTAACAACTGAAAATCTTGAAACACTACACCTAAATTTCTTCTTAAAAAAGGTACTGTTTTCCAATCTATATTTTTTAAGTCGAACCCAACAACATTTGCTGAACCTTCATTAAAGCTCAATTCCCCATATAAAGTTTTTAAAAGACTACTTTTTCCAGTTCCTGTTTTACCTACTAAATACACAAACTCACCTTTCTCTACTTTAAAATTTACATCTTTTAAAATGAGTACATTGCCTTGATAAATATTTGCATTTTGTAATTCTATAATAACTTCAGACATATTTGATATTTGTGTAAAGATAATTGAATCAATGTTTTTGAAGTAAACTTAGTCTTAAGCTATCTGTTTAAAAAAGTTGTGCTTAACTTAATTCCAAAGTTCGATGCTGTACTAGGCGTTGAAAAACTTTTTATAAAATCAACTCTAATAACTTTTAAAATATTTTCTATTGAAAACATAGCTTCGTAATACCCTTCTTTTTTATCGTAGTTGTAAAAAGCATTTCCACCTAAGGCAAAAAACCAATTGAGTTTTTTAAACCCTGGAATTTTATTGGTTAAAAATCCATTTAAATGATATTGCACATGTGCAGTTGAATACAGCTTAGCAGTATTGCTGAAAGTATAAAATGGCAATAATTGAAAACTGTTTAAATAATTGCTTGAAAACGACATTTGATTTCCTGTAATATGATTCATGTCTGGTACAAACAATTTATCAGCATGTGCAAAACCACCAGTATTGATTTTATAATTTATTCTACCCAAGAGTTTTAAATTAAGATTATCACTTACTGAAAACTGCCATTTGCTATAATTAACATCGCTTCCTAAAAGATTAGGAATACCTTGAGTGAAGGCAAAGCCAAATGTTGGGTATTTTGAACCAATGCTAATTTTTCTATCTGGGAACTCAACATATTTGCCACCTGGTCTCCAAGTCAGCTCTCCAGTTATACTAAAAGCTTTATGTTCTGGAATATTTGTATTAACAATAGTTTGAGGAAAATTAGGCGTGTAGGTTCTTCCATCAACTTTTTTCCAATAAAAATCAGAAGTGTTTTCTAGTGGTAACCTATGTTGGTAGTTAATTTTTGTCTGTAGTGTTAATCCATTTCCCAAGCCACTACTTTGACTAATTTTAAAGTATCTGGCTTCATATATTTTAAGAAAATTATTAGTTAAATTAAGTGTAGCAAAAGTGTTAAAGAAAGGATCAACAGGATTATTATTATCGAACTGAAAAACATTACTTCCTAAACTTAGATTAATTGAATTAAAATATTTTTTTCCAAATGTATATGTTGTAGCCATGCTTGGGTTAAAATGTCTATTGCTAAATCCATATCTAAAACTCGGTGTTATTTGTAAGGTTTTTCTGTTGTTATAGCGTTTTACATAATTAAGATCAAGTTTAGAAACTAATCCTTCAACAGTATTAAACTGAAGTGCAGATAATAGTATAGGATCAATTCTAAAAGTTTCTTTTTTCTTGCTATTACTAAAGGTTTGGCCCGTTAACAATAGTTTGAAAACATTTAGCTTATTATTTTTTTTATCAATACTATCTAAATATTTGGGATCTTTTCTTACCTGTTCTAAACTATCTTTTTTAATATAATCGGCCGCTTCTGATTCAATTAATGGAAGTGGTCTTACACTATCCCAATAATTAATAGATTTTTTGTTACTACTATCCGTGTATTTGAGAATGGTGTTATTGAAAAAGTCTTTTGAAAAATTGGGGTTCATGTTGAACTTACTATACACTTGTGCAATGCTTCCAAAAAAATCGAAACCGAAGAATTTACCAGCAGGATAGATAACTTGTTGTTTAATGATCCATTTTTTATTTATGGGAACATATAGTTGTTGTATGATTAATGTATCTAAAAATTGTAATTGTTGATTTTTTAATAGTTTTAAATCTGTACTTTGAATTCTCCATTCATCTTCAATAATGTTGATATAGCCTGTAAACAAAGGCTCATAAGTTCTTTTTGGAATGACTTTAATTCTGTTAATGAGTTGATTGTTTTCTACAAAACTTCCTTCATATTTATACTTGTAATAATGCAAAGCATTGTTAGATATAGGAGAAATAAAACCTCTAGGGTTTAAACCACGACCAACATTTATAATGTTTTCATAGAAAGTTACAATTTGAGGGTTAGCCAGGCCAAAACCATCACTACTGCCACTTACACGTGTTGATACAACATCAATTTTTCTTTTATCCTTTCCATCAACATAATAATTTGCAATGCTTTCAGAAAGAAAAATCATTTTTCTTTTACTGGTATCTCCATCTTCAAAATCAACTTTTTCTCCTAAAAACTTTTTGGGATAATCTCTTAATTGAATTTGACCTTTTATATAAACTTCACATTCAAATTTGTTGTACTCATTCAAATGTTCCTCTCTTTTTTTAATGGCATTTCTAATAATTTCATAGGCAGGATCTTCACCATTATTGCTCACTACAACTTCACTTAAAGTATATTGTTGTTCTTCTAAAACAAAATCAATGTTATGGTTTTCATCTTTAACTTTTATCTTTTTCTCTACAGTTTTATATCCAATATGCTGACAAACTATAGTATAATTACCATCTGAAACATTCAATTGAAAAATGCCTTGAACATTGGTAGATGTTCCAATACCAGTATTTTTAATTAGTATTGAAGTATAAGCTAATGGAACATTATTTTTATCGGTAACCTTGCCCTTTATTACAACTGCTTTTGCTGTACTTAAATTGAGTATGAATAGGATAAGTATAAATTGCTTCATCTAACGAAAATACTCTTCACCTGACGAATTCGATTGACCGTTTATACATTTATGAATTATTTTACATTTATTTACAATTAATATTAGCTCTATAAAGTAAAATATGTATCAAGTACCTCATTTTAAAGCTGAGCACGAACAACAAGTTTTTGATTTCATGGAGCAAAATCCATTTGTTGTTATTTGTGGAGTAAATGAACATCAGCAACCTGTAGCAACCCATGTTCCAATATTAATAGAATGGAGAAACGATCAATTGTTTTTATTAGGGCATATAATGCGAAAGCAAGATCATACCAATATATTCGAAAAAAACAATCAAGTCTTGGTCATTTTTTCTGGACATCACTCTTATGTAAGTGCTACTAATTATGCAGAACAAAATACTGCTAGTACATGGAATTACAAAGCTGTACATGCTAGCGGAAACTTGAAATTTTTAGATGAAGCAGCCCTATTAAATTTATTAACTAAACTAACCAAGCATTTTGAAAATAATGAACAATCTCCTGCACTTGTTGAAAAAATGAAACCAGAGTATATTCAGCCCATGTTAAAAGCTATAGTGGCATTTGAAATTAAAGTTACTGCATTAGATCATGTATTTAAATTGAGCCAAAATAAAGATGAAGCAACTAAAAAAAAGGTTATACAACAATTAGAAAATGATAAAAATCCTCTAGCTGATGATATGAAAAATTTTTATAAGAAAGATTAATTTTCCTTCTTTTTAAAAGGGTTAATTTTTTTTAATAAATTTTTACCAGCCTCTTCAAGATTTTTTGTAGAATCTGTTTTTGTAGAATCTTTCGAATTTAATAATTGATTCAATGCCTGATTTTTTATGTTAGTTATAGCTTGTTGCTTAGCAGAATTAAAAGAATCTTTTATTGCACTGGTAACAGCTTGTTTAGTACTATCAATTTTATGTTGTACAAAATCGTTTGTTTGTTGTTTTAAATCTTGCACTAGCGAATTTGAAGATTGTTTTAAATCTGTTTTTACAGTTGGGTTTGCAATGCTTCCATTTAACTTTAATTGTAAATTTACAATCTCTGAAACCTTTACTGGTAATCCGTTTTCTGAAGCTTTAGATGTTAAATTATTGATTAAATTATTGCCATTTTGCCCAATAAAAGATCGTGGTATTTTCATATTAATGGTATAATCTAATATTTGATTTAAGCTGTGTGTTCCACCAATTTCTAAATCAATATCTTTTACTTTAACTTGAAATGGTTTTACAAAAACCTTTCCATTTGTAAATTCAAAATAGCTTTTAATATCTTTAAGTGTAATTTCTTGAAGTGGCTTTATGCTGAGTGTTTGAGCAATTTTTTCTACTGGTTTAAACTTGTTTAATAATCCATCAATGAGTAATAAATTTCCATTACCAGTTAATGAACTCAAATCAGGCATCATGTTTTCTCCAAGTTTACCTGTAACACTTAATTGTGAGGAAATTTTTCCTGCTAAGAACTTGCCAATAGGCATAATTTTTTCCATAGTATTAAAAGCATAAAATGCTTTTTGAACATCAACATTTACAACATTATAATTCAGTGCAATATCTGGTTTAGTTGCATCGAGCTTGGTGGAGTAATAACCGGTTAAGGCTAACTCACCATTTAAAGCATTAGCTTTAACTGCATTCATTTTCACAGTTTCATTTGCAACTAGTAAAGAGCCAGAGATATTCTCTAAATCTAATTTGTCATAATGAACTTTATCTAAAGTTGCGTTTAGTGTTAGGTTAAGATTTTTGGGTACAATGAAAGGTTTACTTTCAGCTGATTTTGGTTTAGTAGAATCGGTTTCTACACCTAAAAAATCATTTAAATTCAGTTGGTCAGCTTTTAACGTGAATAAGCCTTCTAGTGCCTGATTTTGTATTAAATACGGGAAAATATTATTGATGTAACCATTTGCTGAAAAATGAGTTTGCTTAAATTTTCCTTCAACATTATTAATAGATACATTTTTTGGATTGAATGTCATTTTTAAATTTGTTAAAGCAACACCTTCTGGATAATCTTTAGATGCATAAAAAAAGTTATTTAAGTCTATAGAGCCAGTAGCATTAAATTTTTCAAATTGCTTTTTCTGAATAGCTAATGAACTTCCTTTAACTGAAAAATCAGCTTTTAAAATGCCATTAAGTTTGGTGATGGACGGCATTTTAATGAACTGTGTAACTTTATTTAAATCAAGATTTCCTTTAGCAGAAGCATCTACATATAAATCTGTAATTGGGTTTTTAACCAATAATCTGAAATCAAATGGCTCATTAGCTATATTTAAATGAGCTTTTGAAATGTTAATGATAGTATGATCTGTTATGCCATCTGGGTTGTCAATTTTCATATCAGCCTGAATATCTTTTACTGGCAATGGTAAATCTGGGTATTGAAAATAACCATCTTTAACTTGTAAGTTAAGTTGGTATGCAGGCAACTGTGTGTTATTGTAATGGCCTTTTACAAAACCATTGAAAATAGCTTGGCCACTTGTTTTAACAGTATTAAAATTATTTTGATATATGACAGGAATCAAGGATAAGATATTTTTAAAGTCAGTTGATGAAGCTTTAAAGTCAATATCCATTCCATAGGTAGAATCATTTACAATTTGAAAAAATCCTTTTGTAGCAAGATTTAGATTGTTTAAATTAATTTTATTGGTATTAAAAGAAAATTTAGATTCTTCTGTGTTTACTTGTACATCTATATCTGCATTTGTTGAAACATCATGAATGAATTTAATTCCATTCATGCTAAAATTTAATTTATCAACTGCAGTTGTTGTAGCTAGTGTAAATATTGCAGCTTCAAAATTGCCTTTGCCAATATGTTCAATATTTTCTAAACTAAAAAACTTATTGCCTTCAAAATCAGAAAACTTAAAAACGCCATTTTTAATAGAGTAATGATCAAGTTTTAATTTGAGTGTTTTACTTTCATCTTTTTTAATAGAATCAGAAGCAGTTGATTTTAAGATGTTCCAATTTACTTGGCCATATTGATTAATGATAGTATGAATATTAGGACTTTCAATATCAATTGCATAAATGCCAATCTCATTGCCTTTTACAACACTCCAAAAGTTTAGCGATAAATCTAATTTTTGGGCAGAGCATAAAGTGTCTTTTTCAAATTCATTGATTCCAACAACTGAAATGTTGTTGATACCAAGAGCAATTTTAGGGAAATGTCTCAACAAGGAAATATCAATATCTTCAAATTCTACTTTTGCATTTATTGACTCGTTAATATTTGATTTTAACAATTCTACAATCTTCCCTTTGAATAAAAAAGGTGTTGCAAAAGCTACTGTTATTAGAGATATTATTGTAATTCCTGCTATTTTAATTGCTTTTTTCATCAATTTGCTTTGTTTGCTGTAAAAGTATTGATTTTACTTTTTTACTGTAGAGTGCTTATGAATATTAACATTTTGTGCTAAAAGGGGCATATTTTTAAATTAAAATCTATTTTAAAAAATATTGCATTTGGTTTTCTCGTTTATACTATTACATTTGCACAAATTTTTTTAAATATGTTTTGGACTCTTGAACTTGCTAGTTATTTAGAAGAGGCACCTTGGCCTGCTACTAAAGACGAACTTATTGATTACTCTATCAGAAGTGGAGCTCCTATTGAAGTTGTAGAAAACTTACAGGAACTAGATGTAGAAGACGAGATTTATGAAAGCATTGAAGACATCTGGCCAGATTATCCTAGTCAGGATGATTTTATGTTTAACGAAGACGAATACTAATTCTAAATACAAGCCACTTTTGAGTGGCTTTTTTCTTGCCTAAAAAAATATATCTTCTATAAAAAGAATTTCTTCAATCTTATTGTTTTTTAGTTTTATTGCTATTACATCAAATTGAATTTGAATAAATTCTGTATGTTGAATTAAATATTCTTCTGCAGCTTTTTTTAGTGCATTCATCTTTTTACTGTTGATGCTTTCCTCAGGATTTCCAAATTTTTGATTGGTTCTTGTTTTTACTTCTACAAAATGCAAAACGTTATTTTTTTTGCAAATAATATCTACTTCACAATGTTTATATCTCCAATTACGTTCTAGAACAACGAAACCTTGCTGCTGTAAATAGTCGTAAGCTAAGCTTTCTCCATAATCACCTTTATGCTGATGGCTTGTTTTTTTATTCAACATACTATGAGTTTACTTCAAAAAAAAATATATAAGCTAACTGGTAAAGTTCAGCACTATGCCTGGGGAGGTGATAGATTTATACCTGAACTTTTACATATCGAAAATACTGAAAATAAGCCTTGTGCTGAATATTGGTTAGGGGCCCATCCATCTGCACCTTCAACCTTGCATATTGAAGGCGAATCAAAAAATCTTCATGAGCTCATTCAACAATATTCTTCTTTAATTCTCTCAAAATCTATTCAAAATAAATTTGGAGAACTACCTTACTTGTATAAGGTTTTAGATGTAAAAGATATGCTATCTATTCAAGTTCATCCCTCAAAAGAAGAAGCTATAAAGGGATTTGAAAGAGAAGAAGCTGCTGATATTCCATTAAATGCAGCAAATAGAAATTATAAAGACAAAAATCACAAGCCTGAGGTTATGATTGCTTTAGGTGAGTTTTGGTTATTACATGGTTTTTTAAGTTTAGAAGAAATTGAAAGAAGACTTACAGAAATCAAAGAATTTAATGTCTTACTTCATATATATAAACGTGAAGGATTAAAATCATTATACCAGTTCTTAATGGAAATGACACAGGAAGAAGTGGATAGTATATTAGTGAGTTTGGTAAAACGTGAAATGCGTAAAAAACAAAATGGAGATACTGATAAATCTCAACCTGGTTGGTGGGTTTCTAAACTGTATAAGGAAGGTGATGAGATTAAAAATGTAGATAAAGGGGTATTTTCTATTTACCTTTTTAATATTGTTTGTTTGCAAAAGGGAGAAGGAATTTTTCAATCAGCAGGTATACCACATGCTTATTTAGAAGGCCAAAATATTGAACTCATGGCCAATAGTGATAATGTTTTAAGAGGAGGGTTAACCCCTAAACATATTGATGTAACAGAATTATTAAAACATACCATATTTGAACCAGTGGTTCCAAAAATTTTGAAAGGTTCTGTTAGAGCAGGAGTAGAAAGATTATATGATTGCCCTGTTGATGATTTTGATATTGCTAAAATTAATTTGAATGTCAATAACAGTTATACAGCATTATCTGCATCTCCCGAAATTTTTATAGTTATGGATGGGGGTGCTGTTGTAAACGGAAATGGGGTAAATTTCTCTGTAAAGCGTGGAGATAGTTTTATTGTTTTTCCAAATGAAAATTATAGTATCAGTTCGTCTGGTAACTGCGAATTATATAAAGCATTTGTTTCTTAAAATTTAAATTTAAGATCAAAAAAAAGCTGTAAGAATTATTTCTTACAGCTTTGCCTATTTAATGAGTGTATTGTTCTACTACTTTGGGGTCGTGTTTGTGTTTAAATAATACTAAGAATAAAACCCCTACTACTAAAGAGTAGATGGCAAATGCTAGCCAAGTACCATTCCAATCTGTAGATTGATCTGGTAAAATAAAATACTTGCCAATAATATAACTGCTAACTATGCTTCCTAAGTATGCACCAAAGCCATTAGTCATCATCATAAACATGCCTTGTGCACTAGACCTAATTTTTGCATCTGTGCTCGTTTCAATAAATAAAGAACCTGATATATTAAAGAAGTCAAAAGCCATTCCATACACTACACAAGATAAAATAATCATCCATAAACCATCTGTTGGATTACCATAAGCAAATAAACCAAAGCGAAGTACCCATGCCAACATAGAGAATAACATTACTTTTTTAATACCAAATTTTTTCAAGAAAAATGGAATGGTTAAAATGAATAAGGTTTCTGAAATTTGAGAAATAGACATTATAATGGTAGAATATTTTACTACCAATGAATTAGCATATTCTGGTACTTTTTGAAAACTATCTAAAAACTGATCTCCATACATATTGGTTAGTTGTAAGGCAGCACCTAAAAGCATTGAGAAAATAAAGAATAAGGCTAGTTTATAGTTGGCAAATAATTTAAAAGCATTTAAGCCTAATTGTTCTGTCCATTTTGAATCTTTTGTTATAGATTTTAAAGGAGGACATTTAGGTAATGTAAAAGCGTAAAGCCCTAAAACAATAGCACCAACACCACCTATTATAAATTGATTGGCATTGGCTTTACTACCTGTTAAATTAGTTAACCACATAGCAACTATAAAACCTATTGTACCCCAAACTCTAATGGGTGGAAACACTTTTACTACATCGTAATTAAAATTTTTGAGAATGATGTATGAAGTAGAATTAGACAATGAAATGGTTGGCATATAAAAAATCATTGCTACTAAAATTACATAATACAAAGTATTAGGGTCATCAACAAAAGGCACATAAAATAAAACTAGTCCATACAAAATGTGTAGAATGCCATAAAGCTTTTCAGCATTCATCCATTTATCTGCAATGATGCCTATAATGGGAGGCATAAAAATAGAGGCAATAGCAAGTGTTGAAAAAATAGCACCAAATTCTGGGAACGACCAATGCTTAGCATTTACACAATAAGTTCCAATAGTTATTAACCAAGCTCCCCAAACAAACAATTGTAGAAAGCTCATAATGGTTAATCGAAATTTAATATTCATAAACGAGTTAGTTTTTGAGTGGTTGAAGTTAAGGGAAAAAGATATTGACCAAACAAATGTAATTACACAATTCTTCTTAATGCTTCTCTGGCACTTAAACCTGTAAGTTGATTTTGTTGTACAAAATTTTTAACCCAAGAAGGATTGGTTTTACCATATTCTCTTAAAGCCCAGCCAATAGCTTTTTGAACAAAAAATTCTTTATTGTTTCTAACATTTAGAATATACTTACCTAGTAAATTAGTATCAGTTTCTGTTTTGTAAGCTTTCTGAAACATAATACTGCTGCGTTGTAACCAAAAATTCTCACTATTATTCCATCTGTTTGTAATTGGAATAATTTGTTCTGGAAATTTTTTAAAGTATGGTCCAAGTATTAGTGAAGCAATATGATCTACAGAATCCCACCAGCTTTTATTTACTATGCAATGTTCTGTTAATTCAATAAGCTCTTTGGTCCAATATTTTTTATGAAATGCAATGAGTTCAATGGCCACATATTGAAATTCTCTTTCAGGTTGTTTGTATAATTCTTTTACGAGAATATTTAATTCTGATTCAGAAAAAATGCCAAACTGTTTAATTATTGAGTTGCTAATAACTCGTCTTTGATTAGTATAAATGCCAAAGAAAATAAACTTATTTTTCATGTAAGTCGCAGCACCTAAAGCATGTTCTTTGTCTGAAACAAATTCAAGTGCTTCTCTTAATTCTTTTATAAATTGTTTAGTTCTATTCTTCTCTAATGGCATGTCCTGTAAGGTTTATAAATACATCTTCAAGGTTTGCATTTTTTACAATTTTTGGTTTTTCAAAACCACTCGAAACCAAATTGTCTATCAAAGTATCAGGAGCATCTATAGTAATTATTTTACCATGATCAATAATAGCAACTCTATCACAAAGCAATTCAGCCTCATCCATATAATGCGTAGTTATAATTACTGTTGTTCCAAGATTTCTTATATGCTGAATTAAGTCCCAAAGATTTCTTCTTGCCTGAGGATCTAAGCCAGTTGTAGGTTCGTCTAAAAAAATAATTTTAGGTTTGTTAATTAAAGTAGTTGCAATAGAAAAACGCTGTTTTTGTCCACCACTTAATTCCTTATATTTTGCTTTTGCTTTATCTTTTAAGTTAACACGTTCTAATAATTCCAATGCATCTACTTCTTCATTATATAAACCACTAAACAAATTAATCAGCTCTATTAAATTTAAACCAGGGTAAAACCCACTGCTTTGCAATTGAACACCAATAATTTTTTTGATTTCATTGGCTTGAGAATCTAAGTCTAACCCATTAACAGTAACGGTTCCAGAAGTTTTGGTTCTCAGTGTTTCAATAATTTCTAAAGTAGTTGATTTGCCTGCACCATTCGGACCAAGTAATCCAAATATTTCGCCTTCATATACATCGAAACTAATATTTGAAACGGCAACAAAATCGCCATATTTTTTAGTAAGATTTTTTACAGAAATGATTGGTGTGTTCATAAATAAGAATTACTCAAAAATAGATTCTTAATCTTCAATTGAAAAAACTATTTGTTAATTTGCTATTCAATTTGTTTTTATGATTCAGAATTATCAGCATACAGTAACTAAACGTTTTTTAAAATATGTTACAATTGACACTCAAAGTGATCCACAAAGTAATAGTCAACCATCAACTCAAAAACAAAAAGACTTATCTAGAATATTAGTTGAGGAGTTAATTGAAATGGGTATAAAAAACGTTGAGCTAGATGAGTTTGGTTATGTGTATGTTACTATTCCTTCCAACAGTAAAAAAAATATTCCAACTATATGTTTTTGTAGTCATGTTGATACTGCACCAGACTGCAGTGGAACTCATGTACAGCCCATTTTGCATAAAGAGTATGATGGAAATGATATTGTATTGCCTCATGATAATTCACAAATCATATCAACATCAAAGTATCCTTATCTAAAAAATCATATTGGAAAAGATATTATTACAGCAAGTGGTTCAACTTTATTAGGTGCAGATGATAAAGCTGGTGTTGCCATTATTATGGATATGGCTCATTATTTAATTACTCATCCAGAGTTTGAACATGGATGCATAAAAATATTATTTACTCCAGATGAAGAAATTGGTATGGGAACTGCAAAGCTAGATATAGCAAAGCTTTCAGCAGATTATGCTTATACTTTAGATGGGGGAGAATTAGGCACATTTGAAGATGAAACATTTAGTGCAGATGCAGTTACAATAACTGTTAATGGTGTTATTGCACATCCTGGTGCAGCAAAAGGGGTAATGGTTAATGCTTTAAAAATTGTAAGTGAAATAGTAGCTGCTTTACCAAAAGATTCTTGGAGTCCTGAAACTACTAATAAAAGAGAAGGCTTTGTGCATCCTGTAAGAATAGAAGGTTTAGCAGAAAAAGCAAGTGTTGAATTTATTATTCGTGATTTTGAAACTTCTAAATTAAAAGAACACGAAAACAAGCTAGAACAAATTACTAAAACAGTTTTACAACATCATCCTAAAGCAACTATAGATTTTGTTGTTAAAGAACAGTATAGAAATATGAAGGAAATTTTAGATCAGCATCCTCATGTGGTTGATCATGCAATTGAAGCTTATAAAAGAGTTGGACTTACAGTAATTAAAGAGCCAATTAGAGGCGGAACAGATGGTAGTAAATTAAGTTTTATGGGATTGCCTTGCCCGAATATTTTTACTGGAATGCAAGCCATACACAGCAAGCACGAATGGATTGGTGTAAGTGATATGGAAAAGTCTGTTGAGGTTTTAGTAGAATTGGTAAAGGTTTGGGAAGAAAAATCTTAAAACACTTCTACACTCCATGTTCGTTTAAAATTATTGTTGACTTTTAGTTCGTGAATGCCTTCTTTTGATGTGAGTTCTGAATTTGTATCTTCTGCATCTGCTATACCACACCAAGGTTCTAAACAAACAAAATTGGCGTTCTTTGCACTCCAAATTCCAAAATATTTAAAGTCATAAAATTGCATTGTTAAACCATGCTTTGATGAATTACCTTTTATTGAAATTTTGTTTGATTGTAAATTTTTAAATACAAGTGCATCTTTATAGAACAATTCTTTTTTTAATTGCAGTTGATTTGTTGTTTTTAAAAAAGGAATTGGATTTACTTCTAGTAAACCTTCATTGGTTAAAGGATAAATTCCAGCATCTTCAATTTTATTAAACTCTAAAAACCAATCCTCATAACTTGAACTTTCTGTTAATGGAACTTTAAATGCTGGATGAGCTCCAATTGAAAAATACATTTCATCATTCCCTTTATTTTCAATAAAATAACTACAAAAAAGTTGATTATTGTTAATAGAATATTCAACGGTAAGTTTAAAATGAAAAGGATAAACTTTTAATGTTTCATCATTTGATTCAAAAACAAATTGAATAATTGTTGATGAAACTTGAATAACATTAAATTCTTTTTCTCTTGCAAAGCCATGTCTGTTTAATGAATAATTTTTTCCTAAATAATTGTATTGATTATTTTTTAGTCCACCCACAATTGGGAATAATACTGGACTTTTTTTAGCCCAAAATTCAGGATCGGCTTGCCATAAATACTCAAGTTTATTTTCTTTATTGTAAATACTTTGTAATTCTGCACCAAAGCTAGAAATGATAATTGTTAAAATATCATTTTCAAGAACATAATTAGACATATCATTAATTAAAAAATGAAACTAATCTATTGATTACTTTTTCAACAACAGCATCTGGGCAACTTGCTCCACTCGTGATTAAAATTTTTGTTTGTTCTTTTTTGGGAAGATAGTTTTCTATGATTGATTCTTCTTTTGTTTTCCAATCACAATGTATTATTTCAGTTGCACTAATTAGTTTACTTGCTTCATCAATAAAATAAGTTGGTAGTTTAACTTCACACAATTCAACTAAATGAGAAGTATTGCTACTATTTCTTCCTCCAACAACAATGGCTATATCAGCTTCAGTTTCTAACATGCCTATTACAGCACTTTGGTTATCGTTTGTGGCATAACATAAAGTATCTCTAGTATCAGCAAATTTTTCAGAAATTGTTTCTGGGGTAAGCTGATAAAATTTCATGATATAATTTTTTAAATAATCAGAAATGGCTTGTGTGTCGGTTGCTAATTGAGTGGTTTGGTTTACCACACCAAATCGTTGTAAATCTTTCTGAATATCAAAATTCTTCGAAAATCTTCCGGCAAATTCTCTATAAAAACTAGCATGAGGTAATTGTTTAGTCATGTATAAAGCCAATCTCATGGCTTCTTTCATGTTCTCAATTACAATTGTTGGTGTATAAATAGATACTTGTGAAAATGTAGCTCTGGTTTCTTCGTGTCTCGATTTTCCATGAACAATTATGCTGTATCCTTTTTTTGCAATTTGTTCGCCACGATTCCAAACTTTCTCAACAAAAGGGCAAGTAGTATTGTATTTTTCAATAGTAATACCTTTTTCTTTTAAAATTGATTCAATCTCTAATGTAGTGCCAAATGCAGGAATAATAACAACATCATCGCTTGTAATTTCATCAAAAGAAATCAATTGATTGCCATAAGTATCTTGTAAAAAAATGACTCCTAAGTTTTTTAAATCTGCATTAACTTTTGGATTGTGAATCATTTCACTCAATAAGTAAATCTTCTTTCCTTTATTTTCTTCAATAGTTTTAAAAGCAATTTCAATGGCATTTTCAACACCATAACAAAAGCCAAAATGTCGGGCTAAATAAATTTGTAAACTACCATAATTTAAAAGTGTAGGTGTAAAATCTTTTTTTAATCGATCATCCTGTTTTCGCTGTTCTTTTATACTGCTTAATAAACTGCTTTTGTAAATATGTGGAACATCAAATTGCTTCATTTTTAAATAACTTATTACAAAGAAAATATATTTATACGAGTAATTACTAATATGAATTTTATTAGTCTATTGCTTCATATTTTTTTTATTGTTCTGGTCTATAGTAAAAGCAAGTTTAACTGCATTTGCTGCATTTGCAATTCCTCCAGAAACACAAGTATTTCTAATAAGTAGAGGTTCTGTATTACTATTCTTTCTAAGTTGAAGTGTTATTGATTCATCGGGTATTGTAACACTTTGTAATATAATTTCTTTGGTTTGTGCTGCTGTTAAACTTGGAAAATAACTTCTTAATACTGCTGCAATACCAGCAACAACTGGTGCAGCCATACTTGTGCCTTGATGATTGCCATATTGATTACCACCTGGTAGGGTTGAGTATATTTTTACTCCTGGAGCATAAACATCTACAGTACTTTTACCATAATTGCTAAAATTTGCAATTAAGTTAAATGCTGAAATATTAAAATCAGAACTTGCTCCAACTGTAATATAGTTATATAGTTTTTTATTGTTCAATAAATGTGGACTTGGATATGAAGCTATGCTATCAATATTTTTAGCATCATTGCCTGCAGCATGAACAACTAAAACATCTTTTTGTTGTGCATATAATAAAGCACTATCCACCCAATGTTTTTGCGGAGAGAATTCTTTGCCAAAACTCATGTTTATGACTTTAGCACCATGATCAACAGCATAAAAAATTGCAAGTGCAACATCTTTATCGTATTCATCTCCATCGGGTACAACTCTTAACAACATAATTTTTGCATGATCAGCAATTCCATCCATCCCCTTTTTATTATTTCTATCAGCAGCAATTATACCAGATACATGTGTACCATGATTGGGAGTGGGGCCCATAACATCAGCATTACCATAAGATTTGTCTTTGATATTATTTTCATCATCTCCAACAATATTTTTTCTATAATTGTAAGGTTCTTCATTTTTTGATGCTACATCACTTTCTTTAGCTTCTACATATTCTTCTAGTTGAGATAATACTGTGCTATTTTTTTCATCTGCATTAATTTCTAATAATCTTAAACTAGTTAAATATCCATATTTGCATTGTTTAGCTTCGGGCGTTTTGGGTTCAAATTTTTCTAACTCATGTGCAGTGAAAGTATCTATACCCATTTCCTTTTGAATAACATCGTTAAACCTTCTAATAATTTTTAGTGTTCCTTTGATTAAACTCAACTCCATTTCGTCATCTGCAGAATAGTTTAAAGATTTTGATGCTTTTAACCAAAGTTGAAAATTAGTTTTTTCAATTTGCGAAAAAGAAGTTGTATCTAAATTAGGGGTATTAAATTTTTCTTTATAGCGATAATAGATTCTCGATTTTTCGCTACTTGCTTTTGATATATTCTCCCCCTTTATATTTCCTAAAAAATTCCAACCAAAAACATCATCAATATAACCATTATTGTCGTCATCAATATTATTACTAGGAATTTCTTTTGGATTATGCCAAAGTATATTTTTTAAGTCTTCATGTAAAGTATCAATACCAGAATCTAAAACAGCTACTACAATTGGCTTTGCTACAATCTTTTTTTGTTGAAGAAATTGATATGCTTTTTGTAGACTAATTCCATAGAAAGAATCTTGTTCAACATCTAAGTGATACCAGTTTTTAGGAACTAGTTGAGCATAGGATGAGGTTGTAGAAAAAATGATTAGGAAAACTAGGCACAATAATTGTCTCATGAAAAAAAATCTTATACACAAATTTGCGACTTAGCATTGGTTATTGAAGATTTTGCTTTGAATTTTAAGAAAAAGTTTAAGGTTTACTATTTCAGATATTTAACTATTTTAACTATGAAACTGATTTTAATTTGCTCTCAATTTATAATTCTAAGTTTTTATTCCTGTGCACAACAACAAAAAAATATGAACCAACAATTACCTAAAACTTCAATTATTCTTCAACAAAATGAATCTGTAGCCACTTTTGCTAATGGTTGTTTTTGGTGTACTGAAGCCATTTTTCAGCAACTGAATGGAGTAATTAAAGTAACTAGTGGATACAGTGGAGGCCATGTTATTGAACCTAGCTATGAGGAAGTTTGTGGAAAGCAAACTGGTCATGCAGAGGCTTTGCAAATCATATACGATTCAGCTATAATCAGCTTTGATGAGTTATTAGAAGTATTTTGGAAGACTCATGATCCAACAACATTAAATCAACAAGGTGCAGATATTGGACCTCAGTACAGAAGTGTAATATTCTATCATTCTACAGAACAAAAAGAAAAAGCTGAATTATATAAAACAGCACTTGATAATGAAGGAATTTATGCAAACCCCATTGTAACTGCAATTGAGCCTTTTACAAATTTTTATAGTGCTGAAGCTTATCATCAGAACTATTATAATAATAATGAAAATACTAATGGTTATTGCAGAATTGTGATAACGCCTAAAGTTGAAAAATTTAAAAAAGTATTTAAAGATAAACTGAAGAAAAACCAATAATGCCTAAATAGTAAAGCTTTCTCCAATTCGAGGAAGCTTTATGGTATTATTATTTCCTTCAAATAATTTAATTACTGCCTTGTGATCTATTTTGATAAATCCAAAAGTGTCAAAATGCATAGCAACAATTTTATTACATTCTATAAAATTGCTGGCAGTTAAAGCATCTTGGGCATCCATAGTAAAATTATCTCCAATAGGTAAAAAAGCTACATCTACATTGCACCAAGAAGGAATGAGTTTCATATCATAAGTAAGTGCAGTATCACCAGCATAATAAATATTGGCTTCATCTGTCATTACTAGAAATCCCATTGGATTTCCACCATAAGTTCCATCTGGTAGCCCACTACTGTGTATTGCAGTTACACATTTAATAGTTATGCCATCAAAATTCCATTTGCCACCAATGTTCATAGGATGTGTATTGCTGACGCCTTGCTTGTTAAGCCACTCGTGAATTTCCCAATTGGTAACCACTTTAGCAGCTGTTCTTTTTGCAATTGAAACTGTATCTAGTATGTGATCGGCATGACCATGAGATTGTAAAATAAAATCAGCTTCAATACTATTAACATCAATTTCTTTAGCCAATTCATTACCAGAAATAAATGGATCGAATAATATTTTTTTGCCTTTAAGTTCAACCAAAAAACAAGCATGACCGTAATAAGTAATTTTCATGAAAATATTTTTATAAATCAAATTTAATTCCTTGTGCTAAAGGTAAACTGCTTCCCCAATTAATAGTATTGGTTTGTCTTCTCATATAAGCTTTCCAAGCATCACTACCACTTTCTCTGCCACCACCTGTTTCTTTTTCTCCACCAAAAGCACCACCAATTTCTGCACCACTAGTACCAATATTTACATTAGCAATACCACAATCACTTCCAGTACAAGATAAAAATTGTTCTGCTTCCCTCATATTTAAAGTGAATATGCTAGAAGATAAGCCTTGTGGCACATTATTTTGCATAGCTATTGCTTCATCAATTGTTTTGTATTTCATGATATACAAAATAGGAGCAAAAGTTTCGTATTGAACAATTTGTAATTCATTAGTTACTTCAGCAATACATGGCTGAACATAACAACCACTTTCAAAATTCTCTAAAACCTTTCCTTCAACAATAAATTTACCACCTTGTTGTTTACATTGTTCAATTGAGTTTAAATACATGTTTACTGCATCTTTATCTATTAATGGGCCTACATGATTGTTAGAATCCAAAGGATCCCCAATTTTAATTTGCCGATAGGCTTTAACTAATTTTTCTTTAAACACTTCATAGATTTCTTCATGAACAATTAATCTTCGAGTTGTTGTACAACGCTGACCAGCAGTGCCAACTGCACCAAATAAAGCACCAATTAAAGCCATGTCTAAGTCAGCATGTTGAGAAATGATGATGGCGTTATTTCCTCCAAGTTCTAAAATGGTTTTGCCTAAACGAGCAGCAACAACGGCACTTACAGCCTTTCCCATTCTTGTGCTACCAGTTGCACTTATTAATGGAATGTTGGTGTTATTACTCATCCATTCACCAACTTCTCTTCCACCTTGAACCAAACAATTCACGCCTTCAGGAACATTGTTTTTCTCGAAAACTTCTGCAACAATATGTTGAATAGCAATGCCACATAATGGTGTTTTTTCACTAGGCTTCCAAATACAAACATTGCCACAAACCCAAGCCAATGATGCATTCCAGCTCCAAACAGCAACAGGAAAATTAAATGCTGAAATGATGCCAACAATTCCTAATGGATGCCATTGTTCGTACATTCTATGATTGGGTCTTTCACTATGCATGGTTAGGCCATATAATTGTCTGGATAGCCCAACTGCAAAATCACAGATATCAATCATTTCTTGTACTTCACCCAAACCTTCTTGTAGGCTTTTGCCCATTTCGTAGCTTACTAATTTCCCTAATGGTTCTTTATATTTTCTAAGAGCTTCACCAACCTGACGAACAATTTCTCCACGTTGTGGGGCTGGTATTTGTCGCCATTGAATAAAACCCTCTTGAGCAACTTTAATTACTTTGTTGAAAGATGTTTCATCTGCACTCTCAACTGAACCAATCAATTTTCCATCAACAGGAGAGTAGCTTTGAATGGATGTGCCAGAGGTGGTAATCCATTTTATTCCTGTAGAAACACCTTGATTGTTTTGTTGAATATGTAAGTCTTTTAAAAATTGCATGAAAATTATTTTGTGGTAAAAATAAGCCGATGAAAATAAAAATGCCGAGTGAGTTACTCGGCATTTAAAAACTTATTGAAATTAATTATCGTTTATTCGAATTGGGTATCTGTATGTTTCTGTAAAACCAGGGTAAATACCATCGAAATAAATATTGCCTTTAATGTTCTTCATTAATTCATTGAATTCATCAAGATTTTTAACTTCATCGCCATTAACACTAGTGATTACAAACCCTTCTTGTATTCTAGAATTTTTTAAAGCTCCACCATTAATTTTTTTAATGACTACACCGCCTGAAATTTCATTAGCCTGAGCTGTTTTTTTATCTACTGTAGCAAACTCGCCACCTAATTTTTCAATTAGAGAACTACCTTTTACAATAGCTGTTGTATTGATTTTGTTTTTAAGCACGGCATTAGTAACCAATTCTTTTCCATCACGAGTATACGTGATAGAAATTTTATCACCTGGTTTGTAACGAGCAATTTGTTCAACCATTTCCGGTCCTGTTTTAACAGAAACTCCATTAAGCTTAGTAATAAAATCACCTTTCTTCAATCCAGCAGTTTCAGCTGCACCATTTTCTGTAACACCTGTTACAAAAACACCTTCACCATCTTTTATACCTTCGGCTTTCTTTTGTTCTTCTGATACATTTTCACCTACATAAGTAATGCCTAAATAAGCTCTTTGAACAGTACCATATTTTATAATATCGTTCACCACTTTTTTGGCAATGTTGATAGGAATAGCATAAGAATAACCAATATAACTTCCATTTTGAGAAGCAATAGCAGAGTTAATACCAATAACTTCTCCATTTAAATTAATTAATGCACCACCAGAATTTCCTGGATTTACTGCTGCATCAGTTTGAATAAAAGATTCTACAGGATTTTTAGCTTCAGCATTATTATTAGGATTGATAATACCTATATTTCTTGCTTTTGCACTAACTATTCCAGCTGTTACGGTAACATCAAGATTTAAAGGATAACCAATTGCTAAAACCCATTGTCCTAATTTAGCCTCATCACTATTACCATAAATTAAATAGGGTAAACCTGTTGCTTCAACTTTAATGACTGCTAAATCTGTATTAGGATCGGTACCAATAATTGATGCTTTGTAATTTTTTTTGTTCGATAAAGTAACTGTTATTTCGTCAGCACCAGCAACCACGTGATTATTGGTAATGATGAATCCATCATCACTGATAATTACTCCACTACCACTTGCTCTTTGCTCAGGAATGATAGACATTCTTGGACCATTAAAGAATTCATCAAACATTTCTCCGCCAAACATGTCACTGAAAGGGTTTCGTTGACGTGGAAGATTATTGCTTACTTGTTTTGCTTTAGTTTTTGTTTTAATGTGCACTACTGCTGGTGTTGCTGATGTTGCAGGAGCAGTAAAGTCAATAGCTGCAGGAACTTTGTTATTACCATCATATCTCACATAATTAGCTGGAATTTTACCAGCTTCTTGCTCACCTGTAAATCTTTTTTGCGAAAATTTACCAAAAGCCCAAACACTTATAATTGCTGTAGTGGCACTAATGGCTGCAATCGATAAAATTTGTTTTAGTTTCATAATTCTATTTTTTCTAATATTAGGTTTTCAAATATTGTGCCTTTATAGTTGCAAGTAAATGAATATGATAATACGACAGTCATCTTTTAAAAGCATTTAACATTATTTTTACGAAATTGCTCGTAGAATGATTTTTTAATAATCTTTTACAAGAGATTATTTGTTTTATTATCATTCAAATTTACGTCAAAATTCCTCAATCTTTAGTTTAAAACACATACTTTTGCACCCCGAATTAAAAAAATCGGGTTTTATTATGAATTTATTTTTTAAACAATTAAACGCAGATGCTGAGGAGAATGCTGTTGCTGCTGAAACTACAGAAGCTACAGAAACTACTGCGACAACAAAAGCACCTCAACCGGAAGTAATTGCTACTTCTCATGATGATTTTGACTGGACTGTTGACAAACGTAATGTTAGTCATTACAGTGAAGAACAAAAAGCAAACTACGACAAAGTTTATGATGCCACATTCGTTACAATTAACGATGGTGAAATTTTAAATGGAGATGTAGTGGGTTTAACTAAAACTGATGCTGTTATTAACATTGGATTTAAAAGTGATGGTTTAATTTCTTTAAATGAATTTAGAGATTTGCCTTCTTTATCTATTGGCGATGTTGTAGAAGTATTAGTAGTTGAAAAAGAAGATCGTCAAGGTCATTTACATTTAAGTCGTCGTCAGGCTCGTTTACAACGTGCTTGGGAACGTATTCTTGAGTTACACAAAACAGGCGAAGTAGTTACAGGTATTGTAACTAACAAAACTAAAGGTGGACTTATTGTAGATGTATTTGGTATGGAAACCTTCTTACCAGGTTCTCAAATTGATGTGAAACCAGTAACAGACTACGACCAATTTGTGGGTAAAACCATGGAGTTTAAAGTAGTTAAAGTTAATGAGCAAATTAAAAATGCTGTTGTAAGTCATAAAGCTTTAATCGAAAGTGATATCGAAGCACAACGTGCAGAAATCATGGGTAAATTAGAGAAAGGCCAAGTATTAGAAGGTATTGTTAAAAACATTACTGACTTTGGTGCCTTTATGGATTTAGGTGGATTAGATGGTTTATTATACATTACAGATATTTCATGGGGAAGAATCTCTCACCCTGCAGAGGTGTTGAAAATGGATCAAAAATTACAAGTAGTAGTTTTAGATTTTGATGATGATAAAAAACGTATCAGCTTAGGTTTAAAACAATTAACTCCACACCCTTGGGATGTGTTACCAGAAACTTTAGTTGAAGGTGCTATTGTTAAAGGTAAAGTAGTAAATATTGAAGATTACGGTTCATTCTTAGAAATTCAACCAGGTGTTGAAGGTTTAGTACACGTAAGTGAAATTACTTGGGCTAATACACCAATTAATGCTAAAGAGTTCTTTAAAATGGGAGCAGAGCATGAAGCTAAGATTGTAACTCTTGATAAAGAAGCTCGTAAAATGAGTTTATCTATCAAACAAATGACAGAAGATCCTTGGGAAACTATTGAAAATAAATTCCCAGAAGCAAGCAAACATGTAGGAACAGTTAAAAACATAACTCCTTATGGCGTGTTTGTTGAATTAGAATCTGGCATTGGTGGTATGATTCATATTAGTGATTTAAGTTGGATGAAGCGTTTAAATCACCCTGGTGAATTCACTAAAGTTGGAGAAACTATCGATACCATTATTATGTCTATCGATAAAGAAAATCGTAAACTTCAATTAGGTCATAAACAATTAGAAGAAGATCCTTGGAATAGCTTAGAAGAAACTTTCGGAATAGGAACTACTCACGAAGGAACAGTTACTAAGAAAGATGATAGAGGAGCTTTAGTACAATTAGCTTATGGTTTAGAAGGTTATGCACCTGCTCGTCATTTATTTAAAGAAGATGGTAAGCAAGTTAATGCTGAAGAAACCACTCAATTCGTAGTGATTGAATTCGATAGAAACGAAAAAAGAATTCTATTAAGTCATACCAGAATTTGGGAAAAAGTTCAGGCCGATGAAAAAGAAACTGCAAAAAAAGAAGCTATAGCTGAAAATGAAAAAACAAAGAAAGCTGTAAAAAATATCCAATCTAAAGTAGAAAAAGCTACGCTTGGAGATTTAGGTTCTTTAGCAGATATCAGAGCTAAATTAGAAGGTAATGAAAATGCTGATGAAGCAAAATAGTTACTGAGAGTATATTAAAAAATCCGCTTCATATTTGAAGCGGATTTTTTATTTCAAAATGAAAATACTAATTTAGTTTAAGTATGCAAAAACTTACTAATTATATTATTAGTGGACTTTTAGGATTTTTAATAGGTTTTTTATTTGGTTATATTTTTGATTCTATCTACACAAAGAAATCTCATCTAGAAAATAAACAAGTTATTCAGTCAAAAGTATTTGGAATTGTTGGTGCTTTTATTGGATTGTATATATCTTTTAAACTGTCTGAAGAAGAAAAGAAAAATGGAAATAAAACTTGTAAAGAGTGTAAAATTAATTTTTCTAATGATGAATATTGCTTTGAATGTATTCAAAAATTTAGATTAGATTATATAAATCAAATAGAAAATTTTAATTCAAAATTAAAATTCATAAAAAGTAAAGAAGATCTACATAAAGTCGATGAATTAGAATTAATAATGAAAGGTTTACTTAAATAAGATAACATAAATCTTGGATTGGAAACAAAGAAACCTTCGGAAATATTAGAGAGTATTTATAGATTTAAAGAAAATCCAGAATTCCTATAATTTACAATTTATAATTTATAATTTATAATTTCTCCCCAGCCATTTCCATAATAATTTTCCATTCATCTTCTTTAACTGTTTGCACAGAAAGTCTTCCTAAACGAACCAAATCCATTTGTTGTAATCTTTTATCTTCCTTAATTGTAGCAAGACTTACAGGTTTTTTTAATTTTTTATGTGGTTTTACATCAACCACCACCCAGGCTTCATTATCAGTTGTTGGGTCTTGATAGGCTTCTTTAACTACCTTAGCAATACCCACAATTTCTAAGCCTTCATTACTGTGATACCACAATAATAAATCACCTTTTTTCATAGCTCTTAAATTATTGCGAGCTGCATAGTTTCTAACACCATCCCAAAAAGTTTGCCCTTCTTTTACAAATTGATCCCAACTGTATTTAAAGGGTTCAGATTTGATTAACCAATAATTCATATTTACGATTTGTGATTTTAGATTTACGATTTAATAATTGAGCATTAAGATTTAACAAATTAATAATTAAACTAATCAACTTGCATAGCCAGTACATCAGCTAAATGCAACACTTGTAGTTTATTCTTTTTGAATTTAATACAGCCATCCAAATGCATTAAACAACTCATATCAGTACTAACCAGATATTCAGCTTGTGTTGCAGTTGCATGTGTAATTTTCTGATCGCCCATAGCAGCACTAATAGGTTCAAACTTTATTGCAAAAGATCCACCAAAACCACAACAAGTTTCTACATCATCCATTTCCACTAATTCTAATCCTTTTACATTGCCCAGTAATTTTCTTGGTGCATCTTTTATTTTACATTCTCTTAAGGCTGCACAACTATCGTGATAGGTAATTTTAGCAATAAAACTAGCACCCACATCTTCAATTTTCATTACATCAACCAAAAACTCACTGAACTCAAAAATTTTTGCTGCTATTTGTTGTGCTTTATCTTTTTGAATAGAATTATTAAATAATTTTTGATAATAATTTCTAACAAAACCTACACAACTTGCACTTGGGGCAACAATGAACTCAGCGTCTTCAAAATCTTTAATAAACTTATCACAAACGTCTTTAGCTTCTCCATGAAAACCTGCATTAAAAGCGGGTTGTCCACAACAAGTTTGATTGGGATTATATGTAACTATACAACCTACTTTTTCTAAAACTTTCACCATATTAAAACCAACTTGTGGATATAATTGATCTATAAAACAAGGGATAAATATGGAGACTTTCATTCTAGAATATTTTGTTGTAATGGTTACAAATGTAAAAAGGCATTCGTTAACGAATGCCTTTTTATAATTTTAATTTGTTGATATTAGTTTACACTAAATTCATTTTTTTCGATGCTTAAACGGTAAATATATTTATCAATTTCACCGGCTTTAGCTTTTGGAAATTTAGTTTTAATTTCTTTATATACAGCTAGTGCTTCTGTGGGTTTATTCATGATTTCTAATAACTGACCTGCACGCCACAAGTATTCTGCACTGGTTAATTCATCAATGGTAAAAGTGTTAGCAGCTTTTTTATAATTTTCTATTGCTAAGTCGTTTTTCTTTAATTCACTATAAGCATCTGCTAATGCACCATATGCCACCATTTGAATAGGTTTTGAGTCTGATGAAAATTCTTTTAAATGCTCAACAGCTTTATTAAATTCTCCTAGTTTTAAGTAGCTAATACCTGCATAATAATGTGCAAGATTTGCTGCTTTAGTTCCACTATAATTTTTAATAACATATAAAACACCTTTGGCAGTTCCATCACCATCTAAAGTTTTTCTGCTACTATCTTGAGCAAAATATTCTTCAGCTTTATATAAAGTCTCTTGAGCTTTTTGTTCTTTAGGTGCTACTATAAAACTTTGGTAAGCATACCATCCTCCAATAATAACAGCTAGTCCGCCAATTATGGTTAATATTCTTTTTTGGTTGGTTTCCCAAAATTTTAGGATGTTTAATAAAATATCCTTGTCGTTTGTTGTACTTGTTTTTGTCATATAATTTTTAAATAAGAAAAATTTAATCTACAATGAATTCGTAGTTTGCATCAATGTAAACATCTTTTAACACCTCATCATCACTTGGCCATGGACTTTCTTCAGCAAATTTTACGCTTTCTTCTACAATTGCGTTGATTTTGCTGTCAATGGCATCAAGGTCTGCTTGAGTAGCAAATTTATTTTTTAAGATGGTTTGAGTAACTTGTGTAATAGGGTCTTGAGCTTTATACTCCTCAACTTCTTCTTTGCTTCTATATTTCTGTGGATCTGAAACAGAATGACCTTTATATCTGTATGTTTTAAATTCTAATAAAGTTGGTCCATCTCCTTCTCTTGCTCTTTTTACAGCTCTTGCAACTGATTCATGAATTGCTTCTGGGTTCATACCATCAACTTTGTCGCCTGGCATTTCATAAGCATCTGCCAATTTGTAGATGTCAATTACATTACTTGTTCTTTCAATAGAAGTACCCATTGCGTAATTATTGTTTTCACAAATAAATACAACAGGCAATTTCCAAAGCATAGCAAGGTTAAAAGTTTCATGCAACATTCCCTGACGTGCAGCACCATCTCCAAAAAAGCACAAACAAACATTTTTTGTACCACGATATTGTTCAGCAAAAGCTAAACCAGCACCTGTACCAATTTGTGCACCTACTAAACCATGACCACCAAAAAATTTATTTTCAACATCAAAAAAGTGCATGCTACCACCTTTGCCTTTTGCACAACCTGTTGCTTTACCATATAATTCAGCCATGCAAGCATTGGCAGAAGTACCTTTTGCTAAAGCTAAACCATGATCTCTATAACCTGTAATAAAAGGATCGTCATGATTAGTGGCTGTCATACAACCTGCGGCAATAGCTTCTTGTCCAATGTAAGCATGAAAAAATCCTCTGATTTTTCCAGCCATTTTGTACATCTCTTCTGCTTTTAATTCAAATTGGCGAATGAGTTGCATTAACTCGTACCAATATAAATACGTTTCTTTTGAAAATTTTGTAGGCAATTTGTATAATTTTTCGAGTTGCAAATATAGGCTTAATCAATAAATATCAAATCTTAAATTAAGTCTTTTGATGGAGGTTTTATCTGTCCAAAAATCAATAAAACATAGGGTAAAATAGTAAAAGGAAGAATGATACTCCTATATCTTACAATGGCTCCTCCAAAACAAACAGTATAACCTATGAAAATGTAAATAAATAAGGTTAACATGAAACAAGACAGAATTAATGGGTGATTTATTTTTTGTTTGGAAATAAAAAACAAACTTATTAAGGCTATTATTAAATAAGCATAGTTTTCTAAAGCAGTAAATGTTAAGAATATACTAGTAGATTCAAAGGCTACTGGTTGAAAAAGCATCGTCTTAGCAGCAAATGGTAAATATTGAATAATACTTTGTGTAGTGTTTTCTAGCAGTGGAGTTTCAATTTTTGTATTTCCTTCTAACAATAAAAATTCATGATGTTTTTGTACAACAGAATTTGAAATACTTTTTGTTAAAGAAAATGAACTTGAGAAAATGAAAATTAAAAAACAAGTTACAAAAGTTGTAAGAAAAATTTTAGCATAATTCAAATTCCATTTTTTAGCAACAATCCAAGCAAAAAATATGGGGAATATGGCTAGCAGAATATAGTTTCTAATTAAGAATATGATGAGGATATGAACAAAAAGTAATACTATTTTCCTCTTTAAAAAACCTTTTTCTATTAAGCTATGAAATAGGTAGAAGCTGATAGCAATTGAGGTAAAAATAATTCCATCTTTATGTATACCACTACTCCAAAATAAATAGCTGGGCAAAAGAAAAACAGTTATGATTAGTATCCATTGATTAATGTTGAAATAGTATTTAATAAGTTTATATAAAGCAACTCCACCAGCTATAACATATAGGTTAAAGAAAATAAGGTTGATGTAATAATTTTTAAAACTAAATAAATTTAAAAGGGCAATCAGTTTTACAAAAACAGTCATTTTTAAATCATTCCAAAATGAATTTACGCCTGTAAAAAAACCTCCATTGGTAGCATATTGATTATACCATAGTTCACTAAAAAATAGTTTGGGCTGTTGTAGTAGTTTATCTGTTTCAATTAAACTTTCTTTAAAATATTCCCAGGTATCACTACTTTTTATGTGTATGGGTAAAGCAAAATAGTAAGCATATGCAAAACCTACTATTATTTTAATGGTGAAAAGGGTTATTAATATCGATTTAGAAATATGACTAGCCTTAAAATAAGAGCTATTCATAATAAAATAGACAGCAGCAGCGTAGTAAAGAATAAATAAAAAAATGTGCAAGTCGTTTATTTTAAATGCCCTCAAAATAAATAAACTATTTGTTATGATTAATTTTTTCTTTATTAAAAACTATATAGTTTGTTAGATATTTGCACTTTAATTTGATGGAATGAATAAAAATACTCAAATAGTTTTAACAGGTGCTGCAGGTTTTATAGGCTCATGTATGCTTCAGTTTTTAAACGATAATGGTTTTACAAACATTATTATTGTAGATGATTTTGGTGTAGAAGCCAAAAGAAAAAATTGGGAACAAAAACAGTTTACTGAATCTGTTGAAAGATTAAGTTTATTTGAATGGTTAAAGGAAAATAAAGTAACACCTTCAATTTTTATTCATTTAGGTGCCAGAACAGATACCACTGAATTTGATTATGCTGTACACGAAATGTTGAATGTAGAGTACTCGAAAAAAGTTTGGAATTTTTGTGTTGAACATCAAATTCCTTTAATATATGCATCATCAGCTGCAACCTATGGTGATGGTGAATTTGGTTATGATGATAATCATGAATTACCCTTCAAACTTGAACCATTAAACCCTTATGGTAAAAGTAAAAATGAATTTGATAAATGGGCTCTTCAACAAAATGCATCTCCTAAATTTTGGACTGGTTTAAAATTCTTTAATGTTTATGGTCCGAATGAAGGTCATAAACTAAGAATGGCAAGTGTTATTTGGCATGCATTTCATCAAATTAAAAGTAAAGGAGTAGTGAAATTGTTTAAATCTCATCGTTCAGATTTTGAAGATGGTAAGCAATTGAGAGATTTTGTTTATGTTAAAGATTTAATACAAGTAATTTTTTGGATGTCTGAAACCATGGTAAATAATCAATGGTCTGCCCAGAATGATGGTTTGTATAATTTAGGAACAGGAACTGCCAGAACTTTCGAAGATTTAGTTAAAGCTACATTTCAAGGACTAGATTTAGAAAGTAATATAGAATTTGTTGACATGCCTTTGGATATAAGAGACAAATACCAATACTTTACAGAAGCCAATATGAACAAATTAAAACTTGCTGGTTATACACATGATTTCTTTTCATTAGAAAAAGGGGTTGATGATTATGTAAGAAATTATTTAGCAAAGGATAACAGCTATTAATCTAACTTTTTGGCTGTTGAGTAAAACGCTTTTCCATAATCAGGTGTTGTATAAGCCAAATTACTAAAATCTTTGTTTTCAAATTTTTCTAAAACTAAAGCAATCATGTGTTTGGCATTATGTTGTGTATTTGAAAAAAAAGCATTTTGAGAATTAATGAGCTTTTTAAATTTTTCTGCACCGGAACCGCTACATATAATTTTATTATTTTTCAAATAATCTCCAAATGAGGTTTCATTTAAAATTATTGCTTTTTGATCAGTGACTTGAATGAGCTCAAATGTGTACAATGTTGTAAACACTTCCATTCTTCTGGCATCAATCATTGGGCAATACAATGCTTCTTTATCTTTATGTTGCATAATAGCTGCAACGGCCATAATGTTTAAAGTATTAAGCGTAATTAAAGGTTTTTGTAATGCAAAACATAGCCCTTTGGCAGATGCTAAGCCAACCCTTAATCCAGTATAACTGCCTGGTCCATTAGTTACAGAAATTGCATCAATTTCTTGAAGTTTCAGATTGGTTTGATGGAATAATTTTTGAATAGCTGGTTGTAAAAAACTTGCATGATTTTTTTGGTCTTCATTCACTTCAACACCCAATAATTGGTTTTCCTTGCTTAGACAAATTGAAGCAAATTCTGTTGCAGTATCTATATGTAAAATAATAGCCAATTTTAAAGTTTTGCTTCTTTAAGTAGTAAAGTTGAAGGGGTGTATCTGGTATCTGTTTTTGCAAGTTCTATTAATAAATTGGCAATATTCGATAAACCAATTTTTTCAGCCCATTCAAAGGGGCCAAAAGGGTAATTGGTGCCTAGCTTCATAGCAGTATCAATATCTTTTTTAGAACTTATTTCATCTTCTAAACCAAAATAAGCTTCATTGATTATCATACTAATAGCTCTAGGAGCAACTAATCCAATAATATCTGGTACAAAAACCACTTCGAATCCTAATCCTTTTAAAATAGTTTCAAGTTGTAATTTTAAATCTTGGTGAATAGTAGCAAGTTCAATCTTATCTTTTTCTAAAAATCCATTCCAAGCATTAATTCTAGCATATTTATTTGGAAGCTGATTTCCAGTTTTTAATAATGCATGAACAATAATTGGTTTTTCATTAACTTCTACAAAAGCAGGGTTTTCAAGTTCAAAAAGTAAATCTATATAAGCATCAGCTTCTATAATTTCATTGTTATACCAAGAAATTTTAAAGTCAGCATTTAAATTTTTTTCTAATAAAACGGCTTTTTGTTCTTCTGAAGCTCTAATTTGAATATGCATGATGATAATAAAAATGCAAATGTAAGTTCAGTTATAAAAGTAATTTCAGTTATTTGTAAAAATTAGAAAAATGAAAACAATTATCAATACTTCAAAAGCACCTGCACCAATAGGCCCTTATAATCAAGCCATCTTACAAAATGGAATGTTATTTATTAGTGGACAAATTGCCATAGTGCCTGAAACAGGTGAGTTAGAAATGAGTAATACTCAATCAGAAGCCCATCAAGTAATGAAAAATTTGCAAGCAATATTAACTGAGGCTAAATTAGGTTTTGAACATGTGGTTAAGACTACCATTTTATTGAGTGATATGAGTTTGTTTTCTACTGTAAATGAGGTTTATGGATCTTATTTTGAGAAAGAATATCCTGCAAGAGAAACTTTTGCGGTAAAAGGCTTACCTAAAGGCGTGAATATTGAAATTAGCATGATTGCCATAAATTAGAAATAATATTTGATTTTTATTTGTTATTTATCAGTAAAACCCTACTTTTGCCGTCCGAAAAAATCGGATTTAAAATATTTGTTATGAACACTGCAGTAAAATTTGTACACGATCAACTTACAGCAAAAAAAGAATATCCTAAATTTAAAGCAGGAGATAATATTACTGTTAACTATAAAATTGTTGAGGGCGGAAAAGAACGTATCCAAAGTTTTAGAGGAGATGTTTTAAAAACTCAAGGTGTTGGAGCTACTGCAACTTTTACAGTTCGTAAAATTTCTGATGGCGTTGGAGTAGAAAGATTATTTCCTTATATGTCTCCAAACATTGATAGCATTTTATTACACAAAGTAGGTAAAGTTCGTAGAGCTAAATTGTTTTACTTACGTGAAAGAAGTGGTAAAAGTGCTCGTATTAAAGAAAAAAGAGTTAAATAGTATTATTCAAAATTTTATACAGCGGAAGTTTACTTTGTTAAACTTCCGCTTTTTTATTTTAATTTATCAGTACATTATTAAATTAGTTTACTTTTACACTTTAAATTTATTATTATGGGAAGTTTAGGAATGCCAGAAATTATCATGATTCTTTTAGTAGTGCTTTTATTATTTGGTGGTAAAAAAATCCCTGAATTAATGCGTGGTTTAGGAAAAGGAATTCGTGAGTTTAACGATGCAAAAAATAATGTTAGAAACGAAATAGAGAAAGGTATTAACGAAAAAGAAGAAAAACCCGAATCTAAATAATTCCTCTTTAACATACATATTCAATAGCCTTTGTATCCTTTTTCATCTATCAAAGACTATCATTTGGCTTTGCAAAACAGGCAAACCAATTGCTTGTCTGCCGTAAACTTTTATCTTCAGCAAATACATCAAAATAAACACTTGAACGCATTTGTAGAAGTGTTTGATGATGCTATTGAACGTGCCAATTTTTTAGATCAATTACAACAGAATGGTAAGCCACTAGGCAAACTTCATGGTGTTGTAGTTTCTATTAAAGATGTAATTTGCTATAAGGATCATAAAGTTTCTGCGGCCTCAAAAATGCTCAACAATTTTACTTCTTTATATAATGCTACTGCAGTTGAAAGATTACAACAAGAAGGTGCAATTATTATAGGAAGAAACAATTGCGATGAGTTTGCTATGGGCAGCAGTAGTGAAAACTCATTTTATGGAGTAACAAAAAATGGTTTTGATGAATCATTAGTACCTGGAGGATCTTCTGGAGGAAGTGCAGTTGCTGTGCAAATGAACATGAGCATGGTGAGTTTAGGAAGTGATACTGGAGGAAGTGTTCGACAGCCTGCAGATTTTTGTGGCATTGTAGGGTTTAAACCAACTTATGGAAAAATTTCTAGATATGGTTTAATTGCTTATGCTTCATCATTTGATCAAATAGGCATTTTTGCAAAAAATATTCATGATGTAAGTTTAGTATTAGAAGTAATTGCTGGTGCAGATGATTTTGATAGTACTGCAGCAAATCAAGAAATTCCTGCTTATTCTAAGGCATTATCATCTACCCAAAAATATAAAATTGCTTACTTTAAACAAGCTCTAGAACATCAATCATTAGATCAGGAAATTGCATCGGCCATCAAATCATTCATCAAAAAATTACAAGCTGATGGTCATACAATTGATGCTATTGATTTTGAATTATTAGACCAAACCATTCCTACATACTATGTTTTAACAACTGCTGAAGCAAGTAGTAATCTTTCTCGTTATGATGGAGTAAAGTTTGGCTATAGAGCATCAGGCGAATTTGGCTCACTACAAGAAATGTATAAAAAAACTCGTAGTGAAGGTTTTGGAAAAGAAGTGCATAGAAGAATTATGTTGGGCACTTTTGTTTTAAGTGAGGGTTATTTTGATGCTTACTACACCAAGGCTCAACAAGTGAGGCAAATGCTTTCTCAATCGGTTCAAGAAATATTCTCAAACTATCAATTTATTATATCTCCAACTGTTCCTTCAACAGCATTCAAAATTGGTGAAAAAAAGAACGATGCTACTGAAATGTATTTAGCAGATCTATACACTGTTTTAGCAAATTTGGTTGGTGTTCCTGCTATTTCAATTCCTCTATTTAAACACAGTAACCAAATGCCATTTGGTTTGCAAATGATGGCAACACATCATCATGAAATTGATTTACTTAGCTTTTCTAATTATTTATTAGATAATGATATTTAGTGCTTTACATTAGTAATTTTTTACAAATATTTTGAACTAATTAAATATTTCACTAACATTGGTTTTTTATTTTTTTAAAATTAATTTAGTAAATCAACCAAAACTACTGTTATGGAAGCACAAAAAGTGGACATGTTCATTATGTCAAATTCTAAGTTTTTCGAAGCTCATGATGTTGTAAAAATTAGGGAAGTTCTTTTACAAGAAGATGACTCAAAATGGGGCGTTATTCAAACTTTACAGTTTAAAGACCCTACCACTATGTTAATAGTTTCGTTATTAGCAGGGTCTTTAGGAATTGATCGTTTTTTAATTGGTGACACTGGTTTAGGGATTGGTAAACTTTTAACTTGTGGAGGTCTGGGCATTTGGGCAATTGTAGATTGGTTTATGATTCAAGGAGCTACCAGAGAAAAGAATTTAGCTAAACTAAAACAATATGTGTATTAATGAATAGTATTAAAAAGAACATACATATTCTGTTACTGTTATCATGCATGGCAGGATATGTATGGCTTTTAATTAACTATTTTCTTTGGGAACAAACTTCAAGCCATACAGTTTGCTTGTTTAAAAACATTACACATTTGCCTTGTCCATCTTGTGGTATTACTAGGGCAATTTTTTTATTACTTCAAGGAAAAGTTATAGCTTCTTTATCCATGAATCCATTGGGAATTGTTGTGCTATTATTTTTAATGATCGTACCAATTTTATTAGTCCTTGATTGGTGTATGAAAAAAGGTACAATTCAATTTTTTGCAAATAAGTTCAATATTTTGTTCAGTAATAAAAAATTTGTCATTCCTTTCTTTACTTTAATATTTATCAATTGGGTTTGGAATATTTTTAAACACTTATAAAGCTCATGAACACATTTAGCTATACTCCAAGTGAGCATGAATTAGAAAAAGCATCTAACAGTTATTTAATGTCTTTAGTTGCTTTAATAGCTGGGATGCCCTTACCTATAATTAATTTGGTTGCTACATTTTTCTTTTATGTAGGAAATAGAAGAGGTACTTACTTTGTTCGTTGGCACTGTATACAAGCATTACTTTCTCAACTTTCTTTATTGTTTATGAACAGTTTTGGATTTTGGTGGACAGTTTCTATTTTATTTGGGCCCGAAACTATTTCTAATAAATATCTTGCATATATTATTTCAGTATTCTTATTTAATATAATTGAGTTAATTGCAACAATATATTCAGCCATTCAAGTCAGAAAAGGTCATCATGTTTCATGGTGGTTTTATGGAGACATAACACAAATTATTTGTAAGCCTAAATTATGAAAAAATTAATTCTTCAAATTGCTGTATTAATTGCCGTTTTTTTTGCTGTGTTTACACTGAGCAAGCAAATTAATTGGATGAAACTATTTAAGGTTGATAAACTTACTAAATCAACTGAAGATAAGTTGGGCGATTTAATTTGGAAATCTTACAGTGCAACAATTACCGAAGAAACTAATTATGTGGTTATTAATGCCATTGATAGTATAGTTAATAAAATTTGTACTGCTAATGACATTGATTCTTCAACCATTAAAATTCACATTATTCAAAAAGATGAAGTAAATGCTTTTGCATTACCTGGTAATCATTTAGCTATATATACTGGTTTATTACAGGATTGTGATAATGCAGATGAAGTGGCTGGTGTTATTGCACATGAATTGGCACATATGCAAAAAAACCATGTCATGAAAAAACTAATTAAAGAAATTGGTATGGGAGCTATTATTAGTTTAACTTCTGGCAATAGTGGAACTGTTAGTGAAATTTTACACTTATTAACTTCAAGTGCATACGATAGAAAATTAGAGACTGAAGCCGATATTACTGGTGTTGATTATTTAATGAATGCAGAAATAAATCCAGAAGGATTAGCTCAATTTTTATTTAGAATGGCCACAACTGAAAAAGATATGCCTAAAGCTATTTACTGGATTTCTACACATCCAGAATCTGAAGAAAGAGCTAAGGATATTATGGCAAGAATTAGAGTTTCAAAAAAGAAAAATTTCACCAAGTCTGCAGACCAAGATTGGGCAATTGTAAAAAAAGAGCTAGATAAAGAGTAAGTTTGCCTTAGTTATTAAACTTACACTTTAATGCAACATCTGCGATATTTATTATTATTTATCTTCTCAATTTATGTTGAAGTCAATGCTTTTGCTCAGAAGGGCAATAGTATGGCAACAGATAGTAATCTTGTTGTTAATTCTAGCAATAATAAATCAGTTGTAGATAATGATTATGAATTCAAATTAAATCCAAGGGCCATTGCTTTTGTTGATGATTATATCAAGAAGAATAGTAGAGAATTAGAAAAAATGAGGCAATGGGGAAAAGGGTATTTTAATTTATATGATGGTATTTTAAAGGAATATAATATTCCTGTTGAGATGAAGTATTTAAGTGTAGTTGAGAGTCACTTAAGAAGTAATTTAGTAAGTTGGGCAGGTGCCGTTGGTCCATGGCAATTGATGAGTTATGAAGCCCAAAGATTTGGATTAAAAATTCGTGGAAAAGTAGATGAAAGAACAGATTATATTAAAAGTACTCATGTAGCATGTAAACTCATGAAGGAATTATATAAAGAATTTGGAGATTGGCTTTTAGTAGTAGCTGCTTATAATGGTGGAGCAGGAAGAGTAAAAGGTGCTATTAGAAAAAGTGGCAGTAAAGATTTTTGGAATCTTCAATATCACTTAGCCGAAGAAACTAGAACTCATGTTAAAAAATTTATTGCTACACATTATTTATTTGAAGGCGATGGAAGCATAACCACACAAACTGCTGCTGAAAACCAAAATCAACAACCCATGTCTTCAGAAACCTTTACTATAGATTCTTCAACATTAGCAGGTTTAGTTAAAATTGAAATTTATGGCAGATATAAGTCTAGTGTTATTTGCAACTTCATTAAAATGAATTTGCAAGAGTTTAGAATCATTAATTATAATTTAGATAAAGAACTTGCCTCAGGAAAATCATATGTGATGAGGGTTCCAAAAGAAAAAGAAATTCTTTTCAATGAGCATAAAAATCAAATTTTAGAACAAAGTATTCAAGAGATTTTAAATGGATACTAACTTAATGCTTGTTCAATATCTTCTATAATGTCTTCAATATTTTCTATTCCAACACTTAATCTTATCAATCCATCAGTAATGCCAAATTTTAATCGTTCTTCTTTTGGCACTGAAACATGTGTTGTGCTTGCAGGATGAGAAATTAATGTATCTACAGTACCTAAAGAAACTGCCCTTGTACACATTTGTAATTTATTTTGAAAATGTATGCCAGCTTGTAATCCACCTTTTAATTCAAAGCTTAAAACAGGAGCATGATCTTTCATTTGTTTACTAGCAATTTGATGATCTGGGTGAGAGGTTAAGCCTGTATAATTTACTTTTTCTATTAATGGATGTTGCTGTAAAAATTGAGCCAGATGTTTTGCATTAATGCAATGACGCTGCATTCTTAATTCTAATGTCTTCATGCCATTCAATAATAGAAAAGCATCAAAAGGATTACTATTGCCACCTAATAAAACAAACCATTTCCAAACTTTGGTTTTCATTAGTTCTATATCTTTTCCTAATAAAACACCTCCTATAGCTGTACCATGACCATTTAAAAATTTAGTAGTTGAATGAAATACAAAGTCTACTCCATACTTAAAAGGTTGCTGTAAATAAGGCGTAGCAAAAGTGTTATCGCAAGAAACTAAAATATTTTTTGCTTTTGCAAGTTGAGTAATGGCTTCTATGTCTACACATTGAATGGTAGGATTAGCAGGAGTTTCAAGGTGAATCATTTTAATATTTTCACTTGTAGAAATTGCTTTTTCCACTTCACTCAATAACCTCATGTCAACAATTATTACCTCAATTCCAGTATCTGGTAAAACTTTATTGAACAATTCGTATGTTCCTCCATATAAGGAATAATGGGTTAATATAGCATCTCCTGCCTTAAGATTACTCAAGAATAATGTAGTCATTGCTGCTTGTCCACTACTATGCAATAAAGCTTTCAATTCTAGTGGCTCATTATTTTCATTGCTTAAACCAAATGCTTCAAGAGCAGCAATGGTTGTTTCAACAGCTTTGCAGGTAGGGTTAGCCCAACGAGAGTATATTTTGTCTTTTTCCTTACCCAAAAATCTTTCCATGCCTTCTTCAGTTGATCCATAAGTAAAAGTAGAAGTTGCATAAATTGGTACTAAATGAGCATCTTCTGAATTAGTATGATGATTTGCATGTAAAGCTGTACTTGAAACCCCTTTAAAGATTTTATTTTTCATAATGCAAGTTTAATAAAGCATAATATTAAAATGAATAAACAAATTTCATTCTTTATTTTTGTTTTAATTAAAACATTTTATGAATCGTCCAATAAGAGTTTTGGTAGCAAAAGTGGGTTTAGATGGTCACGATAGAGGTGCTAAGGTAATTGCTACTGCATTAAGAGATCATGGCATGGAAGTTATTTATACTGGGTTGCGTCAAACGCCAGAAATGGTGGTAAATGCTGCTTTACAAGAAGATGTTGATGCTATTGGAATTAGTATTTTAAGTGGAGCTCATATGACTGTTTTTCCTAAAATTATTAAATTAATGAAGGAAAAAAATATGGATGATGTTTTACTTACAGGAGGAGGAATTATTCCTGAAGATGATATGAAGTTATTAAACGAGATGGGTGTGGGAAAATTGTTTGCACCAGGTACAGCAACAACTGAAATTGCTACACATATTACTGATTGGGTTAAACAAAACAGAAATTTTTAAGATTTTTCTTTTAATAGATTACCCTATATAATGTTCATATTGTTTTATTACTTAAATTTTACCAATTATCACTTTCTGCCTAGAAAATAATTAATACAGTTAAATTTGTAACAATGGAGATTTCAAATCAAACTATTGAAAAATTAGCTCATTTAGCACAATTACAATTTTCAGAAGAAGAAAAAGTTGCTATAAAAGTTGATTTAGAAAAAATGGTTGGCTTTATTGAACAGTTACAAAAAATTGATACAACAAATGTTGATCCTTTAATACACATTACAGATGCTGTGAATGTTTTAAGATCTGATGAAATTAAGGGCAATATAACAATTGAAAAAGCCTTAATGAACGCTCCAAGTAACGATGGTCAATTTTTCACCGTTCCAAAAGTTATAAAAAAATAAGAATTCATGAGTGCCATAATTAGTATAGAAGAATTGTACAAAACCTATTATATGGGTAAACAAAGTGTACAAGTTTTAAAAGGGTTAAGTTTAAATATTTTAAAGAATGAATATGTAGCTCTTATGGGTCCAAGTGGTAGTGGTAAAAGTACCTTGATGAATATTATTGGTTGTTTAGATACTCCAACAGGAGGGAAGTACATTTTAAACAACAAAGATGTTAGCAAAATGAGCGATGATAATCTAGCTGAAGTAAGAAATAAAGAAATTGGATTTGTTTTTCAACAGTTCAATTTGTTACCTCGATTAACTGCTGTTGAAAATGTTGCTTTACCTTTAATTTATGCAGGTATCAATAAAAAAGATAGAACAGAAAGAGCATTAGAAGCCTTAGCAAAAGTTGGATTAGCAGAAAGAAGTCACCATAAAAGTAATGAGCTCAGTGGGGGACAAATTCAGCGTGTAGCTATTGCTAGAGCATTAGTAAATAATCCAGCCATATTATTAGCTGATGAGCCCACAGGAAATTTAGATAGTAAAACTTCTGTTGAAGTAATGGATATTTTCGAAAAAATTCATGCTGCAGGCAATACTATAGTTTTAGTTACTCACGAAGAAGATATTGCTAAACACGCTAAGCGTATTGTTCGTTTAAAAGATGGTGAAATAGAAACAGATACTTTGCAATAATTAGTATACGTAATATGGCATTAAAAATTTATACAAAAACTGGCGATAAAGGCACTACAAGTTTAATTGGTGGAACAAAAGTTTCTAAAAGTCATTTGCGAATTGAGAGTTATGGTACAGTTGATGAACTGAATAGTTTTATTGGCCTCTGTTCAGATGCTATTACACATTCTAAAAGTAAAGTAGTGCTTAAAGAAATTCAAGATAGATTATTTACCATAGGTTCTTCTTTAGCGTGTGATCCAGAAAAAGAGCCTTTAATGAAACTGCCCGATTTAAAAGAATCTGATATTAGTTTTTTGGAAAATGAGATTGATAGCATGAATGAAGTATTGCCTGTTATGAAAAACTTTATTCTTCCTGGAGGTCATGTTGCCATTTCTCAATTACATGTTGCAAGATGTGTTTGTAGAAGAGCTGAAAGAGTTTGTGTGGCAATGCAAGAAAACGAAATGTTTATAGATGGAATTGTTTTGAGATATTTAAATCGTTTGAGTGATTATTTATTTGTATTAGCTAGATTTATTGGTCATGATTTAGGGGTAGAAGAAATTGCTTGGAAGCCAAGAATGTAAATTTTATAAAAAAATTGATCATAAAAAAATCCCACAATTTGTGGGATTTTTTTATGAATATCTCTTTTATTAATTCTTTGAAATTTTTAAATCATCTGGTTCATAAGTTCCAACAGTATTTGGTGGAGTTCCAGCAGGAGCTTCATATAAGAAAGCTAAATAAATGGTTTTGCCAATGTAAGGTGCAAAATCAAAAGGACCAAAAGTATCAAATGGTGTAAATGCACCAGAAGGAGCATTACTTAAAGTTGTTAAGATGGTCCAGGTTGATGCTTGTGGGTTATTTCCACCATTGTAGTTTGTAGAAACCATTGCTTTAAATGTACCTGCAGGATATCTTCTAGAACAAGTGAAAGTATATTTTGGAGTTAAACCAGTAGGAATAGCAATTGGTGGTGTAATTAACCAACTTTTAATTGGAGTAGTTGCCATTGTAGAAGAAGTAAAAGCAGAAACTTTAGGGAATATATTACCACTAAAAGATGCTAAAGTATATGGTACATCTCCAGACTCTTGAATGTTTTGCCAACCTGGTAATGACATAGCAGTTGAACCAGTTGTTGAATATGCCTGAAAATCTTCTTCAAACAAGAAACATCTTGGGTTGTTAAATTTAACGTCAGTAGTATCTCTAATGATTAATTGTTTGGTTGAGCTATATACAGTATAAATAGCAACAATATTTCCATTTCCAGCTTGAGGAATTTTTCCAGCAAAATCTGCAAAACCACTAGTTCTTACATTTAATGTAGTTGAGCTGGTACAATTTTTAATATATCTATCACCAGATCTTTTATAATATGAAGTATCTGCATAAGGACGTTTAGTATCACCAGCTATGAACTCCATATCGTTTAATTGAATTAAATCTCCTAAAAGTGGGTGTTGCATAGTAGTTACGCCTGGAGGATTGTTTAAATCAGCTATAGTAACTACTTTAGGTACAACAGGGTTGTTTAGAGACCCGCTAATAACATAATTAGCAATAAGTGGTGCAGGTATGCCTTCGAGTGTATATGTACCATTAATAAGAGCCCTAACACCTAATTGAATCATATTATTGTAATCACTTATACAAAGTCCTTTACATTTAATATATATTTTTTTACCAACTGGGTAATTAGCATAAAGACCATTGCTTGCTAATTGAATTGAAAGTCCACCTGTTGCATCTTGAATATATAATTCTTTATAAAGATTACCACTTTTGTCATTAGCAATGACTACACCACTAATAGTGATATCTGTATTTATTACATCAAAAGCACCAGAAACAGTATGCATGGCTTTTAATGCTTTGATAGTTGTTGTTACAGGAATATTTGGGTCTGTTAAAACCGGAGGTGCTTCATAGTTCTTTTTACAAGAACTGATAATCATTGCAAATAAGATTGCAAATGATGAAAATCTGATGATTGATTTGATATTCATAAATTTTACTTTATTTATTATTTATATATTGTTTGTATTAAAATCTTAATGAAATGGTGGCTGCATAGTTTACGCCAAAATTGTAATTATAGCGTCTTGGAAACTTATCGTATTCTGTTATATTATCGAAACGAAGTTGCTCAAATGCAAATGGTATAATAGATGTATTATTCAATAAATTAGTAGCACTTAAACTAAAGAATAAAAAGTTACTATTCTTATTTACAGATAATTTTCTAGGAAGTTTCCAAGAATAACTTGCATATAAATCTAAAGTTGATTGAGCAGGTAGCTTTTGTTGGTCTAAAATCTTTTTCCATTGATCAGACCCTGGAGTTAAGCCTTGAACTGCAGCAGCTGTTCTTCTTAATGGATTTATTTCAACATACATAGCATCGAAAAAATTATAAGTTAAACCAACATTCCAAAACTTAGGAGAACGATAGGTAATACCAAAACTATAAGCTTCTTGAGGTGTACCTCCAACATAATAATCTTTAGCAAATACAACATCTCTGCTTACAACTGAAGCATCATTATCAATTGTAGTTGTTGCATTTTGACTGCTGGTATAATAGAATCTACCAACAGCAGCAGCAGCATTTACAACAACATTAGCTATAGGTCTTGCTTCTATTCCAAATTCTCCACCAGCATGGGTTTTGTTTATTCCTGTAATACCATAGTTAACTAAGTTTAAATATGTATCATGGAAGAAAGTCATAACATTCATCTGATTTTTGAACTCAGTATAATAACCAGTTAATCTGATTTTAATTTTTGGTGCATTTAAAGTATAACCAGCTTCAAGTGAGTTTACTTCTTCACTTGATACAACATCTTGTGTAGTATGTCTTAGTCTCGGTGATAAATAAACATTATCAAAGAAAGGTGCTCTTGTTAACATGGCAACATTTGCAAACAAATAGTTTCTACCATTTAATTTGTAAGTCATGCCTGTTTTGAATGCATAATTATTGAAATTCTGAGTTGCAGATTTTCCTAAAGAATTAGTAGGGAATAAGCCATTTTTATAATTGCCATTTCTAAAAAAAGAAGTGTTCGACATTTCAATAGCAGCATAAAAATCAAGTTTATTATACTTCAAAAGCATTTGTGCCCAACCTGATGCTCTTTTAATTGTGATATCATAATTATAAGAATAATCATCACCCACTCTTACAATTCTATTTGGGTTTAATAAATTAGATTGTGGTAAATCTGGGTTATTAGCATTAATTCTTTCAGCAAATTGATTTAAATCAACATAATAATCTCCTCCTAATAAATCAATAATTTTTTTGTAGTTATGATTTTTTTGATATTGATAAGTAGCTCCAGAAGTTATCTCTACATGATCGCCAATTCTTGTATTGTAAACAGTATTAGCATTCATTTTAGTAGCATTGGTTACATATTCAAATTGTACATAACGAGATCTTTTTCCTGTTACTCCATTAAAAGTCTCTTGTTGGGCTCTATTGGCATCATATAATCTATTCCAGTTAATCTGACGAACATCATCATTGGTTTGCCATTCCTTAGTTAATTGTGCTTTAAGATTTGGGTCTTCCCAATAACTAGGTAAATAACGATAATACAAAGGGTTTGGATTATCGGCACGATACCAATCTAAATTACTTGAAGCTCTATCTCCTGAAGAGTAGTTAACAGCAGTAACTAAACTACTGTTATTATTTATTCTAAAATCGTGGGTTAAAATTAAAAATGGTTGATCTGTTCTTACATTATTGGCATTACGTTTTTTACCATTTTGCCAACCCCAAAAAGGATTGTAATTTGTAGTGCCTACAAGGTCGAATGCCTCTTTAACAGCTGTACCTTGACGACCAGTAGTTGTTGGTGCACCAAATGCTACTAAGGATAATAAATGGTTTTGACCAATTCTTTTATCGGCTGCTGCAAACCAACTCCATCCATCATAAGTGGTTCCTGCAAAATAACCTTCAGCTGCATATCTTCTAGTTCCACTTAATGAGAAGGCCCAGCCTTTTTTACTAATACCTGTGTTATGTGTAAAATCGATTCTGTGTTGAAAATTTCTATTACTAAAAACGTATCCAACTTCAGATTGTTTTCTTTGTTTACTTGCTCTAGTATCAAAAAAAGTTGTTGTAGCAATGTCACCAAATGCATAAGTGTTGGGTCTTAATCCAATTGAAACATCTCTGTTTCTCATTACATCATTTAATCCTCCCCAAACACCAAATGGAGTAAAGCCATTGTCTAAATTATCCATAGATATACCATTGATATATACTGCAGATAAATCAGATTCGTAACCTCTCATTCTGAATCTTAGGGCACTAAAATTGTATGCTGCGGCAATTAAAAATGGGTCTCTACCAGCTGTTAAAATTGATGATACATTTTGAGAAACACCATCCCCTAAATCATTCTCATCAATAGAAATTGTAGAAATGTTGTTGGCAACGTTGTCTCTTAAAATGTCAAGAGTGTCTTTTACTGGTTTAAAATTGTCTGTTTTTTTTGAAGCACTTGTTTTGGTTTGTGCAATGGAGTAAATGCTTATTAAAAGGAAGAAAATAAGCAACCTAGTTTTCGTCATATAAAAAAATTAGTGGACAAAAGTAGGCGAAATACCCTTTCGAATGCTAATATAAATGATAGCATTAAAAGAAGCTATATAAAATGTAGAAGTTATTTTACTTAACTAACTCTTAATGAAGTGATATAAAATTTGCTGTTAGAATTTTTTAAAATAATGGTGATGTTACAATTTTTTATTTTTCCTTGAAGTTTACCTGTAATATACATCATTGAACCAGCTTCTCTTTGAGAAGTCAAATGAAAAGTTTTTACACCTACTTCTTCATAAAAAGATTTAAGTGCTATTGTAGCTTGGTTTTTACCCATATTTTTCATTTCTTCTTTTTCAGGAAGGGTTAAATCAATCATATTATCGAAGTGTAAGGCTACTTCAGAAGCACTTCCACTTTTTAAAGCAACAATAATGTCTTCTGAGGAATAATCGTTTGTAGCTGCTGTTAACCCAAAAAATAACCCAAATAGTAGAAATAATTTTTTCATTATAAAATTTAACAAATAATAATTGTTTAATCAGCTAAAATAGTGCCAAATGAAGTAATTATTAACTGTTTTTAAAAGATGGATGAAATTGATGTAAAGTATCTCTTAAAAAGGTTCTATCTAAATGGGTATAAATTTCAGTTGTTGTTATGCTTTCATGACCTAGCATTTCTTGCACTGCTCTCAAATTTGCCCCTCCTTCAACTAAATGAGTTGCAAAGGAATGACGAAAAGTATGGGGTGAAATTATTTTTGTAATGCCAGCTTTTTTAGCCAAATCTTTAATAATGTAAAATATCATAATTCTACTTAAATTTTTGCCCCATCTATTTAAGAATAAATAATCTTCGTAACCATTTTTGATGTGCATTTTATTTCGAATATTTTCTACATAAATTTTAATGTACTTAGCTGCATCTGTACCTATTGGTACTAATCTTTCTTTATCTCCTTTTCCAATTACCCTTATAAAGCCAACGTCTAAATACAAACAACTTATTTTAAGTTGTATTAATTCAGAAACCCTTAAACCACAACTATACAATGTTTCTAGAATAGCTTTATTTCTTGTGCCGTCTGCTGTGCTCAAATCAATAGCAGCAATAATTTTTTCTATTTCTTCAAAACTTAAAGTATCTGGAAGTTTTCTACTAGTCTTTGGGGCTTCTAAAAGCAACGAAGGGTCGTTTTGAGTAATTTGCTCAATGATGCAAAATTTATAAAAAGCTCTTATTCCAGAAATTATTCTTGCTTGAGAAGTGGCTGTCATACCAATCTCAGCAATAGCTTTAATAAACTGTTGTAAATCTATTAAAGTAATGGATGATGGATTTTTCTCGATATTATGATCTTGTAAAAAACCTATCAGTTTTTCAACATCTCTTATATATGCCTGAACAGAGTGATCACTTAAAGATTTCTCTAATTGTAAATATGCTTTAAATCCCTTCAAATAAGCTTGCCACATGTTTACTAAACGAAAAAAAGTAGATTAATGATATATGCAACAAAATAACCATTTATCAAACTTTCATATTTTATTTAATGAATATGTTTTATTCTTGCTAGCAATATTATATGAGTCAGTTTTCTATTTATTTTCAATTAGGATTTCATCACATAGTTAGCTGGGGTGCAATTGATCATATTCTGTTCATTATTGCTCTTTGTTTAAAATACCAATTTGCAGATTGGAAACGAGTGTTAATATTAATTACTGCTTTTACTATAGGACATGCCATTTCGTTAATAGCTTCAATGTTTCAACTCATAAGTTTTTCTAATTCTTGGATTGAATTCTTAATTACTATTACTATTTTAATTACAGCATTCCATAATGTGCTGAATAAAAAAACGAGTTATTCTAAAGGTAAAATCACTTTTATTTATGCTTCTGCATTAGTTTTTGGATTAATACATGGATTAGCATTTAGCTCAGATTTAAAAATGGTAATTGGTAATGGAGATTTGGTTTGGTTAAAACTATTATTTGCCAATATTGGTATAGAAGCAGCTCAATTATTATTTGTTTTTATCTTGCTCCTTGTAAATCTTATTTGTTTACGAATTATAAAAATCAATTTCCGAGAATACACTTTATTTATAAGCAGTGCTATATTTGGCATTGCTTTATATCTTTCATTTATTAGACAACCTTTTTAAATCACTACAAAAAACATATGAAACGTATACTAATTTTAATGATGTGTTTGGTTTCAACTACTTTGTTTGCACAAAACATCATGAACAACCCCACCAGTAATCATGGTAATAAATTTGAGGCATTAGGCCCAATTCTTCCAACACCTAATGAGCAAAGAACTGCAAGTGGTGCTCCTGGTAATAAGTATTGGCAGCAAAGTTGCGATTACGATATTAAATGTGAATTGGATGAAAAGAACTTGAAAATTATTGGTAGCGAAACGGTTACTTATACCAATAATAGTCCTGATGCACTTAGTTATTTATGGTTGCAGCTCGATGAGAATCAACACAGCACCATTGATAATGCTAATTATCAGACAAGCTCTACATTAAACAATAATATGAACATTGCAAGCATTGAAAGAATGGTTGAAGCAAAATCTGATAATGGTTATGGTGTTAAGATTTCTTTATTAACAGATGTAAATGGTAAAAATTTATCTTACACCATCAACAAAACAATGATGCGTATTGATTTGCCAACTGCATTAAAGCCTGGACAAAAATTTACTTTTAAATGTAATTGGAGTTACAAAATACCAGATAGAATTGCAGAGTTTAGTAGAGGTGGTTATGAATTTTTTCCTGAAGATGGAAACTATTTATTTACTATAGCACAATGGTTTCCTCGTTTATGTGTGTATAGCGATTTTAAAGGATGGCAAAATAATCAATTTACAGGCAGTGCAGAGTTTGCATTAACTTTTGGAAATTATAACGTGAGCATTACTGTACCCGCAGATCACGTAGTAATGTCAACTGGTGAGTGTACTAATTATGCTAATGTATTATCTGCTGCTCAATTAGCCAGATGGAATAAAGCAATAGTAGCAAAAGAACCAGTTGAAGTGGTAACTCTTGCAGAGGCTACTGCTGCTGAAAAAAATAAATCAGCAGCTAAAAAAACTTGGAATTTTACAGCAAAAAATGTTCGTGATTTTGCATTCGGAAGTTCAAGAAAATTTGTTTGGGATGCCATGCCAGTTTTTATTGAAGGCAAAAGAGTAATGTGTATGAGTGGATATCCTAAAGAAGCTTATAACCTCTACAAAAAATATAGTACCAAAATTGTGGCTCACACAATTAAAACCTATTCTAAGTTTACAATTCCTTATCCTTATCCTGTTGCACAAAGCATAGAAGCTGCAAATGGAATGGAGTATCCAATGATTTGTTTTAATTATGGAAGAACAGAAAAAGATGGCACTTATTCTGAATCTACTAAAAATGGAATGATAGGGGTAATTACTCACGAAGTGGGGCATAACTTCTTCCCAATGATAATTAATAGTGATGAAAGAGAATGGACTTGGATGGACGAAGGTTTAAACACATTTGTTGAGTATTTAACTGAAGAAATGTTCGATAATAAATTTCCTTCTCGTCGTGGCCCAGCATACAGCATTGTTGATTATATGAAATTGCCAAAAGAGCAATTAGAACCTATTATGACAAATGGAGAAAACTTAATTCAAATGGGTCCGAACGCATATAGTAAACCTGCAACAGGATTAAACATTTTAAGAGAAACTGTTGTTGGAAGAGAATTATTCGATTTTGCTTTTAAAGAATATTGTAAGCGTTGGGCATTTAAACATCCAACACCTTCTGATTTCTTTAGAACAATGAATGATGCTACAGGCGAAAATTTAGATTGGTTTTGGAGAGGATGGTTTTATAGTATAGATGTTTGCGATATTGCCATTGATACTGTAAAACATGCGGTTTTTAGTGATAGTATCATAACAAATGATAGAGGTGGAAGAAGAAATTTTGGGCCAAGAAATAATAGTATAGCTAAACCTCAAATTAACTCATTTGAAGACATTTCTAAGATTAGAAACAGAAATGATAAAAGCATTAAGTTTTTAACCGATGTTGATACCAGCTTAAGAGATTTTTATTGGAAATATGATAGAGGTATTATTGCATACGACTCAACAGTAAAAATGACCATGGAAAGCCCGATAAATATGTTTGAAAAATTATCGGATGAGGAAAAAGCAAAATATGCCAATACCCATTTATATGAAGTTACCTTTAGTAATAAAGGAGGATTAGTGATGCCGATTATTATTGAGTTTACTTACGAAGATGGCACTACAGAAACAGAAAATATTCCTGCTCAAATTTGGCGTAAGAATGAAAATAAAGTAACCAAAGTTTTCATCAGTAATAAGAAAGCAACAAGCATAAAACTAGACCCAATGAGAGAAACAGCAGATGTTGATGAAAAAAATAATGCATGGCCAAGATTAAATGATGAACCCAGCAAGTTCAGCATTTTCAAAGCTCGTCAGGTTTCTCGTGGTCAATCAACAGGTATGAATCCTATGCAAGCTTTCAAGTAATTATAAATTGTAAATTTTAAGTTGATTTTTTAACTATAAATTCTAATTAACTAATTAACAAATAAACCAATCAACTAAACAGAATGGCTTTTATTCTTTCATTGTTATTTTCATTATTTCATCCTTTTTATGTAAGCGTGATTGATGTAAATCATAATGCTAAAGATAAAAATGTTGAAATAAGTGTTAGAATTTTTGTTGATGATTTTGAAACAACTTTAAAGCAGAACTTTAAACGAAATATTGATTTGCATAAGTCAGCTAATGATGTTCAAGTAAATAAACTCATCAATAATTATGTTGAGTCCAAACTTCAAATAGTTATTGATGGTAGGCCTCAAGCTATGCATTATCTTGGCTTTGAAGTACAAAAAGAAAGTGTTTGGATATTTTTAGAAATCAACAATATCAATCATCTCAAAAAAATAAATTTCAACTGTAATTTGCTGTACGATTTTCAAGATAAGCAAATGAATATTTTTAATGTAAAAGCTAATGGTGTTGAGAAAAATTATAAACTAGATCATCCGAAAAGTAGTTTGGAGTTTGTTTTTTAATTGTGAAAGGCAAGTTGATAGTTGTTAGTGGGATTGAATAGAATGGGATACATAAATCTAAAATCTTAAATTACAAATCTTTCATATGATTGACTCTCGTTATCCCATTGGCAAGTATGAAGCTCAACCTTTTTCTGAACAGCAAAAGAAGCATTGGATTGCAGACATCGAATTTCTTCCAGCAGAATTAGAACATGCAATTTTAAATTTAGATGAACAGCAATTAGCTACACCATACAGAGATGGTGGTTGGACAATTCATCAAGTGGTTCATCATGTTGCCGATAGTCATATGAATGCTTTTATAAGATTTAAATTAGGACTAACAGAAGAAAATCCAACTATAAAGCCATATAATGAAGCAGATTGGGCTGAGTTAGCTGATGTAAAAACTTTGCCTATTAATTATTCTCTTACACTTTTACATGCTTTGCACAAAAGAATGGTTGCTTAATTAAATAGCATAACTGATGAACAATGGAATAGAACTTTAGAACACCCTCAATACAAACAGCAAATGACTTTATGGTATGTTTTAGGCTTATATGCATGGCATGGAAAGCATCATACTGCTCATATTAAAACTTTGAGAGAACAAAAAGGTTGGAATTAAAATATTTTATATATGCAATCAAAAGCCACAACTGTTGATCAATACATTGATGAACTACCAGAAGATAGAAAAAATATAATTTCTGAATTAAGAAAACTTTTTCAAAAAAATTTACCCAAAGGTTTTGAGGAGGGTATGGGTTATGGAATGATTGGTTATTATGTACCCCATAAACTTTATCCCAAAGGTTATCACTGCGACCCTAAGTTGCCATTACCTTTTCTAAGTGTGGCTTCGCAAAAAAATCATATTGCCATTTATCATATGGGCATTTATGCAACCAAAGAACTTTTGCAATGGTTTGAAGGAGAATGGCCAAAACATTCTTCTAAAAAATTAGATATGGGTAAGAGTTGTTTGAAATTTAAAAAAGCTGAAGATGTTCCTTTGAAACTAATAGCAGAGCTAGCTAAAAAGGTAACTCCACAACAATGGATTGAAACTTATGAAAATGCTTTTGTAAAAAAATAATTAGCCTTCAAAACTGCTATAAAAATAAGGAGTAGGAGATTCAAACTCAGCACTACAAGAATCCACCATTTTATATACTCTTGTAATTCCTAATTCCTTTCTTTTATTGTAAACATCATCTTCTGTACAATTGTCTTTTAACAGAATTGCAATTTGTTCGTCGCCAAAACCATTTTGCTTAGCTAATTTTAATAATGGCTCAGACAAATCAGCTAAAGTGTGTTTGCTTAATTCAATTTCTATGTCACAAATTTTTTGAATTTGGTTTAAAAACCATTTATCAATTCCCGTTACATGAGCAATAGTGTTCACTGTAATACCTTGCATTAAGGCATCTTTTATTCTAAATACTCTATCCCATTTTGGTATTTTAATGTATTCGAGTAATTCATCACTCTTCATTAAATTCTTTCCATAATATCCTAAGCCCACTGCATTATTTTCTAAACTCTGACAAGCTTTTTGAATAGCTTCTGTAAAGCTTCTACCAATACCCATTACTTCACCAACACTTTTCATTTGAAAGCCTAAGGTATCATTAGCACCTTTAAATTTATCAAAATTCCAACGAGGTATTTTTACAATAACATAATCTAAGGCAGGTTCAAAATAAGCAGATGTAGATTTTGTAATTTGATTTTTAAGTTCATCTAAATTATAGCCAATTGCAAGCTTTGCAGCAATTTTAGCAATGGGGTAACCAGTAGCTTTACTTGCCAATGCTGAAGAACGACTCACTCTTGGATTAATTTCAACAACAATTAATTCTTCGGTTTCTGGGTTCATGGCAAATTGCACATTACAACCACCAGCAAAATTTCCTAAATTACGCATCATTCTAATGGCAATATTTCTCATTTTCTGATAAGCCGTATCACTTAAAGTCATAATAGGAGCAACGGTAATAGAATCTCCCGTGTGTACACCCATTGGATCAAAGTTTTCAACCCCACAAATAATTACCACATTATTATTATTATCTCTCAATAATTCTAATTCAAATTCTTTCCAACCCAAAACAGCTTTTTCAACCAATACTTCATGAATTGGGCTGGCAGTTAAACCAAAATTTAAAGCATCATCTAATTCTTCTTTCTTAAAAACAATGCTTCCTCCAGTACCTCCTAAAGTGAATGATGGTCTTAGTACTAATGGAAATCCTATTTCTTGTGCAAATTCTTTTCCTTCTAAAAATGAGTTAGCAATTTTTGCAGGACAAACTTCAATACCCATTTCAATCATCCATTGTCTAAATTTTTCTCTGTCTTCTGCTTTATCAATAGCTTTAATATCTACACCTATTAACCTTACACCATGTTTTTCCCAAATACCTAATTCATCTACTTCTTTACAAAGATTTAAAGCTGTTTGCCCACCCATTGTTGGTAATACAGCATCAATTTTATTTTCTTCTAAAATTTGTTCAATGCTTTCAATAGTAAGTGGAAGTAAATAAACCCTATCGGCCATCATAGGGTCTGTCATTATTGTTGCTGGATTACTATTAATCAAAATCACTTTAATTCCTTCTTCTCTTAAGCTTCTGGCAGCTTGAGTTCCAGAGTAATCAAACTCACAAGCTTGACCAATAATTATGGGTCCACTACCTACAATTAAAACAGATTTTATAGATGTATCTTTTGGCATGATGATTTTTGAATTCCGACAAAAATAAACATCCACCATTTAAGATGAGAAGTTTTCATTCATATTTGCTATTATTTTAATATTAATTCTATGATAACATTAAAAGTTGGCGATAAAGCTCCTGATTTTAAAGGCAAAGATCAAAATAATGATGTACTTGATTTAAAATCGTTTAAAGGAAAAAAACTGGTTTTATTTTTTTACCCAGAAGATGATACCCCAACTTGTACCATACAAGCCTGTAATCTGAGAGATAATCATAGTTTATTAAAAAAAGAAGGGTTTGAAGTAATTGGTGTAAGCCCCAATGATAGTGAAAGTCATAAAAAATTTGAACAAAAATTCGATTTGCCATTTACACTTTTAGCAGACCCCCAACATAAAATTATTGATAAGTATGGTGTTTGGGGAGAAAAGAATTTATATGGAAGAAAATATATGGGTTTGCATAGAACCACTTTTTTGATTGATGAAAAAGGCATTATTCAAAAAATATTTTTAAAGCCAACCAATAAAAAGCATGCAGAACAAATTGTGAAATTTTGGAAAGAAAATATTTAATAAAAAAGAGTCGATTCAAGTGAATCGACTCTTTTAGACATTGTATTCTCTAATTACAATTTGATAAATCGAGTAGCATCCATGCCATTGTTAGATGTAATTTTAATTAAATAAACTCCTTGTGGTAATATGGATGAGTTTACTTGTATAAAATTATTTCCATTTGCTAGTGTAACTGTTTTTAATATTCTTCTGTTATTGTACACATCAAATACTTCAATAAGAGCATTGATATTACCATTTACGGCACTTCTAACATTTAAAGAAATATTTCCAAATGTCGGGTTAGGATATAAATTAATAATTTTAATACCATTAAACGCTGCTGTAATTGAAGTTGAATCCACAACTTTTACTGGAGTACAGAAATTATTTATGCATCCTTTTGCAGTAGTTATTTTTAAACAAACTGTGTATGTTCCTGCATGGTTATAAGTTTTATTTGGACTAACAACATTACCAGTTAAAGAAGTTCCATCTCCAAAATGCCATACTCTGCTCACAATGCTATCATTTGCTCCTGCAAAACTTAAAGCACTATTATACTTTATTATTTTATAGCCATTTTTTTGCATAGTAAAGAAAGATGTACAGTTAGATGGAGTGCCAGAATTGAATCCAACATAAATATTTAAGCAAGCTGTTTTAACACAACCTGAAGCTGTAGTTATTTTTAAACAAACATTATAAACACCTTGAGTTGAAAATGTATGGGTTGGTTCAATGATATTTCCTGATAAATAATTACTGCTCGATAAACTATCTCCAAAGTTCCAATGTCTGCTAATTATACTATCACCAGAAGCAGCATAACTATTTGCACTATTAAATTTAAATGTAAACCCAGTTGCAGTGGTGTTTGGTAATGGTGATGAAACAAAAAAGGCTTTGCATGCTATATTAGTAGCTAGTGTATCATTAATAACAACAACCTTACAAGTATCACTTACACATCCTGATGAAGTAGTTATTTTCAAACAAACTAAATAAGTACCATTAGATGGGAATGTGAACACAGGGTTTTGTAATGTAGATGTAGCTAAGGCAGATCCATTAGCATTTACACCAAACTTCCAAAAATAATTAGCTATAGCAACACCCGATGAGTTTGATGTAGAAACAAAACTTACAGTTTTGCCTTGTACACCAAAATTAAAATTGGCTTTACATGGAGCTACAGTTGGTGGAATAACTACTGTAATTGGTAAGCAGAAAGTATTTATACATCCTTTTGCAGTAGTAATTTTTAAACAAACTGTATATGTTCCAGAATTTTGATAAATATGAATAGGATCTTTTATATTCCCAGTTAGGGTATTACCGTTGCCAAAATTCCAATCTCTTTTAATGATGCTATCGTTAGAAGCTGTTGTACTCATTGTACTGTTAAACTTAACAGTATTGTAAGATGTGAAATTATAATTAAACATTGACTGACAAACTACAGGTGGAGGAGGAATGGTATCATTAATATTAACATTAATGCAAGTATCATCTATACACCCAGTTGAAGTTGTTATTTTTAAACAAACTAAATAGTTTCCATTTGCAGGGAATGTAAATGTTGGATTTCCTACAGTTGATGAACCTAAAAATGTACCTGAAGGTGTAACTCCAAATCTCCAGTAACTTGAGGTTATATTTGAAGATGAAGAACCAGAAGTTGAAGTATTTACAAAACTTGCTGTTTTACCTTGAACTGTAAAATTGAATTTCGCTTTACAGTTATTATTGTTTACTGGTTGAATGATTATTGTTGCACAATAGGTATTTATACAACCATTAGCAGTGGTAATTTTTAAACAAACTGTGTATGTTCCGGGGTTTGAATAAGTTTGAACGGGTTCTTTTACATTACCTGTAATTGTATTACCATTTCCAAAATTCCAATCTCTTTTAATTATACTATCTGTAGTATTACCTGAGGTACTTTGATTACTGTTGAATTGTACAACATTACCATTTATTGTAAAGTTGAATTTTGATAAACAATTGGTTGGTGCACCAGGATTAGTGCAAATGATAAAATTGCTTTCAACTCTAAATAATGAAGTTCCACTGATTACAATAGGAGGATGGACATTTTTTAATAGTACTCCATTGCAATTTTGAGTTGAAGTATACACCAATTGTATATATGTAGCTGAACAATGCAAAGTATCAATATAATATCCATTAGGGTTTGTAGTCACTGTTTTATAGTATGCACATAATCCCGATCCTGAAATACTATCTGTATAGATATTTACAGCCTTATTTGCAATAGCCAGTCCATTTACGTCTTTAACATATCCAGAAACAATAACAGTAACTGATTTAGCGTAAAAAGCTATTGAACAAAAAAGCAGAAGAGCAATAATTTTTTTAGTAAAAAATGCTTTCATAAATGATTATTTAGTTTGGTTGAGCAGAATGCTGATTCAAGCCACAAAGACTGATAAAATGGTTTAAAGTTTAATCCATAAATAAAAATAGTCAATCCTTTGAAAGAATTGACTATTTCTAATTGAAAATCAGTAAATTTTATTTTACAGTTATAGCTTGATCTATTTTAAATATTAAACTAGTTCTATGTGCTTTAGTTTCTTCATTGGTTGAAGTAGCTGTAGCTAACCTAGTTTTAATTTTCTTTAAAGTATATAAAGCTGCTGCAGCAGAAACATCATCTGCTTTGCTTTTTTCTCCAGCTAATTCAGTTAAACCATTAATGAATGTAGTTTGTAAATTCTGACGATAAACATTCACGTTTCCACTCATATCAGCATCAAAAATGGCTTTTTGTAAATCATTCATTACATCTGCTACACTATATTGATTGCCGTATAATCTTGAATTTGTAATTCTTTGTAATGTATTTGGATGTAAAATATGAGCCAAAGAACCACTAGCTTGTAAGTTCAATACATTTGAGGTGATTTTGAAATCTTCGCCACTTCCTCCTTGATCAAATCCTCTGCGTTGACGTTGTAAATATGGATAAACCTGAGCATCAGCATCAAAAGCATTTGGAGCAAATACATATTTAGCTAAAACGTCCATAGCTCTTTTTTGTGTAGCTAAAGGAACGGGAGTCATTGGTTTGTTTGAACTTTTTTGTTCTGGTTGACTTCTATCTATATATACACCACCAATATATCTACTTACTGCATTGGTCATGCTATTTCTTTGTCCATTTAAAGTACCATATCTAGCTCTAAGTTCAGCATAGCTTTGTCCAGATTTAGAATATTTAGTAACAAGTTTACTCATTAAATTGTTTACTAATTTGTATCTATCTTCAGCATATGCAATTGCATCGTTGGTAAAATCATTTACATTAACTCTTGGATCTATGGCTTTACCAGGAGCTCTCATATCGTCTCCATCATTTCCAAAAGTTAAATAAGGCTCATTACTGCGAGAAAGAATTTTTGCTAATCCAGCCGCTTCTTCATTTTCATTAAAAGGAGTGTAACCATATTCAATTGCCCATAAATCATACGGACCAGCTTTTGTTGTATAATAATCTCCTTGTTTAGATTTATCTAAAGCAATATTAATAGCAGGATAATCCATTACGCTACCCATAGTGCCAATTTTTCTGGTTAATTCTTTATTATTAACTTCTGCAGGAGATAACATTTGACTAGCTTTCATATTATGGTTTAAACCCATAGTATGGCCCATTTCGTGCATAATTAAGTAAGTTAGAAATTGTTTGTGCATTTCTTTAATGTCTTTAACATCAGCATCAGCAATTTCTAAAGTTGTTAATCCGGTTAAATATTGAGCTTTTAGTTCTTGGGCAAGAGTACAGAATGCATGATTGTGATCATTATCTTTCCAAGGTAAAACTGAACTAGTTGTGGAATTGCCATTATATAACTCATCAAAAATAGGAGTAGCACTACCACTAAACCATTCAATAGTTATATCAGAACCTAAAATTTCACCCGTTTTTGGATTTACAAAACTTGGTCCTATTGCACCATAACGAGGTTGTGCAGAAGCTACCCAACGAAGTACATTGTATCTAATATCTGCAGGATCCCAAGTTGCATCATCTGGCATAATTTTCATTTGTACTGCATTCTTGAAACCAGCTTTTTCAAATGCTTCATTCCATTTTAATCCTGCTTCAATAATGGTTTGTCTGTACTCTAATGGCGTTGTATTTTCTACCCACCAAACAATTGGTTCAACAGGCTCACTCATAGCAGCATTAGGATCTTTTTTCACTAAGTTCCAACGGTGAATTTTATCTTTATATGGAACAGGACTAGTGCTTGTTAAGTTGGTAACATTCTCAGAAAAATATCCAACTCTATGATCGTCTAATCTTGGTTTAAAGTTATTGTTAGGCATTGCAATTAAACTATGTTGCATACGAACTCTAACATAGCGAGGGTCTGTAACTGCTGCACTTCCTGCTAAAGCATTTGGATTGTCGTAAGCTAAATCAACCACAACATCTGTATTATTAGGAAAAGAACGAATGGTATGATATTTTGATTTTGCTGTACTTAATTGTCCTAAATTAAAACGCATAGCAGCCATAGGGCTAGGAATACTTGGTGGTTTTACAGGATCTAATTTTTCACTTAAAAATAAACCATCAACACTAATTAAATAACCTAAAGAATCTTCAACAGCAATTTTATCAGAATAAACTACAGCTTCTGGTTTATCTACTTCGGCTGTTTTGCTTATTGGATTATTTTTATCGTAGTAAAAATCGGTATTCACTTCATGAAACTCAATCTTATCAAAAGCTTTCACAATTTTTAATACAAAATTTGCTCGGTGCATGCTTTGATTTAAATTCAATTCTGTAGGTCCATTTATTGAAAAACTTTGATAAACAAACTCATTGTTTAATTGATCTTTCTTAACATACAATTGAACACTACCTGTTGTAGTATCTTGGTATAAAGTAAAAAGGCCTACATTCTTTTTTGAACCTTTTGTTTTTTCAGCTACTGTTGCTTTTTTAGAAGATGATTTGCTAGAATCACTTGCTGGCTTTTGCATACTTGCCATTTGTTGTTTCATAGCAGCCATGTCTGGATTACTTTGAGCAGTTGAAATGAATGCCACACATACTAAAGGTATGGCAGATAAAAAAAATTTTTTCATTAATTAATTTTTAATTGACCGTAAATGTAAATAATTCAGTGATAATGTAAAATGAAAATTATAAATGGTAGTTAAATATTATAAAAGGCATGAAAATTAATTTATAGATATTTGCATTTGCAAAATAAAATTTAGTTTATGGGTAGAATTGCTGAATCAGAATTAATTATTAATAGTAGAGGTGCTATTTATCATATCGATTTAAGACCAGAAGAGTTAGCCGACACCGTTATAACTGTGGGCGATCCTGATAGAGTGGCTATAGTTAGCAAACATTTTGATCGTATTGAAGTAAAAAGACAACATCGTGAATTTATTGCTCATACCGGTTATGTAGGAGCAAAGCGAATTACAGTAATCTCATCTGGTATTGGCCCAGATAATATAGATATAGTTTTAAACGAATTAGATGCAGTTAAAAACATTGATTTCGAATCAAGAACCATTAAGCCAACCTTAACTCCACTTACCATTATTCGTTTAGGAACTTCTGGATCATTGCAAGAAGATATTCCTGTAGATAGTTTTGTTGCTGGTACACATGGTTTGGGGTTAGATAACTTGCTACATTATTATCGCTTAGCAATGAATGATGAAGAGCAACAATTGCTACAACATTTTGTGGCTCATACACAATTGGCAGGTAATATACAGCCCTATATCAGTAGCTCAGGAACCAGCGTTTTAAAGCATTTTGTACATGGTTTTCATCAAGGTATTACAGTAACTTGTCCAGGATTTTATGGTCCTCAAGGTAGAATTTTAAGATTAGGCTTAAGTAATCCTAATTTAGTAGAACACCTTACCAGCTTTAGATTTGGTAACCATCGTATCAGTAATTTCGAAATGGAAACTAGTGCTATTTATGGCTTAGGAAAATTATTAGGCCATCAATGCTTAAGCGTAAATGTAATTGTTGCAAATCGAGTAAGAAAAGAGTTTAGTAAAGATGGTGCAGCTGCAGTTGAAAACTTAATTAAAACCTGTTTAGGAGTTATTGAGAATATATAAAATGACATATCAATTTTACAAATATCAAGGTACTGGTAACGATTTTATCATTTTAGATAATCGCCAAAAAAATATAGTACTTACTGAACAACAAGTTAATTTTTTATGTGATAGAAAATTTGGAATTGGTGCTGATGGATTAATGCTATTACAAGAAAAAGTAGGCTACGATTTTGAAATGGTCTATTACAATTCTGATGGAAAATTAGGGAGTATGTGTGGCAATGGAAGCAGATGTTTAACTCAATTTGCTTACGATAGAGGAATTAAAAAAGATCATTACACTTTTATTGCCAGTGATGGTGATCATGAATCAAAGTTTAGTAATAATGGATGGGTTAGAGTGAAAATGATAGATGTTAATGAAATACAACAGCATCAAGAAGACTTTGTTTTAAATACAGGATCTCCACATTATATTAAGATCGTTAAAAATTTAGATGATTTCGATGTTTATACTGAAGGAAAAAAAGTAAGATACAGCGAACCATTTCATAAAAATGGAATTAATGTAAATTTTATTGAGCATTTAGAAGTGGGCACAATTAAAGTAAGAACTTATGAACGTGGTGTTGAAAATGAAACTTTAAGTTGTGGAACTGGTGTTACTGCAAGTGCAATAGTGTGCTTTATTAATAAAAGTGGATTTAATAACATTCAAGTGCAAACTTTGGGTGGAAGATTAGCTGTTGAGTATAATAAAACAGGCATTTCAACATTTGATAATATTTGGCTTTGTGGTCCGGCAACATTTGTTTTTTCGGGCGAAATACATCTTTAAATCTTTTCTACAATATCATGATCAAATATTTTAAAAATATAAATGCACAAACAGTAGAAATAGATAAACCAGAAGATGGAACTTGGGTGAATCTTACTCCTCCTTTTAAAGAAGAAGAGTTTATTGAATTGAGCGAAACATTAAATATTCCTATTGAATTTTTGAGAGACTCTCTAGATATTGATGAACGACCTCGTTTTGAAATTGACGATAATGTAAAATTCATAGTCATTAAAACCCCAACCGAAAACAATTCTTTTAATGATAGCGATGCTTATTATATTACCATTCCAATTTGTATTATCTTAACCCATAATCATATAGTAACAGTAAATTCTTTCGATAATGGAGCTATCAATATGTTTTTAAATTCTTTTGTAAAACGCCATCCCGACAAAAGAAATATGATGGTGCTAAAGATTTTTGAAAAAGTAGTTCAAAATTATTTAGATCACTTAAAAGAAATTAATCAAAAAAGAAACCAGTACGAACAAAGTTTATACGATAGCAATAGTAATGTTGATTTATTGAAATTAATGAGAATACAAAAAAGCTTGGTGTATTTTGTAACTGCATTAAGAAGTAATGAAATGTTAATGATGAAACTAGAGCGTACGAACTTTCTGCAGTTAAATGAAGAAGAAAGAGAGTTTTTACAAGATTTAGTGGTTGATTCTAGTCAGGCTCTTGAAATGGCTAATATTTACACCAATATTTTAAGCAGCACAATGGATGCTTTTGCAAGCATTATTAGTAATAATTTGAATAATGTAATGAAACGCCTTACATCAATTACTATTATTCTTTCATTGCCAATTTTAGTAACCAGTATTTATGGAATGAATGTTGAATTACCCTTTCAACACTATAAACATGCTTTTTATTTTCCTGTAATTATATCCTTAGTAATATCATTATTAATATCAGGATATTTTATGAAGAAAAAGTGGTTCTAAATTTCTATTCAAAATATATTCAATAAAAAACCCAAACAAATTGTTTGGGTTTTTTATTGAAAAAATAGTTGAATTATTTTTTTGCAGAAGCAGCTTGTGCAGCAGCTGTTTCTTCTTGTTTTAATTGTCTTGTCATTACAACAGAAGCAATCGGAATACGAGGAGAGTTCATAATTTCCATATGATCTGCTTTAATGTCTTCAATTCTTAAATTAGCATTTAATTCTAAGTTAGTAATATCTACTTCAATATTTTCTTTCAAATATTTAGGTAAAGTTTTTACTTTAACTGCTTTCATTTTTAATACTAGTTTACCACCATTTTTTACACCAATAGAATTACCTGTATATTTAATTGGTAAGGTAGCAATAACTTTTTTGTCATCAACTAATTCTAATAAATCAACATGAATTAAAGTATCTGTAACCTTATCAAATTGCATATCTTTTAAAATGCATTTGTAAGTGTTGCCATCAACTTTAACTTCTGCTAATTGAAATTCGCTAGTGTAAACTAAAGGTTTAAAAGCCTTTGCTGAAGCAGCAAAATTAATTTCTTTTGCACCGCCGTAAATTACACCTGGCACTGATTCTTGAGAGCGTATTTGGTTGGTGGCTTTTTTACCAAATTCGGTCCTCAATTGTCCTTCGATTGTAACTGTTTTCATTATTTATATTTTTTGGACGGCAAAAGTAAGGGAATCTGGCGTTGTAAACAGATTAATTATACTTAAAATACCTTAATTTTTGTAAATATTGGTCAAAAAAAGTGAATTAGTCAACTTTAGTTACTTTTAAAACATTAGTTGGTAAATGCTGATGAACAGGAGTGCTACCGGTATTTACAACAACATCTCCTTTATTTATAAATCCTCTTTCTCTTAAAATTCTAATCTGATCAGAGACTATTGTGTCTAAGCTTTCTTCTTCATCATAGAAAAATGCTCTTACACCCCAGCTTAAACTTAACTGATTTACTAAAGATTTTTCTTTTGTAAAAATATAGATGGGCGATAATGGACGATAACTACTAATCATAAAAGCTGTGTAGCCACTTTGAGTCATACCAATTAATGCATTTGCATTTAAATCTCTAGAAATTTTACAAGCATTATAGCAAACTGCATCGCTTAAAAATGAAGGTGAGTGAGAGAGCGGTTGTAAATCATCTTCTCTATTATATCTATACTCAGTAGTTTCAACCTGACGAATAATTTTTCTCATGGTTTCTACTACTAAAGTAGGATGATTACCAGCTGCAGTTTCTCCACTTAACATTACTGCATCTGCACCTTCTAAAACAGCATTGGCAACATCTGTAATTTCACTTCTGTTGGGTTTACTGCGTTCCATCATACTTTCCATCATTTGTGTTGCTACAATTACTGGCTTAGCACGATGAATGCATTTTCGTATGATTTCTCTTTGAATTAATGGAACTTGTTCAACAGGTAATTCAACACCCAAATCTCCACGAGCAATCATAATGGCATCACTTTCTATAATAATATCTCTAAGGTTTTGTAATGCTTCTGGTTTTTCAATTTTAGCTATGATTTTTGTTTTGCTTTTTTTCTCTTCTAATTTATTTCTTAAAATAACAATATCTTTTACACTGCGAACAAAACTTAAAGCCACCCAATCTAATTGTTGTTCTATAATAAAGTCTAGATCAATTAAATCTTTTTCAGTGAGTGCTGGTAATGAAATTTTTGTATCGGGTAAATTAATTCCTTTTTTTGATGATAATAATCCGCCTAAAACTACTTCAACTTTTACATCATTATTTTTTGTAATGTCAACAACTTTTACTTCAATCTTTCCATCATCAATCATAATAATATTTCCAACCTTAATATCTGCTGCAAGGTTTGGATAACTCACATAAATTTTTTCTAAAGTACCAACACATTTTTCATTGGTAAAAGTTAGAATGTCGCCTTCTTTTAAGTCAAGAGCATTATTCTCAATTTCTCCAACCCTTAATTTAGGCCCTTGTAAATCTCCAAGTATGGAAATATTATAAGGTTCTTTTTCATTAATGGCTCTAATATGATCTATAATTCTTTTTTTATCTTCATGACTACCGTGAGAAAAATTTAATCTGAAAACATTAGCTCCTGCCTTCACCAATTCTAATAACTGTTCGTAAGAATCGCATGCAGGTCCAACTGTTGCTACAATTTTTGTTCTGTGTGTGGTATGTTCAATACCTGCAAATTTGTCCATTTCTTGGTGTGTATATTTTTTAAGTTGATTTGTCATTTTTATATTTAATAATTTAACTCGCTAGTATTTTTACAATTTTCATCCACTCTAATCCAATTTTCTGTTTTTCTTTAACAGCTTTATCTAAAGGTGTGTAACAGATTTTGTTGTTTACTACACCAACCATAACATTGTATCTGCCTAAAATTAAACTCTCCACTGCATAATAACCCATGTGGCTGGCTATTAATCTATCTTCACATGAAGGTGAACCACCTCGTTGAATATGGCCTAAAATGCAAACTCTAGTTTCGGCATTGGGTATTCTTTTTCTTATGATAGCATCTAAAGCATTAGCATCTCCAAACTCACCACCTTCAGCAACGACTACTAGATTTACCAATTTTTTTCTCTTTTCTTTTTCTGATAAAGAAGCAATTAATTCTTCTATATCTGTTTTAGTTTCTGGAATTACAATATTTTCTGCACCTGTTGCAATACCACTATGTAGAGCAATATAACCAGCATCTCTACCCATAACTTCAACTATAAAAAGTCTGTCATGAGCATCCATAGTGTCTCTAATTTTATCAATGGCTTCAACTGCTGTATTTACAGCTGTGTCAAAACCAATAGTTTTATCTGTACCAGCAATATCTTTATCAATAGTGCCAGGTAATCCAATACACGGAATATCAAATTCATTGCTGAAAACTTGTGCACCTTTAAAACTTCCATCCCCACCAATAATCACTAAACCATTAATTCCTTTTTCTTTTAAATTGTCGTAAGCAACTTGTCGGCCTTCAGGGGTCATAAAATCTTCACTTCTTGAAGTTTTTAAAATTGTACCACCTCTTTGAATAATATTAGCTACTGATCTAGAATCCATCTGAAATATATCATTATCAATTAAGCCAGCATAGCCACGCATTATTCCATAAACTTCTAAACCATTATAAATACTGGTTCTAACTACTGCTCTTATAGCTGCATTCATTCCAGGCGAATCTCCACCTGAAGTCATAACCCCAATTTTTGTAACCTTTTTTTGCATAAGTATTTATATTGTGTACTTTTTACACGAAAAAGCAAATATACGATTAAGATAATTGTTAATTCATTCAAAAAATGAAACAATAGTAACCTTAAATAATTTGTTTTTTTTAAAAAGGACTAAATTAATTCAATTATCATCAAATCAAAATCCTTATTTTCAATTTATAAATTAATTCTATGCGTTTTATTTGGTTTTTCCTTTCTGCGACAATTACTACTGTTTTAATTTTTGTTTTAAATACCCCTTTTACTGTTGGAAAATCTAAAACACCCAGATTAGGTATGTTCTTGTCACCACAAAAAGGTTTTTGGCAAAATGCAGAAGCAAAAAATGCATCATTCAATGAAAGTATTTCTCTAAAAGGCTTAAAAACAACAGCCGATGTTTATTTTGATGATAGATTAGTGCCACATATTTATGCAAAGAATAGTGCAGATGCTTATTTTGTACAAGGATTTTTACATGCCAAATTTCGATTATGGCAAATGGATTTTCAGACTTATGTAGCAGGTGGCAGATTGAGTGAAATTAGAGGAAAAGATAGTGCTGCATTGGCTGTTGATAAATATTTTAGAAGAATGGGAATGGTTTATGCAGCTGAAAATGCCATGAACTTTATTGCTGATGATGATAGCATGAAGCAAGTGATGAATGCATATACTGCAGGCGTAAATGCATACATCAATCAACTCAAAGAAAGTCAGATTCCACTCGAGTATAAGCTTCTTGATTATCAACCTGAACCTTGGACTAATTTAAAAACAGCTTTGTTTTTAAAACTAATGAGTTTTGATTTAACCGGTAGAGATGATGATATTGTTTTCACCAATGCCAAAACATTTTTTGGGTATGATGATTTCATGAAAATTTTTCCCAATCATCAGGATTCTTTAGACCCTATTATTCCTAAAGGAACTGCTTTTCAAAACCCTTCTGTAATTGTAAAAAAACCATCTAATATAGATAGTGCTTATCTTATAAAAAGAGATGTTTTTACAGTACCAAGACCAGTAACACCAAGTATTGATAATGGAAGTAACAATTGGGTGGTGGGTTCTTCAAAAACAAAAAATCAAAGACCTATTCTTTGTAATGATCCTCATTTAGGTTTAAACCTTCCTTCACTTTGGTACGAAATGCAGATTACTACTCCAGAGTTCAGCACATATGGTGCAACTTTTCCAGGTTCACCAGCTGTAATTATTGGTTTTAATAACGATATAGCTTGGGGTGTAACCAATGCAGGAAGAGATGTAAAAGATTATTATGAGTTAGAATTTAAAGATTCTACCCTAAAAGAATATTGGTTTAATGGAGATTGGAAAGAAGCCACGATTCGTAATGAAGTGATTAAAATTAAAGGAAGTAAAGATTCTATTGTTGAAAGAATAGCTATTACTGATTTTGGAGTGGTGATGTATGATAAAAAGTATCAAAGTAGAAATAAGGATGGAAAATATATTGCAGTTCGATGGACGGCTCATGATCCAAGTAATGAACTTAAAACTTTTGTAAAACTTAACTCAGCAAAAAATTATCAAGATTATAAAGTAGCCATAAGCAATTTTGTTTGTCCTGGTCAAAACTTTGCATTTGCTGCAAAAAATGGTGATATAGCCATGACCCAACAAGGAAAATTTGTTGCAAAATGGAATCAACAAGGCGATTTTTTAATGCCTGGTTCCGACTCAAGTTTTATGTGGCAAGGATTTATTCCTAACGAAGAAAATCCATATCAGTTTAATCCTGCAAGAGGTTTTGTAAGTAGTGCCAATCAAAAATCAGTAGATTCAACTTATCCTTATTATTTAGGTAGGGCAGGCAATTTTCCACCTTATCGTGGTTTAATTATTAATAGAATTTTAAGAGCATCATCAAACATAACTGTTGATGATATGAAAAGTATGCAAACCAATAATTATAATGTTTTTGCAGAAACGGCCTTGCCCTTATTATTAAAAAATTTAGATCATTCTAGGCTTAATAAACCTGCAAAAGATTACATAGAATTATTAAACTATTGGAAAAAAGATAATGTGGTGGATGAAAAACCTGCAACATTTTTTCAGCTTTGGTGGGATAGTTTAGATGCTCTAATTTTTGATGACGAGTTTTTACAAAGCAGATTAGATTTGCCCAACAGATTAACTAGTGCGTTAATTGATAATATTATTCACGATTCTACATTCAAATTCATTGACAATATTTATACACCACACAAAGAAACATTAAGAGAGCAAATAAATCTAGCTTTTACACAGGCAGTTAAAAGTGCAATTACTTTAGAGAAAGAAGGAAAGTTAGCCTGGGGTAAGTTTAGAGAAACTTCTGTTATGCATCAAACTAAATTACCGCAGCTAAGTAAATTACACATAAATACAAGTGGTAGTGGACTATGTATAAATGCAACCAAGGAGACTCATGGGCCCAGCTGGAGAATGATTGTAAGTATGACAGATGAAATTGAAGCATATGCAATTTATCCGGGTGGACAAAGTGGTAATCCTGGAAGTTATTACTATGATAATTTTATTGATTCATGGGCACAAGGAAAATATTACAAACTATTATTTTTGACTGTCGATAAAATGAAGACTCATAAGAATATGAAATGGCATATGAAATTTTCTAATATTTAATTTTTTAACCCAAAACAAACAATTATGGAACAAGAACACACAATGAACCCTATGGAGGAAAATAAGCTTCCAACTACACTTAATGTACTTACAATTTTAACTTTTATTGGATGTGCAATTGGACTAATTACTAGTGTATCTACTTTTTTCAGTGGTGAAAAAAACATTGCAAAAATGGAAGAAGCATATAACAAAATGGACCCCAACACCCCACAATTTGTTAAAGATATGGTAAGTCCAGAAAAAATTGAATTAATGAAACTTATGGAAGCAAACAAATATCCAATGCTCATATTTGGATTGCTTGGCGTTGCGTTATGTTTAATGGGTGCTTTACAAATGCGTAAAAGAAAAATGCAGGGCTATTACCTTTGGTTAATTGGTGAAATTTTGCCTTTTATTACAGCTGGAATATTTGTAGGTTTTGGCATGTATAGTGGTTTTATGGGAATTTTTGGAATAGTAGTATTAATTATTATGGTATTACTTTATACCATGCAAAGAAAACATTTAACTAATTAGATATTTAATATATAACATAACAAAGCCTCATCAAATATTGATGAGGCTTTGTTTATAGGTTAAATAATTGAATTATTTAATTTCTACTTCAGCACCAGCTTCTTTTAATTTAGCTGCTACTTCATCAGCCTCAGCTTTGCTAACACCTTCTTTAACTGCTTTAGGAGCTCCATCTACTAAATCTTTAGCTTCTTTCAATCCTAATCCTGTTAAATCTTTAACCACTTTAACCACACCTAATTTAGCAGCACCGCCACTAACTAAGATAACGTCAAATGCAGTTTTTTCTTCAGCTGCTGCTGCACCACCACCATCTCCACCTGCTGCAACCATAACTGCTGCTGCTGCTGGTTCAATACCATAATCAGCTTTTAATACATCAGCTAATTCTTGTACTTGTTTTACTGTTAAGCCTACTAATGTTTCGGCTAATGCTTTAATATCTGCCATGTTTTTTACTTTTTAAACCGCCTTCATAGTTTACACTCCAGCGGAATGGTTATTTAATATGCCACATTTGAACCTCAGTGGCGTTGGTTATTTAAAATTATTCTGCTGTTGCAGTTGCTTCAGCTTGTTTTTCGTGATGTTGTAATAAACCTGCTAATACACGTTTAGCTGGGCTTTGTAATAATCCAATTACTTCACCAATTAACTCATTCTTAGTTTTAATTTGAGTTAAAGCTTTTAATTGATTATCTCCACTATATACATCACCATTAATAAAAGCAGCTTTTAAAACCGGTTTTTCACCTTTGCTTTCACTTCTAAAAGAAGAAATAATTAAAGCAGGGTTTTTAGGGTTTTCACTAAACATTAAAGCTGTAACCTTATGTAAACTGTTATATACTTCAGTATATTTTTCAGCATCAATAGATTCTAAAGCCTTTTTGATTAAAGTGTTTTTAGCCACTTTCATTTCGATTTGTTTATCGAAACATGCTTTACGTAACTTACCAATTTGAGCAACAGATAATGATTCAGTATCGGTTACATAGAAGTTATCATATTGTGAAAATTTCTCTTTAAGAGCAACTATCACTTCGTTTTTTTGTTCTTTAGTCATAACTAAAATTTATTTTGTAAAACCAAGGTCATTTTTGCTTATGGCAAATCACTTGGCTTTTAGTTCATTAATCCTTTTGTTTCAATCATAATACCTGGGCTCATACTGCTAGCCATAGATAAACCTTTAATATAGGTTCCTTTAGATGCAGTTGGTTTAAGTTTAATGATTGCATTAATTAATTCAGTACTGTTTTCAGCAATTTTTTCTGGAGTGAAAGATACACGTCCGATAGAAGCATGAACAATACCCGTTTTATCTACTTTAAAAGCAATTTTACCACCTTTAACTTCATTAACTGCTGCTGCAACATCATTAGTTACAGTTCCAGTTTTTGGGTTTGGCATTAAGTTTCTTGGTCCTAATACTTTACCAAGTTTACCAATTTTAGGCATAACAGAAGGAGTAGCTACGATAACATCGATATCTACCCAACCGCCTTCAATTTTAGTGATAAATTCATCTAATCCAACATAATCAGCTCCTGCAGCTTTTGCATCAGCTTCTTTATCTGGAGTACATAATACTAATACTTTTTTTGTTTTACCTGTACCATGAGGTAAGGTTACAGTACCACGAACTTGTTGGTCTGCTTTTTTAGGATCAACTCCTAATCTGATATGTAAATCAACTGAGCTGTCGAATTTTGTGCAGTTAATTTCTTTTACTAATGCAGATGCATCTTTTAATGAGTAAGATTTATTCTTATCCACCTTAGATTCTGCAACTTTTCTTTTCTTTGTTAAAGACATTGTTATAAATTTTTAAGGTGAATAATTAATTTTCCCAAGGTGCAGCACCATCAATGGTTAAACCTAGGCTTCTTGCAGTACCTGCAACCATTTTCATGGCACTTTCTTTAGTAAAGCAATTCATATCTGGCATTTTGTCTAAAGCAATTGCTTCAACTTGAGCCCATGTTACTTTACCGGTTTTTACACGGTTACTTTCTTTACTACCTTTTTGAATTTTTGCAGCTTCCATTAATTGAATTGCTGCTGGAGCGGTTTTGATGATAAAGTCGAAAGACTTATCAGAATACACAGTAATTAAAACAGGTACAACTTTACCCATTTTATCTTGTGTTCTTGCATTAAATTGCTTGCAAAACTCCATAATGTTAACACCCTTAGAACCTAATGCAGGTCCAACGGGAGGTGCAGGATTGGCCTGTCCACCTTTAACCTGAAGCTTTACATAGCCTGAGATTTCTTTTGCCATTTTTTTTTGATTTAATTGGTGATAACGCAAAATTCATTTACGATTTATTGATTTTTGATCTACTATTTATTCGTTTGAAAAGAATAAAATGGTACATCTTATTTCTTAAATCTAAAATTGCAATTGCTCCCAAGATCCATCTTTTTACTAAAAAGAACTATTTTTTGGGATTGCAAAAGTAGGGTTCTTATCGGATTTAGCAAAAATCTTACGAAAATAAATGCGTATTTTAGACAAATAATTGTATGAAACAAACAACAAATCATATTTTACTTGTTAAACCTCTATGCTTTCAGTTTAATGTTCAAACTAAAGAAACGAATGCTTTTCAGGTACAATCTGTTGAAAATAAGCAAGAATTATTTGAAAATGCTATTCATGAATTTGAACATGTTGCTGAAATTCTTCAACAAAAGGGAGTTTCAGTAAATGTTATAGATGATACACTACATCCTGAAAAACCAGATGCCATTTTTCCTAATAATTGGGTTTCTTTTCATGAAAGAGGAGAGGTGATACTTTATCCAATGATGGCTGAGAATAGAAGATTGGAAAAGAGAATAGATATTTTGGAGAAACTGAAACAATCTTATCAAATAAGTAAAATAATTGACCTTTCTTATTTTGAAGAAGAGAATAAATTTTTAGAAGGAACTGGTAGCATTATACTAGATAGGAAATATCAAAAAGCTTATGCCTGTCTATCGCCAAGAACTAATAAAGATGTATTATATAAATTCTGTGAAACCATAAAATACTTGCCCATCTTTTTTTATGCTCTCGATGAAAACAAAAAGGAAATCTATCATACTAATGTAATGATGTGTTTGGGAATTCATTTTGCTGTAGTTTGTTTATCTTCTATTCATGATGAACAAGATAAAAAAAACTTAATCTATGAATTGAAAAAGAGTGGAAGAGAAATAATTGATATTGATATTCATCAAGTGAAAAATTTTGCCGGCAATATGATAGAATTAATAGATGGAGAAGGAAACCCAATTATTGTTTTATCTCAAACTGCAATGAAAAGTTTACATGTCCAACAAATTAGTAGCTTGCAAAAACATGGTCAATTAGTGCCAGTTAATGTAAATACTATTGAAATGGTTGGTGGTGGAAGTATACGCTGTATGATTGCAGAAATATTTTTACCATTAAAACATGTGTAATTAGTTTTCTTTGCAAAAATTTAAATGAAATGCTGATAAGAAGGGTAGAACTGAAAGATGCTGAAACTTTAAGTGCATTAGCTTCTAAAACATTTTACGACACATTTGTTGGTACTTGTACTGAAAAAGATATGGAAGAATTTTTGTATGAATATTACAATATAGAACAAGTGAATTCTGAATTGAGTGATGCTAATGATTATTTTTATTTTGCCGAAGTTGATGGTGTTGCTGTAGGTTATATTAGATTTAAAGAAGAATATTCTAACTTCGAAAAAATGAAACAATGGAAGGCTCTCGAACTAAAAAGATTATACATTTTAAAAGAGTTTCATGGTAAAGGAGTGGCACAAGCATTAATAGATTTTTATTTTCAATATGCTCAGGAGAATGATTACGAAATGGCATGGTTAGGTGTTTGGGAATACAATTTCAGGGCTCAAAAATTCTATCAAAAAAATGGATTTGAAGATACCGGAGAAAAACATCCTTTCCCCATTGGTTCTACTCCACAAACTGATATTTGGTATTGGAAAAAGTTGAAATAATAGTTTGATTAGCTCATGTTAAAAACAATCATAGATACAGATATTCGAAAGGCGATTGATTTATTAAATGCTAATGAAGTTGTAGCCATACCTACAGAAACCGTTTATGGTTTAGCTGCAAATGCTTTGAGCGAAGAAGCTGTTGTGAAAATATTTGAAGCCAAGCAAAGACCTTTTTTCAATCCATTAATAGTTCATGTAAGTTCAATTGATGAAATTGATTTATATGCTGAGATGGATGAAATTAGTAGAAAGCTGGCAAGTTGTTTTATGCCAGGTCCTTTAACCTTATTACTGCCTAAAAAAGAGCTAGTGCCAGGTATAGTAACAGCAGGCTCTACAAAAGTTGCAATTAGAGTTCCTCAACATCACATTGCAAAATCTCTATTACAACAGTTAGATTTTCCTATTGCAGCACCAAGTGCCAACCCTTTTGGATATGTGAGTCCTGTTACAGCAAAGCATGTATACGATGGTTTAAATGGCAAAATTCACTATATACTTGATGGTGGAAATAGTAATGTAGGCGTTGAGTCTACTATTATTGAAGTAGAAAATGAGCAGGTGATTTTACATAGAGTAGGCGGACTAGCTATTGAAGAAATTGAAAATGTTATTGGAATAAAATTAATCAGAAAAAAGACAGAAAAAAATCCAACAACATCTGGCCAATTAAAAAGTCATTATGCTACAACTACTGATTTAATTCAAGGCAACATTCAAGAGCTATTGCAACAACATTCATCTAAGAAGATTGCAATTATTTCTTTCAAAAAACAATATCCCAATATTGCAGATCAAGATCAATATATTTTATCTAAAGAAGGTAGTTTACAAATTGCTGCACAAAATTTATTTCATGTTATGAGAATTTTAGATGAAAAAGATTACAATTTAATTTTAACAGAAATATTCCCTAATGAAGGACTTGGTGTGGCTATTAATGATAGACTATATAGAGCTCAGTCCTCACAAAAAAGTTAAGATTTAGAATGATACTAATTCAATACTTTACTTAGTAGTTACATTTGCACAAAAGATTATATGGATTGGATTGGATATTTGGCTTCTACTTTTTTGGCTATTTCACTTATTGTTAGTAATAGTTTTAAATTTAGAATATTTAGTTCTTTAGGTTGTTTAACTTTTATAGTTTATGGATTTCTAGTTAATGCATTTCCTGTAATGCTGGCAAATGGTATTTTGTTAGTGATAAATGTATATCAACTTTGGAAGCTAACCAGAATTGAAGAACAGTTTTTATTTGTACCTATTTTACCCGAAAATAGAATTGTACAAAAGTTTTTAAACTATTACTCCAACGACATTAAAAATTATTTTCCTGATTTTGTTTTTGATAAAGTTGTTCAAAAGCAAATCAGCTATGTGGTTTTAAGAGATATTGCTATTGCCAATATGTTTGTTGCTGTGGTAAAAGATAATGGTGATGCTATTATGAAAGTAAATTATACCGTTCCTCAATATAGAGATTATAAAGTAACTAAGTTTATTATAGAAAGAGAAGCAAATACTTTAAAATCTCATGGTATAAAAAAGTTAGTCTATGAATCTGTTTTCAATCCTTCACATTTGCAATTTTTAAAAGTTGTAGGCTTTACAAAAGAACTTATTGAAGGAAAAGAATGTTGGATAAAATCTATTTAATCATGAAAAGAATATTTTTCATAACAACAATAATCTTTTTTTGTTTTGCTTGTAAAGATGATCAGAAAGATGATTTAGCTAAAACACTAAATAAGCCCGTTGTTGATTTGCCTGAATCATTACAACAAATAGTGAATGAGATAAAAAGAGATTCTAGTAATATTAATATGCAATTAGAATTAGTACAGCAATTAGATAGCTTGGGCTTTCAATCAAAGGCTTTAGAGCATTTAGATAAGCTCATATCAAAGGATAGTTTAAATAATGAATATTGGTTAAAGCGTGGCCAGCTTTGTAAAGTACTTGAAGATACACCAAGTGCTATAAAAGCATTTCATTATGCTGCAAGAATTTATCCAAACCCCATTTCATTAATGGAGCTTGCAAATCTTTATTCAGAAACCAAAAATCAAAAAACAATTTCTATTTGTAATCAATTGATGAAAATGCATCCAGATGGAAGTTATGATGCACAAGCCAACTTTTTTGTAGGCGTTTATTATTCAAAATTGAATGATTTGAATAATGCCATTAATCATTTCAATCAATGTATTGAAAAAGATTTTCATTTTGATGATGCATATATAGAAAAAGGATACTTACTTTACAATAATAAGAAGTTGGATGCTGCTTTGAAAGTGTTTCAGCAATTAGTAGCAATGAATCAAACTTCGGCCGATGGCTATTATTGGATAGGAAAAATTTATGAGACTTTAAATAAAAAAAATGAAGCTCTAAAAAACTATCAAAAAGCTTTAGTGTTTAACGATCAATTAAAAGAAGCCTCAGAAGCCATTAATAGAATTAACAGTAAGTAAATTTAAAATAATTATCATGAAATTTTTTACTCATTTTGGAGCCTACTTAATGATGCTGAAGGGGATGTTTACCAAACCAGAAAACTGGAAAATTTATTGGAAAGAACTAATGCATCAATGTTCAGAAATTGGTGTAGGGTCATTACCTATTGTAATTATTATTTCTCTTTTTTTAGGAGCTGTAACAACCATTCAAACAGCTTATCAATTAGTAACCCCTTTAGTTCCACAAACCACTATTGCAGTAATTGTTCGGGATAGTATGATATTAGAATTATCACCTACGGTAATTTGTATTGTTTTAGCTGGAGTGGTAGGCAGTAAAATAGCTTCTGAATTAGGCAATATGCGTGTTTCAGAGCAAATAGATGCTCAAGAAATCATGGGTATAAATACCAAGAATTATTTAATTATGCCTAAAATTTTGGCTTCATTAATTGTTATTCCTTGTTTAGTGGTTTTATCTTTTGTTTTAGGTATTTGGGGAGGAAGACAAGCAGGTGCAATGACAGGTGTAATAGCTACAGATATTTTTGATGAAGGCTTACGCCATAATATAAATTTTTACAATATTAATTTTGCTTTGTACAAAGCATACACATTTGCTTTTATCATTAGCAGTATTGCTGCCTATTATGGTTACAATGTAAAAGGTGGGGCACTTGAAATTGGTAGGGCCAGCACCAGTGCAGTTGTAGTAAGTTGTATTTTAATTTTAGTGGCAGATTATGCTTTAGCAGCAGTGCTTTTATAACTGTTTGATGTTGGATGTTGGGTGTTAGAATTAATAATTAATAATCAATAATTCAAAATTCATAATTCAAAATTAAATATTGCACCCTACCTTAATAGTAAGAGATACTATGAAGAGGTGATAAAAATTTACCTTAGCCAATAGAAAATTAATTTACCATATAAAATTAAATTCTTAATTTGGTTTTATAAATAACTAAATATTCTTATGAGTTGTACTTTTAATACATCATACATCATACATCATGCATCATGCAGCATACATCATGCATCATACATCATACATCATACAGCATACAGCATACAGCATACAGCATACAGCATACTTAAAGACAAACTTACTAAGCTACAATAATTTATTTACTTTATTTAGTAATGAAAGAGCCCCATAATTTTTGGTTATTCTTATTAAAACACTTTTTTACAAACCCAAAAATTAATTATGATAAAATTAAATATTAAAACGCTCTTTTCTATACTACTTTTTGTGGCAGTAACTCAATCTTGTAAGAAACTAGACATAGGAGTAAACCAAAACAATTTAACTGAAAAAGAAATTCTTGAAAAATTCACATTTATTCCACAAGGGCAAAACCCAGTGTTGCAAAAAATATCAGATAAAATTAAAAGAGATAATAAAGAAGCCCATTTTATTACAGACCTTGCCAATAGAGTAGGATACCCAATTTGGTCAGCTACAGAAATTCGAAAACCTAAAAACAATTTTGCTAACAGAACAGAGAGTGATGAAGAGTATGAAATAGTTTTGTTCCACTTTCTCAACCCAATTCTAATGAAGTAGATGGCTTTTTAGCTTGTAAAATATTTATTGATAGTGTTATAATAAAACTTTATGAAGATAAAGATTATGCACTTTATGGCTTTAATAAACCTGAAACAGAAATTGATGCTGAAGATATTGCCATTGTAAGTACTTTTTTGGAATATAAAGCAATTGGTCATTTTTATTTTAAAGTAATAGATGAAAGATTATTTAATATATTAAATTCTAATGAAATAGTCGATCGTTATTTAACAATAAAAAATGATTCCTTAATAATAACTGAATCACATGCAGCCCCTTCATCATCATTGAATAGTTTTAGTATATATTATATAAATTATTTTTCTGGCTGGGATAACTATTTATTTGGCACTGGAGGTTCTTGGGGAGGTGGATATGGAGGAGCAATTCACCCTGGCTATAACCCAAACCTTTATGGATGGTGGATTGGTTTAGGAGGAAATGTAAACGGTTGGAGTAGTACTGTTAAGTATTTGAAAACTACACTTGGTTTAAATGATACACAAGCAGCTTGGTTAAATCAAAACCCAGATAGAGTTCATGAGTTAGCTGGTTATATTCAACGAACAACAATACCTTTATTACAAGCTATAATTATAAGTAATTATCATATAAATAAAGCTATGACCGATCCCGATTATAATTCTTTTTTACAACAACATTATATTACTGGTAATACAAGTTCAGTGTGGTGGGAAGATGATGTTTGGTTAAACAACTCAAATAACATCAATTTTGATTTAGAAGAAGATCAAAATGGTCAATATGATAGATTGAATAATGCTGAAAAAGCTTTGGTAAAGCAATATCCGGTTCACGCATACATTATAAGCAAAAATAAATTAGTAGTTGAACAAGAAACTATAAATTTATTTGGAAAAAATGGTTTAAATGATAAGAGTGATGCTTTTCGGCATGCTTTTTTTAACGCATTAAACAGAAGAGATTTAGGGTTAGACCCAGTAACTCTTGAAAATATTGCTAAACTTTTTTCTGATGCACATGAAAGTGAAGTACCAACTCAATTACAAAAAGAAAAAGATATGGATTTGTGGAATAATGCTATTGGACATATAGTTGGAGATGTAATCTTTCCAATTTTAACACCAAATTCATTGCTTTCATCTGATGTGTTAACGAAACTTACAAATGGAGAATTAAGATATTTGAAGCCTGTAGAGCCTACACCCCTGTTAGGTAGTAATGGAGTGAATAATGATTTCTGGCATATAAATGGTAATTTTCAATTAGGTCGTCATGGTATATCTTCTGCCACTCAACTCATAGCAACTAATCAATAACATATGAAACAACTATTATTATTAATGATTTTAACAGCTGTATTAACTTCTTGTGAAAATGATGAAGTAGAAATAATAATAAAAAATAAGAGTAATAACCCTATTAATCATCTAATAGTTTTAATACAAAATAAACAATTTACAGTAGATAAAATTGATGTGAATAGTTATTCCATAATTAATATAAAAAAGAATAACATTTTATTAAATAAGCATGATTTCAGGATTGAAACATTAGTTTATTTAAAAGAAGGGAAAACTAATAGTGGTTTTTTTTATTCTGATTTGTCTGGCGTTCCAAATTCAAAATATCTAATTATGGTATATGATTCAAGTACTTTAATAAAATAATGAAAATTATGTTCCTGATAATGTCTTTACCTACTGAAATTGAATAACAATTCAAATGTTTAGTTGTTAGTGTTATCAATTTAAGCAGGAAATTAAAAAACCTTGTTGGTGAGGTGAATACCAACAAGGTTTAAGTATGATTTTTTTTCCCTGCAACTTTTTCCAAAAAGGGAAGTTGCTTTTTTAATGAATTATAAGAATTATTAACTGGTACTTTTATTAATGCAACTTTCATTTATATAAGATGTTGCTTAAATAGAAAAGTATAATTCATCATTATATATTCAGTCCACCACAAGCACTTATTACTTGTCCCGTAACATAGCTACTCATATCACTTGCTAAGAACAAAGTAACGTCAGCAATTTCTTCTGCTTTGCCAAAACGATTTAGTGGAATTTTCTTTAAAAACTCAGTTGATGCATCTCCATCTTTTAAATAATGAGTCATATCTGTTTCAACAAAACCCGGAGCAATAGCATTGCAACGAATATTTCTGCTCCCCAATTCATGTGCAATTGACTTAGTAAAACCAATAACTCCAGCCTTGCTTGCTGCATAAGAACTCTGACCAGCATTACCTCTAATACCAATAATTGAACTCATATTAATGATGCTTCCTGCTTTAGCTTTCATCATGGGTCTGCAAACCTGTTTGGTCATGTTAAAAACACTCTTCAAATTAATATTCATCACATCATCCCACTGTTCGGCAGTCATTCTTAATAATAAATTATCCTTGCTAATACCAGCATTATTCACACAAACATCAATATTGCCAAAATCTTTCATTACTTCATTTACAAAACTTTCACAAGCAGCAAAATCTCCAGCATTACTTTGATAGGCTTTTGCTTGTACTCCCAAATTCATCAACTCATTTTCTAAAGCTTTTGCTTTTTCAGCACTACTATCACTTACATATGTAAAAGCAATATTACTGCCATGTTGAGCCAGTTTCAAAGCAACTGCTGCTCCAATGCCTCTAGCAGCACCTGTAACTATTGTTGTTTTTCCTTGAAGTAATTTCATGAGTTAAAATTTATATACAAATAAAAAGAAATAATTTTTGAGTGCCCAATTAAATATTTTGCATCATTTTCGTTCATCATAAAAAATAATACAAATTATTAGAATCAATAACTTCGTTGTATGATTGATTATAGAAGCGATACCGTTACAAAACCTACTGCAGCTATGTTGGATGCCATGTTTAAGGCAAAAGTTGGCGATGATGTTTTTCATGAAGACCCTACCATTAATGAACTAGAACATTTTGCAGCTGAAATGTTTGGCATGGAAGCCAGTTTATTTTGTTCTAGTGGTACCATGACCAATCAAATTGCAATTAAGTGTCATACCCAACCTGGCGATGAGGTTATTTGTGATAGAACCAGTCATATTTTTCAATACGAAGGAGGTGGAATTGCCTTTAACAGTGGTTGTTCAGTCAATGTTATTGTAGGCGATAGAGGAAGAATTTCTGCAGAACAAGTAAAAGCACATATTAATTCCGACGATGTTCATAAAGCAGCAACGAGTTTAGTGAGTTTAGAAAATACATCTAATAGAGGAGGTGGAAGTTGTTACGACTTTAATGAAATGATTCGAATAGCTGAATTATGTAAACAAGAAGGGTTAAAATTTCATATTGATGGAGCTCGTTTATTTAATGCAATTGTTGCTAAAAAAGAATCTCCAAAACAATATGGAGAAATTTTCGATAGTATATCAATTTGTTTAAGTAAAGGTCTTGGAGCACCTGTTGGAAGTTTAATTATAGGTAATAAAGAATTTATTAAAAAAGCCAGAAGAATAAGAAAGGTATTTGGGGGTGGAATGAGACAAGCAGGGTATATTGCTGCTGCCGGATTATATGCTCTACAAAATAATATTGATAGATTACAAGTAGATCATGATAATGCTCAAAAAATAACTGCAGCTTTAAAAGCAAAAAGCTTTGTAGATGAAATTTTGCCAGTTGAAACCAACATCATCATTTTTTCAGTAAAAAATGAAATGACACCAAAGTTGTTTATTGGAAAGATGAAAGAACACAATATTTTAATGTATCCTATTTCTCCCACTCAGGTAAGAATTGTAGTACATTTAGATATAACACAAGAAATGGTTCAAAAAACCATACAGATTATTAATGAGTTATAAAGTTTTTTAAGTATAAAAATTCAATTAGAAATCAAAAAATGCAATTTTTCCAAAATAACTTTTATTTTTATCGAATGATTAATAAACGTATAGGTCTTTTATGCCTATTGATGATGACGAGCATTTTTGCTTTTTCTCAACAACGACCACATTATACCCAATACATCATGAACAATTTTATCATCAATCCAGCTGTTGCTGGTATTGAGAATTATTGGGACATGAAAGCTAGCCATAGAATGCAATGGGTAGGTTTACAAGATGCACCAGTAACAACTTATGTTACCTTGCATGGTCCTTTTAACAAATCTGCATATGGTAGAGAAACGCCAACTACCTTTCATCCAGATGGAGCTAATCCAAGAGGTACTGCTTATTGGGATGAATATACTAATACAGAGTCTCACATGGGTTTTGGGGTTTCTTTTATTAATGATAGAACAGGTCCTTTAACTACAAACACTGCCTCTGCATCATTTGCTTATCATTTTGGGATTGCCCCAAAAACAAGTTTATCTATTGGAGTTGGTTTAGGGTTTAATCAATTAACACTCGATGTAAATAAATTAAACTTCTCTACACCTTACGATCCTGCTGTTTATTCTTCTATCAATAATAATTTAATCAATAGAATAAAACCAGATGCTTCTGCTGGATTATGGTTGTATTCTAGCGATTTTTTTCTGGGCATTTCGGCACAAGGCTTATTATCTCAAAAAATATCTTTCTCTGATTCTTTAAGAGCAAGTGAAGAAGGAAAATTAGTACCACATTTATTTGCATCTGCTGGTGTAAGATTATTTTTAAGCGAAGATTGGAATTTTTTACCCTCTTTAACCTTAAGAAAAGTTGATCCAATGCCTTTGGGTATTGATATTAATGCTAAGTTTCAATACAAAGATTTATTTTGGTTTGGCGGATCTTTTCGTCACCAAGATGGATTTGCAGGAATGGTAGGTATGAATATAAGTAACACCATTAATATTGGTTATTCATACGATATAACAACCTCTCAACTTAATACAGTTAGTAGAGGAACACATGAGTTGTTAGTAGGTTTCTTAATAGGAAATCGTTATGGCGATTGGTGTCCTCGTAATTTATGGTAATCCATGATTAAATTATTAAAGCTTGCAGTTATAAGTGCAGTCATAATTTTTTTGATTGTAACAGCTATTGGTTTACTTATACCTGCAGAATCAAAAATTTCTAGAACTGTAGAAATTAATAAAACCTCAAAAGAAGTTTTACCTTATGTAAATAGTTTGTTTGGTTGGCAAAAGTGGATAAATGGTTTAGCCGATAAAAAAATTGAATCTGCAACAATTACTCGCATTGGAAAATCATCAATGCATATCTACTCGTCTAATAATAATGTAGTGCAAGCTTCTTGGGTTGATGAAAAAGGAAAAATAAATAGAAACAACCTACAACTTATTGAAAAAGGAAATATTACAATAGTTAATTGGCAGTTCGAAAATAATACTTCTTGGTTTCCATTAGATAGAATTGGAAGTATAGTTAACGAAAAAGTTACTGGCAAAATGATGGAAGATAATTTAGCCAATCTTAAAAAAATAATTGAAGCTACACCATAAAAAAATGTTGAAGATCATCTTCAACATTTTTTTATTTATCCAATACTTTTTAATTCTTCTGTAAAAGGTATGATTCTTTCTGAGCTTTTCTTGCTGTTTCAAATGCTTTGTATTGAAACTCCCCCATAATCTCTTTTAGCTTATTCTCTTTTTCTTCAGAAAGTAATTTTATTTTAGTTGTTTTTTCTTCAGCAGATAAACTAGCATCGGCTTTTGTAGCTAATGCTTGATTATGATAATCAGTCATTGCAGCTCTTGATTTAGCTTGTTGTTCTTCGTTTAAGTCTGCTCTTTTAAACAACTCAATTAAATCAGCTTCTTTTTTGGCAGCCATTGATTCTTGTTGTTCTTTAGTCAATTCTTTTTTAGTTGAATTTACTTGTGCATTTGTAATAGTAGTTAAACTAATTAAACATATGAGGCCTAAAAATATTTTTTTCATATCGTATATAGTGATTGTTATGAATGATGACGAAGATAATACGATTCAATTAAGTTATGCGTTGATTCTTTTAAATAATTCATTGTAGTTAATGTATTGCTTTAATTTTTCTTCCATAATTGCATATACATTGTTTTTAAGTTGTTCTAAATCTTTCATGGTGAGGCCTTGAACAGAAATTTCATCTAAAAAAACTACCCTGTTTTTTCCTGGGGTTAAAGTGAATACTTCGCCATAATGCATTCTGTCTAAACTATCAATCATTAATACTGGTTTAATGTTAGTTTGTGTTTCAATGGCAATTCTAAAAGCTCCGTCGTAGAAAGATTTTAAGGGTTGCTTTAAATAATTTAAATATCCTTCAGGAAAAATAAAAATAGAAATACCGTGTTTAATTGCAGCTTTCAATGCTCTAACACTTTTAGCCCTATGAGCAGAATTGTCTCTGTTAACTTGTATAACAGCTGCTTTATATACCCAACCAAATACTGGCATTTTTACCATTTCGGCCTTGCCTAATGCTCTTACAGGTTGTTTTACTGCTAATACAATGGGTGGAATATCCATGTATGATAAATGATTGGCAACAAAAATATATTGCTTGTCTTTATCATGTGACACTTCATAAATTTCTTGATGACTAATGCCTACAGATGTGTACCAAATAGCCGACCATACTCTGCAAACTTTGTAAATAAAATTTCCACCTTTAACACCAAATAAAGCAGCAATTAAAATAAAAGGCAGCGATAAAAACATCAGTAAAACAAATGATACTAATGCATAAATGCAATAGATTATTTGTAATATTTTGAGTAATATTTTCAAGGTTTGCTAAATAATAATTTTCGTGAAATATACTTGATATTCTTTTGGCAATTCTATTTTGGGTTTTTGTTCTTCATTTTTAAAAATAGCAAAAACAGTACTACCCGTACCCGTCATAGAAGCATAGATTGCCCCTTGATGATATAATAGATTTTTGATGTGTTCAATTACTGCATAATTGTTAGACAAACTTTTTTCAAAATCATTTTTCAATTCATTTTTCCATGTATTTATGGGCTGTTGAACGATTTCTAAAATAGATTTTTTGGGAATACCTGGGGTAATATTTGAAAATGCTTTTGCAGTTGATATATGGATATTTGGGTTTACTAAAACAATTTCGTACCCCTTCAAATCTATTTCAATGGGTTGCATAACTTCTCCTCTTGAAGTAGCAAAACATGGCTTGTTCTGAATAAAAAACGGACAATCACTGCCTAGTTTAAGTGCATAACTTTCTAGATCAGTATTTGTAAGTTCAAGATTAAATAAGCTATTTAATATTTTTAAAGTAAAAGCTCCATCTGCACTTCCACCACCTAAACCTGCACCCATAGGAATATTTTTATGCAAATGCATTTGTATGGGAGGCAGTTTAAAATCTTGTTGTAATAAGTAGTAGGCTCTTACACATAAATTTTCATTGGTGTTGCCAATAATGTTTAAACCCGAATATGTAAATTGTAAAGATGTGCTGTCTTTTGATGGAATAATTTCTAAAGCATCATTAATATTGATTGGAATGAAAACAGTTTCTAAATCATGAAAACCATCTTCTCTTTTTTGAACAACATTTAATCCAAGATTAATTTTTGCATTGGGGAATGAAATCATTCTTTTGGAATTGTAATGAACAAGGTTAGTTAAAATAGCTGAGGATTGTTTTATTTTTTTCTTCTATTAATTTCGTCTCTAATAGAAATGGCTTTCAAATAATCTTCTTTTTCTAATACTGTTTCTAAATAATGCTGTAATTCAGATAAACTCATATTCACTAAACTATCTTCCAACGGTTTTTCTTTTTCTTCAACAGCAATAGATTCAATCTTTTCAGTACCTTCTTGTTCTTCTACAGTAATTCCAGAAGCTTCTAAAATGTTTTCGTAAATATAGATAGGACAATTAAATCTTACTGCTAATGCCAAAGCATCACTAGTTCTACTATCAATTTCAATGGTATCATTTTCGGTATAACAAACCAACTTAGAATAAAAAATTCCTTCTTGCAAATCGCTAATTAAAATTTCTTGTAATTCAACTCCAAAAGCTCCCATAAAATTTTTAATCAAATCATGAGTTAAAGGTCTGCTAGGTTTTACATTTTCTAATGCAACAGCAATTGCCTGTGCTTCAAAACTCCCAATAACAATAGGCAATCTTCTTGTACCATTCATCTCGCCTAATACAACAGCATACGAACTAGAAGTAGTAATGCTATGCGATAAGGCCACAATTTCTAACTCAATTTTTTTCATAACTGCAACGAAAATAAAACAATTCAATAATTAACAAATAATGTTATTGTATAAAGTTAAATAAATGTTGTGCATAATGTAATTTCGGGAAAATAAATTTTATGAAGTGGTTAATGGTTTTTTGTTGGCTTATGATCTCATTTTGTAGTAATGCACAATATAAAAGTTTTAAACTTTTAGAAAATGGCGATACTTTGAATAGGGTTGATATGAACGATAAAAAAGTGGGTCGTTGGAAAATTCATGTAAATGCATTAAGAGTAGAACCAGCTTACGACGAAGAAGGTGTTTTTGTAAATGGATTAAAAGAAGGTGTTTGGAGAAAATACGATGCTTATGGGTTATTAATGGCTAAGGAAAATTATAAATGGGGTATGTTACACGGTCAACAAATTTATCTTTCAGAAGGAAGAGTGTCTCGTGAAGAAAATTGGAGAGCTGTTGATCCAGTAAAAAAGTTTGATACTATTGATGTGCCAGATGTTTATGATGACAATATTTTAATTCGTAAAATTATTAAAGTAGAATCTTACTCTCAACCTCATGGAACTTGGACTTATTTTGACCCAGAAACAGGAAGAACTTTAAAATCTGAAACCTACGTTTTAGGTGCCTTATATCAGCCACAGGCTCAGCAATTATCTCCAGTAGCTGTTGATACAGCAGTTAAAAAAACGCCTAAGCCACCAGCAGTTTTGGAATATGAAAAAGCCAATAAGAATAAAAAATCTATAAAAGTTCGTCATGGTGCAACTGGTGGTTAATATTGAATAATAATTTAATTTCTTCACTTTATATGCAGATTTATCAGCCATAATGGGCTCGTGTTGTCAGCTTGTCAGCAAATCATAACTTGGTATTTTTTTTGACTCCAAAAAGGAAATTATTATTACACATTGCAATAACTGCATTTAAAATTGAATAACATATGCAAAAAGGACAAATTAGGGTTCAAACCGAAAACATTTTTCCTATTATTAAAAAATTCTTATACAGTGAACACGACATTTTTTTGAGAGAATTAGTAAGTAATGCTATAGATGCCTCTCAAAAATTAAAAACACTTTCAAGTATTGGAGAAGCCAAAGGCGAAATTGGCGATTTGAGAATTGATGTAATTCTAGATGCCAAAGAAAAAACTTTAACCATAAGTGACAGAGGTGTAGGAATGACTCAAGAAGAAGTTGATAAATACTTGAATCAAGTGGCTTTTAGTGGTGCAGAAGAATTTTTGAATAAGTATAAAGATGCCAACATTATTGGCCATTTTGGATTAGGGTTTTATAGTGCTTTTATGGTGGCAGAAAAAGTGGAAGTCTTAACTCAAAGTCATAATGATGAAGCACCAACAGTGTATTGGAGTTGCGATGGAAGTCCTGAATTTGAATTATATGAAGTTGAGAAAAAAGATAGAGGCACAAAAATTATCTTACACCTTAACGAAGAAAGTAAAGAATTTTTAGAAGCACATAGAGTAAAAGCAGTGTTGGATAAATTCTGTAAGTTTTTACCCATCCCTATTTATTTTACAGATATTGCAGAAGAAAAGAAAGAAGGCGATGAAGAAAAACCTATCAATAACACCTCTCCAATTTGGGTAAAAAAACCAAGTGAATTAACAAAAGAAGATTACGAAAATTTTTATAAAGAACTTTATCCATTTAGTGAAACACCTTTGTTTTGGATTCATTTAAATGTAGATTTCCCATTCAACTTAACGGGTATTTTATACTTCCCTAAAATTAAACAGAGCTACGAAATTCAAAAAGATAAAATTCAGCTATACTGTAATCAAGTTTTTGTAACTGATGAAGTAAAAGAAATTGTTCCAGAGTTTTTAATGTTGTTACATGGTGTAATTGATAGTCCAGACATTCCTTTAAATGTAAGTAGAAGTTATTTGCAAGGCGATCCAAATGTTAAAAAAATAAATAGTCATATCACTAAAAAAGTAGCAGATAAATTAGAAGAAATATTTAATAAAGAAAGAGAAGATTTTCAAAGCAAGTGGGAGAGTTTAGGATTGTTTGTTAAATATGGTATGATGACTGACGACAAGTTTGCAGAAAAAGCAAATAAATTTTTTGTAATGGAAGATACTGCTGGCAAATTTTATACTATTGATGAATACAAAACTGCAACAGAAGCCACACAAAAAAATAAAGAAGGCAAGCAAATTATTTTATACACTACAAATCCTGTGCAACAAGATGCATATATACAAGCAGCTACAGCAAAAGGTTATGTAGTTGTAAAAATGGAAACTTTAGTAGATGCCAGCTTTATTAATAACATGGAAATGAAATGGGAGAATACAAGTTTTGTAAGAGTAGATGCCGATATTGTAGATAATTTAATCGACAAACAAGAATCTGCTGAAAGTGTTTTAAGCAAAGAAGAAACAGAACAATTAAAAACTTTGTTCGAAGTTAAACCTGCCGATTTACACGTAACTGTTGAAGTAAAAGGTTTAAGTACAGATGTTGCACCAGTTGTTGCAACAAGACCAGAGTTTATGCGACGTATGAAAGATATGGCTGCAATTGGTGGAGGTGGAATGATGGGCTTTTATGGTTCTATGCCAGATGAAGTTACATTAACTATTAATGGTAATCATCCTATCTATCAAAGTTTATTAAAAGAAACCGATACAGAAAAACAACAAAAGCAAGTAAGAAATTTAGCCGATTTAGCATTGCTTTCTCAAGGATTATTAAAAGGCTCAGAACTCACCAATTTTATTAATAGAAGTGTTGAGATGATGAATTAAGATTTTAATTATTATTTTAAAGCCACAGAAATTATCTGTGGCTTTTTTTATTGCCAAAGGAGAGTGTTCTACACAACTAAAACAATTAAAAGTCACTGCGAGGAACGAAGCAGTCTATTTAAAAAATTAAGATTGCTTTATTGGGCAAGAACCCAATCTTGTAAAAACATGTAGAAAAATTTTTTTATATTCAAATTGCCAATACAGAATATTCTTCAGCAAAATTGTACTTTTTTGTGTCTATTTATTTGTTTTAAATAAAGTGTAAGTAATAATAAAGCTAAACTGGTTTTCTCTATAAGTTCTTGTTTGAATTGTATTATTTGAATTTGAGATGTTCGAAGAAGAAGTTCTTAATCTTATTTCAGCAGAAATTGTTTTATATCTTCCACCAAAACCACCAGCTAATTCAAAATTATTTTCATAGTTCGATTTAAAATTACTCACTGATGCAGTAGAATTTAAATCTATCTTTTGAAATGCAATTAAGTTAAAAAACAATGCAGCTTCTTTGGCTAAAAACATATAGTGTCTTGCCCCAAAACCAATATCAATACTTTTAAACTGTACATTTCCATTACCGAAATCTACAGTGCCATAATTAATGCTCTGAGCTCTGTATCTACCTGTGGTATTAGTGTTTTCATAGGCTACTTCAGCTAGTAAAGCCCATTTATTTTTATTGAAGTCAAGCACATACTCAAATTCAGCACCTATTCTTACATTAGATACAGAGTTTGAGAACATTTTATCTTTAAAAAAATTGTTATATGTATAATATCCAGTAATGTTTGACGATGTCATACCTATTAATCCTTTTAATCTAAAAAAACTATTGTTTTTAGAATAGGTAGTAGTTGCAGTTGTATTACTTTCATAACAACTATTAAATTTTGTGAAGAGTTTTTCAAATTCATTTTTTGTATAACTGATTTTATTAAAATTAATGTTTTCAGTTTTATCACAAACTAAGCTTTGTTGTAGTTGGTCTTGATATTTTTTGTTTACTCTTAAATTCAATCCATCTATTGAATATTCTTTAAAAATTAATTGTTCAATTTTAGAATCATTTAGTTTGTAGAAGAAGCGTTTAAAGTTGTTATCTTCAAAATAGTATAAAATTGCTTTACCTTCAATCAAAACTTTTAAAAATAAAGTTTCTTTTTTCCAATCTGGTTCAGCATTACTACTAACGTCTGAAACTGAGAATTGCATAGGTTTTGAACGATCAATTTCTTCATTTGCTCTTACATATTTTGAAAAATTGTTTACAGCAAATTCTTGAACAGATTCTATAGAACCCAAAGAACTTTCATCAGATAAGTTAATTCTGTATTCAAATTTTGTTGGATTTTTAACCCAATCAGAATTCTTAATAAAACATTCAGTTTTCTTCCCATCATTATCTATAAAATATCCTTTTTCAAAATTGATTTGTGCAAATGATAAAACTGTTAATAAAGAAAATGAAATAAATAAAATGATACGATACATTTGATTAATTTTTAATTTGTTAAGCTAATATATATATATATATATATAGTCCAAATATTTTTAGATATTTATTTATGACAAAGAAATACAGTCAACTTATTGCCCTAAAAGCCATAACAAAAGCTAGCTTATTGGCTATAGTAAAATATCCAGGAGCTATTTTTTTTAGTTTGGTTTTTCCTTTAGTTTTTATTTGGATTTTTGGTTCTTTTGGAGGTGGAAGTATTAAATCGTTTAAAGTTGTTTTAGATAAAAGTTCTGACACTTCAAATGTTTTATTGTTACAAAGTTTAAAGCAGAATCCTTTATTCAGATTTGTTGAATATAAAGATTCAACTAAACAAAGATTAGACTTAGAAAAAGGTAGAATTGCCGCTGTTTTGTTAATTAGTGCAAATAATGATGAAACTACTTTACATAAAAAATATACTATTCATGTAACTGCTACAACTGCATCAACACCAGAGTTAACCACAATAATTCCTGTGTTGGAGAATATTGCAGATAAGTATGAAACTGCTATCAATCCAAAAAAAGAAAATTTAGTTAGCATAAGTAAACGAGTGTATGAAATCAGAGAGTTTAAGCAAATAGATTTTATTCTTCCCGGTCAGATAGGATTTTCTATTTTATTTTCTACCTTATTTGGCGTTGCTTTCACCTTTTATAATTTAAGAGAACAATTGGTATTAAAAAGATTTTATGCATCGCCTATTAATCGTTTAAACATACTATTTGGCATAGGTTTTAGTAGATTGGTTTTTCAGTTGGTGAATGTTGTTGTATTGTTAGTTATTGGAAAATATTTTTTAGGATTCACTCTGGCTCATGGCTTTGTAACTTTCATTGAAATTATGTTACTCACCTTTTTTATGTTACTCATGTTAATGGGTGTGGCATTAATTTTTAGCAGTATTGTAAAAACAGATTCCACCATTCCCTTATTAATTAATCTATTTGGTTTACCACAAATTTTATTATCAGGTACATTTTTTTCAATTACTGTTTTTCCTTCTTGGATGCAAACCTTGTGTAAAATTTTGCCACTTACTCATTTTAATATTGCCATGCGTAAAATATCATTTGAAGGATTGGGTATTTTAGATTGCTGGGATAATATTGGCGTTATTGCAATTTGGTTTATTGTGGTGTATGCTTTGGTATATAAATTTTTTAAATGGGAATAATTCTATTTACGATTTGGAGATTTCTGATTTACGATTTGCACTTTGTAAAAGGTTTTCTCTAAAATTAAATTTGGTAACAAAATAATTCGTAAATCTTAAATCAAAAAATCGTGAATGACTATGAGAGATTTAACTTGGAAACACTTATCATCAAAATATATACTTAAAGATACTTGGGCAAATATCAGAGCTGATACATGTTTAAGACCAGATGGTAAAATTATTGAACCTTATTATGTGTACGATTTTCCGGATTGGGTTACTGCATTTGCTATAACTAAAGAAGGGAAAGTTATTGTTGAACGTCAGTTTAGATATGCACTAGGACAAACACATTTTGAACTTCCTGGAGGTTGTGTAGATAAAACTGATGCAAGTTTTAAAGATGCTATTGCAAGAGAATTATTAGAAGAAACTGGTTATGCTTTTAATCACTATGAATGCTTAGGAACATCATCTGCAAATCCTTCTACCAATAGTAATTTAATGCATTACTTTTTAGCTACAGGTGGCGAAAAAGTAGCAGAACAAAATTTCGATGAAGGTGAAGATATTGAAGTGTATTTAATGAGTATTGATGAAGTGATTGAACTCGTAAACACCAATCAAATCATTCAAAGCATGCACCTTGATTTGATATATAAAGCCTTAATAAAATTAGGAAAATTGAAATGGGAATAGAATTTATTCCTCACCATTACTTTTAGAAAATCTTTTAATAATACCTCGTCCACTTTCTCTAACAAAAGTTACAATTTCATCTCTTTCATCACTAGCACTTACTTCTTCTTCAATATATTCAAGAGCTTGAGAAGTATTTAAACCTTTATTGTAAATAAATCTGTAGATATCTAAGATGTGATTAATTTGATTAACGGTAAATCCTCTTCTTTTTAATCCAACACTATTAACACCTCCATAACTTAATGGATTACGAATTGCTTTAATATATGGAGGTACATCTTTACTTACTAAAGAACCACCAGCAACAAATGAGTGTTGGCCTATTTGCACAAACTGATGCACAGCACTTACACCACCAATTACTACCCAATCGCCAATATTTACATGGCCAGCTACTTGAACACTATTACTTAAAATAACATTATTGCCAATACTGCAATCATGAGCAATATGGCTATAAGCCATTAACAAACAATTATTGCCAACATTGGTTTTTCCTCTTTCATCAGTACCTCTATTGATAGTAACAAATTCTCTGATTGTAGTATTGTCGCCAACTTCAACTATAGTTTTTTCACCAGCAAACTTTAAATCTTGAGGTACAGCACTGATTACAGCTCCTGGAAAAATTCTACAATTTTTACCAATTCGGCTGCCATCCATAATGGTAACATTACTTCCAATCCAAGTGCCTTCACCAATATGAACATCACCATGAATAACAGTAAATGGATCTATTTTTACATTAGGTGCAATAGTTGCATTAGGATCGATATAAGTATAAGGATGCGTCATCCGATTTTTTTAAGCAGGCAAAAATAAGGTTATGAATTGGTTATTATGATTAGTTATGATAAAAGGAGAAGCAAGGCTTCTCCTTTTTATAGATTTTTATAGATTTTTTAAGCAATCGTAATTGATTGATCTAAATAAACGTCCTGAATAGCATTTAAAATTTCAACACCTTCTTTCATTGGTCTTTGAAATGCTTTACGACCAGAAATTAAACCCATACCTCCAGCACGTTTATTAATTACTGCAGTAGTTACAGCTTCTGCCATATCGCTTGCACCACTACTTGCTCCACCACTATTAATTAAACCAGCACGACCCATATAGCAATTAGCTACTTGATATCTGGTTAAATCAATTGGATGTTCTGAAGTTAATTGAGTATAAATTCTTTCATCATTTTTACCATAAGCACTTTCTTTAGTATTTAAGGCTTTATAACCACCATTATTTTCAGGAAGTTTTTGTTTAATGATATCTGCTTCAATAGTTACTCCTAAATGGTTGGCTTGTCCTGTTAAATCTGTAGAAACATGATAATCAACTCCATCTTTTTTAAATGCAGGATTGCGTAAATAACACCATAAAATGGTTGCCATACCTAATTCATGAGCCATTTCAAAAGCTTTGCTCACTTCTTGAATTTGACGAGCACTTTCATCACTACCAAAATAAATTGTTGCACCAACTGCTGTTGCTCCTAAATTCCAGCTTGCTTTTAATGAGGCAAACATAATTTGGTCGAACTTATTTGGATATGTTAAAAATTCATTATGATTAATTTTAACAATCAAAGGAATTTTATGGGCATATTTTCTAGATAAGAAACCTAAACCACCAAATGTTGTAGCCACAGCATTACAACCTCCTTCAATGGCTAAGTTGATAATATTTTCAGGATCGAAATAGATAGGGTTTTTTGCAAATGAAGCACCACCACTATGCTCAATACCTTGATCAACTGGTAAAATAGATAAATAGCCTGTGTTAGCCAATCTGCCAGTACCATACATGGCTTGTAAATTTCTTAAAACATTAATATTTCTGTCACTATTAATAAAAACTCTATCTACAAAATCGCCACCAGGTAAATGCAACTGCGATTTATCAATTGTTTTACATTGATGATTTAATAGATATTCTGCTTTATCGCCTAAAAGCTGCTGAATGTTTGCATTAGCCATAAAAAAATATTGATTTAGTTTTATTAATGTTTAAGACCCATTATTTCAGTAGATGCAAATATAGGTTTACCAATTCAATTTTACACATCGTTTGTAGTTGTAATGCTATGTAATTTTTAATGTAAGGAAATTATTCTTTATTACATTTGTACAAATTATTTTTATGAAAAAAGTATATACACTTTTAGCAACAGTTTTAATGAGTGGAGTATTATTAGCTCAACCTCCAAAAGGACCTGTAAATACTGGAATGACTTTTGGTGAAAAAACTTCTGTTGATGGAGCAGTAAAATCATCAGAGTTAGCAGAAAAACTTGGTACAGAAAAAACTATGGAAGTTGTAGTAGAAGGTGAAGTAGTTGAAGTTTGTAAAGCAGAAGGTTGTTGGTTGAAAATTAAAGCTGCCGATAAAAACATTATGGTAAAAATGAAAGACCATAAATTTTTAGTTCCCGTAGAAATGAAAGGTAAAACCATTGCCATTAAAGGTATTGCAGAAAACAAAGTAACTAGTGTTGAAATGTTAAAACACTATGCCGAAGATGCTAATAAATCTAAAGAAGAAATAGATGCTATTAAAGAACCTAAGCAAGAAATTGTAATTCAAGCTACAGGTATTTATGTAATTAAATAATTTAATTCAATCAATTTATTAATAAGCCTCCTAAACTTGGGAGGCTTATTAGTTCAATAGAATAAAGGTGAAATCTATACTTGCTTTTTTACAAATGTTACGTTGGCCCAATTTATTGTTTATAACAATTACTCAATTATTGTTTCATTTTTGTATTATTCATGTTTGCTTAGAACCTATAGGGTTAACAGCAAGAATTGAAGGCTTGAACTTGGTAATCATTATTATTGCTTCAGTTTGTATAGCTGGTGCAGGAAATGTTATTAATGATTATTTTGATGTAAATATTGATTTAATTAATAAGCCACATAAAATTGCCATTCAAAAATATATTAGTAGACGATGGGCAATTTTTTGGCACTTAATTTTAAGTTTTATTGGTATTATTCTAAGTTTTTATGTAGCCAAAAAAAATAATTTTATTTGGTTAGGAGTATTCAACTCCATAAGTGTTTTGTTATTATTTATTTATTCTGCATCACTTAAAAAGAAGTTCTTAATTGGTAATTTTATTATATCACTACTTACTGCTTGGGTAATATTGGTGTTAGTATTACCTGAGTATAAAGAACTCATAAAATACCAACTAATAAGTATAGATGCATATATAAAAATATTTAGATTGGGGTTGTTATATGCTACATTTTCATTTATAATTTCTTTAATTAGAGAAGTTGTAAAAGATATGGAAGATATTGATGGTGATCGCCAAAATGCTTGCAGAACAATGCCAATTGTTTTAGGATTAAATGCCACCAAAGTTTTTGTTTCTGTTTGGCTAATTGTAATAATAGCTTTGCTTGTTGTAGCACAAGCTTATGTTGTAAGTTTTGGTTGGTGGGTAAGTATTGTTTATGCTTTCTTGTTTTTAATTTGGCCTTTAATAAGTATTCAAAAAAAATTAATTAAAGCACAAGAAACAGAGAATTTTACAATGCTCAGTAAAAAAATAAAATGGGTAATGTTATTCGGCATTTTATCTATGATATTTTTTGCCTTTTATTTATAGTTAATTCAGCTTCATGAAATCAATCATTCTTGCATCACAATCTCCTCGAAGAAAACAATTATTAGAATGGGCAGAAATAAAATTCTCAATAGTTGTAGCTAATACTAAAGAGCAAATTCCAACAGATATTCCATTAACTGAAGTACCAATTTTTATTGCTAGAGAAAAAGCTCAAGTTGTTCAAGAAAAAACTAATAAAGCATCTATAATTATTGCTGCTGATACAATTGTTATTTTGGAAAATGAAATTTTAGGAAAGCCAAAAGATAGGGTAGAAGCCATTAATTTTTTAACCAAGCTATCTAACAAAACTCACCAAGTAATTACAGGCGTTGTATTATTGAAAAGTGATAAAGAAATTGCTTTTGCAGAAACTACTTTAGTTGAGTTTCATGGACTGACTCTAGAGCAAATTGAATTTTATGTAGATGAGTACAGGCCTTACGATAAAGCTGGTGCTTATGCCATTCAAGAATGGATTGGTGTTGTTGGTATTAAAAAAGTTGTTGGAGATTTTTATAATGTAATGGGCTTGCCTATAAGTAGGGTAGTGCAAGAACTAGATAAATTCTAATTAAAAACGCCTCAACTAGTTGAGGCGTTTTTAATTTTATGCTACCATTTTTTCTTTCTTTCTTTTTATTTGATTAATGGCAGAATCTAAAGCATTATCAAAAGATTCTTCAAATGATTTTGAAGATGATTTTACAAATAATTCATGTTTGGGTATGTGTATTCTAATTTCGGCAATTTTATCTTTAATCTGGTGCACCACATTATCTAATTTAAGATAGATATCTACCTTAATTATTTTATCGTGAAACTGACTAATTTTTTGAATTTTTTTATTTACGTACTCTAAAAGTTTTGCATCTGCATCAAAGTGCACAGACTGAATGTTTACTGTCATAATTGTCGTTTTAAAAGTGATAAAATAAAGAGAACATTTTAGTGTAGTATTGTTTTACATAAGCTATTTAATTTACAAGTTCAAAGTAGTGAAATAAATTGAATTTACCAACTCATTTTTGTTAATAATTCAATAGTAATTAGTTATAAATTATGCCTTTGGGTGTGCTTTTTTAAAAACTTCTTTTAATTTTTCTATACTGTTGTGGGTATATACTTGGGTAGCAGCTAAACTACTATGGCCCAATAGTTCTTTTACAGCATTAATTTCAGCACCATTATTCATTAAATGTGTGGCAAAGCTATGTCGTAAAATATGTGGACTTTTTTTATTTACTGTAGTAATTAATGATAAATATTTTTTTACAAAGCCATAAACATATCTAGGGTTTAATGTTTTCCCTTTCTCTGAAACAAATACCCAAACTTTTTCTTCAGTAGGGTTATTGCTGATGTAATTATTTAAATGCAATATCACCGTTTCACTTAATGGAATAATTCTTTCTTTATTTCCTTTTCCAAAAACCTTTAGTTGCTGATTTGAAAAATCAATTTGTTGTTGTTTTAAATTAATCAATTCACTTAAACGCATACCGGTATTGTAAAATAATTCTAATACCATTTTTTCAGTCTGTTGCTTCCAATCCTCAGTAAATTCAACATGTTCAAACAAGGTTTTTAATTGTTGCTCTTCTATAAACTGTGGTAATCGTTTTGAAATTTTAGGAGAAACTATACTGCTCATTGGGCTTTTTTCTATCAAGCCATTTTTAAGTAGATATTTATTTAGAGATTTTAATGAAGATATTTTTCTATTGATGCTCTTTGAAGTTAACTTATCTTCTTTTAAACTAGCTAGCCAGGTTCTAACCATAGATGAGCTTAAATCATTTATATTCGATAATTGGTACTGTTTTTCAATGAAATTAAAAAACTGGTCTAAATCAGTCTCGTAAGCTGTAATAGTATGTTTCGAATATCTTTTTTCGAATTTAAGATAATCAATAAATGGAATTCGATATTTTATTTGTAAAGTAGAAGACATAAAAAAGTAGCCTAAAGTAATAACTAAAGGCTACTTAAATATATTTGGGGAAATAAAAAACTACTTTTCTATTTTTCCACTAGCAAGTTGTTGCTTGTAGATTGCTTTTAATACTTGTCCACGACGAACTACAGACGGTTTTGTAAACGCTTGTCTTTCTCTTAAATCAAGTAAAGTTTTGCTCTTTTCAAATTTCTTCTTGTATTTCTTAAGAGCTTTGTCGATGTTTTCGCAATCTTTTGAGTCTATTATTAACATAAATTTTATACCTCCTTAATGGTTTGGGCGGCGAAGATAAGGAGTTCTAATTAATTACCAAAAAAGATAAGTGTAATCCTTAATTTTGCAGCCTGAAAAAAAAGTAAACATCTATTCTAAATAAATAAAACTAGTTTTTAACATGTTAAGTGCAAAGAATATAACATTAGCTTACGGAAAAAGAGTGTTGTTCGATGAAGTGAATATCAATTTCATAAAAGGCAATTGTTATGGGGTTATTGGAGCAAATGGTGCAGGTAAATCAACTTTTCTTAAAATATTAAGTGGCGAAATTGAACCTAATAAAGGTTATGTAGAAATTACACCTGGCGAAAGAATGGCTGTATTAAAACAAAATCAGTTTGAGTTTGATAATGAAACTGTTTTAAACACTGTTTTAATGGGTCATAAGAAAATGATGGAAGTTATGAAAGCAAAAGATGCCATCTATCTTGATCCAGAAGCTACTGAAGATGATTATATGAGAGCAAGTGAACTTGAAGCTGAGTTTGGTGAAATGGGAGGCTATACTGCTGAAAGTGATGCAGCATCTTTTTTAGGAAGTTTGGGGGTTACAGAAGAGTTTCATCAAACTTTAATGAAAGATATTCCTGGTAATATGAAGGTTCGTGTTTTGTTAGCACAGGCTTTATTTGGAAATCCAGATATCTTATTGTTAGATGAGCCTACTAATGGTTTAGATATTGAAACTATTGGTTGGTTAGAAAACTTCTTAGCAGATTATCCAAATATTGTTTTGGTGGTAAGTCATGATAGACACTTTTTAGATTCAGTGTGTACTCACGTTGCAGACGTAGATAGAAGCAAGATTAAAACATTTACAGGCAACTATTCCTTCTGGTACGAGAGTTCACAATTAATGTCTCGTCAAATCAACGATAAGAATAAAAAGACAGAAGAAAAAAGACAAGCCCTACTCGATTTTATTGCACGTTTCTCTGCTAATGCAAGTAAAAGTAAACAAGCTACTTCTCGTAAAAAAGCTTTAGAAAAATTAACTATCGAAGAAATAGAACCTTCTAACCGAAAGTATCCTGGTATTATTTTTCAACCTTTAAGAGAAGTTGGCAACCAAATTTTAAATGTTGAAAATTTATCTAAAAACCTAGATGGAAGAAAGCTTTTCGATAAAGTTAGTTTTAGTATTAATAAAGGTGAGAAGATTGCATTCCTTAGTAAAGATCCTTTAGCTGTTACCAATTTCTTTGAGATTATAAACGACAAAGTAGCTGCTGATGCAGGCAAATACGAATGGGGAACAACCATTACAAAAGCTTATTTGCCATATGAGAATGAAGAATTTTTTAAAGGTGGAGATACTTTAATGGATTGGCTACGTCAGTTTGTGCCAGCTCATGTTACTGATGCTGATGAACCATTTTTAAGAGGGTTTTTAGGTAAGATGTTATTTAGTGGTGATGATATTATGAAGAAAACAAATGTACTAAGTGGGGGAGAAAAGGTAAGGTGTATGATTAGTAGAATGATGCTTCAAAATCCGAATCTTGTTATTTTAGACCAACCAACGAATCACTTAGATTTAGAAAGTATACAAAGCTTTAATGAAGGTTGTCAGAACTTTCCTGGTATTGTTTTAATAACATCTCATGACCATACCTTTATGCAAACTGTTGCCAATAGAATTATTGAATTAACACCAAATGGTATCATTGATAGATTAATGACATTTGATGAATACATGGAAGATAAAAGAGTGAAAGAATTAAGAGCAGAAATGTACAACTAAACTAAAAATCCCAAACTTAAGTTTGGGATTTTTTATTCGTAAATTTCAAGCAAGCCATCAGGTAAATTAAGATGCACTTCTTTTTTCTTATGGTCAATCTTAATTAAACTCTCTTCATGTAGTGGTAGATAAGCTTCATTGCCTTTATAATCTACTGTTAATAAAATTTGATGTGGTTGCTCAATTACTTCATGTATTATTCCAATTGGCCCATCTACAGATAAAGCTTGATAGCCAATCATTGTAATAGCAGCATTTTTATCTGTAAGTTTATTAAAATCTTCTTGCAATAGCCAAACGGGTTTGCTTATAAATCTTGCTGCAGATTCTTTGCTATTGCAATCTTCAAATAAAACATAACTTTCATCTACTGTTTTTGCTTTAACTTCTTTTATAAAAAAAGGGAGTAATGAGTTTTTTGTAGTTTCAACAAATAATACTTCAACACCTTTAAAAGTTGTTTTTTTTCCCAAGCTATGGGTTAGTATTAATTGACCATGAACACCAAATGTGGCCACTAATTTTCCTATTTTAATATGTTGATGCAAGTTGAGAGTTTAAATGATTAAAAAACAAAAGCCTCAGAAAACTGAGGCTCTTATTATAACTTAAGGTTTTTTACGCCTCTGAAGATTCTGATGAAGTTGTTTCATCTACAACAGGAGTTTCTTCAACTACTGGAGCTTCTTCAACTACTGTTTCAACTTTTTTTACAACAGGCATTTGTTTTTTAGATTGTCTAACTTTCTTATGCTCTGTGTTTCTACGTTGAAGACTAGCTTCATGTTCTGTATGCCATGCTTGGAATTTTTCCATTGCAGTAGCATCATCAAACAAACCTAATTTAACACCACGTAATAAATGTTTTAAAAATAAAACACCTTTAAACGATAAAATTCTATGAACTGTATCGGTTGGTTGAGCTCCTTTGTGTAACCATTCTAAAGCTTTTTGACGATCAAGCTGAATTGTTGCAGGAACAGTTAGTGGGTTATAAGTTCCCAATTTTTGGATGAATTTACCATCTCTTGGGGCACGAGCATCAGCAACTACTATAAAGTAGAATGGACGCTTTTTACTGCCGTGTCTTTGCAGGCGGATTTTAACTGCCATTTAAATAGAAATTTTAGGCGTTTATGAAAATATTTTCGCGGCGAATGTACAAGTGTTTTTAGAATAAACCAAATGTATTTCTATGCTAAAAATAGAAAAATTGTAGGCTTTTTATGTAGGTCTATCTTAGTATGTTGCCATTTGGCAATTGTTTTTGTAGTGATATGTTCTTGATTAGAAGTAATATCTGTGGCAATACAAAGTTTGGTTTGTGGTGCTAGTACTTTAATAATATCTTGAAATATTTGATTATTTCTGTAAGGAGTTTCAATAAAAATTTGAGAACACTTATTATTTATTGAATAATTTTCTAACTCTTTTAGTCTTTTTTTTCTTTCACTAGAATCTATGGGTAAATAACCAACAAATTGAAAAGATTGACCATTTAATCCGCTAGCCATTAGGGCTAATAAAATACTATTAGGACCAACTAAAGGAATAACTTTAGCTTTATGTTCATGAGCTACTTCAACTAAAATTTGTCCAGGATCTGCAATACATGGGGTGCCAGCTTCGCTTAAAATACCAATGTTTTTATTTAATTTAATGGCTTGAATAAAACTATTTTTTACTTCATGTTCGGCTTTATGAATGTTATACCATTGATAATTATCTATAACCATTTCTTTCCATAAAGTTTTAAAATATCTTCTAGTTGTTTTTTCATTTTCAACAAAAAAAACATCACAAGCTTTTATGGCTTCAACTATATAATTAGGAATGGTATGATTAGCTTGTTCTGCTAATACTGTTGGTATTAAGTATATGTTGGATGAAGTAGAATTACTCATCTTTAGGTAAAAGTTTCTGAACAGTTTGAATTAAATCTTTTGCTGTAAAAGGTTTTGTTATATAGCCATTGGCACCAAGAGAAAGGCCATAGTCAATATCTAATATATCTGCTCTTGCAGAAAGAAAACAAAATGGAATGGATGCTGTTTTGGGGTTTTGTCGAATTTTTTGCAGTAGTTCAAATCCGTCCATTTCTGGCATCATTACATCGCATAAAATAAGTTGAGGTGTAATATTTTCTAAATGTTCCAGTGCTTCAAAAGCAGAATTTGCTTTATAACATTTATAACCAGAAATTTCTAAAATGGTTCCTAAATTATTTAGAATAGCTAACTCATCTTCAACTAAAAGAATAGAGTAATTTTTCATTATGATTAGTATGGCAGTTTAAGTGTAAATATACTGCCTTTATTCATAATACTTTTAACAGTAACATAACCTTTATGTTGCTCTGTAAAATATTTGGTAACAATTAATCCTATTCCAGTACCTGATATATTAGATGTATTAGTAGCTCTGAAAAAAGAGGTAAATAAATTTTCCATTTCATTTTTCGGAATTCCAATTCCATTATCTATAACAGAAATAGTAAAATAGGTTTTTGAAAAACTAAGTCTAAGTTTTGGATTTGCTTTTCCTGAAGAATATTTAAAAGCATTTTGTATAATATTTTGTAAAGCGTGTTCTAGCATTTTTTGGTCTATAGATGCTTTTACAGGTTCTCGCTTTACTTCCACTTCAATTTTTCTTCCATCTTTCCATGGATTAAAGTTAGCATCGCAAATTCTTTGAACAAACTGTACAATGTCAACAAACGATGTATGAACAACAATTTTACCAGCTTCAATTTTACTCACCATTAAAAGATCTTGCATAAATGAAGTCATTTTATCTACTTCATCTATAATTTGTTTAGTGTACACACAAACTTCTTCATAACTTTTTCCAGTTTGAATCATTAACTCTAAAATTTCAGCACTTGAAGAAATTACAGTAAGTGGTGTTCTCAATTCGTGAGATACCATATTAACGAATGCAGTTTTTAACTCGTTGAGTTCTTTTTCCTTTTTTACGAGTTCTAATAGTTGAGTTTCTTGCAATTTATGATTTGTAATATCTGTTAAAGTTGCCAAAATACCATGTTTATCCTCTTCAACGTCAAATGAGCGTTGTAAATTGTATTTTAATATCTTTTCTTTACCTTCTTTACTTAAAATACTTACTTCTCCTTCATGACCAGTTTGTTTTCCAGCAAGTATGCTAAATACTTTTGCATAAAGGTCGTATCGTTTAATAGAAAGTAAATCAAATATAGGCTTTGACTGATATTGTTCTGCCAATTGGCCACTTAGCTCTTGCCAAGCTTTGTTTACAAACTTCAGTTTTAATTCATCATCTGTATGAATTACAACATCATTAACAGAGTTTAAAGTATTAAAAAATTGATCGGTAGATTTTTTGAGTTTGAACTCCAGATTTTTTTGTTCAGAAATATCAATACTTTGTTCAATTACACTTTCAATTTCTCCATTCTCATTAAATACAGGGTGACAGGTTCTTAATAAATACTGGGTTTGTTGAAGTGGTGATATAGAAACTTCTTCCCAAACTATTGCTTTTTTGTGTTCAATAACTTTTGAGATATTGTCAACTCTATTTTTTGCTGTTTCTAATGATAAGTTAGCATACGAAAAATATTGAGTTAGTGTTTTACCAACAGCCCATTTTCTTTTTTCGTGACTATTGATATATGCCTTATTTGCAAATACAATTTGATTGTCTAAGTTAAAAATGGCTATTTCGCCAGGTATATTATGTAGTGCATTTTCTAAAAGTGCACTATTATTTTCTTTATAAAAAGAAGAAGTACTTAGTTTTTGTTCTCTATAAATCCAGATATGACCATTAAGTGTATTTCCATTATAAATGGGTAAATAATCTCTCAATAGTGTTTTACCATTTCTCAGTTTCCAAACTTCACTTTTAACTAATTCTGCATTTTCAGGATATTCAATAATTGTTTTTTCAAACTGAGCAGATTTCTCAAATATTAAGCTAAACAAATTAGCTGTTGCTAATACTTTAGTATTAATGAGTTGTTGGGGTGTATATTTAAGTTGAAATAAATTACAGAAAAGAGGATTTACAAATTCAATTTTTCTTTCTGTATTCTCAATAAGTATTGCTAACTGAACCGACTCAAAAATGAAATCTAAGCTTTCAGTCATGACAAGGTTTGATTCATTTGTTGAGTACGAGTTAAGCATAATCTAAATTTTCAATATCTTTCGCATTAGCTCGGCTTTTGTTCTTACCCCCATTTTCCGATACACATTTTTTAAGTGATCGTTAACAGTAGTAGAAGAAATGCCCAGCACTTGTGCTATTTCTTTGTAGGATAAACCTTTTAATAATTCATCAACCACTTGTTTTTCTCTTGGTGTAAAGCCATAATTATTGGTCTCTAAGGTTACAGTTTGCTTTTGTATTTGATGAAAAAGCTTTAATGCAACTTGAGGAGATAATAGTGCTCCACCATTTCTGATGATGTCGATTTGGTTTAACAATTCTTGTATTTTGAAGGGCTTTAAAACATATCCATTTGCTCCTCTCTCAATACAATTGTAAATAGTTTCTTCATCATCATTTCCGGTAATAACAACAACATGTGTTTCGTTCCAGATTTCACGTATAAATGTTATTCCTTCTTTTCCAGGGATGCCAGGTAAACCAAGATCTATAAATACAAGATCTGGCTCATCTATATTTCCCCTTTTTTCTAAGAACTGTTCAATACTATTGCAACTAAATGCAATATGCGTATCTGATTGTGTTGATATAAATGTTTCGAAATTTCTTCTCAACATTAAATCATCTTCAATTATTCCTATTGTTATCATGCACCGAAGTTAATAATATTACAAAATCTATAAATTGTTTTTCAGCTTGTAGTACGATTTTCTTCAAAATGCATGAAGTAACTGAGTAAAGTAAATACTAAACTCATTGAGCTATCTTGTCTTAATGGCAATTTGATTTTCTTATCAAATAATTAAGGATATTGGATTTTAAAGCCTCCTTAAGACTAAACAGCCTGTTACTGTTTGCTATACAAAAGTGCCTTGAAAATAATTCTTATTAAATCCCTTGACTAAGGGAGAACTCGAACTACTACTACAAATAAATACTACAACTATCTAGTTATGAATTTATTAAACTATTTTTTAAGTTGGCAATCATGTCTTTGGTCATGTTGTCTAAATCGTATTGATGCTTCCAATTCCAATCATTTCTGGCAACACTATCATCAATACTTTGAGGCCAACTATTAGCAATGGATTGTCTATAGTCTTCTTTATATGAGAGGGTAAATTCTGGAATTATTTTTTGTATTGAAGCTGCAATTTCTTTTGGTGAAAAGCTCATGCTTGCAATGTTATACGAATGTCTCACTGAAATTTTATCTGCAGGTGCTTCCATTAATTCTATGGTGGCTCTAATAGCATCTGGCATATACATCATTGGTAAGTAAGTGTCTTCAGATAAAAAACATTCATACTTTTTTTGTTCTAATGCTTCGTAATAAATTTCTACTGCATAATCTGTTGTTCCACCACCAGGTGCAGATTTATAACTAATTAATCCAGGATATCTTAAACTTCTTACATCTACACCATACCTATTAAAATAATAATTACACCAAAACTCGCCTGCATACTTACTAATGCCATAAACAGTTGTAGGCTCAATAATGGTTTGTTGTGGACAATTTTGTTTTGGGCTAGTTGGTCCAAAAACAGCTATACTACTTGGCCAATATACTTTTGATAGGTTTTCTTCTTTGGCAATATCTAAAACATTTAAAAGACTTTGCATATTTAAACTCCAAGCCAGATTTGGGTTTTTTTCTCCAGTTGCAGAAAGTATTGCAGCCAGTAAATAAATTTGAGTTATGTTTTGTCGAATGACTTGAACATGTAGCATCTCTTTATTCATAACATCTAAGCTAACATAAGGCCCTGTACCTTTTAAAAGAGTGTTTTCTTCTCTTAAATCAGATGCTATTACATTCTCATTGCCATATATATTTCTAAGTGCTAATGTAAGCTCAACTCCAATTTGACCAGAAGCACCAATTACTAAAATTTTTTCTTTATGCATTGTATCCTTAGTTTTAAAAATCAAATATCTAATATTTTTATTTGCGATGTATAATAATTTGTATATGAGATCTTTTTGTTTATTTTTTATTTTATGCGTTTTTAAATTAAGTGCTCAAGAAATTTTACCGGGTGCATATCAAACTCAGCAATATTTTCCATTATTAAAAGATAAAAATGTTGCAATTTTTGCTAACCATACTTCAACCATTAATCATACTCATTTAGTAGATAGTTTTCTAAATTCTGGAATTAAAGTAGTAAAAATATTTGCTCCTGAACACGGTTTTAGAGGAAATGCTGATGCAGGAAAAAAAATTAATAATGAAGTGGATGAAAAAACTCAATTACCAATTATTTCATTATATGGAAAAAAAACTCAACCCTCTGCAAAAGATTTAGATGAAGTAGATATTTTAGTTTTTGATATACAAGATGTAGGGGTTAGATTTTACACTTTTATTTCGTCTCTTCAGTATTTTATTGAAGCTGCAATAGAAAATAATAAACCATTAATAATTTTAGACAGACCCAATCCGAATGGATTTTATATAGATGGTCCTGTACTTGAAAGTAATTATAAGAGTTTTGTTGGAATGCAGACTGTGCCTATCGTTTATGGAATGACAATTGGCGAATATGCAAAAATGTTAATAGGCGAAAAATGGTTGAGTTGGAAAAATATTAGAAAGATAGATAAAAGAATTTCTTTAGGAGAATTGCTAGGCTTTGAACAAGAAAAAAATAATTTTTCATTAACTGTAATTTCTTGTAAAAACTACGATCATAATAGCAAATATGTTTTACCAATACCACCTTCTCCTAACTTGCCCAATATGCAATCAGTGTATTGGTATCCATCAACATGTTTATTTGAGGGAACAATAATGAGTGAAGGCAGAGGAACAGATTATCCTTTTTGTATTTTTGGTCACCCAAGCTTTCCAAAAGATTTATTTTCTTTTAAACCAATTAGCAAATCAGGGGCAACTCATCCAAAATTTATGAATCAAACATGTTATGGTTGGAATGTTTATAACGAAGATGTAAAAGCAACTTTAGCTGAATTAAATCAACAACTTCAAATTAGTTATTTATTAAAAGCCTACAAACTTTTTGAAAATAAAAATGATTTTTTTATAAAACCTAAAAGTGAATTAGATACTGATTATTTCTTTAATAAATTAGTGGGGTCTAATCAACTTAAAAATCAATTGCAACAACAAAAAACAGAGCATGAGATTAGAAAAAGTTGGCAACCTAATCTGAATAAATTTAAAAAGCTCAGAAAAAAATATTTATTATATAAAGATTTTGATTAACCTATTTATACTCGCCAAATTCTTTTCTTAACACATTTGCAATTTCTCCAAGTGTACATTTATTTTCAACTGCATCAATTACAAAAGGCATTAAGTTAGAACCATCTTTTGCAGCAATAGCAATACTTTCGAGACATTGTTCGGCCTTGTTACTATCTCTTTTACTTTTCAACTGAATTAACTTTTCAACTTGTATTTGTCTAATGCTATCATCAATTTTAAGTAATGGAGTATCATAAGTTTCATTACTTTCAAAACTATTTACACCTACAATTATTTTCTCTTTAGTCTCAATTTTTCTTTGATAGTCATAAGCACTTTTTGCAATTTCATCTTGCATAAAACCTTGTTCAATAGCTGCAACACTACCACCTATAATATCAATCTTCTTAATTAAATCCCATGCTTTTTGTTCTACTTCATTTGTAAGGTTTTCAATAAAAAAACTTCCTGCTAAAGGGTCAACTGTATCCACAACACCACTTTCAAAAGCAACAATTTGTTGTGTTTTTAAAGCAATACCTGCAGCTTCTTCTGTAGGTAAACTCAGGGCTTCATCATAACCATTAGTATGTAAACTTTGAGTACCACCTAAAACTGCTGCTAATGTTTGAAGTGTAACTCTAGCAATATTGTTTAGTGGTTGTTGAGCAGTTAATGTACTACCTCCTGTTTGAGTATGAAATCGTAGCATCATAGCTTTTTCATCAGTAGCTCCTAAATCTTTCATCATCTTAGCCCACATTCTTCTTGCAGCTCTGAATTTGGCAACTTCTTCAAATAAATTATTGTGTGCATTAAAAAAGAATGATAATCTTTTTCCGAAAACATTAATGTCTAAACCCTTTGCTAATGCAGCTTCTACATATGCTTTACCATTACTTAATGTGAAAGCAATTTCCTGAACAGCTGTACTGCCTGCTTCTCTAATATGATAGCCAGAAATAGAAATAGTATTCCATTTTGGCAATTCTTTGCTACACCATTCAAAAATATCTGTGATGATTCTCATTGATGCTTTTGGCGGATAGATGTAAGTGCCTCTTGCCGCATATTCTTTTAAAATATCATTTTGAATGGTGCCTGTTATTTTCTTTAAATCAGCACCTTGTTTTTTGGCTAAGGCAACATATAGTGCTAATAAAATAAAACCACTTGCATTAATGGTCATTGATGTAGAAACTTTTTCTAATTCTATACCTGCAAAAAGTTGTTCCATATCTTCAATACTATCTATGGCAACACCAACTTTCCCTACTTCACCTTCTGCTAACTCATGATCACTATCGTAACCAATTTGTGTAGGTAAATCGAATGCAACACTTAAGCCCATTACACCTTTAGATAATAAATAGTGATATCTTTTATTACTTTCTTCAGCTGTTGAAAAACCTGCATATTGCCTCATGGTCCATAGTTTACCACGATACATATCTTTTTGAATGCCTCTTGTAAAAGGGAATTGGCCTGGAAGTTCTGTTAACAGTTGACCGTTAACAGAAGACTGTTCATAAATTTCTTTTATTTCAATTCCGCTATCAGTATATTTTTTACTCATGGTAATTTTTATAACTATTAATAATAACTATCAACTATCGTCTATAAACTAACAAACTACATTAATTTCTTTGCTTCATCGGCAATTACAGAACTTACTAATTCTGGTAAAGAGCCTCTTTTATCATTCATTAAAAAATCTAAAATAATTTTATTCAAATCCCCACCAGTAGCATGGTCTGGTAAAGAAGATGCAATTTGGTTAATGATTAGCATATTCTGATCTTTTAAGTTTTTCAATGCATTCCAAGCATCTGCACTAACATAAATTTGTTGCGAAAGGTTATAATCAAACTCTTCCCTTATAGCTTGTAGTAAAAGCATTTGCATATCTCTTGCGGTAGCATCTGAAACATTTAATCTGCTTATCAAATTATTTAATGCAATTCTATTACAAAGCACTGTTAATCTTTCATAAGCTTGTAACTGCATTTGTTTAGTATGATCGGATGCTAATTCTCTTTTTGTTTCTTGCTTAAAAAAACGTAACCAAACATAAAAAGAGCCTAAAATAAAAATGGTAATTGATGCTATAAAAAGATAACTTGAGTCCATGTACAAATTTTTGCAAATATAGTTTGAGTTATTGGCTTTAATACATACTTCACGTTCAAACCTTAATGCTAAAGAATGTTTAAATTTCTATTAACGAAAGCCTTTATTTTTTGAATAGATATTTTTTAATTTTCTTTGCAGTATAATTTTTAGTTATGGATACAATGATTTCAACACCCATTCAATTTACTGATTCTGCCATTAATGAAATTAAAAGATTAATGAATGAAGAAGGATTTGATACTACTCAAAAACTTAGAGTAGGAGTTAAAGGAGGAGGCTGTAGTGGCATGACTTATGTTTTAGGTTTTGATGCTGCTACAATTGAAGATGAAGTTTATGAAGCAAATGGTGTTGAGTTTATCATGAATAAAAGTCATGGATTATACTTACATGGAATGCAAATAGATTGGCAAGGTGGATTGAATAGTAGAGGTTTTACTTTTACTAATCCCAATGCAAGCACTACTTGTGGTTGTGGAACTTCATTTGCAGTTTAAGAATTACAAATTGCTTTTGTAATAGTTCAACATAATATTAAAAACTTTTTCTTTTAAATCTTTACTTAAAATATTTTCTGCAGAAACAGGTTCTAAAAAATGCATTTCAAGTTTTTTAGGCAATAAGTAAAAGAATTTATTAACAGGCATTGCATTTCCTGTGTTGAATAATAATGATGGAATAATTTCTGTTTTTGTTTCAACTGCAAGCTTAAAAGCCCCATCATAAAAGGGTTTCAATAAGTCATTAGTTCTATTTCTAGATCCTTCAGGATAAATGCACATGTAAATATTTTGTGCTAAAACTTTTTTCATAAACTCATAACTCGATTTTCTACTTCTATCATCACTTCTATCTACTAATACTGAGCCTCTTTTATAAAACAATCCAAACAATGGAATTTTACTCATCGATTTTTTAGCAATTGTTTTATTTGGGCCAGGAATAAAAGGGCAAGATAGAGGCACATCTAAAAAAGTATTATGATTAAAAGTTAAAATATAAGTTTTATTTTTTTTAAAATGTTCTTTACCCTTTACTATAAATCTGCAACCTATTAGAGTAAGCCATACACTCATCCAAACCCTTGAAACTAAAATAAAAAGATATTGTCCTTTTGCTCCTTTTACAAATCCTGTTAAAAGAGCTGGAATAATGATAATGAAGAAAGTACTTGCAAAAGTGAGTAAGCCCCACAAAGCCCATATTCTTGCAAAAACTTCTATGCTGTAATATTGAATTTTTTTAAACATACTTTAATCTATTTTCCAGTCAATAGGATCTAGTGCTTGATGAATTAATATTTCATTAGTTCTACTAAAATGTTTACAACCAAAAAATCCTTTGTCTGCACTAAAAGGAGAGGGGTGTGCTGCTTTTAAAACATGATGTTTTGTTTCATCTATCAACACTTGTTTTTCTTGTGCAAACCTTCCCCATAATAAAAAAACAATACCTTGTTTTTGCTCAGATATTTTTTTAATTACAGCATCTGTAAAATGCATCCATCCAATTTTACTATGGCTGGCAGGTTCATTAGCTCTTACAGTTAATATAGCATTCAATAACAATACTCCTTGCTGAGCCCAAGGGGTAAGGTTACCAGTTTTTGGAATTTTCATTCCAATATCAGCATACAGTTCTTTGTAAATATTTTGAAGAGATGGGGGTAAGGATATGCCATCTGGAACACTGAAACTTAATCCCATTGCTTGATTAGGGTTATGGTAAGGATCCTGACCAAGAATAACTACTTTAACTTTATGGAATGGCGTTTGCTCAAATGCATTAAAAATAAGATGGCCAGCAGGATAGATAATTTCTTTAGTTAACTTTTCAGTTTTTAAATGAGTAATAATTTGAAGGAAATAATCTTTTTTAAATTCATCTTTTAATACTTCTTTCCAACTATTTTCAATTTTAACATCCATTATAAATAATAAAATTAGCTTTCATTTTTTTGAGCTACTAACTCTGCAATTATTTTTTCAAGCTCTTTAACTCTTTTATCAAGTTCAGGTAAATTTCTGCTAATTGCTTGGCTTCTGAGTGAGGTGTTGTAATCAAAGGCTGGCGTTCCTGTAACAGCTGTATTAGGTACTTTTATTGATTTTGTAACACCACTCTGAGCATTTATTTTACTACCATCTGCAATGGTAAGATGCCCTACAATTCCAGCTTGTCCACCCATCATAATGTTTTTACCTAATTTAGTACTGCCACTAATACCTGCTTGAGCTGCAATTACAGTATTAGAACCCACTTCAACATTATGTGCTATTTGAATTAGGTTATCTAGTTTGGCACCTCTATGAATAATGGTACTTCCAATTGTGGCTCTATCAACTGTAGTATTTGCACCAATTTCAACATCATCTTCAATAATTACATTTCCTAATTGAGGTACTTTACTAAAAGAACCATCTGTTTGAGGTGCAAATCCAAACCCATCACTTCCAATAACTGTTCCAGCATGAATGACTACATTATTACCAATGACACAATCATTATAAATTTTAACTCCAGCATGTAAAATAGTATTAGCACCAATCTTAACATTTCTTCCAATGCAAACACTTGCATGAATTTTAGTATTTTTTTCAATGGAAACATACTCATCTATATAAGCAAAAGCAGCAACATACACAGAAGCGTGTAGTTGTGCTGTTTTAGCAATGTAAGAAGGGTCTTGAATACCTGTTAATTGTTGTGATATTATTTCTTGATATTTTGATAATAGCGTAGCAAAAGCATTATAGGCATCCGGAACACGAATGATAGCAGATGCAATAGGATGCTTTAGTTGATAATTTTCTGATAGTAAAACAACAGATGCTTTGGTTGTATATAAAAATTCTTCGTATTTTAAATTAGCTAAAAAAGCTAGCTGGCCTTCTTTTGCTTCTTCAATTTTGCCAAATGAATTTACCACCATATTGGCATCACCTTCAACTCTTCCATTAACAAGTAAAGCTATTTGTGAAGCAGTGAATGTCATGTAGTATTAATAATTAATGATTAGAATGATTTGATCTTATTAGAAACTAAATTTTAAATAAGTTTACAAAATAACCTACAGAATTGAACAAATATAAAATTTTTTGACCGGGTTTGTGATAGTTTTATGAATTAAGGTATTATCTATAGATGAAATATCCTTTACAGAACCATCTTTGAACAAAATATTAATCTTCTCATCGTCTGTTTTATAAATGGTATTTGAAATGGAGCCTGTAAAAGCTAAATAGTTGGAATCAGCTTTATTTACATTGAACTCTTGTGCTAGTGCTGCCTGCTTTTTTTCTAATAAATCATTATCAATTTCCTCAGATTGAAATCTAACTTTATATAATTTTCTATTTAAAATGCCTTTACATAAAGTGCTTAATATAATATCTGCATGTGAACTCCATTTTTTTATAGCAAACTCAAAGTCAATATCATCAATTTGGCAAAACTTATGAACCACATCATCATTTAAAACGCCATTAAACTCAAATAAAAAATAATCTGTTCCACTACCTGTTTTTACAGAGTCTTTATCGGTTAAGCAAAGTTCTTTTACTCGTTTTAAAATTTTCACTAACATCTCTTCACCTGCTAAAACTGCTTTATGTAAATAGGCTTGCCAATACATTAATCTGCGGGCTATTAAGAACTTCTCAATACTGTAAATTCCTTTTTCTTCAACCATTAATTCATTATTATGAACTACTAGCATTTTAATAATTCTATCATAACCAATCACTCCTTCACTCACACCAGTAAAATAGCTATCACGAGTTAAATAATCCATTCTATCTACATCTAATTGGCCACTGATGAGTTGGTGTAAAAATTTTTTATGGTATTTATTTTGAAAAATATTAATACATAAATCAAGAGCTCCATTAAATTCTACATTCATCTTATTCATGATGTGTAATCCTAAAGTTTCATGATCAATGCCAGAAAGAAATTCTTCTTCAAGAGCATGAGAGAATGGTCCATGTCCAATATCATGTAATAATATGGCTGCTTTTGTTGCTATTTCTTCTTCAAGAGTTATGTCTACACCTTTTAACTTCAATTCATTAATGGCCATACACATTAAATGATATGCTCCTAAACTGTGATGTAAACGAGTATGAACTGCTCCAGGATAAACCAAATATGCTAATGCCATTTGATGTATTCTCCTTAATCTTTGATAATAAGGATGAGCAATAATGTTAAATATTAATGGATGATTTATAGTAATAAAACCATATACGGGGTCATTAATAATTTTGTGTTGTAAACTTGGTTGTTCCATGATCTATTTGCCTAATTCCAAAACCCACATTGTTTTTGCAGGAATTGCAAAATTATCTTCAATTATATTGCCACTTAAAATATCTTTTGCAATTTTTATATTTTTTGTTCTTTCAGCATAATCACCAAATTTAATTTGTTTATCTTCTTCTGATGTATTCATAATACACATGATGGTTTGTTTATTATCGTATCTAAAATAAACATATAAACCGTCTTTAGGTACATATTGCATCATTTTACCTGTTTGTAATGCAGATGAATTTTTTCTATAATTGGCTAATGTTTTTATATGGTCTTGCATGTTTTGTTCTTCAGGATTTAAGTTTTCTCCTGTAAAAGCATTTTTAAAATCACCTTCCCAACCACCAGGAAAATCTAAACGAACCCAACCATCAGGATTGGTTCCACCTTTCATTAAAACCTCGGCTCCATAATACATTTGAGGAATTCCTCTGCAAGTTAATAACCAACTGAACGCCATTTTCATTTTTGCAAAATCTTCGCCAAAATTGGTAAAGCTTCTTGGCAAGTCATGATTATCTAAAAATATTACATTTCTTGTAGGATCTTTATATAAGTAATCAAAGGCTAATGTGTTGTATAATTTATTCACGCCTTCTGTCCATCCAAATTTTTCATTTAAAGCTGGGTTAATTCCATAGAATAAGGTTTGAAAATCTGTTGCTGCCTGAAGATTACTTTTAAATGGTGCATTAATGTTATTTTCTACAAAATAAGCCTGACTAGGAACACCATGCAACCAAGTTTCTCCAAACATGGTCATTTTAGGATATTCATTCATTAAAGCTTGGTTACAGCGATTCATAAAATGTAAATCGTTATATACATAAGTATCTATTCTCCATCCATCTACTCCAAATTCTTCTACACTCCAAATTGCATGTTGAATTAAAAATTTTTCAACATCATGATTCGCATGATTCCAATCGGGCATTTGTTCAGTAAACCAACCATCTTGCGAAATTTTAAAATCTGCTTTTGATGCATAGGGGTCAAATAGTGGCTGATCTTTATAACTTGTTTTAGTGAACTTATCCCATTGATGCCACCAAGATTTTGCAGGAGGATCTGTAAATAATATATGTTTATGTCCTACATGGTTATACACAGCATCTTGAATAAGTTTCATGCCATTTTTATGCAATTCATCACTTAATCTTTTATAAGCTTCAGCACCACCAAGTCTTGGATCAATTGAATAATGATTGGTAAATGCATATCCATGCTCTGTTCTATTAGGTTGATTATTTTCAATTACAGGTGTCATCCATAAAGTTGTAACACCAAGATTTTTCAAATAATCTACATGATTGATAACGCCTTGTAAATCGCCTCCATGTCTTAAATAAATAGAGTCTCTATCAAGTGTTTGATCTAACATTCTATCAACAATATCATTGCTTTTATCTCCATTACTAAAACGTTCAGGCATTAGTAAATAAATAAAGTCTTTCGAGTTTACTCCTTGTGCAAAAGCTGTTCCTCTACCTTCTCTTTTTTTCTTTAATTCAAAGTTGAAATTTATTTTTTCTTTTGATTGAGGAGCTGAAATTGTAAAAGAAGCAATTCCCACTTTTGCTGTTGCTGCAATAACTATATCAATAGTTGCATATCTTTTATTTTCCTGTAAAGTAGTTTTAAGAATAGAAACACCTGCATAATTAGTTGATGAAATTATTTTATCAGGAAATTGATTGCCTTCTTCTCTTTGAACTAATAATTGAATTTTATTGTGCTTCATACCCACCCACCAATTTGTAGGAAAAACATTCAGTTGAGAGAAGCTAAATAAGGAAATAGAAAAAGTAAAAATTACTAAAGCACATATTTTATTCATCGTCTATATTTTTTCGTGTTTAATTTTAATGGATCCAGGGTCATAAACATAAATTACACTCACTGCTGCACACAACATAAATATGCCAGACATTATAATGGCATATATAGGCTGATTATTGTAAACGTTTTTTACTATTGGCCCGCCAATTATCCCATTAATGATTTGTGGAACGGTGATAAAGAAGTTAAAAATACCCATATAAATACCCATTTTTCCAGCAGGTATTGAGCTTGATAAAATTACATAAGGCATAGATAAAATGCTTGCCCATGAAATGCCAACACATGCCATTGAGAAAATTAAGAATTCTTTATTGGGTGCAAAAAATATAGATAGTAAGCCAATGCCTCCAACAAAAAGAGAAAGTGCATGTGTTTGTTTACGACCAATTTTCTTTACAAGATAAGGTAGTAGTAAAGCATAAATTGCAGAAACACCATTGTACACCCCAAATATAATTCCAACCCAATTTCCTGCATCATTATATGCCTCAGAAGATTTATCTGTAATGGGTAAATGATAGATATGTGTAGCAACAGCATCAGTTGTAAATACCCACATACCAAATAAGGCAAACCAACTAAAAAACTGAACTAGACCCAACTGTTTCATAGTTTTAGGCATTTTTGCAAAATCTTTAAAAATATCTTTTAACCCATGTGAAACTTCTTCATTTTTTCCATGATATTGTTCATATTCTGCTGGTGGATACTCTTTTGTTTTAAAGACTGTAACTAATATAGAAATCATAAAAACTACAGCACCTATGTAGAAAGAGAAAATTACATTATCTGGCACAGTTCCTTCTGCAGCAACTTTACTAATGCCAAACCATTCTGCTAAAATATACGGGAACCAAGATCCTGCAACAGCACCAATTCCAATTAAAAAAGTTTGTATAGAGAAGCCTGCAGTTCTTTGAGAATCTGGTAAATTATCTGCAACCAAAGCTCTAAAGGGCTCCATAGCTAGATTGATGCTTGCATCCATAATCATTAACATTCCAGCACCTATAAAAAGAGGTGGAGCAATACTTGCAGCTAATGAAGCATTGGGCATAAAACATAAAGCCAATGAAGATAAAATGGCTCCTGCTAAAAAGAATGGCCTTCTTCTACCCAGTTTACACCAAGTTTTGTCACTATAATAACCCACAATGGGTTGAACAATCATTCCTGTTAAAGGAGCAGCAATCCAAAACCATGAAAGGTGTTCAACATCTGCACCAAATGTTCTTAAAATTCTAGAAGCATTACCATTTTGAAGAGCAAATCCAAATTGAATTCCTAAAAATCCAAAGCTCATATTAAAAATTTGCCAGAAAGAAAGTTTAGGTTTTGGTAATAAATTGTTCATGTAAAATAAATTTTGGATAGTTAGTTTGAACAGCTTTCGAAATTAAGGGAATTAACCATTCTATGTAGCATTTTTACTATCGTTAGTTAGTTTTTTTTATTGCCGTACATTTGCCTAAATTTTTTACATGGATATTAAGAATAATATTTTAGAAACTATAGGAAACACACCTTTAATTAAGCTCAATAAAATCACAAAACAATTGCCTTGTTTAGTACTAGCTAAGGTAGATTACTTTAATCCTGGAAATTCTATTAAAGATAGAATGGCTTTAAAAATGGTTGAAGTGGCAGAAGCTGAAGGAAAACTTAAACCAGGTGGAACCATAATTGAATGCACAAGTGGTAATACTGGTATGGGTTTGGCATTAGCTGCTGTAGTAAAAGGCTACAAGGCCATTTTTGTAACCACCGATAAACAAAGTAAAGAGAAAGCAGATATTTTAAAAGCAGTTGGTGCAGAAGTGATTGTTTGTCCTACCAATGTAATGCCAGATGATCCTAAAAGTTATTATAGTGTAGCAAAAAGATTAGCAAAAGAAATTCCTAATTCTTATCACTTTAATCAATACGATAACTTGGCCAATAGACTGGCTCATTATGAAAGTACAGGTCCTGAAATTTGGAAACAAACCGATGGAAAAATTACACACTTTGTTTGTACTGCTGGCACAGGTGGAACAATTACTGGAACAGCTCAGTATTTAAAAGAGAAAAATCCGAATATTAAAATCTGGGCAATTGATGTGTATGGTAGTCTGTTAACACATTATTTTAAAACAGGTGAGATCGATATGAGTTACGTGCATCCATACATTAGTGAAGGTTTTGGCGAAGACTTTGTTCCAGAAAATTATGATATGAGTGTGATAGATCATTTTGAACAAGTAACAGATAAAGATGGTGCTGTAATGGCTCGTAGAATTGCAAAAGAAGAAGGATTATTTTGTGGTTATAGTGCAGGAAGTTGTTTACAAGGATTGATGCAATTGAAAGATAGCTTAACTAAAGACGATGTTGTGGTTTGTGTTTTTCACGATCATGGTAGTAGATATGTAGGAAAAGTTTATAACGATCAATGGATGATGGAACGTGGATTTTTAGACGTAAAATCTGTAAAAGATATAGTTAATGGAAGAGTAGGAAAAAAATTGATAACCGTTGAACCAAAACATACAGTTGCAGAAGTTGTTGAATTGATGAAGAAATATGATATAGAACACATTCCTGTAATGAAGGAAGCTGAAATTATAGGTTCAGTAAGTGAAGCTGGATTGTTTTTAAAAGTATTTGGTAATAATGATATTAAAGACGCTACTATAGAAAGTGTAATGGAAAAGCCTTTTCCGATTGTAGATTTTTTAACTCCTGTTGAAAAAATTGGCAATTTAATGACTAAAGAAAATGGTGCTGTGTTAGCAAAAGATGAAAAAGGAGATTTTCAGATAGTAACTAAATATGATGTGATTCAGAGCATGACAAAATAATATCTAAACCTCAATAAATAAAAAATGCAGTTTCTAATGAAACTGCATTTTTTATATTCAAATAACTTTAATTACTTTTTTCTAGTATAAACAATGTTCATGTTTTTATATTCTCCTTTACCATCTGGTCTTGGTCCAAACATTTCCATAATCTGAGTATTGTCGTCTGGCATTGCAAAAGTTTCTCTAAATGAAATTTCTTTTCCAGTCATTGGATCCATCATCTTACCGGTAAAAGAAATAGTTTTAGTAGTGGAATCGTAGGTGCCTTCTGAGGTCATTACACCTGTTCCAAAATTATCTATCCAAGTATTAAAAAATACTTTTTTCATATTATCGTAGCCGGTTGTAGCTACACCTTCAAAAGGCATTCCATTGAAATTGCCTGTATTTTCCGACAATAAATATCTTCCTCCCATAATCATTTTATTTTTACAACTTCCTTCAGTTACAGTTGGTGGTGCATCAGGTTGCATCCACATGGTATTAACACTTGTCCATTCACCTTCACTTTTTGCAAGTATTGCATGAGGTTCTCCAGGTGTCATATAATCCATCCAGTTTTTCATCATTGTAGCAGAATCCATTGTTGCAGTCTCTGATTTTGAAGCTGCTGTGTCATCTTTTTTTTGTTCTGTTTTGCAACTAATTAAAATTATGCCTGTTGCAAATAAGGCAATCATTGTTTTTTTCATTTTGTAATTTTTTAAGTATTAAAATTTATTTTAAGTTCTGCAGGCTTAGTTCAAAAATTCAGTAAAAATTTTTAATGCAATCCATACCATTGGAGTTGCAATTAAAAGAGAATCGAATCTGTCTAAAAATCCACCATGTCCTGGCATAAAGCTACCACTATCTTTAACATTAGCCATTCTCTTTAATTTACTTTCTAATAAATCACCCATTGTTCCAAAAATTGCTGCAATGCTTGAAACTATTAATGCTAAACTCAATAAAGATTTATCGAAATAAAAATACACCAAACTGCTAATGATCAAAACACATAAAACAGCTCCACCAATTGTTCCCTCCCAAGTTTTTTTCGGAGAGATAGAAGACAAAGGATTTTTGCCAATCAAAGAACCAACAATATAAGCCATTGTATCGTTAATCCAAATTGAAACAATTAAAAGAAGCGGTAAAGCAAAACCAAAATCTAAGAATAGTGTTTGTCCTTTAAAAATCATTCCATGATTTCTAAGGCTAATCATTAGTCCAAAACTTAGAGATATATAAACGAATCCTAATAAAGTGAAAAAGAAGTTTTTAAGTTTATTCTTACCTCCTAAAAAAATGTTCGATATAGTTATTTCAATAACTGCAATAATCATTACCCATTTTCCTATACTATATGTAAAAATATTTAAGTATTCAAAATTTTGATTTATCATCATCAGCATAAATCCCCAACCACCAATCAGAGTTACTATCTTGTCTAGTAAATGGACTTTCTTAGAGCCTGCATCAATCAAGCCCAATAATTTGTAATATTCTACCCAACATCCAAAATGTATGATGCTAAATAGAAAAAAGAATGACCAATAATTGTACAATAATCCAGCAAGCATAATCACTACAAAAAATATAGCTGTTAGACTTCTGGTTTTTAAAGTGCTTAAGTTTAATGCCATTGTTAATCAATATTTACAAGATTATTTGATTGTTCTGATTGATGTTTAGTACAAGCAGCTTTATATAATTTAAATAAATACAAAACAATAACTAAAGTAACAATTGCAACCCAAAGAGGATAACTTTCATCCATTGCTTTTTTAACATCTCCACCTTTAACACTTGTAAAATATAAAGCTGTAATAGCAACAGCATTATTAATAAAATGCATTAAAATATTAAGCCATATATTTTTGCTGAAGTAGAAAATATAACCCAACATTAATCCCAGAGCCAATCTTGGTAAAAAACCATAGTAGCTAAAGTGAATTACACTAAACAATATACTTGTTACTAATATTGCCACATGAGCATTTTTAAACCAACTCACTAAAAATTGTTGTAAAGCACCTCTAAAAAACAATTCTTCAAAAAGAGCAGGTAAAATAGCAATCATTAATATCGATATTAAATAATCACCAAAAGTTTTCATGCTAGCAATTATCATTACTTGTTCTGCATAAGTATCTTCCATTGCTTTAAACTTAGCTGCCCAGTTTTGAGGAATAGGTATAATTTTATTAAGCTCGCCTAAACCTCCACTTAAAAAAAGTGCAGTAATAGAAATACCAATAACTATTAAAATCTGATTTAGATGAGCAGATTTTGATAAACCTAAATATTTATAAGGCTGTTTGCTAACAATGAGTGCAAAGAAAAAAGCAGGTAAAAACATCATAGCAAAAGTGCCTAAACATTGCATCCATCTTACTTTGTTTACATTCTGTGGTAAGGCTATTGCTTCTAAAAGTGCCTTACCATTTCCACTCATCATTTCACTTAAATTCACCATTGACAAAGCAAAGAGAGTTTGAATGATTACGGCTATTATGGTTCCTGCTCCAAAGAGTGCAATTAAAATTCCAAATTGTCCAAAGTTGCTGATTTTGGGTTGATTATCGAACATAAGATGTTAATTTATTGTTGCAAATCTGCTACATGGTATACTTAGCTTAACTTTGCAGCTTATTTTAATTTAAGATTTAAATAGATGGTAAAAATAGGGAACATAACATTACCTACATTTCCTTTATTATTAGCACCTATGGAAGACGTTAGTGATCCTCCATTTAGAGCAGTGTGTAAAGATAATGGTGCAGATTTAATGTATACTGAATTCATCAGTAGTGAGGGATTAATTCGTGATGCTATTAAAAGTAGAAAAAAATTAGACATTTTTGATTACGAAAAACCAATAGGCATTCAAATTTTTGGTGGTGATGAAGATGCAATGGCTATGAGTGCTAAAATTGTAGATGCTGTTCAGCCCGATTTATTGGATATAAATTTTGGTTGTCCTGTAAAAAAAGTAGTAGCAAAAGGTGCTGGAGCTGGAGTATTGAAAGATATTGATTTGATGGTTCGCTTAACTGAAGCTTGTGTAAAAAGCACAAGTTTACCTGTAACAGTAAAAACCAGATTAGGTTGGGATGACAGTTCGAAAAATATTGAAGAAGTTGCAGAAAGATTGCAAGATGTGGGTATTAAAGCCTTAGCTATTCATGGAAGAACAAGAAGCCAAATGTATAAAGGCGAAGCAGATTGGACTTTGATTTCTAAAGTAAAAAATAATCCTCGAATTCAAATTCCCATTTTTGGTAATGGAGATATTAATAGTCCACAAAAAGCTGCTGAGTATAAAAAAAGGTTTGATGTGGATGGAATAATGATTGGTCGTGCTGCAATTGGCTATCCTTGGATATTTAGAGAAATTAAACATTTTTTACAAACAGGAGAAGAGTTACCTCCCCCAACAGTTGAAGAAAGAGTTGCAGTTTGTAAAAAACACTTACAATTAAGCTTAGATTGGAAAGGTCATAGAGTGGGATTAAATGAAATGAGAACCCATTACACCAACTATTTAAAAGGGCTACCAAATATTAAAGAATACAGATTAAAATTGGTTACCACTTCAGATATTGATGAAGTGTATAATATATTGAATGAAGTAGAAAAAGTTTATAAGGGATATGAGTTTGAAAGAGTGTATCAAGAGAATATTAACTATCATCAAACTTGTCCTATTTAACATATTTAGCCCAATAAAAATGCCTCACAATTTGTGAGGCATTTCTTTATGAAAACAAATTGTACTAATCTCTGCTCGAGAATCTACTTAAGAGTCTAAGAATTTCTATATATAACCAAATAATTGTAACTAATAAACCAAAAGCACTATACCATTCCATATATTTTGGAGCACCATGTTCAGCACCTACTTCAATTCTTTCAAAATCTAAAATTAAATTCAAAGCAGCAATAGCCACAATAAACAAACTGATACCAATCCCTAAAATACTACCATCACCAAAATTCATAAATGGCATGTTAACGCCAAATAATCTTAAAACAATACTTACTACATAGAATAAGCCAATACCTAAAGTAGCACTCATTAAAATACTTCTAAAACGTTGAGTAGGTCTAATTACTTTAAAATTATATAATAAAAACATGGCTAAGCCTACTGCAATGGTTAAACCCACAGCACTAATGATTAATCCAGGAAATTTTTCTGCAAAAGCTTCATTTAAAACAACAGAAATGGCACCCACAAAAAAACCTTCTAAAATACCATAAGCTGGAGCTAAAAAAGGCGACCATTGTGGTTTAAATGATATAACTAAACCAACAACTAATCCACCAATAACACCCACCCACATTAATGTACTCATTAATGAAGGATTATTTTGTGAATACAATTGCCATGTATACGTTGCAGCAGCAGCAACCATTAACATTAAGAAACCAAATTTGTTCATGGTGCCTCTAACTGTCATTACATTATCAATGTCTTGATAAGCTGAACTATTCTTTTTAAATACCTTTTCAGAAAGGGTTGGATTGCTTGATTCGAAAAAAGCCATAATTGTAATTTTTATTGTAACAAATATATTGTGATTTTTAAAAATGTAAAGTTAAAATGAATTTTTTATTGCAACGACTTTAACCCAGGATAATGATCACTAGTTTCAAAAACAAAATTGCTATCTAGTTGCAACACTGTAATAAATTTTTTGAGTGAGTCAGTAAAATTCGAATTTCTGAACATTCTATCATGGGTTAAAATCATTAAATGATTTTTAGTCATCAAGTTGTTTTTTTGAAATTTTGAATATACTTTGGCAATCATTTCATCAGCACTTTGTATTGGATTTGAAGATGAATTGAAATTCCATTCCAAGTCCCAGCCAATGATGTTATAACCTAGTGAGTCTAATTTTTTGCAAACTTTTTTAGCCAAAGGCTCTGCCTTAAACTTTTCTTTTAAAACCCAAGAGTTACTACCAGGCAACCGAATTATTTTAAAGGGAACCTTTAGCATTTCCTGTGCATACAATAAATCTGCAGTTGCAAGTGAATCATTATTGTAAAAAAAGTGGTATTTATTTCTAGCATGACTAAAACTATGGTTTGCTAATAATGTTTGCGGATAATTATTATCAATTTCTCTTATAATATTTCTAAGGTTTACAGATGAAGCGTGAAAGCCAACCATATAAAAAGTTGCTTTTACATTAAGTTCTTTGCATAAGTCGAAACAAGCAACAGTACCATGTTGTGGGCCATCATCAAAAGTTAAATAAATATACTTTTTTGATGTGTCCATAATATGTGGTTCAGAAATTTTTATACGCTCAATGCTATCAAAAACAGGGTTTAATATTATAGGTCTTATTCTGTTTTGATCTAATGAGGAGTCAATTTCTGTTGTTACAACATCAGATATTATTTCTTTTTTTTCTGACTCGTATTCACAAGACATAAAAAAATTACATAATAAAAAGATGGAAATTGGATATTGAATGACTTTTCGTTTCAGTTTCATATAGGTAGACTATAGCAAAACTATAACTATTAAAGATTATTTGGTTTACTGTTTTAAATTAGTTTTTTGGTTTCACTAGTTTTCTATATTTGTAGCAAGCACAAAATCTGGATTTATGAATTCTAACGAACAAATTATTGAAGAAGTTGTTATCAAATTTGCTGGCGATAGTGGAGATGGTATGCAACTTACTGGTCAACAATTCACCAACAACACAGCATTATTAGGAATAGATTTGGCAACATTTCCAGATTTTCCTGCAGAGATTAGAGCACCTCAAGGAACAATGGCAGGTGTTAGTGGATTTCAAATTCATTTTTCTTCAAATAAAGTATTTACTCCTGGTGATTTGTGTGATGTTTTGGTTGCAATGAATGCAGCAGCATTAAAATCAAATCTTAAAAGTTTAAAAAAAGGGGGTAAAATTATTGCTAATACCGATGGGTTTGATAGTAAGAATTTGCGACTAGCCAATTATGCAGATGGAGTGAATCCCATTGAAGACAATAGCTTAGAAGGATATGATTTAATTAAAGTAGATGTAACTAAATTAACTAGAGAAGCATTAAAAGATTTTACTGAACTTGGTGTAAAAGAAAGGGACAGGGCAAAAAACATGTTTGTTTTGGGTTTAATTTATTGGATTTATAATCGTGATTTAACCAACACCATCAACTTCTTAAAAGAAAAATTTGGCAAAAAAGAAGTGATACTAGAAAGTAATATTAAAGTATTACAAGCTGGCTATAATTATGGTGAAACCACTGAAACTTTCTCAACACAATTTACTGTACAAAAAGCAAAACTTCCTCCAGGAAAATATAGAAGTATCATGGGTAATCAAGCTGTAGCTTATGGTTTAATTGCTGCTAGTGAAAAAAGTGGGTTGCCATTATTTTTAGGTTCTTATCCAATAACTCCAGCTTCAGATATTTTACACGATTTGAGTAAATACAAATCTTTTGGTGTAAGAACTTTTCAGGCAGAAGATGAAATTGCAGCTATTTGTTCTGCTATTGGTGCAAGTTATGGTGGACAATTAGGTGTAACTACAACTAGTGGTCCAGGTATGGCATTAAAAGCAGAAGCTATGGGATTAGCTGTAATGTTAGAAATTCCTTTAGTTGTAATAAATATACAAAGAGGTGGCCCATCAACTGGTCTTCCTACAAAAACAGAACAAAGCGATTTAATGCAAGCGTATTATGGCAGAAATGGTGAGTGTCCAATGCCTGTAATATCTGCATCTACACCTAGCGATTGCTTTGAAGCAGTGTATGAAGCTGCAAGAATTTCTGTTCAACACATGACACCAGTAATCTTTTTAAGTGATGGATATATTGCCAATGGTGCAGAACCTTGGAAATTTCCTCAAAGTGCAGATTTGAATTCTATTAAAGTAAACTTTAAAAAAGGATTGGATGAAGGTGAAGAAAAATTAATGCCCTATAAACGAGATGAAAAATTGGCTCGATCTTGGGCAATACCAGGAACTCCAGGTCTAGAACACAGGATTGGGGGGTTAGAGAAAGAAGATATTACCGGAAACATTAGTTACGACTCAGATAACCATCAGCACATGGTTAAAATTCGCCAAGCTAAAGTTGATAAAATTGCTGATTATATTCCTTTACAAAAAATTGATAGTGGAGCTGAAAAAGGTAAAGTTTTAGTATTAGGGTGGGGTAGTACTTATGGTGCTATTAAGAGTGCAGTGTTAACATTACAAGCTCAAGGGAAATCTGTGAGTCATGCTCACCTAAGATATATTCGTCCTTTCCCCAAAAATTTAGGCGAAATATTAAATAATTTCGAAAAAGTAATTATTCCAGAAATTAATAACGGGCAATTAGTAAAAATTATTCGTGATCAGTACTTAATTGATGCCATTCCTTATAATAAAATCATGGGAATTCCAATCACTAAAACAGAATTGATAGATGTAATTGGAAAAATAGCCTAAAATTATTGATCAGTTAATAAGTACAATACAGCCATTCTAACTGCTACACCATTTTCAACTTGGTTTAAAATGATGGATTGGTGTCCGTCTGCTATATCACTATCTATTTCAACACCTCTATTCATTGGGCCTGGGTGCATAATGGTAATTTCTTTGTTTAAGCTATCTAAAAGTTTTCTGCTAATACCATAGCTTAAATTATACTCTCTTAAAGAAGAAAACAAAGGCTGATTTTGTCTTTCTAGTTGTATTCTTAAAACATTAGCAACATCACAATTTTGCAAACCTTTTTTAATATCATATTCTACTTTAACATCAAAAGCTTCGGTTAAATATTTTGGAATTAAAGTAGGTGGTCCAACAACAGTAACATGTGCACCCATTTTTTTCAACAAATAAATATTACTTAAAGCCACTCTACTATGCATAATATCTCCAACAATTGAAACATGTAATCCTTTTAAGGTTCCAAACTTTTCAATCATAGAAAAAGCATCTAATAATGCTTGTGTAGGATGTTCGTTGGTGCCATCGCCAGCATTGATGATTACTGCAGGAATGTGCTTTGCTAAAAAATGAGGAGCACCACTTGAGGCATGCCTCATCACCACCATATCAACCTTCATGCTTAAAATATTATTCACTGTGTCTAATAAAGTTTCACCTTTATCAACACTAGAGCCTGAAGCAGAAAAGTTAATAGTATCTGCACTTAATCGTTTCTCTGCCAATTCAAACGAAATTCTTGTTCTGGTTGAGTTTTCGTAAAAAAGATTAACGATTGTTTTATCTCTAAGTGAGGGAACTTTTTTTATGGGTCTTTGTAAAACTTCTTTAAATTCTTTTGCAGTGGAAAGAATGAGTTCAATATCTTCTTTCAGTAAATCTTTTATTCCTAATAAATGCTTTGTAGATAGTTTCATTTAAGTTTTTAAAAAAGCACTGTTGTTGCAAATGTACTCTCCTAAAAATATTTTCAAAACAAAATATTGAATTAATTGTGTAATGCTACTTTTGATGCATGAAGCATATTGTATTATTTGGTGCTGGAAAATCAGCAACTGTGTTAATTGATTTTCTTAAAATACTTGCAACAAAAAGGAATTGGAAGGTAACCATAATTGATGGAGATAAGAATTTGCTTGATTCAAAAATTGGAGTTCATGAATTAGTTAAAGGAAAAACTGTAGATATTTTTAATGAAGAAGAAAAAAATAAAATTGTTCAGCAAGCAGATATTGTTATTTCCTTAATGCCACCTCATTTGCATATGCTTATAGCAAAAGCATGTTTACAGTTTAATAAAAATCTTTTAACTGCATCTTATATTGACGAAGCCACAAAAACCCTTTCAAAACAAGTTGAAGAAAAAGGATTATTGTTTTTGTACGAAATGGGTTTAGATCCTGGAATTGACCATATGAGTGCCATGCAAATTATTGATGAAATTAAAAGTAAAAGAGGGCAAATTACTTCATTTAAATCGCACTGTGGAGGATTAGTGACACCCGAGAGTATTAATAATCCTTGGTGCTATAAGTTGACATGGAACCCAAGGAACATAGTTTTAGCAGGCAGTTCTGGTGCCATTTTTATAGAGGACAATGAAGAAAAAATATTGAAGTACCAAGATTTATTTAATGCACAAAATATTTTGCAATTGCCAAATGGTGAAGTATATGGTTATTACGCAAATAGAGATTCATTAAGTTACAGGCCTATTTATGGTTTACAAAATTGTTCAACTTTCATCAGAACTACTCTGAGGTTTCCTGAGTTTATTAAAGGATGGAAGAAAATTGTTGATCTTAAATTAACCGATGAAGAAAAGGTTTATCAGACGGATAATTTGACTTTTGCAAACTTTTTTCAACAACATTTAAAGAGGTTTAATTTAACTACTCAAGTTGATAAACAATTAGAATATTTTGGTTGGTATGATGGTGAAACGATGATTAATAAAGGTCTTTGTGCTGCTGTTGATGTTTTGCAGTTTATTATGGAATCTAAATTAGCCTTGCAGGAAAATGATAAAGACATGATTATTATGTTGCATGAATTTGAATATAAAATTGAAAACAAAACTCATCACTTAAAAAGTTTATTAAAAGTAGTAGGAGATAATCATGCAGAAACAGCAATGGCCAAAACAGTGGGATTGCCTCTAGGCATAGCTGCTGAGTTAATTTTAGATGGAGTAATTACTTCGAAAGGCTTGCAAATTCCTACAAGTAGAAATATTTATCAACCTGTTTTAGAAAAGTTACAAGAACACAACATCGTTTTTGAAGAGTTTAGAACTTAATTTTGCAGCATGACTAAACTTAGTGTTAACATCAACAAGTTTGCTACACTCAGAAATGCTAGAGGAGGAAATAATCCTGATGTGGTAAAAGCTGCAATAGATGTTCAACGTTTTGGAGCAGATGGTGTAACTGTTCACCCAAGACCCGATGAAAGACATATTCGTTATGATGATGTAAGGCAAATAAAAAAAATCATTACTACAGAATTTAATATTGAAGGAAATCCTCAAGAACAAAGTTTTGTTGATTTAGTTCTTGAAACAAAACCACATCAAGTAACATTGGTACCAGATGCAATTGGCCAGTTAACCAGCAATCATGGATGGGATACAATTAAGCATCAGGATTACTTAAAACATATAATTGCCGTATTTAAAAATGCCGGTATTCGTGTTTCAATTTTTATAGATCCTATTCAAGACTTTATTACTGCAGCGTCAACTACTGGAACTGATAGGATTGAGTTGTATACTGAAGCATTTGCTAAAGAATGTGAAAAATGCAGTTATAGAATAGATGAGAATAATGTTGTATTAAAGAGCTATATAGATTCTGCCAAACATGCTACATCATTGGGTTTAGGCATAAATGCTGGTCACGATTTAGATTTGCACAACCTTAAATTATTTAGTCAATCAATTCCTGAGTTAGATGAAGTTAGTATTGGTCATGCTTTGATTTGCGATGCCATATATTTAGGTTTTGAAAATACTATTCAGATGTATAAACGACAACTTCAATAAAAAAGAGTAGTAGCAAATAGCTACTACTCTCATTAATATTATTTATTTATTATTGTGTTGGACCGTTATCAACTACAGATTCAATTACAGCTTGAATGGAAGTTGGAACATTGGAGAAGAAATTATAACCAGTAGCTGCTTCAATAGCATCAACAGATGTTCTGTAATAACCCCATGTTTGATTATTGACAGTTTGATTATTAGGCATATCAACTGCAATCACTCTTGTTGAGTTGTTAACTCTATAAACATCAGATGAGCCAACAGGTAAAACAATTATAACTTTCCAGAAACTGCTTGGTACATTTATTTTACCACTAGCAATAGAATAGGTTGTGCCTCCTAAACTGCCAGAACCCCCTGATCCTTTACCTCCAGCAATTATGTATAACTCGTTACCAGAATTTAATAAGTTTCTACAGTAAGTTTCAAGAGCTGCCCAAGTAATCTGATTATTTTTTGGTGCCTGTGGTATGATGTTAGTCATTAAAAAAGTAGCAGCATTATCAGCACTACTTCCATCTCTATCATCTGAAGGACAGAGGTGTCCTCTATCAAATCCAGTATTTGTATAATTTGATGTCACTGCTTTATAAAATGTTGTAGGTAAGGTTGCATCACCAGTAAAACAATCACAACGTGTGGCTGTACCTTTCCAAGCACTGCTTAAATGCCAGCTAACCCAATTAGCTGATCCTTTAGAATTATTATATGATAAAACATACTGTGTTTTAGTCATTAAATAATTATTTGGAAAAGCAACATCAGTGGTAGCACTACTTGGATTACCCATAGCCAAATTATCATCTCTAGTTGGATTTGGGTTATTATTATCTTCTATACTAAAATCATCAATGTTTAATCTTCCACCACTTGTTTTTCTTATTTGAAATCTAACTGCATTCACATAAGCACAATAAAAAGTTGTTTGGCTTAAGGAAGATGTACTTACGGTAATAGTAGATCCTACTTTTTCCCATGTTGAACCAGAATTGGTAGAGGCCCAAAGTTCAAATGTGCTGTTTGCATCTGTTCCAAATTTACCATAAAATACGGATACGGAAGAAGCTCCAACATTAACATTAAAGTTCATCGTTAATGTTCCTGAATTTTGAATTCTTACAGATTTTAATCCATTTTTTGCATCAGTGCTTAAGGTTCCTAATAATGCATCATTTAAATTCCATGAGCCGCTAGATAGCGTTACATCTGCTGAAGCATAAGCTGTTTTAGTACCTGATTCAAAAGTTTCTGGAAAGCCAGAATAAATGGCTTCCGTTTGTTGGTGTTCTATTGGCTGATTAAAATCTTTTTTACATGATGAAACGAAAATAAGTAATGCCAAAAAAACAAGAAGTTTTTGTGTTTTCATTTTTTTAAAAAAAAAGTTAGTTTAGGTAAAATTTATTTCTAATTTCTTCTTAAAATAAATTCAAAAAAATAGCCACTTTCCCATTGTTTAAAACTTAATGATTTTTTTTATTATACACACATATAGGTTTTAGCATAGCAAAGGTTATTTTTGTATTGATGAGAAGAAGAGAAATTGATACCCCATTAGATAAAGGAAGAAGAAAAAGATTGGTTGATGTTTTAAAAGAAAAAGGCATCACCAGTCAACAAGTTTTAAATGCTATTAATCATATTCCACGACACTTTTATATAGACACAGTTTTTGATGCTAAAGCTTATGATGATATTGCTTTACAAATAGAAGCTAATCAAACCATTTCTCAACCCTATACAGTTGCATTTCAAACGCAACTATTAGATGTAAAATCTGGTACAAAAATTTTAGAAGTGGGTACCGGCAGTGCTTATCAGGCTTCTGTTTTAGCTTATTTAGGTGCTGAAGTATATACGATTGAACGACAAAAAAAATTGTTTGAACAAAATAAACTTTTCAAACATTTGAGTTATTACTCCAATATTAAATATTTTTATGGAGATGGATTTGAAGGATTGCCTAATTATGCTCCCTTTGATAGAATAATAATTACTGCTGCAGCACCTTATATTCCACACAGCTTATTACAACAATTAACACCAAGTGGAATTATGGTTATACCGGTTGATGAAGGTGACGCCCAAAGGATGCTAAAAATTATTAAAAACTCTGATGGTACTTATGAAGAAGAAAAATACGATATGTTTTCTTTTGTACCCATGTTAAGTGGTAAACAATAATTTAACTTCTGCTATAATTAGGAGATTCTTTAGTTATCACAATATCATGGGCATGGCTTTCTTTCATTCCTGCATTACTCATTTTAATAAATTGTACATTTTTAAGTGCTTCAATATTTTTAGAGCCACTGTAACCCATACCTGCTCTTAAGCCTCCAACAAATTGATAAATAATTTCACTTAAATAACCTTTATAGGCAATTCTACCTTCAATACCTTCTGGAACAAACTTTTTATTTTCTGCAGTTTCAGTCTGAAAATATCTATCACTGCTGCCTTCACCCATTGCACCAATACTACCCATGCCTCTGTATTCTTTAAATTTTCTTCCTTCATAAATAATTGTGTCGCCTGGGCTCTCTTCAGTTCCTGCAAAAATGCTTCCCATCATCACAACATCAGCACCAGCAGCTAAGGCTTTAACCACATCACCTGTATAGCGAATACCACCATCGGCAATTAAAGGAATGTTTTTTTGTTTTAGAATACTTGCAGCTTCCATAATTGCTGTTAGTTGAGGTACACCAGCACCTGTAACAATTCTTGTGGTACAAATAGAACCAGGTCCTATACCAACTTTAACAGCATCAGCACCAGCATCAACCATTGCTTTTGCACCAGCAGCTGTGGCAATATTGCCTGCAATGACTTGCATGTTTTTAAAATTCTTTTTCAGCAATTTTAATTTGCTTATTACTCCATCACTATGTCCATGAGCACTATCTAGAGTAACTATATCAACTCCAGCATATTGTAATGCTGCAGCTCTATCTAAAAGATCATTTGTAATACCTAGTGCTGCCCCAACTAACAATCTTCCAAAACCATCTTTAGAAGCATTCGGGAAATTGTTTATTTGTTCAATATCTCTATAAGTAATTAGTCCAATTAATTTTCCTTGTTTATTAACTACTGGAAGTTTTTCAATTTTATATTGTTGTAAAATTTTTTCAGCTTTTTTTAAATCAGTTCCTTCTGGTGCAGTAATGAGGTTTTGGCTGGTCATTACTTTTTCTATAGATTTCTTGTTGTTGCCTACTTCAAACCTTAAGTCTCTATTGGTAACTATGCCTATTAATTTTCCAGCTTCATCAATAATAGGAATTCCACCAATTCTTCTCTCTCTCATTATTTTAAACGCATCAGCTACAGTAGCAGATTTGGTTAAAGTAATAGGGTCGACTATTAAACCATTTTCACTTCTTTTCACTTTTTTTACTTGTTCGGCTTGGCGTTCAATACTCATATTTTTGTGTAAAATACCTAGTCCGCCTTCTCTTGCTAAAGCAATAGCCAAGTTAGATTCTGTTACTGTATCCATTGCTGCGGAAAGAAATGGAATATTAAGTTTAATTTTTTTGGTAAGATGGGTAGAGACATCTACATCTTTTGGAAGTACATTGCTGTAAGCTGGAGTAATTAAAACATCATCAAATGTTAATCCATCTACGATGGTATTTTGACTTTTTTTGCTGTTAGAAACTGATTTTTTTACTGTTGCCATAGGCAAAGGTATAATAATGCACTTTTATTTTTCTTGATTTTAATATTAAATTATTATGAAACAGATAGAAAATTATAGAAATTATCAGCAGAATTTTGGTATCTAAATAGAGATTTCCCTTATCTTCGCCGCCGAAATAAAAAAGTAAAACACAATTGGGTGTTCATTTAAACACAAAAAGATGTCATTAACAAAAGAAAAAAAATCATCCATCTTTGCACAATATGGTGGCAAAGCATCTAACACAGGATCAATTGAAGGTCAGGTTGCATTATTAACAGAAAGAATCTTAGACATTAGTAAGCATTTACAAACCAACAAAAAAGATTTCTCTACACAACGTGGATTAATGAAAATGGTTGGTCAACGTAAAAGACTGTTAAGCTATATGCAAAAACACAATCTTACTGGATACCGTACATTAATTGAACAATTAGGATTAAGAAAGTAAACCTGCCCATACCCCCAAAGGGGAGTAAGGAAATTATTGGGTTGCTTTTTAAAACTAATTACAACTTATAAATTATTCCCAGCTTCCATTGGTCGTTGGGAATTTTTGCTTTACCATCTATTTGAACAATTAAATTATTTATTCAGAAAATTTAGCTGATCACAAATCGCCAAATTTTCACTTCAATTTATCAACATGTTAACACAACCAATACAATCAACTTTTACACTCCCTAATGGAGCTGAAGTTATTTTAGAAACTGGTAAAATTGCTCGTCAGGCAGACGGTTCAGTAACTGTTCGTCAAGGCAATTGTATCATATTAGCAACTGTAGTTGCCAACAAAGAAGCTAAAGAAGGACAAAGTTTCTTTCCTTTAAGCGTAGATTATCAAGAAAAATTTGCTTCTGCAGGAAGAGTTCCTGGCTCATTCTTTAAAAGAGAAGCACGATTAAACGATTATGAAATTTTAACAAGTCGTTTAATTGATAGAGCACTTCGTCCATTATTTCCTGAAGATTATTTATGTGATGTGCAAGTATTAGTATCATTAATTTCTAGTGATCCTGAAATTATGCCAGATGCAATGGCTTGTTTAGCTGCGTCTGCAGCACTAGCAGTTTCAGATATTCCAATTAAAGAAATTATTAGTGAGGTAAGAGTAGCTAAAGTTGAAGGAAAGATTGTTATCAATCCTACAAGAACTGAATTAACAAAATCTTCTTACGACTTTATTATTGCTGCAACTGAGAAAAACTTGATGATGGTTGAAGGTCAGGCAAAAGAGTGTAGTGAAGAAGAATTAGTAGAAGCTTTACAAATTGGTCATGATGCAATTCGTGTTCAAATTAAGGCTCAAGAAGAATTAAGAAATAAAAAAGGAATTACTGCTAAAAGAGAATATAAGAAACCTGAGCAAAACGAAGAAATCAATCAGAAAGTAATTGCTTTTGCTAAAGATAAAATTTATACCATCGCCAAAAGTGCTTCTGCGAAGCATGAAAGAAGTGAAGCATACAGTACTTTAAAAGAAGAGTTAATAGCAAGTTTAGGTGAAGAGGCTACTGATACTGATAAAAAGTTTGCTAAAAAATATTTCGAAGACTTACAATGGGAAGTAGTAAGAAATATGATTTTAGAAGATAGAGTGAGATTAGATGGTAGAAAATTAGATGAAGTTCGTCCATTAGCTATGGAAATAGAACCATTACCTAGTCCACACGGTTCTGCTTTATTTACTCGTGGAGAAACACAATCATTAACTACTGTTACATTAGGTAATAAACTCGATGAACTTTTAGTTGAAAGTGCTGCTCAGTCAGAGTTTTCAAACTTCTTCTTACATTATAATTTTCCACCATTTTCAACTGGTGAAGTTAAAATGATGAGAGGTGTGGGTAGAAGAGAAGTGGGTCATGGTCATTTAGCTTTAAGAAGTTTAAAACAAATGATGCCAGGGAATGAATATCCATATACTACTAGAATTGTGAGTGATATTTTAGAAAGTAATGGATCGTCTTCAATGGCTACAGTTTGTGCTGGTAGCTTAGCTTTAATGGATGCAGGTGTGCCAATTCCAAAACACGTTAGTGGTGTTGCCATGGGATTAATTTCTAGAGCCGACGGAAAATATGCAATCTTAACAGATATTTTAGGAGATGAAGATCACTTAGGTGATATGGACTTTAAAGTAACTGGTACTAGAGATGGTATTTGTGGTGTTCAAATGGATATTAAAGTTGATGGTTTAAGTATGGATGTGATGAGAGAAGCTTTAAACCAAGCTAAAACTGGTCGTTTACATATTTTAGATGCTATGTACGAATGTATTCCTGCTCATAGACCAGAGGTGAAACCACACACACCAAGAATGGTTAAAATTATTATTGATAAGGAATATATTGGTGCTGTAATTGGACCAGGTGGAAAAATTATTCAAGAAATTCAAAGAGAAACTGGTTGTACCGTTAATATTGAAGAAGTTGGAAATACAGGTGAAGTAAGCATTTTCTCTGCCGTTCAAGAAAACATGCAAAAAGCTATTGATTGGATTAATGGTATTACTGCAGTTCCTCAGGTGAATGAAACTTACGAAGGCACTGTAAAAAGTATTAAAGAATTTGGTGCATTCGTAGAATTCTTGCCTAAAAAAGAAGGTTTATTACACATTAGTGAAATTAGTTGGTCTCGTTTAGAAACAATGGATGGAGTGTTTAAAGAAGGAGATAAAGTAAAAGTGAAATTGTTAGACATAGATCCAAGAACTGGTAAATTTAAATTAAGCAGAAAAGCTTTAATGCCAAGACCAGAAAGACCACAAATGGATAGACCACAACAAAATGATAATAACGCAGCAAAAAGTTAATATTTTAATCCCCAATAACAATATTGGGGATTTTTTTTAGAACAGAATCACGTTATTTTGCAGCATTAATTTTTGGTTAAAAATTTGAGTAACTACTAAAGTGAGTTTTAAAAGATACATACAACAATCTATTGCTTTTACACTGCTGCTGTTGTTTCTATTTGCTGCAACTCCAAAAAGATTTTTGCATAGTTTATTTGCTGATCATACCGATGTTGCATGGATGAAATCCTCAAATGCTCATGAAGTAAATTTAAACAGTGCTTCATATCAATGCCAAATAGATCAATTAGTAGTTGAGCTTCCTTTTTTAGGAACATCATTAGCACTAATTCCAGCAACATTAATTCATGCCAATTCATATCAGGAAAAACATTTTCCTTTTGTTACAATTAATCAGCTTTTAATAGATCAATTAAGAGGACCCCCTACTCATTGTTAGTTTACAAATTATTGCTTTATTATTTTTCTCCAATTAAGGAGCTAGTATTTATTTATTTTTAAACAAATAACAATGAAATCATTTATCATATTTATATTTAATTTTTTATTATTTAGTATAGCTAGTTTAGCAAATACAACTACTTACACAGACGTAAACGTTAATTTATCAGGCATCATAACCGATGCTACAACAAAAGAGCCACTAGAAGGTGCCAATATTATTATTCATGATCTAAAAGTTAGAGTGGTGAGTAATAAAGATGGTTCATATCAAATAAATAATTTAAAAGCAGGCAACTATTTGATTGAAGTAAACTATCAAGGTTTTGCAAGTATTATTGAAACCATCGAAATAACTAAAGCAACAGTTAAAAATTTTGCTTTAGTTGAGACTGTAGTTGAGCAAGAAGCTGTAACCATTACTGGTACTACATCTGCTACAAAAATTAAAAATACTCCACAACCAGTTTCTATTGTTTCAAAGAACGATTTATTTAAAAATTCTTCTACTAATATTATTGATGCATTAACTAAAACTGTAAACGGATTTTCAATGATTAGTACTGGTCCGGCAATATCAAAACCTATCATTAGAGGTTTAGGTTCTAATAGAATGATTACTATTAATGATGGAGTTAGACAAGAAGGTCAGCAATGGGGTGATGAACATGGAATTGAAATTGATGAACAAAGTGTTCAACAAGTTGAAGTACTAAAAGGTCCAGCATCATTGATGTATGGAAGTGATGCTATTGCAGGTGTTTTGAATATTATTACAAATAAACCAATACAATCAAACACAATTCAAGCGAATGTTTCAACTGGCTATTTAGATAATAATAAAATGTATTCTGTTTACAACAATGTTGCAGGAAATTTGAATAATGGTCTTAATTGGAATCTTTACAATAGTTACAAATCAGCAGCAGATTATTCAAATGCTTTTGATGGAAAAGTGCTAAATAGTAGGTTTAATGAAAAGAATTTTGGAGGTTATATTGGCATAAATAAAAACTGGGGGTTTTCACATTTAATATATAGTAATTTCAATCAAAAGCTAGGAATTGTAACAGGAGCAAGAGATGCAAGTACAGGAGCATTTTTAGTATATCCCGAAACACCTCAAGAACATATTGCTACACCTGCTGAATTAAATGGCAGAGATGTATTAATACCTTATCAATCCATTAATCATACCAAAATTGCATTAGATAATAATTTTATTTTTTCAGGAGGAAGGTTAACCACCAATATAGCCTATCAACAAAATGAAAGAAAAGAATTTGGCGATGTAGATGAGCCAACAAATCCTGAATTGTTTTTTGATTTAAAGACAATTAATTACAATCTTCAATATCATTTCAATCAAGTTAAAGGTTGGAAGACCAGCATTGGAATTAATGGTATGCTTCAAGAAAATAAGAATGGAGCAGAAGAAGTTTTAATACCAAATTACAAGCAATTTGATTTAGGTGGATTTATTGTTGCAAAAAAATCTTATGAAAAACTCACTACCAATTTTGGATTAAGATATGATTATAGAAGTTTGAAATCTGAAGAGTTAATAGAATCTGGCGATGTAAGATTTCAACAAATGAATAATACTTTTAATAATGTTACGGGTAGTGTAGGAATAGCCTATGAACTTAATAATAATGTTACACTAAAACTCAATATAGCTAAAGGTTTCAGGGCTCCTAACATGATTGAACTTAGTAGTAATGGAGCTCATGAAGGAACGAATAGATATGAATATGGGAATAAACAATTAAAATCAGAAAACTCTTATCAACTCGATGCTGGTCTTGAATTAAATAGTGAGCATGTAAGTTTTAGTTTAAATACATTTTATACTTCATTCAATAATTTTATTTTCAGTAGTAAGTTGACCAATGCCTCAGGAACAGATTCAATGGTAAATTATAATGGTGATGATTTATTTGCTTTTCAATATAAACAATCAAATGCAACATTAATGGGCTTCGAAGCTAATTTAGATATTCATCCACATCCATTAGATTGGTTACACATAGAAAATAGTTTTTCTTATGTTAGTGGAAGATTCAACAATAATGATTTTCGCTCAAGAAATATTCCTTTTATGCCACCTGCGAGATTATTAACTGATATTAAAGTTGATTTAAGAGGTAAGTCGAAATTATTTAGCAATGCTATAATAAAAGCTGAAATCGATAACCAGTTTGCACAAAATAACATTTTTACTGTATCAAATACTGAAACAATAACACCTGCTTTTAGCTTATTAAATCTAGGCTTTGGTACTGATATTAAATTAAGTGCAAAACAAAAAATAAATTTTTATTGTAGCATTAACAATATTGCTGATGTTGCTTATCAAAATCATTTAAGCAGATTGAAGTATACTGATATGAATAATGTAACACAAAGAATGGGCGTGTTTAATATGGGTAGAAACTTTAGTGTAAAAATTAATATTCCATTAAGCTTTAGTCTTTAAAGTATTTTCATTTAATTTTATTGAATGGAGATTATACATATTAGTGCCGAATGTTACCCTATGGCAAAAGCTGGTGGTTTGGGTGATGTAGTTGGTGCCTTACCAAAATATCAAAATCAAGCTGGGCATTTTGCAAAAGTGGTGATGCCCATGTATAGAACTAAGTTTTTATACGATAATCAATTTGAAGTTGATTTTAAAGGAGCAGCTTATTTAGGCGATGTGTATTTTGAGTTTACCATTATAAAACAAGTTACAAATAAACTTGGGTTCGATTTGTATTTAGTTGATATCAATGGATTGCTAGATAGAGAAAATGTGTATGGTTATGACGATGATACTGAAAGATTCACAGCTTTTCAAATTGCAGTAATTACTTGGTTAAATAGTTGGGAGCATGAACCTGATATTGTTCATTGTCATGACCATCATACAGCCCTCATACCTTTCATGATGAAACATTGTTATGCTTTTAAAACCAAATTAGCAAACATTACATCAATCGTTACTATTCACAATGCTCAATATCAAGGATGGATGAGTTGGGATAAAAGTTATTACATTCCTCACTGGGATACTTGGAAGTATGGTATGCTCGATTGGAAAAATATGATCAATCCACTAGCATCTGGAATTAAAAATGCATGGCGAGTTACAACTGTTAGTAATAGTTATTTAGAAGAACTTACAAAAAATAGCAATGGTCTAGAAAAACTATTTGAATATGAAAGAGGAAAGTGTTTTGGCATTTTAAACGGAATTGATCATGATGTTTGGAATCCATCAACTGATACTTATATCAACCATCATTTCAATGTAAAAACAGTTGATAAAGGAAAAGCAGAAAACAAGAAAATCATATGTGAAAATTTCAAAATCAACCCAGATTTACCATTAATTGTTTTTATTGGAAGATTAGTAGGAGAGAAGGCTGCAGATATTTTACCAGAATCTATTCAACAAATATTTACTCATCTTAAAAATCAGTGTTGTATAGTTATTTTAGGAAGCGGAGATCCTGTAATTGAAGCACAGCTTAAAGCTCTGCAAAACTCTTATAAAGGACTTTATAACGCTTATATTGGCTATAATGAATCTTTATCTCATGTGTTGTATGCAGGTGCCGATTTTTTACTCATGCCTAGTAGAGTTGAACCTTGTGGTCTAAACCAAATGTATGCCATGCGATATGGAACTGTACCAATGGTAAGAAGCACAGGAGGTTTAAAAGATACAGTTATTGATATTGGAGATGAAGCTGGTTACGGCATAAGGTATAATAATGCTTCAGTTGCTGATATTTTATACAGTACTCAACGAGCTATAGATGTTTACAACGATAAAGACTTATTGCAGACTATTAGAAAAAGAATGATGCAAATTGATAACAGCTGGGAAAAAACTGTTGCAAATTATGATGCAATCTATAGTTTTTAAAATGCTATAATAATATTCCTTGTAAAAAGAAATAAGCCATAGAAAAATAAATTAATAACCCTGTTACATCAACTAAAGTAGCTACAAATGGTGCAGAAGAAACAGCTGGATCGGCACCTAACCTTTTTAATAATAAAGGCAGCATACTACCACTAAGTGTTCCCCAAAGTACTACACCAATTAATGAAAAGCCTACAGCTAATGCAATTAAAAAATAATGTTCTCCATAAACATTAGGTATAATTTGGTGCCAAACAATAACCCTGAAAAAACCAATAATACCTAAGATGGTTCCTAATAAAATTCCACTTATAATTTCTCTTTTTAAAACTCTATACCAATCTGCAATGGTTATGTCTCCTACAGCCATAGCCTGAATAATTAATGTAGAAGCCTGACTACCACTATTACCACCACTACTTATAATTAAAGGAACAAATAATGCTAACACAATAGCTTTAGATATTTCTCCTTCAAAATGACCCATAACACTAGCAGTTAATAATTCGCCTAAAAACAATACTATTAACCACACAACTCTTTTTTGTAAAAGCTTAAAAAGTGGAGTATCTAAATAAGGTTCATTTAAAGCTTCTGTTCCACCCATTTTTTGCATGTCCTCACTAAACTCTTCATTGGCTACCCAAAGCATATCATCAATGGTAACAATTCCTAATAGTTTATTATTATCATCAGTTACAGGCAATGCCACTCTATTATTCATTTTAAATACAACAGCAGCATGTTCCTGATCATCATTAACATTCAGAGCTACTCCTCTTTCATCCATTAACTCTTCAACTTTTTTGTCAGGAGTGGAAAGAATAATGTCTTTAATTCTAATATCATCTAATAACTCGCCATGTTCATCAATTACATAAATCACATCAATAGTTTCAGAGTTTCTTCCATGTTTTCTTATGGTTTCAAAAACTTCTGCAATGGTATTGTGGGCATAAACATAAACATAATCAGGCGTCATTAATCTACCAACACTGTCTTCAGGATAGCCTAATAATGACAGTGTAATTTTTCTTTCTTCAGGATTTAATAATTTTATTAAATCTCTAATGGCAGCATTAGGTAATTCTTCTAAAAAATCAGTTCTATCATCTGCAGGTAATTCATTCAATAATTCTGCAGTTTTATTAGGAGGAAGTTCTTTGATGATGAGCTTTTGAGTTGATAAATCTAAAATCTTAAAAACCTTCGAAGCCCTATGAATACTCATGTTGGCAATGATTCTATCTTCAAAGCCCGGATTGTTATATACTAAATCAGCAACATCACTAATGTTTTGTTCGTTTAAAAATTCATTTATCTCTAAAGGGTTTTGTTGATTAATGATTTCTTCAAACTTTTCTTGTAGACTAATAGTTTCTAATTCCAAATTCATGCACCAAAGTTAATTGTAAATTCTCTTTTTAAACTTCATTATTAAAAGTAAGTTATGCTGAGTTTAATATTAGTAAGTTATTTTTGTTTGAAATAATTATAATGATTTTACCTTGTTTAAGTGTTGCTGTTACTGATAAAAAAGGAAAAGGTGTTTTTACAACAGAAAAGATTAAAGCAAATACAATAATCGAAATATCTCCAGTTATTGTTTTTCCATCTAAAGAAGTAAAAGATATTGAGAAAACTAAATTGTTTAATTATTTATTTGAATGGGGTAATAAACTAAAAAAAAGGGCTTTAGGGTTAGGCTATATTTCTTTATATAATCATTCCTACAGTGCTAATTGCGATTATGAAATGGATTTTGATTACAATACTATAACCATTAAAACAGTTAAGGATATTGAGTCTGGAGAAGAATTATGCATTAACTACAATGCAGATCCTAATAATAAAACTCCAGTTTGGTTCGATGCACATTAATTTAATTGATACATTTTACCGGGTAAAGAAGTTATAATATTTTGTAATTCTAAATTTAATAAGGCAGCAGCAATGGCACTACTGCTGAGTTGACTTTTTAGCTGAATTTCGTCAATACCCACTTGTTCTTTTTGTTTTAAAATTTCAACAATCTTTAATTCATCTTTACTTAAGTCAATAAACAACATTCTTTGTGTTTGTTTTTTCTTTGGAGGAGTTACCCAACCTAATAATTCAACAATCTGTTGAGCCGAACTTACTAAAGCAGCTTTGTTTTGATGAATGAGTTTTAAACAACCACTACTTTTTGAATCTGTAATTCTACCAGGTATAGCAAATACATCTTTATTATAATTAAAAGCCAATTCTGCTGTAATCATACTTCCACCTTTAACATCAGTTTCAATAACTATCGTGGCATCAGAAATTCCTGCAACAATTCTATTTCTTCTTGGAAAATTATGTTTATCGGCTTTTACATTGTTTGAGAATTCGGTGAGAAGCCCTCCGTTTAAAACCATTTCTTTAGCTAATGATTGATGTTGTTGGGGGTAGATAGAATTAAAGCCATGTGCTAAAACACCAATGGTTGGAAGATTATGTTTTAATGCAGCTTTGTGTGCAATAGCATCAATGCCAAAAGCTAAACCACTATATATTGTTACTGAGTATTCTTTTAAATCTTCAACAAGCTTTTCGGTAATTTTTTTACCATATTCAGTGTTGTTTCTGGTGCCAATAATACTTATGGATTTTTGTTGATTCAGATTAGCATTGCCCTTAAAATATAATAGAGTTGGGGCATCGTAGCAGTTTAATAATTTTTGAGGATAATTTTTGTCTGAAAGGAATAATGGTTCAATATGATGTTTTTCAATAAACTTTATTTCTGCTTCTGCAATTTTAAAATCATTGAAAGATTTAATCAGATTGGCTTTTATTTCACCAATACCTTCAATAGCACTCAATGCTTTTTTGGAAGCTTTAAAAATATTTTCTGCAGTATTAAAATGTTCAAGTAAAATACGAGATTGAATAGGCCCAATGCCATTTACATGAGTCAAAGAAATTTGATATAATAAATCATTTGCAAACATCTTTCTCTATGCTTGAACAATAACAACTCTATTTCTTTTTTTTATTGTAAAAAACTTTTATCAAAACAGGAGCTGTTGTAACTAAAACTATTCCTAAAACAATAATTTCTAAATGTTTTTTTAAATCAAAATTATATTGGGTAAGAATCCATTTTTGAAGATAATGCCCTGCAAAAAGCATTAGAAAAACCCAGCTAATACATCCTATAATGTTATAAAACGTGAATTTCTTTTTGTCCATATTTACAATGCCTGCAACTATTGGAGCAAAAGTTCTTACAAAGGGTAAAAAACGGGCAAACACTATTGCACCACCACCATGTTTTTCATAAAACTCATTTGCTTGTACTAGGTATTTCTTTTTAAAGAAAAAATTGTCTTTCCAATTATACATGGCTGGTCCAACTTTTCTTCCAAAAGCATAACCAAACGAATTACCCAAAATGCCTGCAACAGTAATGAGCAGCCATAAAAACAAGAGTTGCAAAAATTCATTTTCAATGAAAGGAAAGTAAGCAGAAATCAATTCATTATTATAAATGCCTGCAACAAACAATAAACTATCACCAGGAAAGAAGAATCCAGCAAAAAATCCAGTTTCAGCAAAAACAACCAACAATAAAAGCCAAAGACCCCCATGTTCAATATAAAACTGTGGTTGTAATAGTTGACTCCAATGAAAATCGAGTAAAATAAATTGTAACATGAAAACTAATCTTATTCTTGAATTTGAATACAATGATAAAGAAACTTTGTTAAATAATGTACTCCATTATATTTGTAAAAACGACATTATGGAAGAACAACAAAACAATAATCAATTAAACATTGAAATTAGTGAAGAAATGAGTGAAGGTGAATATGCCAATCTTGCCATTATTACTCATAGTCATGCAGAATTTGTAATAGATTTTATCAGTGTAATGCCTAATGCACCAAAAAGCAGAGTGAAAAGCAGAATTATTTTTACCCCAATGCATGCCAAAAGATTTATGAAAGCTATGGTAGAAAATATTCAACGTTTTGAATCATCTCATGGTGTAATACAAGACTTAGAACAAATAGAAATTCCCATGAACTTTGGTGGACCAACAGCACAAGCTTAAATAAAAATAGCCGTTCAATTTGAACGGCTATTTTATTATGATTTGCGTATTGCAAGACATATTAAAACAACTTAGGAGATTGTTCATTAATTTAGTGGTTGGTGTCACACCAACCACTTGTTAAATTTATTCTTATGCAATTGAAAACAATTTTCTTCATATTTAGTTTAGTCATATCTCTAATAGCTAATGGTTGTAATAATAATAAAAATGCCGAAGATAATTTCAATTATGGAGATTCTACGAAGCTTCCACCAGTTGAAACTAGTAAACCAAATGCTAAGTATAAACCAGCATTTCCAGGTCAAACAAGAGTATCTGGTGTAAAAACTATAACACCATATAGGGTAGAAAAAATTGCTGAAAAGTTAGGCAGACCTTGGGCCATTATACCCCTTAACGATGGTCGATTGTTGATTAGTGAAAAAAGTGGGTACATGGAAATCCGTAATTCAAATGGTTCATTAATAAAAAAAATTATTGGTTTTCCTGAGGTTGATGATGCTGGCCAAGGTGGTTTGCTTGATGTAGCTCTTGATCCTGATTTTAAAGACAACAAAATAATTTATTGGTCATTTTCAGAACAATATGGAAATGGAAACCTGACTGCTGTAGCCAAAGGAAAGTTGAATGAATCTGGTGGAAAAATTGAAAATCCTAAAGTCATTTTCAGGGCAACACCAGCACTTGAAAGTGTACTTCATTTTGGTTCAAGATTAGTTTTTGATAAAGAAGGATACTTATTTGTAAGTACTGGTGAAAGATCAATTATTGAGGGAAGAGTACAGGCACAACAAATAAGTTCTGGTTTGGGAAAAATTTTTAAGATTACTAAAGATGGCAAACCTGCACCGGGAAATCCATTTCTGAATAATAATAAAGCAATGCCTGAGATTTATGCTTATGGGATAAGAAATGCACAAAGCCTAGATATTCATCCTGTAACAGGAGATCTTTGGGAAGCAGAATTTGGTCCTAGAGGTGGTGATGAATTGAATATTATTAAAGCTGGAAAAAATTATGGTTGGCCTATTATAGGATATGGAATTGAATACAGTGGTGAAAAAATTGGTGAGGCTATTCAGCAAAAACCTGGTATGGAGCAACCTGTATATTATTGGGATCCTGTTCTTTCTCCAAGTGGAATGGTTTTTTATAAAGGTAATGCTATACCTGAATGGAAAAACAATCTTTTTATTGGAGGGCTTAGCAGTCAGCATATTGCCAGACTTGTGATTGAGAATAATAAAGTAGTTGGTGAAGAAAGATTATTAGCCGATAAATATGAAAGATTCAGAGATGTAGCTTATTTTAATGGAATGTTATTCGCAATTACTGATTCTGGTAATCTTTATAAGATTAGTAAGAAATAAGAAAATTTCTTTCTCATTCGGCATTTCGAAGTTCTTGCAGAGAAATCACATTTTAGCTTATCAGATTTCTCATTCGTTCCTCATTCGAAATGACGATAAACCTCAACGTAAATAAAAATAGCCGTTCAATTTGAACGGCTATTTTATTTTATATTATAAAGAATTATTTAATTCCAAAAGCTTTTTTCACTTTTGAAACATAATCTAATTTTTCCCACGTAAATAATTCTACTTTCATTTTCTTTACTTTACCATCTGGACTAGTAAATGTTTTTTCTACAACTTCATTTTTACGACCCATATGCCCATAAGCTGCAGTTTCGCTATACATTGGTGTACGTAATTTTAATCTTTGTTCAATAAAGTAGGGACGCATATCGAAAATGCTTTCTACTAATTTACCAATTTGACCATCAGTCATTTTTACTTTAGCAGTGCCAAAAGTATTAACATTAATAGATGTTGGTTGAGCTACACCTATTGCATAAGAAACCTGAACCAAAACTTCACTTGCAACACCAGCTGCAACTAAGTTTTTAGCAATATGGCGAGTTGCATAAGCTGCACTTCTATCAACTTTACTTGGATCTTTACCACTAAATGCACCACCACCATGAGCACCTTTTCCACCATAAGTATCTACAATAATTTTTCTTCCAGTTAAACCTGTGTCACCATGTGGTCCACCTATAACAAATTTACCAGTTGGGTTAATGTGGTATTTAATATTGTTATTGAAAAGCTTAGCATATTTTTTATACTTTGCTTTTACTCTTGGTATTAAAATTTCAACAATATCTTTTTTAATTTTTGCTAACATTTTAGCTTCTGTGTCAAAATCATCATGTTGAGTTGATACTACAATGGCATCAATTCTTACAGGTTCATTTTTATCATTGTATTCAAGAGTAACTTGACTCTTAGCATCTGGGCGTAGATATTTAATAGCTTTATTTTCTCTGCGTAAAGCTGCTAATTCAATTAAAATTTTATGAGCTAAATCAAGAGCCAAAGGCATATAATCTTCTGTTTCATTGGTTGCATAACCAAACATCATACCCTGATCGCCTGCACCTTGTTCTTCTTTTTTCTTTCTATCAACACCTTGATTAATATCTGAACTTTGTTCATGAATAGCCGATAAAATTCCACAGCTATTGGCTTCGAACATGTATTCACTTTTTGTGTAGCCAATTTTTCTTACAACACCACGAGCAATTTCTTGAACGTCTAAGTAAGCTTTACTTTTTACTTCTCCAGCCAATATTACCTGACCAGTGGTTACTAAGGTTTCACAAGCAACTTTGCTTTGTGGATCGAATGCTAAAAAATTATCGATAAGTGCATCAGAAATCTGATCAGCAACTTTATCTGGATGTCCTTCAGAAACACTTTCTGATGTAAATAAATACGGCATCTGTTAAATGATTAAAGATTAATTATTAATTGTTAAATATTTTATTCAGAGATCTTGTTATATAATTCAAGATATTCATCTAGTATACTGCTGTTTTCTTTGTATTTAATGACTTTTTTACCTCTTACTTTCGAAAATTCTTCTACTAAAACTGGATTTACATCTGGAGCTCCAAAGGTAATAGCATCAGCAAATTTTGCACCACCTCTATAAAGGCTTAGGTTATCGGCAGGTTTAAATACTTCTAAATCTTTTTCGGTGATATTGTTGCCCACTAAAGCTTTTTCTACAAAATCTTCTCCTAAAGATTCATCAAACATATCTTCTCCCAAGCTAAAAACTACTTTACTATGACCAAAAACTGGTTCTCTTTTATATGCAGTTTTAATAAATGCAGGTACTAAACCACTCATCCAACCACTGCAATGAACCACATCGGGTGCCCATCCAAACTTTTTTACAGTTTCTAAAGCAGCTTTTGCAAAGAAAATTGTTCTCAATCCATTATCATCAAACCACTTGTCTTCTTCATCATGAAAAATGAATTTTCTTTTATAAAAATCTTCATTTTCTAAGAAGTAAACTTGTAAACGTGCTGAGGGTAGAGAAGCTACTTTAATTTGTAATGGATAATCATCATCATCAACAGAAACGTTGATACCAGAGAGTCTCACTACTTCATGTAATCGATGACGTCTTTCATTAATCACACCAAAGCGAGGCATAATACAACGAACTTCGTAACCATTATCGTTTGTTTTTATTGCAAGTTTATTTACTGTTTCAGCAAATTCTGTTAGCTCCAAATAAGGAGATAACTCTGTGGCAATAAATAAAATTCTTTTTTTGGGGATTAATTCTTCCAAGGTCTAATTTGTTTTTTTAGAGGTTGCGAAGTTAAAGAAATTAGGGTTAAAAATTGATATTGAAAAGATTTTATCGAATTATTTATAAATCATCAATACTATACTCCTTTAATTTTCTGTATAAAGTACGTTCACTAATGCCTAAATCTGAACTAGCATCTTTACGTTTTCCTTTATGTTTCATTAATGCTTTAATAATAAGCTCCTTTTCTTTTTCATTAATATTTAACGATTCTTCTACATCCTCATGGGCGATATCATCATTCTTAATAATGACTGGTTGATTTTGATAAGAAGGAATAATCTGGGGCTGATGAGATGGCATAGTTGCTAAGTCATCAGATTTTAATATTGGGAAGTCTTTTAAAATATTTTCTTTGGAATAAGAATTCATATTACCAGCTAATGAAGGATTTTGTAAAATTTCTAAAAACATTTTTTTAAGCTCTGTAACATCCTTCTTCATATCAAAGAAAAGTTTATACAAAATTTCCCTTTCATTAGTAAATTCAGAAGTACTATGACCTGATTGACTTGCTAAAATAGGTAAACGAGAAGTTATTTTATCGGGTAAAAAATTTCTTAACTCATTTACCGAAATCATGTTTGAAGTACTTAAAACTGAAATTTGTTCAGCAATATTTTTTAATTCTCTCACATTGCCTGGAAAAGGATAATTAGTTAAAAGTTCTTTAGCAGCTTCATCAAGTTGAATAGATTTGGTTTTATACTTCTCACTAAAGTCAACCACAAATTTTCTAAACAAAAGTGGAATGTCTTCTTTTCTATCTCTTAAAGCAGGAACACGAATTGGAACTGTACTTAAACGGTAGTACAAATCTTCTCTAAATCTACCTTTTTGTGTAAATTCTATCAATTCTCTATTGGTGGCTGCAATAACACGTACATCAGTTTTTTGAACTTTTGATGAACCTACTCGAATAAATTCACCAGTTTCTAAAACTCTTAATAATCTGGCTTGAGTACCCAAAGGCAATTCACCAATTTCATCTAAAAAAATGGTTCCTCCACTAACTGTTTCAAAATAACCTTTTCTGCTATCAACAGCACCGGTAAAAGCTCCTTTTTCGTGACCAAATAATTCACTATCTATGGTTCCCTCAGGAATTGCACCACAGTTTACAGCAATAAAAGGATTGTGTTTACGAGCAGATAATGCATGAATGATTTGAGAGAAAACTTCTTTACCTACACCACTTTCACCAACTATTAATACTGTTAAATCTGTTGCTGAAACTTGCACAGCGGTATTTAAAGCATGATTTAAAGCTGGTGAATTACCTATAATGCCGAATCTATTTTTTATGGATTGTATTTCTGCCATTGTTTGAATTAAGAGTGTAGAATTATGAATTTTGAGTTGAAACAATTTCTCCCAACAAAGTTCCCTGTGTTACTTTATTTACTTTAACCATAACATAATCACCTGCTTTAAATTGATGTTCTCCTTTAGGAAAAACCAAAACTTTATTATGTGTGTTTCTGCCTTTCCAATCTGATGAATCTTTTTTACTTTCTGCTTCTATTAAAACTTTATAGGTTTTACCTAAATCGAGCTGATTATTTTCTCTACTTAATCTGCTTTGCACATCAATAATTTCTTGTAATCTTCTTTTCTTCACTAATTCAGGAACATCATCTTCTAATTTTCTCTCAGCTAAAGTTCCTGGTCTTTCACTGTAATAATACATATAAGAATAGTCGAATCTGCAGAGTTCCATTAAACTCAATGTATCATTATGTTCTTCTTCGGTTTCTGTACAAAAACCTGCAATCATATCACTGGTTACACTACAATCAGGCATAATTTCTTTAATTCTATTGTACTTAGAAATATACCATTCTCTTGTATAAGTTCTATTCATGAGTTCTAAAACTCTTGTATTGCCACTTTGAACAGGAAGGTGAATGCACTTACAAATGTTTTCATACTTACTCATAGTGAACAATACTTCATCTGTAATATCTTTTGGATGTGATGTGCTAAAACGAACTCTTAATTCAGGTGAAATTAAAGCCACCATTTCAAGTAATTTGGCAAAGGTTATGGACTTATCATTTTGTTCATCCATCCAAATATAACTATCAACATTTTGCCCTAAAAGTGTTACTTCTTTATAGCCATTATTAAATAAATCTTGAGCTTCTGCAACAATAGAATAAGCATCTCTACTTCTTTCTCTGCCTCTCGTAAAAGGCACTACACAGAAGCTGCACATATTATTACAGCCACGAGTAATAGAAACAAAAGCTGTTACACCATTACTGTTTAAACGAATGGGAGATATATCTCCATAAGTTTCATCTCTACTCAACAAAACATTCACAGCTTTTTGACCAGTTTCTGCTTCTTGAATTAAACTTGGTAAGCTTCTATAAGCATCTGGTCCAATCACTAAATCAACCAATTTTTCTTCTTCTAATAATTTAGCTTTTAATCGTTCGGCCATACAACCTAAAACCCCAATTAAAAGACCAGGTTTTTGTTTTTTAATTACCCGAAACTCAGTTAATCTTTTACGAATGGTTTGTTCGGCTTTATCTCTAATAGAACAAGTGTTTAGAAAAATTAAATCAGCTTCATCACTATTTTTTGTTGCTCCAAAACCTTCTGTGTTTAAAATTGAAGCTACAATTTCACTATCACTAAAATTCATGGCACAACCATAACTTTCTATATAGAAATGTTTTTTAAACTGTTTGTCTGCAACAGCATTTGGTGCAAATGCCTCACCTTGTCTGCTCTCATCATGAACTTTACTAGCAATCTCCAACATGAAAAAAATTTTAGCAAAAATATTGAAACATTGCTTATAACTGTGGTGTTTAATAAAATAGCCTATTTAGATTGATAATTTTAGTAAATATTTAAGCCTATAACTTAACATTGCAGAATAGTTATCAATCTCTAATAACCCTATTCTCTTTGTTCTTCTATGCAGTAGTTTTACTTTTTGCTTAAAGTTTGAAATTTAACCTAAACATATGCTTAATCTTATGCTTGTCGTGTAATGTTTTACATGGTCAAGTCAGCCTGCCTTCTAACCAAAAAACAAAGCAAATTTCTGCCAATAAAAATTTTCAATTTGAGCAGAATGTAATTGTACCTAATTCAGTAACAATTATTAATATTGATACCAGCTTTTATAAAATTGATTATGCCAAAGCAACAATTTTTTGGAAGAAAAACACTTCAATCGATTCTGTTACCATTCAGTATAGAGTATTTTCAATTGAATTGAATAAAACTTATTCAAGGTTTAATTATGATAGTATAAAGAATAATTTTATTGCAAGTCAACCAACAATTTTTGCAAAAGAATTCAGTAACGATGAAAGTTTTTTAAACTTTGGAAACATTAATTATAGTGGCAGTTTTGGAAGAAACTTAAGCTTTGGGAATAACCAAAATGCAGTTTTCAATTCTCAATTGAATTTGCAATTGAGTGGATTTATTGGCGATAGTATAGAAATGGCAGCAGCCATTACCGATAATAATATTCCCATTCAACCAGATGGCACCACTCAAACTTTAAATGAGTTTGATAGAATTTTATTACAGTTTAAAAAGAAAAATTGGGAGTTAAATATTGGTGATATTGATGTTCGACAGAACACTAATTATTTTTTAAATTTTTACAAAAGACTTCAAGGGATTTATTATACCAATGAAAAAAAGGTTGGAAATATTAGTAAGAATAAATTTCAGATGGCAGGTGCTATTGCCAAAGGGAAATTTAATAGAAATGTGTTTAATGGTTTAGAGGGAAATCAAGGCCCATATAGGTTACAAGGTGCTAATAGTGAAATTTATTTTATTGTTTTAGCAGGTACTGAAAGAGTTTTTATAGATGGAGAGTTGCTACAAAGAGGAGAGGATCAGGATTATGTAATTAACTATAATACAGCAGAAGTAACATTTACGCCAAAGCGAATGATTACAAAAGATAAAAGAATTCAAATTGAATTTGAATATGCTGAAAGAAGTTATTTGAATTCTATGTTGTTTGTTTCTAATGAATCACAGATTAATTCAAAACTAAAAATTAATGTTGCAGCCTATTCTAATGTAGATGCAAAAAATTCGCCTGTTAATCAACAGCTCGATAATAAGCAAAAGCAATTCTTAGCCAATCTTGGAGATGATTATTTAAATGCATTTTATATCAATGAAAATATTGATAGCTTCTCTACAACAAAAATACTTTATGCAAAAAGAGCCAATCCTTTAAACAATAACGATAGTATTTATGTGTATTCAACCCATAAAGACAGTGCTAAGTATAATTTAATTTTTACTGAAGTTGGTGCAAGTAAAGGCAACTATATTCCTTTATTTAATGGTGCTAATGGTAAGGCTTATAAATGGGTTGAACCTATAAACAACATTCCACAAGGTAATTACGAACCTGCTCAATTTTTAGTAACACCAAAAAAGCAGCAACTGATAACCCTTGGTGCAGAATATTGGTTCAATAAAAAAACAATTTTAAAATCTGAATTAGCTTGGAGTAATTATGATGTTAATGCATTTTCTACAAAATCTAAAGATAATAATACAGGTAATGCAGGTAAAATTAATTTAGAGAATTCAGGTAAACTTTCATCCACATTGCAATTGAAATCTATTATTGGTTATGAGTGGGCTAGTAATAATTTTAAAGCTTTAGAGCGTTTGAGAACTGTTGAGTTTTATAGAAACTGGGGTTTGAATATTTTAAATCCGAATGCTTTTGAACACTTGCCACATATAGCTTTAGAGCTGAAAGATAAAAACGAAAACCAACATATTTACCGTATTGATGGTTATTTTAGAAGTGATGATTATAGTGGTATAAAGCAAACTTTACATCAAACTTTTAAAATAAAAACCTGGAATCTAAAAAATGATATTAGTTATGTAGCAAATAAAAGTTCATTGTCAAAAGGCTATTTTTTTAAGCCTACCATTGATATTTCAACTTCATTAAAAAAATTAAATAACCATATTATTGGCTTAAATTATGCATTAGAACATAATCAACAAATTAATTCTAACAACGATAGTATTTTGCCCATTAGTTTTTCTTTTGAAACGATTACTGCATTTTTAAAAAGTAATCCTCAACAATTGAATAAATGGGGAGTTAATTTTTTTACAAGAAGCGATAAAATTCCTTTCTATAAATCTTTAGAAAGTGTAGATAGAAGTTTTAACTATAATGTTTTTATAGAATTGCTAAAAAATTCTAAGCATCAATTAAAATTAAATACTACTTATAGAACATTAAGTATTTTAAATAATGCTTTATCAAATCTTCAACCTGATAATAGTTTATTAGGTAGGGTTGAGTATAATATTAATGAAATGCAAGGTTTTATTGTTGGATATGTATTATACGAGTTAGGTGCAGGACAAGAACAAAGAAGAGATTTCAGTTATGTTGAAGTGCCAGCTGGTAGAGGACAATACACTTGGAATGATTATAATAATGATGGTATTCCTCAGCTCAACGAATTTGAAATTGCTGTTTTTAGTGATCAAGCAAAATATATTAGAATTTTTACGCCAACAAACCAATTTATTAAAGCCAATTATACTCAGTTCAATTATAGTTTAAACATTTATCCAAAGAATGTAGCAAACAAAATAAAAAATATCAAATTCAGTAAATTTATAAGTAGATTTTACATTCAATCTTCATTGCAAACAAGCAAAAAAGTGTTAAGTGATGGTAGCTTTCAAATCAATCCATTCGAAAATAATATTCACGATACAGCATTAATCAATTACACAAATAATTACAGTAATACACTATCTTTTAATAGAAGTAGTGCAGCTTGGGGTATTGATATTAGTAATATAAAAAATTATAATAAGTCTATATTAACCTATGGGTTAGAGAGCAGACAACTAAACGACTGGAATATTAGAGCAAGAGTAAATTTTAAAAAATCTTTTAGCATAGAATTTATACAAAAATGGACCAATAATGATTTAAACACACCACAATTTACCAATAGAAATTATAGTATTCAATCGCTCATTTCTGAGCCAAAGTTTATTTATACTTATCTAACAAAATTCAGGGCCTTAGCATCTTTGCAAATTGTGTCAAAAGAAAATACTTTAGTTGGAGCAGAAAAAGTTTCATCTAAAGCTTTTAATCTTGAAGCAAAGTATAACTCTATTCAAAATACAAGTTTATTAGCAAAATTTACATATAATAATATTATGTATAATGGAGTAGCAAACTCAACTGTTAGTTATATTATGTTAGATGGGTTATTGCCTGGCAAAAACTATTTATGGAGTATAGAATTTACAAAAAGACTCAACAATAATTTCGAAATTAGTTTTAATTATGAAGGCAGAAAACCTGGCGAATCGAGAGTTATAAATATTGGCAGAGCAAGTGTTAGAGCCATTTTATAGCAATCTTCAACTTTTTATTTATAGCTGTTTTCAAACATTTACATTTGCAGCAAATTGATGAAATGAGCATTGTTAGTACTTTAAAAGAAATTTCGGCAAAATCCATTAAAAAATTATATGGTTTTGATCTGTCAGCAAATGATATTCAAATCAATGAAACAAAACCTGAGTTTGAAGGTAATTATACAATTGTATTATTTTCTTTAGTAAAACAATTAAGAAAATCTCCTGAAGTTTTAGGCGAAGAAATAGGAAAAGATATCTGTACTAATAACACAAATATTGCAAGTAGTTTTAATGTAATTAAAGGGTTCTTGAATATTACTATTGCTGATGAATTATTGATAGAAATTTTGCTATTTAACTCTACTGAAAATTTAAAGAAAAAGAGTACTTCAAAAGTGATGATAGAGTATTCTTCTCCTAACACCAATAAGCCATTACACCTTGGGCATTTAAGAAATATATTTTTAGGTTGGAGTGTTGCTGCTATTAGAAAAGCAAATGGAAATGACATTGTAAAAACATGTATTGTAAATGATAGAGGAGTACATATTTGTAAAAGCATGATTGCTTGGAAGATGTTTGCAAATGGCTCAACACCAATATCAACTAAAACCAAAGGAGATCACTTTGTTGGAGAATATTATGTAAAATTTAATGATGTTTTAAAACAACAAATTGAAGATTTAGTAGCTCAAGGAAAAACTAAAGAAGAAGCTGAAAAGCAAGCTCCAATTATGTTACAGACTCAACAAATGTTAGTAGATTGGGAGAATGGAAAACCAGAGGTTATGGAGCTTTGGAAAGAAATGAATAGTTGGGTGTATGAAGGATTTGATGAAACCTATAAAAAAATAGGTGCAGATTTCGATAAGATCTATTACGAAAGCAATACTTATTTGTTAGGTAAAGAAATTGTACAGAAAGGGTTGGAGAAAAATGTTTTTTATAAAAAAGATGATGGAAGTGTTTGGATAGATTTAACTGCTGATGGCTTGGATGAAAAATTAGTAATGCGTAAAGATGGAACATCTGTTTATATAACACAAGATATTGGATTAGCAGAACAGAAATATAACGAATACCAATGTGATAAAAGCATTTATGTAATTGGCGATGAACAAAATTATCACATGAAAGTGTTGAAATTAATTTGTCAAAAATTAGAATTGCCATCAGCTAATGAGATTGAGCATTTAAGTTATGGCATGGTAGAATTAACAACAGGTAAAATGAAGAGTAGAGAAGGTACTGTTGTTGATGCTGATGATATTGTAAGTGATATGATTAATATTGCTAAGCAAAGAACTTTGGAGCTTGGAAAGGTTGCAGATTTTAACGAACAAGAATTAGAACATTTATATCATATTATCGGTTTAGGTGCATTAAAATTCTTTTTGCTGAGGGTAGATCCTAAAAAAAGAATGATTTTTAATCCTGAAGAGAGTATCGATTTTCATGGCTTTACAGGACCCTTTGTTCAATACACTCATGCACGAATTAAAAGTGTTTTACGAAAAGTTGGTGATAGTTCAACTAGCATAAATACATCAAACTTATTGCCACTTGAAAAACAACTCTTGATAATGGCTGAACAATTTAAAACAGTTTTACATGAAGCGATGCAAGAGAGTGATCCCTCAAAAATGGCAATTTATGTTTTCAATTTAGCCAAAACATTTAATAGTTTTTATGCAGAACATTCCATTGCAAATGCAGAGAGTGAAGACAAAAAAATGCTTCGTATTTTAATTTCAAAACTTACTGCAGATATTATTAAAGAAAGCATGAAAGTATTAGGTATTGATGTTCCAGAAAGAATGTAAATTTATCCATATCAACAACTACATTTGCAACCTGCCCATGTGTTGAAATTGGTAGACAAGCCACCTTGAGGTGGTGGTACTCGAAAGGGTGTGCTGGTTCGAATCCAGTCGTGGGCACAAATAAAAAAGCAACTCTAAAAGTTGCTTTTTTGTTTTTTATTGTATGATAAGTTTTTAATTTCTCATGATTAATATCTTGGCAGGTTGATAGTGTATTTGATCTCCGGTAAGGGTAACAATACAAGAACTGTTTGCCATTCTTTTACCTTCTATTTCTACAAGCACTTGATTGGTTCCTTTTTTAGCCATCACGTATTGGTTTTTGATTTCTTTACCGGTAACCAAATCATATACTTTAAGAACCATAGCAGTATTTTCTTTCGATATAAAACTGCATACAAAACGCCCTTGTGAAGGATTAGGATATACAACGAGAGGTGTAATATTAAAGTTTTCACGTATTGGAGGCAGCACTACTGTTGGTGTACTAGTAGTTGTAGGTGGTTTCACATACACATAGTAACCTGTTCCAATGAGATTGGCTCCAAACTCTGGAGTGGTTTTAGTACTCACTACACCTAAATCACTTGTTAAAGTCAAAGTAGCTGTAAAATTATTATTTGGAAGTTCTGAGTTATCAATAGTAAAGGTTGCATCTGCATTTTGAACTAGATTACCATGTTGAGCAGCTGGTCCACCATTAATGATTCTATCTATTCTAATGGTATAGTTAGCAATTGTACCAGTAACTATAGAAGAAGGGTTTGAAGGATTACTAAATCCAGTAATATTAAAGGTTGTGGTTCCATTACCATTATCAACCTTACTTACAGAGATAGCAGGTTTTGGGGTAATGACAATTGATACTGATTTAGTAATTGATGCTGAACAACCAAAGCTGTTAGTTGCAGTCAATATAATATTTTTTGTGCCACCTGTACTATATGTATAAGTAGATGGAGTTGTACCACTCAGGGCAATCGAAGGAGTGCCAGTTGTTGCCCAATTATAAGGACTAGCACCAGCAGGATTGACTACTGAACTATTGCTGATACTTACAGTAGGATTACTATAGATATCCCCATTATAATTTACAGATGCACTAAAGTTTGCTGTAGGTATTGGGTTTACAGTAACTACATTGTATTGTATAGCAGTATTACTAACAGCAGCACATCCTGCAACTGAAGGAGTGAGTGTTGCTACCAAGTTTACATGGTAAGTACCTGCAGCTGTATACACTTTTGTAGGATTAGTATTGGTAGACTGAACTGTAGGTAAAGCCACATCACCAAAGTTCCAAGCATAGCTCAATACACTTGCACCAGGATCGTTGGTTGTGGTGCTATTTACAAAAGCAAAGCTGTTATTGTTTAAACACATACTTGTAGTAGCAGGAGCAGTAAATGATGCTGTAATACTCGGACAGTAAGTAATGCTTTGGACACTAGAAGTTACACTGCAACCTGTAGAACCTGTAACAGTAAGGGTTATATTGTAGTTTCCTGGAGTGGCATAAGTCACATCAGGGTTAATGAGTGTAGATGAGCTAGGTGAAGCACCAGGCATGTCCCAAGAGTAAGTCATGTTTCCTGTAGGGAAAGTAGAAGTACTAGAATAAGTATAAGAATTACCTATAGCAGGATTCCTGTTATAGATGACAAAGCTAGCTGTAGGAGCAGCTTTTACAGTTATAGCTTGTGTAGCACTATGTGTACCTACACCATTGGTTACAGTAAGGGTAATGGTATAATTACCACTAGTAGTATAACTATGTGATGGAGCAGTAGGTGAAGTGGTATTCACAATTGAAGAGCCATCACCAAAATTCCAAGCATAGTTAGTAATACTGCTAGAACCTGAAGTTGGTGTAGAGGTATTGGTAAAAGTAAAGTTGTTACCCGATACACATTGAGCATTAGCACTCGATACACTAAATGCTGCAACAGGTAAACTTCCAATGGTGATAGTTTTAGTTACAGTAGCTGAACAAGAACCTTGGGAAGCAGTTAAAGTAATAGGATGTATTCCAAGACTCAAGAAGAATGCTGATGGAGTTCCAGGCACAGCAGCAATTGCAAGTGTTGATGCACCTTCTGTCCACTGATAAGTACTGGCATTAGTAGAAGTGTTAGTAAAGGTTACATTTTCACCACCTGTACCTCCAGATCCAATTACAAAGCTGTAATCAGCAGTAGGACTCATATTCACATTTATGTTTTGTGAAGCTGTAGTTATCACTCCATTATTATTCACAGTCAGCACTACTGTTTTAGCACCTGCAGAAGTATAAGTATGAGAAGCGTTGTAAGTTGTTTGAGCATTAGAGCCATCACCAAAGTTCCAGCTATAAGAAATGCCACTACCAGCAGAAGAAGTATTTGTAAACACAAAGTTGTTGCCACTCAAACACTGTGTAGCATTATTAACTGTAAATCCGGCAGGTGCACTAGTAGAGAAGAACACATTTTGTGTAATAGAGCTGGTACATCCTCCATCAGAAGTAACTAGTAAAGTAACACTGTTGTTAGAGTTATTAGCAAAGCTTGCTACAGGGTTTTGTGTGTTTGAATTACCAAAAGTTCCCAAAGTCCAATCAAAACTCATACTACCTTGAGATAGTGTAGAGGTATTAGTAAAATAAGTACTGTTATTGCTATGACTAAAGGTAAATCCAGCTACAGGCATAGGTTTCACAATCACTTGTTGGTTGAAGTAATGATCATAACCATTGTAAGTGGCTTTCAATACTACATTATAATATCCAGCAGTTGGGTATACATAATTACTCACATTTGTAGTAGTAAATGTAGTGCCATTACCTAAGTTCCATAAGAAAGTAGTACCTGAAGGATAAGAGCCTGTATTGGTAAAAGTATAGTTATTGCCTGTTAAGCATTGTTGAGATGTATTCACACTAAATCCTACAGAAAGATTAGTTCCACCACCACCTGAATTGCCACCACCTCCAGAACCACCAGAGCCACTACTGCCTGTTACAACAACAGATTGTGTTGCTGTAGCAATACAACCTCCATCAGAAGTTACAGTTAGTGTTACTGCATAAGTTGCAGCACTCGGGAAAGTTACTTGTGGATTTTGTGAGGTTGAAGAACCGCCTGCACCAAAGTCCCAGCTATAGTTCATACCACCACTAGGTATAGAAGAGGTGCTGAAGAAATTATATTGTAAAAAGGTATTGTTATAATTAAAAGAAGCAGTTGGCATCGGTTTCACAATCACTTGTTGATTGCTGTAATAATCATTACCATTATAGGTTACTTTCAACACTACATTGTAATAGCCAGCAGCAGCATAGCTATGAGATACAATAGTGGTAGCATTGACACCTGTTAAAGAATTACCATCACCAAAGTTCCAAGAATAAGTTGCACCACTAGGATTGTTTACACGAGAAGTATCGTTGAAAATAAAATTATTACTGATAGGGTTTCCAATACATTGCTGTGCTGCAGAAGTAATAATAAATCCAGGTTTTGGTGTAGCATTAGCACCACTAATAGGAGTGGTGAAAGATTGTGTAACTGCATCAACACATCCACCATCAGAAGTCACAGTAAGCGTAATATTGTAAGACGTGTTAGAAGTTAAAACTACTTGAGGGTTTTGAGCTGTTGATGAACCTGAAGCTCCAAAATCCCAGTTATAGTACATACTTCCTTGAGGTAGTGTTGAAGTACTAAAGAAGTTATAGTGCAAGCCGCTATTGGTATAGTTAAAAGAAGCAGTAGGCATTGGTTTTACAATGACTTGTTGATTGGTAAAGTAATCAATGCCATTGAGGGTAGCTTTAAGCACTACATTATAATATCCGGCAGCAGCATAAGAATGTGAAGTTATAGGAGCAGTTAAAGAAGTGTTACCATCCCCAAAGTTCCATTGGTAAGAAGTTCCAACAGGGTCAGTAGAAGCTACAGTAAAGGTAAAGCTATTACCCACCACACAATGTTGAGTCGTCGTTACATTAAATGCAGGAGCAGGAATTGTAGCACCTCCACCACCAGAACCACCACTACCACCACCAGAACCTGGAATGATGGTTACTGTTATTGTTTGAGAAGTCTCACTTACACATCCACCATCACTTGTTACTGTTAATTTAACAGTATAAGTACCACTAGTTGTATAAGTATGCTGAGGGTTACTAAATCCAGAAGAAGTAGATCCATCACCAAAATCCCAAGCATAGTTCATTATACCACTTGCAATTGTAGAAGTACTAATGAATGTATAACCTGCACCATTACTAGAGTTAGGGTTAGGGTAGAAACTTACCGAAGGCATAGGTTTTACTACAATGGGTAGAGTAGAATAATAGTCTATTCCATTAATACGTGTTATGAGTTCAACATTATAGTTACCTGCTTGAGTATATACTTTTACTGGAGGTGTTTGTCCAGTAAATGTTGTTCCATCCCCAAAGTTCCAAATATATGTGGCACCAGCTGTTGGGCATGTGTTGACAAAAATAAAGTTATTACCTGTTAAACATTGTGTGCTTAGAGCTGTATAAATAGGACCACTAGAAGTAATTACTGCAGTACGAGTAGGACTTGTACATCCAAGATTGGTAGCACTCACATAAAATATAGGATTACCATTAATAGTTGTACTATAGCTAGGACCAGATGCAAGCACATTGCCACCAGTTAAAGTATTGAACCAATTAATGGTACCTGTACCAGTTGACTCTGTTGCTGTTAATAGTACAACTCCTGCACCACATCTATACACTGGTGAATTGGTTGAAGTAATTAGTGGAGTTGGGTTGACAGTTATTGTAAATATGTAAGGGATTCCTATACAATCTACCCCATTATTTGTAAAAGTTGGTGTAACAGTTATTGTAGCTATTACAGTAGCGTTTGTAGTATTAACTGCAGTGAAACTTGCTATATCCCCAGTGCCTGAAGCAGCTAAACCAATAGATGTTAAAGAGTTTGTCCAATTATAAACTATGGTACCACCGGAATTTGGACTTGAAAAATTTACAGCATCTATTGCAACACCATTACACAATGTTTGATTAGCAACAGTATTTACTGTTGCAGTTGGATTAACTGTAATAGAGAATGAAGTTGCTGTGCCATTACAAGCAACAGCATTGTTGGTATACACTGGAGTCACAACAAAATTTCCAGTAATTGGAGTTGTTGAAGAATTAACAGCAGTAAATGAGATATCATCAGTACCTGAAGCTGATAATCCAATTAAAGAATTATCATTTGTCCAATTGTAAGAAGTGCTAGTTCCACCAAAAGAAAAAATAGTTGTAGTTCCTACACAAACTGTTTGGTTGTATACCGAATTAACACTTGGTGTAGGGTTTACAGTAATAGTAAATGTTGTTGCCGTGCCTATACAATCTACACCATTATTAGTGAATGTAGGAGTAACCGTAATTGTTGCTGTAACAGGAGCATTAGTTGTATTGATAGCCGTGAAGCTAGCGATATCACCTGTGCCATTCGCATCAAGACCAATAGAAGGTAAGGAGTTCGTCCAGTTATATACAATTGTTCCAACAGTTGTAGGGCTAGATAAATTCACAGCATTTGTTGCAGTTCCATTACACAATGTTTGATTGCCAACAGTAGTTACAGTTACAGTTGGATTAACAGTAATAGTGAATGATTTAGAATCTCCTGAGCAAGTTAATCCTTGATTAGTATAACTTGGAATTACTGTAATAGTTGAATTTTCTAGAGCATTCGAAATATTAGTTGCTGTAAAAGGTAAAATGTTACCTGTTCCAGTTGTTGCTAATCCAATATTATTAGTAGTTGCAGTCCAGTTGAAAACTGTACCAACAATATCACTTGTAAAACCAGCAGATGTGCTGCTATTATTACACACTGTAATGTTATTAGGTTGAGTTAAAACTGGAATAGGATTAATAGTTACTGTGAAAGAGCACAAAGTGATATTGCCAGCAGGATCAATAGCTCTAAATGTGTTGGTAGTTGTACCAATTGGGAACGTTGAGCCCGATGCTAGTCCTGCAATTTGAGTTACAATGGAAGAGCAATTGTCAGTGGCTGTAGGTGTTGCAAAATTAACTATCTGGCTACCACATAGCACCATGTTTGAAGGACAACTCGTAAATACTGGGCTTTCATTATCTACTACTGTTATAGTGAAATTACAAGAAGATGATGCTACAGAATTAGTAGCTGTTGCAGTAACAGTAGTTACTCCAACCGGAAATGAGGTTCCAGGATTTTGAGAATAAGTTATTGTAGATGCAGGGTATCCTGTTGTTTCAGTAGCAGCAAAGTTTACAGTTGCTGAACAAAGTCCTGTTGCAGTATTTATTGTAATATCAGATGGACAATCAATTGAAGGGGCAACACCCTCTACTGTAACAGTAAATGAACATTGAGCAGTTAAACCTGATGCGTCAGTCACACGATGGGTAACTGTTGTAACCCCAATAGGGAAAGTAGCACCACTGGCTAATCCTGCAATTCTTGTAGTTGTACTAGAGCAATTATCTGTTCCAACAGGAGTTGAATAAGTCACTACTGCACCAGCTGTACTAGTTGCTATTACACTAATATTAGATGGGCAATTAATTGTAGGAGCCTGATTATCTATAACAGTTACCGTTTGTGTACATGTTGAAGAATTACCAGCAACATCAGTTGCAGTCCATATAACATTAGTTACACCTACAGGGTAAGTGCCAGAAGCATTATTAGTATTATTAAAATTATTAACAAGTGTAATGGTTGAAGAAGAAAGTGTACTAGCTACCCAATTTGAAGTAGCACCTGTTAATGCAAAGCCATTCAGTGTTCCGTTTAAGTTATTTCCAGATGCATCTATTGCTGTATTAATTCCAGTATTATTTCCACCTGCAACACCTTGATTAAAGTGATAAACGGCCACCAAGCCAGTTTGGGCATCCAATTCTGTATTTACATTTGCCTGAATTTGTGATTGGGTTCTTATAGTATTCCAAATACGAACTTCATCAATTATTCCAGTAAAATTTTGAAATGCAGATGTGCCTCCGGCACCAATTGCTAAGCCTTGACCTTGTGAAGCTATATTGTAAGTAAAGCTAATTATCAAATTACCATCTAAATATATTTTGGAGCCATTGGTTAGTCCATTAATAAATGTCATGGCAACATGGTGCCAATTACCATCTGCTAAATTTATACCTGTGGAAATGTCAGAACCTGTTGACCAATTATATGTACCTAATATATTGTCTTTTAAAAATAAAGCAAATGCAGATTGTTTAACTACAATGCCACGATGGCTACCCCCTGCATTATTTGTTTTTATTCTTGCTTCTATTGTTCCTGTAGTCAGTTGTAATTTAAGATCGTTTGAAACTACTACATAATCATTGCTTCCATCAAAACTTAATGCATTACCACTTGATCCTGATGAGCAATTATCTGTTATTGAAGGTGCTGTAACTGTTACTGTAGCATTGCATTGATTTGGTGAATTATTTACTGAAACATTTGCATCACATGTTATTGTTGGAGGCTGATTGTCTAAAACAGTAACTGTAAATGAGCAAGTTGGTGTACCACAAGAATTTGCAGCTGTAATAATAACATTAGTAACACCTATATTAAAGTTAAGACCACTACCAGTACCACTTCCACTACCAGTTGTTGCTCCTGTAAAACTATAAGTTAAATTAGGAGTTGGGGTTCCAGTAGAAGTAACATTATAATTTATTATGGCATTACATGCATTTAAAATTGTATTTGCAGTTTGATTCGAAGGACAAACTGTAAATTCAGCAGCCACATTCACAGTAACAGTAACAGCTGTTCTTGATGATGAAATACAATTATTGCTATTGGTTACTTCAACATAATAAGTTGTATTTGTTGTGAGTGAAGGAGTAGTATAAGTTGCTCCAGTAAATAATAAATTTCCTGAAGTAGGATCATCATACCATTTAAAAATAGGACCAGTAGTGCCTGAATTTGCTGTTAATGTTGTTGTGTTACCAGAACATATGGTTGTTGTGCCTGTAATACTACTAATTGTTGGTAAAGGAATTACTGTGACAAGAACTGCTGTTCTTGGGCTTGATGTACAAGAAATGTCATTGGTTACTTCAACGTAAAAAGTTGTACTTGAAGTGAGAGATGCAGTTGTATAAGATGGGCCGGTAAATAATAATGTTCCATTTGTTAAAGCATTATACCATTTAAATACAGGTGTAGTAGCTGAAGAATTTGCAGTTAATGTAGTAGAATTGCCAGAACAAATTGTTGTTGTACCTGAAACACTACTAATTACTGGTAATGGATTAACTGTTATTGTTTGTGTGGCTTGTGATGAACACCCAAAGGAGTTTGTGCCAGTAACTGTATAATTTGTTGTAGTAGTTGGTGAAACTGTTATTGCTGCAGTAACAGGAAAAGAATTAAATATTCCATAATAAGTACCTGTACTATTTTCAATAGTTTGTCTGTCGTTAGTAGAAAGAACAGAATTGAAAATGAATAATTCGGTAAAATCTGCATCTGACTTTTCATTGGAACAACAACCTCCTGGACCCATTGAAATACCATTTGGACCTGAATTCCCATTACTATTGCTAGCTAATAGAGATCCATTTTGATAGAATTGTGACAAAGAACCACTTCCTGCACCTGTATAAACATAAGGATTACTATCATTAGATGGCCCTGATCCAGCACCATAAACCCATCCTTCAAAATAAGCTTGTCCACTTAATCCATTCCAATAACCAAGTAACCAATTACTACTTGCATTATAACTTGTTAATAATCTCCCTCTAGTTGGGCCTAATTGTTTTGAGCCATAAATTACTGTAAAAGGAGCAGAAAAATTTGTTGTATTAAATATAGTTTGTGAAGCAGAAGCAGAAATTCTAATAGTTGGTTTACCATTTAAACCACTTGCAACAAACAAAGGTTGAAGTGAGTTTGTGGTTTGTGTCATATTTCTACCCGAACCAGATTGGTCGTATAAAGTTCTTATGAAGCCAGATGAAGCACCTAAGAAAGTATTGATTGATGCAATATCTAATTCGGTTCCAGAAAAACCAAAGTCTTGTTCAACATTGTCACTCGATCTTCTTAATCTTAAGGCATTCCCAGAATAAGCTGATCTAAGTTTTCTAAGACCAACAGCTAAAGCTGCGGAACTTGACACACCGTCTAATGGAGTTGTTGAAGCAATTGAATTCCAAATATAAGAGCTAGCACCACTAGCCGTTAAAGTTATAGGACTTCCACTACAAGTAGCTAAAGTTCCATTAGGGCTAATTGAAACTGTTGGTAATGGGTTAACAGTAACATTCACAGTTGTTCTAGTAGCTGAAGAGCAATTATTGCTATTGGTTACTTCAACATAGTATGCAGTATTTGAAGTTAAAATAGGAGTGGTATAAGTGGCACCGGTAAATAATAAGTTTCCTCCACTTGATTGATCATACCATTTAAAAACTGGACCAGTAGTTGAAGAACTTGCTGTAAGTGTTGCAGCTGTACCAGAACAAATTGTTGAACCTGTAACTCCACTAATAGTTGGTAATGGATTAATAGTTGCAATCACTGCTGTTCTTGTTGGTGTAACACAATTATTAGCATCTGTCGCATCAACATAATAAGTTGTAGTATTCGTTAAAGAAGGAGTTGTAAAAGTTTGACCCGTAAATAAACTAGCACCACCAGTTGAAGCAGTATACCAATTGATATCACTTAAAGTAGATGTTGCATTTAAAATAACTGTACCAGTACTGCACCTTGCAGCAGGAGTTGTAGAATTGATCGTCGGATTTGGGGTAACTGTAATTGTGTAATTGCTAGATGTTGTTGAACAACCATTTGAATTAGTAATTGTAACCGAATAATTTCCTGCTGTTGAAGTATTGATAGATGAAGTAGTCGCATTTGTATTCCATAAATAAGATGTAATGGTTCCACTTCCTGCTGTTGAGCTTGAAGCATTTAAATTAGCTGTTGCTCCAGAACAAATTATTCCATCATTATTTGCAATTCCCGATGCATCTGTTTCAATAATTATGGCAGTTGGTTTAGCATTTACAGCAACTATTGTATTTACAGAGTTACTACAACCATTGCCATCTGTTATTGTATAAGTGATTGTAACAGAACCAGAAGAAACACCTGTCAATATTCCTGATGAAGGATCTATTGTAGCAATATTATTATTATTACTACTCCAAACTCCTCCTGAAGTTGCAGAAGATAAAGTTATAGTAGAGCCTACACAAACCGAACTTGAAGTTGGGATTGTAAAAGTACTTATTCCTGGAGTTGTAAATGTATGTAAAGTGTATCCACCCGATTGTGTTATGGTACCGCCTGTAGTTTGAGGTGCACCTAAATATCTAATTATAACAACACCATTTGTTCCTGGGTTTGAAGGATTATTTTTTCCAGTACCACCAGCTCCTTTATTATTTGAATATAAAAAATCTGAAGCATTGCTTACAATTACAGCTGAACCACCAGCAGCTCCTGCATTAGTACTTGCTCCATCGCTTCCATTATAAATGGTACCTGCAATCCTATTTGTAGTTGATAATAAGTTTCCTCCACCATTAGCTCTGCTATTAATATTGCCAGTGGATGTTAGAATTAATTGACCTAATCCACCATAAAAACCACCACCACCACCACCACCACCACCACCATCACCTGAATAATTAGCACCATTTCCTCCTGTTAAAGAAGAACCATTTGAACTAGTTTGATTTCCACCACCTGGTGTTGAAACATCATTAGCTGTTCCTTCATTACTTCCACCACCACCAGCACCCCCACCAGCAACAACAATATAGTTAGAACCCTGGTAAATACCAGACCAGCCGCCACCACCACCACCACCACCTGAACAACCAGCATACCCAGCATTCCCGCCATTTCCTCCACCATTTGTACCACCTGAGCCACCGGGAGCACTTGAAAAACATCCTGAACCAGCACCACCACCACCACCAACAGCTACAGCAATTGAGGTTCCAGTAATATTATATTTGCCATATACTGCTGCACCAGCACCACCACCAGCCCCATTTGGGCCATCATTTCCACCACTACCACCACCACCACCAACAGCAAGAACTTCTATTGTACTTAAACTAGTTATTGGTGAAACTGTTGGTAAAGGATTAATTGTAATTGATGTTGTTGGATTAGTTATTCCACTTGTTCTAATACAACCATTAATATCTGTTATTGATGTTAAAGTATATGTATTAGTATTTGTAGGGTTTGGAAATGCATTAAATGGAACGCCATTAGTTATTGGGGAATAGGTATATCCATTGATAACAAGGGTTTGAGGATCTGCACCAGAACTAGCTAAAAAAGTTAATTGACCTGTTCCACCAGAACAAATTGTATTTCCAGATAAACTACCTTGAGGGATGGCATGAACAGTAACGGTAATAGCATTAGAAATTTCAGAAGGAGAACAAGTTCCACTCACTACCACATCATAATTTCCTGCATCAGCAGTAGTAGGGTTTGTTAGTGTTAGGGTTGAAGTAGTAGCACCTGAAATTACAGATCCGTCAATTAAATTAACATTGTTTCTTCTCCATTGATAAGTTAGGTTGGTTCCAGTTGCAACAACTGATAAGTTTTGAGTTCCAGAACCAGAGCAGGTTGCAGCAGGTGTTATAGGTTGAGTAGTTATTGATGGAGCGGTATTAACAGTTATAGAAGCATTGGCATTTGTAAAATCACTTGTTCTAACACAATTATTAGCATCAGTTACCGATGTTAATGTGTAATTGGTTGTTGTAGTTGGATTGTTTGTTACATTAAACGCTACACCACTTGAAATTGATGAATAAGTTTCTCCATTAATAATTAAAGTAAATGGCCCTGTTCCAGAAGTTGAAGTAAAAGTCAATTGTCCGGTTCCTCCATTACAAATGGTATTGCCAGAAATGCTTCCTTGTGGGATAGCATTAATCGTTACTGCAACAATATTAGAAGTAATATCAGGTCCACAATCACTATGAACGACTGCGAAATAATAAGTTGTACCTACAGTTGTTGTTGCAGGGGTATAAGTTTGAGCGTTTCCAACCGAACTTGCACCAGATGTTGAGTTTGTTGAATTGCTAAACCACTGATATGTTATAGTTCCTGTTCCAGTTGCAGTTACACTTAAAGCAGTAGCTGTTGCATCTTTACAATAGGTTGCTCCAGTTGGTTGAACACTTATTGCAGTTAAAGGATTCACAGTTATTGTAGCACTGGCATTTGTAAAATCACTCGTTCTAACACAGCTATTAGCATCAGTTACTGATGTTAATGTGTAATTGGTTGTTGTAGTTGGATTGTTTGTTACGTTAAAAGCAACGCCACTTGTAATTGATGAATAAGTTTCTCCATTAATTATCAAAGTAAATGGACCTGTTCCAGAAGTGGCAGTAAAAGTCAGTTGTCCAGTTCCTCCATTACAAATAGTATTGCCAGAAATGCTTCCTTGTGGGATAGTATTAATCGTTACTGCAACAATATTAGAAGTAATATCAGGTCCACAATCACTATGAACGACTGCGAAATAATAAGTTGTACCTACAGTTGTTGTTGCAGGCGTATAAGTTTGAGTGTTTCCAACCGAACTTGCACCAGTTGTTGAGTTTGTTGAATTGCTAAACCACTGATATGTTATAGTTCCTGTTCCAGTTGCTGTTACACTTAAAGGCGTAGCTGTTGCATCTTTACAATAAACTACAGCACTTGGTTGAACGGTAATTGCAGTTAAAGGATTCACAGTTATTGTTGCATTGGCATTTGTAAAATCACTTGTTCTAACACAGCTATTAGCATCAGTTATAGATGTTAAAGTGTAATTGGTTGTTGTAGTTGGATTGTTGGTTACATTAAAAGCAACTCCACTTGTTATTGAAGAGTATGAGACACCATTAATAATTAATGTGAATGGCCCTGTTCCAAAACTTGATGTAAAAGTCAATTGTCCAGTTCCTCCATTACAAATGGTATTGCCAGAAATGCTTCCTTGTGGAGTTGGATTTACAGTTATAATTTCCGTTTGAGAAATAGCTGAACAACCAAAGGAGTTTGTTGCTGTAAAGTTATGATTAGTATTATTTGTTACTAACAGGGATTGACTTATTGAATTGTTATTCCATAAGATTGATGAATAAAGGGGAGCTGTGCTTGGAATTTCTAATGAGGGATTATTTACAGCAGTTAGATGAATAGCATTTAAACTGGCATCTACATATTGATTATTTGAATTATTATCTAATTTATAATATCCTACTATTCCTGTTGATTGTGGGTTTACAATACGATTATAATTTTCTGCAATTTCAGATGCTGATCTAGCAATATTCCAAACTCTTACTTCGTCGATTTTGCCCATAAATGGATATCCATTGTAAGTTGGCATATTACCAATAGTAAAAGGACTGGTTGTTGTAGTGGATGTTCTTGTCCATGCAGCGTTAACATTTGTTGAGCTCTTCAAAATTCCATCTAAATAAATGGCAACAGTTTTTGTACTTGAATTATATACTCCAGTGATATGTTTCCAAGTATTAAGAGGAATATTTGAAATAGGAAAAGCAGCAGATGAATGTCCTTGGTCAAATTTAATTAAGAAATAATAATTTCCTGAACTACCATCATATAACAATCCATAAAAACCGTTATGAGTATCTTGATTTTTTCCGGCAATTTCTTGTGTATGGTACCATTGTCCAACTGTTCTTGAAGAATGATTAATCCATGCTTCAATAGTTAAACTTCCTAAAATATTTAATGGTGAGTTATGGCCACCCTCAATTCTATTGGTTCCATTTAATACTAACGAATTACCATTAGCTGGACTTTGATTTGCTGTCAATGTTACAGAACCTCCCTCACAAAATGTTGTTGGGCCATTTGTATTAATCAAAGCAGTTGGAACAGCATTTACTGTAATAGAGGCATTTGCATTTGTAAAATTATTTGTTCTCACACAATTATTAGCATCGGTTATTGATGTTAACGTATAATTAGTTGTTGTAGTTGGATTGTTGGTTACATTAAAAGCAACTCCACTTGTTATTGAAGAGTATGAGACACCATTAATAATTAATGTGAATGGCCCTGTTCCAAAACTTGATGTAAAAGTCAATTGTCCAGTTCCTCCATTACAAATAGTATTACCTGAAATGCTTCCTTGTGGTGTTGGATTTACAGTGATAGAAGCATTTGCGTTTGTAAAATCACTTGTTCTAACACAATTATTAGCATCAGTTATCGATGTTAAAGTGTAATTGGTTGTTGTAGTTGGATTGTTTGTTACATTAAAAGAAACCCCACTTGAAATTGATGAATAAGTTTCCCCATTAATAATTAAAGTAAATGGCCCTGTTCCAGAAGTGGCTGTAAAAGTCAATTGTCCAGTTCCTCCATTACAAATGGTATTGCCAGAAATGCTTCCTTGTGGTGTTGGATTTACAGTGATGGAGAATTGTTTTGACACTCCAGAACAAAAAGGACTACCAGCAGTTATAAATCTACCATTAGAATATGGAATTGCTGAAACGCCAATTGTTGCTTCTGATAACAACGTTTTTGTATTTATTTTAGAAACATTATTTGAAGTTTGATTTGTTACAAATAAATAATTACCATCATGCGTTAATGAAATTCCATAAGGGTTTGTATTAAGACCAATATCAATTGTATTTGTAACCACATTATTTGAAGTATTGATAATAGAAACAGAATTACTATTTCTATTGACTACATACAATTTAGTTGCATCTTGATTTAAAACAAGTCCTCTTGGGCCGGAACCAACTGTTATAGTTGATACTACAGTTTCTGTACTTGTATTTATAACTGAAACACTTGAACCAGTATTATTAGAAACAAATAATTTTGTACCATCTTGGCTAATAGTTATCTGATATGGTCTTGTACCTACAGGAATTGTATTTGTAATAGTATTGCTTACAGTATTAATCACAGAAACACTATTATAAGTACTACCATTATTAACAAGATATAACTTACTTCCATCATTATTTAAAATTGCACTTGAAGGGGAAGATCCAACTCCTAAAACAATGGTATTTAAAATTTGATTAGTTTGAAGATTAATTGCTGAAACTGTTTCAGATGTTCTATTTATTACATATAATCTAGTATCATCATTCGATATAGCCAGACCATAAGGTTGTGTGCCTACATTAATAGTTGATAACACAGTATTAGTTGATGTATTTATTACTGAAACTGTGTTAGATCCTCTGTTTGCTACATATACTTTGCTGTTTTCATTATTAATAATTAATGCCACTGGATTTAAACCCACATTAATGGTTGAAACTATAGAACTGGTTGAAGTGTTAATAACTTGAACTGTAGAGTTGTCATAATTAGCAATATACGCATAAGCATTACTACCATTACCTGTTGAAGGTGTTGTTGATACTGTAGAAACAATTGGTATTGATGAGCTATTTACGGCATTAAAAGAATTAATATCTCCTACACCATTTGATGCTAATCCTATAGCATTATTATTATTTGTCCAGTTATAAACTGTATTAATATTTGAACTACTAAATAATACTGGAGTACTTGAAATACCATTACATAGTATTTGATTGCTAGGTTGATCAAGAACAGAAAGTTGATTTACTTTAATCGTTATAGGAGTTCTAGAAGCACTTGTGCAAGATGAAGCATTTATTGCTTCTGCATAATAAGTTGTATTTGTATTTGGTGTAACTGCAAAATTTGCACCACTTGCACTAGACCCAACACTTGAACCAGCATAAGGAGTAGTAAACCAATTAATAGTATTATTAGTTGATATTGCACTTAAATTTAAAGTTTGTCCTGAACAAATGTTTGTACTTGATGCAGTAACTGTTGATGGAACATCAGGTATTGAAAAATTTGAACAGCTACCAGTTGTATTTCCAGCAACCCAGTTTGAAGTTGCTCCATTTAATGCAAAATTATAAAGCGTTCCATTATTATTATTTCCACTTGCATCAAATGCTGTAGTTAAGCCACTATTATTTACACCTACGCATCCACTATTTAATTTATAATATGCAATTAAACCTACTTGTCCACTTGGTAATTCGCAATTCATATTGTTTTGAATCTCTGACACACACAAAACTCTATCCCATATTCTTATTTCATCAATTGTTCCATTGAATAACTGAGTTCCACTTGTTAATTTACCAATTGATAAATTTTCTGGTGAATTAATTATTCTAGTAGAAGTTGTTTGGTTCTGAAATATTCCATTTACATAAAGTTTAATAACAGATCCATCATATGTTGCTGCTAAATGAAACCAAGTATCTGCAACTGGTTTTATAGTTGAGTTTACAACATTGCCAGTACCATCATTGCCAAGTGCAAATCTAAAATGTTCAGTACCTGGGCCACCCTGTGCGTCATTTCTTTGTCTAAATCCAAAACCATTAAAACTAGAATTTGGACCAGCATTTATTGGCCATGTTGCAATAATACTTCCACTTTGATTTCCACTAGTTGGTTTAACCCAACACTCTACCGTAAGTAAGTTTGTATTTAATTTCGAAAAGTAAGGTACCACAAGAGAGTCATTACTTCCATCAAAATTTAATGCTGAGGGAGATGTAGTTACTGTAACAGCATTTGAAGTTGCAGTAGGAGTACAAGTTCCACTCACTACAACATCATAGCTTCCTTCATCAGCACTAGTAGGATTAGTTAAAGTTAGAGTAGGTGTAGTAGCACCAGAAATAACACCACCATTAATTAAATTAACACTATTTCTTCTCCATTGATATGTTAGATTAGTACCTGTAGCAACAACTGACATAGTCTGTGTTCCAGTGCCAGAGCATGTTGCAGCTGGAGTAGAAGGTTGAGTAGTAATAGTAGGAGCAGTGTTTATGGTTACAGTAAATGAACAAGAAACTGAATTGCCTGATGGATCAGCAAGTGTAAATGTATTAGTTGTTGTACCAACAGGAAAAGTTGAGCCTGATGGTAAACCTGCAGTTTGTGTTACAATTACTGAACAATTATCTGTTGCAGTTGGCAGAGAATAATTTACTACCTGACTTCCACATAAAGTAACATTAGCAGGGCATGAAGTTAAAACTGGACTTTGATTATCGACAACTGTTATAGTTTGATTGCAAGTTGTTATATTTCCAGAGGAGTCTGTTGCTGTCCATGTTACAATCGTATTTCCAATTGGATAATTGTCTGATGCATTTGAAGTATTGTTAAATGAATTCGTTAATGAGGCTAAATAGTTTAAGATTCTAAATCCAGTTGACCAATTAGAAGTACAACTTGTAAGTGCAAAGTTTGTTAATGTTCCATTTAACCCTGTTGTTGCTGTTCTATTTGGAAGTGTGGTTATTGATGTATTATTTCCACATGCAGTACCTTGATTAAAGTCATAATAAATTATCAGTCCTGTTTCACTTCCTGATAATTGAATATTTCTTGAAGATTTTATCTCTGTTGCTGTTCTAGCAATAGTCCATAATCTTAATTCATCTATATCACCCCCAAAATAATTAGTATTAGTTCCATTATTTGCACCATCATGAAATCTTGTTTGATTCAAAATTGCTCCAATGGCATTTGCTCCAGTATGAAGACTTAATGTATCACCTAAAACTCCTAAAGATTTATTTGCACTTTCAACTAGTACACCATCTAAAAAAGCTTTTAATGTACCGTTTGAAATAGTTCCATCATACACTAATGCAGCTGAATGCCATTGATTGTTATTAATTAAAGTAGTACTTAGCCAAACTCCAGTCCATGATTGTGTATTAGACCAAATACCATAATAAAGTCTGCCCGCTTCTATATAAATGTTTATTCCATTATTAGAACCTCCTTCTTCCCAAATGACTTGTTTAGTAGAGGATGCAGAATTATTTACTCTAAAAGAAACTTCTACTGTTCTTCGTTGAAAATTCTGTTGATTTATAACACTAGTGCTTGGAACAGAAACTACATCATCGATTCCATCGAAATTTAATCCATTACCTAGTTGCAATACACTACAAATTGTTGGAGAAGGCACTGTAACATAAGCTTGACATTGACCTGTTGAATTATTTACATTAATGTTTGTTGAACATGTTATTGTTGGAGTTGAGGTACTTTGTACTATAAAATTTATTGAGGATGAAAATGTAGAAATTACAAAAGGAAAAGTTCCTGATTCAAAATTGGAGGTGTTAAAAGCAGGACTTACACCTGAACCATTTACTAAACTTATTGTAGAAACAACTATACCATTCCATGTTACATTATATGTTCCAGTACCTAAAGATGTAAGACTACTTGCAGTTACTTGGCCTAAGTTACTTGTACCAGGACAAGTAGGAGATACATGTGAAAATGTTATTGTTTGAGTAAACGCATTACTAAAACAATAAGTACAGAAAACAATAAATAAGAGTAAACATTTTCTCATAATACACACAATAATATTGTGGTAATAGAAATACTATTGCACACAATAAATTGAGGTTCAAAATTGGAAAGAAAAGTTTGGGTAAAATATCCCTTAAGTAAACACCCTGAGATAAGGGTACATTAATGTAGCATTAATTAGCTTCTTGAAAACATAATATTTCATAAAATCTATACGAACAGTTTATACTTTTTATTTTTTATAATAATGAACACTAACTAACTTAGCCACAATTGATAAAAAATTAAATGACTGCATTAATAAAAGAAAATCATAACAATCAGTTCGAAGCTTTATTTCAACACGCATCAATAGGAATTATTGTGGTAGATGCTCATGCTGAAATCACAAATGCTAATTCTTTTTTGCTGTCACTTTTTGGTTACAATAGCCAAGATGAGTTGATTGGAAAAAAGATCGAAGAGTTAATTCCAACTCGCTATCATAAAAATCATTCCACTTACAGAGATAATTATCATAAAAAACCTGAACCTAGACCTATGGGTTTAGGTAGAGATTTATTTGGAATGAAAAAAGATGGTACTGAAATTCCAGTTGAAATTAGTTTGAGTAATTATAGCACCTCTGAAGGCAATTTTACAATTGCATTTGTTAGTGATATTTCTAAAAGAAAAGCCATTGAACTATCCGTTGTTCAGCAAAAAGAAGAATTAGCCCTCATTAACAAAAAAATAGAAGAACTTAATAACGAATTAGAACAAAAAGTTGAATCTCGAACCAAAGAGTTACAACAAACTATGCAATTGTTACAAGCATCTAAGGATGAATTAACCAAATCACTAAATAAAGAAAAAGAGCTTAGCGATCTTAAAAGTAGATTTGTTTCTATGGCCTCTCATGAATTTAGAACACCACTCAGTACCATTCTTTCATCGGCTTCATTAGTATCAAAATATACTGAAACTGTAGACCAAGAAAAAAGAGATAAACATATTCATAGAATTAAATCTTCAGTCAATAATTTAACAGACATTTTAAATGAATTTTTATCTATTGGTAAAATTGAAGATGGAAAAATTGTTGCTCATTTTGCAGATTTTGATATTGTTGAAAATATTGAATCAGTTTGTAACGAAATGCAAAGTCATGTTAAAGGAGAACAAAAAATAATATATAAACATGATGGTGATAAAATAGTTCATTTAGATCCTTCTTTACTAAGAAACATTGTTATTAATCTGCTTTCTAATGCCATTAAATTTTCAAATTCAAATGGTAAAATTTTTGTTCAATCTATTGTGAATCCAAAATCAATTATTTTATCTATAAAAGATTCTGGAATTGGCATTTCAAAAGAAGATCAAGAACATTTATTTGAAAGGTTTTTTAGAGCAGCTAATGCTACAAACATTCAAGGTACTGGCTTAGGTTTGCATATTGTTGGTAAATATGTAGAATTAATGAATGGCCATATAGATTTTATAAGTGAATTAGAAAAAGGAACAGAATTTATTATTAAGTTTAACAACGAATAATTTGAAAATGACTACAATATTATTAATAGAAGATAGTGATGATATAAGAGAAAATACTGCTGAAATATTAGAATTAGCAGGGTACAGTGTGCATACTGCTGCTAATGGAAAAATAGGAGTAGAACTAGCACAAGTACATCATCCTGATTTAATTATTTGTGATATAATGATGCCTGTACTTGATGGTTATGGTGTATTACATTTAATTAATAAAAATGCTGATTTATCAGGCATTCCCTTTATTTTTCTTACTGCAAAATCTGAAAGGAGTGATTTTAGAAAAGGAATGGAAATGGGGGCTGATGATTATATTACTAAACCTTTTGATGACATTGAATTATTAAATGCTATTGAAAGTAGGTTAAAGAAAGTAAAGCTATTGAAGAAAGAATATGAAGCTAATGCAGAAGGCCTAAAAATGCTTATAAATGATTTTTCTGGTAAAGATGCTTTACAAAATTTAGTACAGGATAAGACCATAGATATCTATAAAAAAAGACAAACCATTTATTCTGAAGGTAATTTACCACGCCGACTTTTTTACTTGCAAAAAGGAAAAATAAAAACATATAAAACCAATGATAATGGAAGAGATTTAACTGTTGGTCTTTATAGTGATGGAGATTTTTTTGGTTACACAGCAATTTTAGAAGATGCTCATTATAAAGAAACTGCAGAAACTATAGAAGAAAGTGAAGTGGTAATAATTGCTCGTGAGGAATTTGATAATATTTTAAAATCAAATCCAAATGCAGCTTTAAAGTTCATTAAATTATTAGCTAAAAATGTTTCTGAAAAAGAAGAACAATTATTAGCTCTTGCCTATAATTCATTAAGAAAAAAAGTAGCCGATTCATTATTGGTTTTACAACGTAAATACAAAAAAGAAAATACTGATCAATTTTCAATACATATTTCAAGAGAAGATTTAGCTAATATTGCTGGTACAGCTACAGAATCTCTTATTAGAACACTTAGTGATTTTAAAACCGAAAACTTAATTGAAATAAAAGATGGTAAAATTTATATTATAAACGAAAAAAAATTAGCCAATTTAATCAACTAGAGTAATGTGTCAAGACATTTATTAAACTCATTTTTTAGCTTATTAAATTCTTTTTCAAAAAATTCTATTTCGTTTCTAAGCTTTGTTTGCTTATTGAGAATAGATTTTTGTTTGGTAGCAGCTTCATTGGTATCTTTTAACTTTTTTTCTTGAGAATTAATTTCATTTCTCAATTCATTAATATAAACATCTTTTGTAATAAATCTATTTTGAAACTGTTCTGCAAGTTCTAAAAAATTTTTATCTGTACTCTGGTCCACAACAGTTGCCAAACGAGTTTTTAAAAAGAAATTTTCATCTTTAAAAAACTCAAGAACTCTTCTCCATGTTTGTACTTCATGAAGGTATTGTTCACTTTTAGATATTTTTATCTCGTTCATCACTTCTTCAAAAATTATATGTTCAATTTTTTTATTTTAATCATTTGAAATATCAAGTAGAAAATTGTTCCCCAGATACCTATAATTAATCCTAATGCTAGTAGTAGCAACCATATTGGTGCTCTGTCTCCGGTTGCCCATAATGATCTATGCCAAAAACCATTTTGTATGGTTGTAGCTTTTCCCCAATTTACAGGTATAGCCACTTCTAAATTTCCATAGGTATCATTGTCTTCAACTCTTGCTAATAAAATAATGTTACCTTTTTCATCTCCAGGAATTGTATCTCTTTTAAATTCTGCAATGGCGTAGCCACTGGTATCAGAAGTATAAGTTTCATCTTCTCCAATAGATAAATTACCTGTCAATCTTTTTATTCTGAGTTTCATGTCAACTTCGCCCACTGGAACCCAATTTATACCCTGTTTTTCTTTTAAAATTGCTTTTACAAATCGTAAGCCATCATCATTAAGCGTATCTATAAATAAAGCAGCTTTTTTAACAACTACTTCTCCACTGATTTCAAGTGAATCAGATACTGTTGTAAAAACTAATTCGTCAAGTGAATCCCATTTGGCTTTAAAAACTTCAGGAAGATAGATTTTTCCTTTTCCAAATTGCCCTGTTTTTGTGCTACCCATAAAATTTTCTTCAATTTCTTCTCCAAAATAAAGTTTAATTGGAATATTGGGTAATGGGTCTAATTTTCTACCGGTTTTAGTTTGTGTATTTACTTCTAAATATGGTAGTTGGTTAGCTGCAACAAAATATTTGATACTAATAATAGGATTAGATTTAGGTGCTTCATCTTGTGCAATTGTTTCATTAAAACTCAAACCAGTGAAGAGTAAAATGAGTATGATATTTTTAAGAGGGTTTTTCATCTTCATGATCGGTTACAGTTTTATAAATTGAAATGATAGGAAACAATCTTACTAATATTGTTATGATTAATAGTACGCCTGCTAAGGAACCAAATGCAATTGCCCACTCTTGCCAGCTAGGAAAATAATGACTAAATTTTTCTGGTGAATCGTATTTAGGTAAGAAAGGGTGTAACATGGTTGGGGTAACAATTAAATATCTTTTAAACCATGCTCCAATAACTACCATAACACCTGCTATAAACATGGGTTTTGGTTTTCTTCCTTTTGGAAAAATTAAAATGAATATGGGTATAATCATACCAATAAAAATTGCAAACCAAAACATAGGTGCAAATTCACCAGCAAATAAACCTGCTAAATGTTCTTCTTCTGGTTTTTTCATTTTAAATGCAGGCACTAAATATTCATTAACATTAAAATACAGATACAGTAATGCTAACATTACAAGTATCTTTCCCATATTGTTAAAATGTCTATTGGTAATATAATGCTCAAGTTTGTATACATTTCTAAATACATACATGGCTACCACAACACCACCTGCACCTACTAAAAAAGCACCAGAAACAAAGTATGCCCCAAAGTTTGTGCTATCCCAACCTGGCCTGTATGTTGTTGCAAATAACCATGAAGTAACTGTATGTATACAGAAAGCAACAGGAATAATGGTTATACAAAGTATGGTAATTATTTTATCTCTTATTTTTTCTTGAGCAGCCGAACCTTTCCAGAAGGAACCTAAAAATTTATAAAATTTAGAAAATTGGTTACCTATTTTATCTTTGGCTTCAATCATGATTTTAATGTCTGGTAATAATGTAACATATAATAAAAACATACTTAAGATTAAATAGGTTGAAATCACAATCACATCCCACATTATGGGAGATTGTAAACGGCCATGTATAAATAAATAAAACAATCTTTCTGGTCTACCCATATCAACCACTATAATCAAAGCAGCAAAAATGATAGCCGATACAGCTATCATCTCTGAAATTCTTGTAAGAGGCGTTCTCCAATGTACATCGGCTAGTCTAAAAATGGCAGTAATTAATGAGCCTACCAAACTAATGGCAACAAAGAATACAAAATTAGAAATGTAAATACCCCAAGAAACATAATCGCCCATATTGGTTACAATAAGTCCTTTTTGTAATTGCTGTATATAAGCAAATGCACCTATACAGCAAATTAGAATTAAGCTGTAGGTCCATATCATTCCTCTGCGTCCAAATTTTTGTGGTAGTAAATCATTAATGATTTTATCTTCTGAATATTTTATTGAATTTTCCACGTCAATTATTTAAAGGTGAGCTATGCTTTTTTATCTTCTTCTTTTGGAAGTCCTTCTTCGAATTTGAAATTTCTGTTTACAGGAGGCAAGTAATACACACTTGGTTTAGTGCCTAAATCTTCCATGAGTCTGTACCCGGCTTTATCTTTAATTAAATCGCTAAATCTAAAAGTTTCAGGGCCATTACTTACTGTATCTTCATTTATATCTCCAAACATGAAAACTCCATTAGGGCAAGCTGTAACACAATGTGGTAACATTCCCATTCTGGTCATGTCTGGACAAAAATCACATTTGCCAACAGTACCTTTTTTTTGTGGAATACTTGTTTCTGCATTATAGTGTTGATGTGCAATTTCATCGGGTAAATTAGGATCTTCCCAATTGAAAACTCTGGTAGAGTAGGGGCAAGCTGCCATACAAAATCTGCAACCTACACATCTGTCACTATCAATTAAAACAATTCCATCTTGGCGTTTAAATGTGGCATCAACAGGACAAACTTTTACACAAGGAGGTTCATCGCAATGCATACAAGTAGTGGGTTGCCAATAAGGTGCTGTATGATCTGAATCCTGCATGGGATAAATTTTTATCCAGTTTTGATCAGCGTGTACATGGTGCACATGATTGCAAGCAGTTTGACATTTTTTTAAATTTTTACAACGAGATAAATCAATCACCATCACAAACTTTTTACCAGGCATACCAATTCTGGCTTCATCATTACTAACATTTGGCAAATGTGGTACTGGTTTAATAAAAGCTTTATCAATCTCAATAACTTCACCATCTACAGATAAAAGTTTTACCATTTCTCCCGATGGCTTTATTTCTGCATCGGCATATTCATCAAAGGGATTTTTTTTATTGCTACATCCAACAGCTGCAGTAGCTGTTAAAATGCTTGCAGCTAAAAAATCTCTTCTCGATGTATTGTTATTTTCCATGTTTGTTTTTTTAGATTGATTGCACTAACTTGTTTTTTTATGAATCCAGCTTTTTAATTCGGTAGTTGTTATTCTTGATTTATTTTCTTTAGCTATTTTAGATATTTCTACTTCAACCAATCTGCCATCCTGAGTAAGCATTTTAGTAGTTTTTACAGTTGTTGTTCCACAACTGATCGCTTCTTTATTTGAAGAAAAAATTTTGGTGATGTTAAATCTGTAAAATATGATTGCCAATGAACCCAAACTGCCCCATTTGATTATTCTTCTTCTAGTTGTACTTTTTGTATTTTCTATTGACATAATGAGTTGATTGTTGTAAATAAAATTTTATGGGAAAGAGAAATTTATTTTTTAAATGTTCTCATATAATTCACTAAATGCCATCTATCATCTTCATCTGACAATTTCTTTTTAAATGCTGGCATATCATCTCTACCTTCTGATGTTTTAAAAAAAAGAGCACCATCAGTATTTGCTTGAAAAGCTGTAGTTGAAAAATCTCCTGGATCTGTTTTCAGTTGTGCAGCTTTTGAGCCGTCTCCTAATCCTTTAGTTCCATGGCAAGATTTACAATGTGTTGCCCAAAGTGATTTCCCGGCTTTTAATGACTCTTCATCATTGGCAATTGGATTTTTTTTATTTTTTGCAGCATCTGGCACTTTCCAAGGGTTTTGTTGTAAACTGTAATTAAAACCAGTTATGATTGAAAATGTGATAAAGCTTGAACCTACTATAAATGCTAGGGTTAAAATTGATTTTTTCATATTTGTATTTTTTAGTTTCTTAAGTAAAAATGAAATATTTCAAGAGGAAATAAAATGACGATTGATTTGTTTTTATATGACATAAATCATCTAATTCTTTTTGTAGTTCTCTTTTATTTAAAGTAGAAACTAAGTTCTGTCTCAATATTCATCATATCTGCAAATTGTGGAATGCTATCAGAGCTAAACAAAATAATACCTGACATATTTTGAATTGTATTAAGGTCTATGATATTTTCTTGCTTTTCTTTATTAATAAAACATAAAAACCGATGTTGTTGGGTTTCTGTAATTTGAATTTGTGGATAATATTTTTTTATCACTCTTCTAGCATTGCGTATTTGATAAAATAGTTCGTGATACATACTGCTGAAAACGTTTGCTGTATTTGCTTCCTTTATTTTTAGTAATTGTAGTGAGTCTGGTTGAAAAATTACAACTGAATTTTTTACAATAAAAAGTGTATCAGAAAAGCTTGAACCAGGCTTTTGGGATTTTAATTGTTGATTAAGTTCTTTCGAAGTTTCAACTGTTGAATCACAGCTCATGAATAAATTACAGCTTAACCAAATAATTGTTATGATATTGATTTTTTTTAACATAGATATCTTTTTAAGATGAATAAAAACAGGACCATAATTATTCACTAATCATAGTCCTGTAAATATTACTCAACAAGCTCTGTTGAGTATTTCAACAACATTCATTTAATAATTCCATAGTCTTGTGATATTAAATCCAATCAAAAACTGACCACCATCAAAGCTTTTTCCTGAGCCAGCATCCGTAAAATTGAAAGGAGAGTTTTGATTGAACAAGCTATTTCTTTGCGGACTTAGTAAAGAGTAATTGCCAAAGAACAATTGAAAACTGTGATTACTTGTATTGAACTCAAATCCCATAGCTAAATTTGGTCTTGGATTATTTGTTGCATGTTTAGTAATGGGTTGATCGTAGTTAAATATTAATGCAGTACCATTAGTTAATTTATATCTTCCAGCAAATGAAATGGCAAAATGAGTATTTTTCATGGTTTGAAAAATGTCCTGACCAGTACTGTCGTTTTTTGTGTAATAACCTCCAACTGCATTTTGATGACTAATACTTGGGGCTATTTGTAACGATAATTTATCGCTCATTTTTCTTGCAATAATCAATTGATGAAAGAAGGATAACTTGTCTGTTTCATATTTTATATTGCTTCCATCATAAATGGTGGGATTCTCTCTTGTATCGTAAGCCATATTTCCATAATATGTTAAACTTACTGGATATACCCCTTTGGTTTGTGTAAAGAGACCATACTTAGCACTAGCATCCCAAAGCATATTATTTTTAGTAATTCCAATACCTAAATTTAATTTATTTGAAACAGCATAGCTTACACCTAAACGAATATTTGATGGAGCAAAAAATCCCCAAAAATCCTTGTATCCTTTATTCATCACCCCAAAACGGTGTTGTATATCCATTTCAAAAGTGCCTTTTACTGGAACCATAACCGTTTGATTATCTATAATCCAAACACTTTGAAAAGTGTTTTTAACAGGTTTAGGTTTAGAAGCTTTAACCACTTCAGTTTTAGTAATAGTACTATCAGTTTGAGCATATATGAGATTAGTTGAACAAAGCAAACCTAATATGCAAGTGAATGCTATCAACTTACGGGTTTTTATATTTATTATTTTTTTCATTGTATTAAATTTTAGTTTGCTTAATTATTAACTGCTCCATTTCTAATCCAATCATACACTTTTTGTCTTTCAATGGCCGAAGGCATGTATTCTCTCATTTCACCATTGAGTTTAACATGTAGAATGCTTTGTTTTGGAACGGCAAGATTTACAAAACCTCCATTTACAATTTGCTGATAAGAGACATCGGCTGTTAAATATGGTTTATGGGCACCAGTTACATGACAACCAGATAAAGCACATTTTGTTTGTAATAGTGGTTTTAATTCTGTGTTAAAACTAACTGCTTGTGGTGGACCATCTGGATCAATAGGTATTTCCGGAAGTATTGTGTCTTTGTAACAACCTGTTACACTTAATCCAATTATTGTTATAATTAAACTAAGGTATATTAATGACTTTTTCATAATGTATTATTTAATCTGTTGACTACTTGTTGTTAAAATTTATGTTACATTCAATTTTAATATTGTCTGATACATTTGTGCTTGTAATTCCAAAATCTCTACAGTTAAATTGAAAGTTCAGTACTAATCCAAAAACATCATAAGCTGCACTTGTACCAAATTGTACAGTTGCTTTTTTAATATATTTTAATCTGCCTACTACAGTTTTTGTTAGTGGAGCTGATAGTTTTCCAGTCCAGGTAAAATTTAATGTAACAATATAATCAGCACTTACAGGATCAAATTCAACTTTTGTGGTTTGAATTTTAGCAATATTTGTTTCAGTTAGGTTTTGTACGCCTGTAACAATTGGCACAGTTCCCATACCAGAAATATTACAACCTGCATCTCTTCCTGGTTCTCCTGTATTTGAAGTGTTGATTTGAACATAGCCGTTAAAATAAGTTTTGTTTGGTTCATTTTCATAGAAAGCCCAAGAACTGTCTTTTAATGGTTGACCAGTTGTTGTATAATTGGTCATTGCTGAACCGGTAACATTGTGAACCCCAAATTGATTAAATCTTCCTGTTAGTAATCCTGATGCACCAACATAATTGGTAGACCATAATACACTAGAATGTGCTTTGTCAAATTTCCATTCTTGTGGGTTTCCTGCTGTCATATTTCCAGGAAGCATGACTGCATTACCACGAGTGATGTTGGGAGTATTAGATGCTGGTGGTGGTAAAAAAGCTGTATCATGAGTACAACTTGTTAAATATCCTATGGCTGAAAAAACAGTAATTACTATGATTAATGTTTTGTTATAAAAGGTTTTCATAAATGAAAGTTTTAATGAATAATGATTTGATTTAATGATGTAAAACTATATGGGTGAAAAATGTTAAATTATGATGCCGGTCAAAGCGTAGTATGATTTATGTCATGAAAAAGTCATGTGTTAAAAATTAACTTTGATGCGTCATAAATTATTATGATAGGCTAATGATGTAACATTCATTTAATGAAAAAAATAATATTAATATTACTTGTATTTTGCTATGCTACTACATCGTTTGGAGTGAGTTTAAATTTATTTTTTTGTTGTGGTAAGTTAAAAACAATTTCAGTTGTTACCCAAGCAAACCACGATAAAGTTTGCAAAAAATCTAAAGAATGTTGTAAGTATCAAGTGATAGATTTAAAAGTTGATGTTGATCAAAAGAATACTGTTGAATCAACATTTTCTGCACCTTCAACTATACTGGTTCCAACAATTTATAATTCACTTACGGTTTATTGCATTTCTAATCTGAAAAAAAATGTAATCAGACAAATCTCTTCTGACATTATAGGCATCTCTTCTCTCTATATATTTTATTGTGTATTTAGAATATGATGATTGTTTAAAAACAAGCTGTATAAAACAGCTTAGTTATTTTATTCATCATCAAATATTTTAAAAATGAAAATAATAATTACATGTGCTTTATTATTAGTTATTGGATTAACATCTACTGCACAAAATAAAAATACTAAAACAGAATCCTTTATTGTATTAGGTAATTGTGAACAATGTAAGCATAGAATAGAGAAAACTTTAGCTGACTTTGGCACTGTTCAATCAAATTGGGAAATATCTACTAATTTATTAACTGTAAGCTATGATAGTTTAATATTAAGTAAAGAACAGATTCAGAAGAGAATAGCCTCTGTTGGACATGATACCAAAGAATTTAAAGCTCCTTATGAAGTGTATAAAAACTTACCGAAATGCTGTAAATACGATCGTGTGCAATTTGAGGAGAAAGATCAAAAAGCTTCTTTGAATAAATCTGAAATAAAAAATATTACTAATGCTACAATTACAGGTGTTGTGTTGGAAGAAGATAGCAAGGGAAAACTATATCCACTATCAAATGCAACAGTTCAGTGTTTACATTCAAACTTAATAGTAAGTACCGACAGCTTGGGTGTATTTCATATTAATTGTAGCTTCCCTTTAAGTTTAGCAATTAGTTATGTTGGCTTTAAATCAGACACCATAAATATTATTACTGCTAACACTGTAAAAGTAATATTAAAAAATTCTTCTACAACTCAATTAAAAGAAGTTGTTATTCGTTCTAAAAATCCCTCCACATATGTTTCATCATTAAGTACTTTCAATACGCTTAATCTAAGTTTAAAAGAATTAACAAAAGCAGCTTGTTGTAACCTTAGTGAAAGTTTTGAAACTACACCTACTGTTGATGTTAGTTATGCTGATGCTGTTACAGGTGTTAAACAAATTCAACTTCTTGGATTGTCGGGGCAGTATACACAAATCTTAACTGAAAACCTGCCTGAAATAAGAGGACTAGCGGGTAGTTATGGTTTAAATTTTATACCAGGGCCATGGATAGAAAGTATACAACTTACAAAAGGTGTTGGTTCTGTTGTGAATGGATATGAAAGTATTGCCGGACAAATAAATGTTGAAGAAAAAAAACCAGATAAACAAGAAAAATTATTTGTTAATGCTTATGCCAATAATTTAGGAAGACTGGAAACTACAGCGAACTTGTCGAGTAGAATTAATAAAAATTGGAGTTCAGCAATCATGTTACATGCTAATGGAGTTCAAAAAAAACTCGACAATAACAATGATGGTTTTTTAGATATCCCTACTGGAAGACAATATAATTTCATGAACAGATGGAAATATGCAGATGCTAATGGGCTGTTTTCTCAAATTACTATCAAATATTTAACTGATCAACGTGAAGCAGGAGAGCTGTTGTATAACAAATCAAATGATTATTTAACAACAAATCGTTATGGTGTTGGCATTGATGTTGAAAAATTTGAAATAGCCGGTAAAATTGGTTATCTATTTCCTCAACATAAGTACAAAAGTGTGGGACTAATGTTTTCTAATATATGGTACAATAATCAGTCATATTATGGATTAACACAATTTACTGGAAAGCAAAATTCATTGTATGCCAATTTAATTTATCAATCTATTATAGGTAATACCGATCATAAGTTTAGAACCGGTTTCAGTTTTGTAAAAGATAATTTCCAAGAAATTATTCAATCTAAACTTTATCAAAGAACAGAAATAGTTCCAGGAGCTTTTTTTGAATATACTTATAGTGCTAATAAGTTTACTGCTATAGCTGGTATTCGACAAGATTATCACAATCAATACAACATTATTACTACACCAAGATTGCACTTGAAATATGATTTTGATGTTAAAACCAATCTTCGTTTTTCTGTTGGTTCAGGCTTTAGAGTGGCTAATATTTTTACTGAAAATGTTGGACTGTTTGTAAGTTCTAGAGCATATAATATTCTTAATCCAACAAATCAATATGGCTATGGTCTTGCCCCTGAAAAAGCTTGGAATTATGGCCTCAATTTCATTCATAATTTCAGAAATCCTGAACATCCCGGATCTGTTAGTATAGATTTTTATCATACCAATTTTGCAAATCAAACTATTGTTGATGTAGATGCACATCCTCAAAAAATTAATTTTTATAATTTAGATGGAAAGTCTTTTTCTAATAGCATACAAGTTGAAGTTAATTATGAGTTGTTCAAGAAATTTGATGTTCGATTGGCTTATCGTTATTTAGATGTTCAAACTACTTATCATCAATTGTTATTAGAAAGACCAATGATTGCTAAACATAGAGCATTTATTAATCTGGCTTATGAAACATCCACTCAATGGAAGTTTGATTTAACTACACAATGGACTGGTAAGAAGAGATTACCAAGTACAGTTATGAATCCAACTACTCAACAAATGGATACATATTCTCCTTCATTTATACAAATAAATGCACAGGTTACAAAGCAATTTGGTAAAGTTTGGGATATATATATAGGTGCTGAAAATTTAACAGGTTTTATGCAACAAAATTTAATTATAGATGCTTCCTCACCTTTTAGTCAATACTTTGATGCCTCAATGGTTTGGGGGCCTATGAATGGAAGAATTATTTATTTAGGGCTTAGGTATAAATTAAACTAATTAATGTTTTGTACAACAACCTTGAATAGTTTGATGTGTATGATCATGCTTTGGACTTAGATATGGAATTCCCAATCCCATACCTCTTAGTATTAATACACATGCCATGATTCCCAAAATAAGTGGATAAACCTTCCTTAAATGCTGCTTAAATGAAAGTTTAATTTGTACTCCTAGTATAGTTATAAGAAACATTATAGGCAGGGTGCCTATACCAAAAGCAAACATAAATAAAATGCTATTGTTTAAAGATGAAAATGAAGTTGCACCTACTATAGCTAAATACACTAAACCACATGGTAAAAATCCATTAAGAATTCCTATTGTTAATAATGATGTATTTGAAGAGTTTGCGAAAAGAAGTGAAATGTTTTTTCTCAAGTAAAAGAGTAAGTTATTAATAAAATTAATTTTGCTTAATAAACTGTTTATTTTTTTAAACTGAAAAAGCCATATTAATATTATTACACCAATGGTAATTGATAAAAATTGTTGTAGTCCAAAAAGGGCAAATGATTTGCCTACTAAGCCGAATAATAATCCAAAAAAAGAATAAGTAATTATTCTTCCTGAATTATATAAAAAAGCTTTCCAAAATTTTAAATATTTAGACTCATGTTGAATAGGAATAGAAAGAGCAATTGGACCACACATTCCAATGCAATGAAGGCTACCTGTAATTCCTAAAATAAATCCAACATAAAATACACTCATATTAATCTATAAAAATTTTTTGTTCATAATAATAGTCAACATCATTTACACTCCAACTTAAGTTAACTTGATGCAAGCCTTTATTGTTATTAGAAATTGGAATACGATAATCTAATACCCTTATTTCAAATTTTAATGAAAGGTCCTTTTGTTCATCAGCAGCATAATACAATTCAACATTACCTGATATCACTTTTCCATTAAAATCTTCTGGGAATACTATTTTTAAATTGTCATTATTGTAACTGATTTTAGGTTTTGATGATAAACTAGAAGCATTATTTGCTGCATCAATTATTTGTTGATACTTTAATTCTTTTGCATAATAATTTTTAGTAACTAACTCATTAGTTTCTTTACTTGTCTTGTAAACCAGGAACAAAATTCCTGCAACAAATACCAGATAAGCAATTAATATTTTGTATCCCCAATTCATAGTGTATTTTTTAATTATATATTTCTGGTCCAATAAAATTTGCTCTTACTCTTTTTAATGTCTTTCCATTTTCATTTAAGCTCAACTGAATATTTGTTTTCCAGCTTTTGATCTCACTTCTATTTATAATTACAAAAAATTGAATATTTGAATATGATTCTTTTTCAACTGTTGTGGTATTGCTACCTACATATTTAATTTCACCTTTAATGTTTTCAAGAACAAGATTGTAATTAATAATATGATGTGATTTGTTTACCAATTTTAAATTATATAAATTACTAATTCTTCCATCATTTAAAGAAGTATAGGTTTGACCAGAAGTTCTCATCAACCTCACATCTAAATCATCTCTAGTAACAATCAAGAAACTCAAGAAAAGTAATAGTATTATTAATACTGTAGAATAAGCTTTGATTCTATTATTCAACACAAGTTTTACTTTATTAGTAATACTTGCTTCTGATGCGTACCTTACCAAACCCTTTGCTTTATTTACTTTCAGCATAATATCATCACAGGCGTCTATACAAGCTGTGCAATTGATACATTCTAATTGAGTACCATTTCTAATATCAATTCCAGTGGGACAAACTTTTACACAAGCCAAACAATCAATACAATCTCCTGAATTATTTGTTGCATGTTTTAAATGAGTTCTTGGTTCTCCACGTATATGGTCGTAAGCAACAACAATCGAATTTTTATCAAGTAATACACCTTGTAATCTTCCATAAGGGCAAACAACAATACAAACTTGCTCTCTAAACCACCAATAAACAAAAAAGAAAATAGTAGTAAAAATTAAAAGCGATACTAAAGTGCCAATATGTGCTGAAGGATGTTTGATGTATCCTAATAGCTGATCCATTCCAATGAGGTATGCCAAAAAGTAATTGGCAATAACAAAAGAAATATTGTAAAATATTATTAATTTAAGACCACGCTTATAGATCTTTTCTGCATTCCAAGGTTTTTGTTGTAAAAGTTTTTGTTCTGTAGCATTGCCTTCAATCCAATATTCAATTTTTCTAAAAACCATTTCCATAAAAATGGTTTGTGGACAAGCCCATCCACAAAATATTCTTCCAAAAACAACAGTAAAAAGAATGACAAAAACAATAAAAGTCAACATCCCAATTCCAAAAATGAAAAAATCTTGGGGCCAAAAAACTGTACCAAAAAAAATAAATTTTCTTTCGAGAATATTAAAGAGAAAAAAGGGTTCTCCGTTTACTTTAATAAAAGGTAAAGTAAAAAAGGTAATTAAATAAACAACACTGAAATATGTTCTTAAACTGTAATTTTTTCCTTTGGGCTTTTTAGGATAAATAAAATTTCTTTTTCCCTCAGCATTAATGGTTGCTATTGAATCTCTAAAAGTATCTTTATTATCTTTTGAATTATTTTCATTCATTACTTACTTATAGAAGTTTCTTTTTTTATAACGGTAGTATCTGCTTTTTCCTCAACAAATAAATCTCCTTGTGCAGCTTTTGCATTTGGTGGATTTGTTCCTCTTAAAGTTTTTATATAACTAGCTAAAAAACTCATTTCTTTAGGTGTGTATTTTACAGCCCAAGCCTGCATTCCTTTATCTGGGTATCCATTTTTTATTGAAGCATATATGTCATTTAAAGAACCTTTATGTAACCAATAGTCATCTGTTAGATTTGGACCTGCACCACCTTCACCTTTTTTGCCATGACAAGCCCAGCAATCAATTTCATATAAATTCTTGGCCTTTTGTAACCCAGATGCATCTGCCATAGTTATATTTTTTTCATCAACTTTATCTTTGTTATTGGCTTCAAAAATTTCTTTATCTATTTGAGCTTGTTTCATTTCTGCTGAGTATTCTTGAATAGGATCTTTACCTGAATCAAGCACATGAAAATTCAATAAGTAAATTGCAGAAAAAATAATAGTTACATAAAATCCATATTTCCACCAAGGTGGTAGTGCATTGTCTAGTTCTTTAATGCCATCATAATCATGGTCTAATAGTCGATCTGCTTCTTGTTCTATCGGAATGGCTTTTGTAAAATATTTTTGATCAAATTTATTCCACCATTTCATTAAATTAAACGTTGAAGTTTTAGCTGAAACTTTTGGAGGCATTAATTCTGCATACATTCTTTTTATGGAAATTGTTAAGAAAGCTATAGCGATTAGCTCAATACCAATTACACATGCAAAAAGATAGAAGCTTGTAGATGACAATCCACCATAATTGGGTTCAATCTTTGCAGTTTGTTCAACAATGCTGTACTGTGCATTTGCTGATTGAAATATACTTGCACCAAAACAAATAATTAAAGCCAAAAGACTTTTTGAACTTGCACTATGCTTTTCGTTTACTTGTTTGCTGATTGCAATTAGTGCTTTACCTAATCCCCATATAACAAAAGCTAGTAAAAGCATTACAATCACTAAAACAATAACAAGTTGATTGTTAGATGAAGTTCTTGTTGCTTCAATAGCTGCTGATTCTTGAGCAAATAAACTCAATGCATTTATTAAAAAACTAAATAGAATAATAATTTTAAATTTCATAACAATAATTGTTTAATTGTTCGTTGAATCTTCTTCTAAAGGAATATTGGATAATATGTCTACTTTTTCTTTACTTATTTTAAAAACAAAAAATAATAGCATCACAAAAAAGAGTAAGAAAATGCTTAATGAAATAATTGGATATATGTTTACATGATCAATTGTTTCTGCATATTGTTTTATAAATTTGAACATACATTTTAAGTTTAAGGTTTGTCAATGCTGATGTCTTTGCCTAATCGTTGCATATAGGCAATTAAAGCAATAACTTCTTTTTTAGGTGAAATAAGAATGCTGTCACTTATTAAATTGTTGCTGATTTTTAAGGACTGACTTACTAAATCTTCAATGGCTTTTTCTTCGTAGCCCTTTTCGTAAGGAACTCCTAAAGTTTGCATGGCTTTAATTTTTGCTTTAGTATTCGAAATGTCTAAATCATTCTCTAATAAGAAAGGATAAGCCGGCATTATTGAGCCCTCACTCATTGATGATGGATCTCTAAAATGTCTGAAATGCCAACCATCAGATTTTTTTAAGTTACCAGTTCCTTCTCTGGCTAAATCTGGTCCTGTTCGTTTACTGCCCCATTGAAAAGGATGGTCATAAACAAATTCACCTGCTTTTGAATATTCACCATAGCGTTCTGTTTCACTTCTAAAGGGTCTTATCATTTGAGAGTGACATACATAGCAGCCTTCTCTAACATAAATATCTCTTCCTTCTAATTCTAATGCTGTATACGGTTTTACACTACTAATTGTTGGAACATTTGACTTAATTAAAAAAGTTGGTATCATTTCAACTGCCCCTCCAATAAGAATTACTATTAAACTAAATACCATTAATTGTACTGGTCTTCTTTCAATTTTTCTATGCCAATGTTCTGAACTATGAGGTTTAAATTCTTTTTGTAGTGGTGCAGCTTCTGTGGCTTCGTCTGCAACTAGTGATCCTTTTTTTACAGTTTTAATAATGTTATAAACCATAATGAGTGCACCAATTAAATACAAGGTTCCACCAAGAGAACGCATGGCATAAAAAGGTTTCATATAAGTTACTGTTTCAAGAAAAGAATATTTTAATTGACCAGCTTCAGTAAATTGTTTCCACATGGCACTTTGAGCAAAACCTGCCCAATACATGGGTACTGCATAAAAAATAATGCCTAAAGTACCCAACCAAAAATGTTGATTGGCTAGTTTTTTAGAGTATAATTCTGTTTTAAATATTTTAGGAATTAACCAATATAGAATACCAAATGTTAGCATACCATTCCATCCTAAAGCTCCAACATGAACATGAGCCACAATCCAATCTGTATAATGGCTAATTGCATTTACTGATTTTAGTGAAAGCATAGGTCCTTCAAATGTTGCCATACCATAAGCAGTAATAGCTACTACCATGAATTTTAAAATAACATCGTCTCTTACTTTGTCCCATGCACCTCTTAAAGTAAGTAAACCATTAATCATACCACCCCAACTTGGGAATATGAGCATTAATGAAAAAACAACTCCAAGCGATTGAGCCCAATTGGGTAAAGCTGTATATAACAAGTGGTGAGGGCCAGCCCAGATATATAAAAATATTAAAGCCCAAAAATGAATGATAGATAATTTATAAGAATAAATAGGTCTTTGTGCTGCTTTGGGTAAATAATAATACATTAGACCTAAGTAGGGTGTAGTAAGAAAAAATGCAACGGCATTATGACCATACCACCATTGTACTAATGCATCTTGCACGCCTGCATACCAAGAATAACTTTTAAATAAAGTAACAGGTAATTCAAAAGAGTTTACTAAATGCAAAACAGCAACAGTAATAAAAGTAGCTATGTAAAACCAAATGGCTACATACAAATGCTTTTCTCTTCTTTTAATTATGGTGCCAAACATGTTCCAGCCAAATACAACCCAAATGATTGTTATAGCAATATCAATTGGCCATTCTAATTCTGCATACTCTTTACCTGCTGTAATGCCTAGTGGAAGCGTAATTGCTGCAGCAACTATAATGAGTTGCCAACCCCAAAAATGTATTTTACTGAGTTTATCACTAAACATTCTGGCTTTACATAAGCGTTGCAAAGAATAGTAAACACCCATGAAAATACCATTACCTACAAATGCAAAAATTACTGCATTGGTGTGTAAAGGTCTTAATCTTCCAAAGGTTCCATATTGAGTAATGTTTAATGATGGAAATACAAGTTGTAAAGCAACCCATAATCCTGCTAGCATACCAACTACTCCCCATAGAATAGTGGCATAAGCAAAGTTTTTTACAATTCTATTGTCGTAATAAAATTTTTCTACCTGCATTAGTTTTAAGATTTGTTTTGATTATTATTTGTTGAGGATAATGATTTGCTTTCGTCTTCAAACAGCACTCTTATAGAAGGAGTGTAATCATCATCGTACTGGCCAGACTTCACATTCCATAAGAATGCTAATAAAAAGCCAAGTGCTACTAAAATGCTTACTATAATTAAAATGATCATTACACTCATATTCTGTCTTGTTAAAGCGAAAGTATAGTTTGATAAAAGCAATGCTAATGATGAGTATCAAAACAAATTATGATTGAAATCAGTAATTTGTATTAAGTATTTTTTGAGCATAAATATTTGTAAGTAGACCTACAAAAAGAACTATGCTTATACTACTTAAAGGCATTAGTATAGCAGCAATCATAGGAGAAAGTAAACTTTGCACTGCAAAACTCAACCCAATAATATTGTATAAAATAGAAAGTATAAAACTTGCAGTAATAATGGTTTTTCCGGATTTTGCATATTTTATAAATTGGTGTAAGAGGTATAATTTATCTCCAGCTAATAAAGCATCACAAGCTGGCGAAAATCTATTTGTGTTTTCTGTAACCGCTATACCTACATCACTTTGCTTTAAAGCACCAGCATCATTTAAACCATCGCCTAACATGATTACAGAACTATTTTGTTGTAATTGTTGAATATAATTTAACTTGTCTTGTGGACTTTGATTAAAGTTTAGATTTGAATGAAAATTGAATAATTGCGACAATCTATTTTCCTCAGCATTATTGTCGCCTGAAAGCATATGTAGTTTGTATTTACTTTTTTGAAGTGATTTTATAAGATTTTTTACACCTAATCTATAATTAGTTTCAAAAACAAATTCACCAATATATTTATCATTTACTTCAATATATACAGTTGTTGTAGTTTGTTTTTTATGATTAGTATCTAAGTTTAAAAATTCTGAAGATCCTATTCTTACATAATCTTCATTAATCATTCCTTCAATACCTAAACCATTTATTTCTTTAAAACTTGTTAAGGAAAAATTTGATGAGATTTTTAATTGTATTGATTTTGTAATTATTTTACTCAGTGGATGAGAAGATTGTGAGCACAATAGTTTAATAGCAATTCTCAAATCATTGTTTAGGTTTTGTCCTTGATATTTTATATGTATGTTGTTACTGTTAGTTAAAGTGCCTGTTTTATCGAAGACAATAGTTTTGGCTTTTGCCAAACTTTCAATTACACTAGAGTTTTTAAGGAAAAATTTATGTCTTCCAAAATAACGCAACATATTTCCATAAGTAAAAGTGGCAGATAAAAGAAGTGAACAAGGACAAGCCACTATTAATATTGCAGTTAAAGCATTCCACATTTTATTGGTATCAACAATATACCAATACATAGTTGATAAAGCTGCAATGCTGAACAAAACAATTGTAAAATATTTGCTCCAGGGATGAATGAAAGATTGATCTTTATTTTTATTCATCTTAAAAGCATCATTATTCCAGAGTTGTGTAAAATAGCTTTGCGATACTTCGTGAATAGTTTCTAAAGTAATAGCAGTGCCACTATTTTTTCCACCTGCATAAATTAAAGCCCCACTTTGTTGATGTACTAATTCATTTTCTCCAGTAACAAAACTATAATCAATATTTGCAGTACTGCTTAGTAATATGGAATCAGTTGGGATTAACTCTTCATTTCTTATTAATATCTTATAGCCTTTTTTTAATTGTGTAATAGGTATGCTTTTCTCTTCATCATTACTTATCACAGAAACACCTAAGGGGAAATAAGAAGAATAATTTCTGTCGAATGAAAAAGCATCGTAAGTCTTATTCTGAAACCATCTGCCAATTAGCATGAAGAAAACAATTCCTGAGCCTGAGTCCAAAAATCCTGCACCGAAGCCAGAAATAATTTCATAGTAGCTTCTTAAAAATGTTACTAGAATTGCTAATGCAATTGGAGTATCAATATTTAATATTTTCTGCTTTAAACCATTAAATGCTGAAATAAAAAATTCACTGGCACAATAAAAAAGTACAGGTATGGAAAGGCCAAAAATTATCCATGAAAAAGTTTTTTGTAAAGCTGTTGTTTCAATATTTCCACTAGAGAAATATTCAGGGAAACTCAACATCATAATATTAGCAAAACAAAAACCTGCAATACCAATTTTGTACAATCTTATTTTATTGTAATTTGTTGAATGTTTTTGTTCTATTTCATGTAAAGTAATGATGGGTTCATAGCCAACAAAAGCTAATAATTCTACAACCTCACTCAGTTTTATCTCTTTTGGATTATAGATAATGAAAATTTCTTTTTTTTGAAAATGAATTTGAGATGACACAATGCCTTCATGTATTTGATGTAAATGTTCTAGTAGAAAAATACAAGACGAGCAATGTATTTGAGGAAGATGAAATTTTATATTTACTTGATCGTTGCTTTTAAATAAAACTAGTTTATTGATGATTTCTTCAGTATTTAAATAATCGTACTGATTTTTTGTAAACCTCCCTTTTGCTTTTATGCCAGGGTTCTGATGGATATTATAATATTGGCATAAGTTATTTTCATTTAATAAAAGATACACTTGTTGACAACCATTACAGCAAAAATATTTTTGATCAATACGAATGGTATTGTTACAAGAATCTCCACAATGAAAACAACTTAAGGAATTAATAACTTTAATATTTAGGGTTTTACAAAAAAAGTGCCGCCACATAAGAATAAGGGCGGCTTTATTAGACAGAAACTACTGAACACTTCTTGAACCACAGGTGTTCAATCGAAAAATTTTATATAAAGGGCAAAAACTTAAATAACCTGTTAATAAAGGAACGAAAGCAAGTAAAATCCACCATGACTTATAGTAGTACCCCAATGCAATAATAATAATGGCTAACATAAATCTTATAGTTCTATCTTTTTTGCCTACATTTTTTTTCATGATTTATATTTTTTAATTGAACACCAAAATTCAAGAGTCTTAGTTTTAAAAACCATGATTTCAGTCAACCAAAAGATGATATATATCAGTTTACTTATGTATGTGATTTAAATCATATGTAACACTTTTACATTTTTCTAATTTCAATCATTAAAAAATATTATTATGAAGAAAACGTTTAAAATTTTTATTGTATTATTCTCTGTTACTTATTTATGTGCCTGTAATTCAAGTGAGGGCAATCAATCTAATGCAACTGATGTAACAACAAATATGACAGGTCAATCTGGTGTGGTAGATGAAACATCAAAACCAAATATTGTTCAAGTAGCAGTTGGTAGTAAAGATCACTCAACATTAGTTACTGCTGTTAAAGCAGCAGGTTTAGTTGATGCTTTAAGTAATGCTGGTCCATTTACAGTGTTTGCACCTACAAATGCTGCATTTGAAAAACTCCCAGCAGGTACAGTTGAAGGTCTATTAAAACCAGAAAAAAAGGGCGACCTTGAAAATATTCTTGGTTATCACACTTATGTTGGAGTACTAAAAATTGAATACATGAATGATGGTCAAGAATTCGATATGGTTTATGGTGGCAAAGTAACTATTACAAAGAAAGAAGACAAAACCTTTGTAAATGGATCTGAAATTGTTGCTTCAATTCCTACATCAAATGGAATGATTCATGTTATTGGGGATGTTTTATTGCCAAAATAGTAGAAGTATATTATTAATGGAGTTGTTGATGTATTCTATTTAATTCATCAGTCGAACATTTTTCTTGTAAGATAGGGAAGAGTATACGCTCTTCCTTTCTTATATGTGCTTCTAACAAAATTCCAATTTCATCTAAAGCATTTTCTATATCAACAGAATTTTTTAATGAACTAAATAATTGGTGTAACTTTTTATGTTCATCAAATATTTCTATACAAATTAAATTTATAGAACTATCTATATGTTTTACTGACTTTAAAACAATTTCTTCCTGAATAAAATGACTTTTAATATGCTCTTCAAAATGTTGTAAAGCATAATCTCTTTTTTCTTCAAGCTGGGTAGGTAATTCTTTATATTTTGGTGCTCCTTTTTTTAATAGCTGTGCTAATATTAAGGAATTATGATGATCTCTTGATAGTGGAGCTAACGCTTCTATTCTTTTCATTTTATAAATCTTTTGATTTAAATTTTCTGAGCGAAATCCAGGTTGGAATAATTGCCCAAGTAATTAATGTGATTAGTGAAAGTGTAAGACCTAAGCTTGTACCAAAAAAATTATTAAATACAGCACCTGTATAACCCATGAGAGCTGAAATTTCTAGTTTTAATAATATTAATATTCTACTTAAATCTATTGGATTAAGAACAGATAAACCCACCATGAATTTCTCTAATGGGTAGTCTGCAAATTGAAATAATATAAATAAAACTATACCATCAAAAATAATTGAAAAATAAAGCCATAGCAATATTACTGATCCAATGCCTTTGGCTTTATCTCTTGCAATAACAGCAACAACCATAGCTAGTGCTACAAAAATTACTGATAATAAAATTCCGGTAATCATCATCATAATTCCAACTGATGTTAATTCGTAAAATAGAATGGGTAAGCCAATACCTATTACAAATGCCAAACCTATTACAGTTGCTAATCCTATAAAAAGGCTTAACCAAATAGTTTTTCGTTTTAATGGCTGACTAACTAGTAATTCTAAAAATTCAGAACTATTATATACATAAATTGTAGCAAATAATAAACTTACTAATGGTACTATGATTAGTATTACATTTAGTAAGCTTAAAAGTCCTTTTGCATTACTATCTTCTATATTAAAAATGCTTAAAGATATCATGAGCAAAACAAGAGTATAGGCAATCATTACCTTGTTTCTTACTAAATCAATCATTACATATTTTATTATTTTATTCATATTAATTTATTATTTACTTAAAATGCTAGCAATGGCTTTTGAAAGTTTTTGTTCACCTGTTTCTTCTTTAAGTTCATTAATTTTTTTGTGTAGAAAAATTTCAGCTTCTTGCATAAAAATAATTTCAGAAACTAAATCATCGAGTTCACTTAAAATATGTGAAGTAATGATGATTAGTTTTCCTTTATCTCTTTCTTTAATGATTTTGTTTTTTAATACCTCAGATGCAATTGGGTCGAGGCCAGCAGTAGGTTCGTCTAAAATCAATACAGCTGGATTAAATAAAAATGCTAACGATGCACTAACTTTTTGAATGGTTCCACCAGAGAGTGTACCCATTCTCTTATGTAACATTTGATGTAGATTGAATTTTTCAATTAATTCTTCATCTAAAATATTATTATTTTTATTTCTGATGTCTTTCATCATATTAATGACTTGTCCAATAGTCATATTACTTGGGTATTTCCCAATTTGAGGCATATATCCAATTTGTGATCTATACTCCCAATCGTGTGCAATATTTTTTCCATTAAAAGTTATAAAACCAGTATTGCATACTACCATACCTAATATCGATTTTATTAAAGTTGTTTTGCCACAACCATTAGGCCCAATTAATGCAATGCATTCTCCTTTATTAAATTGAACAGAAACGTTTTTTAAAACTTGTAGTTTTCCAAAATGTTTATTTACGTTGGTTGCTTTTATCATAGTTTAATAGGTTTCATAAAAGGAGCATTATCTACTAAATTTATGGGTGTTAATGATGGAATTATTTTCTCTGTTTTATCCAATAAAGTTGTAATTAAGCTTCTAAATAATATCATTGCCGGAGGATTATTTTCAATAATCATAGCATACATGCTTACTGGTCTATAAGGAACGTCGCCAATTTTATCTTTGTTAATATCGTATCCTTCATACTTATCCCAGTAATTATGTTTAAATTCATTTAATACAAGATTGCCATTTGTACCTACATCAAAACTGTTGTTTTTAAAATTATTATGGGTAACATTAACTTCCATACAACTCGCTTGAATTTTCATTGCCCAACCATTATTCATAAATTTATTTTTTAGAATTTGTGCTCTACTTGTTCCTTCCATAAAAATTCCAACTGTATTTCTCTTAAATTGATTCTTAGCAATAAAACAATCACTCAATTCTTTTAATAATAATCCGTAAGCACCGTCGCCCCAATTATCTTCAAAATAATTATTCAGCATATTTATTTTTCTGGAAAACATTACTGCAACTCCGGCACCATTATTTTTAAAAGTATTTGTATAATAGCTGTTTTGATTCGAGAACATAAAATGTAGTCCATATCTCAAGTTATTTTCCGATTGATTTCTCCAGATTGTGGTATTACTTACAAACTCAAAATAAATACCATCTCTATGGCCTTTTATGGTATTGCCCACTATTTTTAAACTATCACTTTTCCAACAGTGGATACCGTTGCCACTTCTTTGTTCTTGTTTGGCTGAAGCAAAAAGTTTGTTGTTCTGTATAATACACTTAGCAGAATTTTGAATATAAATACCAAAAAATGTTTCTATTAAAATATTATTTTTAATAGTAATATTTGATTTGTTATAAACTTTAATTCCTGCAATATCTTCAATACTTGAAATACCAGAGTTAATTATTTTAAATCCATCAATAACCACATTGTCTGCTTTTATAGAAATAATTTCTGACTTATGGTTTCCATCAATGGTGGGATAATTGATACCAATTAAGTAAATTGATTTTGTTATGCTGATATTGCCTTCATTATAATGGCCTTTTAAAACCATTAAAGTATCACCATTATTTGCAATTTGTACTGCTTTTTTAATACTATTTATCTGTTTAGTATTACCTATGTAAATAGTGTTACTGTAAATTTTGGTAAACAGAATTAAGCAACAAACTAAATAAGTTATTTTATTAATCATTTATAGAGCATCTCCCATTTAATAACACTTCCTTGCATTTCAGTGTTTATTTTAGTTAATGTTTCTTCATTTTTAAATGCAGCTATATTGCCTCCCATTGGGCTCCTATATTCAATGCTATGAGCAAAAAAAGCTTCTTTAACATTAATTAATTCTATTGGTGATAGATAGTTTGCGGTATAAATATCTTTAATATTTTCTTTTATTTTTTTGTCATGTTCAATTGATTCTAACATGCATTTTACATCATCGTATTTAAAAATTTTCCCTTTATTGGTAACAATTTCAACTCCAAATCTCGCATCACTTATAGTCATTTTACAGTAACTGCAATTATCTTTTCCCACAACAAATGGTTCAGGATTTGTATTACAAGACGACATAACTAGCGTGATAAAAATTATTGAAACAATTGGTGAAACCATTTTTTTCTTTTTATTTTCTTTAATAACACAAAACAATAATATCAAGCCTGCTCCAATAAAAATCCATCCTCCAACATTGGGCATTGAATAAGCTGCAAAATTTAAGAGTTGTTTATAACCAATTAAAGGTGGCTGATAAACCATGCCTGGAACTATGATTGCAGCGTTGGGATCTAAATTGTGTCCATAATTATATTCCCATCTCCAAAAGTCAATCATGGCAATTATTCCAAAACAAACAAACAAAATGAATAATAGATTCAGCCACCTTTTTTTACCCAAAATTGCAGTTGTTAGAAAAGCAATCACAAAAAAGACAATACAATAAGGAAGTATTTTAAATTCAAAAAAATCTTTTGTGTGTAAGGTTTTCATTCCTATGTAATGGTTGAGGCCATTGATAATGTCTACATTTCCTCCAAGTTGATTTGGATAAATCAGCAACACTAATCCCTCAGGATATTGTGGGGCTATTAAATCAATTTGCCAAAGAGGAACAAATAATACAATAATTAAAGCCATGCCAGATAAAGCAACTAAAATTCTATTTGTTTTATTCATAGTATAATCAATCATTCTTCAATTTATTTTGGGTATAAAAAGAAACAGACTTTTTAAAGTCTGTTTCTGAATTGGTTTTTATTTTTTAGATTCTGCAGCAGCAGGGGGTGTGTTTTTACCAGTACTAAATAACAATGGTGTATTGCTATTTGCAGGCGATACTCTAACATAACCACTCATCTCTTGATGCAGTGCACTACAGAAATCTGTACAGTACATAGGATACATACCTACTTTATCAACTTTCCATTTTAATGTAGCTGTTTCTCCTGGCATTATTAATAGTTCTGCATTGTTAGAACCTTTAATAGCAAAACCATGAGGCACATCCCAATCTTGTTCAAGATTAGTTACATGAAAATAAACTTCATCTCCAACTTTAATGCCTTCAATATTATCAGGTGTTAAGTGAGAACGAATGGCAGTCATGTAAACATGTACTTGGTTTCCTTTTCTTACTACTTTAGTTTCACCTTCACCTTTGGCTACATAAGGATTTGTGTTCTCTTCAATTTTAAAGAATTTGGTAGAATTATTCTTAATTAGATCTGCTTTACAAATTTGAGCGTAGTGTGGTTCTCCGATAGTAGGAAAATCTAATATCAATTGCATTTTATCTCCACTTATATCGTACAGTTGTGCACTTTGAGAAAGTTCAGGTCCTGTTGGTAAAAATCTATCTTTTGTAATTTTATTATAAGCTACTAAGTATTTGCCATCTGGTTTTTTTGTATCTCCACCTGCAACACATAAGTGACCAACAGAGTAAAAAGTAGGAGCTCTATCTAAAACTTTTAGATCTTTAATATTCCATTTTACAACTTCAGAAGAAACAAACATTGAAGTGTAAGCATTGCCATCATTATCAAACTCAGTATGTAAAGGTCCTAAGCCTGGTTTTTTTACTTCACCATATAATGCAGATTCGTATTTAATAATTGGAATACCATCAAACTCGCCAATAAAATCTTTTGCTTCAATAGCTTTAATCATTTTATCAAAGCCAAATACAGGAATTAATGCAGCCAATTTTCCACTACCAACAATGTATTCACCTGTAGGACTAACATCACAACCATGTGGAGATTTAGGACATGGTATGAAGTAGCATATATCTTTTAAATCTTTAACATCTAAAACGGTTACCTCAGTTTTAATTTCTGATTTTGCAGTATGTGATTTTTCATCGTAGATGTTATGAGCATATTGAACTTTTTGTTTTCTGCCTTTACCTGCTTTCATATATTCTTCTGCTTTTTTCCAGTTTACAGCCATCACAAAGTCTTTATCTCTTTGTGAAGCATTAACTTCTAAAAGTGTATGAGCTTGTTCTGTATTATAAGTAGAAAAAAAGAACCAACCATTAGAAACACCTTTGCCAGCTCTACTTAAATCGAAATTAACTCCAGGACATTGCAGTTGAAATTTTAAATCCATTTTGCCATCTTCTTTATTAACAGAAATAAAACTTATGGAGCCTTTAAAATTTTGTTTGTAAGTGTTGATTGGTACATCTTGATTTTTATCATCTGGTGGTACACTAAATCTTGTGCCTGCAACAACATACTCAGTGTTTTCTGTTATGAAAGGAGAGGAATGATTACCACCACTATTAGGAAGCTCAATAATTTCATTAGTTCTAAACGTTTTTAAATCTATTCTGGCAACACGTGGAGTATTATTGGCATTTCCAAAAACCCATTTGCCATCATAATCTCCATTTGTTTTAGAAAGTTGAACGTGATGTAAATCATCCCATGGAACAAAACCATGCGAAGTATTTAACATGGGCTTAGTTTCTTCACTATAACCCCATCCTTTTTCAGGATCAACAGAAAATACTGGTATTACTCTTAATAATCTACCAGAAGGAAGACCATAGGTGCTCAGTTGACCACTAAATCCTCCAGACACAAAATTGTAATAAGTATCATACTGACCAGGGGGTACATAAGCTTTTGCTGCTGCATCTGCTGATACTGCTGATCCTACATTTTTTGGTTTACAAGATGAGATTGTAAACATTGTAATTACTGTAATAGTTGCAATTACACTTAAATAAAACTTTTTCATTTTTTTTAATTTTTATATTATTTAACACCATCATTTTTTCTCATGAATTCATATAATGATCTGGCATCATCATCTGAAAGATTTTGATTAGGCATACGAACCAAGCAAATTTCAAGTTGTGCCTGTAGCTCTGGATCTTTATCTATCATGGCATCAGTATTGGTTATAAAATTCAGAATCCATTCTGCTTTTCTTCTAGTAGTAATACCTTCCCAACCTGGTCCAACTAATTTTTCATTAGTAAGTTTATGACAGCTACCACATTTTACTCCATAAACTTTTTCTCCATTAGAAGCCATTGCAGCATCTAGTTTTGGATCTACTTTTACGTCACTAAATTTACCTTCTCCTCTGTGAGGATCATAATCAGGATTAACATTATTGTTTGTAGCATTAGTAGCATAAGGATCTGCAGCATCAGCATTATTAGAGGTATTGCCACCTCCACAAGCTGTAATAAAAAATCCCATGAGTAGTACAATCGTTATTTTTTTCATAAAGTGAATATTTATTGTTTAGGCAAGATTAGAATTAAGAAAAAATTGTTTTTATGTTTTTAATCATATGTGATTTTATACTTGTAAATAGTGCTTCAGTGTTTCTTTCAAATGCCTTTCTAGTGCGAAGTTTAGAATATGCTCAAAAAATTGTAATGACCACAATCATGTAAATAGCTGAATAATATCAGTTGTATGCTCTATGTCATTTTTTAGTTTCGATTGAAACAAAAAGTATTGATATGATGATTGATATTAATTTATTACTAGATCGTGGAGCAGTTTATAAAAACTATAGTTGTGGTGATATTATTTTTAAAGAAGGCAATCAATCGCATTTTTATTATCAACTCATTAAAGGAAGAGTGAGGTGGGTAAATATTAATGAAGAAGGAAAAGAGTTTTTGCAAGTCATCATTAATGCAGGAGAATGTTTTGGTGAATTTCCATTGTTCGATGATCAACCATTAGCAGCTACTTCAATAGCTGATACTGATATTGAAGTATTGAGATTACATCGTTCTACATTTCACCAAATATTAAAAGACCATCAAGATATACATTTAGCTTTTTCTAAATTGTTAACTCAAAGGTTAAGGTTTAAATTTTTAATTCTTAAAGAAATCGCAAATCATAATCCCGAAAATAGTATATCTACTTTATTGAATTATTTTAAAGAAAACAAAACGAACATTTGTTCAAAATGTAATCAATTAAAATTAACCAGACAGCAAATTGCTGATATGACAGGCTTAAGAGTTGAAACTGTAATTAGAACCATGCGAAATATGCACGATAGGGGAGAACTACTCATTGAAAAAGGTAAAGTTTATTGCTGAGGATGATTGAACTCATAAATATATTTTATAATGTTTCTTTCATTTGTTAAAAGCATGAGCCATGAAATTACATATGTTTCAATGGATAAAAATTTCGTTTATCAATTTACTTGTTGTTGCTATACTAGGGTTTTTACTCAGGTATAAAATCTTATATACTTTCACCTATATAGATCAAAAACATTTATTGCATGCACATTCTCATTTTGCATTTACAGGTTGGATAACACAAACTTTAATGGCTTTAATAGTAGGGTTTATTTGTAATAAACACCACAAAGACTTATTCAAAAAATATTTTTGGCCTTTGCTGTTTAATTTAATTGGTTCCTGGGGTATGTTGATCACTTTTACTATTCAAGGTTATGGATTTTATTCTATAGCATTTTCAACAACTTCAATTTTTGTGAGTTATTGGTTTGCCATTATTGTTTGGAAAGACCTAAATGCTATTGCAGAAAATGATATTGGAATAAAATGGATTAAGATTGCCTTAATAAGTAATGTTATTTCTTCGATAGGAGCATTTGCATTAGCTTTTTTAATGGCTAATAAAATTGTGCATCAAAATTGGTATGTTTCGGCACAATATTTTTTTCTACATTTTCAGTATAATGGTTGGTTTTTCTTTTGTTGTATTGGTTTAATAAGTTCATCATTATTTAATAATATAGTTAGTAAAAGGGTACTTAACCAAGTATTTTATGGCTTTACAATCTCTTTAATTCCTGCTTTCTTTTTATCTATACTCTGGATGAAATTATCTAGCACATTATATTTTATTATTGTTATTTCTGCCATTGTGCAAGTAGTTGCTTGGGTTTATTTATTGTTACATATTAAAAAAAATATATCACTCATAAAAAATAAAATAGCCAATAATATTGTTGTTATTCTTTATGGTCTAGTTGCCACTGCACTGTCAATAAAACTACTGTTACAACTAGGTTCTATACATCCTACATTAAGTAAATTGGCTTTTGGATTTAGACCAATTGTTATAGGTTATTTACATTTAGTATTATTAGCCATTATTAGTTTATCAATCATTGGTTATGTTTTATACATAACTAAAATTAACATGAATGATTGGCTTAAGCGAGGAGTAGTTTTGTTTGCTATTAGCATTATGTTTAATGAAATTTTATTAATGATTCAAGGTTTTGCTGCTTTAGATTATATAGTAGTTCCATACATTAATGAACTACTGTTATTAGCTACTGTCTTTTTGTTTATAAGTATTTTATTAATGAATGTAGGAATAAATAAGAACAAGGTGAGTGAAGTCATAAAATAAAGAAATTGTATCAATCATCTTTACAAAAATTAATTTTATGAATAATTTAAAAGAACAATCACTGGCTAATATTGTTACCAATCATTTTCAAGCAGCTCAAGTTTTTGAAAAATATAATTTAGATTTTTGCTGTAAAGGCAAAAAAACACTTGCAATTGCTTGCGATGAAAATAGAGTCGACATGGAAAGTGTGTTAACTGATTTAGCTGAAGTTTTACAACAAGATGAACAAGTAAAGGATTTCAATAATATGTCTCTCGAAGCTTTAATTAGCTATATCATTTTACATCATCATTTCTATGTAAAACAATCATTGCCTAATATTTTATCACACATAGAAAAAGTAAGTTATAAGCATGGAGCATCTTATCCTTATATGGTAGAAGTATTGAACATTTTTGAACAAGTAAATGAAGAAATGATTTCTCATATGCAAAAAGAAGAGATGATATTATTTCCTAGAATTAGAGCAATAGAATCTGCATTAAGTTTTAATTCTAATATTTTGATGAATAAGAGTGAAATTGAAAAACCCATTGAAGTAATGGAGACTGAACATGATTTTGTGGGAGAGGCTTTGGCTAAAATTAAAGTCTTAACTAATAATTATACCATATTAGATGAAATGTGTACAACATTTAAAATTACCATTGCTGAATTAAAAGAGTTTGAAGAAAAACTTCATGAACACGTGCATCTTGAAAATAATATTTTATTCCCTAAAGCAAAGAATTTGTTCAATGTGATTATTGTTTAAATATTACACAACTGCATCGGTATTGTTAGATTTTTTCCAGACTAGTTTTTTCCCAAAACCTTGTGTGCTATCAGTCATTTTAATCGAGTCAATTTCTATTAGCCACACTTCACCAGGCATTACTAGTGCAAATGGAAATTTTGAATGATAAGTCTTCGATGCTAGTTTATGATCTGCTTCATGATGTAATATAATGCTGCCTTCAAATTGAATACCTTGAACAATTAAATTTTTAAGTTTATCTGGCAATATTGTTCCAGCAATTTTTTGATGATGGTTTAAGTATTTGACGTGATTTGAGTCAGTCGATGATTTAAAGTACAGCTGCATAGCATCACTATTAAATGCATAGTAACAACTAAAGCAATAAGGTAAATCTTCTAGGTTTAAACAACATATGCTCATGCATTTTTGTTGTTTAATAAAATCAATAATATTTTCATTAACTTTTAGTTGCTCCATTTATTTTATTTTTTCTAATTAAAGCATTTTTATAATCTTCTATTTCGCTTTTTGTTTGTGGTAAAAGTTTTGGAATTGTAATCTGATTCTTCGATTCATCCAAAGCAACAAAAACAAAATATGACTTTCCAATTAAGTGATCTTTTTTCGATTTTATGTTTCTTGAAAATGCTTCAACTTTTATCTCTAGTGATGTTATAAAAGCTCTAGTGACTTTTGCTTTTATAGTGATGATGTCGCCTATTATAGCAGATTTATTAAAGCTTATTTGATTGATGGTTGCAGTAACACAAATATGTTCTGCATGTGTTTGAGCACAAACTGCTGCTGCAATATCCATCCAATGCACCAACTTGCCTCCTTGTAAAATACCCATGGGATTGGTATCATTCGGACAAACAATTTCTGTTTTAATTACACTTGATGCAGAAGGTTTCTTTTGTTTCAATTGCTGAGATTAATCTGCAAGTTTATTTCAGACTATTGGATTGATGTATGATTAATGTCAGCAAATTTTATGAATAAAATCATAAACCTCGGCATTCTTGAAATTTACTTTTACACTTCATAATTTATTTTTCCGGGAAACAATTTCTTTACTAAATGCGTCATCAGCAAACTGTATTTATTTTTTCAATTCTAATCATTAGTTTTCTAGTATATTCTATTTATTTATACACTCATCTGCCTTTTAATTCAGATAGTGTTGATGAAAAAGTATTGCAGGGGAAAAAATTGTGGCAAGAGAAAAATTGTAATGCTTGTCATCAAATTTATGGGTTAGGTGGATTTCTTGGTCCGGATTTAACCAATGTATATTCTCAAAAATCTCCTGAATATATTAAAGCATTTATTCAATACGGAACAGTTGTAATGCCTAAATTTTCTTTATCTCAACAAGAGTTAAGTAGTTTGCTTGCATTTCTAAAAAGTGTTGATGAAACAGGAAACGCTAATCCAAAAAATATCATTATACATTCAAATGGAACCATTACAACACCATAATTCAAGAGTTATCAATAAATATTTTACATTGGCTTTATTGCTATTGGTATTAGGCATTAGCTTTGGTTTAGTAGGTGCTTTGCAATATGTAGTTCCTGGATTTTTAAAAGAATATTTATCTTTTGAAAAAGTAAGACCACTTCATGTAACTTGTTTAATATTTTGGATCATACTATCTGCAACTGCAGCAGCTATAGGTTATTTGCAAGATTATACTTCAAAAAAAATATTTTCATATCCATTACTCAATCTTCAATTTTATATTTTACTTATAGCCATTGTTATAATATTAATTACTTATGTTTTGGGCATTTTTGGAGGAAAAGAGTATTGGGAATTTAAGCCTGTTATATCCATTTTAATTGTTCTTGCTTGGCTGCTTTTTTTGTTTAACTTTTACAAATCAATATCATTATTAAAACAACAGCCTGTTTTTATTTGGATGTGGTTAACAGGAATAATCTTTTTCCTATTCACATTTCTTGAGTCTTATTTATGGTTATTACCCTATTTCAATAAAAATATTGTTAACGACATGACCATTCAATGGAAAGCCAATGGTTCAATGGTAGGATCTTGGAATATGTTAATCTATGGTTCATCAATATATTTAATGAAAAAAATTAGTGGAGATAATAAAGTCAGTCACTCTAAACTTTCATTTGCATTATTTTTTCTAGGACTAACTAACCTGTTATTTAACTGGGGGCATCATATTTATACCTTACCAACACATGGCTATATTAAGCATATTAGTTACATCATAAGTATGACTGAATTATTTATTTTGGGTAAAATTATTTATGATTGGAAGCGAACCTTACAACAATCAAAAAAATCTTTTCATATCACTGCTTACAAATTTTTAATTGCTGCAGATGGTTGGATTTTTTTGAATCTTATCTTGGCAATTGCAATTTCTATACCTGCTGTAAATGTTTTTACCCATGGAACACATATTACTGTAGCTCATGTTATGGGAGCAACCATTGGGATAAACACTTTTCTACTATTTGCATTTTATTACGACAGGTTTTCAAATGCTTTTGTAAGTTTTAAAAAAGCAAGATTGTTTTTTAATTTGGGTTTTAGATGGGCAAATTATTCTTTATTTCTTTTTTGGATTACACTTATTATTTTGGGTATTAAAAAGTCAATCTGGCAAATGAGTGAACATGCTTTGCCTTACTCTGTTATGATGCAGGAATCTTATTTTTTATTTGTTCTCATGTTTTTAAGTGGATTAAGTTTAGCCTTAGGCTTAATTTTTATTTTAATGCCTTTATTTAAATACTTAATGAATTCTTTTAAACAAAGTATACAAAATGATTTTACTCACTAAAATATTTCGTTTCGAAGCCTCACATGCTATACATGAATACCCGGGCCTTTGTAAAAACATTCATGGGCACTCTTATAAATTATTGGTTAGTGTAACGAATATTCATCCAAGCGAAATGGATAAGAAATTTGGTTTTGTTATGGATTTTAAAGCACTCAAAACTTTAGTAAACATACATATTTTAGATTACTTCGATCATCAATTGATTGTTTCAAAAAAATATTTGAAAGAGCATCAAAACTTAAATGGATTAGAAAATATTATAGTTTGGGATCTTGAGCCTTCTGCAGAAAATATGATTCTATTTATTCAAAAAAAATTAGAAACCGTTTTGCCAAGCAACATAAAGCTTGTAAAGTTGAAATTGTTTGAAACTGCAGATTCTTTTATTGAATTAAACTATGATTAATAAAATCTAACGCATAAAAAAAGGCTCCCCGAACAACCAGGGAGCCTACTCCTTAAGACTAAACACGAAACACTCTTCGAATATTATTGAATGGCTTTAACCATTTTGGTATTACCAATTATTCTTCCTTTATCATCCACCACAACAACTGTATAAGTTCCTGAAGCGAGGTTGTTAATATTAAGGTTGAAGTTTTGATTAGCAGAGCTATTAGCAATTACATCTTGTTTTTGTTGCAGTACTAGTTTACCATTCATGCTATACACTCTAACAGTTACAGAGGATACTTGTTGTGGAACTTTTACATTCACTTTAGCAAATTCTCTACTTGGATTAGGATATACTAATACTTTTTCCATTTGATTCACATCCAATGTAGGGATACTCACTATTGGAGCATTAGGGTTAACTCCTCTATATGGAGTTGCAGTACTTGGATTAGCAATTGCTATATCAGTTACACCTAAGTCACTGGTAGTAATTAAAGTGAATTTAAATTCATAATTAGATAAAGTGGATGTAGGTGTGCTAAATGTAATATCAGCATTTGTAGCCGAACCGTAGGTAATGAATGCACCAGTGAATGGAGCTGTTCTATATTCTACTAATAAATAGTAATTTGTAATAGATCCTGTTACAATTGTTGAAGGATTAGCTAAGTTGCTAAAACCAGTTACTGTATAGGTTGTATAGTTTGTAGTTCCACCACCACCAGGGTTTGTTACATCAGCAGTTGTAGTATGCACAGAGATGATTGATTTAGGTGTAATTACAATGCTTACAGGAGCTGAAGTTGTATTTGTACAACCTGCAGCAATAGCAGTTAAAGTAATGGTTTTAGAACCACCTGTACTATAAGTATAGTTTGTAGGTGTAGGTCCGGTTAAAGCTATAGATGGTGTACCAGTTGTACTCCAGGTATAACTACTTGCACCAGTTGAGTTGTTTACAATACTTACTGTAGGGTTACTATAAATATCACCAGCATAATTTACTGTTGGTGTAAATGCAGCAATTGGGTTACTTACTACAATGGTAGAGGTATAAGTTGAAGTACAACCATTACTACCAGTTACAGTTAAAGTTGCAGGATAAGAACCGGCTGCTGTATAATATAATCTAGGGTTATTAGAAGTTGGTCCTGTACCGTTAGTATAAGTCACACTAGCTCCAAAGCTCCAAGATAAGGAAATGCTACCTGAAGGTGTGGTTGAAGTGCTGATAAATGAATAATCATCACTAGCACATGCATTAATTGTTCCTCCAGTAGTTACTGGGCTATTATTTACTAATAAATTATAGCTTGCAGTAGGAGCATCGTTAACAGTTACAGTAATTGCATTACTAGCTGCACTTGGGCAAGTACCATTGTTTACTACTAAGGTATAAACACCCGAAGCAGTTGCAACAAAATTATTTACACTTGTTCCTACAGCTACACCATCTTTATACCATTGATAATTAGGTCCTGCATGAACAGTAGATAATGTTACACTACCAGGGGCACAAAAAGTAGTTGCACTAGCAGCAGTAATAACTGGTGTTGTTGCAGCAGGATTCACTGTTACCGAAGTAGCAGTACTTTGTATACTTGCACAACCATTGCTATTAGTTACAGCTACAGTGTAATTACCAGTAGCAGTTGCATTATAAGTAGAGCCATTAGCCCCACTGATAGCAGATCCATTTAAATACCATTGATAGCTATTACCAGTAGAAGAAGTTAATGTAACCGAACTACCATTGCAGAAAGTAGTTGCCCCACCAGCAGCAATTGTAGGTTGAGAAGGAGCAGCTACAACAGTAACAGTAGTACCATTGCTAGCCACACTTGCACATCCACTATAAGTAGCCACTACAGTGTATACACCAGCAGTTGTAGCAGCATAAGTTTGAGCAGTAGCACCACCAATTAGCACAGCATCTTTATACCATTGGTAGCTAGTAGCAACAGAAGAAGTTAAAGTCACCGTACCACCATCACAGAAGTAGGTTGTACCACTAGCCGAAACAGTAGGTTGAGGAGCATTATTAATAGTTACATTATAAGTTGCTGTTGAATTACCGGCACTGTTACTTACATACAATTGAACAGTATGGGTACCGGGCTGACTAAATGTTACTGTATGCGGTCCAGCAGCAGTACTGCTAGAAGGTGTACCATTTTGGAAATACCATTGGTAAGTAGAAGGTGTACCACCAGAAACATTAGGACTAAAGGCATATGAGTTACTATTTAAACATTGTGTTTGAGTACCACTAGATAAAGTAATATCAGCCACAGGAGCAATAGCAGTAGCAGCCACATTAATGGTTTGACTATAGGTATTAGAACAACTCAGACCAGTACTTACATTTAAGACAATGGTATGAGAACCTACAGATAAAGTTTGTACTAAATTGCTAGCAGAAGTATTTACACCTTGACTAACAGCATCCACCACCCATTCGTAACTAGCAATAGAACCATTCGAAGCCCAAGCACTTGGTGTAAATGTATACACATTAGCAGAGTTAGAATAAGAGAATGAAACATTAGGAATAGCAAGTACAATAATATTAGCATATTGAGTACTATAAGAACCTGAGGCATTAGAAACAGTTAAAGTAATATTATAAGTACCCGGTTGAGTAAATACAGCAGTTGGGCTAGCAGTTGTTCCACCAGTTACATTAGCATTAGGGATAGACCATTGATAGCTAGCAATAGCACCACCGGTAGAGTTCACACCAAAGGTGAAAGAGTTACTAGTAATACATTGTGGATTAGCCCCAGCAAAAGTGATAGAAGCTACAGGAGGAGCTACAGCAGGAGCATTTACAACTATGTTTTGCGTTGTTGTAGCAGTACATCCACTACCGGTTACTTGTAAAGTAACAACAGTAGTACCTGAAGCTAAAACAGCAGTTGGGTTTTGAGCAGTAGCACTACCGGGTGTAGCACCATTGCTGAATGTCCAAGCATAAGTTAAAGCAGAGCTATTAGAGATATAAGAACCATTAAAGAAGCTATAATTATTACCACCAGTGTTCGAGTAGCTAAAGCTAGCCACAGGAGCAGGATTTACTGTTACAGTAATAGGTGCAGCAGTATAAGTTACTCCATTATCAACATAAGTTAAACTAATGGTTTTAGTACCAGCACTAGTGAATGTAATACCAGTAGGAGCAGCAGCAGTACTTGTAGCAGGCGAACCATCTTGGAACGACCAGCTATAAGTAGTAGGACCAGTTAAAGTACCAGTAGCCGAGAAGCTATGACTAGCACTAGCACATGAAGTACCCAAGACAGGAGTTATTGTTAATGGACCAGCACCTCCAGAACCACCACCACCAGTGATGACTACATTAATAGCAGTGGTTGTACTATTAACACAACCAGCATTACTTGTTACAGTTAAGGTAACATTTTTATTACCACTAGTTGCAAAAGTATGTTGTACATTATCGCCAGTACCAGTATTACCATCACCAAAAGCCCAAGCATAACTCATGCTACCACCTTGTATGGTAGAAGAGCTTTGGAAAGAATAACTACTACCATTACCAGTATTTACATAAGTTACAAAACTTGCAACCGGCATTGGATTTACAGCAATTGGTAAAGAATAGTAAGTATCAATATTACCTACTCTTGCAATTAATTGAACACTATAATTGCCTGCTTGAGTATACACTTTAGCAGGAGGAGTTTGACCTGTAAATGTTGTTCCATCACCAAAGTTCCAGATATAAGTAGCACCAGAAGTTGGGCAACCCACACTAAATTGGAAACTATTCACATTTAAACATTGAGACGAATTATTAACATAAATAGCATCTGTTGTAACTACAACTGTTGTTCTAGGTGAGCTTGCACATCCTAAAGGACTAGTAGCACTAACATAGAAATTAGTATTACCAGATACAGTAGTTGTAAATGGAGAACCAGTAAATAAACTTGTTCCACCAGTTGCTACACTATACCAATCAATTGTACTACCAACAATTGAAGCAGTTGCAGTTAAAGTAACTGAACCTGCACCACATCTACTTACTGTAGGTGTAGTGGTAATAGTTGGTAAAGGATTTACAGTAATAGTTTTTGCAGCAGAAGCTACAGAAGTACAACCATTATTATCCGTTACAGTATAAGTAATATCAGTAGTTCCTGCAGCAACACCAGTAACAGTTTCAGTAGAAACTATGCTACCAGAGATAGAACCATTAGCTGCAGCAGAAGTAGCCCAAGCAAAAGAAGAATAAGTACCAGAACCACCCGAAGGAGCAGCAGTTAAAACTATATTGCTTCCAATACAAACTGCATTAGCACCAGTTGCCACACCTGCAATAGGTAAAGGATTTACAGTAATAGTTTTTGCAGCAGAAGCTACAGAAGTACAACCATTATTATCCGTTACAGTATAAGTAATATCAGTAGTTCCTGCAGCAACACCAGTAACAGTTTCAGTAGAAACTATGCTACCAGAGATAGAACCATTAGCTGCAGCAGAAGTAGCCCAAGCAAAAGAAGAATAAGTACCAGAACCACCCGAAGGAGCAGCAGTTAAAACTATATTGCTTCCAATACAAACTGCATTAGCACCAGTTGCAACACCTGCAGTAGGTAAGTCATTAACAGTCATTGAAATGCTGTTAGAACTTGCAGTTGTAGCAGTTAAGCAAGAGTTAGGAGCAGGAGTTACTGTGATATCACAAGTAACAGCTTGACCATTAGTTAAGGCAGATGTAATATAAACATTTGAAGTACTACTTTGAACAGAGCTTCCATTAACTTTAAAATCATAATTTACAGTTCCACCATCCACATCAGTTGCAGTTGCAGTAAAGGTTACAGAACTACCAGCACAAATCGTTGTTGCACTAGCAGCAATACTAACAGAAGGAGTAACATAAAGTTTAACACTCACTACAGTGGCAGCAGAAGTATTCGTTCCACAAGGAGGGTTAGTCACTTCTACAGTGTAACTACCTGCAGTATAAACAGTATAAGTTGGATTAACAGCACCCACAATTAAAACAGCATCTTTATACCATTGATAAGCAGATCCTGCAGAAGCAGTTAATACCACATTACCTCCAAAACAAAATGAAGTAGCACCTGAAGGAGTAATAGTTGGTAATTGAACAACTGTTACAGTAGCCACACTGCTATAGGCAGGAGCACATGCACCACTTGTAACTATAGCTCTATAATAAGTTGTAGCCGTTAAGTTAGTAGCAGTTAAAGAATTTGTTGAATTAACAATAGGGGTACCAGCAGTAGCAAAATTATCTAAAGAAGACTCCCAGCCTGTAACAGCACCTATTTGTCCACTTAAAGTTAAAGTAGTAGAGTTTGTTCCTGTACATACACTTGTGCTTCCAGCAACAGAACCTCCAACACTTGTAGGACTAACAGTTATTGTTGCAATGCTACTATTAGCAGCTGCACAAACACCATTAGTAACTATAGCTCTATAATAAGTTGTAGCTGTTAAATTAGTAGCAGTTAAAGTATTTGTTGTATTAGCTATAGGTGTGCCTGCAGTAGCAAAATTATCTAAAGAAGATTCCCATCCTGTAACAGCACCTGTTTCACCACTTAAGGTTAAAGTAGTAGAGTTAGTACCTGTACAAACAGTTGCACTTCCAGCAACAGTACCACCAACACTTGCAGGAGTTACAATTATAGTACCTGAAGCACTAACAGTTCCACAACCACCAGTTAAAGGAATAGTGTAGTTAAATGTTCCACTTGCAGTTGGTGTTCCAGAAATTGTAATTGTATTAGCAGACCAAGCAGCAGTTACGCCAGCAGGTAAACCAGTAGCAACCCCAATGCCAGTTGCACCAGTAGTGGTATGGGTAATATTAGTTAAAACTGTATTGATACATAATGTTGGAGAACTTGAAGCAGCACCAGCAGTATTATCAGGAGTAATGGTTAAAGTTATAGTATTAGAAGCAGCAGGGCTACCTGTTAAACAAGGCCCAGCATGATTCGATGTCATTACTACATGAAGAGCATCAGCAGCAGTAAAGGTTGCAGTATATGTTGATGCAGTTGCTCCAAAGATTGAAACTGCATTGTTATACCATTGATAAGTTGGAGTAGTTCCACCATTTGTTGGAGTAGCTGTAAATGTTACAGAACTTCCAGAACAAATAGGATTTGCACTAGCAACAATACTTACACTTGCAGTAATCGTAGGATTAACAGTGATTGTAAATGTTGTTGGAGTACCAGTACAAGGTACGCCATTATTAGTATAAGTTGGTGTAACAGTAATTGTAGTAACTATTTGAGTAACTCCTGCATTGATAGCATTAAAGCTAGGAATAGTTGCACCAGTACCATCTGCTAAACCAATAGCAGCACCACCAGACCATGCAAAACTTAAAGTTGCACCAGGAGCTAAAGGTGTTGGGCTAGTAATAGTTACTGCAGATGTAGCAGCACCATTACATAAAGTTTGATTGCTAATTGTATTAACAACAGCAATTGGATTAACTGTAGCTGTAAATGGAGTAACTGAAGTTAAAGTTCCACAAACAGCATTAGTAATTTCAACATAGTAATTACCAGAAGTAAATACAGAGTATTGAGAAGAAGTTGCACCACCAATTACAACTGGTATTGATGGAATAGGGTCTTCTCTGAACCATCTATAAGTATTACCAGAACTTCCAGCAGCAGAACCTGTTAATACTACAGTTCCACCATCACAGAAAGTTGAAGGGCCAACAGGTGAAATAACTGGAAGGCCAACAACCACAACAGAATATGTTGCAGCTGCAGTTTGAGGATTACAAGAATTATTACTTGTAACAGTCATTGTAAGAGTTACTGTATTACCGCCATCACCACTAGCAGCAGTATAAGTTGGAGTTAGTGTAGTTGCACCAGCAGTAATTGAGCCAGCACCATTTTCAGTCCAAGCAATAGTTCCATTAGTTGCAGCAGCTTCAAGAGCAGCTAAAGTATAGGTTGAGTTTTCACAAATTGTAGAGCTACCACCTGCAGTTGCAGTTGGTAAAGGATCAACAGTAATAGTACCAGTAGCATTAACAGTACCACAACCACCAGTTAAGAGTATGCTATAGTTGAAAGTACCAGAAGCAGTAGGAGTACCAGAAATTGTTATTGTGTTAGCAGCAAAACTTGCAGAAACGCCAGCAGGTAAACCATTTGCACCACTAACGCCATCATTAGCAATACCAGTAGCACCAGTAGTTGTATGAGTGATAGCTGTCAAAGCAGTATTGATACATAAAGTTGGAGAGCTTGAAGCAGCCCCAGCAGTATTATCAGGAGTTACAGTAATAGTACCAGTAGCATTAACAGTACCACAACCACCAGTTAAGAGTATGCTATAGTTGAAAGTACCAGAAGCAGTAGGAGTACCAGAAATTGTTATTGTGTTAGCAGCAAAACTTGCAGAAACGCCAGCAGGTAAACCATTTGCACCACTAACGCCATCATTAGCAATACCAGTAGCACCAGTAGTTGTATGAGTGATAGCTGTCAAAGCAGTATTGATACATAAAGTTGGAGAGCTTGAAGCAGCCCCAGCAGTATTATCAGGAGTTACAGTAATAGTACCAGTAGCAGTTTCAGTTCCTACACATGAGCCTCCTGATAAAGTAATAGTGTAGTTAAAAGTTCCACTTGCAGTAGGGGTACCAGAAATGGTAATTGATGTTCCACTTATTAATGTTGCAGAAACGCCAGCAGGCAAACCATTTGCACCACTAACGCCATCTTGAGTTATAGAAGTAGCATCAGTTGTAAAAACAATGTCAACAATTGAGCTGTTTATACAAACTGTTTGATTATTGTTTGCTGTCGTAAGTGTTGGTCCACATTGTGCAAAAACTCCACTTACATTAAACGTCAATAAAAACAAAGCAGCAATGCTTAATTTTCTTAATATTTTGGTATAATTTTTCATAATACTTGCTTTAGGATTTGGGTTGGTTCTTTCAACAGGATTGTTGGTTCTAAATATATTTCTATCAATATACTTGTAACGCTCTAAGGGGACGTACGAAGATACTGTATTTTCTAGTAGTAGTCGTTCTTTCGACTTTACAAAATCGTTAACAAAATTTGCTTCTAGTTTTTCACCAGAAATATCAACTTTTTCTGCCACAATTTTCATGCTATCTGTGAGCTGTTGAATAGTGGTTTTGATTGAAGCAAATCCTTTGGTACCAAGTGTTTTGAGGCTGTAAAACATCTTAGTGAAAGTAGATTTTGTCGTCATAACTTAAGTTTTATTTTAGCACATTATGGTTCAAAAACAGATAGTTTTCTCCACACAATGAGGTACGAAACTCTTCTAAATAAACAACTTATTAAATCCCTTAAACAAGGGGGGGTGTAGTTTTTTAACAAAATTTTGAAATCTTTTTCTTAAACGTCATATCGAATGCAATGAGACATCTGTTTATTTAAAGAAGAGATTTCTCAGTCATTCCTCCTTCGAAAGGACGTTAAAAATAGTTCGTCATGTCGAATGCAATGAGAGATCTGTTTATTTAGAGAAGAGATTTCTCAGTCGTTCCTCCTTCGAAAAGACATTAAAAATAGTTCGTCATGTCGAATGCAATGAGACATCTGTTTATTTAGAGAAGAGATTTCTCATTCGTTCCTCCTTCGAAAAGACATTAAAAATAGTTCGTCATGTCGAATGCAATGAGACATCTGTTTATTTAAAGAAGAGATTTCTCAGTCGTTCCTCCTACGAAAGGACGTGAAAAGTTAAATCGTCATGTCGAATGCAATTAGACATCTGTTTATTTAGAGAAGAGATTTCTCAGTCGTTCCTCCTTCGAAAAGACATTAAAAATAGTTCGTCATGTCGAATGCAATGAGAGATCTGTTTATTTAGAGAAGAGATTTCTCAGTCGTTCCTCCTTCGAAAAGACGTTAAAAATAGTTCGTCATGTCGAATGCAATGAGAGATCTGTTTATTTAGAGAAGAGATTTCTCAGTCGTTCCTCCTTCGAAAAGACGTTAAAAATAGTTCGTCATGTCGAATGCAATGAGACATCTGTTTATTTAAAGAAGTGATTTCTCAGTCGTTCCTCCTTCGAAAAGACGTTAAAAATAGTTCGTCATGTCGAATGCAATGAGACATCTGTTTATTTAGAGAAGAGATTTCTCATTCGTTCCTCCTTCGAAAAGACATTAAAAATAGTTCGTCATGTCGAATGCAATGAGACATCTGTTTATTTAAAGAAGAGATTTCTCAGTCGTTCCTCCTACGAAAGGACGTGAAAAGTTAAATCGTCATGTCGAATGCAATTAGACATCTGTTTATTTAGAGAAGAGATTTCTCAGTCGTTCCTCCTTCGAAAAGACATTAAAAATAGTTCGTCATGTCGAATGCAATGAGAGATCTGTTTATTTAGAGAAGAGATTTCTCAGTCGTTCCTCCTTCGAAAAGACGTTAAAAATAGTTCGTCATGTCGAATGCAATGAGAGATCTGTTTATTTAGAGAAGAGATTTCTCAGTCGTTCCTCCTTCGAAAAGACGTTAAAAATAGTTCGTCATGTCGAATGCAATGAGACATCTGTTTATTTAAAGAAGTGATTTCTCAGTCGTTCCTCCTTCGAAAAGACGTTAAAAATAGTTCGTCATGTCGAATGCAATGAGACATCTGTTTATTTAAAGAAGTGATTTCTCAGTCGTTCCTCTTTCGAAAAGACGTTAAAAATAGTTCGTCATGTCGAATGCAATGAGACATCTGTTTATTTAATGAAGTGATTTCTCAGTCGTTCCTCCTTCGAAAGGACGTGAAAAGTTAAATCGTCATGTCGAATGCAATTAGACATCTGTTTATTTAGAGAAGGGATTTCTCAGTCGTTCCTCCTTCGAAAAGACGTTAAAAATAGTTCGTCATATCGAATGCAATGAGACATCTGTTTATTTAGAGAAGAGATTTCTCATTCGTTCCTCCTTCGAAAAGACATTAAAAATAGTTCGTCATGTCGAATGTAATGAGACATCTGTTTATTTAAAGAAGAGATTTCTCAGTCGTTCTTACTTTGAATTTGTAGATTTTGATTGCTCGTAACTTAATACCATTTCAACTACATGAGTATAAGTTTCTACACCTAATTTTTCCTTATTTAGTTTTAGGAATTGATCGTAAGCAGCAGAACTCATATTAGCCAATTCTTTTTTATTTTGTTTAAAGAATTCTTTTATGGCCTTTCTATCTTTTTTTACCTGAGTATCGGCACAATCGTCTAACTCAAATTTTGTGTATTTATAATTGTTCAGATTAAAATCTTCTAAATGTTTAAGTAAAAGAAATCTGTACGAATAATCTAAGAGTTCTAATGTTATCGAGTATCTGAAATAAATATTTTTTGATGTATTGGTAATTAAATAAGCTATAAAATTAGCTTCATCTTCGCTGGCATAGCCTAATTGATGGGCTACTTCATGACAAGCAATAGCAGGAGTAAGGATGCTAGGTATATCTGTTCTTACTTGTGCCTCTCCTGTAAAGGGATTGTAATATCCAGTATAACCTAAGTAATTGCCTGCTTTGCTAAACAGGTTTTCTTTTAATGAAAAGCGATGAATTTTTAAGTACGGAAATTGTTTTGCTGCAATAGCATAAGTAGCTTTTGTCTCTTTTACTACTTCATCAAATTTTATGGTAGGTAAAGCTGTGTCTTTAATTTGTTTTCTATAGAAATTAGCATCGTTAGTTAATTTTTTTATTAGTGCAATTACATCTTCCTTGCAATATTTTTCTTGTTTAAAATTGAGTTGATGTGAAATGCCCAGTCTGCTGTAATTCAATCCCCATAAGAGTTTAAAACAAATAAATATCAACAGAACTATATTTAATATTCTTTGTGCTACATTCAAGAATGCATAAGTATTATATTTTTTTTCTATAATATTTTTAATAAAAATTACAACACTAATAATAATGGAAAAAATAAAAAATAAGTATAAAGCATCTCCAATACTAAAGGGTACCCAACCAAATATAGATCTTAAAACTGCTGATATTTTAGGATAGATTTTTAAGTAGTACACTTCTTCTACCCAAATAGAATTGGTCTCAAAAAAGCTAATGAGTACAACTAGCAGAATTAAAAAAACAGTTCTAAGTAATCTAATATTCAATGGTAACAACTTTAAATTCAGAAATAAATGTTCCTATTTCATTATATATAAACGAAAATTGCTATTATAAAATATGTTAGCATAAAAAACATATGCCAAACTATATTATTCATGCTTTTTTATCTGACATTTTAGCACAAAAGTTCTAATGGCATAATGGTTGACAATACTTAGGAAAATTATAGATATGGCAAAAATTATAGGAATTGACTTAGGAACTACCAACAGTTGTGTAAGTGTAATGGAAGGTAACGAGCCTGTTGTTATAGCTAACGACGAAGGTAGAAGAACCACTCCATCTGTAGTGGCGTTCTTAAAAAATGGTGAGCGTAAAGTTGGAGATCCAGCTAAACGTCAGGCCATTACTAACCCACATAACACTATTAGTAGTGTAAAACGTTTTATGGGTAGAAAATTTGATGAAGTAACTGAAGAAATTAGCCACTGGAGTTATAAAGTAGCTAAAGGTGACAATAATACGGTTCGTGTTGATATAGATGGCAGATTGTACACACCACAAGAAATTAGTGCAATGGTGTTGCAAAAAATGAAAAAAACTGCTGAAGATTATTTAGGTACAGAAGTAACCGATGCTGTAATAACAGTACCTGCATATTTTAACGATGCTCAACGTCAGGCTACTAAAGAAGCTGGTGAAGTTGCTGGTTTAAATGTAAGAAGAATTGTAAACGAACCAACAGCTGCAGCTTTAGCTTATGGTTTAGATAAAAAAGGTAAGGATCAAAAAATTGCTGTCTTCGATTTAGGTGGAGGTACTTTCGATATTTCTATTCTTGATTTAGGGGATGGAGTTTTTGAAGTAAAATCAACCAATGGAGATACCCATTTAGGTGGAGATGATTTTGATAAAGTTATTATGGATTGGTTGGCAGATGAATTTAAAGCTGATGAAGCTATTGACTTGCGTAAAGATCCTATGGCTTTGCAACGTTTAAAAGAAGCTTCAGAAAAAGCTAAAGTTGAATTATCATCTAGCAGCGAAACAGAAATTAATCTTCCTTACATTACTGCAGTTGATGGTGTGCCTAAACACTTAGTTAAAAAATTAACCCGTGCAAAATTTGAAGCTTTAGCCGATAAATTATTTGAAAGATGTTTAAGACCATGCGAAGCTGCATTAAAAGATGCTGGTTATTCAACTTCACAAATTGATGAAATTATTTTAGTAGGAGGATCAAGTCGTATTCCAAAAGTTCAAGAAATTGTAGAAAAATTCTTTGGTAAAAAACCAAATAAAGGGGTTAATCCAGATGAAGTAGTTGCAATTGGTGCTGCAATTCAAGGTGGTGTTTTAACCGGAGAAGTAAAAGATGTACTGTTATTAGATGTTACTCCATTAACCTTGGGTATAGAAACTATGGGTGGTGTATTAACTCCAATGATACCTGCTAACACAACAATTCCTACTAAGAAAACAGAGGTATTCTCAACTGCTGCAGATAACCAACCTGGTGTTGAAATTCATGTACTGCAAGGAGAAAGACCAATGGCAGCACAAAATAAAAGTTTAGGTAAATTTAACTTAGCCGATATTCCACCAGCACCACGTGGGGTGCCTCAAATTGAAGTAACTTTCGATATTGATGCCAATGGTATGTTACACGTGAGTGCAAAAGACAAAGGCACTGGTAAAGAACAAAAAATTAAAATTGAAGCAGGTTCTGGTTTAAGTAAAGAAGAAGTTGAAAGAATGAAAGCTGAAGCTAAAGCTCATGAAGCTGAAGATAAAGCTGCAAAAGAAAAAGTAGAAAAAATTAATCAGGCCGACAGCATGATTTTCCAAACAGAAAAACAATTAAAAGAGTTTGGCGATAAAGTTCCTGCAGAAAAGAAAACACCTATTGAAGAAGCATTAACAAAACTTAAAGAAGCTCATAAAATGCAAGACCTTGCAGCTATTGATACTGCTTTAGAAGCATTAAATACAGCTTGGACTGCAGCAAGTGAAGAGATTTATAAAGCACAAGCTGAAGGAGCAGGTACAGCACAACCTCAACAAGAAGGTGGAGCAGAACCAAAAGCTTCTACCAATACAGATACTGTTGAAGATGCTCAGTTCGAAGAAGTGAAGTAAGTTGATTAGTTTATTGGTTAATTAGTTTTTTAGTTAATTGGTGAATGAATAATAGTTAAAACCCTTGCAGAAATGTGAGGGTTTTTTGGTTCCCTTCAACTTATCTTATCTGTTTGAAGATTTACTAAAATATAACAAGCAATTATTCTGGAGAATACCAACATAAACAACCAGGATATTTTGGCAATTTTGGAATGGAACTTGGGTTTGATTTGTCATACTTAGTTATAATTCCTTTACATAAATTACAACTTGTGTTTCCAGGGAAAATATTAATTATAGAATAATCATTATAAACTGGGTCTTTTAAATAAGTTGATAAATTATAATTGTTTACTGCTTCATGTACTGCTGAATTGTAGAAAATACGAGCACAATCTTTATAAATTTCTGTATAATTTATATCCTCTGGTTCTGTTATATCTTGCAGCAATTTATCTATTATAATGGAACATCTGAAATTTTCTTTAAATTCTATAATCTTTTCTTCAATTGAGGAACTGTGAATGCTTTTTAAACTTAATAAGTAGTGTGTAACAATGATTGCACGTAGTTTGTTATTTTCTTCTTCATTTAGGTTGATATTATTCTTTAAATATGTTGATTGAAGAATATTATTAACTATTCCACTTTGATTTTCATCAAAACCTTTAGTGTAATCTACTCCAATTCCTCCTCCTTTATAAGGACAATTGCTTAAAACTTTTATAATTATTTGAAGAGCTTTTTCGATTAAGCCCTCTACGAAAAGTTCTTCGATATACTTTTCAATTCGCTTAATTTTTTTATTTGTATTTATCTTGGATTCATTTATCATGTCCCAACCTAATGGAGTTATGATATAATATATATTTTCTTTTATCTTAGAGATAAAATTATTATCATTACTTGAGATTAACCTTGCTATCAACTCTGGCTTGTTACCTTTTAATGATAACGATAATTCATTTAATTCTTTCTTTAATTCAACCAATGTCATTATTTTGTTTGCAACCTCATAATCCTCAGATATTCGAATCAATCCATTATTAATGAAATATTCAATTTCATTATCGGAATTAATTGCGAATTGTTCATACCAATCCACTAAGCTTTTTAAAGATTTTTTTTGCATATTATGTAAACCTGCAAGAAATGTCATTTGATAGTCCCATATTGTCAATTCAATTTCTTCCTTGTTTAAATCCATTGGTTGGTAATCAATTTTTATTTTGTTTATATTTTCTTTGCCAAAAAATCTTTTAAAGAAATTCATATTTTTTAATTTTTAAAGTACATATAAAATAAAAAAGAAATTATTAGCAATTTAATACAATTCCCTTCATCATATAATGTCGATTACATTTAATTAAATCAAATAGATGATAGAATAGTTGTAATTAAGAAAAAGTTATACAAAAAAACACTTTTTTAATGAGTATATTTTCTGTAATAATCTTGATGAATAATTAATTTATAACTTCGAATTCATATTAAAAATAAAAAATGGAAAATAAAAAAGAGGAACTAACTTATATACTTGGTGCTGGTGCAAGTTTTGAATCAATTCCTGTTGTAAGAACATTTTTAAGTAGATTTCAAGAATTTTGTAAATTTTTAAAAAACATTGCTGAAAATAATAATTATGGGTTCAATCTAGAAGAGAGGGAGCGTTTGAAGCATGCTTGGTCTGTTGTGCTTAATTTTAGTGAAACTCTTAAAACCTATCAATCTTTTGATACATATTTTAAAAAGCTATTTCATATTGAAGATTTAGATTCTATTAAATTGACAAAAAAAATTATTCATTTATTTTTTTTATGGGAACATACAAATAGTGCTGATAAAAAACCCGAGGATGAAAGTAAATTCTGGAAACAATCCCTAGTTGATAGAAGATATGATGCTTTCGTTGCTGGATTGTTAAAACCTTTTAAAGGGAAAACAGAAATGTTCAGCAAGACTAATTTCATTACCTGGAATTATGACATTAATTTATTGGTGAGTATAAAAAATTATTTTGATCCAAAAACTAATTTTAAAAATTATTTTGAAAAGATAAAATTAAAAATTGAAAATGAGAATATATGGGAAATCAATAATCAAGTTACAATTATAAATATGAATGGTTTTTTTTATAGTCAATTATTTGATGAATTTAATGAATTTCCTAGAAACATTAGTCATCAATTAATGCTTAAAAAAATAGTTCCAAATTATTTTCAAAATAATTTCCAAGATTTGGATTCTGATAAAATAAGTTTTGCATGGGAAAGTGATGATGACAAAACAGCACAAGCAGCAGCAGCTAAAATTAGTTCTTCAAAAAATATTATTGTTATTGGATATACATTTCCTTTATATAATAGACTATTGGATTATAAGTATTTTAATAATGAAATTATTTCACAAAGAAAATTATATTTACAAGACCCAAATGTTGACAATATTGCTATTGATTTAAAAGATAATTTTAAAATTAATTTAGATTCAAATCTTGTTACTAGAATTTATAATTGTGATTCATTTTTTGTACCAAGTGATATTATTGATCCACATAAATTTCAAACTGGAAATTATTATTTTTGCTAATTAAAATTCTTTTCTCCTAGCAATTTCTCCTGCAAGTGACATTGCCTTTATAAAGCACAAAGTCTCCTTTAAAAAGAGACACTGATTATAATAAAAAGAAATTCCTTGTTTTAATTAAAATGGTGAAAGATTTGTATACACAGCTCTCCAAATCTAGTATTCCTCACCAACATTATATACATATTCCCTATTGGTTAAAAGACACTACACTTCGATTATATACATAAAAAATGCCTGCAATTGCAGGCATTTTTGTTCAGGAAATTAGATTTTTAAAAATTAGTTGTAGTTAACTGTTACGTTAAAAGGAGTAGCAGTAGTGTACAATCCAGCAGCTTGGTTAGCACTTACATCAAGTGTAGCACCAACAGTGAAAGATTGTGTACCTGTACCACCACTAGATAACTGACCAGCAGTTAAACCAATACTTGCAGTAAAGTTGTTAATGT